>Ga0209455_1000045_pt1 | contig 383329 bp, 351 predicted proteins | sample AraplaCol_mCL_r2_FD_184275 | JGI IMG/M metagenome (GOLD analysis project Ga0209455, IMG submission 184275) | Arabidopsis root microbial communities from North Carolina, USA - plate scrape CL_Col_mCL_r2 (SPAdes) (version 2) | ecosystem: Host-associated > Plants > Roots > Endosphere | place...
CCGGAAAATGGCCAAGATGACACCGATGCGGAGGCTCGCACTCGCCTGATCCGAAAGTGGAAGCCGCTTGCATGCAATCCGAGCCGCACATCAATCGTCGCCGAGAGCGCCTTCTTCAACACAATAGACCCAATTGCGGACGTTCAGTATTTCGGCAAAATGCTTCAAATGAGCAAGTTTACGGTATCGCATGCGGGACGTGAGGGTGTCGAACCATTCTCCCCGTATGTGTTCGACGTCTTCTCTGGCGGGCGCAAAGTCGCCGAACTCGGTCACGATTATCGAGGTGACGAGCACTGGATACGTTTACCCGGTGGCAGATGGATCGAACTGCCGGAGCGGGTAATCAAGGGTGGAGGCCCCAACACGCCTCTTACGCTGTCGCCTGCAGGTGAAGAGGCCGTTGAACGCCTTGTAGGCTGAGGGCAGCTAACCCCCCATTAGCGGACGCTCAACTCTTGCTTCCGAGAGCGGTAGTCTACGGGTTCGCACCCCAACACCGTGCCTGTGCTCTTGCGAAAGCAGGAGTCTGGAGTCCCAAGGGACATCGCCTGCGGCCCTGGGCTCTTACTTCCGCAGGAGCACGAGGAAGCGGCAAATGTCCCCTGCCGCATTTCAGCTGTGCAGGAAGTGCATCACGTCGCCGTCCTGGACGACATAGCCCTTGCCCTCGGCGCGGAGCTTGCCCGCCTCGCGCGCGCGGCTCTCTCCACCCAGGGCGACGTAGTCGTCGTAGGCGATCGTCTCGGCGCGGATGAAGCCCTTCTCGAAATCGGTGTGAATCTCACCGGCCGCCTCGGGCGCGGTCGCGCCGGCATGGACGGTCCAGGCGCGCGCTTCCTTCGGCCCGACGGTGAAGAAGGTGAGGAGGTGGAGCAATTTGTATCCGGCGCGGATGACGCGGGCGAGGCCGGTTTCCTCGAGCCCCAGTTCGGCCAGGAACTCGCCGCGATCCTCGACCGGCATGGTCGCGATCTCGGCCTCGATCGCGGCGGAGACGATCACCGCCTCGGCGCCTTCGGCCTTGGCCTTTTCGAACACGCGCGCCGAATGCGCATTGCCATGGGCGGCATTCGCCTCCTCGACGTTGCAGACATAGAGGACGGGCTTGGCGGTCAGCAATTGCGCCTGCGAGAAGACGCGCGCTTCCTCGGCGTCCTTGGGTTGGGTCAGCCGTGCCGGCTTGCCGTCGCGCAGCAGGTCGAGCGCCTGGCCCAGCACGCTCGCCGCGATCTTTGATTCCTTGTCGCCCTGCGCCGCCTTCTTCGCGAAATTGGGCACACGCTTTTCCAGGCTCTCCAGGTCGGCGAGCATCAATTCGGTTTCGACCGTCTCGGCGTCGGCGATCGGATCGACCTTGCCCTCGACATGGGTGACGTCGCCATCCTCGAAGCAGCGCAGGACGTGGACGACCGCGTCGACCTCACGAATATTGCCGAGGAACTGGTTGCCCAGGCCCTCGCCCTTGGATGCCCCGCGGACCAACCCCGCAATGTCGACGAACGCGAGCTGGGTCTCGATGATCTTCTGCGAACCGGCGATGGCGGCGAGCTTGTCCAGCCGCGGATCGGGCACCGCGACGTTACCGACATTGGGTTCGATCGTGCAGAACGGATAATTGGCCGCTTGCGCCGCCGCCGTCTCGGTCAGCGCGTTGAACAAGGTCGACTTGCCGACATTGGGAAGGCCGACAATGCCGCAACGGAAACCCATGTAATTCGTCCTCAAGCTCTCGGGGGAAGGCCCGGCGCCTACTCGCCCGGTCGCGCGCTGGCAAGGATTGCGGGCGATCGGCGTGTGCAAGGGCAGCGGCCCGAGCATCTGCTCGGACCGCTCCTCACACCCTTGGATCGAGACGCGCCTAGTGTTTGTGATCGCCGCCGCCGCGGCCATTTCCGCCGCCGCCCCTCGGCGCCGCCGGAGCGGCAGCGCGCGGCGGCGGCGCCGGGCGCGCCATTTGCGGCGCGGGCCGAGCCATTTGCGGCGCTGGGCGAGCCATTTGTGGCGCGCGCGGCTGGAAGGCCGGCCGGTTCATTTGCGGCGCCGGACGCATCCCTGCGTTGCCTCCGCCGCCGAAACGCGGCGCTTGCGGCCGCGGCGCGGCGATCTGCGGTTGCGGGCGCGGCGCCTGGAAGCGCGGACGATCGTTGCCGCCATTGAAGCGCGGCTGGAAGCGTGGTGCTGCTACGCGCTGCTCAGGACGTGGCGCGGCCATTTGCGGGCGTCCGCCACTGTGGCCCACCTGGGGCTGTGGGCGCGGTGTAACGACACGCGGCTGCGGCTGGGGTTGCGCGCCGAAGCGCGGGCCATTGCCCCGCGTCCCATGATTGCCGCGCATCGCTGCCAGCTGGGCGCGATCGGGATTGCCCTGCGGACCGACCACGCGCGGCGGATTCGGCTGACCTTGCGGCCGCGGCGCGAAGCGGCCGGCGGGCATGTTGGCCTGCGGCTCGCGAAGCGCGCGCATCGGACCCGTACCCGGACGCTGTTGCTCGCGGGCAGCGATCATCGCTTGACGACGAGGGTCGTTGGCTTGCGGCGCGACGACATTCGGTGCCCGGTTGCCCGGCTCGATCCGCTGGCGGTTACCGAACAGGCCCTGCGGCATGTTGGGCGCGCCCCGATTGGCGTGCGCCGCCTCGGCCAGACGCACCCGATCGTCCTTGGCCGGCAGGAAGCGCTTCTGATCGCGCGCCCAGCTTGCCGAGGACCAGGTCGCGGGGATGGCGCGCGGCGGCGGCGGGCTGCGGAAGGAGTCGTCGCGCCATGCCGCGAAACGGCGAGCGTCGGCCTGACGGCGAATGCCTTCCTCGCGCCAGTAATTGGCCTGGGTCGGGCCGACACGGCTGCTGTAATCGCGCCATTGCGGCTGGCGGTCGCGAGTGGCGTACCAACGCGCCTGCATGGCCGAAATCGCCGCGCTGCGTGCCGCCCAATTGGCGGCGCTGACCGCGCGCCGGTCGCCACGGCGGGACGCCAGATACAGATCGCGTCCGCGCGCCAGATAGCGGCCGGCATAATCGAGCCGCGCGCCGTAATCCGAATACGGCACGACGCCACCATAGCTGTCATAGACCACCGCCAATTGGCCGTCGTCATAGCCATAGCCATAATAAGGATCGCGGACGAAATAGGGTTCGTCGGCGCCGGGGCGGTAATAATAATAGCGATAGCCGTCATCGACCGGCTCAAGGAAGACTACCGATTGGTCATAGCCCTCCCACGCCCAGGGATCGGCGCCGTCATAATCGAAATAATAATCGGGCGGCGCGTCGCCCAGCACCCGCTGATAATCGTAAGCGGCATCTGCATAGCCGTAATAGTCGCGCGGATTGGCGACGCGAACGGTGCGCACGAGCTTCGCCTCGGGCAGTGCCGCGACTTCAGGCGCGGTCGGCCAGGCGGTGGACGGACTTGCGTCGAGCGGCAGGGTAGCGGGAAGCGCGGGCGGCGCTGCCGCCGTCATCTGCTGGTCGTTGCCCTTGCCGCACGCCGACAACGCCGCGGCGAGCGCGATGGTCGCGGCAGTCGCCAGCCGGCGATGGCGGAAAATACTATTGTCCACGGCATCATACTCCAATCGATGCCCACCCGAACGGACAACAATATTGCCGCGTTCCTTAATCGGTGCTGGCCCGGCGGTTCATCGGGGAGTCGGGTCTTGTTCCGAACCCGACATGGCCCCGATCGCCGATCGGGCAGGCCGGGTTGTGGGCGATTTCGATGGCGCCGCGCTCACGTGTTGCGTCCGGACCAAGGGCATGTCAGTCTCCCCAATGAAGCACCGGCCGGGGGGAAACGGATGGTGCTTCGGGGGGATAGAGCGATGGTTGTCAGGGCGATCTGTGCCGGTTTCGTGATCGGCGCGTTGGCGTGCACACTACAGCCTGCCCATGCCCGCAACACACGACCCGTAGCACTGAAGTCTACGCCCAAAATCGTGGCGCGGGTGAGGCTGGGGCTGCTGCCAACCAGGTCACCCCGACTGGGCCCGCAGATCGCCTATCGCGGCGGCAATACACCGCTGGACGAGATGCTCCGTCCGCGCTTCATCGGCGGTATGATCGATCTCTATCCGACTGATCGATCGGGCATCCGCCTGTCGGTCGGCACGCGCTATTTCGCGCAATCCAACTTCTGGATCGCGGCCGAACGGGCGACCGACGGATTGCTCTACGACCCTCATATGACTCGTGGAGGACGCGGCTTGTCGCGCGGGTTCCGCCGCTCCACGCCGGCGATGACGCTGGGCTATGACCGCGAAGTGTCGCAGGGGTTCGTGCTTGGTCTCGAAGGCGGCGCGCTCAGCGATCGCGCGATAATGCCGACGCGGCCGGGCCGCTGGAGCGCAGCCGGCGTGCGCGACGGCGGCTTCGGCCTCAATCCCGTCGCGACGATGTCCGCGCGGTTCGCCTTCTGATCAGCCCTTCAGGCCGATGCCGCCAACCGGCTCGGTCTCCGCTCTCGAATCGAACCCCGCGATCAACGGCCGGGCCTTGGCGATCGCCGCCTGGACCTGGGGCAGTTTCAGCGAGGCGTCGTGATGCTCCTTGCTGTCCCACGCTTCGGTGATCCAGATCGCGTCGGGATCCGCCGCATCCTTGGCGACGATATAGCTCAGGCATCCCGGCATGCCGGCCGAACTTTCGAGCAACAGCGCGAGCAGTTCTTCGCGCTTGCCCGGCACTGCCTTCATTCGTCCCAGCATGCCGTACATCTCTGTTCCTTTCGCGCTGAAGGCGGCGCTCGGCAACATCGTGGCCGCGGCGGTCACGCCCAGCATCGTGCGTCGATCGATTGTCATGTAGGTGGCCTAGACTTTGTTTCAGCTAAGCTGAAACGGTTGCGGTGCCGGCCCGCTCCCCCACCCGGCCGCCCAACAGGGTATTCTATGGGTGGCCGGGTGGGGGAGCGGGCCGGCACCGTGACAGCGAAGCTGAAAACGACTCTATCGCGCGATCAGCGATAGTTGAAGCTGATGCTGATCCGGTCCTGCCTGGCGGCGTTAGGCATCACCTCGTGGCGCAGCCAGCTTTCCCACAGGAACACGCTGCCCTCGCTCGGTTCGGCATAGACGAACGTACCCGGCCGCGACGGCGCCGCCATCATCAGCGGCAAGCGCGGATCCTCGAGCTTGAGCGCGCCCGATCCCGGCGGCACCGCGACATAGACCGTGCCCGACACGATCGAATGCGGGTGGATGTGCCCCGAATGCGTGCCGCCGGGCTTGAGGACGTTGACCCACAAGCTGTCGAGCTTGAGTTTCTTGCCGAGCTCGAACCCGCATTCCTTCGCGAACGCGGCGACGTGGCGGTCGAGCAGCTTGACCAGATCGGCGAACCGCGGATCCCTGAGCGGCAGGTCGTTGAGCGAGGCGTAGGAGGTGTAGCCGCGATAACCATGCTCCTTCGACCAGCCGCGTCCGGCGCGATCCTGGTCGGCAAGGTCTCGGCAGGCGTCGCCGAGTTCGGCGATCAGCGTATCGTCGCCGAGCGGCGCGTCGTAGAAGCGGGTGGCGAAGAAGTCGCGGATAGTCACGCCGCACGGCGAAGCACGCACCGCCCGGCGATGCAAGCGCCTATCGGGCGGCGGCGGTGGCCGGGACGGTCGCGGGGAGAACGTTGCCCGTCGTCATGACCAGGGCGCCCCCGATCAACAGGCCGCTCGCCAGCGCGGTCACGACAAATGCTGGCTTCACGACTCACCCTCCCCGGAACTCAGGCCGCGAGATAGGCGGATAGGCCTGTCTGATATTGGATGAATTCGACCCGCAGATCGGCGGCCGGGTCAGGAGAAAGTGGCGCGCAGATCCGGTTTCTCATCATCGCGCCGGAACCACGCCCGCGAAGAGGGGAGGAACAGCAGGACATAGGCGATGAGGTGGCCGATGATTTGGAGCTCGGCCAGCATGGTGTAGCCCATTGCAGCTCCCTTTGTGAACGTCCGAACGAACGTCGGGACGCTGAAGGCGAACAGGACGATTAGGACTGCAGCCGCCACCCGGCTGCGTCGTCGTGATACGAGCAACGTCAGCACGATGAAGAGCACAGCAGTGATCGCGATGGTTGCCCCGAGGAACGCGACCGGCTGCCGCGTAATGGTCGCGAGGCTCATTACCTGCCGAGTCCAGGTCAGCGCGAAATGAAGCCAGCTGAGGGCAAGCGTCCCGAGCATCAACCCTTCGAAGGCAAGGATCGGTCTGGGGCGCATCCTAGGGTTCCTTATCCCTGCAGTCGTAACGCGAGGTCGCTCATGAACCGCGCGTCGTCGCCTTTGGCTAGCCACTCCGCCTCGGCGGCCAGTGCGCCGAGCAGGTCGGTCAGCGGTTCGATCTCGCTTTTGGCATAATTTCCAAGCACATGACCGGTCACGCGATCCTTGTGACCGGGATGGCCGATGCCGATCCGGACGCGGCGGAACGCGTCGCCGATATGCTGGATGGTCGATCGGATGCCGTTATGCCCGGCCGCCCCGCCGCCCCGCTTGACCCGGACCTTGAACAGATCGAGGTCGAGCTCGTCGTAGAAGACGGTGACGTCCTCGGGCTCGAGCTTGTAGAAACGCATCGCCTCGCCGACCGAACGGCCGCTCTCGTTCATGAATGTCGCCGGCTTGAGCAGCAGGATCTTGTCCGGCCCGATCCGTCCCTCCTGGGTCCAGCCCTGGAATTGCTTCTTGACCGGCCCGAAGCCGTGCACCTCGGCGATCGCGTCGACCGCCATGAAGCCGACATTGTGCCGGTGCATCGCATATTGCGCGCCGGGATTTCCGAGGCCGACCCAGAGTTGCATGAAATATCCCTAGACGCGAAAGGGGCGCCCGATCCAGCGGATCGCGGCGCCCCCCTTCATTTCCGCAAGGAAGCGGATGCTTACTCGGCGTCGCCCTCTGCGGCGGGAGCTTCCTCGGCAACCGCTTCGCCTTCGACGGCCTCGGCGGGAGCTTCGGTAGCCTCCGTCTCGTTGTCGCCCTCGACCGACTTCAGCGCCGACGGCGCGACGACCGTTGCGATGGTGAAGTCACGATCGTCGATCGCCGACTTCGCGCCCTTGGGCAGCTTGACGTTCGAGATGTGGACCGAATCGCCGACATCCAGCCCGGCGAGCGAGATCTGGATCTCGGCGGGGATGTCGGCGGCGTCGACCACCAGTTCGAGCTCATGACGGACGACGTTGAGCACGCCACCCTTCTTGATGCCCTGCGATTCCTCTTCGTCGGTGAACACGACCGGCACGTTGACGTGCACGGTGCTGTGCTCGCCGATGCGCAGGAAGTCGACATGGAGCGGACGATCGGTAACGACGTCGAAAGCGACATCCTTCGGCAGCGTGCGGACGGGCTTGCCGCCGACGTCGATCATCACGACGGAATTCATGAAGTGCCCGGTCATCAGCTGGCGGACCAGCTCCTTCTCTTCCACGTGGATCGAGACGGGGTCCTGCTTGTTGCCGTAGATGACGGCGGGCACGCGGCCATTGCGGCGCAGATCACGTGAGGCTCCCTTGCCTCCACGGTCGCGCGTCTCGGCGGCGAGCGTCATTTGGTCGCTCATGGTAATCTCCGATATGCGGTTTGCTTGGATTTCCGCGCACGCCTCCAGGGATGACCATGCACGGAAGCGCGCGCCTGTAGCCGGAAGGGGAGGGGAAGGCAAGGGCAGGTTCTCGCACAGGTTCGTTTGAGTTTGCGCGCCCGAACCCGTATCGCCGGCCTCAGGGCCGCCTCGTTGCGGCCGAAACATGGAGGAATAGATGGCCGGCCCGCAGGATAAAGCATGGAGCGAAGGCTATGCCGCGGGCAAGCGGGGCAGGCCGGAAACCGCGTCACCGTACAAAAAGGGCGCGTTCATGGTCGCCTGGCAGCAGGGGTGGCAGAACGGCGTCAAAGCCCGCGACGACAAACAGGCCTGAAAAAGGCCGGCCGTTAGAGGCTTGGCCTCGCCTGATAGCGCCGCCTACTCGATCCGCTCAACCTTCAGTCCGCGCGCGGCGAGCAGTTTCGGTAGTGCGTATGGCCCCGCCATATGCCCCAATCCGACCGCAACCAGCACAATGCCCGGTTTTTTCATCCGCGCGCTGATCCACCGCGCCCAGCGATCGTTGGGCTGGCCGACAAGTTTCCCCTCCAGAGGCGTGCACTGCGCCGTCTTCTCAAGCGAGGCGATATCGCCGTTCGTCCAAGCTTTTAACGTTTCCCCGTAATTCTCTTTTCCTGATAAAGCGTTTTCCAACATTTCCCTTTGGTCACTTTCGGGCAGCGCTTCGAGCTGATCGAGTTGGTCCTTTGCGTGGTAGAACGCCAGTCGTGTTTTGCCGTCCGACCCGAACGCGCTCCAAAGTTTCGCCTCGATACCATCACGAGTGGTAGCGCCGGCTGCAATTGCGTCGCCGGTTGCAAGCGTTGTCGCCAAAGCCCAATCCTTATAGCCGTCCAACGTCTCCCGGGCGATTCCCGATCGCGCGATCATCGCATCCAGGATCTCGCGTTTCCCCGGGGAAACACGGTCTCGCGCCGGCTTGAGATTGACGCCCCGTGCCACTGCCCCGAAGTCGACCGACTCCTCCGGAGAGCTTTCGAGCACCAATGTGTCCGACGTAGCTATCGCACGGTCGATCAGTGGCGTTCGCCAATGAATATTGGGCGGCAGCAGATGGATGCTGCCGAGCAGATAGATCGTCGTGTCGCCGTCGCTGACGCGCCACATTGCCGGCCGTGCGTCGATCGACGGCTTGCCGCAGCCGGCGAGCGCCAGCAGAGCGGCGCCGAGCGCGGCCAGGCGCTGGCGCCGGCCTGCCATCAGTAGGCGACCCGTTTCACCTTGATCTTCAATGTCTTGAGCTGATCGATCACGCTCTGCCTGCCCGCCAGATGGCCGGCGCCGACCGCGACGAATACGGTACCCGGCTTGTCGAGCCGCGCCTTGATCCACTGCGCCCAGCGCGCGTTGCGGTCGAACAGCAGCGTCTTGGCGAGCTCGGGCGAATCGTCGAGCCCGTCATTCATGAACTTGGCCAGCGCATCGGGATCGCCGCGCGACCAGGCGGCAACCATATCCATCATCGTCTCTTCGGTCTTGGGCAGGTCCTTGAGGGTCGATTCCAGGAACGCCATCTGCACCTTCTCGGGCAGGCCGGCGAGATAGCCGATCTGTTGCTCGGGCGTTTCCAGCCCCTCGATTGCTTTCTTCTCGGTCGCAGCGGCCTCCGTCAGCACCGTTTCCGGCCCGCTCTTGGGATCGTAGCCAAGCTTCATCAGCGGCAGTAGCGATAGGTTGGTCGCGGCGAACCACGGCTGGGCGCGGTCAAACGCGGCGGGCGGAATTCCAAGCGAATTCATGGCTTTGAGATAATTGCCGCGGTCGGCTTCGGGCAGGCGCTCGGTCAGCGTCGGGCCGCTGAGGCTGTACGCCTTGCTCAGCACGATGTTCTGCATCGTCGCCTGGTCGGGCTGGACCATTTCGAGCACCAGCTCGTCGCTCGAATCGAACGCCTTCTTCACGCCGTCATCGAACCACGACATGCCGGGCTTGAGCACATGGATCGTGCCGAACAGATAGATAGTGGTGTCCTTGTCTTTCACCACCCACAAGGCTGGGTCCGCATCGACCGTCGCGGGAGCGGATGTCGGGGCCGGACTTGGACCAGAAACGCTGGGCGCCGCATTTTGCGCCGCCGCCATAGCGGCAGCGGTCAAACCAAGTAAAAACAACAGCTTACGCAGCATAACGATCCTTTAGAGCCCCGCGCCCTCGCGCATTGCTGTAATAGGTAGTCATGGCGCGATGACCAAGGGCTTACCGGCGCGGAAACTTTGCTCCCATTGACCGGCTGATGCCCATGCGCCAAAGGCCCGGGCCAACTTCTACCGCATCTGCGAAGGTATCCGTGAGCACTCCGCTGAGCTTCCAGCGCATGATCCTGACGCTCCATGATTATTGGAGCCAGCACGGCTGTCTGATTCTTCAGCCGTACGACATGCGGATGGGGGCGGGGACGTTCCACACCGCGACGACCTTGCGCGCGCTCGGCCCTGACCCGTGGAACGCGGCGTTCGTCCAGCCCTGCCGCCGTCCCACCGACGGCCGCTATGGCGAGAACCCGAACCGGCTACAGCATTATTATCAATATCAGGTGATCCTGAAGCCGAGCCCGCCGGACCTGCAGGATCTTTATCTCGGCAGCCTGGCCGCGATCGGCATCGACTTCACCAAGCACGACATCCGCTTCGTCGAGGACGATTGGGAATCGCCGACGCTCGGGGCCTGGGGCCTAGGCTGGGAAGTCTGGTGCGACGGGATGGAAGTGACGCAGTTCACCTATTTCCAGCAAATGGGCGGGTTCGACTGCAAGCCGGTCGCGGGCGAGCTGACTTATGGGCTGGAGCGGCTGGCGACGTACATCCAGAACAAGGACAGCGTGTACGACCTCGCGTTCAACGACGCGTCGGGCAACACGCCGCAAATGACGTATGGCGACGTCTTCCACGAGAATGAGGTCGAGATGTCGACCTGGAATTTCGAGGTCGCCGATACCGAGACGCTGTTCGATTTGTTCCGCAAGGCTGCGGCCGAGTGCGAGAATTGCCTCAACCACAAGCTGCCGATCCCGGCCTATGAACAGGCGATCGAGGCGAGCCACATCTTCAACCTGCTGAACGCGCGCGGGGTGATCTCGGTCGCCGAACGCCAGGCTTATATCGGGCGGGTGCGCGACCTTGCGAAGGGATCGTGTCAGGCGTGGATGGAGAAGAATGGGTGGTCGGCGTGATGATGTTCACGCGGAGGCGCGGAGGCGCGGAGTTTTTGTTCGCGCAGAGGCGCAGAGGCGCAGAGGCGCAGAGGCCCTTCCGTCTCGCGTTAGCGATACCTTTATCCCCGATCGCCGCCGGCAGTGAGGGAGCCGCTATAGCGGCTCGAGTGCTGCGAAGCGTAACGCCTCAGCGGCCTCTGCGCCTCTGCGCGAACCGACCTTCTCTTCTCCGCGCCTCCGCGCCTCCGCGTGAATCAAAATGACCGATTTCCTCCTAGAACTCCGCTCCGAGGAAATTCCCGCGCGGATGCAGGACAAAGCGCGCGACGATCTCGCTCGCCTGTTCACCGCGGAACTGGAGAAAGCCGGCCTGCGCGCCGACGCGATCGTCACCTTTGCGACGCCGCGTCGTCTCGCGCTTATCGCCCGCGACTTGCCCGAGGCGACCGAGGCGGTCAGCGAGGAGATCAAGGGGCCGCGCGCCGGTGCGCCGCCCCAGGCGCTGGAAGGATTTCTGCGCAAGACCGGCCTCACCGCCGATCAATTGGTCGAGCGCGACGGCGTGCTGTTCGCGGTGATCGACAAGCCTGGCCGCGCCACCGCCGAGGTGCTGGCCGAAGCGATCCCGGCGATCGTCCGCGCTTTCCCCTGGCCCAAGTCGATGCGTTGGGGCGAGGCGTCGGCCTCGACCGAAAGCCTGCGCTGGGTGCGCCCCCTTCACGGCATCGTCGCGCTGTTCGGCGACAAGATCGTACCCGCCGAGATTGCGGGCGTGCAATCGGGGGCCGTTACGCTCGGCCATCGTTTCCACCATCCGGGACCGATCACGATCGGTTCGGCGGCGGATTATGAGGAAAAGCTGCGCGCCTGCCACGTCATCGTCGATCAGGATCAGCGCCGCGCGATCATCCGCGACCGCGCGTCCGCGTTGGCTGACGCCGCCGGGCTCGAGCTGATCGAGGACGAAGGGCTGGTCGCCGAGAATGCCGGACTGACCGAATGGCCGGTGCCGTTGCTCGGCCGTTTCGACGAGGCGTATCTCGACGTCCCGCCCGAGGTGATCCAGCTGACGGCGCGGGTGAACCAGAAATATTTCGTCTGTCGTGACAAGACGGGCAAGCTGGCCAACGCCTTCGTCTGCACCGCCAATATCGACGCGGCCGATGGCGGCGCGAAGATCGTCGAGGGCAACCGCAAGGTGCTCGCCGCGCGGCTGAGCGATGCTCGGTTTTTCTACGAGACGGACTTGAAGGTGCCGCTCGAAGAGCAGGCGAAGAAACTTGAGAAGATCGTGTTCCACGAGAAGCTCGGGACGGTCGCCGACAAGGTCGAGCGCGTCGCGAAGCTCGCGCGGTGGTTGGTCGAAGAGGGAATCGTCAAATGTCCCTCTCCCCTTGTGGGAGAGGGAAGGGGCCCGCTCGCGCCAGCGAGTGGGAAGGGTGAGGGGGACTCAGCGTTCTCAGACCCGACTCCCCCTCACCCTTCCGCCGCTTCGCGGCTCCCTCCCTCTCCCACAAGGGGAGAGGGAAGTTTGGCCGATATGGCCGAACGCGCCGCGCGTCTCGCCAAGGCCGACCTCGTCACCGGCATGGTCGGAGAATTCCCCGAGCTGCAGGGCCTGATGGGCGGCTATTACGCTGCCGCGCAGGGCGAGGCCGCGGCGGTCGCCGAGGCGATCCGCGATCACTACAAGCCGGTTGGGCAGGGCGACGAAGTGCCGACTGCGCCGGTGACGGTGGCGGTGTCGTTGGCGGATAAGCTGGATACTCTCCTTGCCTTCTTCGGCGAGGAGATGTTCCCGACTGGATCTAAAGACCCCTTTGCACTTCGACGCGCCGGGTTAGGTTATTTGCAACTCATTCAGCGGAATGCTCTGGAACTTGAGCTCTCGACTGTCTCGCGCATTTGGACAGGCCACAAGGCTTCAGGTATCTTAGGTCTAGTCGTCGCGGACTTTCTCTTCGACCGTCTGGGTGTCCAGTTGCGGGATGACGGCGTTCGGTACGACTTTATTCAAGCTTCACGGGCATGGACGTCTGGAGACACGGATGGCCGCGTCGATCGCGTAGAAAAACGGGCGCGTGCGTTAGCCGCGTTTCTGCGCACCGAAGACGGCGCCAACCTCCTCGCCGGGTACAAGCGCGCGGCGAATATCCTGAAGAAGGAAGGAGTCACCGACGCCGCCTGGTCCGCGCCGACCTACACCCCCGAACCCGCCGAAGCCGATCTCATCGCCGCGCTCGACGCCGCTGGGCCCGCCGCGGCGGAAGCCGTCGGCAACGAGGATTTCGAAGCCGCGATGGCCGCGCTCGCGACATTGCGTGCGCCGATCGACGCGTTCTTCGACGCGGTCACGGTCAACGACGCCGATCCCGCCAAACGCGCCGCGCGCCTCGCGCTGCTTGCCCGCGTGCGCGACGCGGTCCACGGCGTCGCCGATTTTTCCAAGATCGAGGGATGATACCTCGGCATACATATTCCGCCTGATCCTTTCCGCCTCCCCAGCGAAACCAGGCATCAAAGGGACTGACGAATGACGCAGTACGTGTACCGGTTCGGTGGTGGCGTTTCCGATGGGGGGAAAGGGGACAAAAATCTCCTCGGCGGCAAGGGCGCGAATCTGGCGGAGATGGCCTCGATCGGCCTGCCGGTACCCCCGGGCTTCACCATCTCGACCGAGATGTGCACGCGCTATTATGACGAAGGCGCAGCGTTTCCCGACAGCCTGAGGGCCGAGGTCGCCAACGGTATCGCCCATATCGAAAGCGTCACCGGCAAGAAATTCGGCGACGCCGCCGATCCGCTGCTCGTCTCGGTCCGCTCGGGCGCGCGCGCCTCGATGCCCGGCATGATGGACACCGTGCTCAATCTCGGCCTCAATGACGAGACCGTGGTCGGCTTGGCCAACGCGTCGGGCGACGAGCGTTTCGCCTGGGACAGCTATCGCCGCTTCATCCAGATGTATTCGGACGTCGTGCTCGAGCTCGACCATGGCGCGTTCGAGGAAGCGCTCGAAGTCGCCAAGGAAGACAAGGGCTATTATCTCGACACCGAGATGAGCGCCGCCGACTGGAAGACGCTGGTCGACACCTACAAGAAGCTCGTCGTCGAGCAGTGGAACAAGCCGTTCCCGCAGGATGTCCACGACCAATTGTGGGGCGCGGTCGGCGCGGTGTTCGGGTCGTGGCAGTCGGAGCGCGCCAAGGTCTATCGCCGGCTCAACGACATCCCGTCCGAATGGGGGACCGCAGTCAACGTCCAGGCGATGGTGTTCGGCAATATGGGCGAGACCTCGGCGACCGGCGTGGCGTTCACACGCGACCCGGCCAAGGGCGACAATGCCTATTATGGCGAGTTCCTGATCAACGCGCAGGGCGAGGACGTCGTCGCCGGCATCCGCACGCCGCAATATCTGACCAAGGCCGCGCGCGAGGAAGCCAACGCCAAGCCGCTGTCGATGGAAGAGGCGCTGCCCGAGGTCTACACCCAGCTCGCCGGCGTGTTCGACACGCTCGAAAAGCATTATCGCGACATGCAGGACATCGAGTTCACGGTGCAGCAGGGCAAGCTCTGGATGCTCCAGACACGCTCGGGCAAGCGCACCGCCAAGGCGGCGCTCAAGATCGCGGTCGACATGGCTAATGAAGGGCTGATCACGCGCGAGGAAGCGATCGCGCGGGTCGATCCGGCGGCGCTCGATCAATTGCTCCACCCGACGCTCGATCCCGCCGCGCCGCGCGACGTGTTGACCAAGGGCCTGCCGGCGTCGCCAGGCGCCGCGTCGGGCAAGGTCGTGTTCGACGCCGATGCCGCCGAAAAGCGCGCGGCGGCGGGCGACGCGGTAATCCTGGTCCGCACCGAAACCAGCCCCGAAGACATTCACGGCATGCACGCGGCGAGGGGCATCCTGACCGCGCGCGGCGGCATGACCAGCCACGCCGCCGTCGTTGCCCGCGGCATGGGGCGTCCCTGCGTCTCCGGCGCCGGCGCCCTGTCGATCGACGCCAAGGCGAAGGTCATGCGCTGCGCCGGTCGAGAGGTGACCGAGGGTGATATCATCACGATCGACGGCGCGTCCGGCGAAGTGATGATCGGCGAAGTGCCGACCGTGCAGCCGGAACTGGCCGGCGATTTCGGCACGCTGATGGAATGGGCCGACGGCGTTCGGCGGCTCAAGGTCCGCGCCAATGCCGAGACCCCGCTCGACGCCAAGACCGCGCGCGAATTCGGCGCGGAAGGGATCGGGCTGTGCCGGACCGAGCACATGTTCTTCGATGCCAACCGCATCACCGCGGTGCGCCAGATGATCCTGGCCGAGGACGAGAAGGGCAGGCGCGCCGCGCTCGAAAAGCTGCTTCCCGAGCAACGCGCCGACTTCATCGAAATTTTCGAGGTGATGGCGGGCCTGCCGGTCACGATCCGCCTGCTCGACCCGCCGCTGCACGAATTCCTGCCGCATGAGGAAGAGGAATTCGCCGAGGTGGCGGCGGCAGCCGGCGTCGAGGTCGATTATCTCAAGCGCCGCGCCGCCGAGCTCCACGAGTTCAACCCGATGCTCGGCCATCGCGGGTGCCGGTTGGGCGTGACCTATCCCGAAATCTACGAGATGCAGGCGCGTGCGATCTTCGAGGCGGCGTGCATCGTTGCGGAGAATAGCGGCGAGGCTCAGATCCCCGAGATCATGGTGCCGCTGGTCGCCACCAGGCGCGAGCTCGAGTTGATGAAGGCGGTGATCGATCAGGCCGCCAAGGACGTGTTCTTCGAGAGAGACCGGACGATCAGCTATTTCGTCGGCACGATGATCGAGCTGCCGCGCGCCGCGCTCAAGGCGGGCGAAATCGCCGAGGTCGGCCAGTTCTTCTCGTTCGGGACCAACGACCTGACCCAGACCGCCTTGGGCGTCAGCCGCGACGACGCGGCGCGCTTCCTGGGTGTCTATGTCGACAAGGGCATCTATCCCAAGGACCCATTCGTCAGCCTCGACGTCGAGGGCGTCGGCGAACTGATCCGCATCGCCGCCGAACGCGGGCGAGCGACCCGGCCCGACATCAAGCTCGGCATTTGCGGCGAACATGGCGGCGATCCGGCGTCGATCGCCTTCTGCGAGGAAGTCGGGCTCGATTACGTCTCGGCCTCGCCCTATCGCGTGCCGATCGCCCGGCTTGCCGCTGCGCAGGCGGCTTTGGAGTTTCAGCAAAGCTGAAACGATTGCGGTGCCAGCCCGCTCCCCCACCCGGCCTCCCAATCAGGATATGCTATGGGAGGCCGGGTGGGGGAGCGGGCTGGCACCGATTCAGCGCAGCTGAAAACGACTCTAGGCGGCAAAGCGGGTTGAGGCGGGCTTGACTTCGCCCGCGCGGCGACCGCACTCAGCGGCCATGGATCTGGGCATGAAGCGCTGGCTGGTTCTCGCGATGGTGGCGCCGTTGGCGGCCTGCAACCCGTTCGCCAACAATGACGGTCCGTCCGAAAAGGACATTTCCGACGCGCTGGCGCGATCGGGGGCCAAAGTGCAGTCGGCCGAGCGCATCGCGTGCAAGACCGCGCCCGACCGCCCCGGCTATGTCTGCGACTATCGCGCGACGACGTGCAGCCCGTTCACCGGCAAGTGCGACAAATCGGCGACGCGCACCGGCCGCTTCGTCCGCTATGGCGACAATTGGATGTTCCGCGACGACGTCGCCGACCCAAATCGCTACGCGACGCCCATACCCGCTCCGGCGCCAAGTCCGGCGATGATCGAACCGTCGCCTGTTCCGACGCCGAGCCCGACCGCCAGCCCGACGCCCGAGCCAACGCCGTCATCGTCGCCATCGCCCAAACCGTCACCGACGCCGGCCGCCAGTCCGACGCCTAAACCGAGCCCGACCGCGAAGCCGAGTCCCAAGGCGACCCCAACCCCCAAGCCCAAGCCAGCCGCCAAGCCGTCGCCGAAACCGACACCGGGCGGTGTCAATCGGACGTGGCTCTCGGGACGCTGGGGCGCAGAGGACGGCGATTGTACGGCGCGACGCGCGGTCAATTTCGGGCCGGGCGGCGGTTTCTACGGCAAGCGCGGCATGGGCCGCTGGTCGCTCGACGGAAAGACGGTCAAGGTCACTGGCAATTACAGCGCGGACAACAAGCCGTTCGATCAGGTGCTCAAGGTCGAGCGGATCGGCGACGACGCGTTGGTGATGGAAGGCAAGCGCTACCACCGCTGCCCGAACTGACAGGGGAGGGACTATGAAGCCCTGGATCCGCTATGCGGTCTGCGGTGTGCTCGGACTGGCCCTGGGTGCGGGGGCAGCGATCCAGCACGTTCGGACGGGGGTTTTGGGCGCCAATCGGGCGATCGGGCCATGGACGACCGGCGGCGATTTCGGCACCGCCCGCGCCGGCGCGTTTACCCGGGCGGTGGTGTCGCTACGCGGACTGCTCGCGCTCCCTGCGCATGAAGCACGCTATTACAACGCCGCCGTGGACAGTGCGGGGGAGCCGCTCGATGGCCGTTGCCGCTATCGCGTCTCGGGGCGATCGATCCCGGCCAAATGGTGGAGCCTGACGCTTTACGACCATCCCGGCTATCTCGTCGCCAACCAGGCCGGGCGGTTCTCGATCGCCAGCGCCGCGGTGCCCAATCCGGCCAAATGGGAAGTGATCGTCGCGCCGGCCGAACAAGCCGGGTTGTGGCTGCCGACCGGGCGGATCGACCGTTTCGAGCTCACCTTGCGCGCCTACCTCCCCGATGACGGGGGGATCGGCAACATGACCCGCGACCAACTGCCCTCGATCGTGAAGGAGGGCTGCTGATGCGCCGCTGGCTGTTTCCGCTGTTGCTGGGGCTCGTCCTGGCGTTCGTCGGCTATCAGGTGGCGCTCTCGCAGTTTCCGCGCGTGCTGATGGGCCTCGCCACGCACCGCATCGCCAAGGGGACGGGCTATAATGCGATGTTCGCGGCACCGCTCGCCACCGACAAGGCGCGCGCCATCGTGCGACCAAGCCCCGATCTGGCCTATTCGTCCTGTCCGTTCGATCTGTCGAATGGACCTGTGCTCGTCGATGTCGCGCCGGTGCCGGCGCCCTATTGGTCGCTGTCGATCTTCAATGCGCGCACCGACGTCGCCTATGTCCGCAACAATATCGATGCCGGCAACCGGCCGATCCGCGTCGCCATCGCGCGTCCGGGGCAACCCGTGCCCGACGGCATGACGGCGGTTCGCGTCGACGGCACGACGGGCATCGCGCTGATCCGAATCCTGGTACCCGACCGCACCCAGTTCGCCGCGATTGATGCGGTGCGGAAGGCGTCCAGCTGCAAGGCGTTGAGTTAATTCCCTCTCCCCTTGTGGGAGAGGGAAGGGGCCCGCGCCGAAGGCGTGGGAAGGGTGAGGGGGACTCAAAGGCGACAGGGCTAGTGACTCCCCCCTCACCCTTCCGCCGACTTTGTCGGCTCCCTCCCTCTCCCACAAGGGGAGAGGGAGCGTAAGGTTCACACCGCCCTTGCCCTCAGCTCCGCATTCTCCGCGGCCAGCTTGTCGTTGGCCGCCGTCAAATCGATCTTCGCCTTTTCGAGATCGCGGACATAGGCGTCGCGGTTGGTGGTGAGCGCGTCGCGCTCGCGCATCTTGGCATCGGTATCCGTGCGATAGGCCGCATGTGCGTCGCGCTCTTCCTCGTAGCGCGTGCGCCATTTGGTGCCGCGGGGCGCGACGAGCAGTCCGAGCACCAGTCCGACGATCAGGACGAGCACAACCACGGCGATCTGGTTCGGGTCGGTGAACAGCATTGCGTCTCTCCCTTTTGGGGATCTCAACGCGTCATGCTGCGCCCGGTTGCGGGCTCGTGCAAGCCATCCCCCTCCCGCCGCGGGAGGGGAGTGACCGAATCAGTGGCCGCCGTGCAGGAAGGCGTCGTTGATGCTGCAGGCCGCCGGACCCAGGATGACGATGAACAGGGTCGGCAGGATGAACAGGATCAGCGGCACGGTCATGATCGCCGGCAGGCGGGCGGCCTTTTCCTCGGCGCGCATCATGCGCTCGTTGCGGAACTCGGCCGACAGCACGCGCAACGCCGAGGCGAGCGGCGTACCGTATTTCTCGGTCTGGATCATGGTCGTGACCACGCCCTTGACCGCGTCGAGATCGACACGCGTCGCCAGATTCTCGAACGCCTGACGGCGGTCGGAGAGGAAGCCGAGTTCGATCGCGGTCAGCGCGAATTCGTCGCCTAGTTCGGGATAGGCCCGGCCCAGTTCCTTCGACACGCGGTGGAACGCGACGTCGACGGTGAGGCCGGCTTCGGCGCAGATCACGAGCAGGTCGAGCGCGTCGGGCAGGCCCTTGCGGATCGCGGACGAGCGCTTCTGGATCTTGTTCTTGAGGTAGATATCGGGGCCCTTGTAGCCCAGGATGAAGGCACCCGCGACCAGACCATATTGCTTGAGCGGCGACCAGGTCGCGAAGGCGTCGGTGCCGTACACGAAATACAGCATCGGCAGGCCGAACACGATCGGCAGGATCAACCGGCCGAAGATGACGGCAACGGCATATTCCTTCTTGCGGATGCCGGCCTGGAGCAGCTTGGTCTGCGCGACCTTGACCTGGCTGTCCTGCAGGACCTTCAAATTCTGCAGGATCGAGCGGATGCGGTCGGTGGTCTCGTTCTTCTGGACCAGTTTCGCGCGACGCTTGCTGGTCGAGGCGGTGATGCCGGCCTTCAGCTGTTCGCGGCGATCGTTGAGCGCCTTGACGCGGCGCGCCATGGGATCGCGCACGGTGGTCGCGGCGTAGATGGCGAGCATGACGGCGAAGGCGGCGACGCCGGCGAGCAGGGTGCCTACCCAAAGGACGTCGACGCCGAGCAGGGTTGTGTGGTGCGGTTCCATGGCCTCAGATCTCGAAATTGACCATTTTGGCCATGATCAAGCCACCCAGCGACATCCAGATGAAGCCGCCGATACCGGCGACGATCAGGCGCTGATCGACGAAGAAATTGCCCATATAGGCCGGGCTGATCCACATGATCAGGCCGAACACGATGAACGGCAGCGAGCCGACGATATAGGCCGACGCCTTGGATTCGGACGACATCGCCTTGATCTTCAGCTTCATCTGTCCGCGCTGGCGAAGCACCGTGGCCAGATTGGCCAGCGTTTCGGCGAGGTTGCCGCCGGTTTCGCGCTGGATCGCGATCGAGATGACGAAGAACTGGAATTCGGGCGTGCCGAGGCGGTCCGCGGTTTCCTGCAGCGCCGCGTCCATCGTGCGGCCGATCTTCATCTTGTCGGAGACCGCGCGGAATTCCTCACCGACCGGGCCAGCCACTTCGGCGCCGACCACACCCATGGTTTCGCTGATCGGCAGACCCGAGCGCAGGCCGCGCACGAGCAGTTCGATCGCGTCGGGGAATTTGGCGGTGAACTTGTTGACCCGGCGCTTGATGAAATAGCCGACCACGAAATGCGGCAGTCCGCCGCCGACGAATACGGCGATCAGGACGGAGATCGCGATCGGTGCTCCACGGATCATCATCAGCGACGCGACGACCAGCATAATGCCGAACGTGGCCAGGCCGTATTGACCGACGGTCCAGGTCTTGCCGGTCATGGCGAGGCGCTTCTTGAGCACGGCCGGACGCGGCAGGAACCGCATCATCGCGGTGTCCATGTTGCTGTCGCGCTTGCCGGTGATGCGGCGCATTTGCGCTGCCATCGCGACGTCGCTGGCGGCGCCGCTATGACGTTCGCGGAGCGAGTTCAGCCGGCGCGTCTGCGCCTTCGCCACCGACGGTCCGGTAAAGGCGAACGCCAGCAGCAACAGCATGGTCGCCGCTCCTGCAATCACCGAGATCAGCGGCACCAATGGCATCGCTCAAACGCTCCACTTATTCGTGCCGGCCCGAATAGACCGGCGATGGTCAACTCGACTTCGCGGCCTTCTTGCTCGGCATCAGCGACTTGAGATCGGCGAACTTGCCGATCAGAGACTGACCGGCCGATTTTCCGGCGCCCTTCGCGCCTGCCGCCTTGCCCGTCGGTTCGGCCGAATCGCCCGCCGCCAGCAGGCGGTTGGCGAGTTCGGCGATCGGCGCGACCGTCTTGGATCCCTTGCCGGCCTCGGCCAGCGGCTTGCCCAGCTTGGCCGCCTGCGCCGCCAGCTTCTGATCGTAAGGGACGACGAAATCGATGCGGCGCTCGATCGAGCCCTCGAAATCCTTGCGATTGATCTCCAACTGGCTACCCGCGGGTACCCGATTGGCGACCACCAGCACCTGGGTTCCGGGCGCATTCGACTTCAACCATGACAGGATACGGATCGTATCGCGCGCCGCGGCCAGCGTCAGTTCGGTGACGACGACGGTGGTCTGGATGTCGCTGATCAAATGCGGGTGCGCGATCAACTGCGCGCGCGGCAGGTCGACCACCGTGCATTCGAACGCGGCGCGCATCTCTTCCTGCAATTGGTAGAAAGCGGAGCCGTCGGTCATCATCGGCGAGTTGATCGGCGCTTCGGCCGACAGCACGGCGAGACGTTCGCTGGCCTTGACCATCGCACGTTCGATGAACAGCCCGTCGATACGGCTTGGGTTTTCGATCGCGTCGGTCAGGCCGCGGCCGGGCTCGAGGTCGAGCGCCAATGCGCCGGTGCCGAAATGCACGTCGAGGTCGAGCAACGCCGTGGTGCGGCCGCCCTTCTCGCTCATCAGCCACGCGACAGAGGTCGCGATGGTCGAGGCACCGGTGCCGCCGCGCGTGCCGATCACCGCAGTTGCGGAATGCGGACGATCCGGCGAGACCTCGTTCAGCCGCGGTGCGTTCAACACGGCTTGCGCGCTGCCAAAGGCTTCGCGCAGCAGATCCGGATTGAGCGGCTTGAGCAGATAATCCTGGATCCCGCTCGCGGTCAGGTCGCGATACAGGCGGACGTCGTTGACCTGGCCCGCCGCGATCACGACGGTGCCGGGCTCGCAGACTTCTGCCAGCGCGTTGATGTCGTTGAGCGGATCGCCCGATTCGCTCAGGTCGACGAACAGCACTTGCGGACTCGCCGAGACCGACAAGGACTGGACCGCATTACGCAACCCACCCTTGTTCACTTTCTCGGCCGACCAGCCCATTTCGCTGACGATCGGACGCAGCGCTTCGGCGGTCGTCTCGTCGCAGACATAGGCGACGAACGGCTCGCGATGCGCGACGCCTGCGGGTTTCCACGGCGCGTTCATCTTATTTGCCTCCCGTCGATTCGGATTTGACTGTGGTGCCACCGGCCCCGGTCGGGGCGGCCCTGCGATACGTGCCGACGGCGCGGTTCGAGGTGATCGGATCGGCCGTGCCGTCATCCGCCTGGCCGCGGACCAGATCGCGCGGATCGGCGACCATCGCAGCCAGGCTGGCGTTGCTTGCGCAGCCGAAATTGGACGTCGTGCTGCCTTCGAACTCGCTCGATCCGCTGCGCGTGAAGTCGGGGCAGCCAGGGACGGTGGCGACCGCGCGGCTGACGACGACCCGGACCATACCCGCCGCCAAAGGCGCGTTGGTGATCGGTGCGCGATCGGCGAGACGCATGCCGTAACTCGAGACGATCGCCGCAATCTGGGCGCGAGCACGAGAGTCGTACGGGTTAGGATCGTCGACCGAGATCTGGTCACCATAATGCAAGCGCATCGCGGCCAGCCAACCGGCCACCCGTTCGGTCTCCCCCGGAGCCAGGCCGGCGGTAGTCGATTGCGCATCGAACACGTAATCCGTGCGGCTGACGACCGGCTGTTTGATTGAGTCGACGCCCCGATTGAGCGTGCCGCAGCCACCCAGCATCAGCGCTGGAGCGGCAAGGGCGGCGATGAGGATAGTACGCATGATCTGACTGTTCCTCGCGCGTTACAGGCTGAAGCCGGGGGTGGCGGGCTGATCGCCCTTTTTCGACTTTTTGGGCAGCAGCGCCTTCTTGTCGGCGGTTGCCGGATCGGAATTCGGCTGCGGTGTGGTCGGCGTCGCCGGCACTGGCGCGCTGGCGCCGATGGCGGGCCCGGCGACGGTCGGCACGGCCATCGTCGGTTTGGGACGCTCGCCGCCGTTCGTGCCTTCACCAAGGCGGCCAAGGAAGACGCGGCCAAGGTCCGTCGGCGCCTTATAGCCGTCGGTCGGCAGCACGATCTGGTCCGCGTTGACCGGCTTCACCAGATACGGCGTGATGACGATGATCAACTCGCTCTCGTTGCGTTTCCAGCCGTTGGAGCGGAACAGCGCGCCGAGCACGGGAACGTCACCGATGCCGGGCGTCTTGGTGATCTGATTGTCGGTCGAATTCTGCAGCAGTCCGCCGATCACCATCGACTGGCCAGAGCCGAGCTCGATCGTGGTCTCCGCTCGCCGCGTGGTGAGCGCCGGAATAGTGACGCCGCCGATCTGCACGGCACCAGCCGCGGACAATTGCGACACTTCCGGGCGTACGCGCATCGAGATGCGGCCATCCGCAAGTACGGTCGGCGTATAAGCGAGGCTGACGCCATATTGCTTGTATTCCACCGACACCGCGCCCAGGCCCTGGCTGACCGGGATCGGGATCTCGCCGCCGGCAAGGAAGGATCCGGTTTCACCCGACAAGGCGGTCAGGTTTGGGTTGGCGAGCGTAGTCACCTGACCGTCGGTCTCGCCCAGGTCTAGAGCCCCCAGGATATCCAGGCCGAAAAGCTTGCCCAGGCCGCCGATCGTGGTCGTCTGCGGACCCGGCTGAATAGCGGTACCCGGGGACTGCACGATCTTGCCGGTGATCGGGTCGATCGTATAGCCGGTTACTGTTCCCAAACCGACGCTGAGCGGCAAATTGGGATCGGTAGTGGCGGTCGTCGCGATAGAGCGGCCGTTCGAAATGCCGAACTTGAACCCGCCGGTGCCGTCGATCGTGCTGAGATTGCTACCGATATTCTTGGCGAACGACTTGCTGACCTCCGCGATCTTGACTTGCAGATTCACCTGCAGCGGGGTCGCGGTGCGGAGGCGGTTGATCACCCCGATCTTCAAAGGTGTCGTCGCGTTGGAGACGTCGATCCCCGGATTGAGCAGCGCGGTCACGATCTGCTGCGCCTGCGCGACATCGGCCGGCGCCGCCACCGTACCCGTCAGGATCGCGAGCTGGCCGACCGTGATCACCTTGATGTCGGCGTCCGGCATGGCCGCCTTCATCATGCGGTCGATCGAAGTCAGGTTCTGTGCGACGCGGACGTTGGTCGAATAGATGACCCGCCCGCTGGCCGCCGTGACGAACACCGTGGTTTCGCCGTAATCCTTGCCGAACAGGCGGATCTGGCGCGGATTGCTCACGTCGACATCGGCGACGTTGGGATTGGCGACCCAGACGTCCGCGGCGTCGGCGGGCAAGGTGATGACCTCGCCCTGACCCGTCGACAGCAGGACCTCGGTGGTCGGGCGTTGCGTACCCGGCGGCAGGCTGCCGACGCGGGCGGCTTTGGCAGGCCGAGCCGGTGCGCGTCGTGCGGCCGACGAGGTGCCGGCGGCTTCGACCGGCATGGTCGCTACCAGCGCGGTCGCGACGGTAGCCGCAACGATCCGGTTCAAAACGATTGTCGCTTGCATCACTTGTTCCCCCCACGACCGAGCGGTACCTCGGTCGCATTATTCCCGCGGACGATACGCACCGCGGGACCGGTAATTACCGGGACGCCGCCCGGAATTGCGCCGCCTGCGGCTCCGGCGCCTGCGCCTGCCTCAGCGCCCTTGCCCGGCACGGTGCGGCGCTGGAAACGCGACACGTCGGCGCCGGTGGCGAAGGTAGTCTTGCCCGCGATCGGCTGCGTGTCGGCAGTTGCGATCATTGCCTTTTCCGCGTTCGGATCCTTGCCGTCCGGCACCTTCACCGATCCATCGGCGATCGCCTGGTCGAGCTCGGATGCCGAGTCGGCGAGCGGGCGCAGCACCAGCGACAGGTCGCCCAGGGTACGCGCCACCGCGATCTTCTCGGCGATCGCAGGCGTCGCCTCGATCGTGATCATCGAGATGTTGCGGACCACGGTCTTGCCCTGATCATCGACATCGCTGGTCGTGCGCTGATCGGTCGCCAGCACCCGGAGGTTCTTCATGATCGTCTCGGCCACCTTGAGCGGCGGACCGTCGCCGCCGCCGGCAACGGTCTGGGACAAAGTCAGGTCGACGCGGTCCCCCGGAAAGACGAAGCCCGCGACCGAATTCTCGTTGCGGACCGGGAAAGTGACGGCGCGCATGCCCGGCGTCAGTGCCGCGGCGAGGAAGCCGCGATCGCCCGGCTTGACCAGCGATCCCTGGGTCAGCGGCTGCCCGGCCGTGATCACCGAGCGTACGACGGTGCCCTGCAGGCTCTTCGGATCGAATCCGTCCTTGCGAATGTAATAGGCGTTCTCGACCAGCTCCTTCGGCCAAGGCTGAAACTTGAAGCTGGTGGCATCCAGGATCGTGCCGATCGGCAGCGCCTTGGTCGCGACGAGCACTTCGGTGCCGGTCTGGACCGGCGCCATGGGCGCCTGGGCCGTGGCTACGGGAGCGCTCGATCCGACGATCAGGCTGCGCGCCATGAACGCGGTGATGGCGGCGACGAAAAGCGCGCCAACCAGCAAAATGATCTTCCGACTATCCATAACGCTTCGTGCCCCGTTGTGGCGATGACCCCGGTTTGATCGCCGTTAATCTACGCAAAGTGGTTAAATATCGGTTCACCGAGCGCGAGCATCGATGCCATGGCGATCGCGACGCCGTACGGCGTCTCGACAGCACCCGGCGCTTTGCGGCGCCAATGGTCGAACATCATGATCAGCGTCAGCACGCCGCCGATGATCGACATGACCATCAGCATGAAGAAAAGGGTTTGGCCGGGAAGCCACAGCGCGAGCGCGCCGATCATCTTGACGTCGCCCCCGCCCATCCAGCCGAAATGGAAGGCGCCGACGAACAGCGCGAATACGCCGATCGCGATCCCGACCTGCCACGCCACGTCGATCCAGCCATAGCCTTGCACCCACCACCAGGCAGGCGCCATCAGCGCGATCGCGGCGTTCTTCCAATTGGCGATCTCTCGCGTGCGAGCGTCCTCGATACCCGCCGCAAGCAGGATCAGAACGAGTGCTCCCCCGAGCACGTAAGACAGAAATCCCCAGCCCATCGGATCACAGACCTAGACGGCATGGCTTTCTAAAAAGTAACCAGAGTGGATGGTGTCTTCCGAAACAGCGCGGCGAACCTATCCCGACGGCAGCTCGATATCGTTCTGGACTGCCCCTGACGGCTGGCAATTGCGCCGCTTCGACTGGCCATCCGCCGCGCCCAAGCCGCGCGGATCGATCCTGTTCCAGGGCGGTCGCGGCGACATCTTCGAGAAATATCTCGAGACCTTTCATCACTGGCATGATCAGGGCTGGACGATCACCTCGTTCGACTGGCGCGGCCAGGGCGGATCGGGGCGACTGACTGATGATCCGCATGTCGGCGACATCGATCGTTTCGGGACGTACCTCGCTGATTATGGCGCGTTCTGGCAGGAATGGGCGGCCGCCACGCCGGGACCCCATGTCGCGATGGGGCATTCGATGGGCGGCCATCTGGTCTGTCGTGCGCTGGCCAAGGTGATCGCCGAACCCGACGCGGCGGTGCTGATCGCGCCGATGATGGGCTTGCACGCGCCGATCAGCGCCGGCTTCGGCGAGCGCGTCGCCGAGATTGCGATGAAGCTCGGCAACCCCCAGCGTCGTGCCTGGAAGTCGAACGAAAAGCCGGGAACCACCGATTCGCGGCCATCGCTGCTGACCCACGACCCCGACCGATATTCGGACGAACCGTGGTGGTGGGAGCAGAAGCCCGAGATCAAATTGGGCCCGCCGAGCTGGCGCTGGGTGGTGCGCGCGTTCGAATCGACGCGGCGATTGCGCGCCAGCCGGCGTGTGAAGCTGGTGAAGGTGCCGATTCTCATGCTGGTCGCCGAAGCCGACAAGCTGGTTCGCGCCGCCGACGCGATCAAGCTTGCCGGGCGGCTGCCCGATGCCCGGCTGGTCCGGTTCGGCAAGGAAAGCGCGCACGAAATCCTGCGCGAGGTTGACCCGGTCCGCAATCGCGCCTTGGGGGAGATCGACATCTTCCTTTCGGCACGAGCGCAGCAATGACCTACGACATCGCCATCATCGGCGCCGGGATCGCCGGCGCCGCGCTCGCTGCCGAGATCGCGCCCCGTGCCAGCGTCCTGATCCTTGAGGCGGAGGACGTCGCCGGCTATCACGCCACCGGACGATCCGCTGCCTTCTGGGAAGAGACCTATGGCGGCCCGGCGGTCCAGCCGTTGACCGCGGCGTCGCGCTCACGATTGGAGGATGGCGGATTCCTCCAGCCGCTGGGGTCGCTGCATATCGGGCGCGAGCACGAACGCGATCAGATCGAAGCGATGCTGGAACAGTTCGCCGGCAGCGGAGTCGACCTGTCGCTGGTCGACCCGCGCGAGCGTATCCCCGGCCTGCGCCCCGAATGGAACCTGGCGGTGTGGGAGCCGAGCTGCGCCTATATCGACGTCGCCGGTCTCCACGCCGCTGCCTTGTCGCGCGCCACGAAGGCAGGCGCCGAGTTGGTGCTGGACGCCGCGCTGACCGCTGCGAGCCGAAGCGGCGATGGCTGGCAGGTTGAGACCAAGGCCGGGAATTTCGCGGCAAGGATATTGGTCAACGCGGCCGGCGCCTGGGCCGATCGGGTAGCGGCAATGGCCGGAGTTGCGCCGATCGGCATCCAGCCGCTGCGCCGCGCGCTCGCCCAGCTTCGAGTCGATCCGCCGGTGCCGGACGATGCGCCGCATGTCGCGCACATCGGCGGGGAGTTCTATTTCAAGCCGGAATCGGGCGGCCGGATATGGCTGAGCCCGCATGACGAGGTCCCAAGCGAACCCGGCGACGTACAGCCCGAGGAGATCGACATCGCCATCGCGATTGATCGGCTGGAACAGGTCGTCGACTGGAAAATCGAGCGTGTCGAACGAAGTTGGGCAGGCTTGCGCAGCTTCGCGCCCGATCGCCTGCCGGTCTATGGCTTCGACAATCATGTGCCCGGCTTCTTCTGGTGCGCGGGGCAGGGCGGTTTCGGCATCCAGACGGCGCCGGCGGCATCCCTGGTCGCGGCATCCCTGCTGCTCGGTACCGCGCCCGATCCGCTCGTCGCGAAAATCGACCGGGATCGTTACGCCCCCGCCCGGTTCCGCTAGCGCGCGACCTTTGCCGTCGCTAACCTGTGTTAGCCATCAAGACGGAGGGCACCATGGCGCACAAGTTCGTGATCGAGCAGAACAAGGCCGGCGAGTACGTCGCCAAGTTCAAGTACAACAATGAAATCATCTTCTGGACCGAAGGCTATTCGTCGAAGGCGAACGCCGAGCACGCGATCGACTCGATCAAGAAGAACGGTCCCGACGCCCCCGTCGAGGGCTGAATCCCGAGCTATGCGGCGGGGCGCGTCCCAACGCGCCCGGCCGCTAGCGCCGCATCGCTGGCCAGCTTGTCGGCGCGCTCATTGTCGGGGTGTCCGGCATGACCCTTCACCCACACCCACTCGACACGGTGAGGGGCGGCGGCTTCGATCAGCCTTTGCCATAGATCGGCATTCTTGACCGGCTTCTTGTCGGACGTCTTCCAGCCGTTCTTGCGCCAGCCGTGGATCCACTTGGTCAGCCCGTCCATCACGTAGCGGCTGTCGGTCGACAGCGTCACGCGGCACGGGCGTTTGAGTGCGTTGAGCCCCTCGATCGCCGCCATCAGTTCCATGCGGTTGTTGGTGGTCAGCGCCTCGCCGCCCGACAATTCCTTCTCGCGGGCGCCCATGCGGATCAGCACACCCCAGCCGCCCGGCCCGGGATTGCCTTTGCACGCGCCATCGGTCGCGATTTCGACATGCGACAATTCGGTCATGCCAGCGACTTGAAATCGCGCACGAAGCCGGGATCGTAGATCTTCAGCCGCCGCCAGTAAGCTAGCGGATCCTTGCGCGTCACCATCGCGTCGGCCGGCGTATTGAGCCAGTCCCAGGCGCGGCTGAGGAAGAAGCGGATGCAGGCCCCGGCGGCAAAGCCCGGCAGCGCCGCACGTTCCTCATCGCTCAGCGGCAGCGTGCGGTGATAGCCGCGGATCAGCGCCTCGCCGATCGCGGGATAGTGCGTCGTCCCGCTGGCGTCGAACGACCACGCCGTGTGCATGACCGCGAGGTCGTAGATGCGCGCGTCGGTGCAGGCGAAATAGAAGTCGATCAGCCCGGTGACCTCGCTGCCCCGCATCAAGACGTTGTCGGGGAACAGGTCGGCGTGGATCGTGCCGTGCGGAAAACGGTCGCCTTGCCAACCGCGCACAACGCGATCGACCATATCGGCGGCCTCGGCATGGAGGTTGGGGGCCATATCGTCGAGCGATCGGTCGCAGCGATCGAACAAAGGCTGCCAAGTGCGCACGCCCATCGAATTGTCGCGTACCAGCGCGAAATCAGTCAGGCTGGCATGCATCCGCCCCATTGCCGCGCCTGCCGCTTCGGCCTGGGCCGCGGTCGGGTGACTGACCGACACGCCAGGCAGGAACCTGATCAGGCAAGCGGGGCGCCCTTCGAGCGTCTGCAGCGCGTCGCCATGGCGGTCCTTGATCGCCGGCGGTACCGGATTGCCGCGCTCCGCCAGATGATCGAGCAGCGCCATGAAATAGGGCAGGTCGCCCGCCTCGACGCGCTTTTCGTACAGCGTCAGGATGAAGCGGCCCTTGGTCGTGTCGACCAGATAGTTCGAATTCTCGACGCCTTCCGCGATGCCTTTCGCCGAGACGAGCTCGCCGACATCGTAACGCAAGAGGAATTCCTCCAGCGCCTCGGCCGAAACATGCGTGTAAACTGCCAAGACCTAATCCGTCATCCCAGCGAAAGCTGGGATCTCATGAGGTGAATGACTGCTCGAGACCCCAGCTTTCGCTGGGGTGACGGTCTTGCTCACGCCGCCGCCTCTAGCCCACGCGGGAGTTTGAAGGCGATCGTCTCCTGCGTCGTCTCGACTTCGCGTTCGGTCACATCGAAGCGTTCGGCGAGCCGGTCGATCAGTTCGCGCACCAATTGCTCGGGCGCCGAAGCGCCGGCAGTGATGCCCAAGGTGCTGACGCCGTCGAGAAACCCCCAATCGAGTTCGCTCGCGCGCTGGATCAGTTGAGCCGGAATGCCCTGGCGCTCCGCCACCTCGACCAGCCGCAGCGAGTTGGACGAATTCGGCGCGCCGATCACCAGCACCGCATCGCACGCGCCCGCGATCGCCTTGATCGCCGCCTGGCGGTTGGACGTCGCGTAACAGATGTCCTCGCCGCGCGGCGCCTGGATGGCGGGAAATTTGGCCTGGAGCGCGGCGACCACTTCGGCGGTGTCGTCGACCGACAAGGTCGTCTGGGTCAGGAACGACAACGTCTCCGGATCGCGCGGCGAGAAGGTCGCCACATCGGCAACCGTCTCGATCAGCGTCATCGACCCCTCGGGCACCTGGCCGAACGTGCCGATTACTTCGGGATGGCCGGCGTGACCGATGAACACGATGTGCCGGCCGGAAGCGACCAGACGTTCGGCTTGGCGGTGCACCTTGCTGACGAGCGGGCAGGTCGCATCCAGATAGGACAAGCCGCGCTCCGCCGCCTTGGCCGGCACCGCCTTGGGCACGCCATGCGCGCTGAACACCACGGGCACGCCATCTGGCACTTCGTCGAGTTCCTCGACGAAAATCGCGCCCTTGGCCCTTAGGGTGTCGACGACGAACTTGTTGTGCACGATCTCGTGGCGGACATAGACCGGCGCCCCGTATTTCTCGATCGCCAGCTCGACGATGCGGATCGCGCGATCGACGCCGGCGCAGAAACCGCGCGGCGCCGCGATCAGCAGTTCAAGAGCTCTTTTCGGGGTGGAAGCCATGGCCGGCGCTCTACGCGATTGCTCGGCTGAGGCAAAGGCGGTTTGCGGAGCGAGCGGCAGTCACGATCGTCGCGCGCTGGCGATCCGTCATTGATTCTTTCGTCCGCGCTCCCCATATGCAACTCGCTATCGTCGCAGGCGACGGAAACCGACGCTTCCGAGCCGAACCTTCCCTTTCTCGCTTCTAGCTCCGCGGGCACGTGCCTGCGGACAATCTACATTCCTTGAAAGGGATATCTCATGCCGATCGGCAAAGTTAAATTCTTCAATACTGACAAAGGCTATGGCTTTATTTCGCCCGAGGACGGCGGCAGCGATAGCTTCGTCCATATCAGCGCGGTTGAACGTGCCGGCATGACGACGCTCCAGGCCGACCAGCGCGTGTCGTACGACATCGAGAACGATCAGCGCGGCAAGTCTTCGGCCGTGAACCTTCAGGCGGCCTGAACCCAGCCAGCGGGGGCGAATTGCGTTGGTGGGCGGGTCATCGATCTGTCCGGCCGACGCGATCGCCTCCGCCGGGAATCAACCCCTAGCTATCGTCGCGGCGAGTTGTCGCTCCGACGATGTACTTCCGTCGCAAAGCGGCACATGCCGCCTCAGGGTCCGCGCGCTGATCGCCCACCCGCCGAAATCCAAGCGACGTTTTATCGATCACGCGGGGCCGAGTCGCTCCCGCGCGGTGCTCCAGGAGATAGTCATGTCGAGAACCCCCGTTCGCCCCTTCCTCGTGGCCAAAGACGAGGAAGGTGTGTTTCGCGTGACCGTGCGTACGACGCGGTACAATTCGCAGGGCTATCCGCTCGTCTCCAGCGAAATGCTCGAGGACGCTTTCAAGACGCAGACCGCCGCCCGTGCGTTCGTGCGCGAGACCTATCACGTCGAAACCAGCGATATCGCCAGCAAATAGGGACGGCTTCGCGCTCCGTCGCGGTCCGTCGACGAAACGCGCGCGCGCCTGTTGCCGCGCCCGGGTTGCGACCCTATGGTGACCGCCGCTTTATGTGAGGGTCAGGGGCCATGGCGCGTGCCGCGGCCCCTTCCCGTGTCGAAAAGGTCTGCCGTTCGTGTCACCCCGCTTTCTTGCCGCTCCGATCGCTCTCGCGCTGGTCCTCGGCGGCTGCGCCAGCCGTGGCGAGCTCGACATTTCCGAATCGGGTGCAGGCGTTACCGCGGTGCGCACGCCGTGCCCGACGGTCGGCGTGCCGGCGGGGACGGGGGATCTCACCACGTTTGACCCCGCGACCAGCCGCGAGGCCACCGCGATCGACGTGGTCGCGGCGATGACCGACGTGCGATCGACCTGCAACAATGACGGCACAAGCCCGCAGGTCGTCACCAACATCACCTTCACCGTGCTCGCGCGACGGGCCCGCGCCGATGGCGCGCGTGACGTGACCTTGCCCTATTTCGTCACTGTGGTTCAGGGCGGCAACGCCGTCGTCGCCAAGCGTGTCGGGCGCGTCGTCGTCCATTTCGATGCCGGCCAGACGCGCGCGAGCACCAACGGATCGGCCACCGCCAGCGTCGACCGCTCGGCAGCTACATTGTCGGACGAGGTCAAGCGCCGTATCACCGAAAAGCGCAAGGCAGGCCGCGAATCCGCCGCGATCGATCCGCTGAGTGCGCCCGACGTACGCAGTGCCGTGTTGCGCGCGACGTTCGAGGCGCTGGTCGGTTTCCAGCTGACCGACGATCAGCTGAAATACAACGCGACGCGGTAATTCGTATCGCGGTGCCAGCCCGCTCCCCCACCCGGCCTCCCAATCAGGATATTCTATGGGAGGCCGGGTGGGGGAGCGGGCTGGCACCGTTACCGCGCGACAGCGCGAACGAAACGCGCGATTGACTCGGTTGCTGCACCGCGTCACAGCATTGCCCAGTCGCTGACGACGCGGGAGAGCGCAGGGAGACCTGCCGCCGAAGGAGCAACCGCCCCGGAATCTCTCAGGCAAACGGACCGCGTTTGTCGACAGCGACGCTCTGGAAAGCGTGCGGGGGCGAATGTCCTCGTGCCACCGAAGGGGTAAGCCGGGCCGTCGCCAGAGACTGGCAGCGCCGGTGAAAGCTCTCAGGTTCCGTGACAGAGGGGGCGGCGGATATTCGGTCCTGGCGGGCCGTTGTCGCGCCGTCATCTGTTATCGGGAGACCGGAGTGTGAGCGACGAAGCCGAAACCGAAATCGAACTGCAGACGCTCCCGCTCGATGCCTGGCACCGCGCACGCGGCGGGCGGATGGTCCCGTTCGCCGGCTATCATATGCCGGTCCAGTACGACGGCATCATGGCCGAGCATCTGTGGGTGCGCGATTCGGCTGGCCTGTTCGACGTCAGCCATATGGGCCAGCTGCTGCTCAGCGGTCCCAACCTCGACGCCGAACTCGAGAAGCTGATCCCGGCGGACGTGAAGGGCGTGAAGCTTCACGGCCAGAAATATTCGCTGCTGCTCGCCGACAATGGCGGCATCCTCGACGACCTCATGTTCACGCGTTGGGAAGACGGCATCTACATGGTCGTCAATGGCGCGGTGAAGTATGACGACATCGCCCATCTCCGCGATCATCTGCCCGACGAAATCACGCTCAACCACATGGATGACCAGGCGCTGCTGGCGTTGCAGGGTCCCAAGGCTGCCGATGCGCTCGGCCGGCTGGTGCCCGGCGTCGCCGACCTCGTCTTCATGACCGGCGGCCGCTTCGACTGGAACGGCGTACCGCTGTGGATCAGCCGCTCCGGCTATACCGGCGAGGACGGATTCGAGATTTCGGTGCCCGGAGACAAGGCCGAGGCGCTGGCCGACGCGCTATGCTCCCAACCCGAAGTGAAGCCTATCGGCCTCGGCGCGCGCGATTCGCTCAGGCTCGAAGCCGATCTGCCGCTATACGGCCACGATCTCGACCCGGAGACGACCCCGCTTATGGCCGCGCTCGGCTTCGCCGTCGCCAGCAAGCGCCGCCGCGAGGAAGCCAATTTCCCCGGTGCCGAGCGCATCCTGTTGGAACGCGAGCAGGGACCGGTGGTCAAGCGCGTTGGCCTGCTGGTCGAGGGGCGCCAGCCGGTCCGCGAGGGCGCGGCGGTGCTGGACGCCGAGGGCACGGAAGTCGGCAAGGTCACTTCCGGCGGCTTCGCGCCGACGCTCGGCGCGCCCATCGCGATGGCGTACGTTCCAGCCGCGATGGCGGAGGTCGGTACCAAGATTCAGCTCAATCAACGCGGCAAGGTCCATGAAGCGACCGTTGCAGCGATGCCCTTCGTTCCCCACCGCTACGTCAGAGGAAGCAAGTAATGCGCTACTTCACCGAAGATCATGAATGGGTCGATGTCGACGGCGATATCGGCACCGTCGGCATCACCGACTACGCCCAGGGCCAGCTCGGCGACATCGTGTTTGTCGACGTGCCCGAAGAGGGCAAGACGGTGACCAAGGGCGACGAAGCCGCGGTGGTCGAATCGGTCAAGGCGGCGTCGGACGTCTATACGCCGGTGTCGGGCACGGTGATCGAAGGCAATGCCGAGCTCGCCGACAATCCCGGCCTGGTCAACGAGGACGCGGATGGCGAGGGCTGGTTCTTCAAGCTGACCCTGAGCGACCCGAGCGAGCTCGAAGGCCTGATGGACGAAGCCAAATACGAGGCGTTCGTCGCGAAGCTGTAAGCTGATCAAGTCCCCCTCCCGCTTGCGGGAGGGGTTAGGGGAGGGCGTGTCCAAGGGCCGCACGTCGATACTCGCCGAGTGAACCAACAGGCCCTCCCCCGACCCCTCCCGCAAGCGGGAGGGGAGGAGTTTGTGAATGCGCTACCTGCCCCTGACCCAGCCCGACCGCGAGGCGATGCTCGCGACGATTGGTGCCAAGACGATCGACGATCTGTTCGTCGACGTGCCCGCCATCGCCCAGCTCGATGGGCCGATCCGCGACCTGCCGATGCATGCCAGCGAATTGGCGGTCGAACGCCACATGACCGCCCTCGCGCGCAAGAACCTGACCGCGGGCGAAGCGCCGTTCTTTCTCGGCTGCGGAGCCTATCGCCATCACGTGCCGGCCTCGGTCGATCATTTGATCCAGCGCGGCGAGTTCCTGACCGCCTATACGCCCTACCAGCCCGAAATCGCGCAGGGCACGTTGCAGATGCTGTTCGAGTTCCAGACGCAGGTAGCGCGCCTGCTCGGGACCGATGTCGCCAATGCCTCGATGTACGACGGTTCGACCGCATGCTGGGAAGCGATCGGCATGGCGCGGCGCATCACCAAGCGTGGCAAAGCGATCCTGTCGGGCGGGCTCCATCCGCATTACGTCTCGGTCGCCAAGACGATGGCCAAATATACCGGCGATCATCTCGAGACGTCGCTGCCGACGCTGTCCGCCGAAACTGATATCGACGGCCTGATCGCGGCGATCGACGACGATACGTCGTGCGTCGTGGTGCAATATCCCGACATCCTCGGCCGCATCGCAGACCTGCGTCCACTGGCCGACGCTTGCCACGCCAAAAAGGCGTTGCTGGTCGCGGTGGTGACCGAACCGGTCGCGCTCGGCGCGCTCAAGTCGCCGGGCGAGATGGATGCCGATATCGTTGTCGGCGAAGGCCAGTCGATTGGCGTCGGGCTGCAGTTCGGCGGCCCCTATGTAGGCCTGATGGGCTGCAAGGAAAAATATATCCGCCAGATGCCCGGCCGATTCTGCGGCGAGACGGTCGATGCCGAGGGCAAGCGCGGCTTCGTGCTGACCCTGTCGACCCGCGAGCAGCATATCCGCCGCGAAAAGGCGACGTCGAACATCTGCACCAATAGCGGGCTGTGCGCGCTGGCTTTCTCGATCCACATGACCTTGCTGGGCGAAGCGGGACTGCGCGCGCTGGCGGCAACCAACCATGCCGGCGCGGTCGCCGCGGCCGAGCGGCTGGCCAAGGTGCCGGGAGTCGAACTGGTCAATGACGCCTTCTTCAACGAATTCACGCTGAAGCTGTCGAAGGAAGCCAGGCCGGTCGTTCGTGCCCTCGCCGACAAGGGCATCCTGGCCGGCGTATCGCTCGGGCGGCTCTATCCCGGTGCCGACGGACTCGCCAATGGGCTGGTCGTCGCGGTCACCGAAACCACCACATCGGAGGACGTCGAGACGCTTGCCTCCGCGCTCGAGGAGGCGCTGGCATGAACACGATCAACCAGAGTGGCTGGCGTCCGACCGCCCCCGAAGCGGGCGAGGGATCGAGCGGCACCTTCACCGGCAATCGCGCGCTGATGCTCGAAGAAGCGCTGATCTTCGAGATCGGTTCGACCGAGACGACCGGCGTCGAAGTTGCGGAGCCCGCCAAGGTCGCCTCGCGACTGGGCGGCCTTGCCCGCAGTGCGCCGATCGGCTTGCCGGGCCTGTCCGAGCCGGAAACGGTGCGGCATTATACGCGCCTCAGCCGCCAGAATTACGCGATCGATCTCGGCCTGTTTCCGCTCGGATCGTGCACGATGAAGCACAATCCGCGCCTGAACGAGAAGATGGCGCGGCTGCCCGGTTTCGCCGATGTCCATCCGCTGCAGCCGGTCGATACCGTGCAGGGGGCGCTCGGCGTCATCAACGAACTCGCGGTGTGGCTGATCGAGCTCACCGGCATGCACGGCGTCGCGATGACGCCCAAGGCAGGCGCGCACGGCGAATTGTGCGGTATCCTGTGCATCAAGGCCGCGCTCGAAGCGAAGGGCGAGGGGCACCGCAAGGTCATCCTGGTTCCCGAATCGGCGCATGGCACCAATCCGGCGACCGCCGCGTTTGCCGGCTATACGGTCGAGGATATTCCCGCGACCGCCGAAGGCCGTGTCGATGTCGAGGCGCTCAAAGCGCGGCTCGGACCGGATGTGGCGGGCGTGATGATCACCAACCCCAATACGTGCGGCCTGTTCGAGCGTGAGATGAGGACGATCTCGGACGCGGTGCATGCCGCCGGCGGGTTCGTCTATTGCGACGGCGCCAATTTCAACGCGATCGTCGGACGGGTGCGGCCGGGCGATCTCGGCATCGACGCGATGCACATCAACCTGCACAAGACCTTCTCGACGCCGCATGGCGGTGGCGGGCCGGGCTCCGGACCAGTGGTGCTGTCGAAGGCATTGTCGCCTTACGGCCCGTTGCCGTTCACCGAGCGCCATGCCGATGGCCACATCACGCTGGTCGAGGAGGAAACGGTCGGTGACCGCCATCCGCACAGCTTCGGACGGATGTGCGCCTTCAACGGCCAGATGGGCATGTTCACGCGCGCGCTGACCTACATCCTCAGCCACGGCGCCGACGGCCTGCGTCAGGTCGCCGAGGATTCGGTGCTCAACGCCAATTACATCCTGCGTAGCCTGGAAGACACGCTGGACGCGCCGTTCGCAGGCTCGGGCCCGTGCATGCACGAGGCAATCTTCTCGGACGATGGCCTGCCCGAGGGCTTCTCGACGATCGACATCGCCAAGGGCCTGATCGATGAGGGCTTTCATCCGATGACGATGTATTTCCCGCTCGTCGTCCATGGCGCGATGCTGGTCGAGCCGACCGAGACCGAATCGAAGGCGGCGCTCGATCAGTTCATCGGCGCGCTCCGCTCGGTCGCCGAGCGTGCCAAAGCAGGCGACGAATCGTTGCGCTCGGCACCGCATTTCGCCCCGCGCCGCCGCCTCGACGAGACGCTCGCGGCGCGCAAGCCGGTGCTGGTTTGGAAGGATCCGGAGTTGGCACAGGCGGCCGAATAAGGCCTGTTGCGAGAGTGAGTTAGTTTGCTATGACAGTCTCCGGGGTTTCTCGGGGACTATCATGCAACAGCAGCAGCTTATCGGTTACGCCGTCACCACGGTCGTCGTTGTCGCGCTGCTGGCGTTCCGCTTGCGGCGTATGAGCCAGTTGCGCCGGTTGCGGCTGGAGACGCTTTGGGTCGTCCCGGCCATCTATCTGATCTTCGCCGGGGGGATGTTCTATCAATTTCCGCCGACCGCGATCGGCTGGGTGATCAGCGCCGCCGCGTTGCTGGCCGGCGCCGCGATCGGCTGGCAGCGCGGCAAGATGATGCAGATTCACGTCGATCCCGAGACGCATGTGCTCAACCAGAAGGCATCGCCCGCCGCGATGATCTTCATCGTCGTCCTTATCGCGGTGCGGATGGCGGCCAAGTCGGTCCTCGCCACTGGTGGCGGCACCGGCTTTCACGTCAGCACGATGATGGTGACCGACGTGCTGATCGCGCTCGCGCTCGGTCTGTTCGCGACCACCCGGCTGGAGATGTTCCTGCGCGCCCGGCGGATGCTCGACGAGGTGCGGGCCGCGTCGCCTCTCCGCGGCTAGAGTTTGTTTCAGCGAAGCTGAAACGGTTGCGGTGCCGGCCCGCTCCCCCACCCGGCCTCCCAATCAGGATATGCTATGGGAGGCCGGGTGGGGGAGCGGGCCGGCACCGATTCAGCGAAGCTGAAAACGACTCTAGTCCGCGATCGCCTCGCTGACCTGGGGATGGCGCGAGACGCGGTGCTCGCGCCAGACGATGTAGAGCCCGCTGGCGACGATCACCGGCGCGCCGACCCAGGTCCAGGGCGTCGGCAGCATGTCGAACAGCACCCAGCCGTAGAGCGTCGCCCAGATCAGGCTCGAATAGTCCATCGGCATGACCGCGGACACGGGCGCGTATTTGAGCGCGGCGGTAAAGGCGATCTGTCCCAGACCGCCGACCACGCCCATGCCGATCAGCACCACGAAGGTCGTGGCGTCATGGCCGTGCGCGAAGAACGGATAGATCAGCACCAACGGCACCATCGACAACGACGAGAACCAGAAGACCGTCGTCACCGGCGCGTCGACCTTGCCGATCTGACGCAGCTGGATCGCGACCAGCGCGACGAACACCGCCGAAGTGAGCCCGACCAGCGCGCCGCCGATCGGAAAATGGCCGCTCCCCGGCTGGGTGACGATCAGCACGCCGATAAACCCCGCCGCCACCGCCGCCCAGCGATGCCAGCCGGTCGGTTCCTTGAGCACCAGCGCGCCCAGGATGGTCGCGAAGATCGGTACGGTAAAGGCGAGGGTGGTCGCCTCGGCCAGCGGCAGCAACAGCACCGCGCCGAAATTGAACGCCATGCCGGTCAGTCCCACCGCGGCGCGGATCACCTGGCCGCGAAATGCGCGCGACCGCACAGCGCTCAAGCCGGGGCCGGCGATCATCATATAGGCCAGCACCACCGGCACCGCGCAGCCCTGGCGAAAGAACATGATCTCGGCGAGATTGGCGCCGCGCGTCTCTGCAACCTTGATCAGCGCAGACAGGCTCGACAACAGGAACACCGCGAGCAACCGCATCGCGATGCCAAGCATCACGCGGTCGGTATGCACAGGCGCGGCCTCCCCCATGAATTCGCCATGCTCCGCACCGCGCCCCGACACAAGGCGGGGTGACGCGGGGACGCGCGGGCGCTATCCGCCCGCGTCATGATCAAGCACGCCCTCTCCGTCACCCGCGCACAGAATTTCGCGGAATGGTATCAAACCGTCATTGCCGAAGCCGATCTGGCGGAGGAGAGCGGGGTCCGTGGGTGCATGGTCATGCTGCCATGGGGCTATGGCATCTGGGAACGCATCCAGCGCCTGCTCGACGATCGCATCCGCGCCCTCGGCTATGACAACACCTATTTCCCGCTGTTCATCCCGCTCTCCTATTTCGAGAAGGAAGCGGAGCATGTCGAAGGCTTCGCCAAGGAAATGGCGGTCGTCACGCATCACCGTCTGATCCCCGACGGCAAGGGCGGTCTGATGCCCGACCCTGCCGCCAAGCTGGAAGAGCCGCTGATCGTCAGGCCGACCTCGGAGACGGTGATCGGCGCGGGCTTTGCGCGTTGGATCCAGTCGTGGCGCGATCTGCCGGTGCAGATCAACCAATGGGCGAACATCGTCCGTTGGGAGATGCGCACGCGCATGTTCCTGCGCACCGCAGAATTCCTGTGGCAGGAAGGTCATGCCGCCTACGCCTCGGCCGAACAGGCCAAGGCGGAAACCGCCAAGGCACTCGAGCTGTACCGCTCGTTCGCCGAGGATTGCGTCGCGATGCCGGTGATCGCCGGCGAGAAGCCGGAGAACGAGCGTTTCCCCGGCGCGGTCGAGACCTGGTCGATCGAGGCGATGATGCAGGACGGCAAGGCGCTCCAGGCGGGCACCAGCCACTTCCTCGGCACCCATTTCGCCGAGGCGCAGAACATCCGCTTCCAGAACGATGCCGGCGTGTTCGAGCCCGCCAACACGATCAGCTGGGGCATGTCGACGCGGATGGTCGGCGGTCTGATCATGACGCATGGCGACGACGATGGCCTGCGCGTCCCGCCGCAGATCGCGCCGTGGCAGATCGTGATCGTGCCGATGCTGCGCGACAATGACGAGGACGCCGCGCTGATCGATTATTGCCAGGGCATCCGCGACGAACTGGTCAAGCAGAGCGCGTTCGGCGAACCGCTGCGCGTGCTGCTCGACCTCAAGGCGACCAAGGCGGCGACCAAGCGCTGGGGCTGGATCAAGAAGGGCGCGCCGATCGTGATCGAGGTCGGCGGACGCGACATGGCAGGCGGCAACGTCTCGCTGATCCGCCGCGACGCGCTCTATCGAGAGGACGGCAAGCTCGACAGCGCGGTGGTGGCGAAGGGTGATTGCGTGGCGCAGGCGGCGGCTTTGCTGGCCGAAATCCAGCATGGGCTCTACACGCAGGCCAAGATGCGGCTCGACGGCAATATCGCGACCGACGTGACCGACATGGACGGGCTGAAGGCGTTCTTCGCCGATAGCGTCGAGAAGCCCGGTTGGGTGCTGGCGCAATGGTCGAAGCCGACGGGCGCGGCGCTCGATGAGGTGGAGGCGCAATTGAAAGCGCTGAAGCTGACCTTGCGCAATACGCCGCGCGATGCGGCACCGGCCGACGGAGCCTGCATCTTCACCGGCGCGCCGGCGGTAGAGCGCGTGCTGATCGCGCGGGCTTATTGAGCGTGGGCGTGTTTCGCTTCCACGGTGCTCCTGCGAAAGCAGGAGCCCAGAGCCATCAGCGGCGTCGTCTCGCCCCCTGGGCTCCTGCTTTCGCAGGAGCACAAGTGGTATGATCTGGTTCGGCAACACCAAACCCGACCTCGCCGCGATGACCACGATAGGCGCGGCCTCGATGCCCGGCTTGCTCGGGATCGAGTTCGTCGACGCCGGGGACGACTGGCTGTCGGCGCGCATGCCGGTCGATCACCGCACGCACCAGCCGTTCGGGCGGCTGCACGGCGGCGCGTCGGTGGCGCTGGCAGAGACGGTCGCGTCGGTCGGCGGTGCGATGACGCTCGACCCGTCGAAGCAGGTCACGGTCGGTATGGAGATCAACGCCAACCATATCCGTCCCGTGATGTCGGGGCATGTCACGGCGACCGCCAAGGCGGAGTCGCTCGGCCGCACTACGCAAATCTGGACGATCCGCATCATCGACGATGCCGGCAAGCTGATCTGTCTGTCGCGCATCACGCTGGCGGTGATCGCGGTCGCCTAGCGAAGGGCGGCGCCGCTTCGTCCGTTGGACAGCGCAGAAGGCAGGGAGGCCGTATGCGCTGGATCTTGGTGGTGATGGGGATCGTCGGCGTCGCATTGCAATTGCCGACCTCGGCACCGGCGGCCGATGGACCGCTGGCGTCGCGCCGGATCGGCAATCGCGACTATCAATTGTACGTCCCACCGGGAGGCAGCCGGCGGCTGCCGCTGGTCATCGCGCTCCATGGCGGCGGCGGCAACGGCGCGCAGCTCGCCAAGTCGGCCGGGCTGATCGACAAGGCGGCGAGCGAAGGATTCATCCTGGCGCTGCCCGAAGGATCGTCGCGGTTCGGCAAGCTGGAGACCTGGAACGCGGGTGGTTGCTGCGCTTATGCCATGCGTAAGAAGGTCGACGATATCGGCTTCATCCGCGCACTGATCGACGACCTCGAACGGACCCAACCCGTCGATCCCAAGCGCGTCTACGTCGTCGGCATGTCCAACGGCGGCATGATGACCGAGCGCGTGGCGATCGCGCTCGGAGACCGCATCGCCGGCGCGGCGGTGTTCGTCGGAGCGCTGTTCGGTAACGAGCCCGGGCCGGTCGCGGCTGTGCCCATGCTGATCGTCAACGCCGAGAAGGATGAGCAGGTGCCGGTAGCTGGCGGCACCAGCACGACGGGCATGGTCCGCCGCGCCCAGGGCATGCCCTACAAGCCGTCACGCTACGCCGCGACCTTCTGGGCGGCAGCAAATCGTTGCACGAAAGGGCCCACGCGCAGCGAGACGAGCGATTATGTTCGCGAACTATGGACCGGCTGCGCCGGCGGCGCGGATGTGGATTTCTACATTATGAAAGGCGCCGAGCATGGCTGGCCGGGACGTGGGGTAGGGCGGCCGGGGGTTACGCGGAACACCGGCAAGATCGACGGCACCGCGCTGATGTGGGATTTCTTCGCGGTGCACCGCCGCTGATGCCGCCGGCGCGGCTCAGGCGATGCGCAGCGTCAGCGAACGCATCATCTCGCGCTCGATCGGCTCGTCGAAGCGCGCGCCGATCAGTCCATCAGCGCACCAGATAACGGTTGCGGCGATCGGAGCGCTGCGGTCGAAACGGAGCGTCAGCGGCTCGCCCTGCTCGGCCTCGATCCGGCTGGCGAGGCGGCATCCATAGATCGACAGTTGGTGGAGTGCGGCTTTTCGGTGGCGCTTCACGCTGGCATGCGCGACCGACAAGACCGGTTCCCGATCATATTTGACGTCGGTCGCCCGGCGGCGAAAATGCGAAAATGTCGTAGCCATCGTGCGGCCCCCGTCTGCCCTTGGAACGGCTATGCAACGAGGCCGGTTAATGACTGGCTAAACTGGATTTTTCGGCGTCCTGGCGGGCAGCCGCGCGCCGACATGTGCTTCGCCGCGCGCTTCGGCCAGCTGGGCCTGACGGTGGCGTTCGGCATAGCCTGCGCGCTGGGCGGCATCTCGCGTACCGTGGCAGGCGGGGCAACTCACGCCTTCCTCAAAGAGCGGCGAACGGCGATCCTCGGCGCTGACCGGCATGCGGCAGGCACGGCACAGCCCGTGGGTGCCGGGTGCGAGCCCGTGCCCGACCGCGACGCGCTCATCGAATACGAAACATTCGCCCTCCCAGCGGCTTTCGGATGCGGGCACCTCTTCCAGATATTTCAGGATGCCGCCCTGCAAGTGAAAGACTTGATCGATCCCCTCGGCCTTGAGCAGCGCGGTCGCCTTCTCGCAGCGTATGCCCCCCGTACAGAACATCGCGACGCGCGGCGCGGCCGCGATCTCGTCGCGATGCGCGGCGACCCAAGCTGGAAAGTCGCGAAAGCTTTCGGTCCTGGGATCGACCGCGCCGGCGAACGTTCCGACCTTGACCTCGTAATCGTTGCGCGTGTCGATCACCATCGTGCCGGGCTGTTCGATCAGCGCGTTCCAGTCGGCCGGGGGGACGTAATGGCCAACCCCCGTCAGCGGGTCGATGTCCGGCATCCCCATCGTCACGATCTCGCGCTTCAGCCGGACCTTGAGCCGATGGAACGGCATCGTCTCGGCGGTCGCGGTCTTGACTTGCAGGCCGCTGCAACCGGGCAGGGCGCGGATATGGGCGACCACCGCGTCGATTCCTTCGGGCGGGCCCGCAATCGTGCCGTTTATCCCCTCGTGGGCGAGCAGCAACGTGCCCTTGATCCCTTGCGCCTCGCACAAGGCCAGCAGCGGTTCCCGGATCGCGTTGGGATCGGGGAAGCGGACGAAATGATACAAAGCGGTGACGCGGATCACCTCAGCGCGTCCCACGCCTTTTCGAACGCGGTGCGTTGCTCGTCGCTGAGATGCAGGCCGACCTTGCTCCGCCGCATCAGCGCGTCTTCGGCAGTCCGTGCCCATTCGTGGTCGCGCATCCACCGTGCTTCGATCTCGGTCAGGCCTCCGCCCAGGTCGGCGCCCATGCCGGCTTCGTCGGTCACGCCCTCGAGCATCTCTCCAAGCATCGTACCATAAGCGTGCGCCATGCGAAGCGAGCGATCTTCGCCAAGGAACGGCCAGGTTGCGCGGACTTGGGCGACGAATTGATCGAAGTCGGCGATCGCGCCACCTGGAAAGACACGGGCGCGCGACACCGGGCGGCGCTTCAGCCCCAGTTCCGGACCGAGCTTGCCCATCGCGTCCTCGGCCAGATGGCGTCCGGTGGTGATCTTGCCGCCGAACACGCTCAGCAACGGTGGGCCGTTGGTATCGAGTTCCAGCACGTAATCGCGCGTCACCGCCTTCGCCTCGCTCGCCCCGTCGTCATAGAGCGGGCGTACGCCCGACCATTTATAGGTAACGTCCGCCGGCGTGATCTGCTTGACGAAATGATGGTTCGCGCCCTCGCACATATACGCGATCTCGTCGTCGGAGATCTTCGCGTCTTCGGGCGCATCGACCGGGATGTCGGTGGTGCCGATCTCGGTCCCGCCTTGCCACGGAATGGCGAAGATGATGCGGCGGTCGGGAAGCTGGAGGATATAGGCGTGGTCGCCCTCATAGAGTTTGGGCACGACGATATGGCTGCCCTTCACCAGGCGGACATTGGCCTTGCCGTTGAGCCCCAGCCGATTGAGCATAAGATGGACCCAGGGCCCCGCCGCATTGACCAGCGCGCGCGCCTCGACCGTGCGGCCGTCGGACAGCGTCGCGGTCCAGTGATCGCCCTCGCGCCGCGCACTGTCGAGCGAGACGCGCGTGCAGATCTCGGCGCCATTGGCATGGGCATCGACCGCATTGAGCAGCGTGAGCCGAGAATCGTCGACCTGCGCATCGGAGTAGACGAAGCCGCTTTTGCCGCCCTTGAGCGGTGCGATATAGTCCTTGTCCGACGCGCGCAGTCCGCGCGATCGCGGCAGGCTCATCTTCCCGCCGAGCATATCGTAGAGATAGAGGCCGATCCGGACCATCCACCACGGCCGCACCGCATTCTCCTGCGGCAGGACGAAGCGCAGCGGGCGGATGATGTGCGGGGCCGCATGCACCAGCAATTCGCGCTCGCGCAGCGCCTCCGCGACCAGCCGGAAGTCGTAATATTCCAGGTATCGCAGGCCGCCATGGATGAGCTTGGTCGAGGCCGATGAGGTATGGCTGGCGAGGTCGTCGCGTTCAACGAGCAAGACTTTCAGCCCGAGCAGCGACGCCTCGCGGGCGATCGCGCATCCGTTGATTCCGCCGCCGGCGATGAGGAGATCGTAAGACTGGTTCACGAGGTTCCGCCCTGGGTGGTCAGGCCAATTGCATTTCCCTTTGCGGGAGAGGCGCGCTCCACACAAGGTCGGGGTGACGAAAAGAGCTGAAGCGCCTATCTTAAAACCAAATGGCAAAACCAAAACATAAATCCGGCCTCCCCACTCGCCAGCAGATCCTCGATTTCATCGCGTCGTCGGACAATCCGGCGGGCAAGCGGGAGATCGCACGGGCCTTCGGACTGACGGCCCAGGAAAAGATTGCGCTCAAGGCGCTGCTCAAGGATATGGCCGACGAGGGCCTGATCGACAGCGCACCGGGGCGCGCGTTCCACAAGATGGGCGGGCTGCCCAAGGTGACCGTGCTGCGCATCGCCGATGTCGACGATGGCGGCAATGTCTGGGCAGTGCCGGAGCGCTGGGAAGCCGAAGGCGTGCCGGTGCCGCGGTTGCGCGTGCGCGAACGCAGCAAGCGGTCCGCGCTCGGCGTCGGCGACCGCATCCTCGCGCGCACGGAAGAAGCGGGCAAGGGCTGGATCGCGCACCCGATGAAGCAGCTCGCCAAGGGCGAGGAGCTGATACTCGGAGTTCTTCGGCGTGAAGGCGATCGCCTGTGGTTGGAAGGCGTCGAGAAGCGCGAGCGGCGGCAATATCAGGTGTCCGACGCGGGCGATGCCGAACCGGGCGACCTGGTGCTGGCCGAGAAGGCAGGCCGCCCGCCGCGCGTCACCGCGCGTGTCACGCAGCGGCTCGGCGATCCGTTCGCGCCGCGCAGCTTCTCGCTGATCGCGATCCACGAGCACGACATTCCCGATCGCTTCGCCGAGGAGGCGCTGGCGGAAGCGGACCGCGTTGCGAAGCAGCCGTTGGGCGACGGCCGTGAGGACCTGACCGACTTGCCGATCGTCGCGATCGATCCCGCCGATGCGCGCGACCATGACGATGCGGTTTGGGCGGCGCCTGATGATGATCCCAAGAATGCCGGCGGGTGGAAAGCGGTGGTCGCGATCGCCGACGTGTCCTTCTATGTCCGCCCCGGTTCGGCGCTCGATCGCGAGGCGCGTCGGCGCGGCAATTCGGTCTATTTCCCCGACCGCGTCGTGCCGATGCTGCCCGAAATCCTGTCGGCGGAAGTGTGTTCGCTCAAGACGGGCGAAGACCGTGCCGCGCTCGCGTGCCACTTGCAGATCGCCAAGGATGGGACGCTCAAATCGTGGCGTTTCACCCGCGCCGTCGTGCGGATCGCGGCGAATATCGCGTATGAGGATGCGCAGGCGGCAATCGATGCCAATACTCCTCTCCCGCTTGCGGGAGGGGCCGGGGGAGGGCATGTTCCTGCTTCCGACCAACCAAACACGCCCTCCCCTATCCCCTCCCGCGAGCGGGAGGGGGACTTGCTGGCTATTCTTCAACCCCTCTGGTCCTGCTGGGCCGCGCTCGCCAAGGCGCGCGACAAACGCGAGCCGCTCGATCTCGATCTCCCTGAGCGCCGCGTGGTGCTCGACGAACTGGGGCGCATCCTGTCGGTCGCCCCGCGCGAGCGGCTCGATGCGCACCGGCTGATCGAGGATTACATGATCGCTGCCAATGTCGCGGCGGCGAAGGCGCTCGAGGCGAAGAAGGCGCCGGTCATGTACCGCGTCCACGAGCCGCCGGCGCGCGAGAAACTGGTCGCGCTCAAGGACTATCTCGAGACCTGGGGCGTCAAGTTCGCGCTCGGCCAGGTGATCCAGCCGGCGACCTTCAACCACATCCTCGAGAAGATCGGCGACGTGGATTTCCGCCCGCAGATCATGGAACAGGTGCTGCGCACGCAGACGCAAGCTTATTACGCTCCGGACAATCACGGCCATTTCGGCCTCGCGCTCGGCAGCTATGCGCATTTCACCTCACCGATCCGCCGTTATGCCGACCTGATCGTCCACCGTTCGCTGGTCACCGCTTATGGTCTCGGCCCGGGCGGCCTCACGGACGACGAAGCCGCGGCAATGGAGCGGATCGGCGAATCGATCAGCCGGCTCGAACGCCGCGCGATGGAGGCCGAGCGCGACACGATCGACCGCTACGTCGCCGCTTTCCTGGCGGAGAAGGTCGGTGAGATCGTCGAGACGCGCATCACCGGCGTGCAGAATTTCGGTATCTTCGCGACAGTCGCCGGGATCGGCGGGGACGGCCTGCTGCCGGTGCGCGACCTGGGCGGCGAATATTTCCGGTTCGACGAAGCAGCGAGGAAACTGGTCGGCGAAATGTCGGGCGATGAATATGCGATCGGCCAGGTGCTGCAATTGCGGCTGGCGGAAGCCAATCCGGTGTCCGGCGCGTTACGCTTCGAACTGCCCGAGGGGCGCTATGCCCCGCCGCCGGGCAAGAAGCCCGAACGTGTCTTGAAACGCCGCGGCCGTCCGCCCAACATTCGCCATCAAGGGCGGCGACGTTAGAATTGTCACGGTGCCGGCCCGCTCCCCCACGCGGCCTCGCTTAGGGTATCTCGATTGGGAGGCCGGGTGGGGGAGCGGGCCAGCACCGCAACCCGGTTCAGCAGTGCTGAATCGACACGAACGGGGGAGTAAGGCTTATGGGTGGAGCAGCGGCAGGTGCGGCGGCGGGAGCGGTGGCGCGAGCCCGGCGGCGCCTAGTATCGCATTTTATGACGCACAACGCCGTCTCCGCCGACACCGCGATCGACTATGCTCCGGGGCGCGGTATCGAACGACGCCTGCTCGAGAAGCTGATCGAAAAAGGCGTGCTGCACGTCGGCAAGGCAGGCAAATATTGGCTCGACCTTCCGGCCTATGACGCGTGGAACAAGTCGCGGCGCCGGCGCGCCGGAATGGCGGTGGGGGCCGCGGTCGCGATCGGCGCCGCGCTCGGGTTCCTGGCCGGCGGCGGATGAGCGGCAAACTCGACCTGATCGGCATCGTGCCGCAACCGGGACCGGCGGGGCCGCCGCCGATCCATCCCGCGATGCTGCGTACGCGTTCGCGGATCGTCCGCGCGATGATCGCCGCGCACGCGCTGGCGCCCGAGCAGGCAATCGCCTTCAGTCCGCGGCCGAACGATGTCGCCGAACTGATGAAGCTCAGGAAAGCTGGCGTCGTCCGCGAGACGCTGCCGGGTCATTATTGGCTCGATCTGGTCGCCAACCATTATCGCGAGCAGCAAGCTGGCCGTGTCCGCGCGATGTGGGCGGTCGGCATCTCGCTGGTGATCGCGGCCGTGGCGGTGCTATTCTATCGCGGTTGATGGTCTCGAATTCCGCGAAAGCGGAAGTCCAAACATAAGGTCTCAGCCACAGCGGAAGGTGAGGCCCGCCTTCGCGGTCAGCCGCTCGCGCAGCGCATCGCCCATCAGCGCGCCCGGCGTCCAGATTCCGCCTTCGCCCTGAACATCCTGGACCAGGCACAAGGCGGCTTCGGCGATCATCTTGCTGGTCGACCCGTAACCCGGATCCTTGTCACCCGTAACGACGCATTCGACCCGGCTGTCATCGGGGAATTCGCCGATGAACAGGATATCGTAATGCCCGCTGTCGCGCTCCTCCTTGGAGGGTCCTTCGCCGGGCTTGGGCCCTTTGTCGCCGGCCAGCGGATTGACTTTGGCGATCGCCTCGGCGGCGGCCTTGCCGAGATCGCCAAGCCCGGCGACCATCATCTCGTCATAGACGAAACTGGCGCCGTATTTCTCGCCCAGCAGGAAGTTGGTGCGGTGGACATTCTTGGTGTTGATCGGCGCCATGATGAACGGCGCGACCCAGGCGCCGACCGACTTGTCATATTCGGGCAGCAGCCCGGTCGGCTGGTGCGGCCCCGAGAAACCGGGAGTCAGCGCGAACGGGTTGGTCAGCAGAGCAACGATTCGCGGGTCCCTGGTGGCGGCGGCCAGCGTCGCCTTCAGGCTGGCCGCGGTGCCGCCGGAAAAACCGCCCTTCATCACCCGGACGCGGCACTTCACGCGCGGCGCCGGACCGCCATGCTTGGCGATCGCGCATTGCTGCAAGGTCAGCACGCCGAGGTCGAAGGGGATCGAGTCGAACCCGCACGAAAACACGATCCGCGCGCCGCTGCGCTTGGCGGTTTCGTGATGCGCATCGATCATGTGGCGCATCCAGGCCGGCTCGCCGCACAGATCGAGATAGGCGGTGCCGGTCTCGGCACAGGCGGCGACCAGGTCGCTGCCATAAAGTTGGTAGGGGCCGACCGTGGTAATCACCGCGGTGGCGCGCTCGCACATCGCCTTCAGGCTGGCGGGGTCGTCGGAATTGGCTGCGATCAGCGTGACGTCGGCCGGCGCGCCGATCAGGTCGCGGACTTCCTGGAGTTTGCTGAGCGAGCGTCCAGCCATCGCCCATTTGACGCCGCCGGGATAGGTTTCGGAGAGATATTCGGCGACCAGCCTGCCGGTGAATCCGGTGGCGCCATAAACGATGATATCGAACTCGCGAGCCATCCCAATCTCCCCTCCCGCTTGCGGGAGGGGCCGGGGGAGGGCCTGTCGCGTCGCGGGATATGTTGTGTGGGAGGAAACATGCCCTCCTCGAACCCCGCCCGCAAGCGCGAGGGGTTTTTATTTCACGCCGCCTCGCTGAACTGCAGCGCGGCCAGCCTGGCATATAACCCACCCTTGGCATTGAGCGTGGCGTGCGTCCCTTCCTCGACGATGCGGCCCTCATCCATCACGATGATCCGGCCGGCGGCGCGCACCGTGGCGAGACGATGCGCGATCACCAGGGTGGTGCGCCCGTCCATCAGCCGTTCGAGCGCTTGCTGGACCAGTTGCTCGCTTTCGGCATCGAGTGCGCTGGTCGCTTCGTCGAGCAGCAGGATGGGCGCATCGCGCAGCAGCGCGCGGGCGATCGCGACGCGCTGGCGCTGCCCCCCTGACAGCCGCGCTCCGCCTTCACCCAGGAAAGTGTCGAGGCCTTCGGGCAGCTTGCGGAGGAAATCTGCGGCGTTCGCGGCTTCCGCCGCGGCCCAGATCGCCTCGTCGCTCGCGTCCCATTCGCCATAGCGCATATTGTCGCGGGCGGAGGCACCGAAGATCACGGTTTCCTGGGGTACCATCGCGATGCGCCGGCGAATGTCGGCGGGATCGGCGAGGGGCAGGGGGACGCCATCGATCCGGACCTCGCCGGATTGCGGATCGTAGAAACGCTGGATGAGCTGGAAGAGAGTCGTCTTGCCGGCGCCTGACGGGCCGACCATCGCGACCGTCTCTCCGGGCAGCACATCGAGCGAGAAATCGGCCAATGCGGAGACGTCGGGTCGCGTCGGATAGCGGAACGTGACGTGATCGAACGTGATCGCGCCGCGTGTCGGCTCGGGCAACGCGACCGGGTGCGCCGGGGCAGCAATCTCGGGCTGTTCGGCGAGCAGCTCGCTAAGGCGTTCTGCAGCGCCAGCCGCACGCAAGAGATCGCCGTAGACGTCGCTCAACGCGCCGAACGCCCCGGTCGTCAGCAGTGCAGTAGCGATGAATGCACTAAAGGCGCCCGGCGACATATTCCCGCCTGCGACGTCGGTTGCGCCGGCCCACAAGAGCAGTACCACCGCTCCGAAAATCAGCGTGATGAACATCGCGGTCAGCAGCGCGCGCAGGAAGATGCGCCGCTTGGCGACGGCGAAACCGCGCGCGACCGTATCAGAGAAGCGTAGGCTCTCTCGCCTTTCCTGACCGAACGCCTGAACGACCTTCATCGCCGAGAATACTTCGACCGCAATCGCCCCGATATCCGCGATACGATCCTGACTGGTGCGAGACGTTGCCCGCAGGCGACGTCCCAGCAAGACGATCGGTATCAGCACGATCGGAATGCCGATCAGGATCATGCCCGCGAATTTCGGCGACAGGATGAACATCGAGACGGTGCCGCCGATTCCGGTGATCACATTGCGCAGGGCCACCGATACCGTGGTGCCAACCGCCATCTCGATCTGCGTTGTGTCGGACGTCAGGCGCGAGGCGATTTCCGATGGCCGGTTCTCCTCGAACCAGCGTGGCGCGAGCCGCAGGAGATTCTGCTGAACGGCAATCCTGACGTCCGCCACGGTCCGTTCACCCAGCCAGGAGACGAAATAGAATCGGGTCGCGGTTGCGACTCCAAGGATGCCGACGATGGCGAAGAGAAGATAGAAGACGCTGTTGACGTGCGCCATGTTCGCACCGTGCGCGAATCCACGATCGACCAGCGGCTTCAGCACCCAGGGAATGAATATCGTGGCGGCAGACGTGATCAGCAGCGCGCACAGCGCGATTGCGAGTTGGATGGGGTAACGGCGTGCGTAGAACCACACCATCTTCAGGCTGCCCAGCTTCCGGCCGGGCTTGGGCGTATCGCTCGAAGCATCCGTCATCGTGTGGCCGCCCTAGGACTTGTGCTCGCCAGCGGCAATGCCCCCGAAACGATACCGCATTGCGACAGGATTAGGCCCCTGCGATCGTCGACATACCGGAACCAGCAACGATCCGTCGCTTATGGCGTTGTGTGCGGTGCAACACGGGCCTAAGGGTTCATACCGGGGAAACGGTTTCTTATGTATCGGGGGCAGATGCTCTACAACGCCTATGAGATGCAGCGGTCGATGTTGGCAGGCGCCAGCGCCTGGGCCAATTTCAGCGCCGAACTGCTCAGCAATCCCTCCAATCCCTTCGCCTATTTCGGCGGCGGCCCGGTGGTCGCCTCCGCGCTCGAAGTGTTCGCGCATGCCTCCGCGCCGCGCGGCAAGCCGGATTTCGGGCTGGACCGAACGACGATCGCCGGCAAGGAAGTCGACGTCGTCGAGGACATCGTCCTCCGCAAGCCGTTCGGACAGCTGAAGCGCTTCGTGCGCAAGGGTGTGACGGGTGGCCCCAGGCTGCTGATCGTGGCGCCGATGTCGGGCCATTACGCGACTTTGCTGCGCGGCACGGTCGAGCGCATGCTGCCGTTCGCCGATGTCTATATCACCGACTGGCGCGACGCGCGGCAGGTCCCGGTGGCCGAAGGGCGTTTCGATCTCGACGATTATGTCGACTATATCGTCGAATTCCTGGAGACGATCGGGCCGGGCGCGCACATGCTCGCGGTCTGTCAGCCGTCGGTGCCGTGCTACGCCGCCGCCTGTCTGATGAGCGCGGACAAGAATCCCTGCCGGCCGAAGACGCTGACCATGATGGGCGGACCGATCGACACGCGCGAAGCGCCGACCGCGGTCAACACGCTGGCGACCGAACGCCCGTTCGCCTGGTTCGAACAGAATGTCATCACGACCGTGCCGCTCAATTATCCGGGTGCCGGCCGCCGCGTCTATCCGGGCTTCCTGCAGCTCGCCGGGTTCATGACAATGAACCTCGGCAACCACATGATTTCGCATTGGGAGATGTTCAAGCATCTCGTCCAGGGCGACGATGAAGGCGCCGACGCGACCAAGGATTTCTACGAGGAATATCGCTCGGTCTGCGACATGACCGCCGAATTCTACCTCCAGACGATCGAGGTGGTGTTCCAGAGCCATGCCCTGCCGAAGGGCGAGATGACGCATCGCGGGCGCAAGGTCGATCCGGCCGCGATCACCGACATCGCCTTGCTGGCGATCGAGGGCAAGCGCGACGATATTTCAGGGCTTGGCCAGACCAAGGCGGCGCTGACCATCGCCACCAACCTGCCGGCGTCGGAAAAGAAGCATCTGGTCGCCGATGCAGGTCATTACGGGATCTTCAACGGCAGCAAGTGGCGCACCCAGATCGCGCCGGTACTGGAAGAGTGGATCACCACGCACGGCGGGTGAGGCAAGTACCCCTCCCGCTGGCGGGAGGGGCTAGGGGAGGGGTGTCCTCCCGGACTTGAGGAGGACCGACAGGCCCTCCCCCGACCCCTCCCGCAAGCGGGAGGGGAGAAGATGCTCAGGCCTTGGTGGACTCCGCCGTGGTCCCTACCTTGGCATGACTGCCTTCATCGCCGGCGTCGATCTTGCCGCCGAACAGCATCTTGACCTTGCCGGCGATCGACATGTCGGTTTCCCACATCTCGGCATCGTCCACGTCGAAGCGTAACAACGCCAGGTTGGGGTCGTCCTTGCCGCCCGGAAACCAGGCCTCGACCTGGTTGTTCCAGAGTTTGTCGATCATGCCGAAGTCGTTGTCGATCCGGACGCTCCCCGCCAGGCAGGCGAAGAAGTCGTGCCCTTTGGATACGAACTGCGCCATCGCCGTGCCGCCTTTGGCCAGGCGGTTGTCCTTGCCGATGAAGAAGTAGATCGTGTCGACCTGATCCTTGTCGAGTTGCGCGGTCAGCGGCTCGCTATGCTGGCCGTCGCCGTCCAGCCCGATCATCACGAACGGGCTGTCGGACAGCTTCTTCCAGAAATGCTGCTTGATCTCGGCATTGTCGGCCATGGGCGTTCTCCTTTCCTGACCCAACGCTGTCGCAGGCCAATGGGTTCACTCCCCATCACGGAACCCCGATTTTGGACATAACGTCGGTGGAGCGACGGCGTCGCTCAACTACGGTCGATGACGGCAGCAATCCCGCTGCCATCTCAAGGGAGTACGCACATGAGCCTTGCAAGCTTGTGCCTGGTCCTTGGGGTGATGATCGGCTTTGCCACCTTGATCCTCAAGGTGGTCGAGTTGTCGCGCCGCAAGGACTGACATGACGGGAGGGGCTCGGCCTGGCAGCCGGGCCCCAAACGCAAAGAACCCCGGCCGCTGGCACGACCGGGGTCCTGATCTCAAGGGGAAGCCCATGAGCCTTGCGAGGCTCATATACCTCCCACGGCGATATTTTTCAATTACAGAACCTCGAACAGTCCCGCGGCGCCCTGGCCGCCGCCGATGCACATCGTCACGACGACGTACTTGGCGCCGCGGCGCTTGCCTTCGATCAGCGCATGGCCGGTGCAGCGTGCGCCGGTCATGCCATAGGGATGGCCGATCGAGATCGAGCCGCCATTGACGTTAAGCAGTTCGTTGGGAATGCCGAGCTTGTCGCGGCAGTACAGCACCTGCACCGCGAACGCCTCGTTGAGCTCCCACAGACCGATATCGTCCATCTTGAGGCCGTTGCGCTCGAGCAACTTTGGGATCGCGAAGACCGGGCCGATGCCCATTTCGTCGGGCTCGGTGCCGGCGACCGCCATGCCGACATAGCGGCCGAGTGGGGTCAGGCCGCGCTTTTCGGCCAATTTCTCTTCCATCAGCACGCTGGCCGACGAGCCGTCCGACAGCTGCGAGGCATTGCCGGCGGTGATGGTGAAATCGGGGCCGAGCACCGGCTGCAGGCCGCGCAGGCCCTCGATCGACGTTTCGGGACGATTGCCCTCGTCCTTGGTGACGGTCACCTCGTGATGGGTGACTTCCTTGGTTTCCTTGTTGGTCATCGCCATCGTCGCGGTGACCGGGACGATCTCGGCGTCGAAATAGCCGGCCTGCTGCGCGGCGGCCGTCCGTTGCTGCGACTGGAGCGAATATTCGTCCATCGCCTCGCGCGAGATGTTGTAGCGCTTCGCCACGACCTCGGCGGTCTGCAGCATCGGCATGTAGACGTCCTTGTGCATCGCGATCAGCTCGTCATCGCGGCCGACGCGCATCTGCGGAGTCTGCACCATCGAAATCGACTCGACGCCACCGCCAACCGCGATGTCCATATTGTCGACGATGATTTCCTTGGCCGCGATGGAGATCGCCATCAGACCCGAGGCGCACTGGCGGTCGACCGACATGCCGGCGACGGTGACGGGCAGCCCCGCGCGGAGAAGGGCGAGGCGGGCGATGTTGCCGGCCTGGACGCCCTGTTGCAGCGCGGAGCCGAATACGACGTCCTGCACTTCGGCGGGATCGATCCTGGCGCGCTCGACCGCTGCCTTGATCGAGTGGCTGGCGAGCGTCGGCGAGGGCAGGTTGTTGAACCCGCCGCGATAGGCGCGGCCGATCGGGGTGCGGGCGGTGGAGACGATGACGGCGGAACGCATGTGGTTTTCCTTCTGCTGACTCCCCTCCCGCTGGCGGGAGGGGCAGGGGGAGGGCATGTCCCTCCGCGCTAGAGTTCAGGGTCGGGCGACAGACCCTCCCCTAACCCCTCCCGCAAGCGGGAGGGGAATTCCTGGGGTCAAACGAAAATCTGGCTGATCCACTCGGCGATCAAGGCCGGCTTGTCCTCGCCTTCGATCTCGACGGTGAATTCGTTGGTCTGCTGCCATTGGCCCGGGCGCTTCTCGATCAGCTCGATCAGCTTGAAACGGCCACGGACGCGCTTGCCCGAGCGGACCGGGGTGATGAAGCGGACTTTGTTGCCGCCGTAATTCACGCCCATCTTCACGCCCTCGATCTTGGGCTGATCGGGAACCTTGGACGACAGCAGCGGCATCAACGACAACGTCAGAAAGCCGTGGGCGATCGTGCCGCCGAACGGGGTCATCGCGGCCATCTGCGGGTTGACGTGGATGAACTGGTGGTCGCCGGTGGCGTCGGCGAACTTGTCGATCATTTCCTGGCTGACTTCGACCCAGTCGGAGACGCGCTCCGTACCGATCTGCGTCGCCAGTTCGTTGATGGATATCGTATCGTTGCTCATCGCCAGAACATTCCCCTCGAGCGTGCTTTGGCGCTAAGGCCATCGCGCATCCTCTAGGCTCGCCTCGGCCCGTGAGGCAAGTCCGACCCGACCGGAAATTGGAAAATGACCGCTGACGCTACGTCCTCCGCCCGCGCCTCCATGGCAAAGCTTTATCGTGCGCCCGAACCCGAAGTTCTAAAACCGCTTTTGGACCGGGCCGCGCTGACTCCCGAATCGCGTGGACGGGTGCTGGGCCATGCCAGCGGACTGCTGGCGGACCTGCGCGCGGCGCAGACGAAGGGGTGGGTCAACCAGTTCCTGCAGGAATACCGGCTGAACTCGTCCGAAGGCGTGGCCTTGTTGTCGCTGGCCGAGGCATTCCTGCGCGTGCCCGATCCGGAGACCGCGGATCTGCTGATCGCCGACAAATTGGGCGATGCCGATTGGCGGGCGCATACGGGCGAGTCGAACTCGTCCCTGGTCAACATCGCGACCTGGGGCTTGGTGGTTGGCCGCGCGCTGGTCGGCGAAGGCGAAGGCGGTCCGTTGCGCCGGCTGATCAGCCGCGCCGGCGAGCCGTTCGTTCGCCAGGCGGTCGGCGCGGCGATGCGGATGATGGGCGAGATTTTCGTGATGGGCCGTACCATCGCCGAAGCGATGGACCGGATGAAGAAGCCCGAGCATCGGGGCTTCACCGCGAGCTTCGACATGCTCGGTGAAGCGGCGCGGACTGTCGAGGACGCCGCGCGTTATTTCAACGCCTATACCGATGCGATCGACGCGGTCGGACGCGATCCCGCCGCCGGCCATTCGATCTCCGTCAAGCTGTCGGCGCTCCACCCGCGCTATGAAGTGACGCAGTACGATCGCTGCGTCCCCGAACTCACGGCGATGCTCGAAGCGTTGGCCGTGCAGGCGGCGGGCAAGGGGATCGCGCTGACCGTCGATGCCGAAGAGAGCGAGCGGCTCGAGATGAGCCTCGATATCATCGGCGCCGTGGCGGCGTTGCCGAGCCTGAAGGGCTGGGACGGATTCGGGATGGCGGTGCAATCCTATGGCAAGCGCGCGCGCGTGGTAGTCGACTGGGCCAATAATCTCGACCGGCTGATGAACGTGCGGCTGGTCAAGGGCGCCTATTGGGATAGCGAGATCAAGCGCACCCAGGTCGAGGGGCTGTCGGACTATCCCTTGTTCACGCGCAAGGCGGCGACCGACGTTTCGTACCTCGCGGTGGCGCGCGACATGCTTGCGGCGAAGAATATCCGCCCGGCTTTCGCCAGCCACAATGCGCTGACGGTGGCGACCTTGCTGGAATGGGCGGGCGACAATCGCGATTTCGAATTTCAGCGGCTGCACGGCATGGGCGAGGGGCTGTACGAGCGGCTGGTCCGCGAGGAAGGCTATCATTGCCGCATCTACGCGCCGGTCGGCGGCCATCGCGACCTGCTCGCCTATCTCGTCCGACGACTGCTCGAGAACGGCGCCAATTCCAGCTTCGTCCACCAGCTCGCCGACGAGCGGCTGACCGAAGCGGAAATCCTGGCCGACCCGGTCGAGAAGATCGCGGCTGTGGGTGGCGCCAGGCATCCGAGCATCCCGCTGCCGATCGACCTGTTCGGTGATCGCAAGAATTCGAGCGGCATCGACCTGAGCGATCGCCAGGTGCTGGCGAAGACGGCGGCGAGCGTCGCTGCGATGCCATCTGTGACGGTAGAGAAGGTCGATATGGCCGCGGCCATCACGCGCGCCCATGCCGCTTTTCCCGGCTGGTCGGCGACGCCGGTCGACGAGCGTGCGACGATCCTCGAACGCCTCGCCGATCTGCTCGAAGCCAATCGCGACGAGTTGATGGCGATCTGCGTGCAGGAAGCGTTCAAGACGATTCCCGACGCGATCGGCGAAGTGCGCGAGGCGGCCGACTTCTGCCGTTATTATGCCCAGCAGGCGCGCTCGGGTCTCAAGTCGATCGAACTCCCCGGGCCGACCGGCGAGCGCAACACGCTGCACCTCGACGGCCGCGGTGTGTGGGCGACGGTTGCGCCGTGGAACTTCCCGCTGGCGATCTTCCTCGGCCAGACCGCGGCCGCCTTGGTCGCGGGCAACGCCGTGATAGCCAAGCCGGCGCCGCAGACGCCGAAGATCGCCGCCGCCGCTGTCAGGCTCGCGCATCAGGCGGGCGTGCCCGAGGATGTGCTGATCCTGGCGCCCGGCGGCCCAGAGGTCGGCGCGGTGCTGACCGCCGATCCGCGCATCATGGGCGTGGCGTTCACCGGTTCGACCGCGACCGCCAAGAAAATCGCCCGGACCTTGCTCGAGGACGATGCCCGTCCGATCGTCCCGCTGATCGCCGAGACCGGCGGGATCAACGCGATGATCGTCGATTCGACCGCATTGCCCGAACAGGTCGTGATGGACGTGGTCACCTCGTCGTTCCGCTCGGCGGGGCAGCGCTGCTCGGCGCTACGCCTGCTGCTGGTGCAGGAGGACGTGGCGGATAGCATTATCAAGATGCTCGACGGCGCGATGGACTTGCTCGTGCTTGGCGATCCGGCCGATCCCAGGACCGATATCGGTCCGGTCATCGACCAGGCCGCTTATGACAAGCTGATGGCGTATCGCGAAAGCATGAAGGGGCGCATCGTCAAGACGGTCGATGGCCCGGCGCCCGGCCTGTTCGTGCCGCCGACGCTCATCCGGTTGGACGCTATCGAGGATCTGCAGGCCGAATGGTTCGGTCCGATCCTCCACGTCGCGACCTGGCAGGCGGGCAAGCTCGCCGAGACGATCCGTCGGGTGAACGCCAAGGGTTATGGCCTCACCATGGGCCTGCACAGCCGTATCGCGCGGGCCGGCGACGTGGTTGAAGCCGAAGCGCGGGTCGGCAATCTCTACGTCAATCGCAGCATGATCGGCGCGGTCGTCGGAAGCCAGCCGTTCGGCGGCGAAGGCCTGTCGGGCACCGGACCCAAGGCAGGCGGTCCGCATTACCTCTATCGGTTCGTGGCCGAACGCTCGGTCTCCACCGACACGACCTCGGCGGGCGGCAATGCCACGCTGCTCAGCCTCGACGAGGGCGGCATCTGAGGAAATCTGCCGGCTGACTTAAGCGTATGTCGGCGCGAAAGGTCGGCTGACAGACGAGTCAGGAGTCTCCCTCGCGGTCGGCGGCGCCCTCGGCAAGCGGCTTGTCGCCACGCCGGCGGAGATCCGCGAGCAGCACGTCGATCGCCCAATTGGCGGCGGTCGCCATGCCGTGCGCGTCCATGTCCCATTGGTCGCGCATCTCGCGCCAGACGAACCCGCTCGACATCAACTGGATGGCGGCGATCGCCCAGGTGCGGTCGGGTTCGGCCAGCGACTGCACCGCCGGGCCGAACATGCCGCGATAAGCGCGCTTGCGCTCCGGCTTCATCTGGTTGCGCATCGCGCGGCCGTCGGCGCTGGCCAGCGCCACCGTCATCGCCGCCGCGTTGCGGTCGAACTTGGCGAACCGTTCCTCCAGTCCGCCGAGCAGGTCGTCCAGCGTATCGGGCACGCGTCCGCCCGGGCTCATCCGCGCCCAGGCCGCGTGGCGCAGCGCGTCCTGGTCGGGGAAATACCGATAGACCGTGCGCCGCGACACGCCGGCGCGCTCGGCCACGGCATCGTGGTTGAGGCGGTCGCCGTTGGCCATCAATCCGATCATCGCGTCCTCGATCGCGGTGCGCGTATGATTGTTGCTGGAAACGGATTCGCGGGACTTTGCTGGGCCAGACATGTTTTCCCCATAAGCGCGACACAAAAAGTGTCAAACGCATCTTGACACATTTTGTGTCGCGCGTATTGGGCGTGCAATACACGAATCAGGGAAACCCACATGCTGTTCCATCTGTCGATCGATGCCGACGACCCGCGCAACGTTGCCAATGTCATTGCCGAATTATGGGGCGGCCAGGCCTTTCCGTTCCCGCCCGTGCTCACCGGCAGCTGGGTTGCGATGGCCGGCGACGATCGCGGCACCACGGTGGAGGTCTATCCGCGTGGGGCCGAACTGCACGAAGCGCCGGGGGATGCCGACGCGGTCGGTCGCATCGGTGACAAGGACCGCCTGACCGCGACCCATTTCGCGATGGCGACTGCACTCGATGTCGACGCGGTGATGGCGATCGCGGAGCGCGAGGGATGGCCGATCAAGTATCGCAAACGCGGCGGGATATTCGGCGTGCTCGAAATGTGGGTCGAGGGCAGATCGATGATCGAAGTGCTGACGCCTGAAATGCAGCGCGAATATCTAGACGGCCTCACCATCCCAGCCTGGCAGGCGATGCTTGCCAAGGGGCCGCCGGCCGGCGCTACGCGGGACTAGTGTTTGTTTCAGCAAAGCTGAAACGGTTGCGGCGCCGGCCCGCTCCCCCACCCGACCTCCCATAGAATATCCTGATTGGGAGGCCGGGTGGGGGAGCGGGCCGGCACCGATTCAGCGAAGCTGAAAACGGCCCTAGTCGCCGCCGCCCTGGTCGGCGACCGATCGGTCGCCGGAAGAAGGAGGGCGGGCGATCGTGTCGTCGCTGGTCTTCGCCTTCTTGCGCCGCGGCCAGCTCACGCTGGTTTGATCGGCCGGGATGCCGACCTGCGCGGGGTAGACCAGTGCAATCCCCTCTTCCTGGAATCGCTTGATGATTGCCAGCCCGATCGAATGACGGGCGTCGTACATGTCCTGGAATACGGCGGTCGGGGAATCGAACTCGACATCGAATTCATAGCTTTGTGCGGCGAACGCGGTGAAGCCGGCGCGGACGAACTTCTGGCCGTGATCCTCGACGATCTGCTTCAACAGGTGAGGCAGTCCTTCCAGCACGTCGATCGGCGTGGTCTGGACGACTCCCAGCGTGAAGACGACGCGGCGATATTCGCGCCGCGAATTGTTGATGATCTCGAAATCGAGCAGCTTCTTGTTGCCGATCACGCGCTCTTCGCCGTTGGCGCCGCGAATGCGGGTCGACCGCATGCCGATATATTCCACGGTGCCGGCGGACTTGTCGTAGGTGATCGCGTCGCCGCGCCGGAACGGCCGGTCGAAGATGATCGCGATCGCCGCGAACAGATCGGCAAAAATGCTTTGCGCGGCGAGGCCGATGGCAATGCCACCGACGCCCAGGCCGGCAACCAGCCCGGTGACGTTCACACCGAGGTTGCCGAGCACCATGACGAGGGCGATCGCGAACAAAGCGAAGGTAACGAACAGCCGGATGAGACCCATCGCGTTCGTCAGCGTCTCGCCGTGATAGTCGCTCGCCGCGGTGCGATGTTCGATCGCGCCGAGAATGATTTCTCGCGCCCACACCGCGCCCTGGAACACCGCGGCGACGGTGAACAGGAACCGGATGATCGTCACGATCGGGTACGGCGCATCGCCAATGCCCGCCACCAGCTCGGCCGAGGTCATGACGATGAAGAAATTGCCCGTTCGGGCGATCGCACGGCCGAAGACCGTGTACCAACCCGTGCCGCTCTTGTCGCGGTTGCACAGGCGATTACCGAGCGATTTGACGAAGTGCAGGCCGAAGAAGATCACGATTCCGACCGCGACGGCGATCATCACCTGAAGCCAATGCGACGACAGCCAGGCGACACTAGTGTCCCAGATGGTCAGCGTCTGATGCTGCAGATCGTGAGCAGTCAGGGTCCTGGCCCTAGGCACGGCGGTAGTGTTCATCGATACTCTCAAGCTGCCTTGCGCCGCGCTTCCGTCTCGCCCGTCAGAAAGGCAATCAAACCGCGCTCGTAACGACCGAGATAGCGGGTCGCGCGCGGCAGATCGAGATGCTCGCGAAAGCTCCGCTGATCGCCCTTGGCCAATTCGATCAGCGCCGGATGGACATAGGATTTCCGTGCGATCGCCGGCGTGTTGCCTAGCGCTTCGGTCACGGGCTCGATCATCGCCTTCAACCCGATATTACCGTCGGCGGAAGCCAGCGCCGCGAACGCGATCACGCTCGCGCCCCAGGTTCGGAAATGCTTGGCGGTGAAGTCGTCGCCGGTCGCCTCGCGGATATAGTCGTTGACGTCGGTCGAGGTGACGCCATGCGGCTGGCCGTCGCCGTTGATATACTGGAACAGCTGCTGCCCCGGCAGGTCCTGGCACTTCTTGACGAAGCGCGCGAGGCTGCGATCGGTGATGACCAAAGTCCGGACCTTGCCCGATTTGGCACGGTAGCACAGCTTCAGCGTCTGGCCGCGGATCTCGGCATGGCGATCGCGCAGCGTGGTCACCCCGAAGCTCTTGTTCGCCTTGGCATATCCCTCGTTGCCGATGCGCAGATAGCCGATATCCAGCAGCTTCACGATCGCTGCGACGGTGCGTTCCTTGCTGTGTCGCCGGCTCTTCAGATCGGCTTCGACGCGTGCACGCAATTTGGGCAGCGCTTGGCCGAACGCCGCGCAACGATCGTATTTCTCGGTTTCGCGCGCGGCGCGGAAATCGGGATGATAGCGATATTGCTTGCGGCCGCGTTCGTCCCAGCCGATCGCCTGGATGTGCCCGTTGGGCTTGGGGCAGAACCAGGCGTCGCGATAGGCTGGCGGCAGGCCGACGGCGTTCAACCGGTCGATCTCCTCGCGGTCGGTGATGCGATTGCCTTCGGCGTCCCAATAACCCCAGCCATGCCGGACCTTGCGCCGGGTGATTCCCGGCATGCTGTCATCACAATAGACGATACGGGGCATTTTCCCTCCTTCCGGACGCCTTTCGAAATGCGCGGGTCATCGCTTCGTTCCGGAACGTTGCTGCTGGGCGGGGTGTTGGACGAGCGATTTTGCAAGGAGATTTACCATGGCCGACCTGACCAACGCACGTGTGCTGATGATCGCCACCGACGGTTTCGAGAATGACGAATTGTTCAAGCCGCGCCAGGCATTGATCGACGCCGGCGCCACGGTGACGCTCGCCTCGATCGCGACCGACCCGATCCAGGGCGAGAAGGCCGGCGAAAAGGCGGACACGATTGTGCCCGACATCATCCTCGGCGATGTGGATACCGAGGAATTCGACGCGCTCGTCATCCCCGGCGGGGTCGCCAATCCCGACAAGATGCGGATGCAGGGACGGGCGGTGCAGATCGTCGAGGAGTTCATGGACGACGACAAGGTCGTCGCGGCGATCTGTCACGGCCCGTGGCTGCTGGTCGAGGCGGACGTGGTCGACGGACGCAAGGTGACGAGCTGGCCATCGGTCCGCACCGACCTGGAAAACGCCGGGGCGGACGTCGTCGATGAACAAGTGGTGGTCGACGGCAAGTTGATCACCAGCCGCAAGCCGGACGACATTCCGGCGTTCAACCAGGCGATCATCGAGGCGCTGACGGAAGAGCTGGCGGAGGCGTAGTCCCCTCCCGCCTGCGGGAGGGGTTAGGGGAGGGCTTGTTCTTTCCGCGCAGATGTCGACACGCCCTCCCCCAGCCCCTCCCGCAGGCGGGAGGGGAGTTTTAGGGCATTCACGCATTTCTGTGCCGGCCGTTCGACCAGGTGGTACAGTGCGATCGAACTCGCCAGCACCATCGCCAGGTAAAGTGCGATCAGCACCATGGGCACGGCGCGTGCGTCACTGACAAAGGCCAGCTTGAACACAACGAACAGCATGAAGTGCGAGAGGTAGGTCGCGTAGCTGATCTCGCCGAGATAGTGCAGTGGAGCCCCGTCGAGCGGGTTGCCGTGCATGCCCGACGTCAGCGCAAGGCCGAGCAGCAATCCTGCAAAGGCAAAAGGCACCGCGAGCTGTTCGGGCAGCCCGGCCGCCCAGCCGGCGAGCATCGCTCCTGCGAAAGCTAAGGCCAGGATCGCGGGCACGCGAGGCGCCGACCGCCAGCGCAGCCACAGCGCGCAAAGCGCACTGCCCGCGGCGAATTCGGTCAGGCAGCGCACAACGCCGAAATGCACGATATCGTGCCCAAGCGTCGGCAGATGCGCCGTCGCCGCCGCCAGGATGAGCAGGAACGCCGCCGCCGCCAATACGACCAGCCAGGTCGGCAGTCTGCGCCAGTCGACCGCCCGGACCAGCAGCGGGAACAGCATATAGGCGGCAAGCTCGCAGCTGATCGACCAGGCCGGATCGTTCCAGGTCAAGGCGTCGGTGAAGCCCCAATTCTGCAGCAGGAAAATGTGGAGCGGCAGTTCGTGGAAAGGGAATTCCGTCGAATCGTGACGACCGGCGAGGGCTAGCGCCAGGGCGAGCATGACTGCCCCGGCCAGCACGAAGAGATGCAGCGGCCAGATCCGTGCAACGCGCTTATGCAGGAACACCGGAACCGCGCGCCACCCCTCGCGGCGAAGGCGGTCGCCCCAGCTCAGCCAGATCACGAATCCGGACAGCAGGAAGAAGAAGTCGACCGCCAGATAGCCCTTGGCGAACACATGCAGCCAGAAGGACGGCAAGCCGTCGATCGACAGCCGGATGTGGTAGAGCACGACCATCCACGCGGCCACGCCGCGTACGCTGGTCAGCGCACGGAGCTCTGGCCGGGTCATGCCAACGCAGGGTTGGCTGGCGCGTCGGCCGCCGGCTTGGCCCGCTTCATCGGGCGGAAGCTCTCTTCGGCGCGGCGGCGCTTGAGATACGTGTCGAGCCCGATCTGCGCGCCGATCAGCATGAAGATGAACGGCTGGAACGCGATCGCGATGAAGCACGCGCCGAGCATGTAGAGCAGCTGGCCGGACTGGAGGGCGCCGGCGAGCGGCGCGACCCAGGCATAGTCCGCGCCGGCCTTCTTGTAGCGCTGGCGGATCACCTCCATTCGGATCAGCCCGCTCAGGCTGATGAACAGCCACATGATGAGGCCGGGCCAGCCCTGTTCGCCGAGCATCTCGAAATAGGCGGAATGATAAGCGCGCGCCCGGTCGACGGTCAGCGTGGTGTCGAGCTTGGCGTTGCCGGCCGTGCCGTCGGCCTTCACGATATCGTAGCGGATCTGGTTCTGGCGGTACATTTCGAAACCGCCGCCCATCGGGTGCTGCTTGACGTATTCCCAAGTCCATTTCCATACCGCCACGCGCGTGGCGGCGGACTCGTCCTGCTGATACGACTTGATCGTGCTCATACGGTCGGTGAACGACTTGGGCAGGAACGGCACCGCGACCAATGCGAGCGTGGCGACTACGCCCAGATAGAGGAACTTGCGCTTCGAATCGCGCAGCATCAGCACGCCGAGCAAACCGATGCAGAGCAATCCGGTCCGCGTAGAGGTACCGATTGGTATCAGCAGGCAAGCGAATACCAAAGCGTAGCAGAACAGCTTCCGCTTCCAGTCGTTGGGGAAGATCGTTCCGTATTTCTCCAGCCACAATATGGCCGGGATGATCGCGATCGCGACGGTCGAGATGGTCGACCCCTCGTACAGCCCCGAATTGTTCTCGACCATCAGGTTGAGCGAACCATAGCCGCCGCCGCCCGCCAGCGTCTTGATCCCGCCGACGATGATGATCGACGCCGCCGACAGGATCATGAAGGTCAGCAGCGCCTCGATCCTCAGCCGGGTGCGCAGGGTCAGCGGCAGGAAGGCGGCGAAGGCCAGGCACTTCCAGACCCAATCCCATTTATCCAGCGCCTCGACCGGAAAATCGGCCCGCATCGTGGTGATCGCGCACCAGGCGAGGAGCAGGACGATGACGAACTGCCGCGGCGCGACCCGGCTGTCCTTCTTGTCGTCGATCAGCGCCCAGGAGCCGACCGCCAGCGCCACCGCGATCAGCGAGATCGGCACCGAATTGAGCAGCAGATAGGTCAGCCGCTGCGGCGAGACGATGTCGATATAGCAATAGCTCAGGATGAACAGGAACGGCCGGCGAAACGCCAGCGCGAAGAACATCCCCAGGAATCCGACAAAGGCGAGGTCGTGGATCATCGACGCTTGATCTTGCTCGGCGGCTCCGGCCGCTCGTCGTCGAGGTCACGGCGGCGCAACAGGAGGAAGATGGCGAGCATCATCAGGCCATGCGTGATCGCGATCGCGAAATTGTCGATCATGCTACCGTCTTCCAGCCCATCCGAAGCGCACGCCCTGCGACAAGCTCAGGGCGAACGGGTGTAGGATTGGTCCTACCGCCGCCGGGTTGACGCGCCGTTAAACAGTCGCGTGGCATGGAAAATGATCATGCGCATCCTCCACGTCCTCGACCACGGCCTGCCGCTGCAGAGCGGCTATACCTTTCGCACCCGCGCGATCCTGAAGGCGCAGATCGCGCGCGGCTGGGACGTCGCGGCGATCACAGGGCCGCGCCACGGCGAGACGAAAGTCGATGCCGAGACGGTGGACGGGCTCGACTTCTATCGCACCGATCCGCCCGCGCCGGCACGCAGCCCGGTCCGCGAATGGCGCGAAATTGCCGCGCTCGCCGAGCGCGTGACCGAGGTCGCCCGGACGTTCCGCCCCGACGTGATCCACGCCCATTCGCCGGTACTCGATGCGATGGCGGCGTTGCGTGCGGGCAAAAGGCTCGGCCTGCCGGTGCTATACGAGATCCGCGCTTTCTGGGAGGACGCGGCGGTCGGCAACGGGACGGGAAGCGAGGGATCGCTGCGCTATCGCGCGACGCACTGGCTAGAGACGCGGGCAGTGCGCCAGGCCGACGCCGTCGCGGTGATCTGCGAAGGATTGAAAGGCGATTTGATCGATCGCGGCATCGACCCGGCCAAGATCATGGTCTCGCCCAACGGCGTCGACCTGACCCTGTTCGGCGAACCGCTGCCGCGCGACGCGGCGCTTGCGGCCGAACTGGGCCTGGCCGCGGATGACGATGTGGTCGGCTTTATCGGTAGTTTTTACGATTATGAGGGGCTCGATGATCTGATCGCGGCCATGCCCGCTCTGGTGGCGAAGCGCCCGGCGGCGAAGCTGCTGTTGGTCGGCGGCGGACCGATGGAACAGGCGCTGCGCGCGCAGGCCGCGGCATCGCCGGTCGCCGGCGCGATCCGCTTCGTCGGGCGCGTTCCCCATAACGAAGTCGAGCGCTATTATAGCCTGGTGGACGTGCTCGCTTACCCGCGCAAGAAGATGCGGCTGACCGATCTGGTCACGCCGCTCAAGCCGCTCGAGGCGATGGCGCAGCGTCGCCTGGTCGCGGCGTCGGACGTCGGCGGGCATCGCGAACTGATTCGCGACGGCGATACCGGCACCTTGTTCGCGCCCGACAGCCCCGCGGCGATTGCCGATGCGCTGGCCGGGATGTTCGCCGATCGCAGTGGTTGGGAAGCGCGGCGGGCGCGGGCGCGTGTCTTTGTCGAGCGCGATCGTAACTGGTCGTCAAACATTTCGCGTTACGCCCCCGTTTACCAAAATATTATCGAAGCTCGGAAAACGGACCTCAAATGGACGCCACCCGCGGTCGCCAGCGCCTGAATTTCCCCTCGCCATTCGCCGCGATTCGGGGCGAGAGCGGGGCGATGCGGTTTGCCGTGCCGCTGGCACCGGCCATCGCCATGGTGCTGGCCGCGCTCGGCGCATTGATGTTCCTGCTGATGCCGACCGCCGTGCTAGAGGATCTCGTGGTCGATAGCGGCATCGCGTCTTTGGTCACCGCGGCGCAACCGCCGCTCGGCGTCACCGCGCATTTCGCCATTGCCTTCCTGGTCGCGCTCGTCGCCGGCGGTGTCAGCTGGTTCGGATTGTTCCTGTTGATCGGCACGCGAGCGGTGGTGATCGGCCGCAATGCGCGCGAAGACGGCGTTCCCATTTTGCGCCGCGCCGATGCGCATCCCGACGCGCCGCCGCGCCGCCCGGTGTTCGCCAATCGCGATCTCGGCACCCCGTTCCTCGAAGTGACCGCCGACACGCCGCAGCCGATGTCGGCAGCCGATGCGATGGAATACACGCCGCGCGTGGTTGAAGAGCGTCCGATTCCGGTCGATCTCGACACGCCGCTCGCCACCTATCGCGGTCCGCTCGACCCGCCGCTCCCCGCTCCCGATCCGTTGCCGCTTGGCCGGATCGACGAGCCTGTCCTGGAGCCGTCACCAATCCGTGCACCGGCCCCGGAGCCGATGGTCGCGGCCGATCCACGCCCTACCCAAATCGAGCCAATATCACCCGCCGAGGTTCCGGTGGTTGACGATCCCGCGCCGCGCTTCGCGCCGCACGAGCGGATCGAGACGTTCGAGCTGACGCCGATGGTGCGCTCGTCGGAGACCTCGGCTCCGTTGCCGTCGGCGACGATCCACGATCTGCTCGACCGGCTGGAACGCGGCGTCGCCAAGCGCAAGGAAGTCGCGGGGCCTGAGCCCGCGGCGCCCGAAGCGGAGGTTCCCGCCGCGGGGTCGCTTGAGGAAACACTGGGCGTGCTGCGCCAACTTGCCTCGCGAGTCGGCTAGAGACAGCTACGCTTCCCCGGCTAGGGCCGGGGCCCAGTATCGAATAACAAGAGAAGGCGCTCCGCTGCTCGAGGCTCCTCGCAACTGGGCCCCGGCCTTCGCCGGGGAAGCGTGATGCGGTGCGCGGGGTGCTAGCTCTCCTCGACGAGCAGGAATTCGACCACGGCCGTCCCGCTGCTCCGCTCGACCAGATCGGCGCTCGCGACAAAATGGCCGCGCACAGCGAATTCCGCCTCGGACAAGTCCGCCAGCCAGGTCTCGAAGGCCTCGTCCTCGCCGGCCTTGATCTCGACGGTCTGCCGCACGCCGCTGAACAGCGACGAGGACCAATCCCGGCTGCACACCAACGACACCGCAGCGCCGGATACGCTTTCTGCAGCCGAATCGGTCACTGCCTTGATCAGGTCGCGCTCGACCCGACTCATTGCGCGGCATCCTGCGCGGCGATGAAATCGACGATACGGCGAGCGACCCGGCGCCCCGGCTCGCGACCGTTGCGCAGGTCGCCGACCAGGCGCGGATCGTTGCAGGCCAGCCGGCCGAACCGCGTCGGCGGCATGTTCGATCGCCGCAAAAATTTCTCCACCTCGCGTCCGATATGCATTTGTCTGGCCTCTGTTTTCTGCTGCCGAGTCGTTAGGTGTTCATGATCTGTTCCAAATTCCAACTTGTCTAGGAAATTTCCTACGACTATGGTGGCAATCATGGTTGATGTGCGATCGACGCTGGCGGAATTGGCTGACGAGGCGGGGACCAGCCTCGCCTGGCTGTCGCGCGCGCTCGGGCGCAACGACGCCTACCTTCAGCAATTCGTGAAGCGCGGGACGCCGCGTCGGCTGGACGAGGAGGACCGCCGCTGGCTCGCCGCCTATTTCAATATCGACGAACGCGCCTTGGGCGGGACCGCCGGCGGCGACACGTCCATGGTGGCGGTGCGGCGGATCGACGCGGAGGCGCATGCCGGGGCAGGCGGCCTGGTCGAGGACGATCGCAACGGCGGGGAGGAACGGATCGACCCGCGCGTGGTGGCGCGGCTGGGCGTGTCGCCCGCTACGCTGACGATGATCACCGCTCACGGCGATTCGATGGAGCCGCTGATCCATGACGGCGACGCTCTGTTCGTCGACATGGCCGATCGCCGGCTGTCCTCGCGTCCGGGCATCTTCGTGCTGCGGCTCGATGGCGCGCTGCTGGTGAAGCGGGTGTCGCGGATCGGGCTGGAGGTCCAGGTGACCAGCGACAATCCCGACACGCCGGTCATCGCGCCGGTCCGCGCCGATCGCGTGGCGGTCATCGGCCGCGTTGTGCGGCTGGCGCGGTCGTTACGGTAGGTCGTGGAGCCATAAAAGACCGCTATCGGCGCGAGGGTTGGCCGACCAGAACAGGGTGCAAACCTGTCGTTGCGCCGCTAAACCAGCGGCATGGGGATATTCCGCCAGAGTGACAGCCTTGAGCGACGACCAATGGCCGGGGCTCACACGCGCTCAATAGGTGCCAATTTAGTCGTTGGCTTTTTCCTGTTTTCGCTTTTCTTCCTGTTAGACGTCTTGTCATGGTTCACGGAGAAGGGTGGGATTTTCTCGGTATTGTCGGCGCTTACGTCGCTTCCCTCCGATCCCCCTGTTCTCGATATTGATCAAAATGGCCTACTCTTTCCGTCTATCGTCATCGTTTGGCTTGCCTGGGTGGCCATTTGCCACCTCTTCTGCATTCAGATCGATCTGTCGACGCGGGCAAAGTCACTTTTGCCACTCCTTGTCATTGTCGGAGGCGGCTTCTTCCTGAGCGGCGCATTCGGCGAGGCGCTCATTACGCGATACATGACCACGCATGGCTATAGCCGATGTGAAAGTGGTGACTGGGCACAAGGGAATGGTAAGAGCCGGATTTGGTTCGCCGATTATGTTCGCCAAGGAGTTGAATGTCGCCGACGTCAGGACTCGGTCCCGGAGTATCGGCCCTTCGGCTGAGCTAAGCGTTCGCCCGCATTACCGTCAGCTTTTGGGCCGCTTTTCGAGAGGTCGCCCTAAGAGATTACGATCTAGCTGAAAATCAATTACCTACGCCGGTCGATCAGGAAGATGATCGTCGCGGCGATCGCGCCGCCGGCCCCGCCGATCAGGACGCCCAACGTCGTCTGCCCATACAGCACGCCGGCGACGGCGCCGCCGATCAGCCCGAGGGCGAGCAGGCATCCGCCGGCGGCGGGAGCGGTCGATTGTGGCGGATTCGGTCTCATGCCCGCTGCCTGCCATGTTCCAGGATCGGACGCCAGTGTCCCGGCATGGGATGCGTGGGGCAGGTTGCACCATCATGGTGCACGGCGATTTACCACCGCGTCGCGCCGGTTTCCGTCGATCACCCGGTCGTGGCACGCGCCTTGTAACGATCGCGTGCTGGCCAGTTCGGAGTATCGCATGCACCTCTATCTCGCTGATCGTTCGTCGGTCGACGCCGCGCAGGAACTGATGGCGACGTTCGGCGACGATGCCGGGTTCGAGGCGGCGGCGCGCGCGGACAAGAGCCGCGATCTCGGCAATCACGTAAATTTCTGTCGCTGGCGCCAGATCGAGCGGCTGATCGTGCTGATGTCGCAAGGCCGCGCTGTGGGTACTGTCCACTAATCAAGATCAGAGCGTTTCTGCGGGAGATTGTTTCGGCTTCGTTTGTTTCTGCTTTCAGGAAACTAGCAAACGAGGCCGAATGACCACGCCCCAATATCTGTCGCTTGCCCTTCTCGTTGCGATGATGGCGATGTTCGTCTGGGGCCGTTTCCGCTACGATGTAACCGCGATGCTGGCGCTGCTCGGAGGCCTCGCGCTCGGCATCGTCAAACCGAAAGAGGCGTTCACCGGCTTTTCCGACGACATCGTCATCATCGTCGGTTCGGCCCTGGTGATCTCGGCGGCGGTGCAGCGGTCGGGCGTGGTCGAGCGCGCGCTGAGCCTGATTGCCGGTCGCGTCACCCGGATCCGCACCCAATTGTTCGTGCTGACCGCTTCGGTCGGCGTGACGTCGGCGCTGGTCAAGAATGTCGGCGCGCTGGCGATGCTGATGCCCGCGGCGTTCCAGATGGCGAAGAAGAACAAGGCATCGCCGTCGGTCTTCCTGATGCCGATGTCGTTCGCCTCCCTTCTTGGCGGGCTGATGACCTTGGTCGGCACCTCTCCCAACATCATCGTCAGCCGGGTGCGGCAGGACATGGTCGGCCAGCCGTTTGGCATGTTCGATTATTTCCCGACGGGATTCGGATTGCTGGTGGTCGGCCTGATCTTCCTGCGCTTCGGCTATCGCCTGTTGCCGCGCGACCGGCGCGGGGTGCCGACGATGGGCGAGGCGCTCGACATCAAGGACTATGTCACCGAGGTCACCATCGGCGAGGGCTCGCCGGCGATCGACGAGACGGTCGACCAATTCACCGACCGGCATGATGGCGACGTCACCGTCACCAGCGTGATGCGCGCCGGCATGCGCAGCGAGCCACGGCCATGGATGACCTTGCGCCAGGGCGACACGTTGATCCTGGGTGGCGAGCCCGATGTGCTCGAACGCGTCATCGCCACCAACAAATTCGCGCTGGCCGGATCCGAGCGCGATGTGCCAGAGGATCGCAAGGACGACGAGATCGGCGTGATCGAGGCTGTGATCTCGACCAACTCGCCGCTGATCGGCCGCACCGCCAGCCGGATGCAGTTGCAGCGGCGGCTCGGCATCAACCTGATCGCGGTGTCGCGCGAGGGCGAACGGCTGACGCACCGCCTGGGCGGAACGGTGTTGCGGGCCGGCGACGTGATCGTGCTTCAGGGTCCGTTGAGTCTGCTGCCGGAGAGGCTGCCGGAACTGGGTGCATTGCCGCTCGCCGAACGGGCGCTGCGGCTGGGTAATTCGGGCAGGGGGCTGTTGCCGGTGATCATCCTGGCGGTGGCGATGATCGCTACCGCTACAGGCTATGTCCCGGTGGCGGTGGCCTTCTTCGCCGCGGCGGCGCTGATCCTGGCGATCGGCGCGCTGCCGCTGGCCGAGGCTTATGACAGTGTCGAATGGCCGATCCTGGTCATGCTCGGCGCGCTGATCCCGGTCAGCGACACGCTGCGCACGACCGGGGCGTCGCAGATCCTGGCGACCTGGCTGGCGCATGTCGCCGCCAGCCTGCCGCCCTGGGGCGCGGTCGCGCTGATCCTGGTTGCGGCGATGGCGGTGACCCCGTTCCTCAACAATGCCGCGACGGTGCTGGTGATGGCGCCGATCGCCGCGGTGTTCGCGCACGATCTCGGCTATCGGCCGGAAGCGTTCCTGATCGCCACCGCGATGGGCGCGGGCTGCGATTTCCTCACCCCGATCGGGCACCAGTGCAACACGTTGGTGTTCGGGCCCGGCGGCTACAAGTTCGGCGATTATGCCCGGCTGGGCGCGCCATTGTCGGTGCTCGTCGTGCTGGTCGGCACGCCGTTGATCCTGATGGTCTGGCCGCTCCATTGAGCGGGAAGAAAGTCCCTCCCCAAAATTGGGGAGGGACTATGGTCTTCAGGCCGGTTCGCCGACGATCGTCTTCAATTCCATGAAGTCGGCAATGCCATATTTGCCGCCCTCGCGGCCATTGCCCGATTGCTTGTAGCCGCCGAACGGCGTGCCGCCGCCGCCCGACCAGGCATTGATCGTCACCAGCCCGGCGCGGAGCTTCGGCGCGATCTTGGCCGCCTCGGCGGGGTCGCCCGAAATCGTCGCCGACAGGCCGTACACGGTGTCGTTGGCCATTTCGATCGCGTCGTCGGCGTCGGTGTACTTGGTGATCGTCGCGACCGGACCGAACGTCTCTTCGCGATAGATGCGCATGTCGGGCGTGACGTCGGTGAGCAGGGTCGGTTTGACGAAGAAGCCGGCATTGCGGCCGTCGGGCCGTCCGGTACCGCCGGTGACCAAGGTCGCGCCCTCGTCGATCGCCGACTGGATCAGCCCCTGGATCTTCTCATACTGCGCCTTGTTGACCACGGGGCCAATATGCGCGCCCATCGTCGATGCCTCGGCGACCGGGGTCGCTTCCATGATCGCCTTGACGACATTGGTGGCGTCGGCGACCTGGCTTTCGTGGACCAGCAAGCGGGTGGGGGCGATGCAGCTCTGGCCCGAATTGGCGAGCACGCCTTGCACCGTAGGCGGCAGGACCTCGGGCAGATTGGCGCCCTTGAGGACCAGGTTCGGCGCCTTGCCGCCCAGTTCCTGGTGGACGCGCTTGACGGTGGGAGCGGCGGCCTGCGCCACCGCAATGCCGGCGCGGGTCGAGCCGGTGAAGCTCACCATGTCGACATCCTTATGGCTCGATATCGCGGCGCCGACGCCCGGGCCGTCGCCATTGACCAGGTTGAAGACGCCAGCCGGCACGCCCGCTTTGTCGAGGATCTCGGCGAGGATCACCGCGTTACCCGGCGCTTCTTCGGACGGCTTGAGCACCATCGTGTCGCCGGCGGCGAGCGCGGGCGCGACCTTGGCGCAGATCTGGTTGAGCGGCCAGTTCCACGGCGTGATCATGCCGACCACGCCGACCGGTTCGTGGACGACGCGATTCTTGCCGACGCGCTCCTCGAACTTGAACTCCTTCAGCGCGGCGAGCGTGCCCATGAAATAGCCGAGGCCGGCGGGTGCCTGTGCCATTTGCGCGAAGCCGATCGGCGCGCCCATTTCCTCGCTGGTCGCCGCGGCGAGATCGGGAATGCGCGCCTTATATTCCTCGATGATCCGCTCGAGCAGCGCGATGCGCTCGTCGACCGAGGTCTGCGAATAGGTTTTGAACGCCTTCTTTGCGGCGGCGACGGCCTTGTCGACATCGGCCGCGGTGCCCAGGGTGATCTCGCTGACCGGCTGTTCGGTCGAGGGGTCGATCACTTCGTGGCGGGTGCCGCCCTCGCTATCGACCCACTTGCCGTCGATATAATGCTTCAGATAGCTCTTCATCCTCGCCTCCACTTTTCAAATATCGGGTATGGTTGGCGTCTAGATGGCGCGCCGCGAAGTAGGTTGCAACCCGAAACGAGACTCCCCAGTTGATGGCTCGTCGCAACGGGAGAACGGGACATGGCACGCGTCGCACGGATCGAGCAGCATGGTGGACCGGAGGTGATCCAATGGGCCGATATCGACCTGCCCGATCCGGGTCCCGGAGAGGTCCGGATTCGCTCGACCGCGGTCGGCCTCAACTTCATCGAAATCTATCAGCGCACCGGCCTCTATCCGCTCAAGCTGCCGAGTGGCCTGGGTACCGAGAGCGTCGGCGTGATCGAAGCGCTGGGTGACGGCGTGACCGATTTTGCGGTCGGCGATCGCGTCGGGACGACCGGCCCGACGATCGGCAGTTACGCCACGCACCGCAACCTGCCGGCCGAGTCGCTGGTCAAACTCCCCGACAGCATCGATGATCGCACCGCGGCGGCGATCCTGCTCAAGGGCGGGACGACCGAATTCCTGATCGAGCGCTGCGCCAAGGTGCAGCCCGGCTGGACCGTGCTGGTCCACGCCGCGGCGCGCCGCGCCGGCGCCGACCATGTCATCCAGTATCGCGAACACGACATCGCCGAGAGCGTGCGCGAGATCACCGAAGGCCGCGGCGTGGACGTCTCGCTCGACGGCGTCGGCGCCGCGACCTGGGAAGCGTCGCTCAAATCGGTCAAAAGGCGCGGACTGATCGTCAGCTACGGCAATGCCAGCGGGCCGGTGACCGGCGTAGCGCTCGGCCAGCTCAGCACCAGCGGCTCGCTGTTCGTCACGCGGCCGACCATGTTCCATTATTATGCGACGAAGAAAGAACGCGAAGCCGGCTTTGCGCGCGTTTTCGAGATGCTGGCGAAAGGGGCGATCAATCCCGAGATCGGCCAGACCTTCGCGCTCGAGGACGCGGCCGAAGCGCATCGTCAGCTCGAAGCGGGCAAGACCGAGGGCGCGTCGGTACTGCTGCCCTGACCGTTACCGCTCGGAGGGTTGCGGCCCGCCTTCGCTTTGGCCGGCCCTTGCCGGCCTGAGCGTGAAATCGATCCGGATTTTCACCCAGGCGCCGACCAGCGATTTGCCGCCGCGGCGGGGCGGGCGGACGAGGAATTGCCAGGCCGCTTCGCGCATGGCGCGACCAAGTCCCGATCCGACCGGCGACTCGCCGAGCGACCGGCAATTGTCGACATGGAATTTCGGCATGGTCTGACACGCGATCAGCGCCCAACTGTTCGGGGGCGCACCCTTGGGCAGATAGCCGTTGAGTTGCGCGTCGGTCGGCTCGCGATACCATTCGGCGTAATAGAGCGGCTGGCCGCCAGGGCCCTCGCCGGGGCCATAAGCGAGCTTGCTGTCGGGCCCGGGGTCGTCGCCATCGTCGTTGCTCGGGGCGCTCGATTTCAGCTTGCTGATGTCGGCCGCGCCAAGCTGAATCGGCAGCACGCCTGGGAGCGCCGCGGGCGGCGTCGCCACCTTGGGCGGCGTGATGACGGGCGGCATCGGCGGGATCGGCGTCGTCTTGCCGGAAGCTTGCTTGGCTGCGGCATGCGCCTTGGCGTGATGCTCGGGCGCGGTCGCCGCTTCCTTGTCCGATGGCGCGAAGCTGAAACTCGTCGCGCGGCGCGGCTCGGGCTTGGAGCCCGGGATGAAATGCGGGCCGAAGAGCACCAGCACCAGGATCAACAGCGCTTCGACGACGAGCGCCAGCACGAACGAGACGGTGCGGCGGCGATCGGGCAGAGCGAAGGGCAGGGACAGCCGCATTGGCGAGCCGCCTAGGGGCGCAAGTCTTCAGCGGCAACGGCGGATCGCTCGGTTCGTCGCATTCCAGGGTGCAGATCGAGTAACGTCGACCCGCTTTCGATGGTGGCCTGCCCGGCGAAATACAGGCGTGTGACGCCAGCGAACGGTTTTTCCGTGATTTTCCCGCTTGCAGTCGCGCTACAAATGTAGCACGCTACAAATGTAGCCAAGAGGTGAGACATGCTTCCGCAATTGCCCCCACGCGAACGCCAGATCGTCGACCTGCTCTATCAAGGCGGCTCGCGCACCGTGTCCGACATATGCGCCGCGCTGCCCGATCCGCTGACCGGCTCGGCCGTCCGCGCCATGCTCAAGCGGCTCGAGGACAAGGGGTTCGTCCGTCGCGAGGACAGTGATCGCGGCTTTGTCTATTCGCCGACGGTTCCCGACAATCAGGCGCGGCGAACCGCGCTCAGCCAGATCGTGCGGACGTTTTTCAAGGGGTCGCCGGTCAGCGCGGCCAGCGCCCTGGTCGGTATGGCGGAAGACCTCGACACACAGGAGCTCGACGAACTCGAAGCGGCAATCGCCCGCGCTCGCAAGGCTCGGGAGGGCGGGAAATGACGATGATCCTGCTGCTCCTCGCGCTGAAGTCGGTGCTCGTGGCCGCGGTGACGCTCGGCTTGCTGCGGCTGACCCGTGCGCGGTCGGCCGCCGAGCGTTCGACCATCGCTCATCTCGGGCTGTTCGCGCTCGTCGCCTTGCCGCTCGCCAGCCTCGCGCTGCCGACGCTGGATGTGCCGCTGCCCGCGCCGATTGCCCAGATGGCGACGGTCGATCGCGTCGAACGATCTGCAACGCCGTTGCCCGCAAGCGACAAAGTGGCTCCGATAGCCACTGTCGCATCGCCGGCAGAGACCGCCGAGCTCGTTTGGGCCGGCGCCTTATCCGGCGTGGCGCGATACGCTTTTCTTCTCCCCACGCTTGTCCTGCTTGCGCTGACGCTTGCCGCCTTGCTCCGCCTGATCGGGTTGCGGGCTCGCGCCGACGTGCTGGTCGACCCCGACTGGCTGAGCGCACTTGCCCGCGCACAACGGCGGATGGGATTCAAGAACGGCACCGCCTTGCTCTGGAGCGACGAGCTTGGATCGCCGGTCAGCTGGGGCCTGATGCGCCCGGTCATCCTCCTCAACAACGCCGCGGTGGCCGCGCCCGAACAGGCCGAGGCGATCATCGCGCACGAACTCGCACATGTCGTCCATCTCGATTGGGCGAAGCTGATCCTGGCCCGCGTCGCCACCGCCACCTTCTGGTTCAACCCCCTGGCCTGGGTGCTGGCGCGCGAGGCTCACCAATTGCGCGAGGAGTCGGCCGACGATGCGGTGCTTGCCGCGAACATCGCCGGGCCCGATTATGCCGAGTTGCTGATCGGCGTCGCGCGCCATCAATGCCGCGGCGCCCTGCTCGGCGCGCACGGCGTGGCGCCGTCGAAGAGCTCGCTCGGCCGCCGCGTTCGCCGCGTGCTCGACCAGAGCCCGGCACGCGGTCCGTCCGGGCGCTCCTGGGTGGCGGGTTTCGCTACCGGCATGCTGAGCATGGCAGTGCCGCTGGCGGCGGTGACGTTCGTACCGAGCCACACCGCACTCGCCACCATTCAGACGTCGCAAAGCGGGCAGCGCCCAGCCGCGGGTATGCCGACCAATGGGTCGTCGGCTACCACCAGCGGCGCGGCAACGCGGCCGACGACCGCCGCGTCAGTCCCGAATGCTGCAGGCGCAACCGCCGCCCCGAGGCCGCTTACGATCGCGGCGGCACAGGACCAGCCTGCCGGAACGTTGGACCGGTCGGACGATGGCGATGAGGGCGACGTTCGGCGCGCGCTGGGCATCAGCGGCGAATATCGACGCGGCATGGCCGAGGCCGGCTTTCCCAATCTGTCGAACGACCAGCTGGCGGAAGCGCGCGCCGGCGGGGTGTCCCCGCAATATGCGCGCGACATGCGGGCGACCGGCATGCCGCTTACCCTCGACGACCTGGTCGAGGCGCGCAACATGGGCCTCAGCGCGGCCTATATCGCGGCGATGCGCGGCTTCGGGATCAAAGGCGGTCTCGACGATTACCAGGGCATGCGGTCGGTCGGCGTCACCGTCGAATTCGTCCGCAAGCTCAGGTCGCGGGGCGTGAAAACCACTGATCCCGATGAGCTGACCTCACGCAGAGCCGCTGGATTCGACGGCGATCCCTGAGCGCCAGCGCCAGCCTGCGCCCTGACCGATAGTTCGTAACGCCCCAAGGGCGACCGACCACTCACGACTGACTGCCCTCTCATTCGCCCGCACCGCGCGGCGCGGACCGATGGCGCGCGTCCATGGCGCGTCGCCCGACCCGAGAAACACTAAGGAGTAGATCATGCCCGTTAACCTGCAGCGCACCGTTGGCCTACTCGCGCTGGCGACCGGCCTATGTGCCCCGACCGCCGCCTTGGCCGGCCAGGACCTGCCGGCCATATCGGACGGCACCGACGCGACGGCCAAGGATGGCAACGTCTTCACGCCCGACTTTTTCGCGCGTTTCGCACCGCAAACCGCTTATGACATGCTGTCGCAGCTGCCGGGCTTCACCATCCGCGCCGCAGACGATACGCGCGGGTTGGGCCAGGCGTCGGAGAACGTGCTGATCAACGGCCAGCGCGTGACCGACAAATCGGGTGGCGCGGCGGCGCAACTGAAACGGATATCGGCCGGCGAGGTGCTGCGCATCGAGGTCAGGGAAGCCGCCTCGTTCGGCATCGCCGGCCTGACCGGCCAGGTCGCCAATGTGGTCCTCAAGACCAATATCAAAGGCAGCGGCAATTTCAGCTGGAGCCCGCAAGTGCGCGCGCATTATGCCGAACCGCGCTGGTTCGCCGGGTCGCTCAGCTATAACGGCTCGGCGGGCGGCCTGGACTATACGCTGTCACTCGAGAACAAGCCGTCGCGCGGTGCGCTTGGCGGCAACGACTATCGCATCCTGTCGCCGACCGGCGCGCTGCTCGAGCACCGCGATCAGGTGAATTGGTCGAGCACCGACGATGCCAAGCTGTCCGCGATCCTGAAATATACCGCCAAGGACGGGATCCTGGCCAATTTGACCCTGAGCTACGATCCCTATTGGCAGCGCGGCGCTAACGATCAGCGGCGCATCCGCACCGACGGCAACGATAATATGTGGATCAGCCTCAACCACACCTGGGGCTATCGTTACGACGTGAACGGCGACGTTTCAGTGCCGCTGGGCGGCGGGCACCTCAAGATCATCGGCCTGCGCCATTTCGAGCACGGGCCCGCCTTCACCGATCAGCGCACCGATTATGACAGCGGGGCGCCGAGCGAGGGCCTGCGCTACGGCCAGGACGCCAGGATCGGCGAATCCATCGGGCGGGTCGAATATCATTGGAAAGGCGGGCCGAACGACTGGACGATCTCGTTCGAGCGCGCCGACAATCGCTACGAGCAGCTCAGCACCCTGGCCAGCCTTCGGCCCGATGGCAGCTATGTCTCCATTCCCTATCCGCAGGGCAGCGGCATCGTCGCAGAGACGCGCTATGAAGGATTGGCCACACTGAACCGGTCGCTATCGCCCAAGCTCGACCTGCAGGTCGCCGGCGGCGCCGAATATTCGGAGCTTGGCGAGCGCGGCACGTCAGAGAAGCCGCGGCGCTTCTTCCGTCCCAAGGGCAGCTTGTTGCTGGCATGGCGGCCGGCGCGCGGCTGGGACGCCAGCCTCAAGCTCGAACGCAGGGTCGGCCAGATCAGCTTCTCCGATTTCCTTGCCAATCAGGATGTCACCAACGATCGCGGCAACGACGCCAACCCTAATCTCGTCCCGCCGCAAAGCTGGGAAGCGACCGCGGAAGTCGCGCGCAATTTCGGCCGCTGGGGCAAGACGCGGCTGAAATTCTACCATTATCGGATCGAGGATATCGTCGACCATATCCCGGTCGGGATCGATGGCGATGCGGTCGGCAACCTTCCCCGCGCGACCCGCACCGGGATCGAAAGCATCAGCACGATCCAGTTCGACCCGATCGGCTGGAAGGGCGCGAAACTCGACGCCGATATCGGCATCGAGCGCGCCCGCGTCCGCGACCCGCTGACCGGATCGCCGCGGGTGATCAGCAACACGCACGATCGCTGGGCGCAACTGACCTTGCGGCACGACGTGCCCGGCACCCAATTCGCCTGGGGCGGCGAGCTGTCGTTCGACCATTACAGCCCGGTCTATTATCTCGACGAGGTCAATCAGCAATGGGAAGGCCCCTATGTCAGCGCCTTTGTCGAATTGAAGAACGTGCGCGGGATGAAGGTCAATTTCCAGGTCTTCAACCTCAATGACGGCCATGTCCGCTATTGGCGCGACGTCTATTCCGGCCGCCGCAACGCCGCGCCGCTGGCGTTCCTCGAGCGCCAGCATCAGCGGGTGGGGCCGATTTTTACGCTGACGATTAGCGGGACGTTTTAGGGGTCGGCCTTGGATCGATCTCGATCATTCAAAAAAAAAGGGCGCCGGGATTGCTCCTGGCGCCCTTCTTTCCTGGTCCCGCCGCGGCGAAGCCGCGTCGTCGGTCCTCGCTTTCGCGAGGCCGGCCGACAGCACCTGTGCGCGGAGCGCACCGGCGCGGTCGGGGCCGCGCCTCAGGCGCTGTAGTACATATCGAATTCGACCGGGCTCGGGGTCATCTCGAACCGCGCGACATCGCCGCGCTTGATTTCGATATAGGCCTCGATCTGGTCCTTCGAGAACACGTCGCCCTTGAGCAGGAAGTCCATATCGGCTTCCAGGCTGTCGAGCGCCTCCCGCAGCGATCCGCATACGGTCGGCACTTCGGCGAGCTCGGCCGGGGGCAGATCGTACAGGTTCTTGTCCATCGCGTCGCCCGGGTGGAGCTTGTTCTGGATGCCGTCGAGGCCGGCCATGAACAAAGCCGCATAAGCGAGGTAAGGATTGGCCATCGCGTCGGGGAAACGAACCTCGACGCGCTTGGCCTTGGCGCCCGTTCCGTACGGGATGCGGCACGACGCCGAGCGGTTGCGCGACGAATAAGCCAGCAGCACCGGCGCTTCATAGCCCGGCACCAGCCGCTTGTAGCTGTTGGTGGTCGGGTTGGTGAACGCGTTCAGCGCCTTGGCGTGCTTGATGATGCCGCCGATGAAGTACAGGCACATATCGCTCAGGCCGGCATAGCCGTTGCCCGCGAACAGCGGCTCCTTGCCGTTCCAGATCGACAAGTGCGTGTGCATGCCCGAGCCGTTATCTTCCTTGATCGGCTTGGGCATGAAGGTCGCCGACTTGCCATAGGCATGGGCGACCTGATGCACGACGTACTTGTAGATCTGCATGCGGTCGGCGGTCTGGGTCAGCGTGCCGAAGGTCAGGCCGAGCTCATGCTGCGCGGCCGCGACCTCGTGGTGGTGCTTGTCGCAGGGCAGGCCCATCTCGATCATCGTCGAGACCATCTCGCCGCGGATGTCGATCGCGGAGTCGACCGGTGCGACGGGGAAGTAGCCGCCCTTGGCGCGCGGACGGTGGCCGAGATTGCCGCCTTCATATTCGCGCCCGGTATTGGTCGGCAGCTCGATATCGTCGATCTTGTAATAGGACGTCGCGTAGCTCGTTTCGAACTGCACGTTGTCGAACATGAAGAACTCGGCCTCGGGGCCGACATAGACGGTGTCGCCGATACCCGTGGTCTTGAGATAGGCTTCGGCGCGCTTGGCGGTCGAGCGCGGATCGCGAGAATAGAGCTCGCCGGTCGACGGCTCGACGATGTCGCAGACCAGGATTAGCATCGGCGTCGCCGAGAACGGATCGACATAGATCGCGTCGAGATCCGGCTTCAGGATCATGTCCGACTCGTTGATCGCCTTCCAGCCCTCGATCGACGATCCGTCGAACATGAAGCCGTCGGTCAGCTCGTCCTCGCCGACCACCGACGACACCATGGTCAAATGCTGCCACTTGCCCTTCGGGTCGGTGAAGCGGAGGTCGACCCACTCGATCTCCTCGTCCTTGATCTTCTTCAGAACGTCACTGGCTGTCGTCGCCATAACCCCAGGCCCTTTCTCTTTCGGTCGTAAATCCGGCGAACCGGAGAATCATGTTGCTCGTGCGAGCCCTGCTGTCACATTATGTTGCAGTGCGTCAAATGTCATGCTTGCCCAAGTTGGGCGTTGGTCGTCTTTCCCCAGATCGCCGCCCTAGATCGCTGCTTCGTCGCGCTCGCCGGTGCGGATGCGCAACACGGTTTCGACCGGCATGACGAAGATCTTGCCGTCGCCGATGCGGCCGGTCTGCGCGGCTTGCGCGATCGCCTCTACCACGCGTTCGGCCAGCGCATCCTCGACCACCACTTCCAGCTTCACCTTGGGCAGAAAGTCGACGACATATTCGGCGCCGCGATAGAGTTCGGTATGTCCCTTCTGGCGACCGAAGCCCTTGGCCTCGGTCACGGTGATGCCGCTGACACCGACTTCGTGCAACGCCTCCTTCACTTCGTCCAGCTTGAACGGCTTGATGATCGCCTCGATCTTCTTCACGCGGAATTGCCCCCGGTCTCTCGCCCTATGGGTTGTTTGCACACAGCCTTACATGAAGCGTGCCAGATCTCGCGCGCGAAGGGCATGGGCCGAGCGGGAGCCGGAATCGACTCTAGCAAATGCCTCGAAATTAGGCAGCCCCGTTTCGACTGCCCGTTGGCGCGGCACGGTGGCTGCGTGCCGAGGTCAGGCGATCGGCGAAGGGCCTAGCCTCGAGCGCGGCATTGGCACGGTTGATCACCTCGACCAGCACGCCGCCGATTTCGGTATCGAGCGCCGCGGTGGCGGAGCGCGCAGCATGCCAATGATCCTCCAGCCTGGGGAGCAGGGCGGTGGCGGTTGGGGTCAGCGCGACAATCCGCTGGCGGGCGTCCTCCTCGCCGCGCGTCACCGCGACCAGACCGGCGGCAACCATTTGCGACACGGTCTGGCTGACCGCCGAATGCGATACGCCGAGCCGATCGGCGAGCGCGCGGATGCCTAGCGGCCCGTCGGCGACCAGCGCTCGGACGATCGGCGTATAGCGTGGGCGGAAATCGAGGCCGTCGTCGCGATATGCCTGTTCCAACGCGCCGTCGAGATGCTCGATCAGGCGGCGAAGCGCGGTGCCGAAACTGGCGGCGGTGTGTGTAGTCATGCCCTGTTCCCTAGCCACTTTACACTGGCGCGGCAAAATGTATAAGCGCTTACGCTTACAGATGTAGTCAAAGGAGTTGGTGATGGATCGGCGCATATTCCTGGGACTGTCGGCCGCCGCGATCGCCGTGATCGGCGGCGGTAATGCGATTGCTCTGGAAGGGCCGGTCGCGCCTTCAGGCGATCCCGCGCTGACGCTCGCCGACCTGCTCGAGACCGGATATGTCATTCCCGAGATCGGCAAGCGCTACGCTGCGATGCTGCGGCAAAAGGCGGCAGCCGGCGCGTACAAGGACATCGCCGATCCAGCCGAGCTCGGCCAGCGGCTGACCGCCGATTTGCTGGCGGTGTCGCCAGACCGCCATCTACGCGTCGTGCCCGCAGCGATGCTAGGTCCCAACGATCGCCAACAGCCGCGGCCGGGAGATGGAGCCAAGCCGCAACCTTCCGCGCCACCGCCGCGCGCGCCATCCGCGCCGCGGCCGCCCCGCCGTGCGCCGTTGGAGGATGCAGGCTGGATCGCCAATCAGGTCGCTTATATCCGCTTCACGGAATTTCCCGACGATCCCGACATCGCCGCGGCGAGCGACCGCTTCATGCGGGAGCATGCATCGGCCAAAGCAGTGATCGTGGATTGCCGCTACAATGGCGGCGGCGGCGTCGCGCCAATGAACGCGATGCTGCCCTATCTCTTCGCCAAGCCGACCGTGCTGGTGCAGATGGAAATGGTCGAATCGATCGCCAAGGCGCGCGGTAACCCATTCGCCGAGGATGCCTTCATGCGCCCGGCGAGCGGCGCGGCGCCGGGGATCGTCCGCACCGAACATTATGTCGTGCCCAAAACCGACGAAACGCGGCTGTTCGGCGCCAAGGTATTTTACCTCGTCTCCGGCCGCACGGCGTCGGCCGCCGAGCATCTCGCGCTCGCGTTCAAGCACACTGGTCGCGCGACACTGATCGGCGAGACGACCGCGGGCGCCAATCATTTCGGCGGATTCGAGCCGATCGGCGGGGGGCTGGTGGTGTTCCTGCCGGTCGGCCGGACGATCGATCCGGCGACCGGCAAGGATTGGGAAGGGACGGGGATCGTCCCCGATGTGGCCGTCGCGCCGACGCTGGCGTTGCAGGAAGCGCTCAGGCGGGCCGGAGCGATCGACTAGAAACTATCACCTCCGACCAACACCAATTTTGGACCATTCCGGATGATTTATCGCTAATTTTCAGGCTGGTATCCCAAGGGCCGCGTTACGATATTCGCTCGGCGACTAGTCGACAATTCGCTGGACATGGGACGGCGCCGAACGGGAGAAGGTTGGTGGGCTATTTTTCCAAGGTGACCGACCGGGTCCGTGAGAATCGCAGCGTCAAACGCCTTTTGCAGACGATTAGCCATGAATCGGAGGACGAGATCCTGCGATTGGCGTCTTGCTCGTCATCGCTTGATGAAAGGCTCTTGCTTCTGGCCGCGATCGGCAGGAACTCGGTCGGCACCAATGAACGGCAAATGCGAATGGCGTTTGGCGAGATCGTGAAGATAGGCCGCGAGCAAAGTTCAAGGATTTCGGCGTATCTCGGTCTGTACGCGCGTTATAACTTGGCCGTTGTCGCCAGGAATTGGGGTGAAGCGGCGGCGGTCTATAACCAAGCCCGGCAGGTCAAAGTGACTGGTCGCGTGCGTTTGAGTTTTCCCATTAGGGAAATACCTCGGGGGACGGCGATCAGGCCTAATATCGTATCGGTCGGTTAGCCGGTCGATCGATCCGGCGACCGGCAAGGATTGGGAAGGGACAGGATCGTCCCCGACATAGCGGTCGCGCTGGCGTTGCAGGAAGCGCTCAAGCGGGCCGGGGCGATGGCCTGAGGTTTCCGGCCTCCCCTCCCTTGCGAGGAGGGGAGGGCCGACTTGGTAGCCTCAACCTGCGCCGCGAACGAAACGGGCGATGTCGGCGACGAGCTGCTCGCCGCGCGTGAGCGGCAGGCCATGCGAGGCGCCTTCGTACACCAGCAGCTCGCTGCCCGGGATCATCGCGTGCGCCAGTTCGGCGCTCCGCTCCAGCGGACAACTCTGGTCGGCGCTGCCGTGAACGATCAGCGTCGGGCAGGTGAACGCCGCCATGTCGGCACGGACGTCGGCGTTGATGTTGGTGCGCGCATGTTCGATCGCCGCATGCAACGTCGTGCGGAGGACAAGCCCGGTACCCCAGGCAACCAGATGTGGGGACACTTGTTCGGGCGCGAAGAACGGCTCGGCCATCGCCGCGACGAAGGCAGGACGGTCCGCCATCATCGCGGTCACCTGAGCGGCAAGCGGCTCGGTGCGGCTGGCCGGATCGGGGAACAGGCCTGGCGCGGTGCCGGCGACCAGGATTGTCCCCGCCACCCGATCCGCGCCGTGCCGTGACAGATAACGCGCGACTTGGCAGGCGCCCATCGAATGGGCGACCAAGGTCACCCGATCGAGGCCAAGCCGCTCGATCACCGTGGCAAGGTCATCGGCCAGGCCGTCGAGATCGTGCCCGGTTGCGGCCGGCGACGACCGTCCGCACCCGCGCTGGTCATAGGCGACGCAGCGATGTCCCTGGCGAACCAGGTCCGCGGTTTGGCGCTCCCAGAATTCGGTGTTCATCGCCCAGCCGTGGACGAACACCAAGGTCGGGCCGTCGCCCATATCCTCATAGTATAGCTGCTCGCCATCGGGGGTCGGGATCAGGCCGCGGCTCGGGCGGAGCGCGTGGCGGGAAGCAGGGTCGGCGATCGCGTACATGGCTGTTCTCCTTGGGATCTGTTCCCCCATGATGCGGATCGACGCAGCCGAACCAATTACCTGCCAGGTAATGGCGCGCCGTCGCCGGGCGGCTAGGATGGCCGGCGAAAGGATGGCTCAATGGTGCAGATGTCGAGTGAGGTTGGGGCGATGCTGCGCGACTGGCGCGCGCGCCGGCGGATGAGCCAGCTCGACCTCGCGCTCGATGCCGATGTCTCGCCGCGTCATCTGAGCTTCGTCGAGACGGGGCGGGCGCGGCCCAGCCGCGATCTGCTGCTGCGCCTGTCCGAACAGCTCGACGTGCCGCGCCGGGAGCAGAATGCCTTGCTGTTGGCGGCGGGCTTCGCGCCGGCTTTCCCCGAGCGCGATCTCACCGATCCGGCGCTCGACGTGGTGCGGGCAGCGCTCGACACGGTGCTGACCGCGCATGAGCCTTTCCCGGCGCTGATCGTCGACCGTCACCTGACGATGGTTTCGGCCAATCGTGCGCTGGCGCCGTTGATCGAAGGCGTCGACCCCGTCTTGCTCGAACCGCCGGTCAACGTGTTGCGCCTGACGCTCCATCCCGACGGCGTGTCGCGGAACATCGTCAATCTCGCCGAGTGGCGCGGCTTCCTGATGCGGCAGCTCGACCGCGAGATCGCCCAGAGCGGTGATGGCAGGTTGATCGCGTTGCGCGAGGAAATGGAGCTTTATCCCAAAGGGCCGGCGTCGGACGCGCGGCCGCGCGACTTCGCCGGGGTCGCGGTGCCGTTCCGCCTTCAGCACGGCGACCGCATCCTGTCCTTCTACAGCGCACGCACCGTGTTCGGCTCGCCGATCGATCTGACGCTCGACGATCTCGCGCTGGAGACGTTCCTGCCGGCCGACGCCCAGACCGCGGAGGCGATGCGGGTATTGTGTCCGCCGGTAACCTGACCGTCACCCCCGCCCAATCATCACCCCCGCGAAAGCGGGGGCCCATCTCCGAAATTCGCCGCCTTTATAGCGGGTCGTTTGTGTCGCGCGGGCAGGAGATGGGTCTCCGCTTTCGCGGGGATGACGGGTGGGGCTACTTAGCCGTCGGGGCGGTTACCCCTTGCGGCAAGTTCTTCTTCGCCCAATTCGCCTCGGCGATCACATAGAGTCGGATCAATTGCGCCTGTTCGGGGCTCAGCACCTTGGCGAAGCTGACCATGCCGTTCTTCGCCAGCGCACCATCGATCAGGATCGATTTCCACGTATCGGCATCGGCCAGCACGGCCGAACGCTGCAGGTCGGGAAGGACGCCGCCGCCGCCGGCGCTGGCGCCGTGGCAGACCTGGCAATAACGGCCGAACAATTGCTGGCCCTGGGCGATCTGCTCGGGCCGCCCGGTGGAAGGCGGCGGATTGAACGGACCGGCGGGCAATGCGACCCGCGCCGGCAGTTGCGCCGTCCCGCCCAGCTTGAACACCAACAGGCGTGGCAAATTGGGCACGTTCTTCGCCGCGCCAATCGCATAGCCGATCGACAGCGGCAGGGCGCCGCCGCGCCCGGTCAGCACGGCGATATATTGCTGGCCCTTGACCGTGAAGGTCGCGGCGCCCGCCATGATCCCCGATTGCGTCGGATAGGCCCAGAGTTGCTTGCCGGTATCGGCGGCATAGGCGCGGAACTCGCCGAGCGCCGTCCCCTGGAACACCAGGTTGCCCGCAGTCGTCATGGTGCCGCCGTTCCACGGCGTCGGATAATCGACCCGCCAGCGCTCCTTGTTGGCGACCGGGTCCCAGGCGACCAGCGCGCCGGTCGCGCCGGCGGTGATCGCGCCGATCGTCTTGGCGTCGTGCGGATACATGCCCGCCGACATGTTGGTGCCGACGTTGAAGCCGATCGGCTCGCGCGTGCTCCCTGCGGTATCGGGCGGGATATAAGCGAGCCCGACCTGTTCCTGCGCGGGCACATAGACCAGGCCGGCCTTCGGATTGAAGCTCATCGGCTGCCAGTTATGTGCCGCCAGCGCCGACGGCACCGCCATGAACGGCTTGCCGGTCTTGTAGAAACGCGCTTCGGGATTCTCGTTGGGCCGCCCGGTCTTGAGATCGTAGCTGTCCGCCCAATTGACCGACTTGATGAACTTGCCGGCGTTGATCAGCTTGCCGTTGGCGCGATCGACGACGAAGAAGAACCCGTTCTTGGGCGCCTGCATCAGCACCTTGCGCTGCTGACCACCCATGTTGAGGTCGGCGAGGATGATCGGCTGGGTCGCGGTGAAATCCCAGCTTTCCGCCGGCGTCTCCTGATAATGCCACAGATATTCGCCGGTATCGGGCTTCAGCGCGACGATCGACGACAGGAAGAGGTTGTCGCCCTGGCCTTCCGACCGCAGGCCGTGGTTCCACGGACTGCCGTTGCCGACGCCGAGATACAGCTGGTCGAGTTCGGGATCGTAGATGATCGAATCCCACACCGTGCCGCCGCCGCCCGATTGCTTCCACTGGCCATTGGCCGACCAGGTCGTGTTGGCGGCCTTGGACAGCACGGCATCGGACGCTTCGCCGTCGGCAGCGAGGGTCGGGTTGGGCACCGTGTAGAAGCGCCAGCGCTTGGCGCCGGTGTCGGCGTCATAGGCGGTGACATAGCCGCGCACGCCGAACTCCGCGCCGCCATTGCCGATGATCACCATGCCCTTCACCACGCGCGGCACGCCGGTGATCGTATAGGGTTTGGAATTGTCGGTAGTCTGGACGGTCCAGAGCGGCTTGCCGGTCGGTGCGTCGATCGCGATCAGCCGGCCGTCGAGCGTGCCGAGATAGAGCTTGCCCTTCCACGCCGCGACGCCGCGATTGACGACGTCGCAGCACGCCTGGACGCCCTTGGTCTTGTCGACGCCGGGATCATAGTCCCACAATTTCTTGCCGGTCAGGGCGTCGTAGGCGAACAGCTTCGACCAGGGCCCGGTGACGTAGATCGTCCCGTCGATCACCACCGGAGTCGATTCCTGACCGCGCGCGTCGGGCAAATCGGCATACCAGGACAGGCCGAGCGACCCGACATTGCCGGCGTTGATCTGGGTCAGCGGGCTGAAGCGTTGCTCGTTGTAATTGAACCCGGTCATTGCCCAATCGGCGCCGGTGCCGCCGCTGGTCAGATACGCCGAATCGATCTTGGCTGCTCCGACCGCACCCGCCGGTGCCGGTGAATTGTCGCTCGACGATCCGCACCCGGCCAGTACGGCCATTCCAATCAACGCGATCCAACCACGCATATCGTTACCCCTCCGCCATGCTCTTTCTTCGAAGAGTCGGTACGCTGGATAGCGCGACTGGGGCGCGCGTGATAGAGTGCGCTTGACCGATATCGGAATAGGGGAGTCCGATGGCCAATCCACTCGACCATCTGCGTGACGAGCTCGAGGCGCCCTTCGCGATCCGCAAGTTCGGCAGCGGTTGGTATTCGGGCTTCTTCGCGCTCGTCCTGGCGATCGCCGGTTTGGGGCTCGTCGTGGCGTTGCGCTGGCCGGGCTGGTTCGCCACGCCCGAGTTGCAGGCGGTCGAGCAGACCCTGTGGTTCCGTCCCGTCGTCCATGCCGTGCTGATCTCCAGCTACGCGCTGGCGTTGCTCAGCCTGATGCTGCGGACGAAAAAGGCGATCGGCTTCTCCGCACTGGCGATCGGCATCGCCGCGGCCTTGCTCGGCGGCGCGAATGTCTCGCCGCGCGAGACCCACGATTGGGGCATTTTCTTCGGCGTCGATTTCTTTGTCGTCAATCTGATCGCGGCGGGGCTGATGTTCGCGCCGATCGAGCGGTTCTGGCCGCACAATCGCGATCAGCGGCTGTTCCGCAGCGAATGGCGCGAGGATTTGTTCTATTACCTGATCAGCTCGATGCTCGTGCAGATCTTCACCTATCTCGCGCTGGCGCCGTCGAGCATCATCAATGCCAACACCGTGTCGCTCGCCGGCATCCGTGCCGCGATTGGCGGGCAGCCCTGGGTCCTGCAGTTCGTCGAGGCGATGCTGCTGACCGACTTCGTGCAATATTGGTTCCACCGCGCCTTTCACCGCGTGCCGTTCCTGTGGGGATTCCACGCGGTCCACCATTCGGCCAAGGCGATGGACTGGCTGGCCGGCGCGCGAATGCATTTCGTCGAGATCATCCTGCTGCGCAGCGTGACCTCGTTGCCGCTGCTGACCTTCGGGTTCGAGCCGTCGGTGATGCAGGCCTATGTCGCCTTGGTGTACATCTATTCGGGGCTGGTGCACGCCAATTTGAAGGGCGATTTCGATCGCTTCGGTCACGTGATGGTGACGCCGCGCTTCCACCATTGGCACCACGGCATCGAACGGGAAGCGATCGACGTCAATTTCGCGATCCACTTTCCGCTGTGGGACAAAATGTTCGGCACGTTCCACTTGCCGGCAGGCCGCTGGCCGCAGGGCTATGGCATCCCGGAGAAGATGCCGAACGGCTATTGGAAGCAACTCGCTTATCCGTTCGTGCGCAGCCAGAGAGCGATCGACGCGGCGAAGGCGGAATAGGCGATGGCGCACCGCATTTATGCGACGAGCGTCGCGAGCGTGTACGTCCACTATGTTGCCAAGGCGGAGCGGAAGGGCCGAACGCAGGCCGAGGTGGACGAGGTCATATGCTGGTTGACGGGCTACGCCCGCGAAGAATTGGCCGAAGAGCTGGCGAACGGGACGAGTTTCGAGGATTTCTTCGCCCGTGCACCCGCTCTCAATCCGGCGCGATCCACGATCACCGGAACGATTTGCGGCGTGCGCATCGAGCAGATCGATGAGCCGCTGATGCGCGAAATCCGCTACCTGGACAAACTGGTCGATGAACTCGCGAAGGGCCGACCGATGGAAAAAATCCTGCGCCAGTAAAGCACTCGGTCGTACGTCAATAGGGCGGTTGGTCGTACCCCTTGGGGCTGGCCGTGAAGATCTCGCAGCCGTCCTCCGTAATCCCGATCGAATGTTCGAACTGCGCCGACAGCGAGCGGTCACGCGTAACCGCGGTCCATCCGTCGTCTAGCAATTTCACGTCGGGCTTGCCGATGTTGATCATCGGCTCGATCGTGAAGATCATTCCCGGCTTGAGTTCGGGACCGGTGCCCGGGCGGCCGACATGCACGACTTCGGGCGCATCGTGGAACAGCTTGCCGACGCCGTGGCCACAAAAGTCGCGCACCACGCCGAAGCGATGGCGCTCGGCATGCGTCTGGATAGCATGGGCGACGTCGCCCATCGTATTGCCGGGCTTGGCCTGCTCGATCCCGAGCATCAGGCATTCATAGGTCACGTCGACCAGCCGCTTCGCCTTGATCGGCACGTTGTCGCCGACCAGGTACATGCGGCTGGTGTCGCCATGCCAGCCGTCGAGCAACGGGGTGACGTCGATATTGACGATGTCGCCGTCCTTGAGCTGGCGATCCGACGGAATGCCGTGGCACACGACATGGTTGATCGAGATGCAGCTCGAATGCGTATAGCCGCGATAGCCGAGCGTCGCGGGGGCGGCGCCGCCGGCAACCATGAACTCGCGGGCCAGATCGTCGAGCTCGGCGGTGGTCACGCCCGGCACCACGTGGGGCACCAGCATGTCGAGCGTCTCGGCGGCGAGGCGGCCGGCGCGGTGCATGCCGTCGAACGCGTCGCGGCCGTAAAGCTTGATCGCGCCGTTGCGCGCGAGATTCATGTCGCTGGTGACAGTCACATATTCGGTCATGCCGCACGATATAACGATGACGCGCCGATTTTGCGAGGCTATCGCTGATCCCATGACCGGCCAAACGAATGAGAGGATCTGGAACGCGGCGCTCGTCGTGATCGGCGACGAAATCCTGTCGGGCCGTACCCAGGACAAGAATGTCGCGCAGATCGCGGCCTGGCTCAATGTCCAGGGCATCCGCCTGGCCGAAGTTCGCGTTGTCGGCGACGTCACCGCGGCGATCGTCGAGGCGGTCAACCAACTGCGCGCGCGCAACGACTATCTCTTTACCACCGGCGGGATCGGCCCGACGCATGACGACATCACCGTCGATGCGATCGCAGAGGCGTTGGGGGTCGGCGTCACCTATCATCCCAAGGCGCTGGCGACGCTCGAACGTTATTACGAAAGCCGTGGCGGCCTGACCGACGCGCGCAAGCGGATGGCGCGCGTGCCGGAGGGCGCGGAGCTCATCGAGAACCGGGTTTCGGGTGCGCCGGGCATCCGCATCGGCAATCTCTTCATCATGGCCGGCGTGCCGCACATCACCGCGGGCATGCTCGACGCGCTGACCGGCACGCTCGAAGGCGGACGTCCGGTGGTCAGCCGCACGATCGGCTGCTGGGTGGCCGAAAGCGAGGTCGCCGACATCCTGCGCGAGGCGGAAAAGGCGCACGAAGGCGTCGCGATCGGCAGCTATCCGTTCTTTCGCGAAGGGCGGGTGGGCGCGAACTTCGTCGTGCGCAGCCCCGATCCGGCGTTGGTCGATGCGACGATCGCCGACCTGACGGCAAAACTGGAGGCGGCGGGCCGAGAGGTCGTCGCGGACGGCATCTGACCGCGGCGCCCGTCCCGAAATATAGCGTCGTAGAACGCGAACGGCGCTTCATCGTTGATCGGGAGGCGATGCCGGAGCTCGATCCCGCCACGGCTCGGCTGATCGAGGACCGCTATCTCCCCGGCACCGCGTTGCGGTTGCGCCGAGTGACCGCGCCCGATGGATCGGTGGTGCAAAAGCTCGGCAAGAAATATCCCGGTACCGGCCTGTCGTCGCGGCCGATGACCAACATCTATCTCGACGCGGCGGAATATGCCGTGCTGGCGGCGCTGCCGGCGGCATTGCTGGTCAAGCGGCGGCACGATGTCGGCGGCGGGTTCGCCATCGACGTGTTCGAGGGCGCGCTGGCCGGGCTGATGCTCGCGGAAATATCGGCGGATGACGATGCCGAGCTGGCCGCGATCGTCGTGCCGTCCTGGTGCGTCGCCGAGGTCACCGAGGACGTGACTTATGCCGGCGGTACGCTTGCGATAGACGGGTGGCACGCGACGGCGGCCCCGCGCGTTGTCACGATAGCGGAAGGAGACGAGCGATGAAGGTCGGAGCGATGATGCTGATGCCCGCAATCCTGCTTGCCGGCTGTGGCGGCCCGGGGGTCGGCGGTAACGCCGCGGCGCCGGCCGCTCCGGCAACGCCCGATCCGGTCGAGGTCAAATTCCGCGCGCTCAATCCAGTACAGCAGCGCGTCGCCCTGTTCCGCGCGATCTACGACGCCGATTATACCTGCAAGAAGATCGTCTCGATCGTCGAAAAGCCGCGTAACGAGGGCAAGCCGGTATGGCTTGTGACGTGCGACGACCAAGGCGAATATACGATCACCTTGGTCCCCGGCGGCACCTTCGCGGTCAGCGGCGTTCCGCAGCCCAAGGGCGGTTTCCGGCGCGCGGGACCGAGTCCGGCAGCCCATTAGGATCATACACGAGAGCCACAAAAGGCCGGCCATGCTGCCCTGCACCGGCGCCGGGGCGCGTGCTCATAGGCCGAGCGATCGCACGGCGGAGCGGACCTCGGGGACGAGTTCCGTTTCGAACCAGGGATTCTTCGCCAGCCAGGGCGTGTTGCGTGGTGAAGGATGGGGCAGCGGCAAATACCCCTGCGGCAGATAGTCGCGCCACGACCGTATCGTGTCGCCCATCGTCGCCTTGCGCCGCCCGCTGAGATAACGAGCCTGGGCATAGTGGCCGATCAGCAGCGTCAGGCCGAGCTTAGGTAGCTCCGCGAGCAACCGGTCGTGCCATAGCGGCGCGCATTCGGGGCGCGGCGGATTGTCGCCCGACAGAGCCTTGCCGGGATAGCAGAACCCCATCGGCATAATCGCGACCTTGGCGGGGTCGTAGAATTGCTCGGCGGTGATGCCGAGCCAGTCGCGCAGCCGGACGCCCGACGGATCATTCCAGGGAATGCCGCTCTCGTGCACCTTGCGTCCCGGCGCCTGGCCAATGATGCACAGTCGGGCCGTGCGGCCAGCCTGGACGACGGGGCGCGCGCCGCAGGGCAGGGCGTCGGTGCAGCGCGCGCAGGCGCGTACGTCGTGCAACAGGCGGTTGAGCGCTTCGTCCGACGCCAAAGAAAGGTCAGCCATCGGCGCAGGCATGGTCGGGCGGATAGGTAATAATGGTGCCGTGCACTTCGGCGAACGGCGTCAGTTTATGCGCACGGAATTTGGCGTCGGAGAAAATCTCGACCACCGGCACGTCGCGCGTCACCAACGCATCCGCGACCAGGGACCGGTGGCAACGCCACGGCACCGCTTCGGCGCACATGATCGCGACGCGCTGTGCGCGGCCCATCGCGATCAGCCGCTCGACGGCATCGCGAAACGCATCGGTCTGCATGTAATCGGTATAACCCCGAAAGCTCTTGTTGCGCCAACCGACGTTGGGCGAGTCCTTGTGCGCGTGGCGTAGCCCGCCCAGGTCCGGCATCGGGACATAGTCGATGCTCGCCTCGGGCAGGCTCACCGCCAGCGCGGTCGCTTCGAATTGCGGGTTGTGGCGCGAGCGCGGCACGGTGCGGATGTCGGCCAGGCGCTCGATGCCATAAGCGCGCAACAGGTCTACGAAGCGGTAGATGGGCAGCGTCGAATGACCGACCGTGAAGATCGTCCCGATTGGCCATTGCCTGTCCTGTAGCGTGTCTTCTCTCATGCCGGCGAACCCTGAAGATGGGGTCGCGATGCTGTGTTGAGAAGGTGGAGCGGGTAACGGGAATCGAACCCGTGCTAGAAGCTTGGGAAGCTACTGTGATACCATTTCACCATACCCGCTCAGGGTAGGCGAGCGCGGATACAGAGACTCGCGCAGCGGTGCAAGCGGGATCAGATCGTCTCAGCCTAGGTCCTAACCCAGCGCTTCGACCTGTTCGGCCAGCTCCAGCCAGCGTTCCTCGGCGGCGTCCTTTTCGGCGCGCGCGGTCTCGATCGCCTTGGTCAGCGCCGCGAACTTCGCCGGATCGCTGACATAGAGCGCGGGATCGGCCAAGGCCGCTTCGTCGCGCGCGATCGCAGCCTCGATCTCTTCGATCCGCTTCGGCAGCAGGTCGTAGTCGCGCTGGTCCTTGTAGCTCAGCTTCGCCGCCTTGGGCTTCTCGACTGCAGGAGCAGCGGCAGACTTTGCCGTCGGCTTCTTTGCCTCGGCACGTGGCTTCCTTTTCGCTTCCCAATCGGCATAGCCGCCCGCGACGACATCGACGCTGCCCGACCCGTCGAGCCCAAGGGTCAGCGTCACCGTGCGATCGAGAAAGTCGCGGTCGTGGCTGACGATCAGCACCGTGCCATCATAATCCGCGATCACTTCCTGGAGCAGGTCGAGCGTCTCGAGATCGAGGTCGTTGGTCGGCTCGTCGAGCACCAGCAGGTTCGATCGCCGCGCGAATTCGCGCGCCAACAACAGCCGCGAGCGCTCGCCGCCCGACAGGGTCGCGATCCGCGCCTCGACCATGTTGGGGTCGAACAGGAAGTCCTTGAGATAGCCGTGGATGTGCTTCTTGGTGCCGAGCACGTCGATCCAGTCGCCGCCATCGGCCAACACGTCGCGCACGCGCTTGTCGGGCGCCATCAGCTTGCGCTGCTGATCGATCACCACGCCGTCGAGCGTCTTGGCCAGCTTCACCTCGCCGCTATCGGGCTGGAGTTCGCCGGTCAGCAGACGCAGCAACGTCGTCTTGCCCGCGCCATTGGGCCCGACAATGCCGATCCGGTCGCCGCGCGTGATGCGAAGGTTGAGGTCGCGGACGATGATCCGGCCGTCATAGCCCTTGGTCGCATGCTTGGCGTCGATCACCACCTTGGTCTTGACGTCGTCGCTGCCGGTGACGAGCGCGGCGGCGCCCTGCGGCCCCAGCATCGCGGCGCGTTCGGCGCGCATTTCCTTGAGCTTCGCCAGCCGCCCCATGTTGCGGCGCCGACGCCCGGTGACGCCGCGCTGCAGCCAATGCTCCTCCAGCTTCAACTTGGCGTCGAGCTTTTCAGCGGCGCGCTGTTCCTCGGCATAGACCTGCTCGGTCCACGCCTCGAACCCGCCATAGCCGATCTCGCTGCGGCGGATCGTGCCGCGGTCGAGCCACAAGGTCTGGCGCGTCAGCCGGGTGAGGAAGGTGCGGTCGTGGCTGATCACGACGAACGCGCCGGTGAAGCGTGTCAGCCATTGTTCGAGCCATTCGATCGCGGCGATGTCGAGATGGTTGGTCGGCTCGTCGAGCAGCAGCACGTCGGGGTCCTGCGCCAGCGCGCGGACGATCGCCGCGCGGCGCCGCTCGCCACCCGAGGCGGAGGCCGCGTCGCGCGACAGATCGATGCCCATCTGATCGGCAATCGCATCCGCCTCGTGCCGCGCGGGCGCATCGGGCCCGGCCATCACGAAGTCGGCGAGCGTCGCGAAACCCTCCACCTTCGGGTCCTGTTCGAGCAGGATGACCTTCGTCCCCGGCACAATCGTGCGCCGCCCCTCGTCCGACTCGATCGCGCCGGCGATCAGCTTGAGCAAGGTCGTCTTGCCCGCGCCGTTGCGCCCAATCAGCGCGAGCCGATCGCGCTCGCCGATATGCAAGTCGAGGTGACGGAACAGCCAACCGGCGCCCTGAACGAGGCCGAGGTCTTCATAGGATAGGATAGGGGCAGCCATGCGGGCGGGTACTTAGGGGGAGCGTCGAGGGCGGGCAATGGGGGAGGGGGCGTGTGCTTTAAGGGAGGTAATGATTGAAAATGGACCGTTGGCTGCCGGGCAGTTTCGGGCCGCTAGGCCTCCAAAGCTGACATCAACCTTGCGACCCCAGTACAGCCGTTGTCGAGCCGATAGCCATTATTGGCGGAGGTTTTGGGATCGTCAGTGCCGTCCTTTATCATTGGTCCTTGGAAAGCGCGCCGGCCTTATGGGCCGCTCGTTTGCCTTCGTTGGTCTCGACGATGAATTCAGGATTGTCCTTGGAGGCGGCTACTTTGTGCCCCTTGATCGTCGCAGGCTGGGTAATCTTTTTGATGACCTTTCCGTGAGCCTCGCCGCCGTGGCTTTTCCAGCTTACTTTGTCGCCGCGCTTGGGTGGTGACTTCGCCATAGACCTGCTCCAATCGTTCGTTGGAAAGCGATCGAGGGCCTGCGGTGTTCCGCCAATAGCCCTGGCAGCTCATCGAACGGCCGGTTTTGAGCTTTCCGACAACATGAGTGAAGGGCAACGACGGGGTGCAAAGCCGACTTAGCTGCGTTTGCCGAAGCGATATGACGCGCCGACTACCGAACGAATGACTTTGTCCGGCATCGCTTGCAGCGCTGCGCCGATGAACAAGTCGCCGCTGCAATGTCCAGGAATGATATAGTCGGGATTGATCGCTTGCATCATCGCGACCGTTTCCAGCGCTTGCGACTTGGTCTGCGGCGGCACCAGATGAAACCCGCCGACTATGGCGTGCACCCTATCCACACCGGACACGGCCTGCGCTCTCCGCACGGTGTTGATGATGCCGCGATGACTGCACGAGCCAACCACGACTAGTCCCCGGCCGGCAACGTTAAACGCGGTGCCGAGCTCGTGCACGGCGTCGTCGACGACGAAGTCGACATCGCGCTTGGCCGGATCGAGCAATGCGCGGTTGCAGTTCTGCCCGGGCAGCATCGCCGTTGGCACCCGGGGTCGCTCGCTTGACACATACGGTATCTCGCCGGTCGTGAATCCTCCGTCCGCGACGATTTGCGGATCGCCCGAGACGACCATCTTTATTCCGGCGGTGGAAAGTGCCGGGCGATCTATCGCACCGAACGACGAGGCTCCAGGCTTCGTGCCGCGCAAACGAGCGCAAAAAGCTTCCTCACCGCCGATGAACAACGGCGTGCCGCGCCGTACCTGCCCTGTGGCGAGCAAACCGTCCAGACCACCGAAATGATCGTAGTGCCCGTGGCTCAGAACCATCGCGTCGATGGTCGCGGGCTTGATGCCCACGAGACCAAGATTGTTGAGGAGCGCGCGCGACGTGTAGCCAAAGTCGATCAGGACGGTGCGCGCAGCGCCGGAATCGGCCGCGATGCGCGCAAGCAGCGAGTAGCCCCATTCCGCGACATAGGTCGAATGATAATCCGCCGCTGGGACCGGCGCAGAAACTAGGATGTCAGGCCGTTCGAAATCGGCCGCGAAGACGTTGGCGAAATTGTCCACCACGACTGACAGGTCGAGGCTGGCGACTGTCGGCACCGTAGGGAAGCCGGCGCCGGCAGCAAGGCGTTGCGGAAGTCCAGCCAGAGCGGCCAGACTGAACCCAACGACCGTTCGACGACTGATCTCCACGACGCCCCCCATTTCTTCTTCGTAATCGAACCTATGACAGCTTTCGGTGGTACTGTCTTCGTGGCGACATGACAGCTTTGGGGCGCTGAGCAGCCCCGGTCTACCCGCGATAGCGCAGAGCCTCGATGAGAACGGCAAACGCCGAAGAGTGCTGCCTGCGGCTCGGATAATAGAGGTGATAACCGGGAAATGGCGGACACCAATCCTCCAAAACGCGGATCAGCCGCCCGCCCGCGATGAGGGGCAAGACCTGATCGTCTGTGACGTAGCAAATGCCGATCCCGTCTATCGCGGCCTGCAGTGCCAATGTCGTGTCGTTCACGATCAGTTGCCCCTCGACCCGCACGTTGAGCGCGCGCCCATCCTTTTCGAACTCCCACGCGTAGAGACCGCCATAGGTCGGGAACCGCAGATTGATGCAATTGTGGCGGCTCAGATCGTGCGGTGTCAGCGGCGCGTCGTGCTGGGCTAGATATGCCGGTGATGCCGCGGCTGCCATGCGCATGTCGGGTCCGATCCGAAGCGCGATCATGTCCTGGGCGATTGTCTCGCCCAGCCTGACCCCGGCATCGAACCGCTCGGCGACGATGTCGATAAAGCCGGCATCGGCGCTGAGCTCCACCGTGAGATCGGGGTAGGCGGCCAACAGTGGGCGCAACGCCGGCTCCAATATGGTCTTGGCCGCGTGAGCACTCGTGGTGATGCGGATCGTGCCCGACGGTTTGTCGCGAAGCTCGCCCAACCGCGCCAGTTCTGCTTCGACGCCATCAAACAACGCGCTCACCGTCGCCAGAAGGCGTTCGCCGGCATCGGTGGGCACGACGGTGCGGGTGGTTCGGTTGAGCAGTCTAATGTTCAGGCGCTCCTCCAGACCACGCACGGCATGACTGAGAGCAGACGTCGAAACGCCCATCTGCGCTGCGGCGCGCGTAAAGCTGCGCTCCATGGCGACGGCTCGAAACGCGAGCAAATCGTTGAAATTGTTCCGCGCCATTGTTGAATTCAGTTCAAAGCTGTTTCCTGATTATTCAGTCTAATCGCTGTCGAGCGCGACGCCTAGATCGCTGGTCACGAGGAGCCGGCGACCATGACCGATACCAAACAACCGATGCGCGCGCCCTGGGGCGATATCGCACTGCACCTGACGGAAATAACCAACTCGGTGTTGTTCGACGATATATGGCAGCGTCCAGGGCTCTCGCCCCGCGATCGCAGCCTCGTCACCGTTGCCAGCCTTATCGCGCTCTATCGCGGCAATGAGCTGCCCTTTCATCTGAAAAAGGCGATGGAGAACGGCGTGACTCGTGACGAGATCATCGAAATGATCACGCACCTTGCGTTTTATTCCGGCTGGCCAACCGCGAGTTCTGCCCTCGCGATCGTCCGTCAAGTGTTCGCGGATGCGGACCAGCAACCGTCGTCGGCGGCGTAGCCTCATTCAGTCAAAAGGATCTCACCATGAAAACCCGCGAATTGGGCCGCGATGGCCTGTCAGTCTCCTCCATCGGCCTCGGCTGCATGGGCATCAGCTTCAGTTACGCGACAAGCCTGCCGACCGAGGAAGGCGTAAAGCTGATCCGCGAGGCGGCTGAGCGCGGCGTCACCTTCTTCGACACCGCCGAAGTGTACGGCCCGTTCGACAACGAGAAGGTTGTCGGCGAGGCGCTGCGGCCAATCCGCAATCAAGTGGTAATCGCCACCAAGTTCGGTTTCGACATCGATCCGCAAACGCGCGAGAACCGCGGCGTTAGCAGCCGGCCCGAGCATATTCGTCGTGCGGTGGAAGGTTCGCTCAAACGGCTCGGCATCGAAACCATCGACTTGCTCTATCAGCACCGGGTCGATCCGAACGTACCTATCGAGGATGTGGCGGGCACAGTCAAAGAGCTCATTGCCGAGGGCAAGGCGCGACATTTCGGCATGTCCGAGCCCGGGGTGCAGACTCTCCGTCGGGCGCATGCGATCCAGCCAGTCGCCGCGCTTCAAAACGAATATTCGCTTTGGTGGCGTGCGCCGGAGACGAATGGCATCCTCGACGCCTGTGACGAGTTGGGCATCGGGTTCGTGCCCTACAGTCCACTAGGCAAGGGCTTTCTGACCGGCGCGATGGGCAAGGATACCAAGCTGCCGGCTAACGATTTCCGGAGCAGCGTGCCCCGCTTCTCGCCCGAAGCGATGGAGAAGAACCAGGCGTTTGTGGACTTGTTGAAGCGGGTCGCCGCGGACAAGGGCGCCACCCCCGCGCAAATCGCCCTCGCTTGGCTCTTGGCCCAGCGGCCCTACGTTGTGCCGATCCCGGGCACCACAAAGCTGCACCGTCTGGAGGAGAATATCGGCGCTGCGGCCATCGACCTGACCCCTGCCGAGCTGGCCGACATCCAAGCCGGGGCCGACGAGATTTCGGCCGAGGGCGATCGTTATGCCCCGGCACAAATGGCGATGGTGGGTCGTGACGCGCCCGAAAAGACTGCCTGAAGAGGACCAGAGCTATGACCGACGTTCCGACCGCAACGCTCAACAACAGCGTCGAGATGCCGATGCTCGGTTTCGGCGTCTTTCAGGTTCCCGACCCGGCCGAATGCGAACGCAGCGTCCGTGACGCGATCGACGTCGGATACCGGCTGCTCGACACGGCGGCGTCCTACGGAAACGAGGAAGCGGTCGGTAACGCGATCAGGGGCCATGGCATCGATCGTCGCGAGCTTTTCGTGACGACGAAGCTGTGGGTTCAGGACGCCAGCTACGAAGGGGCCAAGGCCGCTTTCGAGCGCTCTATGAACAAGCTGCGGCTCGATTATCTCGACTTGTGGCTGATCCACCAGCCTTATGGTGACGTCTATGGCGCTTGGCGCGCGATGGAGGAGTTGCACCGCGCGGGCCGCATCCGCGCGATTGGGGTCAGCAACTTCTACCCCGACCGCCTGGTCGATTTCGTGCTTCACAACGAGGTCGTGCCGGCGGTCAACCAGATCGAGATCCACCCCTTCCACCAGCAGGACGATGCTCAGGCGATCTTCAAGGAATATAGGGTTCAGGCAGAGGCGTGGGGGCCGTTCGCTGAGGGCAGGAACGGTCTTTTCTCTAACGACCTATTGCAGTCGATCGCGGACAAGCACGGTAAGAGCATCGCGCAGGTCGTACTACGCTGGCTGAATCAGCGCGGCATTGTCGCGATCCCGAAGTCGGTGCGGAAGGAACGCATGGCCGAGAACTTTGCGATCTTCGATTTCGAGCTGGACCAAGACGACCTCGGCTCGATCGCGACGCTGGATCAAAGGGAGAGCAGTTTCTTCGATCATCGCGATCCCGAGAAGGTGAAGTGGCTCGGCACCCGCAAACTTTGAGCGGGTCGATGCTTGAAGTGGCTGACGCCGACCACTCACCCAAGGGTTAGTTTTCCGATAGACCTTTGGCAGCTTTCGGGCACGTTATTGGTGTCGTCGAATGGCCGATATTAGGGCGCGTAGCTGACCGCCCGCTTCGCGCCGGCACGCGGCCGGTGATGTCAGAACTGGTTAGGCCACTAAACTCCACTCGCTCCCCCAAACCTTGTCCCCCGCTGACCGACGCATTCACAGGCTGTTCAACCCCGCCCCACTATGCGACCAGCCATGTCGATGTACGCGTTGCTTGCTCTGGCCCTTTCTACGCCCGCGATTCCCGCGGCTGATGCGCCGTACCTGCAGCGCGATCAGCAGCGCGCTTGGGAAGCGCGGCGCGAGGGGCGAATCCTGCCGCTGCCCGAAATCGAGCGCCGGGTGGTGCCGATGATGCGCGGCGCGCAATATCTCGGACCGGAGCTCGATCCGGACAGCGGCATTTACACGCTGAAGTTCCTGCGCAATGGAACCGTCATCTGGGTGCGGGTCGACGGCCGTTCGGGCCAAATCGTCGGCCGCACCGGCTAATCCGGGCTCCCGTGAAGGGGCTCGCGCGAAGGGGATCACAATGCGCGTTCTGATCGTCGAGGACGAACCCAATCTCCGCCAGCAACTGCAGAACACGCTCGAAGGAGCGGGCTATGCGGTCGACACGGCGGGCGACGGCGAGGAAGGCCTGTTTCTCGGAGAGACCGAGAATTACGACGCGATCGTGCTCGATCTCGGTCTGCCGGAAATCGACGGGCTGACCGTGCTCGACCGCTGGCGCAAACAGGGCAAGACCACCCCCGTGCTGGTGCTGACGGCGCGCGACAGCTGGTCGGACAAGGTGGCGGGGCTCGACGCCGGCGCCGACGACTATGTCGCCAAGCCGTTCCAGACCGAGGAACTGATCGCTCGCCTGCGCGCGCTGATCCGCCGCGCCTCGGGCAATGCCTCGTCAGAGCTGATCGCGGGCGACGTCCGGCTCGACACGCGATCGGGCAAGGTTACGCTGGCCGGCGATCCGGTGAAGCTGACCGCGCAGGAGTACAAGCTCCTGTCCTACCTGCTCCACCACAAGGGCAAGATCGTCAGCCGCACCGAGTTGATCGAGCATATCTACGACCAGGATTTCGACCGCGATTCGAACACGATTGAGGTGTTCGTGACGCGCATCCGCAAGAAATTGGGTCAGGACGTGATCACCACGATCCGCGGGCTGGGCTATAGCCTGGACGATCCCGACGGTCCGCCCCGGGCGGAATAGCGGATAGCGCGTGGCCGAGGGACGCGACGTGATCGCCGTGCCGTCGGCGGACGAGCCTGAAGAGGTTCGGGCTCAACCGGTCGATCCTGCCGGCGACGCGCCGGCCGAGCGGGCTATCCCGCGGTGGCGCGTGGTCGTCCGCAAATATCGCCGGTCGGGCGAGATCGGGATGTTGACGGCGATTGGCGCGGGCTCGCTGGCGGCCGCGCTGCTGCTGGGGCCGGAGCAGCTTTGGGTTCAGCGCGGCCTGCTCGCGCTCGCCGTTATCGCCTTGCTTCGGCTTGCCTGGGTGTTGTGGCGGCGTACGCCCAGCACGCCGCGCGTGACCGTTACCGGGTCGCTCGGACGGCGCATGATCGTCATCGCCGCAATCTGGATCGGCCTGTTGCTGGCGGGTGGCGGCTATGCGCTCGACCGGGTGCTGACCAGCGCGGTGACGCGCAATTTCGACGATCAGCTCGATTACGTGCTGACCTCGCTATTCACCTCGGCCGAGATCGGGCCCGACGGCGAAGTGATGTTCAATCGCGAGCCCGCCGATCAGCGTTTCCTCGAACCCTATTCGGGCCTCTATTGGCAGGTGACGGCACGCGGCAACGAGCCGTTCCCGTCGCGGTCGCTCTGGGACCGGCGCCTGGCTTATGGCGACAACCACACCGACCTCGAAGTCCATGTCTATGACAGCAACCAGTTTGCGGGCGAGAAGCTGCGCGTGCTGGAGCGCGACGTCAAACTGCCCGGCTCGCCGGTGCGATGGCGGTTCCAGGTGGCACAGAGCCGCGACGGGCTCGACGCGCAGATCAACGCGCTCAGGCGGACGCTGGTCAGGAGCTTCCTGCTGCTCGCGCTGGGACTCATCGTCCTGGCGGGCTTGCAGACCTGGTACGGCCTGCGCCCACTGCGGCGATTGCGAGGCGAGATCGCGCGATTACGTGGCGGACGCGCGCGACGCATCGAGGGCGCCATGCCCGCCGAAGTCGCGCCGATGGTCGACGAACTCAACGCCCTGATCGAGCATAACGACAAACAGGCCGAGGAAGCGCGGCGCCACGCCGGCAATCTTGCGCACGCGCTCAAGACGCCGCTCACCGTGATCATGAATGCCGCGACCGCCAAGGCCGACGATCTCGGCGAGACGGTGGTGCGCGAGGCGCGAACGATGCGGCGTCAGGTCGACCACCATCTCGCCCGCGCCCGTGCGGTCGGCCGGCGCGGATCGGCACATAGCCGGGCGGAAGTGTGGCCAAGCCTCGATTCGGTCGAGCGCGCGGTGTCGCGCCTTTATCCGCACGTCCGCATCGATGCCGACGGCCCGCACGACCTGCAGGTCCATGTCGAGCGCCAGGATCTCGACGAAATGCTCGGCAATCTGATCGAGAATGCGGCCAAATATGGCGGCGGCAGCGTGTTCGTGACGGTCGGCGCCCAGGCCGGGTTCGTCGAGATCCTGGTCGAGGATGACGGTGTCGGCATTCCCGAGGAGGAACGCGTCCGCATCTTCGACCGCGGCGCCCGGCTCGACACCGGCAAGCCCGGCACCGGGCTGGGATTGGCGATCGTGCGCGACGTGGCGGAGATCTACGAGGGTACCGTCAGCTTGGAGGAAAGCGAAGATTTGGGCGGGTTGCTGGTGCGCCTGAGGCTGCCGGCGGCGAGCTGACGGACGGCGCAGATGCCGGATTGCGGGACTGCCCGCGTGCGGCAGGATTGTTTCAACGCCGCCACCCCCCCCCCCAATCGTCACCCCGGCCTGTGCCGGGGTCCACTGTCCCGCCAGCGCAGGACAAGAGACTCAAGGATCGAACCTTGCCTCCCGGTGGATGCCGGGACGAGCCCGGCATGACGGACTAGCGGGGGTGACCGGGCGGCTTACGCCGGGACCACCGCACCTCGCATCGCTTCGGCGGCGATCGCCACGCTCTTCCTGCGCGCCTCGACGTCATAGATCGAACTGACGATCATCAGTTCGTCGACCTTGGTCCGTTCGACGAACGCCGCAATGCCGCGCTCGACCGTCGCCGGGCTGCCGACCGCCGAACATTGCAGGACATGGTCGAGGATCGCGGCATGCGCCGGCGGCAAGCTGTCGCGGTAACCGACCACCGGGGGCGGCAGCTGGCGCGGGTTGCCGGTGCGCAGGGCGACGAACGCCTGTTGCTGCGAGCTCGCCAGGAACTCCGCTTCCTCGTCGGTGTCCGCGGCGAACACGTTGAAGCCGGCCATCGCATAGGGCCGGTCGAGCTGCGCCGACGGGCGAAAATCGCGGCGATAGATGGCGAGTGCCTGATCGAGCGCATCGGGCGCGAAATGCGAGGCGAAGGCATAGGGCAGGCCGAGCATCGCCGCGAGCTGCGCGCCGAACGTGCTCGACCCCAATATCCACAATTCGGGCTTCGCGCCGGCGCCGGGCGTGGCGCGGATCCCGGTCTGGCCGTCATCGGCGAAATAGCTCTGCAGTTCGAGCACGTCGCGCGGGAAAGCCTGGGGGTCGCTTTCCAGCGTCCGGCGGATCGCGCGGGCCACGCGCTGGTCGCTGCCCGGCGCGCGGCCGAGGCCAAGATCGACGCGGCCGGGAAACAGCGCGTCGAGCGTGCCGAACTGCTCGGCGATCATCAACGGGGCATGATTGGGAAGCATGATGCCGCCAGCGCCTATGCGAATTGTGGATGTCGCCGCGCCGACATGCGCGATCACCACCGCGGTGGCCGAACTGGCGATGCCGTCCATGCCGTGATGTTCGGCCACCCAGTAACGATGATAGCCATTGGCTTCGGCGTGACGCGCCATGTCGGCGGCGTTGATCAGCGCCTGGCGCACGGAGCCGCCTTCGACGACGGGGACCAGATCGAGCAGGGAATAGGGGATCATCGCGAGGAGATAGTGTGTCGTCGCGATTGCTCAAGGCGCGCCTTGCCGCTGCCGGGCGCGCGCCGTAGAGCGCCGCCATGCATGCGCGGCTCGATCATGTCCGGAACTGGATCTTCGATCTCGACAATACGCTCTATCCGCATGGAGCGCGGCTGTTCGAGCAAGTCGATCGGCGGATCACCGACTATATCGCGCGCTTCTTCCAGGTCGATCGCGACGAGGCGTACAAGATCCAGAAGGGCTATTTCCACACCCGCGGCACGACTTTGTCGGGGCTGATGGCCGAACATGGCGTCGACCCGTACGAATATCTGGCCGACGTCCATGATATCGAGATGGACGTGCTCGACGAGAATGCGCCGCTCGCCGCCGCGATCGCGCGGCTGCCGGGCCGCAAGATCATCTTCACGAATGCCGACGCACTTTATGCCGGCAAGATCCTGTCGAAGCTGGGCCTAGGCGAAACCTTCGAGGCGATCCACGACGTACACGCCGCGCAATACCGTCCCAAGCCCGCGCCGGAGGCCTATCGGCATCTGTGCGACGCCTACGGGCTCGACCCCGCGCAAAGCCTGTTCGCCGACGACATGGCGCGCAACCTGAAGCCGGCCAAGCAGATCGGCATGGTCACCTTGTGGGTCGACAACGGGTCCGAACAGGGCGAGGAGGGCGAGCGCGATTTCGTCGACTTCACCACGCGCGACATCACCCATTGGCTGCACGATATTTTGGAGGAAGCATGACCGACCTGCCCGCGACGATCGACGCCGCATGGGAAGACCGGGCCAATATCAGCACCGGCACGACGGGCGCGGTCCGCGACGCGGTCGAGACCGCGCTGGATCTGCTCGACAGCGGCCAAGCGCGCGTTGCCGAGCCCGGTGCGGATGGCTGGACGGTCAATCAATGGCTGAAGAAAGCGGTGTTGCTGTCGTTCCGGCTGAACGACAATGCGGTGATCGACGGCGGAGCGGCGGGCGCGCCTGCCTATGACAAGGTGCCGTCCAAATTCGCCGGCTGGGGCGAGAACCGCTTTCGCGACGCCGGCTTTCGGGTCGTCCCCGGTGCCGTGGTGCGGCGCGGCTCCTTCATCGGCAAGAACGCGGTACTGATGCCCAGCTTCGTCAATATCGGCGCCTATGTCGGTGAGGGGACGATGGTCGATACCTGGGCGACGGTCGGCAGCTGCGCGCAGATCGGCCGGAACGTCCACATTTCCGGCGGCGCCGGGATCGGCGGCGTGCTCGAGCCGCTCCAGGCCGATCCGGTGATCATCGGCGACGGCTGCTTCATCGGCGCGCGCTCCGAAGTGGCCGAGGGCGTGCGCGTCGGCGACGGTGCCGTGCTGTCGATGGGCGTCTATCTCGGCAAATCGACCAAGGTGATCGACCGCGCCACCGGCGAAGTGCTGATGGGCGAAGTGCCGCCGTACGCCGTGGTCGTGCCCGGCTCGATCGGCGGCGGCGACGGCAAGCCCGGTCTGTATTGCGCGGTCATCGTCAAGCGCGTCGACGAACAGACGCGCTCGAAGACCAGCATCAACGAATTGCTGCGCGACTAAGGGAGCGATCGATGCCGATTACCGGGCTTCTGATCGGGCTGCTGGGCCTGATGCCGCAGGTCGGCTCGACGCCGCAATCGGTGCCCGTTCAGTCCGCGCAGATCGTCGCGACCTTCCCGCACGACAATCGCGCCTTCACCGAAGGCCTGTTCTGGCAGGACGGCTATCTCTACGAGAGCACCGGCGAGCTCAACCGCTCGGGCATCCGCAAGGTGCGGCTGAGCGACGGCAAGGTGATGGCGCGCGTCGCGGTCGACCCGCCATTCTATGGTGAGGGGATCGCGCCATGGAAGGGCACGATCCTCAGTCTCACCTGGAAGAACCAGACCGGCTTCCGCTGGTCGGCCAAGGACTTCAAAAGGCTCGGCAGCTTCAAATATCAGGGCGAGGGCTGGGCGCTCGCCGCCGACGACAAAGGCGGGCTGATCATGTCCGACGGATCGCCGGTGCTGCGCTTCGTCGATCCCGCCACGTTCACCGTCAAGCGCCGCCTGACCGTGACCGATGGCGGGCGTCCGGTGAAGATGCTCAACGAGCTCGAATATGTCGATGGCGAGATCCTCGCGAATATCTGGCTGACCGACCTGATCGCGCGGATCGACCCGCAGGACGGCCATGTCATTGGCTGGATCGACGTCAGCGAGCTTCACCGCCAGTCCGGCGCGACCGACGTAAACGACGTCCCCAACGGTATCGCCTGGGACGCGAAGAAACGCCGGCTGTTCGTCACCGGCAAGGACTGGCCGTACGTGTTCGAGATCAAGGCACCGAAGGATGCTGGCCCGAATTAGGAGCGGTCTGTGAAAAATGGGGGCAGGATCGCAATAGCGCTCGTAGTCGGCATCCTGCTGGGTCCGTTTGCTGTGTGCCTGCTGGCAGGAATTAATCAAGACGACCGCTTAGTCCAACCAGGTCTTTCGATCGACGAAACCGAAGCGGCTGAGTTTTATGACGCCTATGTCGCCGCGACGTTAAGCGCGCCGGCCGCACCCCAAGGCCGCGCTGTTCCGCCAGAGTCCTGCGGTTACCAGAAGGGTCAAATCAAAATCGGTAAGTCGGATGCGGTACTCGACGCGTTTGCGAAAAGGGGTCCGCAAGAGACTCGCGATGTTCGCCGCTTGGCCGCTCTCGCTATCGAAAAGGCTACTACCGGGTTTGGTCGCCGTTTCCTCACCGCTTGCCTGCGAACGCCTATTTACGGTCGTGCCTGCGAGCCGATCTCAGCTCGTGTCGTCAACGAGCTTTCGATCATCGGCGAATATGGTCGAGAGCATTTCATCCGCGAAAGCTACACAGAGCCGATGTGCACTTACTACGATGGCTTGTATGCTCGGCAACAGCATCTGTCAGGATTACCTGCCACACCGTTCTCGACTCCGTAACACGCCGCGCCTATCCGCGCGCACAAATCAAACGAAATCAGACAAGAGGATTGCCCGAACAATGACGACTGCCAGCGACGTTCTCGACCGCGTGCTCGTGCTCGAAATGGTGCGCGTGACCGAGGCCGCGGCGATTGCCGCATCCACGCTCGTCGGGCGCGGTGACGAAAAGGCCGCCGACGCCGCCGCCGTCGAGGCGATGCGTGCCGCGCTCAACAGCCTGTATATGGACGGCACCGTGGTGATCGGCGAGGGCGAGCGCGACGAGGCGCCGATGCTGTATATCGGCGAAAAGGTCGGATCGGCGCCGGGCAGGGGCCCCAAGATCGACATCGCGCTCGACCCGCTGGAGGGCACGACGATCACTGCCAAGGCAGGCCCCAACGCGCTGGCGGTGCTGGCGATTTCCGAAGAAGGGAATCTGCTCAACGCACCCGACGTCTATATGGACAAGATCGCGGTGGGGCCCGGCTATCCCGAAGGCGTGATCGACCTCGACAAGTCGCCGACCGAGAATGTCGAGGCAATCGCGGCGGCCAAGGGCGTCAAGCCGAGCGATATCATCGCCTGCGTGCTCGATCGCCCCCGCCATGAGGGATTGATCGCCGAATTGCGCGGGATCGGTTGCGGCGTGATGCTGATCGGTGACGGCGACGTCGCGGGCGTGATCGCGACGACCAATCCCGACACGACGATCGACGTCTATATGGGGTCGGGCGGCGCACCGGAGGGCGTGCTGGCCTGCGCCGCGCTGCGCTGCGTCGGCGGCCAGTTCAAGGGCCGGCTGTTGTTCCGCAACGATGACGAGCGCACCCGTGCGCGCAAATGGGGCATCACCGATCTCGACAAGCAATATGACCTGTCGGAGCTGGTCAAGGGCGACGCGATCTTCGCGGCGACCGGGGTCACCGACGGCTCGTTGCTCGACGGCGTCAAGCGCCGCGGCGACCGCATGACGACCAATTCGGTGGTGATGCGCGCGAGCTCGGGCACCGTCCGCTGGGTCAAGGGCGAGCATCGCATCGGGTGAGGGGATCGTGTTCCCCTCCCGTAAACGGGAGGGGCTAGGGGAGGGCGTGTCTCACGCTGTGGGTAAGCCAACACGCCCTCCCCCAGCCCCTCCCGTAAACGGGAGGGGAGTTTTGCTTCGGTCTTCTGCGACATGACCAACGCGATCCTCCTCACCATCATGCTGGCGATAGTCGCGCTCAACGTGGTCGCGGGACCGCGCGGTTATCGCTTGTTGGCAGAGACGGGAGGCGTCGGGCGAAAGACGTTCTACCGCCGCATGCTAACGGCGCAGTTACTCCAATTCACTCTCCCGCCGATCGTCGGGCTAATTGTGCTCGGCCGGATAGGCGCAGTGACCGAATTGCCGCCCGAATTGTGGCCTGCCTCCGTTATGCTGCGCGGCGATGTACCGGCAATCGCGGTCGATCCGTTCCTCACTCTATTGTTCGCGACAGCGACGATGGCGGCACTTCCGCTGGGCGCCTTCCTGACCTGGCGACGCCAGCGCAAGGGCAAAGGCGCGCCGGCCTATCTCGGCCATGTCTTGTCGCTGTTGCCACGCGACCGCGCCGAAGTGGTGCTGGCCGCAGCGATCTCGCTGGCGGCCGGGATCGGCGAAGAATTGTTCTTCCGCCTGCTGCTGCCCGTCCTGTTGGCCGCCTTCATCGGTGGCATCGCCGCGGTGGCGATCGCGATCCTGCTGTTTGGACTGGCGCATGCCTATCAGGGATCGAAAGGCGTTACCGTTACGACCCTGGTCGGCGCGCTATTCACTGCGATGTACCTGATGAGCGGCAGCATCGCGGTGGCGATGCTGTTTCATGTCGTCATCGATTTGATGTCGCTGGTCGTGCGCCCCGTGATCCGTGGCGCGTGGCGCCCGCAGCCTGTGGCGACCGCCGCCGATTGACCGCGCGCGCCGCGCCCGACAGGGTGCGCGCCAAAGGGAGACTCACATGCGCGCCAAAGGGTTGATCGCCGCCATTTTATTGCTGGGTGCGAGTGGGATCGCACTCGCCCGACCGCAGGCGGCACCGCCGCCCGCCGTGAGCGATGTCGCGAGCCAATTCACCTATACCAAGGTGATGGTGCCGGTGCGCGACGGTGCCAAGCTGGAGACCGTGATCATCGCGCCCAGGAATGCGAGCGGCAAGCTGCCGATCCTGTTCCAGCGCACGCCCTATGGCGTTCCCCAGGCGCTGCCTCCGGCGATCCCGGCGAGCTGGAAGCCCCTGGTCGCGGACGGCTATATCTTCGTGTTCCAGTCGATGCGCGGGCGCTTCGGATCGGACGGCGTGTTTACGCTCTCGACTGGCGTCCATCCCAACGATCCCAAGAAAACCGACGAGGCTAGCGACGCCTATGACGCGATCGACTGGCTGGTGAAGAACGTGCCCAACAATTCGGGCAAGGTGGGGATGTGGGGCGTGTCCTATCCGGGCTTCGCCGCCGCCGTCGCGCTGGCCAGGCCGCATCCGGCATTGAAGGCGGTCAGCCCGCAGGCGGCATGGATCGATTACTGGCTGTCGGACGATCTCCATCGCAACGGCGCGCTCCGGCTGAGCTACGCGACTGAATGGGTGTCGAGCCTGCAGGTCGACAAGCTGCAGAACAAGGAGTTGAGCCTGGACGGGCTGACCGATGCCTATGACTGGTATCTGCGGATGGGACCGGTCGAGAATATCGACAAGCAGGTGTTCAAGGGCAAAGTCCCGATGTTCACGGCGCTGCTCGACCACCCCAATCACGACAGCTTCTACACCGACCAGAATTGGACCAAGGCGCTCGGCAAGACGGTCGTGCCGACGCTGAACGTCGCCGGCTTCTGGGATCAGGAGGATCCCTGGGGATCGTGGCAGATCTACGCCAAGCAAAAGCAGAACGATCCGGACCATCTGGCGCAGATCGTGTCGGGCCCGTGGCGGCACGGCGGTTGGCAAGGCAAGGGTGATTTCCTCGGGCCCATTCCGCTCGGCACCGATAGCGGCACGCAGTTCCAGACCCAGATTCAGGCGCCGTTCTTCGCCTACTGGCTGCACGGCAAAGGCACGCGCCCCGACTTCACCGCCAAGATGTTCGAATCCGGATCGAATGTTTGGAAGACCTATGAGTCCTGGCCGCCCAAGGGCGCCAAGGCGACGGAGCTCTATCTCCACGACGACGGCTCGCTGTCCTTCACGGCGCCAGGCGCAGGGGAGGCGTGCCGCGATTATGTCAGCGACCCGGCCAACCCGGTGCCGTTCCGCAAGCGGCCGATGAGCCGGACCTATGCGACGCCGGATTGGGCCTGGTGGGAAAGCGACGACCAGCGCTTCGTCGATCATCGCCCTGATGTGCTGAGCTATGTCTCCGAGCCGTTGAAGCAGAACCTGATCGTCACCGGCAAGATCGCCGCGACTTTGATGGCCTCGACCAGTGGCACCGACAGCGATTTCGTGGTCAAGTTGATCGACGTGCTGCCGAGCGATTTCGAGAATATTGAGGGCAAGCAATGGGCGGTCGGCGATTATGCCAAGACGCTCAACGGCTATCAGTGGCCGATCGCGATGGACGTCCGCCGTGGCCGCTTCCTGGCGAGCGATACCAATCCGCAGCCTTTGGTGCCGGGCAAGGTCGTCGCCTGGGACGTGCCGCTGCGCGACCATGACCATGTGTTCAAGGCGGGGCACCGCATCATGGTCCAGATCCAGTCGACCTGGTTCCCGGTGATCGACCGCAACCCGCAGACCTTCGTGACAAATCCGTATCGCGCGAAGGCGAGCGATTTCGCCAAGGCGACGCAGAAGGTGTGCGCAGGGTCTAGGGTGACGCTGCCGGTGATGTAACGATCAAATTCCTCCCCGCCTCGCGGGGAGGGGACCGCCGACCGCAGGTCGGTGGTGGAGGGGGCGGGCCTCCACGGATTCGCTTCGCTGCACTCCCCCTCCACCAAGCCGCTGCGCGCCTTGGTCCCCCTCCCCGTAAACGGGGAGGAATTAATTTGCCTCAATTCTTCAGCCGGTACCCCGTCCGGAAAATCCACGTTATTACCGCGAGGCACAGCAGCATGAATCCCCCGGTGGCGGCCAGGCTGATCCCGACCGGCACGTCGCCCTTGTCGAAGAAGCTCCAGCGGAACCCGCTGACCAGATAGACGACCGGATTGAACAGGCTGAAAGTGCGCCATGGATCGGGGAGCTTGCTGATCGAATAGAAAGCGCCGCCGAGGAACGTCAGCGGGGTGATCAGCAAGGCGGGCACGAAGTTCAGTTGCTCGAACCCCTTCGCCCACACGCCGATAATGAAGCCGAACAGGCTGAACGTGATGCTGGTCAGCAACAGGAACGCGACCATCGCGAACGGGTGGTGGATCGGGATCGGGACGAACAATGCGGCGGTCGCGAGGATGATGAGGCCGAGCACAACCGATTTGGTCGCCGCGGCGCCGACATAACCGATCACCATCTCCATCGAGTTGATGGGGGCGGAGAGCAATTCGAAGATCGTGCCGGTGAACTTGGGGAAGTAGATGCCGATCGACGCGTTGCTGATGCTCTGCGTGAGCAGCGACATCATGATCAGGCCGGGCACGATGAAGCTGCCATAGGCGATGCCGTCGACTTCCTTGATCTGCGATCCGAGCGCACCGCCGAACACGACGAAATAGAGGCTGGTGGTGATCACCGGGGTGACCAGGCTTTGCCACAGGGTGCGCAGCGCGCGCGCCATCTCGAACTTGTAGATGGCCAGGATACCATGGACGTTCATTTGCCGCCCTCCTTCACGAGGTCGACGAAGATATCTTCGAGGCTCGATTTCGAGGTCTCGAGATCCTTGAAGCCGATATTGAGGTCGGCGAGCTTGCGCAGCAGCGAGGGGATACCGGTCCGCTCGGCCTGTGCGTCGAACACATAACGCAACGTCTTGCCCTCATTCTCGAGGCTGAGCTCCCAATCCCCCAGCTCGCCGGGTATCGTGTTCATCGGCTCGTTGAGTGCGATGTCGAGCTCGCGCTTGCCGAGCTTTTTCATCAGCGCGGTCTTTTCGTCGACCACCAGCAGCTTGCCCCCCGAGATCACGCCGACACGGTCGGCCATTTCCTCGGCTTCTTCGATATAATGGGTGGTCAGGATGATCGTGGTGCCCTTTTCGCGCAGGCGATGGACCAGCTTCCACATGTCGCGGCGCAGCTCGACATCGACCCCGGCGGTCGGCTCGTCGAGGAACAGGATGTCGGGTTCGTGGGAAAGGGCCTTGGCGATCAGCACGCGGCGCTTCATCCCGCCCGACAATTCCATGATCTTCGACTTGCGCTTGTCGTAGAGCGACAGGTCCCTGAGCACCTCTTCGATATGATCCGATTTCTGCGGATGGCCGAACAGGCCTCGGCTGAACCGACAGGTCGATTCGACCGTCTCGAACATGTCGGTGGCGAGCTCTTGCGGGACCAGGCCGATCTGTCGCCGCGCGCGCTTCGGCTGACTAATCGCATCGAACCCGCCGACATTGATCGTCCCGGTCGACGGCGTGACGATGCCGCAGATAATGCTGATCAGTGTCGTCTTGCCGGCACCGTTAGGGCCGAGCAGCGCGAAGATCTCACCCTTGTTGATGTCGAGGTCGACGGCGTGCAGCGCGTGGACGCCCGAGGCATAGGTCTTCGAAACGCCGCGGACGCTAAGGATCGGTTCGGTCATGCAATTCCCCTAGAAACGGGGAAATGGGGCGCCGCTTGGCCCGGCGCAACCGCTTCCGCGCGGCTTATTTCGTCCGCGCCGCCGCGACCGCCGCCTGCATCGTCTCGAGCGGCTGCAAGCCCGATAGCACCTTGTCGCCGATCACCCAGGTGGGGGTGCCCGACATACCGAGCGGCGCCGCCATCGCCAGGTTGTTCTCGATCGTACGCGTGACGTCGGGCGCCTTGGCCGCCTCCTTGACCGCCGTCGGGTCGAGCCCTGCGGTGCGCAAGGCCGCATCCATGCTCGCATCGCTTAGCGGGCCGCCGGCATACAGTGCGTCGTGCAGCGGGCGATATTTGCCTTGCTTGGCGGCGACGACGGCATAGCGCGCGGCTACCTTGCTTTCCTCGCTCAGCACGGGAAGCTCGCGAAACACGATCTTCACCTTGGGGTCGCTCGCGATCAATTTGTCGAGGATCGGCAGGCTCGCGCGGCAATAGCCGCAATTATAGTCGAGATATTCGACCACCGTGACGTCGCCATTGGGATTGCCTGCCCAGGCGCTGCCAAGAGCGGGAAAGATGCGGTCGCGATTGGCGGCGATGAAGGTACCGGTCTGCTTCGACTGCTCGGCCTCTTCGCGCTCCCGCAATTTCTGCATCGCCTCGGGCAGCACTTCGGGATGCGCGAGCAGATAGTCGCGAATTTCCCCTCCGTTGGTCGGCCGCTGCACCAGCCAGGTGGCGCCGGCGCCGAGCAATGCGGCAGCGACCGCGACCAGCGGCAGCGCGAAGCGCGACGACAGGAAAGCGCTCATCGTTTGCGCTTCTTCTGGTCGAGTTCGTTCTGTCCGGTCATCGCGATATCCTGGGCACGGATCCAGTCCGAGCTGTTGGGGGGAAGGCTGGCCATAGCGGTCCGCGCGCTCATCACCGCGCGCGCGGTTTCGCCGGTCAGGCTCGCTTGTTCGGCGGCGGCCAGCGAGGCGCGGGCGCTATCGCCCGTCAACTCATAGGCGGTACCCAGCTGATACCAGCCGAACGGATTGTCGTCGTCCTTGTTGGTCGCGATCTTGAGCACGCGAATCGCTTCGGGATAATTGGCTTTGTCTTCGGTCGCGATCAGCGCGTGGCCATAGGTGGTGGCGATCAACGGGCTGTACCGGGTCAGCTCGGTCGCTTCCTTCAACGGCGCGATCGCGTCGGCGGGTTGGCCTGCCTCGAGCAGGATCTGGCCGCGGATCTCCAGGAAATAGGGATCGTCGGGCTTCAGCTTGATCAGCGCGCGCGTCTCGGCATCGGCTTTGTCGGGATATCCGGCTTTGTGCCAGGCATAAGCGCGGGCGTAATGCGCGTAGATCGACTGGTCGCTCTCGGGATATTTGTTGAGCGTCGACGCATAGGGCGCGACATAGCCGTACAGCTTCGCCTTGACCCGCTTGAACCGCTCGTCGAGCACGGCGTCGGGCGGGTTGTTCCAGGCGGGCGATTCCTTCACGTCGGCATAGAGCGTGTTGATGCGCTCGTTCGACAACGGATGGGTCTGCGCATACGGATCGATATTCTGCAGACCGTAGCGATATTCCTCATTGGCCAGCTTCTTGAAGAAGCTGATCATGCCCTTGCCGCTGACATTGCCCTCGCGCAGGAACTTGGCGCCGGTCGCGTCCGCGGTCGCTTCCTGCACGCGCGTGAAGGCGAGATACTTACCCATCGCCGCCTGCTGACCTGCCGCCAGGATACCCGCGCCGGCATCGCCGGCGCCCGCCGCCATCGCGGCGATCCCGAGCACCAGGCTTAGCAGCGAAATGCCCATGGCGGGCTTGGCGCCGGCATCGGCCAGCACGACGTGACCATCGGCAATATGGCCGAGCTCGTGCGCGATGACGCCCTGGACTTCGTTGGCATTGTCGGCCGCCTGGATCAGGCCCGAATGGATGTAGACGGTCTGCCCACCGGCGACGAAGGCGTTGATCGAATCGTCCTGGATCAACACGACCTGGACATTGGCCGGGGACAGGCCGGCGGCGACGATCATCGGCCGCGACATGTCCTTGAACAGCGATTCGGTCTCGGCATCGCGCAGGATGCCCTGTGCATAGGCCGGCTGCGCCCAGAGAAGGATTGCCGTCGCGAATAGCGCGATAAATCGCCTCATCGTCCGGTCATCCGCTCGGGTCCCATAGGGCGCATGCGGCCGGCCCCTGCGCCGGGACGGGTGAACCTGTCCTGAAGCGCGAGGGGCCGGCCTTTGCGATCATGCGCCGAAGGTGCGCTGCCACCAGCCGCGGCGCGGCGAGCCGTCACCGTCGGTGTCGCCGGCGGCGTCATCGGCCGGCGCGGCGCCGTCGGCATCGGCCGCAACCGGCGTCTCGTCGGCGTCGTTGGCCGCTGCCGGCGAGGGTGCCGGCATCTCCGCTTCGGCCGCGGTTTCGGCCGGGACGGCCTTCTTGCGGCTGCGCTTTGGCTTGGCCGCGGGCTCCGCCGCTTCGATCGACGGAGGCGCGCTCGCTGCTTCTGCCGCCGCGGTCACTTCGGCCGGGACGGGTTCCGCATTGGCTGCTTCCACTTCGACCGGTGCGGCCTTCTTGCGGCTACGCTTGGGCTTGGCCGCCGGCTCCGCCGCTACGGGCTCGGGTTCCGGCGCCGGGACCGATTCGACCACGGGGGCGGTTGCCGTTTCCTCGGCGATCCGCGCCTTGGGGCGACGGCGCGTGCGCTTGGGCGCGGCTTCCGCTTCGGGCGCGGCGTCGGGCTCTACCGCGACCGGCACGTCGGGATTGGCATGCGTCGCGATCACCGCACCGGCGTCGCCGGCATCGGCTTCCCCGGCCTCGGTAGCAGTGTCGCTCGTCCCTTCGCCACGGCGTCCGCCGCGACGGCCGCGACGGCGGCGGCGGCCGCGGGTTTCGCCTTCGCCTTCGGCCTCGCCCGCTGCGGCATGCTCGACGGCTTCCGCCTCTTCGCCTTCGCTCTCGGCCTCGCCGTCTTCGCGCGGTTGCTGCGTGACGACGTCGTCACCGGCTTCGTCACGGCCACGACCGCGGCGGCCACGGCGGCGGCGGCGGCGCTTGCGGCCGGCATCGCCTTCGTCGTCCGACCGCTCGCGCTGCTCGCCACGCTCGGTCCGCTCTTCCTCGGCGTCCTCTTCCTCGTCGAGATCCTCCTCGACGAAATCGTCCTCTTCCTCTTCCTCGATCAGCGCTTCGAAGCGCGGCGCGTGGACCGGCGGTGGACCCGACGCCTCGACCGTCATCCGCGCGCCCTCGGTCTCGCCATCCGACAGGATGACGACCTGGACGCCGTAGCGATCCTCGATCTCGGCGATGTCGGCGCGCTTCTTGTTGAGCACGTAGAATGCCGCTTCCTGCGAAGCGCGCAACGTGATCTGCGAACCACGGCCGCGGGCGGCCTCATCCTCGATCATGCGCAGCGCCGACAGTCCGGCCGACGAAGCGGTGCGCACCAGACCGGTGCCTTCGCAATGCGGACACTGGCGAGTGGAAGCTTCGAGCACGCCGGTGCGCAGGCGCTGGCGGCTCATTTCCATCAGGCCGAAGCTGGAGATGCGGCCGACCTGGATGCGGGCGCGATCGTTCTTCAGCGCCTCCTTCATCGCCTTCTCGACTTTCCGGACGTTGGAGCCGTTGTCCATGTCGATGAAGTCGATGACGACCAAGCCCGCCATGTCGCGCAGGCGCAACTGACGCGCGATTTCCTGCGCGGCCTCGAGGTTGGTCGCGGTCGCGGTCTGCTCGATATTGTGCTCGCGCGTCGACCGGCCCGAGTTGATGTCGATCGAGACGAGCGCTTCGGTCGGGTTGATGACGAGATAGCCGCCCGACTTGAGCTGCACCACCGGGTGGTACATCGCCGACAATTGGTCCTCGACCCCCGCGCGCTGGAACAGCGGCACCGGGTCGGAATAATGTTTCACGCGCCGGGCATGGCTCGGCATCAGGAGCTTCATGAACTCCTTGGCCTGGCGATAGCCGTCATCGCCCTCGACGATCACCTCGTCGATGTCCTTGTTGTAGATGTCGCGGATCGCCCGCTTCATCAGGTCGCTGTCGCCATAGACGAGCGCCGGGGCTGCCGAGGCGAGGGTGGTCTCCCGAATGCCGTCCCATAGTCGCGCGAGATAATCGAAGTCGCGCTTGATCTCGACCTTGGTGCGCTGGAGGCCCGCGGTGCGGACGATGCAGCCCATCGACGGCGGCAGCTTGAGCTCCGCCATGATCGTCTTGAGCCGCTTGCGATCGGATGCGTTGGAGATCTTCCGCGAGATGCCGCCGCCATGCGACGTGTTTGGCATCAGCACGCAATAGCGCCCGGCGAGCGACAGATAGGTGGTCAGCGCCGCACCCTTGTTGCCGCGCTCTTCCTTGACGACCTGGACCAGCAGCACCTGACGGCGGCGGATCACGTCCTGGATCTTGTAGCGCCGGCGCAAGTTCATGCGGCGCTGGCGCAGCGCCTCGACCTGATCTTCCGATCCATTGTCCTTGCGGCCACGGCGGCGGCGGCCACCGCTGGTTTCCTGCTCGGCGGCGACGTCCTCGTCGGGCGCGCCATCGTCGTCGAGCCGCTCGATCTCGTCCTCTGTAGGCTCGTGATCGTCGTGATCGTCGTGCTCGTCATCCTCCGCGTCGAGTTCGGCGCGCAGCGCGGCCTCCTCGGCGGCGTGCTCGGCTTCCTCGCGGAGCAGCGCGTCACGATCCTCCTTGGGGATCTGATAGTAATCGGGGTGGATTTCCGAAAAGGCCAGGAAGCCGTGACGGTTGCCGCCGTAATCGACGAACGCCGCCTGAAGCGACGGTTCGACCCGGGTAACCTTGGCTAGATAGATATTGCCTTTGAGCTGCTTGCGCTCGGCACTTTCGAAATCAAACTCCTCGATGCGGTTTCCCTTGACGACCGCCACCCGGGTTTCCTCCCGGTGGCGTGCGTCGATCAACATACGCATGGTCATTATTTTCTCTCCGGGCGCGCCGGACCTTCGATAAGGGTAGGGGCGCGCCAATAAGTCGCGCGGCGTCGGTGGACGGATTGTCGTTCCGTGACCGGCCGGTGCGGGATGGTGGATGTGCGTCTGTTCGCCGCGCACGCCCGGGCATCACGGCCGGGGCACCCGCGCCAACGCGCCCGCCGGCAATGGCCGGATCGAGCACTAGGCGAGGGAAATGCATCATGCGAACGTCAACCTGATGGACCGCCTGCCGATGAACGCCGGGGCGGCCGTGGGGGCCGGCAACGTCCGGACAAATCATTGTCGCGGTGCCGGTTACGATTCAGGTAGCACCTGCCAACGTCTGCTTCAACCGGCAGGTTTCTGCCGATCGTGTCGGCAAAATCATGCCGAACGGCGCATTAACCGTCTCGTTTCACCGAGTTTGAGTAAGCGGCCCGGTAACTCCGTTTCAGAAGAGCGAGTAAAAGGGGTTCTTCCAGATGGTTTTTCGCTGGACCGGTTACCGGCCCGCGCGCCATTACGTGCGTGTGTCGTTCATTCTTGCCATGCTGGCCCTGTGGTTCGGCGGCAGCCCCGCTTGGGCTGCGACGATCGAGCGCGTTGAAGTCAGGAACGACGCCATTGTGGTGACGTTCGACGAGAAGGTCGCCGACGCTTCGAGCTTCCTGCTGGTCGCACCGAAGCGCCTCGCGCTCGACGTGGCCGACGCCATGCCGGGAGGCGAGGTCGCGGCTGGCGGACCGGTCGATGCGGTGCGCGAGGGCGCGCGCGACGGCGGTGCGCGCGTCGTGTTCGATCTGACTCGCCCCGCCGTGGTGACTGAGGGCGCGTTCGGCGCCGATGGCCGCGTCCTGACGTTGCAGCTCCGCACCACCGACGATGCCGGTTTCGCCCGTGCGGCGGCGGCCGGACGGATGAGCTTCCTGCCCCCGTTCAACCTGTCCGACACCGCCGGCGCTAGCGCGCGCTATTCGGTGTCAGTGCCGATTCCCGCCGCCAGCAAGACGCTGGCACTGCCGCGGATCGATGGCGATGCGGGCCGACCTTTGGTGGTGATCGATGCCGGCCATGGTGGATTCGATCCCGGCGCGATCTCGCCAACCAGCGGGTTGCGGGAAAAGGACGTGACGTTGCGCATCGCCAAGGCGATCCGCGACGAATTGCTCAAGTCCGGCCGCGTGCGGGTGGCATTGACGCGCGAGGATGACCGCTTCCTGGTCCTGCAGGAACGCTATGGCGTGGCGCGCAAGCTCAAGGCCGATCTGTTCATCTCGATCCATTGCGACAGCGTAGGGGCGGGCGACGCATCGGGCGCGTCTGTTTACACCCTGTCCGAAGTCGCCTCGGACAAGGAAGCCGCCCGGCTCGCGGCGCGCGAGAACAAGGCCGACGTCATCGCCGGCGTCGACCTGGGGAGCGAGAATGCCGACGTCTCGTCGATCCTGATCGACCTTACCCAGCGCGAGACGATGAACGCCTCGGCCGCGTTCGCGCGATTGCTCGGTCGCGAAGCCGAACCAAACATTCCGCTGCGCCCCGGTTTCCACAAATTCGCCTCCCTGATGGTGCTGAAGGCGCCCGACATGCCGTCGGTTTTGTTCGAGACGGGCTATATCTCGAACCCGAAGGACGCCGCTTTCCTCGACTCTCCGGAGGGGCGCAAGCGCATCGCACAGAGCGTGGAGCGCGCGGTCGAAGTCAATTTCGCTAGAAAGCTTGCGTCGAATTGATGCGGTGCCCTTGGTTTCAGCAGAGCTGAAACGGTTGCGGTGCCGGCCCGCTCCCCCACCCGGCCCCCATAGAATACTTTGTTGGGCGGCCGGGTGGGGGAGCGGGCCGGCGCCGCGAAAATCAAACTAGGACGCTGGCAAGAGCCGCCGGACCTGCTAAGGCCCGGACGATTATGGCGGCGGACAGTTCGGACTCGGTCAATTTTCGGATCAAGCGAGAGGCTGGCGGTGTCGCCGGCTTCATGCGCGACGCGTGGAAGCGCCGGTGGGTCAAGGCATTGGTCGTGCTGGCGGCGCTTTGGGGCATTGCCTGGTTCCTGATCTGGCTGTTCGTCGCCCGCGACCTGCCTTCGGTCGACCGGCTCAAGACCTATGAGCCCGATCTGCCGTCGAACGTCCGCGATACCAATGGCATGCCGGTCTTCAGCTTCGCGCGCGAACATCGCGTCCAACTGAGGTTCGACGAATATCCCAAGCTGCTGGTCGCCGCGTATCTGTCGGCCGAGGATCGCACCTTCTTTTCTCACCATGGCGTCGATTATCCCGGCATCGTCTCGGCGATGATCGACAATCTGCGCAGCAAGCACGCGCGCGGCGCCTCGACGATTACGCAACAGGTGGCCAAGAACCTGCTGGTCGGCAACGAGCGCAGCTATACGCGAAAGCTCAAGGAAGCGATTCTCGCTTATCGCATCGAGGATACGCTGACCAAGCAGCAGATCCTGGAACTCTATCTCAACACGATCTTCCTCGGCCGCAACGCGTACGGCGTTCAGGCGGCGTCACGCGCCTATTTCGACAAGGACCTCGATCAGCTCACCATCCCGCAATTCGCCTATCTGGCGATCCTGCCCAAAGCTCCGTCGGGCTACGATCCCGACCGCCAGACCGCGCGCGCTACGGCACGACGTAACTGGGTGCTCGGGGAAATGCTGCGGAACGGCTACATCACGCAGCAGCAGCACGATTGGGCAGTCACGCAGCCGCTCGGCACGGTCAACAAGCGCACCGTCCAGTTCGAATCGGCATCGGGCTATTTCATCGAGGAAGTTCGCCGCCAGTTGATGGACAAGTTCGGTGAAGCGTCCGACGGCGGCCGCAATCCCTACAGCGTCTATGGCGGCGGCCTGTGGGTGCGGACCTCGTTCGATCCTAAGCAGCAGGCGCTGGCGCAGAAGGCCTTGCGCGATGGTCTGCTGCGTTATGACGGTAATCGCGGCTGGACCGGGCCGCTCGGCCATGTCGACGTGTCGCAGAATTGGCTGAATGCGCTGCTCGCGAGCAACATCGCGCTCGATTACGAGGATTGGCGCGCGGCGGTCGTGATCGACGCCGACGGCGATTTCACGCTCGGCTTCTCGAACGGCGCGACCGGCACCCTGCCGCGCGGCGCCGCGTCGATGCCCGTGCGCGGGGTGGGTGGACCCGCGTCGGGCGCGATCAAAGTCGGGGACATCATTGCGGTCGCGCCGTCGGGCGGCAGCTATGTCCTCAAGACCCTTCCCAAGGTGTCGGGCGGTTTCGTCGTCGAAGAGCCGGCGACCGGCCGGGTGCTCGCGATGCAGGGTGGTTTCGACAATCGCGTCCAGTCGTTCAACCGTGCGACGCAGGCGCTGCGCCAGCCAGGCTCGACGATCAAGCCGATCGTCTACACCGCCGCCCTGGAACATGGATTGACGCCGTCTTCGATTATCCAGGACGGTCCCTATTGCGTGAATCAGGGCACGCAATATTCGAAATGCTTCCGCAATTTCGGCGGCGCCGGCGGGTCGGGGTCTCACACGATGCGCTGGGGCCTCGAGCAATCGCGCAACCTGATGACGGTGCGCGTCGCCGCGCAGACCGGCATGGCCAATGTCGTCAAGGTGATGGACGAGATCGGCGTCGGCAAATATCCGCCCTATCTGTCCTTCTCGCTGGGCGCGGGCGAAACCACCGTGCAGCGCATGGTCAATGCCTATTCGATCCTGGAGAATAATGGCCGCGGCCGTGCGCCGACCCTCGTCGATTATGTCCAGGATCGCCGCGGCAACGTGATCTGGCCGGAAAATTGGCGCGCCTGCGATCGCTGCAACGCGCCCGACTGGAACGGCAAGCCGATGCCGCGCCCCGTGGTCAAGCTGAAGCAGGTGGTCGATCCGCTGAGCGCGTTCCAGATGGTGCATATCGCCGAAGGCGTAATTCAGCGCGGCACCGCGACGATCCTGCGCGATCTCGACCGTCCGATGTTCGGCAAGACCGGCACCAATTCCGGGCCGACCGATGTGTGGTTCATCGGCGGCACGCCGCAGATGATCGCCGGCGTCTATTTGGGTTACGACAAACCGACTGGTTTGGGTGGCTATGCCCAGGGCGGCACGGTGTCGGCACCGATCTTCAAGGAATGGGCGGTCAAGGCCTATGAAGGCCTGCCCAAAATCCCGTTCCGCGCTCCGCCGGGTATCCGCATGGTCCGCGTCGATCGCCTCTCCGGTAAGCCCGTGTTCGGGGCATGGCCGTCGCCCGGTGGCGATCCCAAGGCCCAGGTGATCTGGGAAGCGTTCAAGCCGGAAAGCGAAACGCGGCGCTCGCCGATCCGCCGCGATCTGCCGACGCCGACCGCGACCAAGGCCGTGCCGCAGGAATCCAAGCCCAAGGAATCGAGCGGCGATCGCGATTTCTTGCAACGGCAGGGCGGTATCTACTAGGGGCTCGGGGTTGGCGTCGCCCCGGCGAAGGCCGGGGCCGCTGGCGGCAGGAGTTCGCCCTTCTTACATGACGGCCCCGGCCTCCGCCGGGGCGACGAACTGATTTTGGAGTTACCGATGCGCGCCGAAGCGCAATCGCATGTCGATACGATCAATGACGCGCTCAGCCTGTTGCGCCGCTTCCTCGATTGGGATCGCGCGCTACGGCGGCTCGACGAGCTCAACGCGCGCGTCGAGGATCAGAGCCTGTGGGAAAATCCCAAGGCGGCGCAGGAAGTGATGCGCGAACGCCGTCGTCTCGATGAAGCGATCACCGCGACGCGCGCGATCGAAAGCGAATTGAGCGACAATATCGAACTCGTCGAGATGGCCGAGGCCGAAGGCGATGCCGAGATGGAAGGCCAGGCGGTCGAGGCGCTTGCCGAACTCGCGACACGCGCCGAGGCCGACAAGGTCAAGGCGCTGCTCGCGGGCGAGGCCGACGCCAACGACACGTATATCGAGATCAATGCCGGCGCCGGCGGCACCGAGAGCCAGGACTGGGCCGAGATGCTCCAGCGCATGTATTCGCGCTGGGCCGAACGTCACGGCATGAAGGTCGAACTTGTCGACTATCATGCCGGCGAGCAAGCCGGCATCAAGTCGGCGACCCTGCTGGTCAAGGGCGAGAATGCCTATGGCTATGCCAAGACCGAAAGCGGCGTGCATCGCCTGGTCCGCATCAGCCCCTATGACAGCGCGGCGCGGCGCCACACCAGCTTTTCGAGCGTCTGGGTCTATCCGGTGATCGACGATTCGATCGATATCGAGATCAACGAAAGCGAACTGCGCATCGACACCTATCGTTCTTCGGGCGCGGGCGGACAGCACATCAACACGACCGATTCGGCGGTGCGCATCACCCACTTGCCGACCGGCATCGTCGTCGCCTGCCAGAATCAGCGCAGCCAGCACAAGAACAAGGCGGAGGCGTATAACCAGTTGCGCGCGCGCCTCTACGAGCATGAGCTCCGGAAGCGCGAGGAAGAAGCGAACGCGGTCAACGCGACCAAGACCGATATCGGCTGGGGTCACCAGATCCGCAGTTACGTGCTGCAACCCTATCAGCTGGTGAAGGATTTGCGCACCGGCGTGACCTCGACCAGCCCGTCCGACGTGCTCGATGGCGATCTCGACGCCTTCATGGCGGCTGCGCTGTCGCAGCGCGTGACTGGAGAGACGGTCGAGGTAGAGGACGTCGAGTGATGTGGAGGGCAGGTGCGCTGATCGTCGGCCTGCTGATGCTTGCCGCCTGCGACGGCGGTCCTCCGGTCGTCCATAACGAACAGGACGATGTCGGTCCGTTCCCCGCCGCCGATCGGCCGGTCGCGCGGATCATCTCGCCGCGCTGGTCGACCGAAGAGGCGCGCGATCGCCTCAACGAGGCAGGAACGGTGATGAACAAGGCGGGGATCGCCAAGGGCATGACCGTTGCCGATATCGGCGCGGGTGAGGGCTATTACACGATCCGCCTGGCCAGCCGCGTCGGCAAGGACGGCCGCGTGCTGGCCGAGGATATCGTGCCTGAAGTGCGTGATGCGCTGGCCGAACGCGTCGCACGCGACCGGCTCGACACGGTCAGCGTACGGCTGGGCGAGCCGGCCAATCCCAAATTGCCCGACAACAGCTTCGACCGCATCCTGATGGTGCACATGTACCATGAGATCGAGCAGCCCTATGAATTCCTGTGGCGGATGCGTCCGTCGCTCAAGCCCGATGGCGAGGTGGTCGTGGTCGACGCCAATCGCCGCACGCAGAATCACGGCACGCCGCCCAAATTGCTCGAATGCGAATTCGCCGCGGTCGGATACAAGCTGGTCTCGCTCGACGACATGCCGTCGGCGGGGGGCTACCTCGCGCGGTTCCGGGCGGTAGGGGCTCGCCCGGAGCCCAAGGACATCCGCGCCTGCCGGCTGGTGCCGCCGCCGGCCGCGACGCCAGCCGCATCCTGACCGCGTTTTCCACAGCAGTGACGCGGGCGCCGCTTGGCGACGCGGGCGGCAAGCGGTAAGCCGTCGTCATGCGGCAATATCTCGACCTGATGCAGCGCGCGCTCGACCATGGCGCCGAGCAGATGGATCGCACCGGCACCGGTACGCGGTCGGTGTTCGGGCATCAGATGCGCTTCGACCTGGCGCAGGGCTTTCCCGTGCTGACCACCAAGAAACTGCATTTGCGCTCGATCATTGTCGAGTTGCTGTGGTTCCTGCGCGGCGACACCAACGTGAAATGGCTGCAGGATCGCAAGGTCAGCATCTGGGACGAATGGGCCGACGAGAATGGCGATCTCGGCCCGGTCTATGGCAAGCAATGGCGCGACTGGGCGACCGCCGAGGGCGGGCATGTCGACCAGATCGCCGAGCTGATCGAGACGCTCAAGATCAATCCTGCCAGCCGCCGCATGGTAGTCAGCGCGTGGAATCCGGGCGAGCTCCATGCCATGGCGCTGGCGCCGTGCCATTGCCTGTTCCAATGCTATGTCGCCAACGGCAAGCTCAGCCTGCAACTCTATCAGCGCTCGGCGGACATTTTCCTCGGCGTGCCATTCAACATCGCGAGCTACGCGCTGCTCACCCATATGCTCGCGCAGCAGGCCGGACTGGAGGTCGGCGAGTTCGTCTGGACCGGCGGCGATTGCCATCTCTATTCGAATCATCTTGAGCAAGCCCGCGAGCAATTGGGGCGCGAGCCCGGACCGCTGCCCAAGCTCGAGATTCTGCGCAAGCCGCCGTCGATCGACGCCTATGAATATGAGGATTTCCAGCTCGTCGGCTACGAGGCGCAGGCGCATATCAAAGCACCGGTGGCGGTCTGATCTCCCCTCCCGCTTGCGGGAGGGGCAGGGGGAGGGCATGTCCCCTCCCATGCAGAATTCCAACAGACCCTGCCCTGTCCGCTCCCGCAAGCGGGAGGGGAATGCGTGATCACTCTTGTCTTGGCGCGTGCCGATAACGGGGTGATCGGTCGTGACGGGCAATTGCCCTGGCATCTGCCCGCCGATCTCAGGCGGTTCAAGGCGATGACCATAGGCAAGCCGATGATCATGGGCCGCAAGACGTTCGAGAGCTTTCCGTCGCCCTTGCCGGGACGGCGGCACATCGTGCTGACGCGCGATCGCGGCTGGCGGGCCGAGGGGGCGGAGGTCGCGCATTCGGTCGAAGAGGCGCTGGCGCTGGCCGGCGACGATGCCGCGGTGATCGGCGGAGTAGAGGTGTTCGCGTTGTTTCTCGATCGGGCGGACGCCGTGGAGCTGACGGAGGTTCATGCCGAGCCTGAGGGTGACGCGGCGGTGCCCGCGTTTACCGGTTGGCGCGAAGTCGCGCGTGAGGATCATCCGGCCGAGGGCGACCGGCCCGCGTACAGTTTCGTGACGCTGGCCAAACTCTGACCGTCACCCCGGGCTTGTCCCGGGGTCCACGGTGCCGCACATCCCAAGACTATCGGGCTAGGGGCACGGTGGATGCCGGGACAAGCCCGGCATGACGAATTGGGAGGGGGACGGGATGCGCAAATGGCTGCTCGGGATACTGGCGTTCCTCGTCATCGCCGCGATCCTGTTCTTCGTCCTCGCGCCTGGCATGGTCGAGAAATCGATGAACAAGGTGCAGCCGGTCGCGCTCAAGATTACGCCGCGCGCGCTCGCGTTGCAGAAGACGCTCGACGTCGCCGACATGCACGCCGACTCGCTGTTGTGGAAACGCGACCTGCTCGCGCGCTCCGATCGCGGCCAGGTCGACCTGCCGCGCCTGCAGGCGGGGCATTATGCGCTGCAGGTCTTCTCCTCGGTCACCAAGACGCCGAAGCACCAGAATTACGACGCCAATTCGGGCGATACCGACAATATCACCCAGTTGGTGATGGCCGACCTTCAGCCGATCCGGACGTGGAATTCGCTGCTCCAGCGCTCGCTCTATCATGCCGAAAAGCTCAAGCGCTTCGCCGATCGCTCGAACGGGCAATTGCGGCTGGTTACCTCGCCTGCCGATCTCCAAAAGCTCATCGCCGATCGCCGCGCGGGCAGCGGCGTGGTCGGCGCGATGCTGTCGATCGAGGGACTGCAGGACCTCGAGGGCAAGACCGACAATCTCGACACGCTCTACGCCGCCGGATTCCGCATGGCCGGGCTGGCGCATTTCTTCGACAACGACATTGCCGGATCGATGCACGGCGTGAAGAAAGGCGGCCTGACACCGCTCGGCCGCGAGGTCGTGGCGCGGATGGAAAAGCTCGGCATGGTGGTCGATGTCGCGCATTCGAGCCACCGGACGGTTGGCGAAGTGATCGCGATGGCGCGGCGCCCGATCGTGTCGAGCCATGGCGGCGTCCAGGCGACCTGCAAGGTCAATCGCAACCTGACCGACGACGAAATTCGCGGCATCGCGAAAACGGGCGGCGTGATCGGGATCGGCTATTGGGACGCCGCGATCTGCTCGAACAAACCCGAGGATGCGGCGAAAGCGATCGCCTATGTCCGCGACCTGGTCGGGATCGACCATGTCGGGCTCGGCTCGGATTTCGACGGTGCAGTCACCACCGGGTTCGACGCGAGCCAGGTCGCGGCGATTACCCAGGCGTTGCTCGACCGCGGTTTTTCCGACGACGACATCCGCAAGGTGATGGGCGGCAATGTCATCCGCGTGCTGACGGCGGGGATGGTGCCCGGCAAATGACGCCCCTATAGGCACGCGCCATGGAGCGGCTTTCCAGCGGCTCGACGGTGCCCGAGCGGTTTCGCGGGGGCTATGTCGCGCTAGGCAATTTCGATGGGTTTCACTTGGGCCACCAGGCAGTGGTCGGCCGCGCGGTGGAGCGCGCGCGCGCCGCGGGCCGCCCCGCGATCGTCGCGACCTTCGACCCGCACCCGATGCGCTATTTCCGTCCCGACAGCCCCTGGTTTCGCCTGACCAGCATGGACCAGCGCGCGCGGTTGCTGGAGGCGGCGGGTGTCGACGCGATGTACGTGTTCGCGTTCGACGCCGCGCTCGCCGGATTGTCGGCGGAGGAATTCGTCGATCAATGTCTGGTCCGCGGCCTCGGCGTCGCCGGCGTTTCCACCGGCGAGGATTTCACCTTCGGCAAGGGGCGCAGCGGCGACATTCCGCTGATGCGGCGATTGGGCGAGGCCCACGACTTCACCGTCGACACGATCCCGCCGGTCCAGCTTGACGGCGAAACCGTGTCCTCGACCCGAATCCGCGATGCGTTGCGCGCGGGCAAGCCGCGCGAAGCCGCGCGGCTGCTGAGCCGGCCCTATGCGATCGAGGGCGTGGTCCAGCATGGCGACAAGGTCGGGCGGACGCTCGGCTTCCCGACCGCGAATATCGACATGGCCAATTATCTGCGGCCGAAGTTCGGGATCTATGCCGTGCGCGGTCATCTCCCGGGCGGGCGCGTGGTCGACGGCGCCGCGAACCTGGGCGTGCGGCCAAGTTTCGATCCGCCCAAGGAATTGCTCGAGCCGTATTTCTTCGATTTCTCCGGCGATCTGTATAGCCAGAGGATCGAGGTCGAGTTGGTCGACTTCATCCGGCCCGAGGCGAAGTTCGACAGCATAGACGCGCTCACGGCGCAGATGGCCGACGATGTCGCGACGGCGAAGCGGTTGCTGGCGACAGAATAGCCGCTCTCAATCCTCCCCCGCCAGGGGGAGGTGGCGCCGAAGGCGGCGGAGGGGGCGGACGCAACTCACTAACCGCCGTGCTTCCTCCCCTTCCGTCAGGCTGCGCCTGCCACCTCCCCCTGGCGGGGGAGGATCAGGAGTGATGACAGCACCCGCTCCTCCCGCTAATGCCCGCCAACCTATGACCGACGACACCAGCGCCCCCGCGGATTATCGCGACACCGTCTTCCTGCCCAAGACCGACTTCCCGATGAAGGCCGGCCTAGCGCAGAAGGAGCCGGCGATTCTCGCGCGCTGGGAGAGCGAGGATCTGTACGGCAAGCTCCGCGCACAGCGTGCCGGGCGTAAGCGCTTCATCCTTCACGACGGCCCGCCTTACGCCAATGGCGACATCCATATGGGCCATGCGATGAACAAGGTGCTGAAGGACATCATCGTCCGCAGCCAGTCCTTGCTCGGCAAGGACGCGCCCTATGTGCCTGGCTGGGACTGCCACGGCCTGCCGATCGAATGGCAGGTCGAGAAGCAGTATAAGGACAAGAAGCTCGACAAGGACCAGGTTCCGGTCGATCAGTTCCGCGCCGAATGCCGCGCTTACGCCGCCAAATGGGTCGACGTGCAGCGCGAGCAGTTCAAGCGGCTGGGCGTGATGGGCGATTGGGACGATCCCTATCTGACAATGAAGTTCGACGCCGAGGCGGCGATCGTCGGCGAATTGCTCAAGTTCGCCGAGAGCGGCCAGCTCTACCGCGGCGCCAAGCCGGTAATGTGGTCGCCGGTCGAAAAGACCGCTTTGGCGGAAGCCGAGGTCGAATATGAGGATGTGGTCTCGACCCAGATCGACGTCGCGTTCCGGATAACGCATGCGCCGAACGCTCCTGAGCTAGTCGGCGTACATGCGGTGATCTGGACAACGACGCCTTGGACGATTCCGGTAAACCAGGCTTTGGCATACGGGCCGGAGATCGAATACACGTTGTTTATGCAGTCGGATGGCCCTTGCGGCAGCTGCTCTTTTCTTGTGGCAACCGAACTTCAAGAAGAATTCAAGCGCCGTACCGGCCTTGGCTTTGAGCAGAGCAATTTCAACCCGAGAACATACCAATTTAAGGGTTCGGCATTGGCTGGCGCGTTGGCCGAGCATCCGATGGCGCACTTGGGCGGGTTCTTCGCCAAGCCGCGTCCGTTCCTGCCCGGCGATTTCGTCACCACCGATGCCGGTACCGGGCTAGTCCACATGGCGCCGGACCATGGCGAGGACGACTTCCTGCTGTGCAAGGCGCACGGCATCGATCCGGTGTTCGCGGTCGACGGTGCGGGCTTCTATCGCCCCGACTGGCTGTGGCTGGGCGGGCAGGGCAGCGTCATCAACAAGAAGTTCGTCGCCTCGGACGGGCCGATCTGCACCGACTTGCGTGAGGTGGGCGCGTTGCTCGCCGCGTCGGACGATTTCGCGCACAGCTATCCGCACAGCTGGCGGTCCAAGGCCAAGGTGATCTTCCGCGCGACGCCGCAATGGTTCATCCCGATGGACCAATCGCAGAAGAGCGCGAACGCCGCCGCGGTCGCGATCGACCTGCCGGAGCCGGGCGATCTCGCTGGCTTTTCGCCGTCGCTCGGTCATGCCGTGGGCAACGGCCCGACCCTGCGCGAAGTCGCGCTCGACGCGATCGAGCGGACGCGTTGGGTGCCCGAGCGCAGCCAGAACCGCATCCGCTCGATGGTCGAAGGGCGCCCCGACTGGGTGATCAGCCGTCAGCGCGCCTGGGGCGTGCCGATCGCGCTCTACGTCAATCGTGCGACCGGCGAGTATCTCCGCGACCCCGCGGTCAATGCGCGCATCGTCGAGGCGTTCGAGAGCGGCGGCGCGGACGCGTGGTTCACCGCCGATCATCAGGCGCTGCTCGGCACCGACTACAAGCTCGCCGATTACGAGCCGCAGAACGACATTCTCGACGTGTGGTTCGATTCGGGCTCGACCCATGTCTTCACGGTCGAGGCGCGGTACGGGGAAGGCGTGCGCGCCGACCTCTACCTCGAAGGGTCGGACCAGCATCGCGGCTGGTTCCAGTCGTCCCTGCTCGAAAGCTGCGGCACGCGTGGTCGCGCCCCGTACGATGCGGTGCTGACCCACGGCTTCGCGCTCGACGGCAATGGCCGCAAGATGTCGAAGAGCCTGGGCAATGTCGTCGACCCGCTCAAGATCATCGCGGAATCGGGCGCCGACATCCTGCGCATGTGGGTCGCGTCGGTCGATTATTTCGAGGACGTGCGGATCGGCAAGGAAGTGCTGGCGACGACCAGCGACGCCTATCGCAAGCTGCGCAATACGTTCCGTTATCTGCTCGGCGCGCTCGACGGCTTCACCGAAGCCGAGCGTGTGGCGCCGAATGATATGCCGCAGCTCGAACTCTACGTGCTCGACCTGCTCGGCAAGCTCGACGTCGAATTGAAGGCGGCGACCGATGCGTTCGAGTTCAACCGCTATCTGCGCCTGCTCACCGATTTCGCGCAGGACGATCTGTCGGCCTTCTTCTTCGATATCCGCAAGGACTCGCTCTATTGCGACGCGCCGACGGACCTGAAGCGGCGGTCGTATCGCACCGTGCTCGACATATTGTTCCACGCACTGGTGCGCTACGCCGCGCCGATCCTGGTCTTCACCACCGAGGAAGCGTGGCAGGCGCGGTTCCCCGATGCGGACTCCGTGCATCTGCTCGAATGGCCCGATCTGCCCCAGATCCCCGCCGACAAGGTGATCGCGACCGAATGGGACGATCTGCGCCGCCTGCGGGCGCAAGTGACCGAAGCGATCGAGCCGTTCCGTCGCGACAAGGTAATCCGCTCGAGCCTGGAGGCCGAGGTCACCGTGCCCGAGATGCTGCTGTCGGCCGCGGACCTCGCCGAGGCGTTCATCGTCGCCAAGGTGAGCAAGGGGCCGCTATCAGTCACTCGCTCCGATTATCACAAATGCGGCCGCTGCTGGCGCCTGCTGCCCGAAGTGACAGCTGACGGCGCTTTGTGCGATCGCTGCACCGGAGTTGTCTCGTGATCTGGAAACTGCCCAGGATCGGGCTGATCAGTGCTGCGACCTTCTTCATCCTCGATCAGCTTGTGAAATGGCTGGTGATCGGCCCGATCGGACTGACCTACGAGGGTGATGAGCGGATCGTGTTGCCGATCTTCACCCTGCGCAACGTCCATAATCACGGCGTGTCGCTGGGCTTCCTGCGCGCGGACAGCGCGGCGTCGACCTGGCTGCTGGTCGGCATGACCGGCGCGATCGCGGTCGCGGTGCTGGTGTGGATGTGGCGCGAACGCAATCGTTACGACCAGTTCGCGCTCGGCATGATCGCCGGCGGCGCGCTGGGCAACATCTTCGATCGCGTGCGGCTGGGCTATGTCCAGGACTATGCCGATCTGCACTTCGGCGCATGGTCGCCGTTTTTGAACTTCAATCTTGCCGATGCTGCGATTACGGTGGGCGTGCTCATCCTGCTCGCGCGGGCATTATTGGTGCGCGACAAGCCGCGAGTGGATGGAGCGGACGTGGAGAAATCGAATGCGTAAGGTTGTGCCGATTGTTGCCGTGGCGGGCGTTGCTATGTTGCTCGCCGGATGCGGCCATCGCGGGTTCGACCGCACGCGTCCCGACGAATATGCGGTCGCGCGCGCGCAGCCGCTGGTCGTGCCGCCCGATTTCTCGCTCCAGCCGCCGCAGCCGGGCGTGACCCGTCCGCAGGACAACAATCCGTCGGCGCAGGCGCTCGACGCTTTGTTCGGCGGCCCGGCACCGCGCAGCCAGGCCGAAAACGGCACGCTCGATTCGGCGGGCGGCGATTCGGCCAGCCCGGGCATCCGCTCGGACGCCGGCGACCCCGACACCAAGATCGTCGACAAGGGCGGCACCACCCGCGACATCGTCGCCGCCCCCGAAGGCGACGGCCAGAGCGCGCGCACGACCGCGAACTGAGTTTTCTCAATCCTCCCTATGCGCAGCGTGGGGAGGGGGACCGCTCGGCGAAGCCGAGTGGTGGAGGGGCCGCAGCCGCGTAAGCGGCGAGGATAGTTCCCAGCATTTCCCCTCCACCAGCCTTCGGCTGGTCCCCCTCCCCATCTGCGATGGGGAGGATTTGAATGCCCACCCAAATCCGCTTCGGAGCTCCCGGCACGACCCGATAAGGCGCACTTTCTCCCCCTCCCGTTTACGGGAGGGGCAGGGGGATGGCATGTCGTGTTGCCGTTATCCGACACGCCCTCCCCTAACCCCTCCCGCGAGCGGGAGGGGAACTCCTTCGACAACGCCCGCGCGACCGGATAAAGGCGCGCCATGTCCTCTTTCTCCCCCAATCGCGAACGCCCGCGCGCCATCGCGGCATGGTTATGGTCCGTCGCTGCCCTGATCGTGGCAATGGTCGTGGTCGGCGGTGTTACCCGCCTGACCGAATCGGGCCTGTCGATCACCGAGTGGAAACCGCTGACCGGGATCATCCCGCCGCTGACCGATGCGCAATGGCAGGCCGAGTTCGCCAATTACCGCAAGATTCCCCAGTATGAGGCGATCCATGCCGGCATGACGCTGGCCGGGTTCAAGGGCATCTTCTTCTGGGAGTATATCCACCGCCTGCTCGGTCGCGTGATCGGCATGGCGTTCGCGCTGCCGCTCTTGTGGTTCGCGATCCGGCGGCAGATTCCGCGCGGCTATGGGTGGCGGCTGGTCGCCTTGTTCGCGCTGGGCGGGCTGCAAGGCGCGCTCGGCTGGATCATGGTGCGGTCGGGCCTGTCGGTGCGGACCGAGGTGGCGCCGCTGCTGCTCGCCGCGCATCTGCTGACTGCCTTGTTCACGCTGTCCGGCATCGTCTGGACCGCGCTCGACCTGCAGGCGCAGGCGCGTGATCGGCGGGCGTTGCCGGCGCGGCTGACCGGACTCGGTCTTGCCGCCGGCGTCATCCTGTTCGTGCAATTATTCTACGGCGCGCTGATGGCGGGGCTGCGCGCCGGTCTGGTCAGCGACACCTGGCCGGGGATGACCGGGGCTTTCTCGACCTTCTTCCCCGGCGCCAGCCAGTCGGGCGAATCGCTCGGCCATATGCTGATCGACGATCCCGCGATCGTCCATTTCATCCATCGCTGGTGGGCCTGGGTCGTGGTCGCGGCTTTGGTCGTGCTGGCGCGCGCGGTTCGCAAGACCGACCGCCCCGCCTCGATCGCGATCCACAGCGCGTTCGGCATCCAGATCCTGCTCGGCATCGCCACGGTGATGACCCAGGTGAACATTGCACTCGCCGCGTTCCACCAATTGGTCGGCGCGTTGCTGGTGATCAGCGTGGTGTGGGGCGCGCATGCCATCGGCAGGAGGCGCGCATGACCGACATTGCCATCGTCCAGGCAAACTTCGGCGATCCCGCTGAAGCCGCGCTGGTGGCGCGCAAGCTGCTCGAGGAGCGGTTGGCGGCATGCACGTCGCTGATGCCCGTCACCTCGATCTATCGCTGGCAGGATGTGACCCAGGAAGCGGCGGAAACGGTGATGACCGCCAAGACGACGATCGAGCTTGCCAGCCAGGTGGCCGCGCGGATCGGCCAGCTACACAGTTATGACCTCCCCGTGATCGAACGCTGGCCGGTCGCGGTCGATGAAGCGGTGGCGGCGTGGGTGCGGGATACGACCGGTTGACGGAGGCGGGGAGGCTGACTGCTTCTCCGGTACTATAATACCCGTCAGCAAAAGCCCGGTTTTGCTTGACTTTCGTGGGGTGCGGCGGCATTTGCCCGCCACGGACGCGGCTCGGTGACGGGCCGCGCGTTTGTTTTTAACGCCATAACCGGAAGGTCAACAGCCCATGAAGGCGCTGATGAAGACCACCAAGTCGGCCAAGCCGCACGAGGTGGAAAAGAAATGGCACATTGTTGATGCCACCGATCTGGTGGTCGGCCGCGCCGCGGTCGTGATCGCCAATGTGCTGCGCGGCAAGCACAAGACCAGCTTCACCCCGCACGTCGATTGCGGTGACAACGTCATCGTCGTCAACGCCGACAAGATCAAGTTCACCGGCAACAAGCTGGCCGACAAGGTCTATTACAAGCACACCGGCTATGCCGGCGGCATCAAGGGTGTGACCGCGGGCAAGGTGCTCGAGGGTCGCTTCCCCGAGCGCGTGCTTGAAAAGGCCGTCGAGCGGATGATTCCGCGCGGTCCGCTGGGTCGCCAGCAGATGCGCAACCTGCGTATCTACAAGGGCAGCGAGCATCCGCACGAAGCCCAGAACCCCGAAGTCCTCGACATCGCCGGCATGAGCCGGAAGAACAAGGTGGGCGCATAATGGCTGACACCAACAACACCGACGGGCGCCAGTCGCTCTCCGATCTCGGCACCGTCCTGCAGCAGCAGGGTGAGGCCGCTCAGGCTTCTGCCGAGCAGCGCGCCGAAGATTATCTCGAAGGCAAGATCGACGAGCCGGTCCAGACCGCTCCGTTGCGTGCGCAGGAGCTCGACAAGTTCGGCCGCGCTTATGCTACCGGCCGCCGCAAGGACGCCGTCGCACGCGTCTGGCTGAAGCCGGGCACGGGCAAGATCACGATCAACGGTCGTGACCAGGAAGTCTATTTCGCGCGTCCGACGCTGCGTCTTGTGATCAACCAGGTGTTCGGCGTTGCCGGCCGCGAAGGCCAGTATGACGTCGTCTGCACCGTCAAGGGCGGCGGATTGTCGGGCCAGGCCGGTGCGGTCAAGCACGGCATCAGCCAGGCGCTGACCAAGTACGAGCCGATCCTGCGCACCCCGGTCAAGCGTGCGGGTTTCCTGACCCGCGACAGCCGCGCCGTCGAGCGCAAGAAGTACGGCCGCGCCAAGGCGCGTCGCAGCTTCCAGTTCTCGAAGCGCTAAGACGCGGGCAGCTTCGGATTGCCTCGGCAATCCGAAGACTCGCCACGGCGGGCGGCGAGCCGGCGTAGCCGGTTCGTCCGACGGCTTGGCGGCCTACATTTCAAGCAAGGGCGGTCCGGCAACGGGCCGCCTTTTCTTTTGGCAGCGATCCGAAAAGGTCCGCATGGCCTCAAAGGGTCATTACGACTGGTGCTACGAATTCTCCGACGTGGATTATACCAAGGACCTCAAGAAGATCGCGGCGCCGGCGCTGGTGATCCATGGCGCTGACGATCAGATCGTGTCGATCGCCGCGACCGGGCTGAAATCGTCCAAGATCCTGCCCAACGCCACGCTCAAGATCTACGAGGGCGCACCGCACGGCCTCGCCGAGACCTTGCCTGAAAAGTTCAACGCCGACCTGCTGGCCTTCATCAAGGGCTGACCGGCACCAGCCAGCCCGTGTAGCGAATGATCGCGCCGATCAGCGGCGCGCGAATGGCAACGCGGAAGCGGAAACGCCCCGCCTCGTCCTGCCATTCGCGCGCCTCTTGGAGTCGCTTATGCCTCCGGCTACCGTCCGGGCGGCATGGATACATCCGACACTTTGTCGACGATCGTCGATTTCCTTCGCGGGGTCGGCATTTCGGTCCAAACCGCGACCTTGGCTGAAGACGGTTTTCTGCCGGCGATAGCGGTGCGCGACGGGGGACTGCTCTACGATCCCGACCGCCTGCAATGGCCTGGCGACCTGCTACACGAAGCGGGGCATATCGCGGTCACCGATCCCGCGATCCGGGCGACGGTTAGCGAGTTCGCCAGCGACGGTGGCGACGAGATGGCCGCGATAGCCTGGTCCTACGCAGCGGCGCTCGCGGCGGGTGTCGATCCCCGCGTCGTGTTCCATGATCAAGGCTATCGCGGCGACGGCCAATGGCTTACCGAAACCTTTGCGACCGGCGGGTATATCGGCTTGCCGATGTTGCAATATTATGGGCTCGCACGCTTTCCGCATGATGAGGGCGAGCAGTATCCCGCAATGATCAAATGGCTGCGATAACGCGATCAATCGACACGCATCGGACGCTGCGGTAAAGCGGTCGGATGGCTGATTTACCTTCGACCCCGCTGCTCGACACCGTTTCGACGCCGGCGGATCTTCGCAGACTTGCGCCGGAGCAGTTGCGCCAGCTGGCGGACGAGTTGCGTGCGGAGACGATATCGGCGGTCGGGACGACCGGCGGTCATCTCGGCTCGGGGCTGGGCGTGGTCGAGCTGACGACCGCGATCCATTATGTGTTCGATACGCCCGACGATCGATTGATCTGGGACGTCGGGCATCAATGCTATCCGCACAAGATCCTGACCGGGCGCCGCGACCGCATCCGTACCTTGCGCCAGGGCGGCGGGCTGTCGGGTTTCACCAAGCGCTCGGAGAGCGAGTACGATCCGTTCGGGGCGGCGCATTCGTCGACCTCGATCTCGGCGGCCCTGGGCTTTGCCATCGCCAACAAGCTGGCGGGCAGGCCCGGCAAGGCGATCGCGGTGATCGGCGACGGCGCGATGTCGGCGGGCATGGCGTACGAGGCGATGAACAATGCCGAAGCCGCCGGCAACCGGCTGGTGGTCATCCTCAACGACAACGATATGTCGATCGCGCCGCCGGTGGGAGGCTTGTCGGCGTATCTCGCGCGGATGGTCAGTTCGAGCGAGTATCTGGGCTTGCGGAGTCTCGCCAAGCGCATCACCGCCAAGGTGTCGAGGCGCGTCCACAATGCCGCGCAAAAGGCCGAGGAACTGACCCGCGGCTGGGTCACCGGGGGCACGTTGTTCGAGGAACTCGGCTTCTATTATGTCGGGCCGATCGACGGCCACAATCTCGACCATCTGATCCCGGTCCTGGAGAATGTCCGCGACAGCGAGCACGGCCCGATCCTGGTCCATGTCGTGACCAAGAAGGGCAAGGGCTATGGTCCGGCCGAGGCGGCGGCGGACAAATATCATGGCGTGCAGAAGTTCGACGTCATCACCGGGACACAGGCCAAGGCGCCGCCGGGGCCGCCGGCCTATCAGAACGTGTTCGCCGACCAGCTGGTCAAGGATGCGCAGCGCGATCCGACCATCGTCGCGATCACCGCCGCCATGCCGTCGGGCACCGGCGTCGACCGCTTCGCCAAGGCGTTTCCCGAGCGCACGTTCGACGTCGGCATCGCCGAGCAGCATGCGGTGACCTTTGCCGCGGGGCTTGCCGCCCAAGGCATGCGGCCATTCTGTGCGATCTATTCGACCTTCCTGCAGCGCGCTTATGACCAGGTCGTCCATGATGTCGCGATCCAGAACCTGCCGGTCCGCTTCGCGATCGACCGCGCCGGGCTCGTCGGTGCCGATGGCGCCACCCATGCCGGCAGCTTCGACGTCACCTATCTTGCGACCTTGCCCAACTTCGTCGTGATGGCAGCCGCCGACGAGGCCGAGCTGGTGCATATGACGCATACCGCCGCGCTCCATGACACGGGACCGATCGCGGTGCGCTATCCGCGCGGCAACGGGGTAGGGGTGGCACTTCCCGAAACGCCCCAGCGGCTGGAGATCGGCAAGGGCCGGATCGTGCGCGAGGGCAAGAAGGTGGCGATCCTGTCGCTCGGTACGCGCCTCCAGGAGGCCTTGAAGGCCGCCGACGCGCTCGATGCCAAGGGGCTGTCGACGACCGTCGCCGACCTGCGCTTCGCCAAGCCGCTCGACGAGGAGCTGATCCGCCGCCTGCTCACCACGCACGAGGTCGCGGTGACGATCGAGGAAGGCGCAGTCGGCGGCCTGGGCGCGCATGTCCTCACCCTGGCGAGCGACACCGGACTGATCGATGCCGGGCTCAAGCTCCGCACCATGCGCCTGCCCGACCTGTTCCAGGACCAGGACAAGCCCGAAGCCCAATATGCCCAGGCCGGGCTCGATGCCGACGCCATCGTCGATACCGTGCTCAAAGCCCTGCGCTACAATGACGCGAATTTGGCGGATGGGGCTAGGGCCTGACGCTAGGCAGCCCCCTCCCGGCGAAGAGGGGCCGTCGCATATGAAACTCAGGCAGTTTCACCCTTAACCGTCATGCCGGGCTCGTCCCGGCATCCACCGTCCCGCACCCCCCATCGGCTTTTGGTGACGCGGCTCGGTGGACCCCGGGACGAGCCCGGGGTGACGCAAGATAATGCGCGTCACCCCTAGTTCACGATACGAGGTCCATAGGCAATTCCCCCCTTTGCGGAGGGAGCATGGTCGGTTCAGTTCGTGTCCGAGGATGCGGCGTCGCGTGGTGCCCTGACCGCCTCGACCTCGGTCATCACTTCCTCGATATAGGCGGCGGCGCGCCCGCGGGTCTTGATCGCCCGGAATTCCGCGTAGAGCGCCGCCTTGGTCGCTTCCGACCGGTCCGACAGTTCGTATTTGGTCTTGAGCATGATCGCCAGCAGCCCGTGCAGGTTGTCGCGTTGGGGGATCAGGGCTGTGGCGTCGAGTGCTTCCGCACCGGCCGCCAGGTCCGCGGCAACGCGGGCGGGAGGTTGCGCCGGGTCGTTGAGCGTGGTCGGGCAATCGGTCCGCGGGCTGCTCTGCAGCAAGGGCAGGACGCTGTTGGCGGCCTTGTCGCGCGCGGTCAGGGGCAGGACACCGAACACCTGTTCGATCGTCGCGAGCGCAGACCCGTGATCGTACAATGTATGGTCGACGCCGCCGGCCTGTACCCAGGGCGAGACGATGATCGCCGGTACCCGAACGCCATATTTGTCGAAGGTGAAGCCGAAATCGCTCAGGCTGTCCTTCGCCCCAGGCGTGTTCGAACTGCCATCGTTCGGCGGCGGGGCAGTGCCGGGCGCCACCGAGTCATAAAAGCCGCCATGCTCGTCATAGGTGATGATCAACAGGCTCTCATACCATAACGGCGAGTTGCGGATCGCTTCGTAGACGGTCTTGATCAGCGCCTCGCCACCGGTGACGCCATCCATCGGGTGCTGCGACGATCCGCCTTCGTACGAACCGTTGACGATATTGCCGTAATTGGGCTCGATGAAGGTATATTGGTATGGATAATCGCCGGCCAAGTCCTTCGCCAGATTGTTCACCGAATGCACCTCGGTAAGGAAGATATTCTTGAGCGAGGCGACCTGCGGGATGTCCCCGGAAAGCGGTCCGTTGGTATCGCGATAGAGCCGGTAGGAAACGCCGTCATTCTTCAGCGCGTCGAAAATCGATCCGTGCGGATAGGTGAAGCCGTCGACGCTCTCCCATTTGAAAAGCTCGCCGTCGGTCGGGCTGTGATCGAGGCCGTTGGACGACGCGCCATGGAGGAAGAAACGGTTCGGCCAGGTCGGCCCCGGCAGCGACGAGAACCACTGGTCGCACAGCACGAAATTGGTCGCGAGCTGATAGGCTACCGGCAAATCGGTCGCGGTATCGAAACACAGCATGATATCGCCGATATCATGCGAGGATGGCGCCGGCCCCTCGCTCACCGTGGTGGCGTAGTTCGCGGCGAACCCCGAATTGTCGATGGTAGGATAGGGCCCATTGACCGGATACGTCGCGCCGGCGCCGCCCAGTTGCTCGACCACGTCGGGGAATTCGTGCCCCGGATCGGTCGGCATGCTCGACGGCGCGCCGCCGCCGACATGATAGGCCGTGCCGTTATAGCTGTTGCTGTTGCTGGTCGTCGCGGCGATGATTCCGGGAATCCCGGACAGTGCGAACATGTTGTCGAACGAATGGTTCTCCAGCATCAGCACGAAGATGCGGCTGATCGAATAAGAGGGCTTCACCGTGCCGGCCGCGACCACGAAGCTGCTCTTGGTGCCCGTCAGTGGCAGGTTCAGCTTCGACGCGCCGTTGTTGACGGGTATATTGAGGCCGGGCTGGCTGCTGCTGACGATGGATCCGCCGAGCCACCAATTATTGTTCAGGCCATAGCTGCCCTGGCCGACATTGAGGATCGCGCTGCCCGATCCGCTGGCGGTGGTGACCTGGAGTTCCAGCTGGAAGAAGAAATTGAGCTCCTTGGGCAGCCCCCCTCCGCCTGACGCGGCATAGGCGTTGAGGCTGTTATTGTTGCAATTGGTGTTGAAGGCCGTCGCCACGGGGGCGGACTTTTTGCGGTCGCAGGCGAACGTGATCGTGAAAACGTTGCCGTTCTTCTGGACTGTCGGCGGGGGCGAACTGTCTTGTCCCGATGTGACGTTCGCCGAATTGGCGACATAGGTCATCGACGTGATCGTTCCCGAATTGTCGGTGATCGTGAGGACGTTGATGGAAATCGACATACGAATTCCTTTGTCTGGCTGGGGAGCTGTCCGAGTGGCGCGCGCGCCGGTTCAGTCGATCGTGCCCGGTCCGAACGTGAAGCTGCTGGTCGACCCCGACAGCGGCAGTTCGAGCGTCTTGGCCGTGCCGTCGATGGGGATCGTGAGACAAGGCACACTGCTGGTCACGATCGATCCGCCGAGCCACCAATTGTTGCTGAGCGCGAAATGGCCCTGGCCAGCGTTGAGCGAGACGGTCGCATTGCCCAGGGCTGTGGAGAAGGTCAGCTCGAGCGTGAAATAGAAGTTCAGCTTTTCGGGCGTGCCGCCGCCGCCAGAGGCGGCATATGCATAGGCGGCCCCGCCGCTGGCGCTGTTGAACGACGTCGCGACCTCGCTCGAACCCTTGCGGTCGGCGGCGAACGTGATCGTCCAGACGTTGCCGCTGACGCTGATGGCAGCGGAGTCGATGTAGCTCTCGCCCGATGTGACCACGGCCGAGCCGGCAATATAGGTCACGCCAATCAGTGTTCGGGAGTCGTCGACGAGCTTTAATTTATTGCTTGTAATAGAAGACATGATGTTCCCCATTATAGAGCAAGTACGAGCACAAGCAGCAGTAATCCACTGGATATATCCAGTAGATATAATAGCGTTTACAAGGAATTTACCGGCAATCGTCGAGAACGATTCGCTTATTTATTGAAGCGATTCGAGCGCAAGAAGTCAATGATTCGACTGTAATAAATATAGATCAGATCGGATGTATCGTAGTTGTCGACAAGTTAAGGCTCTGCTCGGCGCTCGGCGCTCGGCGCTCGGCGCTCGGCACTTGGCGCGCGGACGGGCTGGGTTGGGGCTTTAGGCATCAGCAAACGAGCGCCGACGGGCGGCGCTCGGTGTTAAGATCGGTATCGGCTATCGCCCCCCGAGCGACGGGTCACTTGTGGAGATAATGCTCCTGCGCCGCATCGGTCGCGTTGATCGCCAGGATCGATCGCGCCTCACCCGGATTGAGCGGATGGCCCGAGCGGTCGGCCGACGCGGCGATCACGCGGTCGAGTAGCCGGTGCCCTTCTTCCCACCAGCCGATTCCGCTGGCGGCGTTGAGATGCCCTTGCGGCCCGGCGTCGACGAAATGGCTACCCCAGAACGAGGCCATGCCGCGGGCGCGGCCGATATCGATCCACGGATCGTCGGTCGAGGCCACCAGGATCGACGGGAAGGGGAGCGCCTTGCGCGGCGTCGGTGCGAAACCCTTGAGCTCCTGCGCGGTGTCGGGCCGGTCGGGATCGGCTGGGGCGACGAGCAGCGCGCCGGCAACCGGCCAGCCATAAGGTTGCGGGCTCATCTCCGCCCACCAGGCAATTGCGAGACAGCCCAGCGAATGCGCCGCAAAGATGACCGGCGCCTTCGCCGCGCGCACCGCCTGGTCGATCTTGGTCACCCAGGCGTTGCGATGCGGCTGGTCCCACATGCCGAGCTCGATACGATGCGTGTCGGGGCGCGACGTCTCCCACAGGCTCTGCCAGTGCGATGGGCCCGAGCCACCCAGCCCGGGAACGGTCAGAATAGTCGGAAGCGTGCCGTCGGGATGCGTGAATGGTCCCATCATTTCTCTCCCAGAAAGGGTGGGAAGAAGGCGGCGTGGGCGCTCTAGGGGGACGACCGCGCTGCTTTCCTCGCCTTCTTCCCAACGGTCAATCTAATTCCTAGTTTCTTGATGGGAATAAGTCTGCGCCCAGATGCCGCCGGATTGCGACAGACGGAAATCGCGGTCATGGGAGGGCAATGGCAAAGCTGCGCGCCGACCAACTCATCACCGACCGCGGGCTCGCGGAAAGCCGGACACGCGCGCAGGCGCTGATCATGGCGGGACTGGCGTTCGCCGGCGACAAGCGAATCGACAAGCCGGGGCAGATGCTCGCCGAGGACGCCGCGATCGAGATCAAGGGGCGCGACCACCCCTGGGTATCGCGGGGCGGAATCAAGCTGGCGCACGCGCTTGACCATGCCGGTTGGGATGTGACCGGGGCGGTGGCGATCGATGTCGGCTCGTCGACCGGCGGGTTCACCGACGTGCTGCTGACTAAGGGGGCGGCGCGCGTCTATGCGGTCGACAGCGGCACCAACCAGCTTGCCTGGAAACTCAGGCAGGACGATCGCGTCATCGTCCACGAACAGACCAGCGCGCGCATCCTGACCGACGCGCACATTCCCGAGGCGGTCGACCTGATCGTCTGCGATGCGAGCTTCATCGGCCTGGCCAAGGTGCTCGAAGTGCCGCTGCGCTTCGCGAAACCAGGCGCGCGGCTGGCCGCGTTGATCAAGCCGCAATTCGAGGCGGGGCGAGGCGAAGTCGGCAAGGGCGGGGTGGTGCGGGATCCTGTCGTCCATCAACGCGTCTGTGACGAGGTTGCGGCATGGCTGACTGCCAGCGGGTGGCTGGTCGAGGATTTGGTGCAGAGCCCGATCACTGGGCCGGAGGGGAATGTGGAGTTCCTGATCCTGGCGCATTTACCTGAATCGTAACAAACCCTCACCCTTCCGGCGCTTTCGCGCCTCCCTTCCCTCTCCCGCATGCGGGAGAGGGAAGGGGCCCGCCGCCGAAGGCGGTGGGAAGGGTGAGGGTCGGTTCGTATTGGCCGCGATGCCCTCAAGTCTTCCCTTACCGCGGGCCCGCCGCCAAACTCCGTCCTTTCCCAAGACGAGCCATCCGCGACATGCCCGCTTGCCATCGTGCTGCATTGCGGCAACACTAGCCGCGGCGTGCGCAACGACCGCGCAAGAGGATTGCTGATGGAAATCGCGACCAAGGAACAATTGCGCGGGGCGTTCCTGCGTTGGGCGGTGGTAACTGTGCCGCTGATCCTGTTGCTGGGCTTCGCCTCCAGCCGGATCGCACCGGCTGGAGCGGAGAATCGCTGGTATGCGGCGCTCGTCCGCCCCACAATTACGCCGCCGGATTGGGTGTTTCCGGTCGCGTGGAGCGCGCTCTACGTCATGATGGGGTTGGCGCTGGCGATGATCATTCACGCGCGCGGTTCGCGTTTGCGGGCCCTCGCGATCACGTTGTTCGCGCTCCAATTGGTCCTCAACCTCGCCTGGTCGCCGTTGTTCTTCGGGATGCATCAAGTCTGGCCCGCGCTGATCCTGCTGGGCGCGATTTTCGTTGTCGCGCTGGCGACGACCTTGGCGTTCGGCCGGATTCGCAGCTTGGCGGCGTGGCTGATGGTGCCGTATCTGGCGTGGCTGTGCTTCGCCGGCGTGCTCAATTGGCAGGTCGGGAAGCTCAATCCCAACGCATCGACGCTTGTACCGTCGTCGGCGAGCGCCCAGATGAGCTTCTGATCAAGTATTACAGGATACCAGACATGCAATCCGAGAACCGGATGTTCGACGACCTCGTCAAGTTCGTGAACGGCGCTGCCGGCACGCTGGCGGGCATGGGCCGCGAAGCCGAAGCCGCGACGCGTGAGCGCGCCAAGGAATGGATCGGCGGGCTCGACTTCGTCAGCCGCGACGAGTTCGAGGCGGTGAAGGCGATGGCCGCCGCCGCGCGCGATGAGGCGGATGCGCTGAAGGCCCGGCTCGACGCGCTGGAAGCCAAAGCGTCGCCCGCGGCCAAGCCGAAATCCACAAAGGTCTGAACCGATTTTCCACAGCTTTCTCCACGATCCCGTTGCGCGCTTCGGCCGCAACGGGCAGATTCGCATGAGATGACCAGCGAGACCCAAGATGCTCGATGAGAGCGATTTCCAGCGCGAGGACGCGGCGCCGATCGACATGATCGAGAGCTATTACGCCGCGCATGGCTGGGATCATCAGCGCCACGACGACGAGGTCGTCGCGACGGTCAAGGGCAGCTGGACCGAATACGAACTCCGGGCGCTGTGGCGGGAAGAGGATTGCGTGCTGCAATTCCTCGCTTTTCCCGACATCCGCGTGCCAGACGACCGCCGCGTCGCGATCTATGAAGCGATCGGATTGATCAACGAGCAATTGTGGATCGGTCATTTCGAATTGTGGTCGTCGAGCGGAATCGTGCTCTATCGCCATGCGGCGATGATCGACGGCACCGACGGTGGGACGCTGACCCTGGAGGGCGCCGAACTGCTGATCGAATCGGCGATCGACGAGTGCGAGCGCTTCTATCCCGTGTTCCAGTTCGTCCTGTGGGGCGGCAAGACCCCGAAGGAGGCGCTGGCCGCGTCGTTGACGGAGACGCAGGGCGAGGCGTGAGCGTGACGGTCGCGGTTCCTCGCCGGCTGTGGCTGATCGGTTGCGGCAATATGGGCGGCGCGATGCTGTCGCGCTGGATCGAGAGCGGCATGGTGCGGGGCGACGCGGTCGACGTGGTCAACCGTCGCGACCGCGATCTTCCCGGTGGCGTGCGCCAGGCCCGCGCTTTGCCCGATGGCCCACCGCCCGACGCGGTGATGCTGGCGATGAAGCCGCAACAACTGGACGAGATCGTCGCTGCCTATGGCGAGCGTATCCGTCAGGCGCCGGTGCTGATCTCGATCCTGGCGGGGGTCGAGGAAGCGACGCTCGCCGAACGTTTTCCCGGCCCCGCGATCATTCGCGCGATGCCGAACCTTCCCGTCGCGCTCGGCAAGGGTGTGGTTGCGCTTTATGCCGATGGCGCGCCGCAGTCCGCCAGGGACGGCGCCGCAGCGCTGATGGCGCCGCTCGGGCTCGTCGAATGGACCCGGGATGAGGCGATGTTCGGCGCGGTCGGCACGCTCGAAGGCTGCGGGCCGGCGTTCCTATTCCGCTTCATCGATGCGCTGGCGAAGGCGGGCGAAGCGCTCGGTATGCCTGCCGATCAGGCCGCCCGGCTGGCGCTGGCGACGGTCGACGGTGCGGCATCGATGGCATCCGCCTCGGATGCGACTCCCGCGATCCTCGCTGACCGCGTCGCCAGTCCGGGCGGTTCGACGCGCCAAGGACTGAACGTGCTCGATCGCGATGACGCTTTGATCAGGCTGATGACTGAGACGCTGGAAGCCGCCGAGCGCCGCGGTCGAGAGATGGCTGCCGCTGCCAAGCGCTGACTAAGCGGACCCTGTTTAGCGCCGTTGCCCCGGCGGAACCGAATTCTCGCGCCAGCCATGCACCCGATCGCGCTCCGCCGGCGGGATCAGTCCTTCGAGCACCGCCCAAAAACCGGTCACGGCTTGCTGCCCCGCCGCGCTATAGGCGCGCGCGATGATGTCGCGCGCATGGTTGAACAACTCGCCGTCGAGATCGTAGCCCGAATCGGTCAGGCGCAGCAGCCGCTGCCGCCGGTCGCGATCGCCGACCCGTGTTTCGACCAGGCTGCGTTCCTCGAGCTCCGTCAGCACGCGTCCGAGCGATTGTTTGGTGACGCCCAGGATCGACAGCAATTCGCTGACCGAAATGTCGGGATGACGGCCGATGAAATAGAGTGCGCGATGATGCGCGCGACCCATTCCGCGCTCGCCCAGATTCTGGTCAACCGCCTTGGTCAGGCGGCTATACGCGAAAAAGAGCATTTCGGATCCTCGGCGAATCTCGGATTCGCGGAGGAATTGGGCCGAAGCGGCTGGTGTTGGGGCAGTCATGTTGACCGGTTTTGCCACCGGGATTAATCGACGGCAAGCCTTGGACGCGCACGATTTGTCGCGCTATGGCCAATCGTCATGAATATCGCTGCGCATTTTCCGCTCAACGCCACCGCGTCGCCCACCCCGCATGAGGTCCGCGCCGAAAAGCTCGTCAATCCGGGTTTTGGCCGCGTGTTCACCGATCATATGGCGATCGCGCATTATAGTGATGAAAAGGGCTGGCACGATCTCGCCATTGCGCCGCGCCAGCCGCTGACGGTCGATCCCGCCTGTGCCGTGCTGCACTACGCGCAGGAGATTTTCGAGGGCCTCAAGGCCTATCGTGGCGCGGACGGAAGCATCACGATGTTCCGGCCCGAAGCGAATGCCCGACGCTTCCGCAAGTCCGCCGAACGGCTGGCGATGCCGTTATTGCCGGAGGAATTGTTCGTCGAATCGTGCCGCGCTTTGGTCAGCGCGGAGCGCGACTGGATCCCGACCAGTGAGGGCGGGTCGCTTTATCTGCGCCCATTCATGATCGCCAGCGAGACCTTCCTCGGCGTCAAGCCGTCGTCCGACTATATCTACATGGTGATCGCCTCGTCGGTCGGCGCCTATTTCAAGGGCGGCGCGCCCGCGGTGTCGATCTGGGCGTCGGAGAATTACACGCGCGCGGCGCCCGGTGGTACCGGCGCGGCCAAGTGCGGCGGCAATTACGCCGCCAGCCTGATCGCGCAGGCCGAGGCGATCAAGCTGGGCTGCGACCAGGTCGTTTTCCTCGACGCGGTCGAACGCCGCTATATCGAAGAGCTGGGCGGGATGAACGTGTTCTTCGTGTTCGACGACGGATCGCTTGCGACCCCGCCGCTCAGCGACACCATCTTGGCCGGCATCACGCGCGATTCGCTGATCACCCTGGCGCGGGACCGCGGCATCACCGTTCGCGAAGAGAAATATGCGCTCGATCAGTGGCGCGCCGATGCGGCGAGCGGCCGGCTGGTCGAGGCGTTCGCCTGCGGCACCGCGGCGGTGGTCACGCCGATCGGCCAGGTCAAAGCGAGCTCGGGCGACTTCACGATCGGGTCGGGCGGCCCCGGCCAACTCACCATGTCGTTGCGCGAATCTCTGGTCGCGATCCAGACCAGCGCGGCGCCCGATCCTCACGGCTGGCTCGACCGGATCGCATAGCGGGTCCGTACTCGCTACCGGTGGGGATCGAGATTGCGTTTCGGAGCCCGTCGGCGAGGAGCGCGCGCAGTCGCGTAGCCCCTAGCTACGCGCAAGCAAGCGACGACGTCCGGCGGGCTCCGAAACGCAACCCCTTCGGGGCGGGCGGGTTTTGCCGCGTGGAGGGTGTCGTTCGTCGGTCACGATGCTAAAAGCATCGCTCCCTCCTCGCTCCTACCCACGCGACAAAATCCGCTCCGTCTCGACCCCGCCGGCAGCGAGTACGGACCCCCAGGTTTTTTCAGGGCTTTGCAGGATCGTGCGCGCCGTTATAAGCGCGCGCTCCTCCCGGGCCATATCGGTGGGGAATGTTGGGGCGTCGCCAAGTGGTAAGGCAGCGGCTTTTGGTGCCGCCATTCGCAGGTTCGAATCCTGCCGCCCCAGCCAATCCACGCTTCAGACTGGACAGCGTTAATCCGACGGATCCGGTCGGGATGTCGGTCTGCGTGATATCATCTTGTATCGAATGCGGCCTCATAGTGCTGCCAGGGGCAACACAAGAGTTCAGCACCACCGCTCGGACACGAGCGCTGGGGCGTGGTCGGTGTGCTTCGATCAGATAGGCCAACAAGGTTGGTTGAAGACTGGTCGTGCGTGACATCGCCGTCGAACGGGCGTGTGGGCGGACGAACTCCACGTGTGCATCGCTGCACCACGCCACGCCCGCTCGCATAGGTTCGTCACTGTCTTCCGTTTGAGTATGACCGTGTCCCGCGCCCGGGGAGGAGCGGGGCACGTAGCGGCCATCAGAAGCGGAAGCGAACGCCGCCGGTGAGGCGCCGACCGGTTTGGCGATATTCCTTCGTCCGGTTGGGAGTCACCGAATAGATGAACTCCTTGGCGTTGTTCAGGTTGGTGCCCTCCGCAAAGAAAGTGATCTGCGGCGTCACATCGTACGAGAGACTGGCATCCAGCTGGCCATAGGCGTTGAAATATTCCGGCTCGCCGTTGCGGCCCGACGCGACCTGGAGGAAGTTGTCGCGCCACGTATAGGCGACGCGCGCCTGGACACCGTATTTCTCGTAATAGCCGACCAGGCTGTACGACCATTTGGACAGCCCTTCGAGGCCGAAGCTGACATTGGCGACCGTGTTCCGATAATTGGCGTCCGAGTCCGTATAGTTGAGGCTGGTCTGGACGCCGAAGCCGCTCAGCACGCCGGGCAGGAAGGTGAAGGCTTGTCGGTAGCCGAGCTCGAAGCCCTTTACCGTCGCGCCCTTGCCATTGTCGGGCACGGTTACCTGAAAGGTAACTTGATCGACCAGCTGAGGCGTCGTCACCAGCGTCACGAACGAATCGATCTTCTTGTAAAACACCGCGGCGTTGAGCAGCGCCGAAGGCGAGAAATACCATTCGAGACCGGCCTCGATCTGGCTGGCGCGGAACGGTTGCAGGTTCGGATTGCCCCGCTTGATCGTTTCGTTGCCGGGATTGGTCTGGATCGACTGGACGGGCGACAGGTCCGACAAAGTCGGGCGCGTCATCACCCGCGATGCGGCGAGGCGCAGGATAAGGTCGTCGGTCAGCGAGAGGCGGACGTTCAGCGACGGCAGCCAGTCGCGATAATGGCCGCGAAAGCCCACCGGCACGACCGGCGAAACCGTGATGATGTTCTGGCCCTGGCCGTTCGGCACCGCGCTCAATACGGTCTGAGATGCGCCGGTCGAGGTATAGACCGTATCCTCCATGCGCAGCCCGCCGTTCACCGTCAGCGCCATGCCGCCGAGACGGGTGTTCCAGGTGCCCATCAGATAGCCGATCTTCACATGCTCATCGACCACCGACGAGGCCGCCGCGGACACCGGCGCCGGATCGAAAGTCTTGCCGTCCTGCGCGGCATATTGGTCGATCAGCTTGACGAGGGTCAGCGGGTCGTAGCTGATCCAGTCGCGAATGATGTTGTCGCTGCCGCCGCCGGAGAAGAAATAGCGGTTGGTCGGGCTGAACAGCGACGTCGGAAGCGCGCGGTCCGAGCCGCAATAGGCGCATTGCTGACCGAATGGCATGCTATTGCCGGTCAGCGCTTTCCGGCGGTTCGAATACATGCCGCCCGCGGCGACGGTGAAATTATCGGTGAGCTTCCACTGGGCGTCGGCGCGATATTCGCCGATCTCGTCGTCGACATCGGTACCGCCGCCCCAGATGTAATAATGCGCGGTGAGGCCCTGCGGGTTGACGGGCGCGTTGGCATAGTTGGGGCTGCTGAAACCGTAATCGTAGATCGGGCTGCCCGAGCGTCGGTCGAACCACAGATCTACGTTCTTGCGGCGGACGGTGGTGAACAGGCTGTCGTCCTTGCCACGGCGGCGCGCGGCGGACTGGGAAGCGTCGAAACTGATCTTGAACCGGTCGCTCGGCTCCCAGGCGACGTTGAGGCCGTATTGGTCCGTCGTCACGTCGCGCACGTCGTACTGGATGATCTCGTCAGCGAAACCGCCCTGGTAGCGTTGATACACAGCCTCGCCATTCTGGACGATTTGGTCGACCAGGATGCCGCCCGAGAAATCATAGGCTAGGCCGGTCTGCTGCTCGGTGAACTTGGCCTTGGAATAGAGGCCGTCCAGCGTGATCGTCAGCGTGTCCGTCGGCTTGGCCTGGATGGAGCCGGTGAAGCCGTAGCGCTTCAGCGTGCGTTCGAAGAAGAAGGGCGACAGGTTCGATGGCATCGACACGTTGGTGAAGGGCGCGACGTTCGGCCCGATGCGACCGCCCGGAACGCCGTTCAGATTGTAATAGGAGTCGGTGCTCGAGCGACGGACATGGCCGGCGCCGATCGTGAACTCGTCGTCGCGGACATGCTGATCGGTATAAACCGCGGAAAGCGATACGCCGAAGGTCTTGTCCGCGTTGCGCCAGCCCAGCACTGCCGAGACCTCGGGATTGTAGCGGTCGGCGACCTGGGCCCATTGCACGCTTCCCGAACCTGTCAGGACGAACTGCTTCTTCTGATCGATCGGGCGCATCGTGCGCACGTCGACCGTCGCGCCGATCGACGCACCGTTGATGTTCGCCTGGGGCGACTTGTAGACGTCCGCGCCGTTGATCACTTCCGAAGGCAGCACGTCGAACGAGAATTCGCGGCCGTTATTGTCGGTCGCCAGTGTGCGGCCGTTGACCGTCACGGCATTGAACTTGGGGCCGAAGCCGCGAACCGTGACGTAGCGACCCTCACCACGGTTGCGCTCGATGGTGACGCCGGCGATGCGCTGGAGCGATTCGGCGACGTTCTGGTCGGGAAGCTTGCCCAGATCCTGGGCGACGATGGAATCGACTACACCGATCGCGTTGCGTTTGCGATCGATCGACGCCTGTTCGCTGGCGCGAATACCGGTAACGACGATTTCCTGTCCCGAATTCGCGGATTGTCCGTCTCCGCCCGACGCCTGCGGCTCCGCCGGCTGGGCCGCGGGCTCGGCATTCTGAGCGAGAGCGGTGCCGCTCCAAAGCAACGCACCGAAAGCGGTTGCCGAGAGCAGCGCAGCGCGCACGGGTCCATTCGAATAGTTCATCGTGATCCTCTCCCTGCTTTTTTGTAATATTGCACATCGGCTAACTGATATGTCAACTGATGCATCATATACGCGGGATGAGCCTCAGCGATCGACCAGTTGCGTTGATCAAGCTAATCTCGTCGCGCGGTTTGGCGCGGCTTACGAGAGGGTGGCAGAGGCGCGCCGCAACCTCGACAGGAAGACGGAGCCGAGCCGGAAGGCCTGATCGTTGCGCACCGCGGCGTGGCAGAGCGTCTGTTATTCCAGCGAATGCTGCATGCACGATCCGACGATCATCGCGGAGCTGTTCCTGCGCGAAGACGGGCTCGTCAACTTCGACAATCTATTCGAGAACCGCTCGTGGCTCGAATGAGCGAAGGCTCGCGGGGGCCGCCGCCGGTCGGCGCGGCCCGCTAGCCTACAAGATTAATTAGGCCCCCGCGTTCTTCGCTGCGTTAAAAATACGGTGCGACGTGCAATTGTCATCGACCACGTCCCAGTCGATGTCGATTCCGAGGCCTGGCCCCTGGGGCACATGGATATTGCCGTCGGCGTCCATCAGGTCGCGCAGGCTCTGCTTCATCGGCAGCTGGAAGGTGTCCTCCGGGACGAACAACTCGAAATATTCGGAATTGCGCACCGCACAGGCGACATGGAGATTGGCGACGTCCATCGGCCCCATGGTCGTGGTGTGCAGCTCGCAATTGATGCCGTGCGCTTCCGCGAGGTGGCAGACTTTGAGCGTGCCGGTGATCCCGCCTTTCCACGAGACGTCGGCGCGGACCATGTCGAGGGCGTCGGCCTTGATCGCCTGGGCCACGCCCCAGGGGCCGCCGCGCGTCGTCTCGGTACCGACGATCGGAATGTCGACCGCAGCGGCGAGCTTGGCATATTTGTCGAGCTCATAGTCGCGGAACGGCTCCTCGAACCAATAATAGCCGAGCTGCTCGAGATGACGGGCGACGCGGATCGCCTCGGGCAAGGTATATTCGGCTACCGGGTCGGTCATCAGGATCATATCGGGCCCAACCGCTTCGCGAACCGCGGCGTGGATCGCCATGTCCATGCTGCTGGGGCCGCACGGATGGACCTTGTACGCTTTGAAGCCGCGTTCCTTGTAGTGGAGCGCTTCGCGGACATAGTCCTCGATCGCCGGCAGCCACAAGCTGCTGGCATAGACTGGCATGCTGGTGCGGTAGCTGCCGAGATAGCGGTGGAGCGGCAGCCCGGCGGTGCGCGCCGCCGCATCCCACAGCGCCACATCGATCGGGCCGGGCAGGAAGACCGGGAAGAAAGCGCCGTGCCGGTCGATATTCCAGAAATCGTGCCAGATCTTCTCGCGGTCATGGATGCTGCGGCCCAGGATCACCGGTGCGATCACGTCGCTGAGATAGGCGTCGGTGATCGCGCCCGAACGTGCCGCCCAGAAGGTCGCGATGCCCTCGATCCCGTCGGAAGTGGTGATCCGGCCGACTCCGTAACTCCATGGCATCGGCGCCGCGCCTTCACGCTCCTCGTCGAACAACCCGTTCGGCCGCTTGCAAATCCAGGTCTCGAACTTCTCGACGCGCATTCCGGATTCCCTATTCAAACTTGTCTTACAGGATACGTTGGCTACATCTCTCCGACAACAGGAATCGACAAGAGGGAGAGGGCGGATGTCCGGTGCATCGCCGTTGTTGCTGGCCAATGCGGAGTTCGGGCGCCGCGCGTTCGCACTGGGAATGGGTGCGGCCTTCACGCTGGCGGCGATACCCGCGCGCGCCGCGGGTGGACTGCGGACCTTCCACGACGTGCGCGATTATGGCGCCCGGGGCGACGGCAAGGCGATCGACAGCAAGGCGATCAACAAGGCGATAGAGGCGGCGTCGCGCGCTGGCGGCGGCACGGTGGTCGTGCCCCCGGGCCGGTATCTGTGCTTCTCGATCCGCCTGAAAGACGACATCACGCTGGTGCTCTCCGCCGGCTCGACGCTGATCGCCGCCGATCCCGATACTTATGGGCTCCATTATGATCTGCCCGAAGCCGCGTTCGAGGAGCAGTTCACCGATTTCGGCGTCTATCATAACCACACCAGCCTGATTTACGGCGACGGCGTCAGCAACGTCGCGATCATCGGCAAGGGGCTGATCCATGGCCTGGGATTGGAGCGCGAAGGACCGGGGCCGCGCTGGCACGGCATGCCAGGCTATCGCTCGCCCGCCTCGATGGGGCTGACGCCCGAACAAGCGCGGCTGACCGATCCGAAAGAGCGCGCGCAGCAGGGGCGGGGCAACAAGGCGGTGGCGTTCAAGCAGAGTCGGAATGTCCTGCTCCGCGACTTCACGATTCTGCAGGGTGGTCACTTCGCGGTCTATCTGCTCGGCTGCAGCAACGCGACGGTCGACAATCTGACGGTCGATACCGATCGCGACGGCATCGACCTGGATTGCTGCCGTGGGGTGCGGGTCACGAACTGCGTGGTGAACGCTCACAAGGACGACGCGATCTGCCTCAAAAGCTCCTACGCGCTCAACCGGCGGATCGTGTGCGAGGACATTGTGGTCAGCGGGTGCAAGACCAGCGGCTATGCATTGGGCAGCCTGCTCGACGGGACATATGCGAAGTCCGACTATCTCTCGACCGACAAGTTCGGCGTTCTTGGACGGATCAAGCTCGGCACCGATTCAGTCGGCGGATTCCGCAACGTGCTGGTCAACGACTGCGTCTGCGAGAACAGCCGCGGCCTGCAGCTCGGCGCCATCGACGGCGGCACGCTGGAAGACGTGACCTTCTCGAACATCACGATGCGCAACCCGGTCAACCATCCGCTGTTCGTGCGCCTCTCCGCCCGGCAGCGCGCCCCCGACGGTGCGCCGGTCGGCACGGTGCGGCGCGTGCGTTTCGCCGACATTGAAGTATCGGGCGCGGACGGCCGCTATCCGTGCGGGATCGTCGGCATTCCCGACAAGGCGATCGACGATGTGTCGTTCCAGGGCGTTCATGTCACGTGCAGCGGCGGCGGGACGGCGGAGGATGCGGCACGGGTGCCGCCGGAGCGGCGCGATTCGAGCCTTGAGCCCAGCTTCATGGGTACGCTGCCGGCATTCGGCCTCTATGTGCGTCACGCGCGTAACATCGCTGCCAGGGACGTGACGTTCTCCACCGAGCGACCCGATGCGCGGCCGGCGGTCCTGCTCGACGACGTTGCGGGCGCGCAGATCGACGGCTTGCGGTCGAACGCGGACAAGGCGGAAGCGGTGCGTGCGCTGGCAAGCCGGGATATCGCGGTAGGCGCGGTGGTGAAGCTCGTCGGCGGCTGACCGCGACCGCGGATGAAAGGGAACGTTACCCTTTCTTGCCCCCGACGACCGGCGCGAGAATTGCCGCAAGCGCGTCGTCGAAATGCTGCGCCATTGCTGCGGCCGCAGCCGCCGAGTCTCCCGCAACGACTTCGCGGACGATAGCCTCGTGCAAGTCCTGCACCCGCCTGAGCTCGGGCGTGGCCGACCAGCGTTCGATGCCGGCGAGCATCGAGGCTTCGATGAGTTGGCGAAAAGCCTCGATCAGCAACGGGTAGAGCGGATTAGCGGTTGCCCGGGCAAGCGTCATATGCAGCTTGAGATCAAGGCTCGAATAGCGCTCCGCATTACCCAGATGGTTGGCCATCTCGGACACGATCGCACGAAGCTCGGCAGCGTCCTCGTCGCTGCGGCGCTCGGCGGCGAGCGCGACCATCGCGATCTCTATCCCACGGCGCATCTCCAGAATGTCCCGCGCCTCGGCCTGGCCGATAAGGACCGCATTCTTGATTACCCGCGAGATCATTTCGCCGTCGACGGAAACGATCGTCGCCCGCTTGCCGACCGCCATCTCGACCAGCCCGGTGGCGGCCAGCGCCCGCATCGCCTCGCGCACCACCGGCCGGCTGACGCCCAGCGTCACGCTGATCGTGGTCTCGCTCGGCAGCTTGGCGCCCGGGCGCAATTGTTCGCTCGCGACATGATCGCGCAGATAGTCGATGACGCGTTCGACCAACCCGGTTGTCTTCGCGCTGCCGACATCCGCTTCGTTGCTGGTCGCTGGCAAGTCATGTCCTCCTAGTATGTGATCTATCGATAGTTTTCGCCGCAGGGCAAGCACTGCCGCGCCGGCATTTCTCAAAAAGCCGCTTGCGTCTTCTTGGTGCAAGCTGGTAGCACCTGTCTTACAGGATTGCGGACAAAATCCTAAGAACGAATTCCGTGAGGAAGCTGAAGGCATGACCACGAGTTTCGGCGCGGTCGCAGACGCGGCCGGCGCCCCGGCGCCTGCCGGACGGTATCGCTGGGTGATCTGTGGGCTGCTCTTCGCCTCGACGACGATCTGCTACATGGATCGTCAGATCTTCGGGCTGCTCAAGCCGACGCTGGACCTTGAGCTCGGCTGGTCAGAGACCGTCTATGGCGATGTCATCGCGACCTTCTCGCTGATGTACGCATGCGGCTATCTGTTCGGCGGGCGGTTGATGGACCGGATCGGCGTACGGCGCGGCCTTTCGCTTGCGGTGGCCGGTTGGAGCATCAGCGCAGCGCTTCACGGGTTGATGACCACCCCTTTTGGTTTCAAATTCGCGCGGGGCGCGCTCGGCCTTACGGAGGGCGGAAACTTCCCCGCCTCGATCAAGGCCGTGCGCGAATGGTTTCCTGTGCGCGAGCGGGCCTTCGCCACGGGCGTATTCAACGCCGGCAGCAATATCGGCGCGATCGTGACGCCCATCAGCCTGCCTTTCGTGGTGGCGCTGGTCGGCTGGCGCGCGGCCTTCCTCATCGCGGGCGCGCTCGGCCTGGTCTGGGTGGCGCTGTGGCTGCGATTCTATGACTCGCCCGAGCGGCAGCGGCGACTTTCGGCCGGGGAACTGGCCTATATCAAGGCTGGCGACGCTGGCGCGCCCCAACCTGCGCGCGTGCCCTGGCTTGCCTGCTTCGCCTATCGCGGCACCTGGGCCTATGCGCTCGGCATGCTGCTCACCAGTCCCGTCTGGTGGTTCTATCTCAACTGGGTTCCCGGTTATCTCCACCAACGCTTCGGTGTCGACATGATGGCGTCGATCGCGCCGCTGGTGACGATTTATCTGGTTGCCGATATCGGCAGCGTCGTCGGCGGCTGGCTCTCGTCGCGGCTGATCGGCGGTGGCATGCCGGCGCTGCGCGCGCGGATGATCGCGATGCTGTGCATGGCAATGTGCCCCGTTCCTGTCGCGCTCGTCTCGGGCATGTCGGACATGTGGCCGGCAGTGGCGCTGATTGCGCTCGCGGCGGCTGGGCACCAGGGGCTCTCGGCCAATCTTTACACCATCGTCTCCGATACCTTGCCAGCGGGGGCGGTCAGCTCGGTGATCGGCATCGGCGGCTTTGCCGCGGGCGTCGCCGGCATGTTCGTGGCGATGGCGGTGGGACGGATCCTCGACGCCACTGGCGGCAACTATATGGTCCTCTTCGTCGGCGCCGCGGCGGCCTATCCGCTCGCGGTGCTCGTCATGGCGCTGATCTTGCGGCGGCCCTCGTCGCTGACGCCGCGTCCGCCGACGGACCGCGACCGGTCTTGATGGAGCAACAATGCACGACGCAGCGCTTTTCGACCTTTTCCGGGCCGAACTTTATACGCCGGTAGTGGGCGACATTCTGGACACGCTGGGGCTGTACCATCAGTTCCTGCCCGCCCCGATCCAGCCGATGAAGACCGACATGAAGCTGATCGGCCGCGCCATGCCGGTACTCATGATCGACGTCTACGGGACGCAGGATCAACCGTTCGGCAAGCTCACCGAAGCGCTCGACCAGCTCGAGCCTGGCGACATCTATCTCGCGAGCGGCGGCGAGATGCGCTGCGCTTATTGGGGCGAGATACTGACCGCTACCGCGCGGGTGCGCGGCGCCGCCGGGGCGGTGATCAACGGCTATCATCGCGACACGCCCAAGGTGCTCGAACAAGATTGGCCGGTGTTCAGCCGTGGCCGCTTCGCGCAGGATTCGGGGGTACGAACGAAAGTGGTCGACTATCGCTGTGCGATCGAGGTGGGGCCAGTGACGGTCCGGCCCGGTGACTTGGTATTCGGTGATCTCGACGGCGTGGTCGTCATTCCCGCGGCGCAGGAGGCCGAGGTGGTCGAACGCGCGCTGGAGAAGGTGCGCGGCGAAAAGCTGGTGCGCAAGGAGATCGAGGCCGGCATGTCGAGCACGGATGCCTTCGCCAAATACGGGATATTGTGAGCGGGAATGCGATGACGGCGGCGTTCAGGATCCACGCGGCAGACAATGTCGCAACGTTGCTCGGCGACGCCGAGGATGGCGTCGAGGTGCGCGGCGAGGGCGGTGGCACGCTCGTGCTGCTGGAACCGGTCGCGCTCGGCCACAAAGTCGCGCTCGCCGACATCGGATCGGGCGCGCCGGTAGTGAAGTTCGGCATCATTATCGGCACCGCCAGTCGGCCGATCCGCGCCGGTGAATGGGTCCATCTCCACAATCTCGCGAGCAGCTTCGACGAGCGCTCGGGCGGATTCGACGTGACGACGGGCGTTGCGAAGGACATGCGCTATGACTGAGCCGTTCGACCGCCAATGGACCGGCTATCTTCGCCCGGACGGACGCAAGGGCGTCCGCAATCTGGTGCTGGTTATCTACACCGTCCAGTGCGCCGCGTTCGTCGCGCACGCGATCGCGGCGGGCGAGGAGGACGTCCAGGTCATCGGCTTCCCAGGCTGCTACGACAATCAATATGCGATCCGCCTGGTGCTCAGCCTCGCACGCCACCCCAATGTCGGTGCGGTGCTGTCGGTCGGTCTCGGCTGCGAATATACCCAACCCGCACGGATTGCCGAGGCGGTGGAGAAGAGCGGCCGCCCGTCCGCATCCTTCTTCATCCAGGATGCCGGCGGCACCCGCTCCTCGACCGAGAAGGGCAAGGCGATCGTCGCCGATCTGCGCGACCGCATCCGGGCGGAGACGCCACGCGTGCCGATGGGTTTCCGGGACCTCACGCTCGGCGCCGAATGCGGCGGGTCCGACGGGACCAGCGGTCTGGCCGGCAACCCGGCTGTCGGGCGTCTGTTCGACCGTGTGATCGATGCCGGCGGCACGGCGATCTGCGAAGAAATCGTCGAGATGATCGGCCTGCGCGACGTGATCCTGGGGCGAGCCGCCGACGATCGCGCCCGCGGCGAGTTGGAGGCCGCTTATGCCAAAGCGGAGCGTTATTGCCGCGACGTGCGGCAATATTCAGTCTCGCCGGGCAATTTCGCCGGTGGGCTTACGACGATCGAAGAAAAGAGCATGGGCGCCTTTGCAAAGAGCGGATCGCGGCCGATCCAGGGCGTCATCAGGGTCGGTGAGCAGCCGCCCTGGCCCGGAATGTGGGTAATGGATTCGGTGCCCGACGAGCATTTCATGCAGTTCGGCTACACAAATCCGAACGACACCGAAGGCATCATGGACCTGATCTCGGGAGGCAGCCAGATCGTGCTGTTCATTACCGGGCGGGGGAGCGTGATCGGATCGCCGGTGGCGCCGTTGGTCAAGGTCACCGGCAACAGCCGCACCTATAACCGAATGATCGAGGACATGGATTTCGACGCGGGGCGCGTGCTGGCGGGAGAGATGACGCTCGACCAGTGTGCCAGCGAACTCGGCGCGATGGTCGCCGATATCGCCGAGGGCATGCCGAGCAAGCCCGAAGCGCTCGGCCACAGGGAGTATTTCGTGATGTACAAGCACCAGGACACGCCCGATCTCGAACGGGGGTGCCGCAATGCCGCTTGATGCCGCGCAGGCGTTCCGTCTCGACGGCGAGGTTGCGCTGATAACCGGCGGCGGTTCCGGCCTCGGCCTGGGTATGGCGCGGGCGTTGCACGCCGCCGGCGCGAAAGTGGTGCTGGTCGGCCGCCGCGCCGAACTGGTGCAGGCAGCGGCGGAGGAACTCGGCGAGGGCGCCTATTGGGAAGCGGCCGACGTCACCGCCTTCGACACCCTGCCGGCGCTGGTCGAAAGAATAGTGGCGAAGACCGGGAAGGTTTCGATCCTGGTCAACAATGCCGGGATCAACTTCAAGAAGCCTGCGATCGATACCGAGGTCGCGGAATTCTCGACGATGCTCGACACGCATGTCCTGGCGGCACACGCGCTGACTCGCGCGGTGCTGCCTGGGATGCTCGCGGCGGGGCACGGCAGCATTTTGTTCACCGCCTCGATGACCTCGATGCTCGGCATGCCTGGCGTGATCGCCTATTCGGCCGCCAAGTCGGCCTATGTCGGCATGGTCCGTGCACTTTCGGTCGAGGTAGCGGGGCAGGGCGTGCGGGTGAACGCGATCGCCCCCGGCTGGATCGAATCGCCGATGCTGCGCAAGGCGCTCGATAATGATCCGGCGCGGTCCGACCGCATTCTCCAGCGCACGCCGATGGGCCGCTTCGGCGAGGCCGAGGATATCGGTTGGGCCGCAGTCTATCTCTGCTCGCCCGCCGCCAAGTTCGTCACCGGTGTCCTGCTGCCTATCGACGGCGGCGCCTCCCAGGGATTCTGACTATCATGACCACCGAAATGCCGCTCGCGCCGCATCCCGATCGCCTGCTCCCCGCCGACCCCGAGACCCGCGCGATCGCGCGCGACCTCTATCTGTCGGTCAAGGACTTGCCGATCATCAGCCCGCACGGACATACCGACCCCTCCTGGTTCGCCGAGAACCAGCCCTTTCCGGACCCGGCGACCCTGTTCATCATTCCGGATCATTACATCTTCCGGATGCTCTACAGCCAGGGCGTGCCGCTCGAGGACTTGGGCGTGCCGCGCATCGATGGCGGCTGGACCGAGACCGACACGCGCAAGATCTGGCGGCGTTTCGCGGAAAATTTCCACCTGCTGCGCGGTACGCCGAGCCGGATGTGGCTCGATTATGCGTTCCACGAGATCCTCGGGATCACCGAACGGCTCTCGCCGAGCAATGCCGATCGCATTTACGACCAGATCGATGCGCAGCTGAAGCGGCCCGAATTCCTGCCGCGCGCATTGTTCGAGCGCTTCCGGATCGAGGCGATCGCGACGACCGAGAACCCGCTCGACGACCTGCGCCATCACAAGGCGGTCAAGGCGAGCGGCTGGTCGGGCCGGGTGATGACCGCATTTCGGCCGGACAATGTCACCGACCCCGAGCATCCGCGTTTCTACGAGGACCTGCCCGAGCTGGGGCGGATTACCGGCCGCGATGTCGGCAATTGGGAGGGCTATCTCGCGGCGCTACGCGACCGGCGGCGCTATTTCATCGAGCATGGCGGCGCGACCTCGACCGATCACGGCCACCCGACCGCGCATACCGAAAACCTGCCTCAGGCCGAGGCTGCGGCATTGTTCGCCCGGATTGCCTCCGGGCAGGGCGATGCACACGATGCCGAGCGCTTCCGCGGCCAGATACTGACCGAAATGGCGCGGATGAGCCTGGAGGACGGGTTGGTGATGCAGATCCATCCCGGGGCGCTGCGCAGCCAGAATCCGTACATCAAGCGGACCTTCGGCGAGGCAAAGGGCGACGACTGGCCGTCGCGTACCGATTATGTCCATGCCTTGAAGCCGTTGCTCGATGCGTTTGGAAACGAGCGCGACCTGACGATCATCCTCTTTACGCTGGACGAGAGCACCTATGCGCGCGAGATTGCGCCGCTCGCCGGCCATTACCCCGCTTTGCGGGTCGGCCCGGCCTGGTGGTTTCACGACAGCCCGGAGGGCATGCGCCGCTTTCGTGAGCAGGTTACCGAGACCGCCGGCTTCTACAATACGGTCGGTTTCAACGACGATACGCGGGCGTTCTTCTCGATCCCGGCGCGGCACGACCTCAGCCGACGCGTGGATTGCGGCTTCCTGGCGCGGCTGGTTGCCGAACATCGTCTGGAGCGCGACGAGGCCTTCGCGGTGGCCAAGGATTTGGCATACAATCTCGTGAAGGCGGCATATCGGCTTTAAGCGGTCCTAGCGCGGCCCGGGATCGGCGCTCCCCGGATCCGGACGACCTATACGTCGACCAGTGCGGGCGCGCCGTTTACCCGCACGTTCTCCAACTTCAGGCCCGCCACGCCGCGGGCAATGAGATGGGTGCGGGTGGGATCGGTGAGCGTCACATCGATGTCGCGCAGCGTGATGTTCGAGATCGCCGTTGTCGCATTGCCCGAGATGTTGCCGAAGCCGCGTGTCGTGCCGCGCACGTCCTCGATCACGATGTCGCGGATGATGCCGCCCGGCGCCGCCGCGGGCACCTTGGTGCCGTGGGTCAGCCGGGCGTTGACGATCAAGCCGATCGCGGGATCGTCCGCGCCGAACGTCTCGGGATGGCCGAGGCCGTAAAACACCTCGCCATTGTGCCAGTGCGAGGGCGGGTTGGATGCCGGCTGCAAACGGATGCCTCGGACGTGAAGGCGCTCGTAGACCTGGCCTGGCGTGTCCGGACGAATCTTGAAGCGGATCGTCGGCATGTCGCCGACATTGGTGATCCGCTCGACCTTGATGTCGCGCATGATCGTGCCGTTGCTGCCGAAGGTGACGCAGCCCAGTCCTTCGGTGAACACGCAGTCATGGATGTGGATGCGTTCGGTTGGCGGTGCCGCCGCATAGGCGGCAGCGCCGGCGCCCTGCGTGCCCTTGAGCGCGATGCAATCGTCGTCGACCGAAAAATGGCAGCGGCGGACGGTGACGTCCTGGCAGCTGTCGATATCGATGGCGTCGCTGCTGGGCGCGCGGATGTGATGCGGCACCTGATAGCGGCAATCCTCCACTACCGCCCGCCGGCAGCGATAGAGGTGCAAGTTCCAGAATGCGGAATCCTTGAACGTCACGCCGCTGACCAGCAAGTCGTCGCAATCCTGCAGAAAGGCGAGCTGGGGAAAGTGATACTGAACGGCGTGCCCCTCGACAGCTTCCTTGGGGGCGCTGAAGAACATGCGCCAGAAAGGCTCGCCATTGCCGTCCAGCGTGCCGGGGCCGACGATGCGGAGGCCGTCAATGCCCGTGGCGTTGATCAACGCCATGCGCAGCGGCTCCGGAAACGCCTCGACGAACCGACGCATGACGAGTGGATAGTCGGAAAGATTGGGCGACCCCTTGAGGACCGCGCCCTCGCTCAGTTCCAATCCGACGCCCTTTTTGAGCACTAGAGACCCGCTTAAAAAAGTGCCGCGCGGGACCACGACCATGCCCCCACCGGCACGAGCGCAGCTATCGATCGTCTTCTGGATCGCAACGGTGTTGATCGTGCTTGCATCGGCAACCGCGCCGTAGCGGGTAATGTCGAACCGGCGTCCCGGCGCGGCGAGGCTGGGAAAGGCGGGCAGGGCGCAAAGGAGTCCCACCGCCGGCCCGTGTCGCAGAAGATCGCGTCGCGATCGGTCCATTTCAGCCTCTCTTTCCGGTTCGCGCGGCTCACTGCGAAATCAGCAGCTGCCATCTTGTCTTACAGGTTAATCTGTCTTACAGGTTTGTCCACCTTGAAAGCAAAAAGCTGCATGGGGAGGTTTCCGAATGGCTATTCATACACGGCATGTGCCGCAGGCTTTGAGCATGGTTTCCGCGCTGGCGATTGCTACCAGCGTGACGATCGCAGCGCCGGCGGAGGCGCAGACGACGAATTCGAGTCAAGCACAGCCGGCGCAGGATACGGCGCCAGCCGATCAGGCTGAGCCAGCGAACGAGATCGTCGTCACCGGCTTCCGCGAATCGCTCAGTAATTCCTTGGCGCTCAAGCGCAAGGAGACCGGTGTCGTCGACACGATCCTGGCGGAGGATATCGGCAAGTTTCCTGATTCGAACCTGGCCGAATCGATGCAGCGTCTTCCGGGCGTAGCGATCACCCGCGGCGACGGCGGCGAGGGCAAGACGATCTCGGTCCGAGGCCTTGGCGCGCAGTTCACTCGCGTCCGGCTGAACGGCATGGAAGGGGCGAGCTCGACCGGCTCGTCGGACATCCGCTCCGGCTATGTCTCGTCGCGCTCTTTCGACTTCAGCGCCTTCGCGTCGGAACTGTTCAGTTCGCTATCGGTCCGCAAGACCATGTCGGCCGATATCGAGGAAGGGTCGCTGGGTGCGACCGTGGATCTCCAGACGCCGCGTCCGTTGGATTATGCGAAGGACTTCACGCTCGCCGCCAGTGCGCAGGGCACCTATGACGATCTGCGCGGTCGCATCAGCCCGCGCGTCACCGGGCTGATTTCCAAGAAGTTTCTCGACGGCACCTTCGGCGTCGCCGCATCCGTCGCTTATACCAAGCGCTATACGCGCGAAGAAGGATGGTCGGCGATCGACATTCTTCAGGGCAGCTTGAACCACTTCTGCTCGCCCGTCGGCTATACGCCGCAGGTTCCCGGGAACAGCGCGACCAACGGAAGCAACGCGGCGAACTGCTCGACCGGCAATCCGCGCCTGCCCAATACCCCGACCAATGCGGCCAATTACGCGCTGGTCGACAATACCAATACCTTCGTACCGCGCAGCCCGCGCCTGATCCGTTCGGATCAGGATTATTCGCGCTTCGGTGCCACGCTGACTCTGCAGGCCGAACCAGCGGTCGGGACGAAGTTCGCGCTGGACGCTCTTTATTCGCGCTACGACGTGACTCGTAGCGACCAGTCGCTCACGGCCATCTCATTCTCGCGCAATGCGGGCCAGCACGGCAGCGCGGAAAGCTCGGTCCTGGATGCCGTGCGCGCCGACGATGGGACGTTGGTCTATGGCAAGTTCAATGGCGTCGATCTCACCTCCGATCTGACGCTGACCAAATATACGACCACGTTCAGCCAGGTTAATTTCACCGGTTCGCAGGACTTCGGGGCGCTGAAGCTGGATGGCTATATCGGCATCTCGCGCACGATCGTCGATCGGCCGATGCGCACGCAGATCGGTATCTTCGCCAACAACGTCAACGGCTTCTCGTTCGACTATCGCGATGGTGGTCGAATTCCGGATCTGAACTGGGGCATCGACGTCAACAATCCGGGCAACTTCGTCTTCGCACCCCCGTCCGCCGACGGGACGACTAACGGCACGCTCGCGCTGACCCGCGGACGCGACATGACGAACAATACGACTGCCGAATTGAACGCGGCGTGGGAAGTCCTGCACGGCTTCAAGCTTCGCGTCGGCGCCCAATATCGCGACTCGAAGTATCAAACGCGCAGCACCGGCCGCGTGACGCAGAACCTTGCGCCGCTGCTTCCGGCTGGCACCACGATCGCGCAGCTGACGACGCCGGTCACCGATTTCGGGAAGTCGTTGCCGGTGGATACGATCTCGGGCTGGGCCGAGCCTGACTATAACAAGTTCAACTCGGTTCTCGGCTTCGCCAGCGAGACCGGCCTCTACGCGATGACCACGACGACCTCGGCGAACCTGCAGGAAACCGTCAAGTCGGCTTATGGCATGATCGAGTTCGACACCGATGCCCTTCCTGTCCGGCTGCGCGGCAATATCGGCGTCCGGTACGTCCACACCAACCAGGCTGGCCGGTCGCTGGTCGGCACGCAGCTGAGCCTATCGCGCAATTATGACGACTGGCTGCCCTCGGCCACGCTGACGGCCGATCTGAGCAAGAACCTGATCCTGCGCTTCGCCGCAGCCAAGGTCATGGCTCGGCCCGAACTCTCCGACCTGCTGCCAGGTGCGGTTTCGATCGCCCTCAACACCCGGACCGTCTCGAGCGGCAACTTCCTGCTCAACCCGATCCGCGCCAAGACGGCGGACGTCTCGCTCGAATATTATTTCGGCAAGAGCGGGATCATCTCGGTGGGCGGTTTCTACAAGGACATCGACACTTTCATCCAGACGCTCCAGCGCAACATTCCCTTCAACGAGACCGGTCTGCCGCTCTCGCTGCTCAACGGCGCGCAGGGCGTGGACGGCTCTACGACCTTCACCGTGTCGAACAAGACAAACACGCCAGGAGGGCCGCTGAAGGGCGTCGAAGTGAACTTCCAGATGGGGCTGAATTTCCTGCCCGGCTTCCTCTCCAACCTGGGCGTGCTCGCCAACTACACCTACGTCGATTCAAAGATCGTGTACTGCACCAACGCGACCTGCAGCACGTCTGTCCTGAACGACCTGGTGAACCTGTCGAAGAACACGTTCAACGGCACGCTCTATTACGAGGATAGCAAGTTCAGCATCCGCGCGAGCGGCGCGTATCGCGACAAGTTCCTGCTTCGCGTGCCGTCGGGCCGCGCGGGAAGCGACGTGCAGGGCAATACCTCGTCCTTCTTCCTGGACGCCACCGCCTCGTATCAGATCACGCCCCAGGTCAAACTCACGATCGAAGCGCAGAACCTGACCAACCAGGAACTGGGCCTGTATATGGACTCGACCCGTCAGGACTCGCTGTACAGCGCCTATAGCGGGCGCAAGTTCAGCGCGGGCGTCGCGGTCAAGTTCTAAAGCCAAGCGCCGATGGCGCCAAAAGGGGGAAAGCCCGGCCCAACCCTCTCCCGGGCCGGGCTTTCTCTGTTCCGGATTGTCGGCAACACTGGCGATCGGAGCCACAATGACCGTTGGATTGATCTCGATCGCGGTAGCCTGGTGTCCGCCCGTTCGGTGCGGCTCGGCTAGAGCGTATAGAGGATCGCGGAATGCGCCGGCACGGTCACCGTACGGCCAGGCTTGATCGCGGTCTTGCGCAGCATCGTGCCGTCCCTGGCATCGCGTGCGGGTCCGGTGAGCAGCATTGCGCTGTGCCGGGCGGGCGTGGGCAGGGTAACGGTAACCGCAACCAGATCCTTGTTGATGATCGCGACACGTTTTGCGCGGCCCGTCTGGAGCGCATAAGCGGTGACGAAGCGGCTCGCGCCCACCAGCGTCACGGGGATGAACGTCCCGCCGGTCACCAATTGGGCGAACTGGATCCCATAATATTCGGGGCGGCGGGTAAAGCCGGTCGAGGGCGCCCCGACGATGGGCGAATAATGACCATTGCCGCCACCATGCCAGTTGACGCCGACCCATCCAAGCTGGGCGAAGCGCAGCATGGCGTCCGCACACCAGAGCGCCGAGGCCAAAGTATCAGAAACCCCGGGCTGACCGCCGTTCCAGCAGCTGTTCCCTTCGGTCAGGCGGAAGGGCAGGCCCGCCGTCCTGCACGCCGCTTGTACGATGGCGAAGCGGTCGGCGTGCATCGTCGTGGTGCTGGGATCGGGCTCCATCAACTGGGCGATCGTCGCTTCGGGATTTCCCGCCGGGCCCATCGCGTAATAGTGGCCGGTCAGCATCACGACATCGGGATGCTTGGGCGCCTCGGCCGCGAAGGCAGTGAGATAGTCGAGTTTGTTGGAGATATCCGGCCCGGCGAACCTCACCCCCGGCGCCGCGGCGGCGACGGCGTCGTGGAACATGTTCCATTCGCGGATGAAATCCTTGGGTGTCCAGTCGGCCGGGCGATAGCGGTTGCGGAAGGAATCGGGCTCATTCCCGATCTGAAGCAGAGCCAGTCGCGGTCCCAGGATGCGCTGCACCGCCGCGGCTTCGGCGGCGGCATTCTCCTTGCTGCCCTGGCCGAAATTGAGGCCCCATATGCAGGTCCATCCGGTCGCGTCGAGAAAGCCGCGCAGGTTCCGGAGCGCGAGCGCGGTGGTGACCGTGCCGTGCTTCACCGTCTTGGACGTGTCGGGCCCAAAAACCTCGAAGGGGACAGTGCCCACCGGATCTGCGTCCGAATAGCTGGTATATTCGCTCGACCCCCCGCCGATGCGCAGCACGCCGGAGGGCGACAGCTCGCGGAAGAGCGCGATCAGGGATCGATTCGACGGTGCGAAGAAGGTCGGGTTGGCCAATTGCGCAGTCTCATAGGACAGTCCGACATAATCCACCGGGATAGGCTGGCCGGTCGGCCCGCCGTGGAGCGACAAGGCGATGGTAGATGTCCGGGCAAATGCCATGCGCGGCAGGCTTGCTGCAGCGGCGGCGGCGACGATCCGGTTGAGCAGCTGGCGGCGGTTCATGCGGTCTCCCAAAATATTGGCGACGTCGGTCAGCGGCGGAGCCAAATGGCCCGTTTACAAATCGCCATTAGTGCCTTGATCGAGGTAGCATTTGACGCTGTCCGGAACATCCGATTAATATTTCAGATGCTGCATATAACATTTCAGAACTGAGTGGAATGTGGCGCTATGCCGGATTCCGCGAGCGGCAAAGACGGCAGCGCCTGTTCGAACCTTGGGCCTTCCGAGCAAACGAAGGTCCTCGTCGAAGGGAATGACATGGAAGCGCAGTTCGGACGGAGGAGCTTTCTGACCGGCGCGGCCGGTGCCGCGGGCGCACTGGCGGTCGGCACCTCCGGCATGGCGCGCGCGCAAGAGCATGGGGCACCGCAAACCTCGGCCGCCTCCGCTCCTCTAGACTATCAGGAACGCACGCGCGCGCAGCGGATGCGCTGGTGGCTGGAAGCCCGGTTCGGGATGTTCGTTCATTTCGGCCTGTACAGCGTGATCGGGCACCAGGAGTGGGTGCTCGAATCCGAAGGCATTCCGATTCCCGAATATGAGAAGCTCGCGAAACATTTCAGGCCGAAGCCCGGCGCGGCGCGCGAATGGGCACGGCTCGCGAAGCGGGCGGGTCAGAAATACATCGTGCTCACCACCAAGCATCACGAGGGATTCTGTCTGTGGGACACCAAACTCACCGATTATAACGCGGCGCGGCAGGGCCCGGGGCGCGACCTTGTGCGCGAGTTCGTCGAGGCGGCGCGCGCGGAGGGCTTGCGGGTCGGATTCTATTACTCGCTGATGGACTGGCATCATCCCGACGGCGCCAGCTGCGCGACCGATCCGGCGGCACGTGCGCGCTTCGTCGCCTATTCCCACGGACTGATCCGCGAACTGCTGACCAATTACGGCAAGATCGACATCCTGTGGTACGACGTCACTTGGCCGCTGACGCCGGAGCAATGGCGGGCGGAAGAGATGAACAAGATGGTGTTCGATCTCCAGCCCGACATCGTCGTCAACAACCGCAACGGGCTGGCGGGCGACTTCTCGACACCCGAGCACAAGGTCGCGGCCGACCAGCGCGCCTGGGAGACGTGCGAGACGATGAATTTGGGCTGGGGCTATCAGCGCGCCGATGACGAGTGGAAGAGCGCCAAGCGCATCGTCAACGACCTGACCTTATGCGTGCAGCAGGGCGGGAATTATTTGCTCAATATCGGCCCCGATGCGGCGGGCGACGTGCCGACGGAGTCGGTGGAGCGGCTCGAGCAGGTGGGCGCTTGGCTGCGTACCAACGGTGCGTCGATCTACGGTGCCGAAGGGCGCGCGGCGGATGCGTTCGGCAATTATACAAACTTCACCAAGGCGGGGAACAAGCTCTACGTTCATGTCTATTTCTGGCCGTCCAGAACGCCGGCTGCGGAGTGGCTCGATTTCTATCGGCCTGAAACGGTCATCGCAGTCGGCGGGGTGCGGTCGAAGGTGGTCGCGGCGCGGTTGCTCAAGACCGGCCAGCCGGTGAAGTTCAACCAAGACGGTGTCTCGCTGCGGTTGACCGGGCTGCCCGAAAAGGCGCCGGATTCACCTACCACGGTGATCGAGATCGAATGTGACGGCCCGGCATTCGTGGACCATCACCTGATCCGACCGGAGTGGCAGAGGTACAAGGTTGGAGTCACGGTTTAACGCACCGACACCGGACGTCGTCATTGGTAATTGTTGCGCGGCTTAGCTGAAATCGGAAGCGGCCAGGGTCGTCGCGCGTCCTGGTTTGAGCATGACTTCCGTACGCCGATGCCCGATGCGGACGACGCGTTTTCCGGCGATTTCCGGATACACCGTGACCAGATCGAGCGCGCCGTCTTTCCAGGCGATATCGATCGTGCACCCGCCCCGTACCCGCACGCCGCATAATCTCCCTGTCGGCCAGGCTTTGGGCAAAGCGGGCAGCAGGTCGATCAGGTCCCCACGGCTCTGCACCAGCATTTCGAGCAGGGCCGCAGTGCCGCCGAAGATGCAGTCGACCTGGAAGGGAGCATGAGCGCCGAGCATGCCCGGCGCGTTGGCGTCGGCCTGGATCAGGCGCAGCAACATATGATGCGCCGCCTCTGCCTCGCGGAAATGTGCCCATAAGGCGGTGCGCCATGCCAGCGCCCATCCGGTCGCCTCGGTCCCGCGCAGCTCGAGCGAGCGACGGGCTGCGCGCAGCAGGTTCGGCGTATCGTCGGCATTGATCTGCTGGCTGGGATAGACGGCATAGAGGTGCGAGGTGTGGCGGTGCGTTTGCTCGACCGCGTCGGCATCCCAGTCGGCCAGCCATTCCTGCAGTTGGCCGTTCTTGCCCACCTGATGCGGCGCGAGCTTGGCGCGCATCGCGGCGAGCTGGGGTCGCAAATCGGCATCGCGGCCCAGCAGCCTCGCGGAGGCAGCGGTGCGATCGAACAGATCGCGAAGGATCTGCATGTCCATCGCGGGTCCCGCGCACAGGGTACTGCCGTGGCCGTGATCGTTTTCGGGCGAGCAGGACGGGCAGGTGACCATCCATCCGCTCGCGGGATCCTTCACCAGCGTGTCGAGGAAGAACAAGGATGCGCCGCGCAGCAGCGGATAGATCCGCCGCAGATAGGCCTTGTCGCGGTGGAAATCGTAATGATCCCAAAGCTGCACGCTGAGCCAGGCCGCTCCCATGGGCCACAGTCCGGTGCGGGCATGATCGACCGGCCCCGACGCGCGCCACAGATCGGTATTGTGATGCGCGACCCAGCCTCGTGCGCCGTACAGGTTCGCCGCGGTAAAGGCGCCCGAGACAGCGAGTTGCTCGACCATCGCTACCAGCGGTTCGATACATTCGGCAAGGTTGCCGGTGTCCACCGGCCAGTAGTTCATCTCCGTGTTGATATTGATCGTGTATTTCGAGCCCCAGGGCGGCCGGTTGCTTTCGTTCCAGATACCCTGGAGGTTCGGCGGTTCCGAGCCGGCGCGCGACGAGCAGATCGTCAGATAGCGGCCGAACTGGAAGAACAACGCGGCCAGTTCCGGATCGGCGCGGTCCAATGCGTGCCCCGCGCGCGAGTCCGTCGCCAGCGCCGCCGCCCGATCGGTACCGAGGTCGATCGAGACGCGACGAAACAGCCGGCGATGTTCGGCACTATGGTCGCCTCGAAGCTGCGCCCAGGATTTGCGCGCTGCGGCGGCGAGCTGGGCCTTGACGATGGCACTTGGGTCGGCGGAGACGTCGCCGGGCGATTTGAAACTGCTCGCCGCGACGATCAGGATCAGGACCGAGCGCGCGCCGCGTACCTGCAGCACCGGGCCGTTATGGCTGACGGTGCCGCCATCGGCGAAGACTTGGGCGCGTGTCTCGAAACGCAGGCGGCCTGGGATACCGCGATCCGAATTGTTGATGCCACTGAGCACCAGGGTCGAATTGCCCTCGACGCTTGCGCTGGCCCGCTGGCCAGTGCCGAACGAACAGTCGAGCGACACGGGAGCGCCCTCGGCGCGGACCGAGATGGCGATTACCTGGTCGACGGGCGAGCTCAGAATTTCGCGGGTATAAGTTGTCTTGCCGGAGACGAAGCGCGTGCGGCTGATCGCGCCATCGAGGTCGAGCTCGCGGCGATACTCCTCGACCGGTGTTTCCTCGACATCGACCAGGTCCAGCCAAAGGTCACCTAACGATTGATAGGACATCTCGCGCATCGGGACCGACTGGACATATTTCTCGGCATAGGCCTCCGCCTCGGCATATCTGCCGGCGAAGATCATTTCGCGGACCTTGGGAATCGCATCGCGGGCGGCGGGATTGAGATGCTGATAAGGACCGCCCGACCAGAAGCGGTCGTCGTTGAGTTGAAGCCGCTCAAGTTTGATGTTGCCGAACACCATTGCGCCCAGCCGGCCGTTGCCGATCGGGTGTGCCTCGGCCCAGCTGCCCGCCGGCTTGCTATGCCATACCAGCCAGCGTTCGGGCCTTTCGTCACCCGGAAGGCTGCGGGCGGCCGGCGCCCCCTGCGCGGCTGGTGCGCCCGTCGCGGACAGACTCGCTGCAAGACCCGCCGCCAGCACTTCGCGCCTGGAGATATCCATCCCGCGTCCTTGAATAGCTTACTGATATCTCTGTTTCGATCTGTGATCTAATATGCAAGGGTCATTGGAGGATGTTCGACCGGGTCACGCTAGGCCGGAGGAGGGACAATGCCGGTTGAAGCCGCGGCTCTTATCGCCAGGATGCGAAAGGCGACCATAGTCCTGGTAGCGCTTGCCGCGATTCACGCTCTGCCGGCAAGCGCGCAGCTCGACGGCAATTTCGACGAAGCGAAGGTCGCGCCTTATCGCCTTCCCGATCCGCTCGTGACGGTGGACGGCACCCCGGTGCGGACGGCGCAGCAATGGTGGAACCGCCGCCGGCCCGAACTCGTCGCTCTGTTCGAACGCAATATCTACGGGGTCAGCCCGGCGCGTCCCCCGCACATGCGGTTTGCCGTCATGGAGAAGAGTGCGGACGCGCTCGGTGGTCTCGCCGTCCGTGAGCAGGTCACGATCTATCTCGATGGCACTGCGGGCGGGCCGCAAATGTCGGTGTTGATTTACCTGCCCAGGAATGCGCGAGGTCCGGTGCCGGTGTTCGTCGGGCCGAACTTCCACGGGAACCAATCGGTCTCCGCCGACCCGGCGATTGCGATCACTCCCAACTGGGTCACGCCGGCCGAAGGCATCAACAAGAATCGCGCGACGCTGCATTCGCGGGGAATCGACGCCTCGGAATGGCCGATCGAGCATATCCTGAAGGCTGGCTATGGCGTCGCGACCTATTTTACCGGCGATCTCTACCCCGACAGCGACACGCAATATGCCCAGAGTATCTTGCCTTGGTATCGTACCAGTCCGTCGGCGCCCGATCACTGGGGGGCAGTAGCGGCCTGGGCGTGGGGACTGAGCCGCGTCTACGACTGTCTGGCGGCCGATCCCGCCATCGATGCAAAGCGCGTCATCGTCATTGGGCATTCGCGCTACGGCAAGGCTGCTTTGTGGGCTGGTGTGCTGGACACGCGCTTTGCCGCGGTGATCTCGAACGATTCCGGCGAGGGCGGCGCGTCGCTGTACCGCCGCAACTTCGGCGAGACGATCCGGGTGATGAACAATTACTGGTTCGCCCCGCGTTACAAGACCTTCTCCGAGCGCGAAGCCGAGCTGCCGGTCGACGCCCATGAGCTTATCGCGCTGGTCGCGCCGCGCCCGGTCTATATCGGCGCTGCGAGCGAGGATCTCTGGGCCGACCCGCGGGGGATGTTCCTTGCGGCCAGGGGCGCCGATCCGGTTTACCGACTGCTCGGCGTCGAAGGGATGGCGGGGGTTTCCATGCCGCCGCCCGGCGGGGCGATCCTGTCGCGGATATCCTATCACCTGCGTGTCGGCGCCCACGGGATCACCTTATGGGACTGGGACAATTACCTGCGCTTCGCCGATCGCTTCGTAGGTCGCCGGGCGCGTTGACACAAACCTGTAAGACAGCCAAGTTGCCGAACCTGAAGCCGTACCTGGGTCGGTCGGTGGATGCGTCGCAGGTGGGCGGACCCACGACGCGATGCGAATGCGACCACGTCCGAAGAGTATAAAAGTGGAGAGAACAATGGGGATCGCGCGGTCTTGGCTGGTTCCGGCGCTGCTGGCTTGCGCGATATTGATGGTGACGGCGCCGCGCGCCTTGGCCGCACCGGGCCGGAGCGAGATCGCGCTGGCCGACGGATGGCGCTTTCATCTTGGCGCCGTAGCGGGCGACGCGACCGCGCCATCGTTCGACGATAGCGATTGGGAACAGGTCCGGGTGCCGCACACCTGGAATCGGGTCGGAAATTACGGCGAGACCCGTCGGGCGGACGCCAATGTCACTCGCGGTGTCGGCTGGTATCGACTCAAGTTCCAGGCGCCGCGTGCCGAACCGGGCAAGCGCTTCTATCTGCAGTTCGATGCTGCCAGTATCGTCGCGGAGGTCTGGCTCAACGGCCGCAAATTGGGCGGCCATGCCGGCGCGTTCAGCCGCTTCCGGCTGGATGCCAGCGCGGCGATCCGGAGCGGCGGCGATAACGTGCTGACGGTCATGGTCGACAATTCCAAACCCGCGCCAGGCAGCACCACCGAGTTCGTCGTGCCGATCTCGGGCGATTTCTTCATGTATGGCGGGCTCTATCGCCCGGTAGCGTTGATCGTCACCGGCGCCGCGCATATCGACCTGCTCGATTTCGGCGGTCCCGGCATCTACGGTCATGTTACGAGCCTCAGCGACGCCACCGCCGCCGTCGCCGTGCTTGCGCGCTTGCGCAACGACGCGGCGCGCTCGGCAGACCTCACTGTAAGGACGACGGCGACCGATGCCTCGGGCAAGATTGTCGCGCGGGGGGAACAGCGCGTGCGTCTGGCGGCTGGGGCGGCGGGCGAGAGCCGCGCCGATCTCACCATCCCGTCGCCGCACCGCTGGAACGGCATCGCCGATCCTTACCTCTACCGCATGACGGTCGAGGTGATCGGAGCAAATGGCGCGGTGCTCGATCGGGTAGCACAGCCGCTGGGGCTGCGAACCGTCGCGGTCGATCCGAACCGCGGGTTCATCCTCAACGGCAAGCCGCTACGCCTCAACGGCGTCACGCGCCACCAGGACCGGCAGGACAAGGGCTGGGCGCTCTCCGACGCCGATCATGCCGAGGACATGGCGCTGATCCGCGAGATGGGCGCGAATAGCGTGCGGCTTTCCCATTACAATCAGGCCGAACCCTTTTACGACCTGGCCGACAGGAACGGAGTGATCCTGTGGGCCGAACTGGGGCTGGTAAATCTCGCCTCCATTCCCGGCAAGGCCGATACTCCGCCGGAGATGAAGGCGAGCGCGGAGCAACAGCTCGTCGAACTGATCCGCCAGAACTATAATCATCCCTCGGTCGGCGTCTGGTCGATCGGCAACGAGATCACGAATTGGGCATCGAAGGGCATCACGCCCTCCAACGCGCAGCCGCTGATGAACGCGCTCGACGCGTTGGCGCACGCCGAAGATCGCACGCGGCCGACCTCGATCGCGGTTTGCTGCGAGACGCTGCCGGGGCAAAAGGATGATGGCCGCGACACCACATCGGGTACGGCGGATACGGTCGGCTATAACCACTATTTCGGCTGGTACGGCGCGGGCCGGGTCGACGATGCCGCGCGGCTCGCCGAGGTGATGCTCGGACTGCACAAGATGCGTCCCAATCAGCCGGTGGGGGTGGGAGAATATGGCGCCGGCGGCGCGATCACCCAGCACACCGACAATATCCGCGGCGGCAAGGTCGAGAGCATCGCCCGTCCGCAGCCAGAGGAATATGAGGCGGGAGTCCACGAACTCGCCTGGAAGGGGTTAGCGGCGCAGGATTTCCTCTGGGGCACCTATGTCTGGCAGATGTTCGATGCCACCAGCGATTTGCGCTTCGAAGGCGACAGCACCGACATCAACACCAAGGGGCTGGTGACCTTCGACCGCAAGATCAGGAAGGATGCCTTCTATTTCTACAAGGCGGCGTGGACGACGGCGCCGATGATCTATCTGACCAGCCGCCGCTACGTCGACCGTGCCTATCCGGTGGTCGATGTGCGGGCCTATAGCAACGCGGCGAAAGCCGATCTGACGCTCAACGGGCGAGTTATCGGCAGCGCGAATTGTACCGACCATGTCTGTTCCTGGCCCGGCGTGCGGCTCGATCGCGGCGACAATGTCCTGGCGGCAAGCGTGCAGGGTGCGAGCGATCGGATCGTCTGGCGCTACGCCGGCCCGGACCGCGCGCTGCACATTCGGGCGGGCACGCTCACGGGCACGACACTCGCCGACGGCACGCGCTATGGCTCGGACAATTTCTTCGAGGGCGGCATCGGGACTACCCTCAATCCCTACACCTACGCGCTCTACGTGATGCCCAAGCCCGAAATGGGCACGCGCCGGGTGTTGGGCACGCAGCAGCCCGATCTCTACGCCAGCTGGCGCTCGGGCGCGCGCTTCAGTTATGCGCTGCCGCTACCCGACGGCCGTTACCGCGTGACGTTGCATCTGTTCGATCCGACCGAAACGGCGAAGGGCAAACGGGTCTTCACCGTGGCGCTGGGCGACGGCAAGCCGGTGACGATCGACATCGTGGCGAAGGCGGGGGCAGGGATGACCGCTACCACGCTCGACCTGCCGGCGACCGTAACCGACGGTATGTTGCGCCTCAGTTTCGAGGGTAAGGTAGGGGAGGCTCTCGTCTCCGCGATCGACGTGGTGGGCAGCTGATCGAGGGCGAGGGTCGCCGACCTTCCCGGCGACATGTACGCGGGCGTCACCGGTGAGCGGCGCTTCGCCGCGTCGCTGAAAATCGAGCGTCGAGGAGAGGGTCAGTCGGGCGTCTGGTCTATCCCGTCGTGCTCGCTGAGGCGGAAGATCGGGTCCATCGGAAACCACGTGCCGTCCGGTCCGGCCGCGGGAATCGGCTGCTGGAAGCGCTTCATTAACGCGACCCACGCGATGACGGCGGGATTGGCGGCGTCCATCTTCGCTTTCTCGTCCTCCGAAAAGGTATCGCTCGCATCGATGATCATGAAGAGGCGGTTTCCGGCGCGATAAATCTCCATATTCTCGATGCCGGCATCGCGGATCGACTGGGTCACTTCCGGGGAGGTGTTCCCCACTTTGTGCCAGCGCTCATATTCCGCGATCGATTCGGCATCGTCGATCAGGTCCAGCGCCAGGCAGATGCGCCGGGTCATGCGTTGACCCGGCCGCCGCCGAGCAACTTCGAGATGCCGGTGGTGAAGGACAAGACGTCGCCGCGTCGATGGAGCGCAAGTTCGACTTCGGAATATCCCATCGGAAGCCTTTCCTATTGCGCTACGGGGGCCATCCGCGGCACGGGCGCCTCGGCGCGGATAAGACCGCGATCCTTGAGCTCGCTCCACAATGTGGCAGGAATATCGACGCTCATCAGCCGGACCGCCTCCGTCACCTGGCGCGGATTGCCCATGCCTGGGATCACCGACACGACCTGCGGGTGGGCGAGCGGGAATTGGAGCGCGGCGGCCGCCATCGGCACGCCATGCGCCACGCAGATATCCTCGATCGCGCCGACGCGGTCGATGATCGTTTGCGGTGCCGGCCCGTAATTATAATGCAGGTCGCCGCCCTGGCGCACGCCCTTGGCGAGGATGCCCGAATTATACGGACCGCCGAGCACGATCTTGACGTCGCGCCGCTCGCACAGGGGCAGGAAGGTGGCGAGCGACTCCTGCTCGAGCAAAGTGTAGCGGCCGGCGAGCAGGACGACGTCTAGATCGCCCTCCGCCAGGACTTCCTCGCACACTTCATATTCGTTGACGCCGAGCCCGATCGCCCCGACCGCTCCGCCGTCACGCAGTTCGCGCATCGCCTTGTAACCGCCGTCCATGAATTCGCGGAACAGACGCGGATGCTCGTCGCCGTGCGTGAAGCGGCCGATATCGTGCGCGTAGAGGATGTCGATTCGCTCGCGCCGCAGCCGCTGCCGGCTCGCTTCGTAGGAGCGCATGATCGAGTCGTAACTATAGTCGAACACGCTCTCCACCGACTCAGGGGTGACGAAGCCCTGACGGAGCGCGCCGAGATCGGTGCCGGTGGGGACGGGATCAAGCCGGCGGCCAACCTTGGTCGAGAGGATCGAAGTCTCGCCGGGATCGATCAGCGGCAGCGTGCGGCCGAGGCGTTTCTCGCTCAGGCCGAAACCGTAATGCGGCGCCGTATCGAAATAGCGAATGCCCGCCGTCCAGGCGGTACGCACGGTCTCGGCGGCATTCTCTTCGGTCGTCCCGCGGTAGAGATTGCCGATCGCCGCCGCGCCAAAGCCGAGTGCGCCGAGCGCGCTGAAATCCACCATGTACCCGACCCTACTGAAGCTGGTTGATATATCAGATAGAACGACTCGTACGTCAGCCGTCAATCGCTTAAGCCGTAAAAGGCTGTTGCGACGCATTCGAAAAGGTCGGCTCGGGCGCTCTCGCTCGACGGTGCGGCTAGATCGAGCGCCGTCCGCACCCAATCGTCATAGCTGTCCCCGGCGTGGAGCAGCACCGGCCAGTCGCTGCCCCACATCAGGCGCTTCGGGAAATGCCGGACCAGATGGGCGACATAGGGCGCGAGCTCGCTTGCCGATTGGCCCGCCGCTTGTTCGGTCCTGAGACCCGAGAGTTTGCAATAGAGGTTGGGCAAGGTCGCGAGTGCGGCGATGTCGTCGCGCCAGGGATCGAGCTCGCCGCGTGCCGCAAATGGCTTGGCGCCATGGTCGATCACGATCGGCAGGTCCGGCCAACGGCTGGCGAAGCGGTAAAGCGGCTCCAGATGACGGGGTTGGATCAACGCATCGAAGCGAAGGCGGTGGGCAAGCATCGCCTCGATCGCGGGCGTGACCGCTGGGCGCAGGATCCACTCGCTGTCATGGATCGACTGAAGCATAGGCCGAAGGCCGCGCAGCTTGGGTCGTGCGGCGAGATGGGCGATGCGCGCCGGTGCGTCGGCACGATCGAAATCGACCCAGCCGACAATCGCCTTGACGGTCGGATCTGTCCCGGCCGTCTCGAACATCCAGTCCGTATCGGCATCCGACGGCTGCGACTGGACGAGGACGCTGCCCACCAGGTCATAATCCTTGGCTACCGCCCGCAGGTCATCGGGAAGGAAATCGCGGTAGATCGACGGCCAATCGGCATCGGGCCAGCTTTGCCCCGGGCCGCCGATCTTCCAGAAATGCTGATGCGCGTCGAGAACGCGCATCAGAACATGCCGAGAATTCGCTGAAGCGCCGCCTGGAAATGATGCGACACCGCGGTTTCGGCCGCCGCCGCGTCGCGTATCCTGGCCGCTTCCAGGATCTCGAGATGCTCGCGCAGCGTACGCAGCGCGAGCGGCCGGGTGACGAGCCGCTCGAGGCGAATCAGCGTCACGTAATTCTTGAGCCGGCGCGCGGTCGTCTCGATCAGCGGATTGCGCAGGCTCGCGATCATGCCACCGTGAAGTCGCTCTTCCAATTCGCCCAGCCGATCAATCATGCCGGCGTCGAATTCGCCGCGCTCGATATCCTCGATAAGTGCCTTGTGGTCCGCGATCAGCGCCGCCACCGTCTCGACCTCTGCGGTCTCGGCATAAGTACGCGCCGCAGCACGCTCGATGATCGTACGGAACTGATAGGTGCTGCGCGCCAGCTCCAGATCCGGTTTCAAGAACTGGATGCCCGACCGGGGATGGATGGTCAGTACGCCTTCCGCCTCGAGGACCCGCAGCGCATCGCGTAACGGCTGGACGGGGATATCGAGGAGGTTGACCAGGTCGTTTTGCGACACGAACGCGCCGGCCGGCACCTTCCGGTCGAACAGCCCCTCCAACACCCTGTCATAGGCTATATCGCTGAGGCGGCGGTTGTCGGGGGTTTCTCGCGGGCCGGTCTCGTCAGCCAAAGAAGCCGCTTGCGTCATCGTACCCCCTGTCATATCTCAAAATATAACTGATATTTCAGTTGTTGCCTAACGACTAGATTGTAGTGGGGAAAATGCGGATAGTCGACTTTCGGATCACGCGTTTCCAGTTCCGGCGCGATCGAGTCATCGGCGACAGCCAGGTGCGGGCGGACGAAGTTCACCTCGCCGCGCTCGAACTGATCGGCGAGCAAGGTGCAACCGGGCTGGGTTTCGTCCAGAGCCTGTTCCACCCGCTCGCTTCCGAAGCGGAACTTGCCCGCGTGTTTCGCGAAGAGGTGTGGTCGGGCTTGGAAAACCAGCCGGCGGGAGCGGTCGCGCATCGCGTCAACCGCCCGCGCGGTGGCAATATACGCCGTCTTTCGGTCCCCTTCGAGGAAGCGCTGCAGCAAGCAGTTTGGGATCTGTTCGCCAAGTCGGTCGGAATGCCGCTATGGCAATTGCTGGGCGGCAAGCGCGATCACGTCCGCGGATATGCCAGCGGACTGGATTTCCACCTGTCGGACGACGCGTTTTCGGCATTGTTCGAGACGGCCCGGTCGCAGGGCTTCTCCGCCTTCAAAATCAAGGTCGGGCACCCCGATCTCGATCGCGATATCCATCGCCTCGATCTGCTTCGCCAAGCCGTCGGCGCTGACGCGGTCGTGATGATCGACGCCAATGAGGCTTGGTCTCCCAAGCAGACGATCGCCAATCTGGAAGCCATGCGCCGCGCGGGTCACGACATCTTCTGGGTCGAGGATCCGATATTGCGCCACGATTTCGAGGGGCTGAAGCTGCTGCGCCAATGCGCCGGCACGACGCTGATCAACTCCGGCGAATATCTCGATGCCTCAGGTAAGCGTCAGTTGCTCCAGGCGGGCGGCGCCGACCTGCTCAACGTGCACGGCCATGTCACCGACGTGATGCGGATCGGTTGGCTCGCGGCCGAATTCGGCGTGCCGGTCACGATGGGCAACAGCTTCCTGGAGATCGGCGTCAACATGGCGGCGGCGCTGCCCGAGTTGAACTGGATCGAGTATAGCTACCAGAATTTCGACCATCTCGTTGAGGCGCCGTTCGCGATCCGCGATGGCCATATCTGGGCGTCGCACGCGCCGGGTCATGGCCTGGTGCTGAGCGAGGACGCCCGCCGCGACTGGCGCCGGCCCGAGATCGTCGGCCAGGGAGAACTCGGCGAAGCGCCGCGCCAGATCTATTTGAGCTGATCCGCGATCGTATCGCTTGCCAAGGACCCATCCAGAGGTGCTGGCGGTGTCGGAGAGACTGTATGGAAGAGACCGCTATTCCGCGATCGGGCGAGAGTTTCGTCGAGCTGATGCGCAATCCCGCGCATCCGGTTGGCGCGCGCAAATGGCTGTTGATGGGCTCGCTGACGGCGGTGTTCTTCCTGCTGCTCGCGCTTTATGCGGGCGTGCTCGGCGTGCTGCTGCCCAATCAGATCCAGCTGCTCGATCCGGCGAACAAGGAAGGCAATCTCGCCATCATGTTCGCGGTCACTTCGGTATTCAGCACGCTGACTACCCCGATCGCCGGCGCCTTGTCGGATCGCACGCAGGGCCGCTTCGGGCGTCGCACACCGTGGATCGTGATCGGCGCGCTGATCGGCGGCGCGAGCCTGTTCGCGGTTCCGCAGATGCACGGCTTCTGGGCGATCACGGGATTTTGGGTGGTGGCGGCGATTGCGCTCAATTCGATGCAGGCCGCGATTACGACGATCGTCGCCGATCGCTTTCCCGAACAGGAGCGGGGGACCGTATCGGGCTTCGTCGGCGCCGGCATGACCGCGGGGCTCACCGCGGGTACGGTGGTGGCGGGTTTGATGGCGTCGCATCTCGTGGCGGCCTATGGTCTCTTCGCCGCGGCGATTGCGGCGGTGTGCGTCATCTTCGTGATGCTGAACCCGGAACCGCGGCTCGCGGTCGCGGCGCCCGAGCCCTTCCGGCTCGACGCGTTTCTCAAGAGCTTCTGGGTTTCTCCCCGCAAATATCCAGATTTCGGCTGGGCGTTCCTGGGGCGCTTCACCATCTACATGGGCTATCAGGGCATCGTCACCTATCTGCTCTACATCCTCCAGGACCATATCCACCTGTCGATCGACGAAGCGAACAAGACGATCGCGGCGCTCTCTTCGGTGACTTTCGTCGCTCTGGTGATTTCCGGCTTTGCCTCAGGGTTCCTTTCGGACCGGATCGGGCGGCGCAAGCCGCTCGTATTCGCGTCGAGCATCATCATGGGAATCGCGCTGCTGGTGCCGCTGCTGATGCCGACGGTGGAAGGCATGTACGGCTATGCGGTGCTGATCGGGCTCGGCTACGGCGCCTTCATGTCGGTCGACATGGCGCTGATGACGCAGGTCCTGCCCAAGCGCGCGGATGGGGACGAATCGACGGGCAAGGATCTGGGCCTCCTCACCACCGCGATCAACATTCCGCAGATCATCGCACCGGTGCTGGCGGTGATGCTGCTCAAGGCGACCGGCAACGATTACAGCGCGTTGTTCATCGCGGCGATCGCCTTCGTGTTCGCGGGCTCGTTCTTCGTCTGGCCGATCAAGTCGGTGCGGTGACGCTCAGCGCCGCCGGAATGCCGGCGCGCGCTTCTCCTTGAACGCAGCGCGGCCTTCCTGCGCGTCCTCGGTCGCAAAACAGATCGTCTGCAGGTCGCGCTCATATTGCATTGCCTTGTCGAGCGGCATCGAAAAGGCGGCGCGCAAATTGAGCTTGGCGGTTTCGGCTGCGATCGGCGCACGTGACGCGATCGTCGCGGCCAGCGCACGGGCGCGCTCCATCAGCGCCTCGGGCGCTATGACTTCGCTCACCAACCCCCAGGTCAGCGCCCGACCGGCATCGATCGTATCGCCGGTCATGATCATCATCGCCGCGTTCGACATGCCGATCGAATGCGCGAGGAGTGCAGCCATGCCGCCCCCGCCGATCCAGCCCAGCTTGATCTCGGGCGCCGCGAATTTCGCGTTCGAGGAAGCGATACGGATGTCGCACGACAAAGCCGTCTCCAATCCGCCGCCCAGTGCATAGCCGTTTACCGCGGCGATGCTGGGTTTCAGCAAATGGTGGATGGCATCGCAATAATCGGCGCGGTTGCGGAAGTCCCAGGGCGTCGCATAGCTGTCGAGCTCGGCGATGTCCGAACCGGCGCAGAACGCCTTTGGACCGGCCCCGGTGATGATGACGCAGCGTATCTGGTCGTTGCGGTTGCACTCCTCTGTCGCCGCCACGATCGCCTTGGACATGGCGGGTGTGGCGGCGTTGAGCTTTTCCGGCCGGTTGAGCGTGATGGTCGCGACCTGGTCCTCGACGGTGAAGAGCAGAGTGTCGGTCATGGCGTATTCCTAGAGCGTGATGGCGAGAGTTTGCCCCGCCGCGACGAAGGCTGTCGCAACGGTCTCACCGATATGCGGATGATCCCAGGTCAAGTCGGCGTAGCGCATCAGTCCTGTCGCACGATCCCGTTCGCCAGCAGGCGCTCGATCGAAGCGTCGTCGAAGCCGGCTTGCGCCAGGACTTCGCGGCTATGCTCGCCGATCAACGGGGCGCCGCGCTCGACGGCGGAAGGCGTCTTGGAGAAGCGGATCGGGAACCCCGGCGTCTTCACCCGGCCTTCGCTGGGATGGTCATATTCGACGAAGGTGCCATTGTGCGCGATCTGCGGGTCCTCGACGAGATCTTCATATCCATAGACCGGCCCCGCCCAGATATCGTTGGCGCGAAACAGTTCGAGCCATTCGGCGCTGGTCTTCGCGGTCAGCCGCTCGCGGACTGCCGCAAAGATCGCGTCGCGATGCGTCCAGCTGTCTGTTTCGTCATCCATCCCGGCGAAGCTCGGCTCGCCGATCAACTCGCCAAGCGTGCGGAGATTGGCGAAGGCCATGGCAATGAAGCCGTCGCTAGTGGCGAACACGCCGTAAGGGGCGCGGATATAGCAATGCGCGTGGCGTTCGGCTGAGCGGGTCTGCGGCTTGTGGCCGACGGTGAAGACCGACAATTCCTGCATCTGGATGGTGACGACCGCGTCGAGCATGTTGACCTCGACCAGCTGCCCTTCGCCGGTACGCTCGCGGTGGAGCAAGGCCGCCAGCACGCCTTCGAACGCCGAATAGGCAGTGATGGCGTCGGCGAGATACTGGCCGGCGGGAGCGGGCGGATCACTCTCGCGGCCGGAGGACAGCATCGCTCCCGACATCGCCTGGAGAAGCAGGTCCTGGCCCGGCAGGCTCACATAGGGTCCGCTTTCGCCATAGCCCGAGATCGAGACATAGATCAGCTTGGGATTGATCGCCGACAGCGTCTCATAATCCACGCCCAGCCGCTTGGCGACGCCCGGTCGGTAATTCTGGACGAAGACGTCGGCGGTCTTCACCAGTTCGAGCAGCACGGTTTTGCCGTCCTCGGACTTCAGGTCGATCGCCAGACTGCGCTTGTTGCGGTTGAGCGAAAGGAACGACACGTTCACGCGATTGCCGGTCGCCCCGCCCGCGGCGCGGAAACGCTGCCATTCGCCGCCGGTCGGCTCCACTTTTACTACGTCTGCGCCGAGATCGCCCAGCCGCTGCGCGGCGAACGGGCCCGCCATCGCGATGGAGCAATCGAGTACGCGATAGCCGCTCAAGATACCCATGATGTCTGTCAGTCCTCAGTGCATGACCCACCCGCCATCGACATTGAGCGTCTGGCCGGTGATGAAGCCCGCGTCGTCGGACGCGAGGAAGGCGAGCGCCTTGGCGATATCGGCAGGGGTCCCCCGCCGCTTGACCGCCTGACGATCGAGCACGAAGCGCGTATACCCTTCGGGATCCGGGTGGATCTTCTCGGCATCGGTGGGGAAGGCGCCGGGCGCGATCGCATTGACGGTGATGCCGTCGCCGCCGAACTCCCGTGCCCAGGCCCGGGTAAGCCCGACCAACGCGCCCTTGGACGCGACATAGGGCGAGAGCAGCGCCCAGCCGCCATAAAAGGTTACGCTGGCGACGTTGATGATCCGTCCCCATTGGCGCGCCTTCATGCCGGGCAGCGCCACTTGAACCGCGACGATCCCGGCGTCGACATTCACTCGCTGCACCGCCTGATGTTCTTCGATCGTATAGTCTTCGAAGGGTTTGGACGGGTAGATCGCCGCATTGTTGATGACGATATCATAGCCGCCGGTCTGCTCCGCCACGCGGGTGATGTCGGCGCGGAAGCCGGCGAGATCCGAAAGGTCGCTAGCAAGCACGACAAGGCGCTCGCGGGCGTCGTCAGGTGCTGCGGCGTCGAGCGCCGCGACCTTTGCGGGGTCGTTGTCCACGGCGACCACCCGCGCCCCGACTTCCAGAAAGGCGAGCGTCGTCGGCAGCCCCAGACCACCCGCCGCGCCGGTGTAGAGGATCGTGCGGCCGGCGATGCTCATGCCTTCGCCTCCCGGCCGGGGATGCGCGGATAGTCGCCGCTGGGTGCCGGGAAGTCGGTATCGGGCTGGCCGCCGATCGCGCGGATGCGGGCCTCGGCGCGCGCAATGGCGTCCGCCCCATCCAGCACGGCGAACACGGTATCGTAGCGCCGCTCCTCGCCATGTTCGAGCCAGATCAGTTCGTCCCGCTGGCGGGCGAACTGCTTGCCCAACACATGGTTGGTGGAGGGCTCGATGCCCAGCGCATACTGGCCGGCCTGAAAGTTCTGCCATTCGTAATGGCAGGGGAATTGGTCCTTGCGCGTCTCGACGAGCACCCCAAAACCCAGCGCATCGTTGACCAGGGCGACGGGCACGCGGCCATCGGCATCGGCCGCCATTTCATGCTGCCAGACCTGTTCGTGGAAGCCGTGTTGCGGACGGGGCATGGTGCGATAGCCGACGCCGCTTTCGGCATAACCTTCGCCGGCATGCGCTGCCCATACGACCTGATCGAGCGGCGCGAGGTAGCGCGACTCTTCGGCCAATACGGGATGTCCGATATTGATATGGTAGAGGAACATGTGCGGCGTGCGGTAGAAGCCGTGGTTCACGACGCGATCGCGCAGATGGATCTCGTCGCTGCCAACCTCGGCTTCGATCCGCCGGATCAGATGCAGGTCCTCGCCGAACACGGTCGATTGCTGAACGATGCCCTCGGCCCAGAGGACGCAACGATCGCCCTCCCATCGTTCGCCATAGCCGGTCAGGCGAGCAGGAATGGTACCGATGCGGCCGTGCAGCGAGGACGATACCGTCCGCCGTGGTCCATAGACATATTGGGCTGCATCGTCCTCGTCCATGAACAGGATATGATCGAGGCCACAAGTCACCATCAGGCCGGAGAAGGAGCGCAGCCAGGAAAGACCGCCTTCGCCTTCGTATTCATGCAGCCCCGGATGACGAAAGCCGGCCGGCGAATGCCAGCCGATCGCTCGGCCGTTATGCTCGCAATCGGCGATGTCCATCGCGCGGTCGACGAGGACCGTGAAGCGCAGCCCGGTTCCGGTGCGAAACTCGAGCATGCGAATGCCGCGTTCGACTCCGTCGCCGAGCGTCATCAACCGCACGCCCGCGAATTGCGACAGCGAGCCGGCATGCTCCGCGACATCGCGCGCCGATATCGATCGGCCGAACAGCTCGACCATGTGCAACGTCCTCCGTGTGAGCGCGACCTACTGCCTAAGCAAATAGATCAGTTGCCGCAACAGAGATATCAGGCCATCGGGGCGAGCGTGACGTCGATAACGCAGCGGTTTTCGTCGAGACCGATCGTAAGATCCGCGCGGGCCGGCATCTCCTCGAGAATGTGACGCGTGAGACGCTCATAATGCTGGATGAAGGTCTCGATCTCGGCATTGCTCATCCCGGCGCGAGGCCCGTTCCCCGCTGCGCGGCGCAAGTCTTCCTCCTGCTCGGTGCGCCAGGCGCGGACCACCTCGAATCCGGGGGCTCTCAGCAGGATCAGCCGATCGAGACGCGCAAATAGGGATTGATAAGGGCCGGCGAGCTGATCGTTGACGAAGCGGCGCCAGCTGCCCGATCGATCCTGCTCCGCCTCCAGGGCGTTTACCGGCATTGCCAAAGCCGCCTCGCTCTGCGCGCGCGCGCCGACGCACCAGCCTTCGAACAGGATGATCTGGACCCCTGGCGGAGCGGTCCGCCACCGATCGCTAGGCGCACGGTCGTCTCGCGCCTTGTCGAAACTCGGTAACCGTACCGATTCTCCCGATCGCAGCTGATCGAGCATAGTCGTGGCTGGCGCCACGTCATGCGTCCCGGGCACCCCGCGCGTGCGCAGGAGCCGGTGCACTTCCTCGCCGAGCACGCGTCGTTCCGCCGCGGTCAGATAGAAATCGTCGAGCGACAGCACCACCACGCGGATACCCTCCGCAGCCAGCGCCGCACCGACCTGGCCGGCCGCCGTGCTCTTGCCACTGCCCTGCGCCCCGCACAAACCGATGACGATCGGCTGCCGAGTGCTGCGCGCCAATGCGTCTCTTATGTCCTGTTCGATGATATTGGCGACAGACGACAATTCAGGCGACACGGTCTCGCGGCTCCCTGCCGTCGAAAAACGATTCGAGATTGGCCGCGGCCCGCATGCCCATCGCGACGCGCGTCTCGATCGTGGCGCTGCCGAGATGGGGCAGCAGCACGGCATTGTCGCGTTCGAGAAGCGCAGGGTGCACTTGTGGCTCCTTCTCATAGACGTCCAGGCCGGCTGCGGCGATGCGGCCGGTCGCAAGGGCTTCGGCGAGCGCGGCCTCGTCGACGACCGTTCCTCGCGCGGTATTCACCAGGATCGCGCCGGGCTTCATGCGGGCGAGCAACGCGGCATCGATCATGTGATGCGTCTCGGCGCCACCCGGTGTGTGAAGCGACAGGATGTCGGCCTCAGTCGCAAGCGCCTCGAGGCTGGGCACATAGCGTGCATCGAGCTTCGCCTCGATCTCGGCGGAAATCCGGCGACGGCTGAAATAAGCGATTTTCATGCCGAAGCCGGCCCGGGCGCGCTCTGCCGTCATCTGGGCGATCCGGCCGAAGCCGACCAGGCCCAGCGTCTTGCCGACGATGCTCTGTCCGATCAGGTTGGTCGGCGTCCAGCCACTCCATTCGCCGGCGCGCAACACACGCTCGCCTTCGCCGGCGCGGCGCGCCGCGCTCAGCATGAGCAGGATCGCGAGCTCCGCCGTCGCGTCGGTGAGCACATCGGGAGTGTTGGTGACGACGATGCCGGCGCCGCGTGCGGCGGCCAGATCAACATGATCCACGCCGGCGCCGAAATTCGCGATGATGCGGACCCTGGCGTCCGCAATCCCCAGGATGTCCGCATCCAGGCGGTCCGTGATCGTCGGGCAGAGCGCGTCATAATCGCGCATCGCCTGGGCGAGCTGGTCTCGATCGAGCGGGGTATCGTCCGGATTGAAGGTCGTATCGAAATGCGCGTCGAGATGCTGCTCGACAGTCGTGGGCAGACGGCGCGTGATGAGCAGCCGGGGGAGAGCCATGTCTCGTCCTATCCGAAGTTGCGTATGTCGCCGACGGTGATGTCGCTGCTGCCGCGTGCATCGATCGCGGTGGCGCGTGGCCGCTGCGACGCTATGCCGTCGATGATCGCTCCGCGGACATCGTCGAGCACGATCGTCGGGCGCGCGTCGGGCGCCTCGGTCCGGAAGTTCATGTCGCGTAGCGTCAGCCTGCGGGCATGCCGGGCGAAGAAGCCATGCGCGGGCAGCGTGCCCATGAAGCTCACCTCCAGGCTCGTCACCCGCCGGTCCTCGGGTACGCGTGCGGCGTCCTCGGCGGTGCCGCCCCCGCTGCTGGTGATGTCGATATTGGTGAAGCTGACATCCTCGATCGGTGCATCTGCGATTCCCGCGACCCCGCAGGGATAGCGCGGATCGGCGCCCGAAACGTTGATGTCGCTGAACTTGACGCGGCGGCACTTGCCGACCGTCGTACCTGCCGGCGCCCGCAGCCGGGCGGCCTGGTGTACGAATAGCGGATGATTGACCGGATTGCGCATGGTGATTCCGGAAACGAGTACGTCCTCCAGCGTGCCGCCGTCCACCACGCCGACCAGGATGCCGCGGCTGTTCTCGCAGGTGCAATTGGTGATCTGGATGTTGCGGAAGCCGCCATTGCTCTCGGTGCCGAGCTTGATACGGCCCAGCGGCCCGACCCCGTCGACGCTGGTATAGGGCGATTGGCGGTAGGTTCCGTCGAGCAGCGACCCCATCGCATAGCCCATCGTCTTGCAGCCGATCACCGTGACGTCCTCGCAGAAGACCTTGCGATCGAGCGCGTAGCTGCTCTTGAGGACGATCGCGTCGTCCTTGGGCGCGTTGACGATGCAGTTGGAGATTCGGACGTCACGACAGCAGTCGATATCGATGCCGTCGCGATCGGTATCGAGAGTGAGATTGTCGATCGTCATGTTCGTCACGCCATGCGCGATCACGCAGAAATGGCCGCCCTGTAGCACCGCGAAATCGCGCAATACGACATTGTGGCAATTGCGCAGTCCGATCGACTTGTCGGCGCGACCCAGCATGGCGCGCTCCTTGGGATCGCGAAGTCGAGCCTCGCGCGGGGTTATGCCGAGCTCCTTCGGCGACTTCCAGCCCAGCTTGTTGTGCCAGCGATCGCCAGGTCCTTCGCGGTCGAGGCCCAATCCGTGGATCAATCCGCGCCCGACCACGGCGACGTTGCTGACGCCGTCGCCATAGATCAGGCTGTTGTGGACATGGGTGATCCCGAAATCCTGGAATTGCTCCTCCATGTCGTTTTCGGGCTCGTCATAGGCGCCCTTGTGCGCGACCGGATCGGCGGCTTCGATCACTGCACCCGCCGTCAGCACGATCGTCACGTTGTCCTTGAGCCGGATCGAGAAGCACAGATAGCGTCCCGGCGGCACGACGACGGTGCCGCCGCCCGATTGGGTTGCGGCATTGATCGCGCGGTTGATCGCATTGCTGTCGATCGCCTTGCCGTCGCCCTTCGCACCATAGGTCCGCACGTCGTGGAATGCGCCCAGCGACCGCGCGGTTTGGGCCAATGCGGGCTGCGCGAGCAGCGCGGCGCCCAGCCCGATCACGGCGCCGCGGCGGCTCAGCTCGGTTTGGGCCAGCAATCGCCCGGGCGCACCGTTCATTTCGCGGATCCGGTCGCCGGATCATAGATCGGCACATTCGCTTTTGGCTCGACGCCCGATGCGTCCATCACCTTGCGCGCCTCCGCCGGCCAAGTCGCGCCTTTTACCAAATGATCGTCGAGGATCAGATTGTTCTGATAGGCGTCCCACATCCCGCCGACTTCCGTGGTGTTGTGCCAGTTGCCGGTGGCAGTGTTGTCCGGGCTGATCCGCTCAGGGAAGGAACCCCGCACCGTATTGACGTTGAGCCACTTGCCCGCTCCGTCGACGACGTTGTTGCGGACGGTCACGTAGCGCGACCCCTCGTCGAGATAGAGCGCGATCTTCTTGGGGATATCGTAGACGTAATTTTCCGCGATTACCGTGCCCGGGCTGGCGGAAAGGTTGTAGATCGCGCCGCCATCCTCGAAATGCCGTTTGGCGCCGTGGATACGGTTGTAGGCGACGATCACGTCGCGGTGCGTCGTCGGCTCGCGATAGACCAGATTGGGCGCATAATCGTAATAGCCCCGCTCGCGCGTGCGGTAGGACGGATTGCCCCCGGGATCGTTCAGCCCCCATCCCCAGCCGATATCGATGCCGTCATAGGGGACGTCGGAAATGTCATTGTGCAGGATAAGGGCGCGATCGACATAGGTGCTGAGCACGGCGCTATTGTCCCGGTAATCCCGGCTCACGTTCCAGATACGATTGTTGCGGATCATCACCTGGCGGTTGGTCTGGCCTTCGCTGACGGGGTGGTGCGCCTCGCGCCGCACGCCGCCCACCAGGATCGCGCCGGCGGCGATGTCGGTGAAGACATTAGCGGAGACCTCGATAGCCTGCGCGCCATAGCCGATGCCGCTGGCGTTAGCGTCGGGGTTGTTGCCGATGCCAATCGCGACCTGACCGAGATGGGCAAAGACGTTGTGATCGAACCTGATCCGCTGCGCGGCCGAAATCTGGATCGCGGCGGGGATCTGCGACCATTCGTTGCGCCGCATCTCGAAGCCGGGACAGCCCCAGGAGCAGCTCTTCAGCGCATCCGTCGGGCGGCTCTTCGATGGGCCGGCCAGGAATGCGCCGCTCTGCTGATTGGCATAGCCCTCGCTGGTCGAAGGACCCATCCAGCTGGTGTAGGAAAAACGGAAGCCGCTGAAACTGATGTCGCGGACCGGGCGGTCATAGCTCCCGCTGATCGAGATCAGATAGGGCAAGCGGGGCAGCTCGACGCGGACCCTGGTCATGTCGGTACCGGGCAGGGGGCGATAGTAGAGCTTGCCGGCCGCGGGATCGAGGTACCATTGGTCGGCCTGAGTGAGGAAGGCGAGCGAGTTGACCAGATAAAGATGCGCGAATTCGGGCCCATAGGGCTTGTTCAGCGTATCATAGCCCCAATTGTTATTGTCCCATGCGGGCTGCTGCATGACCAGTCGTCGGCCTTCGATCCGCTCGACCGGCGCGAAGCGGTCGGTGAAATAGCCCAGGCCCTCCACTTCGACGCGGCGCTGGTCGGGCAGCTTGGCGAGATAGTCGTAGGCCGGATCGTTGATCACCAGCGCGGCGTCGGTGAAGGTCACCGCCGATCGCGGAACCTCGATCGCCGCGCGTTTCGCGAGATGATCGTCCACCCAGAGCTGACGGGAATCCACCCCTTTGGGAACCGAGGCGACGTAGAGGTTGCGAGCGCGGTCAACGAGCTTCCAGCCTTCGACGGCGACGCCCCCGGATATCACCGGACGGGCATTCTCGGCCGCCTGCCACGTGACACCGTGTCCGTTCAGGCCGCCGTCCAGTGCAGTAAGGTCGAGGGGCGCGTCGAGCCGGTAGATGCCGTCCATTACGGTCAGCACGACATCGCGGCTCTGATTGGCAGTCCGCGCCGCGGTTTGGGCGCGCTTCAGCGTGCGAAAGGGCCTGTCTTGCGTGCCCGGGCCGTTGTCATCGCCGGCGGGCGAGACAAAAAAGCCGACCCTTGTCGGCTCCTGTGCCAGCGCCCCCGACCAGGCGGTGACACATAGAAGGATCGCAATGCGGCGCCACATATCCATCTATTCCGCTCCAGATCGATCTTCGACCATGTTTGAAACTGATATAACAGTATGCCGTATAGATATGTCAATTAGATGGGCAGCATCACCGTCCGTCAAAACTTTCACTCGAAGGCCGTCGCCCTGACGCCCCTTCGCTAAGCATAGAGTTGTCGGACTTGCTGGATTTCGCGACCGCACTCGTTCGTGCAGCGGCGCAGGCGGGGCATAGGCCGAGATGCGGCTCACCGCGAGAACGCAGCAACAACGATGAAAAGGGCAAAGAGGGCACAGGCCGCGACAACTTAGAACGAGCGCAGCCCCCCAGCCCTCAGTTTGCAGCTCCCGTCCGGCTGTTAGCCGCGACGGGAGCGTAAAACCGCCATCCTCAGTCCGCCGCCTCCAGCTTGTCGGCGGTGCGCAGCTCGAAATCGCTGGCGTCGTGGCGTTCGTGGAGTTGCGCGGACGGCTCGCCAGTCACCTTGTTGACCATGCGGCCGCGCTTCACCGCGGGGCGGTCGAAGATCTGGTCGGTCCAGCGGATGACGTTCTTGTACTCCTGCACCTGCAGGAACTCGCCCGCGTCATAGGCCAGTCCCTTGACCAGCGCGCCGTACCAGGGGGCGGTCGCCATATCGGCGATCGAATAATCCTTCCCGCCGAGATATTCGCTCTCGCCCAGCCGGCGGTCGAGCACATCGAGCTGACGCTTCACTTCCATCGCATAGCGGTTGATCGGATATTCCTGCTTGAACGGCGCATAGGCGTAGAAATGCCCGAACCCGCCGCCGAGGAACGGCGCGCTGCCCATTTGCCACATCAGCCAGGACAGGACTTCCGCGCGCGCAGGATAGTCGGTGGGCAGGAACGCGCCGAACTTCTCGGCCAGATAGATCAGGATCGCGCCGGATTCGAACACGCGCACCGGGGCGGCCGGGTCGGTGTGATCCATCAGCGCGGGAATCTTGGAATTGGGATTGGCCGCGACGAAGCCGCTGCCGAACTGGTCGCCCTGGTTGATGCGGATCAGCCAGGCGTCATATTCGGCGCCTTTATGGCCGAGGGCGAGCAATTCCTCGAGCATGATCGTCACTTTCACGCCGTTGGGCGTGGCGAGGGAATAGAGTTGCAGCGGATGCTTGCCGACTGGCAGCTCCTTGTCGTTCGTCGGTCCGGCGATCGGCCGATTGATACTGGCGAACGCGCCGCCGTTCTCCTTGTCCCAGGTCCAGATTTTCGGCGGGGTATAATCGGTCGGCTCGCTCATCGATGCAGCTCCACGGTTCGCGCCCGGAACGGCCCGGCGACGCCGTGGCTAGCTAGGAAGCCCGACCGGGTTTCGCCACCTTGAAGGCGTGCCCGCCACGGTTATCGATCGCAGGATCGTCATGCCTCCAATATTGCATGGGCGCGCACCGGGAACGTGCCCATCTTGCTGACCTTGGGCGGGACGGCCCAGAAGCGGAATCCGTCGATTGGGAGCGTAGCCAGATTGGTCATATGCTCGCAGATCGGGATGCCCGCGCCGAGCAGGATCGTATGCACCGGTCGCTCGCCGCCGGAAACGTCGTCGATATTGTAGGAATCGATGCCGACCACCAGCGCGCCACGATCGCGCAGATAGGTCGCGGCGCCGGCGGTAAGGAACGGGTGATCCTCGAAATATTGATCGGTCCGCCAATGCCGATCCCAGCCGGTGTGCACCAGCACCGCGCGGCCGCCGACATCGCTCGCGGCAAAGGCGGTCCAGTCGATCGCGCGCCCCGCTTGCCCCGCGACCCGCACGACTACCGCCGGTACGCCGCTGATGCGGTCGAGATCGAGCCCAGACAGGTCGTAGCCGTCGGCGTAACGATGGAACGGCGTGTCGAGATAGGTGCCGGTATTTCCGACCATTTCGATCTTGCCGATCTGGAACTCGGTGCCTTCGGCATAGGTCGCCCGCGATTGCTCGCGCGATAGATGATCGCACATAAGCGGAGCGGGCAATCCTTTGTAGGTGATCATTCCGTCTTCGATCGTATGGCTGAGGTCGATGCGCCGGCTCGCATCGGCCACTGCCGGTCGAACGGCCGCGGCGGCGCGTTTGTGGCGCTCTTCGATGATCCGCTTGTTGAGGATCCGCACCTCGCCAACCATGAGCAGCCGCAGATCGGCGATGATGTGCGCGGCGAGCATGTCGTCGGTGATGTCGTCGCCATCGATATCGAGCCGGAAATCCTGACCCTGGATGCCGCCCCCGTTCGAAAAATCGACCTCGAAATCGAAACACACTCGCTTGTCGCCCACAATTCTAGCCTTTCCAGCCGCGCCCAGTCGCGGCGCGATCTAGGGTCTAATCGTCCCGTTACGCCAGCGCGAACGCGGTGTGATGAACTATCCGATGCGGGGCCGGTACAAACGCGGTATCGTAGACGTGGCGGCGGATGATGAAGGTGAGGGCAGCTTGATAGCGGTGCGCGAGCGCGGGCGCAGCGGCGGGTCGGAAACGGAGATGGCGCTGTTTGCCCGGGTCGTGGGCGGTGACCGCGCGGCGTTCGAGGAATTGTACCGCCTCTATCATCCCCGGCTGACGCGGTTCCTGCTCAACCTGATCCGGCGTCCGACATTGGTCGAGGAAGTGCTCGACGACACGATGATGGTCGTTTGGAACCGCGCCGACAGCTTCAACGGCGCAAGCAAGCTGTCGACCTGGGTCTTCGCCATCGCGTACCGCAAGGCGATGAAGGGCCTGAAGCGGCAGGACGAGGCGGTCGAGGACAAGGAGGCCGAGAACCGGGTCAGCGACGCGGCGAGCCCCGAGGACGTATCGGCCCGCCAGCGCATCAATGCGTTGCTGATGCGCGCGATGGACGAATTGTCGCCGGCGCACCGGGCGGTGGTCGACCTGACCTATTTTCACGACCTGGGATATCGCGAGATCGCGATGATCCTCGAATGCCCGGTCGACACGGTGAAGACCCGTATGTTCCACGCCCGCCGGCACCTGAGGCGTCGGCTGTCGGGCGCATTGAGCGACTGGATTTAGGGATATGTTCGATGGCTGAGATCATCCGGCTGCGCGGCAGCGCCCATGAACGGGCGCAGCAACTGCTGCCCTGGTACGTCAACGGCACGCTGGAGGCCGCTGAAGCCGCGATGGTCGAGGCGCATCTCGCCGAATGCGCCGAGTGCCGCAACGATCTGGCGGCGGAGCGGGTTCTGGCGCGTGAGGTCGCTGCACTGCCACTCGACGTCGAACACGCCTGGTCGACGCTGAGTGACAGGATCGACGCCGCCGGGCCCCCGCGCCGGCTGGCGGAGCCCGTACCGTTCTTGCGCCGCAAGGTGGCGATGGGATGGGTGCTCGGCGGGCCGCTCGCGGCTGCTGCTGCCGTCGCGTTCGCCGTTGCCATCGTGCCCGGTGCGCCGTCGCCGGCGGGAGAAACCTATCGCGCGCTGGGATCGGCGCCCACCGCGGCGCCCGGCAACGCCCTGGTGATGTTCCGACCCGATGCGCGCGACAGCGACCTGCGCGTGGCATTGACCAAGGCGGGTGCGCGCATCGTCGACGGTCCCACCGCGAGCGGCGCCTATGTCGTGCGGATCGCGCCCGCCAGCCGGGCACAAGCGCTCGACGGCTTGCGTGCGACGCCCCAAATCATCCTGGCCGAGCCGATCGACCCCGGATCGCAGCCATGACCTGGCGCCGATGGTTGCGGCTCTGCCTGGCCTTGTGCGGCCTCGCCGCGTTGGCCGCCGGGACGCCGGGCTACACCCAGGAACGGTCGACGGCCGACGCCGATCGCCAGATCCTGGTGATGCTCAAGATGGCACCGCCGCATTATCGTCCCGGCGCGGCTTATGGCGGCAGCTATGGCGATGGCGCGGCAATGGCCGCGCGGCGGCGGCTCGCCGCAGGGATCGCGCGGCGCAACCAGCTGACGTTGGTCGACGGCTGGCCGATGCCGCTGATCGGGGTCGATTGCTACGTCATGCGCGTGCCGGACGGCATGGCGATGGACGCGGCGATCGCGCAGGTGTCGAAGGATTCAGCGGTCGCCTGGTCGCAACCGCTGCAAACGTATCAGGCGCGCGGCTCGCCTGCCGGGGCGCCGCCCAACGATCCGCTCTTTCGAGCACAGCCTTCCGCCACGGCATGGCGGCTCGCCGATCTCCACCGCATCGCCACCGGCCGCAACGTCTCCGTCGCCATCATCGACAGCAAGATCGACGTCGCGCACCCCGACCTGGCCGGCCAGTTCATCGCCAATCTCGATTTCGTCGCCAATTCTGATCCCAATCGCCGCGCCGTCGCTGCCGAAGCGCATGGCACCGGCGTTGCCGGTATTGTCGGCGCCAAGGCTGGGAACGGCATCGGTATCGCCGGGATCGCGCCCGACGCGCGGATGCTGGCGTTGCGAGCATGTTGGCAGACCACCGCTGGCCCTACGCTCTGCAACAGTCTCAGCCTGGCGCGGGCGCTGCAATTCGCGATCGAGCACAATGCCGAGGTGATCAACCTCAGCCTCGCCGGGCCGGCCGATCCGCTGCTCGCGCGGCTGATCGACCTTGCCGTCTCGCGCAATCTCTCGGTGGTCGCGGCATTCGACCCCTCTTTGCCCCAGGGCGGATTCCCCGCTTCCATGCCCGGCGTCATCGCTGTCGCGGAGGAATCTTTGCGGTCCTTGCCTGCGCGCGTGTACATTGCTCCCGGCCGCGACGTGCCGACGACACAACCGGGGGGTAAATGGTACCTCGTCAACGGCAGTTCCTACGCGGTCGCGCACGTCACCGGGCTGATCGCGCTGATGCGCCAGGCCGGCGGCCGTGCGACCCACATCACCCTGGACCGCGTGGCGAGCGGCGCAATCGACGCCTGCGCCTCCCTGGTCGGGACGTCGCCGGGTTGTGATTGTTCGTGCGCGATCGACCGGCGGCTGGCGGCGAGGCCGCGCTGACCTGCGAAATATGGGTGTGCTGGCCGCACCGTTGATCTTTTGCTTCGCAGCGGCCCCGGCAAACGCCCAGGTCAACGGCAGTGTCGATGTCGAGAGCGATTATCGCCTGCGCGGCTATTCGTTGAGCGCGGGGCATCCCGTCGCGACCGCACAGATCGGCTATGACGACGATAGCGGCGTCTATCTCAACCTGTCGGCCACCGGGGAGATCGGCCGTGACGATCCCCTGTTCCTGGGAGTCCAGGGCAATATCGGCTATGCTCGGCGCCTGAACGCGGCACTGTCGATCGATGGCGGCATAGCCCGCAGCCAATATCGCTCGCCCGACCGTGGGAGCCGATCGCACAATTACACCGAAATCTATCTCGGTCTCGCTTCCGGTCCGTTTTCGGCGCGGGTCTATTATTCGCCGGATTATGACCGGGCCGACGCCTCGTCACTTTATGCGGAAGTCGAGGCCACGTTTCGGCCGGCGGCGCACTGGCGAGTAAACGGCCATCTCGGATCGCAGGTCTATCTGGCCACGCCGATGCAATATCAGGCCAGCTATGCCGCACGCTATGACTGGCGGCTAGGCGTGGCGCGCGAGCTGGGCAGTTTCGATCTTCATGCCGCGCTGTCGGGCGGCGGGCCGGCCAAGGATTATTATTCCGGCAGCTTCCACGGCAAGGTCGCGCTGACGGCAGGCGCGAGTTGGAGTTTCTGACGCGCCGTTAAACCTATGGCAGCGGGCGCGGTATCGCCATCGGGCTCCGGTTCTAACTGCTGCCCCGAACCACCAACTGCACGGGAACGAAGGCCTTTCCGATTCCACCCTCGGGTTCCGCCTGCCCGAACAGCGCCTCGACCAGCATCTCGCCCGCGCTGGCCACATCCTGTTCGATCGTCGTCAGCGCCGGCGTGGATTGGCGCGCGCCGAAACCGCCGTCGAAGCCGACGATCGCGACGTCCGCGGGAACGCGGAGGCCGGCCTCCTGTAGCCCGCGCATGACGCCCGACGCGAGCGTATCGGATGCCGCGAACACGGCGTCGATCGCGGGGTTGATCGCCAGCAATTGCGCGGCCGCAGCTTCTCCCTGCGCGTGGCGGTCGTCGATCGGCGGTGCCGTCACCTCTATCGGGGTCAGGCCGTGTTTCGCCAGCACGTCGAGATACCCCTGTCGCCGCAGGCGAAACGCCTGATGTGCCTCCCAGCCCGGCCCGACGAACGCGATTCGCCGGCGGCCGGCACCTATCAAATGCTCGACCGCCAGCACGCCCGCCGCGTGGTTGTCGGCGCGGACGATCGGCAGCGAGTCATCCGGCGCTCCCCAAGCGACAAGGTTGCTGCCGGCCTGTCGCGCGCGGGCGAAATAATCCCAGGCAGAGCGGTTCGCCGCGGTGCCGATCACGATCAGGCCGTCGGCTTCGCGCCGTTGTTCGAAGTCGCTGCGCAGCGAGTCCGGGGTGCTCTGATACGATAGCAGGATCCCCATGCCGCGCCGCGCCGCCGCCGCCTCGACCGCGCCCAATATGTCGAAATAGAAGGGGTTGAGCGCGCGCCGCTCGAGTTCCGATGACGTCAACAATACCACCGCCACCGTTCCGACCGCGCCGCCGCGGAGCCTGACCGCACGGCTGTCGGGGCGATAGCCGAGCTCGACCGCCGCGCGCGCGACGCGGTCACGCGTCTCGGGAGTGATCGAGGGATCGCCGCGCAGCGCGCGCGACACGGTCGACTGCGACACTTGAGCCAGCGACGCGACATCGAACGAGGTGGGGCGATGCGCCCGCTCGCTGGTCCTCTCCTCGTCGAATTCGGTCTGCATCGGACCGCGATTATCGACATTGCCGGGTGATCTGTCTCTAAAATTCGACCCCGGCGCGATCAGAGGCGCAAGTAGCGGTGGGCAGGAGCGCGCGCGCCGGTATGCCGGATCCGCTAGCGGACGCCAGTCAGCCGATAACCCACGCCGGGCTCGTTGGTGATCAGCCGCGGACGTGCGGGGTCGGTTTCCAGCTTCTGGCGTAGATTGCGGACGACGATGCGCAGATAATCGACATGGTCCTCATGGGCCGGTCCCCAGACCGTGCGCAGCAGCTGGCGATGGCCGATCACGCGGTCTGGGCGTTTGGCCAGTTCGGCGAGCACCTCATATTCCTTCGGCGAGAGATGGACCTCCTCGCCGATGCGGCGGACGCGGCGGCGCTCCAGGTCGATCTCGATATCCCCCGCCAAGACCATCGTCTGCCCGGTCTCGCCGGCGATGCGGTGGCGCAGCGCGGTGCGGACGCGGGCGAGCAATTCCTCGGTATCGAACGGCTTGGTCAGATAATCGTCGGCGCCGAGGTCGAGCGCCGCGACCTTTTCCGACGTATCCTCTCGCGCCGACACGACGATGACCGTCGCACCGGCGCGGCCGCGGAACAATTGGATCAGCTCGAGCCCGTCGCGGTCGGGCAGGCCGAGGTCGAGAAGGACGAGTTCGGGCTTGTCGATATCGACCGCCGACAGTGCTTCCCGGGCCGTCGCCGCCTCTGTCGCCGCATAGCCGGCGCGCTCGACCGCTACACGGAGCAGGCGGCGGATATGCGCGTCGTCCTCGACGATCAGGATGCGGGGCTGGGCGGCCATGGCCGAGATGTTACGGCCGCGGCGCGATCCGGTCGAGGGCAAGGTTGAGCGCGAGCACATTGACCCGTGGTTCGCCGAGGAATCCGAGCAATGGATAGGCGGTGTTGTCGCTGACGACTTGGCGCAGCTTGGCGGGATCGATGCCCCGTGCCTTGGCGACGCGCGGCACCTGGAACAAAGCCGCCTCGGGGCTGATATCGGGATCGAGCCCCGAGGCGGAGGCCGTCACCAGATCGGCGGGTACATTGGAACCTGGTGCGGGAGCGGATGCCTTGGCCGAGGCGAGGTCGGTCTTGACGCGGTCGACGAGCGCTTGGCTGGTCGGGGCGAGATTGGAGCCCGACGAGGCGGTGGCGTCATAGCCGTTCTTGCCCGCGGCCGAGGGGCGGCCGTGGAAATAGCGGGGGGAACTGAAGCCCTGGCCGATCAGCGACGAGCCGATGACGTTGCCCTTGGCATCGCGGATCAGGCTGCCGTTAGCGGCGCCTGGGGCGACCAGTTGGCCGACCCCGGTGATAGCGGCGGGGTAGGCGAGGCCAAGCAAGGCGGCGAACAGCAAAGTCAGCACGAAGGCCGGACGGAGCGCGGTGGTGAAATCCTTGAGCATTGTCTTCTCTCTCTTTCTCCCCTCCCGCTTGCGGGAGGGGCAGGGGGGAGGGCGTGTCGAGCGGTGATGGCGAGAGGGCGACAGGCCCTCCCCTAACCCCTCCCGCAAGCGGGAGGGGGACTAGGCGAGTCCCAGCCCGCCCACTGCCAGATCGATCAGCTTGATCCCGACGAACGGCGCGAGCAGCCCGCCTAGCCCGTAGATCGCCAGATTCCGCGCCAGCAGCGGTCCCGCGCCGATCGCGCGATAGGTCACGCCCTTGAGCGCCAGCGGCACGAGGCACGGGATGATCAGCGCGTTGAAGATGATCGCCGACAGAATCGCCGATCGCGGGCTGCCGAGCCCCATCACGTTGAGCACGCCGAGCCCCGGATAAAGCACCACGAACATCGCCGGGATGATCGCGAAGTACTTGGCGACGTCGTTGGCGACCGAGAAAGTGGTCAGCGCGCCGCGCGTCATCAACAGCTGTTTGCCCAGGCCGACGATCTCGATCAGCTTGGTCGGATCGCTGTCCAGGTCGACCATGTTGCCGGCTTCGCGCGCGGCTTGTGTGCCGGTGTTCATTGCCACGCCGACATCGGCCTGGGCGAGGGCGGGGGCATCGTTGGTGCCGTCGCCGCACATCGCGACCAGCTTGCCGCCGGTCTGTTCGGTGCGGATGAGCGCCAGTTTGTCCTCGGGCGTCGCCTCGGCGAGGAAGTCGTCGACTCCCGCCTCGGCGGCGATCGCGGCGGCGGTCAGCGGATTGTCGCCGGTGATCATCACCGTGCGGATGCCCATCCGGCGCAGTTCGGCGAAGCGGTCGCGTACGCCGGCCTTCACCACGTCCTTGAGCGCAATGGCGCCCAGCAAGCGGCCGTTGCGCTCGACGGCCAGCGGGGTCATCCCGCCACGCGCGATCTCATCGGTGGTGCGTTTCAGTTCGGCGGCGCCCGGCGTGTCGGCGCCGATCGTCTTGAGGATCGAGTCGACCGCGCCCTTGAGCACCTTGGTGTCGCCGACCCGGACGCCGGAGCTACGCGTTTGCGCGGTGAACGGGATGATCTCGGCATCGGCCGGCAGCACGGTGGCGAGCGCGAATTTCTCGCGTGCCAGGGTCACGATCGAGCGGCCCTCGGGCGTCTCGTCGGCCAGGCTGGCGATCATCGCGGCTTCGGCCAGCGTCTTGGCGTCGACCTCGGTCAGCGGGCGGAACTCGCTCGCCTGGCGGTCGCCTATCGTGATCGTGCCGGTCTTGTCGAGCAGCAGCGTGTCGACGTCGCCGGCTGCCTCCACCGCGCGCCCCGATTTGGCCAGCACGTTGAAGCGGATCAGGCGGTCCATGCCAGCGATGCCGATCGCCGACAGCAGGGCCGCGATGGTGGTGGGGATGAGCGTGATCAACAGCGCCGCCAGGATGGCGACGGGCACGCTGCCGCCCGCATAATGCGCGAAGCCCGGGATGGTGCCGACCGCGATCAGGAAGATGATGGTGAGGCCGACGAGCAGGATGGTCAGCGCGATCTCGTTGGGCGTCTTCTGCCGCTCGGCACCTTCGACCAAAGCGATCATGCGGTCGAGGAATCCCTGGCCCGGCTCCTGCGTCACGCGCACCTTGATCCGGTCGGAGATGACCCGGGTACCCGCGGTCACCGCCGAGCGGTCGCCGCCGGCCTCGCGAATGACCGGGGCGGATTCGCCGGTGATCGCCGCCTCATTGACGCTGGCGACGCCCTCGATGACTTCGCCATCGGCGGGGATCAGGTCGCCGGTTTCGACCAGCACCATCTCACCCTTCTGGAGCCGCCAGGCCTCGACCATGCCCCAGGTGTCGCCGACGCCGGTCAGGCGCTTGGCCTGAAGCTCGGACTTGGTGGCGCGCAAGCTCGCGGCCTGGGCGCGCCCGCGCCCCTCGGCCAATGCCTCGGCGAAGGTGCCGAACAGCACCGTCAGCCACAGCCAGACGATCAGTTGGAGCTGAAAGCCGACGGGGAGCTTCTCTCCGCCGATCGCCAGCAAGACGGTGAGCAGCAGCGCCACCACTGCGGTGGTGAACAATACCGGGTTCTTGATCAGCTGACGCGGATCGAGCTTCTTGAAGGAGTCGCCGATCGCCGGGACGACCAGATTCGCCGAGAACATCGAAGTAGCGGTTGTCATCTTGGGTTACTCTCAGAAGAGCTGGCCGTGGATCATCGCGAGATGATCGGCGATCGGCCCGAGCGCGAGGCTCGGCAGGAAGGTGAGGCCGCCGAGGATCAGGATGACCCCGACGAGCAGGCCGATCCACAGGCCACCGGTGGTCGGAAACGACCCGGCGCTGGCCGGCGTGTACTTCTTGGCCGCCAGGCTGCCGGCGATGGCGAGCACGGGCACGATCATGAAGAACCGGCCCACCCACATCGCGACCGCGAGCAGGCCGTTATACCAGGGCGTACCCGCGCTCAGCCCGGCAAAGGCGGAACCATTGTTCGCGGTGGCCGAACTGAACGCGTAGAGGATCTCGGTGAAGCCGTGCGGGCCCTTGTTGAGCGGGCCGGCCAGCCCGTCGGGCATCACCGCCGACAGCGCGGTGAAGCCAAGGATCGACAGCGGCAGCACCGCGATCGCCAGCACCGCGAGCTTGACCTCGCGCGCCTCGATCTTCTTGCCGACATATTCGGGCGTGCGGCCGACCATCAGTCCGGCGACGAACACCGCCAGGATGGCGAACAGCAGGAACCCGTACATGCCCGCGCCGACACCGCCGATGACGATCTCGCCCAGCTGCATGTTGAACAGCGGGATCAGGCCGCCGAGCGCGGTCATGCTGTCGTGCATCGCGTTGACCGCGCCGCATGAAGCGGCGGTGGTAACCGCGGCGAACAAGGCGCTCGCGGCGGTGCCGAAACGGACTTCCTTGCCTTCCATATTGGCGCCGGCGACGCCGAGATGATGGAGAATGGGGTTGCCAGCGGCTTCCTGTGAATAAGCGACGGTGACGCCGGCGAGGAACAGGATGGTCATCGCCCCCAGGATCGCCCAGCCCTGCCGGGTGTCACCCACCGCCTTGCCGAACGTATAAGTCAGACCGACGCCGATGGCGAAGATCGACAGCATCTGGACCAAATTGGTCACCGCCGAGGGGTTCTCGAACGGATGCGCCGAATTGGCGTTGAAGAAGCCGCCGCCATTGGTGCCGAGCATCTTGATCGCTTCCTGGCTCGCCACCGGGCCAAGCGAGATTGTCTGCTTGACGCCTTCCAGCGTGGTCGCATCGACCGACATGGCAAAGGTCTGCGGCACACCGCTCAACAGCAGGTAGAGCGCGTAAATCACGCAGACCGGCAGCAGCAGATAGAGCGTGATGCGCGTGATATCGGCCCAGAAATTGCCGATCCCGGGCGAGGCGGTGCCGCCCGGCGCCGCGTTGGGGGAAGGGCGCCGGGCGAACCCGCGGAACAGCGCGAAAGCGATGGCGATGCCGGTCGCCGCGCTGAGGAAATTATGGATTGTCAGCGCCATCATCTGGCTGAGGTTCGACATGGTCGATTCCCCGACATACCATTGCCAATTGGTGTTGGTGACGAAGGCGATGGCGGTGTTCATCGAGCCATCCGCGCCCACGCCGGGCAGCTTGCCCTGATTGAACGGCAGGAACCCCTGCGCGCGCAGGATCAGATAGGTCAGCAGCACGGTGATCAGCTGGAAGACCAGCATGTGGACCGCATAACGGCGCCAGCTCTGGTCGGTATCCGGATCGATTCCCGACAGTCGATAGAAGCCGCGCTCGACCGGGCCGAGGACCGCATGGAGCGGCGTGCGCCGCCCTTCGTACAACGCGAACAACCACAGCCCGATCGGCTTGGCCAATGCCACCAGGATGGCGACGAAGAGCGCGATCAGCGCCCATCCCTGAAGCGTCATGACATTATCCTCAGAAGCGTTCCGGCCGCACGAGGACGGCGATGAGGTAGATCAGCAGGCCGAACGCGGTCAGCCCGGCGAGCGCGAGGTGCAGGTTCATCTCAGGCCTCGTCGCACAAGCGCACGAAGGCGAGCGTCGCCAGGAACAGCCCGCCAAGCACGGCGAGCCAGGTGATGTCGGGCATGATCGGCCTCCTGTTGGATCGGCCGGCGAGATAGGAGCGGACGGCATTAAGGTGCGCGGGCGAAAGCGGCCCGGCGGCATTAAGAAGCCATTAGAATCGCACCGTCGAGACTTGCGTTATCGGCGGTTCGTGCCGATCCCCTGCTTCTGCTTTCGCCGCGACATGGGAGTTTTGCGCAGTTGCTCGACGATAACCGCCCTTCACCGGACGCGCTGCTGCGCGCCGCGAAAGCTGAAGAACGTGGGCGGCTGAAAATCTTTCTCGGCGCCGCACCGGGTGTCGGCAAGACGTTCGAGATGTTGCGCGAAGGTGCCGAGCGGCAACGCGCCGGGACCGACGTCGTGGTCGCGGTTGTCGAGACACATGGCCGTTCCGAAACGCATGCGTTGGTCGAACCGTTGGAGGTCATCCCCCGCCGGTCGATCGACTATCAGGGCCATCATCTCGAGGAGATGGACCTGGACGCGGTGCTCGAGCGCCGCCCGCAGCTCGCCCTAGTCGATGAGTTCGCCCACACCAACGTGCCGGGCAGCCGTCACCCCAAGCGCTGGCAGGACGTGATGGAACTGCTCGATGCCGGGATAGACGTCTACACCACGCTCAACGTCCAGCATGTCGACAGCCTCAACGATGTCGTCGCCAGCTTCACGCGCGTGCGCGTACGCGAAACAGTGCCCGACAGCGTGTTCGATGGCGCCGAGGTCGAGGTCGTCGACTTGCCGCCCGACGAGCTGATCGAGCGGTTAAAGGCGGGAAAGGTCTACATCCCGGCCGAGGCTACGCGCGCGCTCGATCGCTTCTTCTCCAAGGCGAATCTGTCGGCGCTGCGGGAAATGGCGCTGCGCCGCGCGGCGCAAAGCGTCGACCAGGCGCTGACCGAGCATCTCGATACCCATGCCGTAACTGGCACCTTTGCCGGCGGAGAGCGCGTGCTCGTCGCGGTCAGCGAGTTGCCGGGCGCGGATACATTGGTCCGCGCCGCCAAGCGCCTGGCCGACGCCTTGAAGGCGCCATGGCAAGCCGTGTTCATCGAAACGCCGCGCGCCGCCGGGTTCGGCGAAGAGCAACGGCGCCAGGTCGCCGACACGCTGGGCCTCGCGGCGAGCTTGGGAGCGACGATCGCCACCATCCCAGCCGAGAGCGTCATGCTAGGCCTGCGCGAGCAGGTTGAGCAGGCTCGGATCACGCAGCTCGTAATCGGCAAATCGACGCGCAGCTGGTGGTTCACGCTCCGCCACGGATCGGTGGTCGAGGCGATGCTCGCGGCGGGCGACGGCTTGGCGGTCCACGTGATTCCCGCGAGTGGGACCACGCCTCCGGTACAGTCGCCAATCGTGCGCAGCGACTGGAGCCTTGCGCTCAACGCCTTGGCCTCGGTGGTGCTCGTCGCGCTCACCACCGGGTTCGCCGAGGGAGTCGAGCCCGTGATCGGGCCGGGCGGCATCGATCTCATCTATCTATTGCCGGTCATTGTCGCCTCGGCGCGGCTCGGCCTGTGGACAGGCATCGCGACCGGCGTGCTGTCGGGGCTGGCGTATAACTTCTTCTTCCTGCCGCCGCTCTACACCTTCACGATCGCCGATCCGCAGAGCGTGCTGACGCTGTTCGTGCTGATTGGCATTGCCACCTTCACCGCCAATCTGACCAGCCGGCTCCGCGTGCGGGCGACGATCGGTGCCCGCAGCGCGCAGGAAAACGCCGCCGTCGCCGGCTTCGGTCAGGCGCTGGCGCGCGCGTCGGATTGGCGGAGCACCAGCGAAACGATCTGTGTCGAGGCGGCGCGGTTACTCGGCGTGACGGTGATCCTGCTCGATCAGCGCGATGGCGATCTCCAGTGCATCGCCTCGGCGCCCGGTCCGGCGCCGGAGCTCGGCACGGTCGACCGCGCCGCCGCCGACTGGGCCTGGGCCAAGGGAGAGGCAACCGGAGTCGGTACCGCCACCCTGGTTTCGGCCGACTGGCAGTTTCAGCCGCTCAAGACCTCGCTCGGCGTGCTCGGCGTGGTCGGGTTGCTTGCGGAAGATGGCGGCAATCCGGTGGGCGCGGATCGCGCGGTGTTGCTGACCACCTTGCTCGGGCAGGCCGCGCTCGCGCAGGAACGGCTGAAACTCGAGGATCAGTTGCGCGACGTGTCGGTGCTGCGCGAGCGCGACCGGCTGCGCGCGGCGTTGTTGTCGTCGATTGGGCACGATCTGCGCACGCCGCTGACGTCGGTCGCCGCCTCGGTCGACGCCCTCGCGCGGCAATATCCCGACGCCGCGGCGGTACCCTTGGCCCGCGCAGATATCGCCCGGCTGCGGCGCTTCCTCGACAATCTGCTCGACATGGTGCGGCTCGATTCGGGCGCGCTGGCCATCTCCCTCGAAGCGATTGACCTCACCGACGCGGTGGCGAGCGCGGTCCATGATCTCAAGGACTTGTTGCGCGGCGTGCATATCGACTTGCAGGTCCCGGTCGATCTGCCGCTGGTCCGGGCCGATCCGACCCTGCTCCATCACGTGCTGATCAACCTGCTCGCCAATGCGGCGATCCATGGCGGCGACGGGCGCGTCGCGATCATCGGCAAGAGGACGCCCGATACCGTGTTGCTGTCGGTGCGCGACCACGGCCCGGGGCTCGAACCGGGCTCGGAAAAGCGCGTGTTCGATACGTTCGCGCAGGGGCGCGGGAGCGATCGCAGCGGAGGCAGCGGGCTCGGTCTCGCCATCGCCAAGGGATTCGCCGAGGCGATGCAGGTCGGCATCGCCGCACGCAATCATCCCGATGGCGGCGCCGAATTCTCGCTCGCCTTCGCCGTCTGACCCGATTCCTCCGATCCGGCTCTGCCGGACCTCGATTCGTCGCAAGCCGTTTGTACATCAAAACGATCGGAATAGCTTTGAGTCAGGCGCCGCCGAGTCGGAGGCGCTCGCAAGAACAGAGGCGACGCGCCCGCTTGGGAGAGCTGTCATGGATCGCGACTTCGACACGTCGTTCGACAAGCCTGTTCCGATCATCGTCTCGGTCAAGGGCGATAGCCAGATCGCGGCGCGATTGCAGCGCGTCGAGCTCGACCTTTCCCGTTTCCATAGCGGGCGCTGGGCCTTGCAGCTCGATGCTGTAATGGCCAACCGCGCCGAGCCTGCCGTCATCCTGGCGCAAGGCGTGGCGTGCCTAGCGGTTGCCTGGTGGGCGCAGCTCTCGCCGCGGTCCTATCTGCGCAACATCCGCGGCGCGGTGCTGTTGTCGCCGCTGAGCTATGGCTTCGGCCAATCGGCGATCGCGCGGAACGTCCGGCTGAGTCCGGCGACCAAGCTGCCCTTCCCGTCGATCGTCGCCTGCGATCCCTCGCCCGCGGTCGAACAGGTGCTGGCGCTGGCAGACAGCTGGGGGAGCCGCTTCGTCGATCTGGGCAGCCTAACCCCCGATCATCCCAGCAATCGCAGCGCGGTCGGCACCCATGCCGAGGAGCGGCTGGTCGACCTGCTCGCGACGCTCGGCAGCGACGCGTTCGCGCGCCCGGTATCCGAACGCGTCGATCCGGAACGGCTGCTCGCGCTGGTCGATTGACACGCGGTGACAGCGGCGCGCTTCGCTCCTAACAAGGCGAAGTGACCGGGGGCGACGCCACAAGAACATTGCGCATGATGCTGGCGATCGCGCGCGCCTTGGCGGCGATGAGCCCGCGGCGGACGGCGATCGCCCTGGGTTTGGCCCTTGGGGGCGCCGCGGTCGAAGGCGCCGGATTGCTGCTGCTCGTGCCGATCCTGACCGTGGTAACCGGCGGCGGGCCTGGCTGGGTGCGCAGTTACGCAGCGCAATGGGGCATTGTCGGTGCCTCGCACCTGATCGCATGGATGATGATCGCCTTCATGGTGATGATGGTCGTACGCGGGTTGGTGCTCTACGCGCGCGACCTCTCGATGCAGTCGCTCCAGGCACGGTTCGTAGACGCGCAGCGCCTGCGCATCCTGCGCGCGCTGGCGGTAGCCCCGTGGCGCGAGATCGCCGCGCTCGATCATTCGCGGACGACGACGTTGATCGGAATTGACGTGATGCGGATCGGCGTCACCGCACAGCAATTGATCCAGATGACGGTCGCCTTGATCTCCACCTTGGTTCAACTCGCCGTGGTCGCGGCCCTCGCCCCCATGCTGGCGTTGGCGGCGGGCGGCGTGATGGTGATCGGTGCGGTGCTGATCGCGCTGAACCAGGCTCGCAACCACAGAAGCGGCGAACTGGCGATGCGCGCGGGGCAGAACATGATGAGCAATGCCAGCAGCTTTCTCGGCGGTTTGAAGATCGCCGCCGCGCAACAGATGCGCGATCGCTTCGTCGGCGAATTCGCCGCGTCGCAATCGGTCGCGCGGCGGCGGCAATTATGGTTCCAGCGCGATCAGGCGCGGGCGCGCTTGTGGTTCACCTTGGGATCGGCGGTGGCGTTGGCAGCGGTGGTGCTGGTGGGCGTCAACCTCTTGAGCGTGCCGCCAGCGCGGCTGATCATTATCGTCCTGGTGTTCGGCCGGATGGTCGGCCCGGCCCAGGCGATCCAGCAATCGATCCAGCAGATAGCCTATGGCGTCCCGGCCTTCGAAGCAGTGCGCGAAGCCGAACGCCATTTCGGCGCATTTGCTCAGACTGACGCCGAGGTTCCGCCGCCAGGGCCAATCGAGCTCTCGCATGTGACGTACCGGCATCACGGCGGCGGCGGCGTGAGTGACGCGACGCTGACGATTGCCGAAGGATCGATCACCGGGCTGACTGGCGCGAGCGGGGGTGGCAAGACCACGTTGGTCGACATCATCACCGGTCTGCTCGGACCACAAGAGGGCGAGATTACGGTCGGCGGACGCACGCTCGGCAGCGGGTGGGGCGGGGCGATGGCCTACGTCCCGCAGGACGGCTTCCTGTTCCACGACAGCGTGCGCCGCAACCTGGATTGGGGCGACGAGACGATCAGCGAGGACATGATGCACGCGGCGATCGAGATGGTCGGCGCGACTGCGATCGTCGGGCGGATGCCGCGAGGAATCGACAGTGTAGTGGGCGAACGCGGCGCGCTGCTGTCGGGCGGCGAGCGTCAGCGCCTGGCCATCGCCCGCGCGTTGCTGCGCAAGCCCCGCCTGCTGGTGCTCGACGAGGCGACTAACGCGATCGATCAAGCGAGCGAAGGAGAATTGCTGACTCGCCTGGCCGCGCTCGACCCGCGTCCGACGATCCTGATCGTCGCGCATCGCGATTCGAGCCTGCGCCTGTGCGACACGCTGATCCGCGTCGATGACGGGGTCGCACGGGTGGAGGATCATCCGATTTAACCGTCATGCCGGGCTCGTCCCGGCATCCAACGTGCCGCTAGCGACAGGCAAGAGGCTCAAGCTATTCCGTTGCTGCCCGTTGGACCCCGGACCAAGTCCGGGGTGACGGCTGAAGATTAACGCTAGATCGCCCCCGCGAACGTATCGCACTGGCGATAATCGCCGGTGTCGATGCCGCGTTTCAGCCAGGTCATGCGCTGCTCGGACGTGCCGTGGGTGAAGCTGTCGGGCATGACGCGGCCCTGCGTCTCGCGTTGCAGCGTGTCGTCGCCAATTGCCTTCGCCGCGGTCATGCCTTCCTGCAGATCGTTGGGATCCAAGCGGTCGCGATTCTGCGCCGCCCAGACGCCGGCGAAGCAATCGGCCTGGAGCTCAAGCATCACCGACAGGCGATTGCCCTCGACTTCGCTGGCGCGACGTTCCGCCGAGTTCACGCGGTCGGAGATTCCCATTAAATTCTGGATGTGATGGCCGAATTCGTGCGCAATGACATAGTCCTGCGCGAAGTCGCCCGGCGCGCCGAAACGCTGCGACAATTCCTGGAAGAAGCTGGTGTCGAGATAAATGCCCTGATCGCCGGGGCAATAGAACGGCCCCATCGCCGATTGCGCGGCGCCGCAGCCCGACCGGCCTTCACCCGAATAGAATACCAGCTTTGGCGCGACGAAGCGCTGTCCTTGCTGCTGGAAGATCGCTGCCCAGGTCTTGTCGGCCGAGCTGAAGGCGTTGCACGCCACCTTGGACGATGCGTCGACGGTGCAACTCGATCGCGCATCGGTGCCGCCGGCGGTCCGGCTCCTCTCGGTTGGCGCCAGGCTGCCGCCGGTGCTCCCGGTATCGGCGAAGTGAAGGCCGCCGCTGAACACGAAGAACAGCCCGACGACAACGGCGACGCCCAGGCAGCCGAACCGGTTGAAGATGAACGGCAGGAAGGCGAACAACAGCCCGCCGCCGCCACCGCCGCCAAATCCGCCAAACCCGCTGCCCTGGCCACGCTGATCCTCGACATTGATGTTGGGATCGAAGTCGTCGAGCCGCATCGGCTGCCCCTTTTGTCGTTTTCGTCGCGAATCAAAATGCGCGCCAACGCCCATGGTTGCAATCGCCCGATTGATCGACTCGGGCTCTTGGCCCATGCGGCTGGGCGATGGTCGATCCCGCCGCCCGCCGCCGCACCAAGATACTGCCCTTGCCCGAACAGGTGGCGTTGGTGCTTCAGGGCGGAGGCGCGCTGGGCAGCTATCAGGCCGGCGTCATAGACGGGCTGGAGGCCAACGGCATCGAACTCGACTGGGTCGCGGGCATTTCGATCGGCGCGGTCAATGCCGCGATCGTCGCCGGCAACCCGCCCGAGCGCCGAGTCGAACGGCTGACGGCATTTTGGGACAAGGTGACGAGCGCGTTGCCCAGCTTCCCGATCTTTCCCGACGACATGGTGCGTGAGACACTCCACGAATGGTCGGCGGGGTTCGTCATGCTGGCAGGCGTCCCTGGCTTCTTCACGCCACGTGGCTTGCCGCCGGTGATGGCCGCACCGGGAACGGTCGCCGCGCTCAGCTTCTACGACAGCGCGCCGCTGGAGGACACGCTGAACGATCTCGTCGACTGGGATCTGCTCAACGACGGTCCCGTGCGGCTGTCGGTCGGGGCGGTCGATGTCGAAAATGGCAACTTCCGGTATTTCGACAACCGTTTCGAGCGGATCGATGCACGCCATATCATGGCCTCGGGTGCGTTGCCTCCCGGCCTTCCGCCGGTCGAAATCGAAGGCAGGCTGTGGTGGGACGGCGGGCTCGTCTCCAATACTCCGCTCAGCCATGTGCTCGATCACCAGACCGAAGGGTTGCTGGTGTTCCAGGTCGACCTGTTCCCGTCGATCGCGGTGCGGCCGCGGACGATCATGGACGTGATGGCGCGCGAAAAGGAAATCCGCTTTTCCAGCCGGTCGCGCGAGATTTCGACGCAATTGATCCGGCTGCGCAAGGATCGCGAAATCGCTCGCCGCGTGCTCGCCAAGCTGCCGCCCGAAATGAGCAACGATCCCGACGTCCGCGCGCTCGCCGAGCGGTCGGCCGAATATCCGGTCAACCTGGTCCATCTGATCTATCGCGCCAACGCCTGGGAAGGCGGCGCGCGCGACTTCGAATTCTCAGCGCGGACGATGCGCGAACATTGGCAGGCCGGCAGCGAAGACGTCGCCGCGACCATGGCCAATGCCGAATTGGTTGCCGAGAACATCCTCGACGGCAAGACCGCCGCTTTCGACCTCACCCCCCGCTAAGGAGAAGATCCACATGTTCCTCAAGGGCAAGAGCGCCATCGTCACCGGTTCGACCTCCGGCATCGGACTGGCCTATGCCAAGGCGTTCGCCGCCGAGGGTGCGAGCGTGATGATCAACGGCTTCGGCGATGCCGCCGCAATCGAGCAGGAACGCGCCGCGCTGGAGGCGACGAGCGGCGCGAAGGCGCTCTACGACGCCGCCGACATGACCAAGGCCGAGGCGATCGAGGCGATGGTCAAGCGCTGCCATGACGAGCTCGGCGGGCCCGATATCATCGTCAACAATGCCGGCATCCAGCATGTCGCCCCGATCGACGAATTCCCGACCGACAAATGGGATGCGATCATCGCCATCAACCTGACCAGCGCGTTCCACATGATGCACGCCGCGATCCCGTACATGAAGGCGGCGAAATGGGGGCGGATCATCTCGACCGCTTCGGCGCACAGCCTGGTCGCGAGCCCCAACAAATCGGCCTATGTCGCCGCCAAGCACGGCATTGCCGGATTGACCAAAACCGCGGCCCTGGAAGTTGCGACCCATGGCGTCACCGTCAACGCGATCTCGCCCGGCTATGTCTGGACGCCGCTGGTCGAGAACCAGATCCCCGACACGATGAAAGCGCGCGGCCTGACTCGCGAGCAGGTGATGAACGACGTGCTGCTTGCCGCCCAGCCGACCAAGGAATTCGTCACGCCGGAACAGGTCGCGGCGCTCGCTGTGTTCCTGTGCCGCGACGAGGCGAAGTCGATCACCGGCGCCAATATGACCGTCGACGGCGGCTGGACCGCAGCCTGAATCTTTTCGGCTTCGCTGAAAGAGAGCTCAACATATCGCCTGCGCAACCAACCCTTCGGTGGTTGGTTGTCTCGGCATGAAAAGGGCGCATTTCGGGGCGCTAATAGGTGCCCTGTTCGTGGTCGCTGTTCCGGCGGCGGCGAAAGACAACATACAAACGGACTGGCGGCGTGTGGCGACGGCGGACGACCGTATGCGCTTGCGCAATACCCGTCAGGCCTGGCTCGAGGCGCTCGCCAAGGTACGCAACGCGGGCCAGGGCAAGGCGATCGCCGCGCAAGGGCTGTTGTTCGATCCCGACCGCGCCCTTGCCGGCGCCAAGCCGCTCGCCGGCGATTATCGCTGTCGGGTCTTCAAGCTTGGCGGGCAGCGGCCGGGTAATCGCGACTTCACTGCCTATCCCGCGTTCCGCTGCCGCATCGATTCCGAAGGCGGGATGCTGAGTTTCTACAAGATCGGCGGATCGCAACGCCCGGTCGGGCTGATATTCGACGATGGCGGCTCTCGACAGGTTTTTTTGGGCACGCTGTCCCTCGGCGACGAGGATCTCCCGATGGATTATGGCCGCGATGCCAATCGCGACATGGCGGGTATAGTCGAGCGGATCGGGCCGCGGCGCTGGCGGCTGGTGCTGCCCTATCCGCATTTCGAATCGTTGCTCGACGTGGTCGAACTGGTTCCGATCGGCTGAGGTTCAGCGCGCGCTGGCGCGTGCGGCGCCGTAGAAGGTCCCGGCATTCGCTTCGACCCGGGTGACCTGCGGGTTCATCGCCAACACCGATTCGAGAAAGGCGTGTGGCTTCTTGACGAATTTCGGCTGGATCACCGCGCGCAGGCCAGAGCGACGGGCAGCTTCGGCGACGAAATGGACGCAATTGCGTTTGCTCGCGCTGTAATGGTGGTCGCCCTTTTCGCCCCATTCCTCCGTCAGATGGAGCACCGAATCATATTGCGCATCGGTCAGCCAGACCGAGAAATGGGCGAAGCTGCCCATGATGTAGCTACGCGGCGTGATGTCGATCTTGCCGGGCACGTCACCGAACAGGATCGCAGGGGAAATGACCTTGGCGGTGAAGCCATAGGAAATGTCGACCGGCCGTCCGCCGCGATCAGGCGTGCCGTCGAGCGTGAAAAAGGCGTGGGGAAACATCTGCCCTTCTTCGCGCGACCAGAAAGTGATGCGGACCTTGGCGGCGGCGGGCTGCGCGGCGAACGCCACGCAAACGAGCAGGAGCGCGAACGCGGTACGAAGACGGAGGTGCATTGCAGGGCTTTAACAAGCGCATGCGGTTCGGGGGAAACAAAATTCCTCCCCGAGCAAGCTCGGGGAGGAATATAGAAAATGCCCGCCGAGATAGACCCGGCGGGCATCCTTTCCTCCCCAGGAAAGTCGGAAACCTTACAAGACCGACGTGCGGACGCCTGCCTCTCGCCCAGTCGGATGGCCGAATATCGCTCGCCGGGCGATAACGGAGTCGCCATCGCGAAGGTCTGGCTGTCGATCGATCGAGGGCAAGATCGGTCTTTATGTAAAGGATTGACAACTCGCCTCGGCCGCCGGATCGCTGCGTCGGGAATCATTCCAGTCAAGGATGGGCATGGCGGATCGGAAATTGCTGGCGGGGCACGCGGTACGGCGGCTGCGGCGACGCGAAGGTCTTACCCAGGCGGCGATGGCGGAGATGCTCGCGATCTCGCCCAGCTATCTCAATCTGGTCGAGAAGAACCAGCGCCCGCTATCCGCCGCGTTGCTGGTCAAGCTCGCCGAGACATTCGATTTCGACCCGCGCGCGCTGGCGGCGGGCGAGCCGGGCGGCGGGGCGGCGGCGATCCGGCGGCGGCTGGCCGATCCGATGTTCGCCGACCTCGAGATCGACCGTAACGAGGTGGAAGAGTGGCTGGCGGGAGCACCCGGCGGCGCCGAGGCCTTTGCCCGCGTGTTCGATCGGCTGGGGCAGGGCTCAGCAACCGGAGAGACTGGCGGGCCTAGCGACGTGATCGCCGAATTGCGCAAGGAGATCGAGCGCTGGCGCGGCCATTATGCCGATCTCGACGCGGCGGCGGAGGCGATGGCCGACGAGTTGCGGATGGGCGCCGGCGATCTCTATGGCGCGATCGCCGAGCGACTGCGCGTCAAGCACCAACTCACGATTCGCGTCCTGCCGGTCGACGTGATGCCCGACCTGTTGCGGCGGACCGATCTCCATGCCCGCCAATTGCAGGTGTCGGAGATGCTCGACGCCGCGAGCCGTACTTTCGCCGCGGCCTATCAGCTCGGCCAGATCGAAGCGCGATCGATGGTCGAGGCGCTGGTTCAGGGCGCGGGTTTCACCGACCGTGCGGGCGAACGCCTCTATCGCCGTTACCTCACCAGCTATTTCGCTGCGGCGGTGATGATGCCTTATGCCCGTTTCCTGCGCGCGTGCGAGGCCACGGGATACGATCTCGAATTGCTGCAGCGGCGCTTCGGCGCCGGGTTCGAACAGGTCGCGCACCGACTGACCACGCTGCAGCGTGTGGGCGCGCGCGGGCTCCCTTTCTTCATGGTGCGGGTCGATCGCGCCGGTCAGGTTTCGAAGCGTTTTTCGGGCGCCAGCGGTTCGCCGCTGGTCGAAAGCGATCGGCGGTGTCCGCTCTGGCGCGTGCATTCGGCATTCGACCGGCCCGGCGACCTCGTGGTTCAACTGGTCGCGCTCGAGGACGGCGCGCGCTGGCTGACGCTCTCGCGCACGGTAACGCCGCAGGGCCGCCGTTATGGCGCGGTGCAGGCCGAATTCGCGGTCGGGCTTGGCGTCGCGGGGGATGTGGCTGGAAGCCTGGCGGTCGCACGGGGAATCGACCTGAAGGGCGAGGCAACGCCAATCGGCCTGGGATGCCGCGCCTGCGCGCGTCCGTCCTGTCCGCAACGCAGCGCCGCCCCGGCGGGGCGCGCGTTGCTGGTCAACGAACGCGAGCGCGGAGTCAGCCCATTCACCTTCGGCGGCGATTGAAAGATCTAGCCTAGCCGCCAGGCCGTTCGGTCATCGCGGCCGCCAGGATGTCGTAGAGCTGCCGAGCGGCCGGTTCGAGGACGCGGCCGCCGTCATGGATAGACAGGATGAACGGCTCGCCGGACGGATCGGGAAGTCCCTCCTCGACGCCGAGCACATGCAAATCGGCCGGGACGCCGATCGGGATGCGCAAGGTCACGCCGAGCCCGGCTTCGACCGCCGCCCACAGGCCGCGCGCGCTCGCGCTGGTGAGCACGATGCGCCAGGGGACACCGGCGGCTTCCAGCAAGGCAAGGGCGCGCTGACGAAAGAAGCACGGTGCTTCGGTCAGTACGAGGGGCAGCGGTTCGCTGCCCGCCGGATCCCAATGCAGTCGGCGCGGCGACGGTCCGATCCAGATCGCCTTGAGAGCGGCCAGCGGTCGGGCATCGGCGCGGTCGGTCTGGTTCATGGCGAGCGCGACATCGAGCTCGCCGCGGTCCAGTCGGTCGATCAGCGCACGGTTGCGGTCGACGATCGTTTCCAGGCGCACGCCCGGATGCGCGCGATTGAATCGTCCGAGTACGTCGGGAAGCCAGGTTTCGGCGAGATCGGGCGGCAAACCGAAGCGCACCTGACCCTGCGCCGCGGTCCCCCGAACCGCGATCAGCGCCTCATCGTTGAGGTCGAGGATGCGCCGCGCATAGGCCAGCAGGATTTCGCCGGCCGGCGTCGGCGCCAAGCCGCGCCCCTGTTTCGCAAACAGCGGCTCTCCGACCTGATCCTCGATTTTGCGGATCTGCTGGCTGACTGCCGATTGCGATCGTCCGACGCGTTCCGCGGCGCGACCGAAGCCGCCCAGTTGCTCCGCCAGGACCAGCGTCCGGAGAACGTCCATGTCGAGATTGGGCATTTGCATACTTCAGGATAACCGAAGAGATGGATTAAAACTATTCGTTTTTGCCGATGATTGGTTCCGGGTAGCGGGTCCGGGAAGGAGACTCGCGATGTTCAGACTGTTGCCGCCGCCGCGTACGATCGAAGTAGCTGCCGCTGCCATCCTGATCGGCGGGTCGATCGCCGCCACGCCCGTAGCGGCTGAGCGTCCGTCGCTGCCGCGCGAGCTGGTCGGGACCTGGTCGCTGGTCGCGGCCGACGTCCAGCATCCCGACGGCAGTATCAGCCATGATTATGGCGCCGCGCCGCGCGGGAGAATGATGGTGGATGCTGCCGGTCGCTACACGCTGATGATCTACAACAGCGAGCGGCCGCATTTTGCTTCGGGCGACCGCGCCGCTGGCACGCCGGAAGATTATCGCGAGACCGCGTTGGGGATGAGCGTGCATTATGGGATGTTGAGCGCGGACCTGAAGGCGCGCACGCTGACCTTCGCGATCGAGCAGGCGAGCTTCGCCAATTGGAATGGGACGAGGCAGGTCAGGCAGTACCAATTGAAGGGCAAGGTGCTGCGCTACACCGTCGCCGCTCGCCCTAATGGCGACATCCCGATCTCGATCTGGCGCAAGGCCGATCAGATTGTAAAGTAAATTACAGGTTGTCAGTGTATTTTGCCTCCGCAGTCACATCATGACCGCTATCTTACTCTTGGCGGCGCGCCGATACGTGTAAATCGATCTACATAACCTCGCATCACCACAAGCGAGGACGTACCGTGACCTACCAAGATTCGATCGCTGCTACCGCTCAGCTCATCAAGAGCCATAACGGCACTTGGGACGGGATCGGCGCCGAGGCGGTAGCGCGGATGCAGATCCAGAACCGGTTCCGCACCGGGCTCGATATCGCCCGCTACACCGCGGCGATCATGCGCCGCGACATGGCCGCCTACGACGCCGATCCGGCCAATTACACCCAGTCGCTCGGCTGCTGGCATGGGTTCATCGGCCAGCAGAAGATGATCAGCATCAAGAAGCATTTCGGCTCCACCGAGCGCCGCTACCTCTATCTCTCGGGCTGGATGGTTGCCGCGCTGCGTTCCGAATTTGGACCGCTGCCCGATCAGTCGATGCATGAGAAGACCAGCGTTCCCGCGCTGATCGAGGAGCTCTACACCTTCCTCCGCCAGGCCGACGCGCGCGAGCTGGGAATGATGTTCCGTGACCTCGACAACGCGCGGGCGGCCGGGGATGAAGTCGCCGAACAGCGGCTTCTCCAGGCGATCGACAATCACCAGACGCACGTCGTGCCGATCATCGCCGATATCGACGCCGGTTTCGGTAACGCCGAGGCGACCTATCTGCTGGCGAAGAAGATGATCGAGGCCGGCGCCTGCGCGCTGCAGATCGAAAACCAGGTGTCCGACGAAAAGCAGTGCGGGCATCAGGACGGCAAGGTCACCGTGCCGCACGAGGACTTCCTGGCGAAGGTCCGGGCGTGCCGCTACGCCTTCCTCGAGCTCGGCGTCGAGGACGGCATCATCGTCACCCGCACCGACTCGCTCGGCGCCGGCCTGACCAAGCAGATCGCGATCAGCCACACGCCGGGCGATCTCGGCGACCAGTATAATTCGTTCCTCGATTGCGAGGAGATCGCGGTCGGCGACCTCAAGGCCGGCGACGTCGTGATCGAGCGCGACGGCAAGCTGGTGCGTCCGAAGCGGCTCAAGTCCAATCTCTACCAGTTCCGCGAAGGGACGGGGGCGGATCGCTGCGTGATGGACTGCATCGCCTCGCTGCAGAACGGTGCCGACCTGTTGTGGATCGAGACCGAGAAGCCGCATATCGAGCAGATCGCCTCGATGGTCGATCGCATCCGCGAGGTCGTGCCCAACGCCAAGCTGGTCTACAACAATTCGCCCAGCTTCAACTGGACGCTCAATTTCCGCCAGCAAGTCTATGATGCCTGGGTGGAAGCCGGGCGCGACGTGTCGGCCTATGATCGCGCCAAGCTGATGAGCGTGGATTACGACACGACCGACCTAGCGGCCGAGGCCGACGAGCGGATCCGCACCTTCCAGGCGGATGCCGCGAAGCGGGCGGGCATTTTCCACCACCTGATCACCTTGCCGACCTATCACACCGCCGCTTTGTCGACCGACAATCTGGCCAGGGAATATTTCGGCGAGGCGGGGATGCTGGGCTACGTCAAGAACGTCCAGCGCCAGGAAATCCGCCAGGGCATCGCCGCGGTGAAGCACCAGAACATGTCGGGCAGCGACATCGGCGACGACCACAAGGAGTATTTTGCTGGCGAAGCGGCGCTCAAGGCAGGCGGCGCGCACAATACCATGAACCAGTTCGCGGCGTGATCGAGCGGGATAGTTCCGGCTATCCCGCGACCGCGATCACGCCGGGCCGGCGGGGCTTTCAGCCCCGACCGACGACGCGGCTCCGCCGCTGCGTTACCGGCCGAAAAGAGTTCGCCGCCTGAACCTGGGCGAGCGACGTCCGCTGCTTCACCCCCTTGCGGCGGACAAAGAGCGGCCCGGAGGATGTAGCCCCTCCGGGCCGTTTCTTGTCACCGGCATTCCTTCTCCCCTTGTGAGAGAGGGAGATTCGTTCGACTATTCGCGCGCCAGTAACGCCTGCGCCGCACCCTCCGCATCGCCTTGCTCGTCCTCGATCGTGACGACGACCTTCGTAAGCTCTCCGGTGAAGGCGAACGGCGCCTCGTAGCGCGATACCGGGCTCGACCGGTCGTGGCCGATATCGAGCCCCGACCAGCTGATGAAATTGACGAAGCCGAAGCGGATCGTGCCGCTGCCGATCGGCGCGCCGTCGCAGCGCAACTCGGCCTGCACGGGTGCGCCATGGGCGACATGGACCGAGAATAGGTGTTCGCCCGCCGGCACCGGCGCGTCGGAGGAGACGATCTGGTGCTCGCCGACATTGACGTCGAAGTGGAGCCGCCCGTCCTTCAAATACAGGCTGTAGCCGCAGGTCGCGTCGCCATGGGCGATCAGCACGCCCTCATCGCCCTCGGTCACCGTCGCATGCGCTTCGATCCGATACGACCGCGCGCGGAGGTCGGGCGCGATATCGGTCGGGATGTGCCCCATGCCCTTGTGAAAGGTGAAGACGCGGCGGTCGCCCAGCCGCCGCGTGGCATTCTCGGCGAAACGCGGGCCGAAGCGGTCGTCGAGCGGCAGGACCTGGTGCGCCTCCGCCTGTTGCCACCACAAGTCGATCAATTCGGCCAGCTTGTCGGGCTGTTCCGCGGAAAGATCATGCGTCTCGGCGAAATCGCGCAACAGGTCGAACAATTCCCATTTGTCGGCGTCATAGGGCGTGCCGGGCGGGTGGAACGCCACCGCTTTCCAGCCGCGATGGATGATCCCGCGATGCCCGAACATCTCGAAATATTGCGGCGTGTCGCGTTCGGGCGCGGTCGCGTCGGTCAGCGACGCGGCGAAACTGGTGCCTTCCAGCGGCATTTGCGCGACCCCCGCGACGCCGGCAGGGGCATCGATACCGACCAAATCGAGCAGGGTAGGGACGAGGTCGACCGCATGGGTAAATTGATGCCGCACTTCGCCGCGCGCGGGCAGGCGGCCGGGCCAGCTCACCACCAGCGGATCGCGGATGCCGCCGCCATGGGTGTTCTGCTTGTAACGTCGCACCGGCGTATTCGACGCCATCGCCCAGCCGAGCGGAAAGTTCGAATGCGTATCGGGCCCGCCGATATCGTCGATCCGGGCGATCTTCTCCTCGATCGTCTCGGGACGCATATTGTACGGCCCCATCGCGTTGATGAAGCCGTATCCGAGCCCCTCCTGACTCGCGCCATTATCCGATAGGACGAGGACCAAAGTATCGTCGGTCAGCCCGGCGGCGTTGAGGAAAGCGGTCAGCCGCGCGATGTTCTGGTCGGCATGGTCGAGCATCGCGGCATAGGCGCCCTGCAATCGGGTGAAGAGCCGTTTCGCGTCGGCATCCAGGCTGTCCCAGGGCTGCACGAAGTCGTTGCGCGGCGGCAGCGTCGTGCTCGCCGGCACCAGCCCCATCTCGATCATTCGTGCCAGCCGTCGCTCGCGCTCGGCGTCGTAGCCGTCGCGGAACATAGCGTCATATTTGAGGATCAGGTCGCGCGGCGCCTGGTGCGGGGCATGGCACGCGCCATAGGCCAGCCACAGCAGAAACGGCTTGTCCGGCCGCGCGGCGACGTGATCGGCGACGTAACGGATAGCCTCGTCGGTGAGGTCCTCGGTCAGGTGATAGCCGGTCTCATAGGTCCCCGGCGCCCTGACAGGCGTATTGTCGCGCACCAGCTCGGGCGCATACTGGTCGGTCTCGGCATCCATGAAGCCGTAGAAATGGTCGAATCCGCGCCCCAGCGGCCAGCCGTCATGTGGGCCGGTCGGGCCAGTCTCGTCGAGCGGCGTCACATGCCATTTGCCGACCATATAGCTGTTATAGCCGTGCGGTCGCAGCATCTCCGGGAGCGTGCCGGCCTCGCGCGCGATCTTGCCGCGATAGCCCGGATAGCCGCTGTCGAAATTGGCCAGGCACCCCATGCCGACCGAATGGTGGTTGCGCCCCGTCATCAACGCCGCGCGCGTTGTCGAGCACATCGCGGTGGTGTGGAAGCTCGAATAGCGAAGCCCGCGCGCCGCAATCGCGTCGATCGCCGGCGTCGCGATCGGCGAGCCGTAGCAGCCGAAATCCGACAGACCGACATCGTCGAACAGGATGACGACGATGTTCGGCGCATCCGCCGGCGGCTTGGGTCCCGACGGCCAGAACGGCGCATGCGGTGCGGCCAGCGGGTCGCGGTTGGGCATTGTCACTCTCCTGGCGACCCGCCTCTTCAGCGCGGGCTTTCCGGCAGCTTATGGAGCGGGGCAGGGGACCGACAAGGGCTGGCTTACGCGCATTGGACGAGACTGCGCTGGTTAACCACGTTCGTCATGCCGGGCTCGTCCCGGCATCCACTGGGAGGCGTGGCCAGCGGTGGAGCCTCTTGTCCAGGGCGTGCGGCACGGTGGATCCCGGCACAAGGCCGGGATGACGGTTGGATATGGATGCGGTCCCGACTCAGGCCGCGACGCGGAGCCAGATCGCGGTGGCGTCGTCGCCCTGTTTGAAGCGCGGCCAGCGCATGCATTCGGCATCGTCGGCCTCGACAGCGCGCAGCCGCGTGGCGATGCCGGACAGGCCGCCATCGACTAGCAGGCCGGGCAGCGCGGCTTGATCGATCAGGCGATAGAGATCGGTCACCGCGACGAAACCGTCGGTCATCAGCAGCAATTCGTCACCGGCGACACAGGGCTGGCTCGAATAATAGATCTGCTCGGCGCCGGCGGGATCGATGCCGAGCACCTGGCGTCCCGGCCGGCTGCGCGCTTGTCGCAGGACGTCGAGTACCGGGGCGGAGCGCTTGACCGAGCCCAGCCCGTGATGCGAGACGCTGCGTGCCAGATCGGTCTCATCGTCGCGAATGTCGCGCTGCGGGCCGATCCTCGTCGCTTCGCCATCGCGGATCAGCAGGGCGGCACAATCGCCGAGCCAGGCGCAATCGACCACATTGTCGGCGACCGCGACCGCCAGGAACGAGGCCGAGGGGATTTCCCAGCTTTCGGGTTCGCGCGTACGCTGCTCGGCAAAGCGGGCGGCGACCTGTTCGAACACGATCCGGCAGGTCTGCTCGATCGATCCGTCCTCTGGGGCGGCGGCGAAAGCGCGGTCGGCCTCGGCCGCGATCCAGGCCGCGCCCCCCCGATTGCCGAGCAATCCGGGTTCGCCGAGGTCGGTTGCCCCGTCGATCACCCAGGCATGGGCGTGACCCGCGCCGGCGCGGTCGTCATTCGCCTTCGAGCTGTCGCCGGCGATGGACAGCGACTGGATCACGTCGAGGTGCATCTGCGCCTCCGCTTCAAGAGGAGGTCAGGCGCCGGCGGCGTCGAGCTTGTCGAGTTGCGCGGCGCTGAGCGTCAGGTCCATCGCCGGCAGCAATTCCTCGAGCTGCTCGACGCTGGTCGCGCTGGCGATCGGCGCGGTGATGCCGGGCTGGGCCGCGAGCCAGGCGAGCGCGATCTGCGCGAGGGTCGCGCCGGTCTCCGCCGCAACCTCGTCCATCGCCTTGAGCACCGCTGCCCCCTTGCCCTCGAGCAACTCGGTCATCCGGCCGCCGCGTACGCTCTTGCCGAGATCGTCGGCCGAGCGGTACTTGCCCGTCAGAAAGCCTGATGCGAGCCCGTAATAAGGCAGCACGCCGATATTATGCTCGACGCAATAATCCTGCAGCTCGCCCTCGAACTTGTGGCGGCTGACGAGATTATATTCGGGCTGCAGCACCTGAAAATGCGGCAGGCCGGCGGCGCGCGCGATGTCATTGGCCGACTTCAATCGCGCCGCGTGGAAATTGGAAGCGCCCAGCACTGCGACTTTGCCGGCGGCGACCAGCTTGCCGAACGCCTCCATATAGTCTTCCTGCGGCGTCGCCTCGTCGTCCTGATGCGCATAATAGAGCGCGATCTGCTCGACCCCGAGCCGCTGCAACGATGCGTCGCAGGCTTCGGCGATCCGCGCGGGAGCCAGCTTCTCGCCCGCTGCGCTGGGGATCATGCCAACCTTGGTCGCGACGTCGACCTTCTTGCGGCTCGACTTGAGCCACTCGCCGATCACCGTCTCCGACTCGCCGCCTTTGTGCCCGGGGACCCAGGCCGAATAGACGTCGGCAGTGTCGACCAAGGTGCCGCCGGCATCGACGAACGCGTCGAGCACGGCGAAGCTGGTCGCCTTGTCGGCGGTCCAGCCGAACACGTTGCCGCCGAGGCACAATTTAGGCGTATGCAGATGGCTGGCGCCGAGACGGCGAAGATCGGTCATTGCGCGTTTCCTTGGTCGGACGGCGTCGGATCGGAAGGTTGGGCGGGCACGGCGTTATTGGCATCGAGCATCGCCGCGGCGTCGTTCAACGCGCGCTGGTCGTCGGCCGATACCCCGCCGGTGTCGTCACGGCTCGAACATGCCGCCAGCCCAACCACCAAGGCGAGGCCGGCGAATGCCAGGCGAGCGCGCATCAATCCTCGATCTCGTTGCCGGCGTCCTTGAGGGCCTGACCGGCATCCTTCTTCGCGTCCTTGGTCGCCTTGTCCATCTTGTTCGACGTGGCATCCATCTTGTTCTCGGCGGCGCCGAGCGCACTGTCGACCGCGGCGTCGGTGGTGTTGACTGCGCGCGCCATGGTCGCATTGGCATCGCCCGCCATCGTATTGGCAGCCTCCGCCGCCTCGTTCTGCGCCTTCTGGCTGCACGCGGCGACGCCGAGCATGGCGATGACGGCGAGCGAGATAGCCAGCGTCTTGGGGGCCTTGGTCATCGGGAAATCTCCTGCGAAATGGGTCGGAAACACCGCTACCGCCGGCACGTTCCGTGCGCAACGCGTTGACGGCATATAAAGATATCTTTATATCTCTATCTGCCATGCCGAACGCCCTCGACATCTTCCGTGCGCTTGCCGATTCGACGCGCCTCAGGATCGTCGCGCTGGTGCGCTCGATGGAGCTGTCGGTCGGCGAACTCGCGCAAGTGCTGGGACAAAGCCAGCCGCGCGTCAGCCGGCACGTCAAGATATTGTCCGACGCCGGCATCGTCGAGCGCCGCAAGGAAGGCAGCTGGGTGTTCGTCGCGATGGGCGCCCGCGACGTAGTGGCGCCGCTTTGTACGGCGCTCGATGCCTGGGAAGGCGACCGTGCCCAGGCGCGTGCCGAAGCCGATGCGGCGCGGCTGGCGGCGGTGCGCGCCGACCGCGCGGCGCACGCCGCGGGATGGTTCGAAAGCAATGCCGGCCAATGGGATGCGATCCGCTCGCTCCATATCGCCGAGGAACAGGTCGAAGCCGCGATGGCCGCGGTGCTCGGTGACGCCAGGGTCGAGCGGCTGATCGATATCGGCACCGGCACCGGCCGCATGCTCGAATTGTTCGCGGGCCAGGCTGACCATGCGCTCGGCATCGATCGCAGTTCAGAGATGCTGCGGCTGGCGCGCGCCAAGCTGACCGAGCGCGGGCTCGACAATACCGAATTGCGTCAGGCCGATCTCTATGCGTTGCCGCTCGACAGTGGAACCGCGGACCTTGCGATCCTGCACCACGTCCTGCATTTTGCGCAGACGCCCGACGCGGCGATCGCCGAGGCGGCGCGCGTGCTTGGACCGGGCGGCCGGCTGCTGATCGTCGATTTCGCGCCGCACGGACGCGAGGAGTTGCGGATTCGCGATGCGCATGCGCGCCTCGGCTTTTCCGACGAACAGATGCTCGGCTGGTTCGAGCATTCGGGGCTCGCGCCGGTGCGGACGGAGACGCTTGAGGGCGGCGAACTAACGGTGAAATTGTGGCTGGCGCGCAAGGCAGGCGCGCCGGCGCGTATAGCGGAGGCAGCGTAATGGTTTCGGTCAAGGAGATGGCGGAAGCGCGCCGTGCGCTGGGGAGTCCGTTGTTCGCGGATCTGGCGGGCGACGCTCGGGTCAGCTTCGAATTCTTCCCACCCAAGACCGAGAAGATGGAAGAGACTTTGTGGGAATCGGTCCAGAAGCTGAGCCCGCTCGGCCCGCGTTTCGTCTCGGTGACTTACGGCGCCGGCGGCTCGACCCGCGAGCGCACCCACGCCACCGTCGCCCGGATTGCCCGCGAGACCGATATCCCGGCCGCCGCGCACCTGACCTGCGTCGAGGCGACTAGGGAAGAGATCGACCAGGTCGCCGACGACTACTGGAATGCCGGCGTGCGCCATATCGTCGCGTTGCGTGGCGATCCGCCGCGCGCGGGCGAGAAATATGCCTCACATCCGGGCGGCTATGAGAATGCCGCCGATCTGGTCGCGGGGCTGCGCAAGCTCCATCCGTTCGAGATCTCGGTCGCGGCCTACCCCGAATGCCATCCGGACTCGCCCAATGCGGCCGCGGACATCGACAATCTCAAACGCAAGCTCGACGCCGGTGCGACGCGCGCGATCACCCAGTTCTTCCACGAGGCGGAGACCTTCTTCCGCTATCGCGATGCGATCGCCGCGGCGGGTATCGACGCGGAAATCGTCCCCGGCATCATGCCGGTGATGAACTTCGCCAGCGTCCAGCGCATGTCGGCGATGTGCGGCACCGCGGTGCCCAGCTGGATGGGCCGCCTGTTCGAGGGGCTCGACGATCATCCGGCGGCGCGGCAATTGGTATCGGCGACGATCGCCGCGGAATTGTGCCGGCGGCTCTATGCGGGCGGCGTGCGCAATTTCCACTTTTACACGCTCAACCGCGCCGAGCTGAGCTACGCGATCTGCCATTTGCTGGGGATCCGGCCCAAGGGCGCGGCGAAGGCGGAGGCGGCTTAACCAAATTCCCCTCCCGCTTGCGGGAGGGGTTAGGGGAGGGCGTGTGTCCCTCCCGCGACAAGAACAGACCCTCCCCCAGCCCCTCCCGCAAGCGGGAGGGGAGCATGAGGACGAAGACATGACACCACGTGAAAAACTGCTCGCGGAAGCGCAAAAGCGCATCCTGATCACCGACGGCGCGTTCGGCACCGAGATCCAGAACTGGAAACTCGCCGAGGCCGATTATGCCGGCAATCTCGGCCTGAGCCACGACCAGAAGGGCAATAACGACATCCTCGCGCTGACCAAGCCCGAGGTGCCGGCGTCGATCCACCGCGCCTATTTCGAGGCCGGCGCCGACATTGCCGAGACCAATACCTTTTCGGCCAACCGCATCAGCCAGGCCGATTACGGTGCCGAGCATCTGGTCCGCGAAATAAATCTCGAAAGCGCGAAGATGGCGCGCGCGATCGCCGACGAGTTCGAGGCCAAGGATGGCCGTCCCCGGTTTGTTGCCGGCGCGATCGGGCCGACCAACAAGACACTGTCGCTGTCGCCCGACGTCAACGATCCCGGCTATCGCGAGATCGACTTCGATTATCTGAAGGACGTGTATCGCGAGCAGATCGATGCCTTGGTCGAAGGCGGGATCGACTTCGTCCTTATCGAGACGGTGTTTGACACGCTCAACGCCAAGGCGGGCATCATGGCGGCGATCGAAGCCGGCGAGGCACTCGGCCGCGACTTGCCGATCATGCTGTCGATGACCTTGACCGACCTGTCGGGCCGCAACCTGTCGGGCCATACGGTCGAGGCGTTCTGGCACGCGGTGCGCCATGCCAGGCCGGTGACGATCGGGCTCAATTGCTCGTTCGGGGCGGAACAGCTCCGCCCGCACGTCAAGGCGTTGGCCGAGATCGCCGATACGCTGATCATGGTCTATCCGAATGCGGGTCTGCCTAACGAGCTCGGCGCCTATGACGAGGCTCCGGCGACCACCGCCGGTCTGGTCGGCGAATGGGCCGAGGCCGGGCAGGTCAACATCCTTGGTGGCTGCTGCGGCTCGACACCTGCACACATCAAGGCGATCGCCGACGGGGTGAATGGTCTGCCGCCGCGCAAGATCGTGACGCCGGAAGTACGGACTCGGCTCGCCGGGCTCGAGCCGATGACGATGGCGGCGTAATTCCTCCCCGTTTACGGGGAGGGGGACCATGCGAAGCATGGTGGAGGGGGCTCTCCACCAGGTTATGACCGAGAAGGAGAGCCCCCTCCACCGCTCTGCGAGCGGTCCCCCTCCCCGCAAGCGGGGAGGATTGAAGAGTAGAACATGACCACGACCTCCTCCTCCGCCAATTTCGTCAATGTCGGCGAACGCACCAACGTCACCGGATCCGCGGCGTTCAAGAAGCTGATCATGGCCGGCGATTACGCCAAGGCGGTCGAGGTCGCGCGCCAGCAGGTCGAGAACGGCGCCCAGGTGGTCGACGTCAACATGGACGAAGGGCTGCTCGATGCGGTCCACGCCATGACCACTTTCCTCAAGCTGATCGCGGCCGAGCCCGATATCGCGCGCGTGCCGGTGATGATCGACAGCTCGAAATGGGCAGTGATCGAAGCGGGGCTGAAATGCGTGTCGGGCAAGCCGATCGTAAATTCGATCAGCATGAAGGAAGGCGAGGAACAGTTCCTCGAACACGCTCGCAAATGCATGGCCTATGGCGCCGCCGCGGTCATCATGGCGTTCGACGAGACGGGGCAGGCCGATACCAAGGAGCGCAAGGTCGAGATTTGCGAGCGCGCCTATAAGTTGCTGATGGGGATCGGCTTCCCGCCCGAGGATATCATCTTCGATCCCAACGTGTTCGCGATCGCGACGGGCATCGAGGAGCATAACAATTACGGCGTCGATTTCATCGAGGCGACGCGCGAGATCAAGCAGCGCTGCCCGCACGTCCATATCTCGGGAGGCCTGTCGAACCTGAGCTTCTCGTTCCGCGGCAACGAGCCGGTGCGCCGCGCGATGCACTCGGTGTTCCTGTACTATGCCATCCCCGCAGGCATGGACATGGCGATCGTCAATGCCGGCCAGCTCGACGTCTACGACACGATCGATCCCGAACTGCGCCAGGCGTGCGAGGACGTCATTCTCAACCGCGATCCCGAAGCGGGTGAGCGGCTGGTCACTCTGGCCGAGAAGTTCCGCGGCACCGATGCCGCCGCCGAGAAGGCGGCCGAAGAATGGCGCGGCTGGGCGGTCGAAAAGCGCCTCGAACATGCGCTGGTGAAGGGTCTCGACCAATATGTCGTCGAGGATACCGAGGAAGCGCGCCTTCAGGCCGCCCGCCCGATCGAGGTGATCGAGGGCCCGCTGATGGACGGCATGAATGTCGTCGGCGACCTGTTCGGCTCGGGCAAGATGTTCCTGCCGCAAGTGGTCAAGTCGGCGCGCGTGATGAAGAAGGCTGTGGCGCATCTGCTACCGTTCATCGAAGCGGCGAAGGAACCCGGCGCCAAGGGCAAGGGCAAGGTCGTGATGGCGACCGTCAAGGGCGACGTCCACGATATCGGTAAGAACATCGTCGGCGTCGTGCTTCAGTGCAATGGGTTCGAGGTCGTCGATCTCGGCGTGATGGTGCCCTGGTCGAAAATCCTCGAGGCGGCGAACGAGAATGACGCCGACATGATCGGCCTGTCGGGACTGATCACGCCCAGCCTAGACGAAATGGTCACCGTGGCCGAGGAGATGAAGCGCGCCAAGATGTCGATGCCGCTGCTGATCGGCGGCGCGACGACGTCGAAGGTGCACACCGCGCTCCGCATCGCACCGGCTTATGACGGCCCGGTGGTCCACGTGCTCGACGCCAGCCGCGCGGTCGGCGTCGCGACCACGCTCGTCTCGGATACGCAACGCGACGATTACGTGACGAAGGTCGCCGACGAATATGAAGCCGTGCGCAAGGCGCGTGAGGGCAAGGGGCAGAACGAATTGCTGCCGATCGTGGAGGCGCGAAAGAACGGTTTCAAGGCCGACATGGCGCTCAAGCCGCCGGCCCCCAAGCAGCCAGGCAGGCACGTTTATGCCGACTGGGATCTGAACAACCTGCGCGAGTGCATCGACTGGACGCCGTTCTTCCGCGCCTGGGAGCTTGCCGGTACTTATCCCAAGATCCTCGACGACGAAGTGGTCGGGGAAAGCGCGCGGTCGCTGTTCGCCGATGCCAACAAGATGCTCGACCGCATCATCGCCGAGAAATGGCTGACCGCGCGTGCGGTAGTCGGTCTGTGGCCGTGCGTCCGGCACGGCGACGACGTGTTCGTCGATCCGGAGAATGTCTGGAGCCCCGACGAACTCGGCGGTTTCGAATATCTCGGCCTGTCGGAGAATAGCGATCTTGTGCGCCTGCCGATGCTGCGCCAGCAGATCGTCAAGCGCGAAGGCCGGCCCAACATGTGCCTGGCCGATTTCGTCGACCCCGCGGGTGACTGGCTCGGCGGCTTCGCGGTGTCGATCCATGGCATCGAACCGCATCTCGCCCGGTTCAAGGCGGCGATCGACGATTATTCGGACATCCTGCTGAAGGCGCTGGCCGATCGATTCGCCGAGGCACTGGCCGAGCGGCTCCATCAGCATGTCCGCACGACATTGTGGGGCTATGCCGAGGGCGAGCAGCTGACCAACGAGGCGCTGATCAAGGAAGAATATCGCGGCATCCGTCCGGCACCGGGTTATCCGGCGTGCCCCGATCACAGCCTGAAGCCGACTTTGTTCAAGTTGCTCGACGCGCATCATGCGACCGGGATCAGCCTGACCGAGAGCTTCGCGATGCTGCCGACCGCGGCGGTCAGCGGCTTCTATTTCGGGCATCCGCAGGCGGAATATTTCGGCGTCGCTCGGATCGGCAAGGATCAGGTCGAGGATTACGCCAAGCGGCGCGGGGTCGAGCTGCCCCAGGCGGAGCGCTGGCTGCGGCCGAACCTCGACTGAAGTCGGTCCGAAACGGTGGCATCTCGCATGGATGCGGAGGCACGCGGATGGTAATTTGCTCCTTGTGAACCGGGGAGGGAATTATGCCCGATCGTTCTGCCGTACTCGCCGCAGTTGATGCCGCCTATGCCGCCCGCCAACGCAGCGACAAGAAAGAGCTCGCGTCCCATTTCGCGCCGGGCGCGACCTTCCGGATCGTCGGGCGCAGCGAGCTGATGGGATTCGACGCAGGGCCAATCGACGCGATGGCCGCGATCGGCGGGCTGATCGATCTTTTCCGGTTCCACCGGATGGAGCGCCTCCATGTCGCAATTGAGGGAAACGTCGCGGTAATCCACTGGCGGATCGAGGTGTCGACGGCCGACAGCAAGCATGAGATCACCGAATTGTGCGACATCTGGACCTTCGACGACAACCTGAAGGTCAGCTCGGTGGTCGAATTCGGCGATACCGGCCTGATTGCGCACATGGCCGCTGCGGCGACGGCATAGGAAAGAAATCGGGCGGGATATCTTCCTCTCCCACGGGCGGGCGGTGGTTCTCTCTTTCGCGCTCGCGTCCCGTCACCCCGGCCTTGTGCCGGGGCCGACGTCCGGCACGCTGAGGGCCCGCGGCTCCGTGGATGCCGACACGAGGCCAGGACGTCGGCGTAATTGTCTCTCCTTGGGGCAAAGTCGCGGCTTGTTCATTTCTGAAGCCAGCGTTCGCAGTGCGACCGGATAATTAACCGTCATTCCAGCTACCCCAGCCACACCGAGCATCCGATAGCCCAGCGCAAAGGAGTCCCCTTCATGCGCCGCGCCTTCATCGCCTTACTTCCGCTGCTTGCCACCGCACAGCTGCACGCCCAACCTGCCTCGGCGCCTTTCACCGTGCAGGAAACCGGCCAGGGCTTCGCCAATCTCGACGATGCGGTGCAGTCGATCCGGATGGGCACCGCGACGATCGTGATCGCGCCGGGCGTCTATCACCAATGCACCGTCCAGGCCGGCGGCAACATCACCTTCAAGGCGGCGCAGCCTGGTACGGCGATCTTCGACGGCGAGACGTGCGAAGGGAAAGCGGCGTTCGTCCTGCGCGGGCTGTCGTCCGTGGTTGACGGCATCGTCTTCCGCAACATGCGCGTGTCGGATGGCAACGGCGCCGGCATCCGCACCGAGATGGGCAACCTTACGGTGCGCAATTCGATGTTCCTCGACAGCCAGGAAGGCATTCTCGGCGGCCAGCCGACCGATCAGAAGATCGTCATCGACCGCTCGACCTTCGCCGGGCTCGGCCAGTGCGACGAGACGGTCGACTGCTCGCATTCCATCTACCTTGCCAACAAGGGATCGGTGAAGATCACCCGGTCGCGCTTCGAGCGCGGCACCGGCGGGCATTACGTCAAGCTGCGGGTGCCCAATCTGTCGATCACCGACAACAGCTTCGACGACAGCCAGGGCCGCAAGACCAATTACATGATCGATTTATCGGAAGGCGGCACCGGGCTGATCGCCCGCAACACCTTCGCCGACGGCCCGAACAAGGAGAACTGGACCGGCTTCATCGTCGTCGCGGCGGAAGGGCGGACCTATTCCTCGACCGGGCTGAAAGTGGTCGGCAATACCGCCACGCTCGCCCCCAAATTCGGCAAGAGCCCGGCATTCGTCGCCAATGTCGGGCGCGATCGGCTGGACGTGGGCGAGAACCAGTTGGCGGCGGGTATCCGCAAGTACGAAGAGCGCTGAACGCTTAGAGCGGCCACCAGTTTTTACGCGTCCCCGGCGAAGGCCGGGGCCCAGTTCCACTGTCGTTCGTTGGCGACGGTCCGAGCTAACTCAAGTCGCCGAAGCTGGGCCCCGGCCTTCGCCGGGGATGCGTATTTTTTTGCTGGTCCAGTTCGCGTCTTAGGGCCGGTTCGAAAACTGGAACCTGTTCCCGTCGGGGTCGTCGCCGTCGCACAGATGCAACTCGCCGAAGACCTTGACCGGTCCCATCTTGGCCCCGCGCGCGACCAGATCCTCGCGCGCCGCGGCGACGTCGTCGGCGTGGAACACGATCTTGTGCGGCCCTTCGCCATCCTCACTCGCCGCTCCCTTGCCCGCGGCATGGATCGCGATGTTGCAGCCGCCCGCGGCCAGGTCGGCCCAGCCGTCGTCCTCCTCGACCACTTCCAGCCCGAACATGTCGCGATAGAAATCGCGCATCGCGGCGAAATTGTGCGTGAACAGGATCACGCGGCGCATGGCATAGCTCACGGGCACGTACTCGCGGTGCCGCCATCGAGATCTAGGCAGCGGCCGTCGACATCGCCCGGCTTGAGCGCAAAGCCGAGTACGCCCGCCAGGCTGGGCATGATATCGACCGTTTCGATCGACAGCGGCTGCTCGAACCCCTTCATCCCCTTGCGCCAGAACAGAATCGGCACGCGGCGGTCGTAATCCCAGGGCGAGCCGTGCGTCGCCACCGCACCCGGATAGTCGCCGGGCGGAATGGCGGTGATGCGCGGTTTCAGGAACACCACGAAATCGCCCGATCTCGCCGGGTTGAACGACTCGCGTTCGCGCTGCAGCAAGGTCCAGGTTTCCGGCGGCCCGTCGGGCAAGGCGGCGGCCGCGATCTCCGCCTGGGTATAAACGGCGGCAACTTGCGGATCCGCGCGATAGCGCTCCACCGCGGCAGTGAGCACTTTGGCGCGCTGGTCACCGGTCAGCTTGGGATCGATCCAGACGTCGCCATTGGTGACGCCGTACAGGATGCGGCCGGTGAGCCCCATATCCTTGGCGATCGCATCCCCGACGGTCTTGGGCGACAGCGCAGCGGCGACACGGGCGGCCATCGGCATCGCGCGCTCGCGCTCGCGCTCGGGAATGTCGTTGCCGCCATGGTCGGCGGTCAGCGCGACGACATAGTCGACGCCGGTCTTGTCGAGCACGGCGAACAATTTGCCCAGGGTCTGGTCGAGATTGGCGAGCTGGATGCACATCTCCGACCCTTCGGTGCCGTAAGTGTGGCCGACATAATCGGTCGCCGAGGCGCCGATCGTCAGGATGTCGGTCGACTTGCCGTGCCCGAGCTTCATGTCGCGCACCATCGCCGTCGCCAGTCCGACGATCGCACTGTCGAATGCCGGAGAGGCCTTCCATTGCGGCTCGTTCTTCGCGGGACGCGCGAAGCGGCCGGCGCCTACCGTCTGGCCGTTGGCGAGGATGGCGCGATCGACCGGTTTGCACCAATCGGGTTCGGCGAAGGCGAGACCCGGCTTCGCGATCTCGGCCTTGGCGGCGGTGTTGGCCGCGGTCACTGCCGCAGGCTCGGCGCGACCGGAATAAGAGATGAAGCCCTTGCCGTCGCGCCAGAACCAGAGCTGGTCGACCTTGTGCCCGCCCATCATGATCGCCGCCCGGTCCTTGCCGGCGATCGACACGGTGCGGACGTTGGGATCGGCGTCCTTCATCCGCTCGCCCAGCGTCGGCACGCGAAGGTGGATGTCGGACGCGACATAATCCTTGGCCGAGCCCTTCGACGGATCCTCGGCGCAATAGACCGATCCGGGGCGTGGCCCGGTCCATTCGTACCAGTCGTTGGCGATGATCCCGGTGCGCGTGGGGCGATCACCGGTCATGATCGTCGAATGGCCGGGGCAGGTTTCGGTCGCGGCATGGCTCTGATAGCCCGCAGGGAAGACCGCGCCGTCGAGTAGCCGCTTGAACCCGCCGGTGAACCGGTTGCGATATTCGGCGAACAAATCGGCGGAGAATTGATCGACCGAAACGACCACGACCAGTTTCGGCGGCGGTTCCTTGGCCGCGGCGGCCACCGGAGGCGCATCCTGCGCGGCGAGCGGAGCGGCCGTAACCGCGAGGATGAGCGGGACGAATTTGGCTAGGCGCATCAGTGGGAAACTCCGCTGGCGGGCTGGGCTAGGTGATGAAGGACCGCTAAGGGGCGGACGGGTCAGGTACAAGAGGTCGCATGCGCGCGTTCGGTTTCGTTCCGATGACAATGATGCTGACGATGATCCTGGCGATCTTCGCCTGGGCCATGCCGGCGTCCGCGCAAGGCGATCCGGCGAACGACCCGCCGCCCCATTTGAAAATCCAACTCGTCGCGGAGACGAGCACGCCCAAGGCCGGCAGCACGATCAATCTCGCGCTCGACACCCGACCGCAGCCGGGCTGGCACGGCTATTGGCAGAATCCGGGCGATGCGGGCTTCCCGGCGAAATTTGCCTGGACGTTGCCCAACGGCGTTACCGCGGGCGATCCGCGTTACCCGGCGCCGCAGCAGCTGATCGTCGCGGGCCTGATGAACTATGTGTTCGAACAGCCTTATGCGGTGATCGTGCCACTGACCGTGCCCAAGGGGCTGACGGCTGGAAGCTCGCTGCCGATCAAGCTGCACCTGCAATATCTGGTCTGCACCAAGACCTTGTGTGTTCCTGAGCAGGCCGATCTGTCGACCGAGCTCACCGTGGGCGACGGACAGCCCGACCCGGCAAGTGCCGCGCAGTTCGCGCAATGGATGCGCGCGCTGCCGCAACCGCTGGGATCGCGGGCGACCTATCAGGCGCAAGGCGGCGCATTGCGGATCGCGATCCCTTATCCCGCGAGCGCGGGGGGGAAGGGGGCCTATTTCTACCCGATCACTGCCGATGCGATCGATTATGCCGAACCGCAAAAGGTAGCGCGCGACGGCGATCGCCTGGTCATCATCACCAAGGGCAAGGGCGCGCCCGGTCCGATCGAGGGGGTGCTCAACGTCGACGGCCATGCCCTCGCGCTGACGGCCGATCGCGGTGTCGTGCCGGCTCCGGCTGCTTCGGGCGCCGGCGGTGGCTGGACCACCGCATTGCTCGCGTTTCTCGGCGCAGTGCTGGGCGGGCTGATTCTCAACGTCATGCCCTGCGTGTTCCCGATCCTGAGCCTCAAGGCGCTGAGCCTGGCGCGGGCGGGTGGCGACGAGCATCGGGCGCGGCACGAGGCGTTGGCCTATACCGGTGGCGCCATCGCCGTCTGCCTGGCGCTCGGTGCGGCGATCCTGGCGCTCCGGGCCGGCGGCAGCGCGGTGGGCTGGGCGTTCCAGTTGCAAGATCCGCGCGTCGTCATGTTGCTGTTGCTGCTCGCCGTCGCGATCGCGCTCAATTTCGCCGGCCTGTTCGAAGTGCCCGTTCCAGCTTTCGTCAATCGAACCGGTAGTGCCGGCGGCGCGTTCGTCACCGGCGCGCTCGCAGCGTTCGTGGCCACGCCGTGCACCGGGCCGTTCATGGCCGCGTCGCTTGGCGCGGCATTAGTCCTGCCCTGGCCCGCGGCGCTGGCGGTATTTGCAGGCCTGGGACTGGGGCTCGCGCTGCCGTTCCTGTTGCTCGGTTACGTGCCGGCGCTGCGCAAGCGGCTACCCAAACCGGGGGCCTGGATGGATACGCTGCGCCGCATCCTGTCGATCCCGATGTGGGTGACCGCGGTGGCGCTCGCCTGGGTGCTGGGCAAGCAGGCGGGCGTCGACGGCATGGCGCTGGCACTGCTTCTGTCCTTGGGTGCGGCGATCGTTTTCTGGGTGGCCGGACGCCGACAGGCGAAGGGCTTGGGATTCGGTACCGTGCCGCTGGTGCTGCTGCTTATCATCGCCGCCGGCGGGTTCTGGCTGGTCCGCGCGCATCCGGCCGAGGCGAATGCCGTAGCCGCGGGCGAGGAGAAATTCAGCGAGGCGCGGCTCGCTCAATTGCGCGCGCAGGGGCGGCCGGTCTTCGCCTATTTCACCGCCGATTGGTGCCTGACCTGCAAGGTCAACGAACGCGTCGCGATCGACACCGACGCCGTCCACGCCTCGTTCAAGGCGAAGAATGTCGCGGTGCTGGTCGGCGACTGGACCAACGGCGATCCGGTGCTCGGCCGCTTCATCGAAGCGCATAATCGCGCGGGCGTGCCGCTCTATATTTATTATCCCGCCGGCGGCGGCGAGCCGCGTATATTGCCGCAGGTATTGAGCCCGTCGCTGCTGGAGGAATTGTGATGATCGTCAGAATGCTGGGCATGGCCATTGCCGGGCTCTCACTTGTCGCCGCGGCGCCGTCCGACGATCCGCCGGCCTGGACACAGCCCACGGCGCCGTTCCGCATCGCCGGCAACATCTATTATGTCGGGACGGCGGGACTGGCATCCTATCTGATCGTCACGCCCAAGGGGCTGATCCTGCTCGACGCGACGATGGAGGAGAATGTCCCGGCGATCCAGGCGAACATCAAGGCGCTCGGCTTCAAGATCTCCGACATCAAGATCCTGCTCAACAGCCACGCCCATTTCGACCATGCCGGCGGGTTCGCGGCGATGAAGCGCGATACCGGTGCGAAGCTCGACGCGATGGAACAGGATGTCTGGGCGCTCGAGAACGGCAAGCATTTCGGCGACCAGAATTATGTCGGCACGTTCCCGCCGGTGAAGGTCGACCGCCGTCTGAAGGATGGGGACAAAGTGACGCTTGGCGGCGTGACGATGACCGCATTGCTGACTGCCGGGCATACAAGCGGCTGTACGACCTGGACGACGACGGTGAGGCTGAAGGCGGGGGTGAAGAGCGTGGTGTTCCCGTGCAGCCTGTCGGTCGCCGGCAACAAGCTCTACGGCAACAAGACCTATCCCGGCATCGTCGCCGATTATCGCGCGAGCTTCAAACGGCTCGCCGCGATGAAGGCGGACATCGTGCTGACCGCGCATCCCGAACTGTCGAACGTGATGGAACGCAAGGCGAGCGGAAAATGGCTGACGCCGGGCCTGCTGCCCAAGATGGTCGCCGAGTCCAAAGCCGCGTTCGATAAGGATCTGCTCAAGCAGCAGGCGATCGCGAAGTAGGGACTGCCTGAGCCAGCTGGTTGTCGGCTTTCGATCCGATTGCAAAAGCTCCGCAACTGCCTTTCGTGATAGGTGGTGCCTGGAGGCAGAGCATGAATCGCTGGGCACCTACATCATTTGCAGTCTTAGTTCTGCTAACAAGTGGCAGTTCAGCGAGAGCCGGGCAGCGACCAGACTGCCTGAAGGGCCTTGGCCGGGCCCTTGTTGTCGGTATGTTTTCCGGTTCCACGAATTGTGGAACGGATCGATTGACGATCCGAAAGATCGGTGTGATTCGTAAATCTGGTCACACGTACAGCGTCTACGACTACCATTACCGGTTGAAGCCAGTCTGCGCCGATTGCGCCGTCCACGGCGGCCAGCGTATCATCTTCATGGAGGGGGGCCGCTATATCGGCCAGTATAAGCCTGATAGTGCTCACATAGCGGTCATCCGCGGCGGCCTCATGCTTTCACCCGACCCGGCGTTCGGATTTGGGTCGCCCGTTGCTGTTCACTTCACCGCGCTTGGACCGCCGCAGGAAGTGTGGTTCGATGGCGCATCTCTAAACTTATTCCGCTGAATCTGCCGTTGCTTGCGCCCCCTTTTTTGGTCGTTCACAATCACGCGCGGAAGCGGCCTTTCATGAACTCACAGTCTGGTCGGGTATGGGGCTCCCGTTAGTCTCGTCGGGCTTCTTTCCATTCGCCAGACATCCGGAATGCAAACCCCCGACGCATTTCTTTTTGTCGGTGCTTGTGCACCGCAGCATTCCGTTGCAGCATGGAACTCTGACACCTGGCGGGGCTTTGGCATTTGGTGGGAATTGGGCCGGCGTTTGACGAGATCATGGGCACTTCGGGTGCTGCGCTCGTTCGTCCCGAATTGACCGCGCTCGGCGAATGGCTCGACACAACCGACGCCGCCGAGCTCAAGCGCCGCCAGCAATCGGCCGAAGTCACGTTCCGCCAGCTCGGTATAACCTTCGCGGTCTATGGCGACGAGGATGCGAGCGAGCGGATCATCCCGTTCGACATCGTGCCGCGCGTGTTTCTGGCCGACGAATGGTCGCGGCTGTCGGCTGGGTTGGTCCAGCGGGTCGAGGCGATCAACGCCTTTCTCGACGACATCTATGGCGCCCGCCGGATCCTGAAGGACGGCGTGCTGCCCAACGATCTGGTGTTCGGCAATCCGCAATTCCGGCCCGAAATCGCCGGGATGCGCCCGCCGCACGGCATCTGGGCGCATATCTGCGGGATCGACCTGGTGCGCACCGGGCCCGACGATTTCTTCGTGCTCGAAGATAATGCACGCACGCCGTCTGGCGTCAGCTACATGCTGGAAAACCGCGAGGCGATGCTGCGGCTGTGCCCCGAATTGTTCCGCCAATTCCGTGTCGCGGCGGTCGATTCCTATCCCGACCGCCTGCTCCAGACGATGAAGTCGGTCGCGCCGCAGGGGACGGGGAGCAATCCGGTCTGTGTCGTCCTGACGCCGGGCCATTTCAATTCGGCTTATTACGAACATAGCTTCCTCGCGGACTCGATGGGCGTCGAGCTGGTCGAGGCGGCGGACCTGGTGGTCGACGACGATATCGTCTGGATGCGGACGATCGCCGGGCGGGTGAAGGTCGATGTGATCTATCGCCGGATCGACGACGATTATCTCGACCCGTTGGTGTTCCGTCCGGACTCGATGCTGGGCGTGCCGGGGCTGATCGCAGCCTATGCGGCGGGGAACGTCGCCTTGCTCAACGCTCCTGGCAACGGCATCGCCGACGACAAGGCAATCTATTCCTATATGCCTGAGATCGTGCGCTATTATACCGGCGCCGAAGCCAAGCTGCCCAACGTCCAGACGTTCCGCTGCCGCGAGCCCGAGGCGCTCAAATACGTGCTTGAGCATCTCGACGAACTGGTGGTGAAGTTGGTCGACGGGTCGGGTGGCTACGGCATGCTGGTCGGACCCACCGCGTCGCGGGACGAGATCGAGCGGTTCCGGGCTGCCCTGATCGCCGAGCCGCATCGCTATATCGCGCAGCCGACGCTTGCGCTGTCGACCGTGCCGACCCTGGTCGAACAGGGTCTCGCCCCGCGTCACGTCGATTTCCGGCCGTTCGTGCTGACCGGATCGAAGGGCATACAGGTCGTGCCCGGCGGGCTGACCCGGGTAGCGCTGCGCGAGGGGTCGCTGGTGGTCAATTCGTCGCAAGGCGGCGGGACCAAGGACAGTTTCGTGCTGCTCGATAATGGCCCCGCGCATTTCCAGGTGCAGGGAGGACCGGCATGACGCCTCTCAACGCCTCCCCGGCGAAGGCCGGGGCCCAGTTCCACTGCCTCTCGTTGGAGAGGACAACCCGCGCCAACCTGGGTTGCCGAAGCTGGGCCCCGGCCTTCGCCGGGGAAGCGTCCGGGATAGGGCGAGGGCGCCGCTGATGCTCTCGCGCACCGCTTCCTCGCTCTACTGGCTCGGCCGCTACGTCGAGCGCGCGGACTTCATCGCGCGCCTCGTTGAAGCGACCGTCCGCCTCGACGTCCTATCCCCAACTCCAGCCGGCGAAATCGCCTGGGCGAGCGCACTCGCGGTGATCGATGCGCAGGAAGCGTTCGAAGCCTCGGGCGCGACGATCGGGCAGCAATCGGTGGCGCGCTTCCTGACGCTCGATACCAGCCATCCCGGGTCGATCATGCAATGCCTCGACAAGGCGCGGACCAATGCGCGCGCGGTGCGCACCGCGCTGACGCGCGACGCCTGGACCGGGATCAATCGCGCGTGGTTGTTGTTCGACAGCCGCTCCTCGCCCGGCGGCGCGACCGCGACGCTGAACCTGGCCGAGGCGGTCAAGGCCGAGACGCGCGGGTTCGAAGGCGCGATCCATCGCATGCTGCGCAACCAGACGACCTGGTTCATCCGGCTGGGCCAGGCGATCGAGCGGGCCGACAACACGGCGCGCCTGCTCGACGTCAAATACCATATTCTGCTGCCCGAGGGTGAGACGGTCGGCGGCGTGGTCGACCGCGACCAATGGACCACCATCCTGCAGACGGTGTCGGCGGTGACCGCGTATCGCTGGCTTTATTCCGACGGCCTAGCGCCGGCCAATGTCATCGACCTGCTGATCGCGCGTCCCGAACTGCCGCGCAGCCTGGCCGCTTCGGTCGAGGAATCGGTCGAATTGCTGTCGCTCCTGGCCAAGCGCACCGGGCACCATGGGGAGGCCGACCGCATGGCCCGCGGCCGCCATGCACGAATGATGAAGACGCGGTCAGCCGATGTGATCCTGGGCGGGCTGCACCAATATCTCGAGACCTTCATCGCGGAAAATGCCGACCTGCATTTCGCCATCGGCCGGCAGTTCAAGTTCGCCTGATGCGGATCGTGGTCGATCATACGATCACCGTCGATTTTCCCGCTCCACTATCGCGCGTGACCTTGGCGTTGCGCGTCACGCCCGAGGATAATCACGATCAAACCGTCGCCGGCTGGCGGATCGGTCTCGATTGCGACGCTCGCCTCAGCGCCGGACGTGACGGTTACGGCAACGTCCTGACGATGCTCTACGCCGACGGCCCGGTCGACCGGATCGAGATCCATGTCGGCGGCGAGATATTCACCGGTCCGTCGAGCGGCATCCTCAGTGCGGCGCATCCCGAACCGTTGCCGCCGTCGCTGTTCCTGCGTCAATCGTCCGGCCAGCCGGAGGCGCCCGACCTGGCGGCGCTGGCGATCGACGCGATCGAAGAAGTGGATGGCGATATCGACCGCCTGCATCTGCTCAACGTAGCGCTCCACCGCCGCGCCGATGATTCCGGTCCGGACGTGCTGGCCGCGATGTTCGTCGCCGCGGCCCGACGTCTGCGCTACCCGGCGCGATGCGTATCGGGCTATCTCGCGCTTGATGGCGGCGCGACGCCGCATTTCTGGGCGGAGGCTTATGTCGCCGACATCGGCTGGATCGGGTTCGATCCGGCGATCGGACTATCCGCGGGCGAGGATCATGCGCGCGTCGCGAGCGCGATCGACCTGAACGGCGTGGCGGCGGTCGTCGGAGGACGGGTCAGATCGGCAGACTAATCGTCATTCCCGCTTTCGCGGGATGACGGATTGCTGAATTTCAGGCGAACTGGCCGGTAACCGCCAGCGCCTGTTCGGCCTCGTGCGTCGGCGGAGCGTAATGCGCCTCCTCATCCTTGAGCAACGACCAGCCCGACGGGCCGAGCACCTCGATCGGACGATAGCGCGTCTTATAGGCCATGCGCGCCGATCCCTTCACCCAATAGCCGAGATAGACATAGGGCAGGCCGGCGGTACGCGCCCGCAGGATGTGGTCCATGATGATGAAATTGCCCAAGCCCGGGCGGCTTTCCTCATCGGCCAGGAAGAAACTGTAGATCATCGACAGGCCATCGGCCTGCTGGTCGGTCAGGCACGCGCCGACCAGCCGGCCACGCTCACCATGCAGGCTCGGCTCGCGATATTCGACCACGACCGAATTGACCGGCGATTGCTCGACCATGTCGGCATAATCGCCGTCGTCCATCATCGTCATCCCGCCGCCGGGATGACGCGCGCTGAGGTAGCGGCGGAGCAGCTGAAACTGTTCGTCGGTCGCCCAGGGATTGCAGGCGGTGATCTCGAGATCGGCATGGCGGCGCAGCAACTTGCGCTGGCTCGCATTTGCCTTGAACTCGGGCGCCACGACGCGGACGGAGACGCAGGCCGAACATCCGGCGCAGCTGGGGCGATAGGCCACCGACTGGCTGCGGCGGAAGCCGATCCGGCCGAGCGCGTCGTTCAATTCGCTGGCGTGCGGGCCATTGAGTTCGGTGAAGACCTTCCGCTCCTGCCGGCCCGGCAGATAGGGGCACGGCGACGGTGACGTCACGAAAAAGCGCGGAAAGCGAAATGGCGCAGTCACCGACGAATATGTCCCCTTGGACGCCGGTCCATCCGGCCTCTGGGAACGCACTATGAATCGCGCGGAGCGTGATGAAAAGCGGCTTTACCAAGAAAGGTGGTTAACGATTCACCAGAATGCGACGAACCGCCTTGCATCGACAGAATACGCGCTCGCGACTCACCGGTGCAAGGCGGCTCGTCGCCCCTCCGATTCGCTTTGTCGCAAGCTTCGGTTCAGGCAGCGCCGGTTAGCAGCGTCGGCAAAGGAGATGATGATGCGTCGCTTGCTGTTTCCCGCTCTGATGGTTGCCATTGCAGTCCCTGCGATGGCGCAGCGCGTGCAACCGGTACTGCCCTTCGCGCCCCGCGGCGTCGATTACGTCGAGAGCGTCTGCACCGGCGGTTTTGATGGCCGCTACGAACAGACGCGGATTCTGGCCAATGGCCAAGTATCGAAAGTGACGCGGCGATCCGGCGGCGTGCTCCACGCGCGGGCTACCAAGATGGAGGTCGTGAAGATCTGGCGCGAACTCGACCTTGCGCGGTTCGAACGCCGCATTGTGCGGCCAGAAAAGCCATATGTGATGGACGGCATCGATTGCGCGCTGACGCGGCGGCAGAATGGGCGCGTCCACACCGTGATGCTGATGCAGCAAAGCCGCAGCAATCCGCGCTATCGCGACCTGGTCGAGGCGCTCGACGACGTAAACGAAATCGGCCGTCGCGCGACCGGTCCGGTGCTGCGCCCGGCGTCGGAATAGTTCGGGGCGCTTTGACGAAGCGTCAGGGTGGTATAGCGCCGCCCCGCGTTCTACCTCCGCCGCATGCACCTTCGCGCGCCAGCCCTGATCCTGTCGGTCCGCCAGCATGGCGAGCACAATGCCGTGGTCCGCTGTCTGACGCGCGAAGCGGGGATGATCGCGGGGTACGTCCGCGGCGGGCGGTCGCGCGCCTTGCGGCCCGTGCTGCAACCGGCCAATCTGGTGATGGGCGAATGGCGTGCGCGAACCGACGATCAGCTTGCCGGCCTGACCGTCGAACTGACTCACAGCCGCGGCCCGCTTTATTCCGAGCCATTGGCGAGCGCGGCGCTGGAATGGGTGACGGCGCTGACCGCGATCGCGTTGCCCGAGAGCCAGCCCTATCCGCGCCTCTACGAGGCGCTCGACGGCATGATCGGCGCGATCGAGGCGGCGCCGGCGGCGCGCGGCTGGGCGGTGGCGCTGGCACGGTATGAGGCACTGTTGCTGGCCGAGCTCGGCTACGGATTCCGCCAATCGCCCTCGGTGGGCGCCGAGTCCGGCTGGCCCGATATTATCGCCGCGCTGACGCTGACGGGACGCGAGATCGAGGCGCATCTGTTGACCGATCGCCGCGCAGAAGCGCTGGCGGCGCGAGCGCGCCTGATCGAAAGGCTCAAGCGCGCGGTTGCGTGAGCGCGTTTCGCTCGGCAAAGGCGGCGGGACGAGAGAAAGGAAGCCGCGTGCCGTTGATCGCCTTGCTGCCCGGAGACGGGATCGGACCCGAAGTCATCGCAGAAGCACGCCGCGTGCTCGACGCGCTGGCGCTCGACTTGACGTTCGAAGAGGCGCCGGTCGGCGGTCAGGCCTATATGCGGGCGGGCAACCCGCTTCCCGCGACGACGCTCGACCTCGCCAAGCGCGCCGACGCGATCCTGTTCGGCGCGGTCGGCGATCCGCAATTCGACGGGCTCGAGCGCCGGTTGCGCCCTGAAGCCGCGATCCTCGGGCTGCGTCGCGAACTCGGCCTGTTCGCCAATCTGCGTCCGGCCAAGCTGACGCCGGGCCTGGAGGATGCCTCACCGCTCAAGCCCGAAATTGCCGGCGCGATCGACATGGTGATCGTCCGCGAACTGACCGGGGACGTCTATTTCGGCGAAAAGGGCCGCCGCGTCGGGCCGGGCGGCGTGCGCGAGGGTCATGACTTGATGCGCTACGACGAAACCGAGGTCGAACGCATTGCCCGCGTCGGGTTCGAGACCGCGCGCCGCCGTCGCGGCAAATTGTGCTCGGTCGACAAGGCGAACGTGCTCGAAACCTCGCAATTGTGGCGCGACATCGTCAACGAGGTGGCCGGCGATTATGACGATATCGAGCTGACCCATATGTATGTCGACAATGCCGCGATGCAGCTGGTGCGTAATCCTGGGCAATTCGACGTGATCGTCACCGGCAATTTGTTCGGCGACATTCTGTCCGACCAGGCAAGCATGTGCGCCGGCTCGATCGGCATGCTGCCATCGGCCTCGCTGTCGAGCTGGCGGTCCAGCCTCGGCATGTACGAGCCGATCCACGGTTCGGCGCCCGACATTGCCGGGCAGGGGAAGGCCAATCCCTGCGCGACGATCCTGTCGGCGGCGATGATGCTGCGGCATTCGCTCGACCTGGCGGAGGCGGCGGACCGGATCGAGGCGGCGGTCGCCAAGGCGATAGCGCGCGGCGCGCGCACCGCGGATCTGGGCGGTACGCTGTCGACGACGGCGATGGGCGACGCGATTCTCGCCGGCCTGTGAGCGTTTCGCTCGACTTGGCGGTCGTCATCCCGACCTTCAACGAGCGCCGCAACGTGCCGGTGCTGATCGCGAAGCTCGATCAGGCGCTGAAGGACATCAGCTGGGAAGCGATCTTCGTCGACGACGACAGTCCCGACGGCACCGCCGATGCGGCGCGCGAATTGGCGCGGCTCGACCGGCGCGTCCGGGTGATCCAGCGGATCGGGCGGCGCGGGCTGTCCTCGGCGTGCATCGAGGGGATGCTGGCGACCGCCGCGCCCCTGGTCGCGGTGATCGACGGCGATCTGCAGCATGACGAGACGATCCTGCCGGCGATGGTCAAGGCGCTTCACGACGACCCGACGCTCGACGTGGTGATCGGGTCGCGCTTCGTTGAGGGCGGCGGGACGGGCGAGTGGGACAAGGATCGCGTCGCCAAATCGGCGCTGGCGACCAGGCTGGCGCGGCATGTGCTCAAGGCCGACCTCAGCGATCCGATGAGCGGCTTCTTCATGATCCGCACCGAGATCGTGCGCAATCTCGCGCCGCGCCTGGCGGCGATCGGGTTCAAGATCCTGCTCGACATCATGACCGGATCGCCGCGCCCGCTTCATTTCCGCGAGCTGCCCTACACCTTCCGCGTCCGTACCGAGGGCGAAAGTAAGCTCGATCACGTCGTCGCGATGGAATATCTGATCGCGCTGTACGACCGCATGTTCGGGAACGTCATCCCGGTTCGCTTCGCGATGTTCTCGGCGATCGGGGCGATCGGCGTCGGGGTGCACATGGCGGTGCTGACCTTCGCGATGTTCGTGTTGGATATCCACTTCCTGACTAGCCAGATCATCGCCGCCATCGCTGCGATGACGGGCAATTTCTTCCTCAACAATGCGCTGACCTATCGCGACCGCCGGCTGAAGGGCTTGCGCCAATTGGTTGACGGCTGGATTTCGTTTTGCGCCGTGTGCGCGGTGGGGCTGGTCGCCAATGTCGGCGTCGCCGGCTTCCTGCACGATTTCCGCGACAGCGGCTGGGCGGCGTCGGCGATGGTCGGCGTGTTGATCGGCGCGGTGTGGAATTACGCGCTGTCGTCAAAGTTCGTTTGGGGAAGGTACTAGGCTCGGCGCAGCGGAATAGCCCCGCTATTCCGCGCCCGGCGCCGAGCCCGGCCGGCGGAGCGAAGCTCCGACCGACGGCGCGAATTCACTTCGCGCCGGGCGCTTGGTGACGACTGGGGGAGCCTCGTTTATTACGCTTCCCCGGCGAAGGCCGGGGCCCAGGATCGATGACCCGGAGAAGACATCCCGCCATCTCGAACGCGTTGCCTCTGGGCCCCGGCCTTCGCCGGGGAAGCGTCGGAGATCAGGGCGTGACCCCGTAACCTCCACCCAAAGCCCGAAACGTATCGCTAGCCACCTGAAGCTGCCGCGCGCGCAGCTGCAGCAAGCTACGCTCGGCATCCAGCGCCGCTGTCTGCGCGAGGACCACCTCGAGATAATCCGACGCCCCGTCATGATAGCGGGTCAACGCCAGGTCGCGCGTCCGCTCCGCCGCGCGCGTCGCTTCGGCCTGATCCGCTTCGCTCGCGATCAGCAGGCGCTGCGCCGCAAGATCGTCCTCGACCTCGCGGAAAGCGGTCAGCACGGTCTGGCGGTAATTGGCGGCCGCTTCGTCATATTGCGCGCGCGCGATCCTCACGCCGGCGCGGCGCTTGCCGCCGTCGAAGATCGACAGCACCGCCTGCAACGGTCCCAGCGCCCAGAACGTGCTCGGCGCGCTCAGCCAGCTGCCGCCGGCCGCTTCGTAGCCGACCGCCCCGCCCAAGGTGATGTTGGGAAACAGCGCGGCCTTTGCGACACCGATTTCCGCATTGGCGGCAGCAACACGGCGCTCCGCTGCAGCAATGTCGGGGCGCCGTTCGAGAAGGGTCGAGGGCAGGCTGGCGGCGATGACGGGCGGCCGCGGCTGCTGATCGGCGACTGCGATGGTGAAGCTCTCCGGCGCTTCGCCGACCAGCACGGCGATGGCGTGCTCGTCCTGCGCACGATCGATCTCGACGGTCGACAATTCGGACTTGGCGCTCGACAGCTGCGTCTGCGCGCGGCTCACGTCGATTCCCGAGGCGATCCCGCCCGAATGGCGCGTATCGGTAAGGTCGAAGGCGCGCTGGTAGGACGCAACCGTTTGCTTGAGCAATGTGATCCGCGCGTCGAGCCCGCGTAGATCGAAATAGGTCGAGGCGAGCTGGGTCTGCAGGCCCAGTCGAATGCCGTCGACGTCGAATGCTGCCGCCTTGGCCGATGCGTCGCCCGCTGCAACACGATTGCGCACCTGGCCGAACAGGTCGAGTTCATAGGAGAGCGAGGCGCCGATCGCCTTGTCGGTGAACGTGCTCGGCCGGCCCGGACTGTTGGGGCGGTTCGTCGACTGGCGCTGGCGCTCGATGCTGGTCGACGCGCCGACTTGCGGGAACAGGTCGCCACGCGCCTGACGCGCCGCACCCAGTGCCTGCTGATAGCGTGCCGACGCGGCGGCGAGATCGAAATTGCCCTTGTCGATCCGTTCCTCGAGTGCCGTCAGCGCAGGGTCGCCGAACGCCTCCCACCATTTGCCGGATGGGGCGACATCGCTGCCGGCCGGCTGCCACGGCGCTTCCTTGAACGCTTCGGGCGTGCTGATCGCCGGGCGCTGATAGGTCGGCGCGAGCGAACACCCGCCGAGCAGCGCCAGCGACAGGGCGAGGAGGCGCTTATTTGCCACCGCGCGCGACCTGCACCTTGTCGCCCGACTGGATCGAATCGGGCGGGTTGTCGATCACCTGATCCGCAGGCGTCAGGCCGGCGCTGATCTGGACACGGTCGCCCAGGTCGCGGCTGATCGTCACGGTCTTGAGCCGGACCGTGCCGCCGGCATCCAGCACCGCGACCTGGGTGCCGTTCTTGCCGATGATCATCGCGCTGGCGGGAAGCTCGACGGCAGTGCCGGCGCCGCCGATCGGGAAGGTCGCCTGCGAATAGGCGCCGGGTTTCAGCGCGCGGTCGCCATTGTCGGCGAGCAACTCGACCAGCACGGTGCCCGAGCTGGTATCGACCGCATCGGCGGACCGCGTCATCACTGCCTTGAACGTGCGACCGGGATATTCCGGCAAGGTCAGCTGGACCTCCATGCCCGGATGGACCTGGGCCGAATAGGCTTGGGGCACCTTCACGAAGGCGCGGATCTTGCTGACGTCCGACACGGTGAACAAAGGCGCGCTGGCGGCACTGCCCGCGGTCACGAGCGCGCCGATATCGGTCGATCGTGTCGTCACCACGCCCGCGAACGGCGCGGTCAGCCGGGTGAAGCCCTGCTGATATTGCAGCCGGCTGACATTGGCGCGGGCGGCATTGGCGACGGCCGATTTGGCGGCAAGGTCGCCGACTTTCTCGTCGGTTTCCTGCTTCGATACCGCGTCCTTGCCCAGCATCGTCTGCCAGCGCGTCGCGGTCGTCGCGGCGAGTTGCTGATTGGCGCGCGCGGTCTGTAGGTCGGCACGCGCGGCGGCCAATTGCTGGTCGACCTCGGGCGCGTCGATCACCGCGAGCAACTGGCCGGGGTGCACCGGATCGCCGATATCGACGAACCATTTGCGGATATAGCCGCTGGTCCGCGCGTAGATCGGCGCGCTCTGCAATGCCTGCAGCGTCGCGGGGAGCGTCAACGCGGTGGTCGCGGCACTCGGCTTGGCATGGATCACATTGACCGTCGGGGTCGACCGGTCGTGCGTCCAGGTCGCGAGCTGCGCCTGGGAATGGACGCGCGTGCCGACCCCGATCCCGACCACCGCGATCGCGGCGACCGCGGCGATGATGCCGGTGCGTTTCAGATTGGGGCCGTCGCCGTCAGGCATAGGCTTCCTCCAGCTTGGGAGCCGCGTCCGTCTTTTCGGCGTGGCGCCGATGGACGAGGCTGAAGATTACGGGGACGAACATCAGGGTGGCGAAGGTCGCGACCATCAGGCCGCCGATCACCGCGCGGCCGAGCGGGGCGTTCTGCTCACCACCTTCGCCCAGGCCCAGCGCCATCGGCAACATGCCGATAATCATCGCCAGCGCGGTCATCAGCACGGGGCGGAAGCGGACCAGACCGGCGTCGAGCGCCGCCGCGGTGGCGTCGCCCAGTTCCGCCAACCGCTCGCGCGCGAAGCTGACCACCAGGATCGAGTTGGCGGTGGCGACGCCCATGCACATGATCGCGCCGGTCAGCGCCGGGACCGACAGGGTGGTGCCGGTCGCGAACAGCATCCAGACGATACCGGCAAGCGCGCCGGGCAAGGCGGTGATGATCACGAACGGATCGAGCCACGACTGGAAGTTCACGACGATCAGCAGGTAGATCAGCACGATCGCGCCGAGCAGGCCGAAAGCAAGCCCCGAAAATGCCGCGTTCATGGTCGCATATTGGCCGCGCAGGGTAACGGTCGTGCCCTTCGGCGCCTTCGCCTTCATATCCTTGAGCACACGGTTGATGTCGCCCGCGACGGCGCCGAGATCGCGCCCGTTGGTGGTCGCGAAGACGTTGACGACCGGCGCGATATTATAGTGCGAGACCACCGTCGGTGCGTAGGAACGGCCGATCGTGGCGATGCCGCCGACGATCTGGCTGGCGCCGGCCGATCCGGTGACCGGGACGTTGGCGAGGTCGCTGATCGACCCGACCTGATATTCGGGGGTCTGCGCCACCACTGGATAGGACACGCCGCTGGCTGGATCGAGGAAATAGACCGGCGCAGTCTGCGACGATCCGGCGAGCGAGTTGCCCAGACTGGCGGTCACATCGCGCTCGGTCAGGCCGTATTGGCCGATCCGGCTGCGATCGACATCGACATTGAGCTGGGGATAACGCGCCGATTGCTGGATGCGCGCGTCGGCGACGCCGGGGATCGCAGTGATCCGGCGCAGCACCTCGCGCGCGAAAGCGGCATTGCCTTCGCCGTCCTTGCCGGAGATCGCGACATCGATCGGAGCCGGCGCGCCGAAGTTCAGGATCTGGCTGGTGATGTCGGCGGGCAGGAACGAGAAGGTCGATCCGGGGAAGTCGTGCGGCAATTGCTCGCGCAGCATGCGGACATAGTCGTCGGTCGGCCGGTGGTCCTTGGTCAGCTGGATCAGGATGTCGCCGTCCTGCGGCCCGACCGTCCCCGAATTGTTGTAGGTCGTGTTGATCGAGCTGACCGGCAGGCCGATATTGTCGACCACCGACACCAATTCGTCCGCCGGAATGATCTGGCGGATACGCTGTTCGATCCGGTCGAATTGCGCCGACGTGTCCTCGATCCGCGACCCGACCGGCGCGCGGACATGGAGCGCCATCTGTCCGGCATCGACCGACGGGAAGAAATTCTCGCCCAGGAACGGCACCAGCAGGAAAGACAGCGCGACGCACGCCAGAAAGCCGATGATGAACGGCCGCGGTGTCGCCAGCGCGCGTTCGAGCAACGCGCCATAGCTTTTGCGAAACCGCTCGAACCGCTGCTCGAATCCGCGCTGGAAACGGACCAGCGGATTGCGCGAGCCGGGCGTCCCAGCCGCGTGCATGTCGCCGGCATGCGGCTTCAGCAGGTAGTTCGCCATCGTCGGCACCAAAGTGCGCGACAGGATGAACGACATGATCATCGCGAACACCACGGCGAGCGCCATCGGCACGAACAGGAAGCCGGCGACGCCGGGCAGGAAGAACATCGGCACGAACACGATGCAGATGCACAGCAACGAGACGAAGGCCGGGGTCACGATCTGCGCGGCGCCGTCCATGATCGCGGTGAATACCGGCTTGCCCTGTTCGAGGTGCCAATTGATATTCTCGATCGTCACCGTGGCGTCATCGACCAGGATGCCGACCGCGAGGCTCAGGCCGCCCAGCGTCATGATGTTGAGCGTGTTGCCGGTCGCCGACAGAGCGATGATCGCGCCCAGGATCGCAAGCGGAATCGAGATCGCGATAATCACCGTCGATCGCCACGAGCCGAGGAACAGCAGGATCATCACCGAGGTGAGCGCGGCGGCGATCGCGCCTTCCTTGATCACGCCTTCGACCGCCGCCTTGACGAACAGTGACTGGTCGCCGATCGGCACGATCTTGAGCGCGCCGGGCAAGGTCGTCTGGATGTTGGGCAGCGCGTCCTTGATCCCCTGGACAATCGCCAGCGTCGACGTGGCGCCGTTCTTGAGCACGGTGATCAGCACCGATCGCGACCCGTCGACATGGACGACATTGGTCTGCGGCGCCGACCCGTCGCGGACGTGGGCGACGTCGCGCATATAGATGGTGGCGCCGTTCACCACTTTGACCGGCAGGTTGTTGAGCTGTTCGACCGAGCTCGGTGCGTTGTTGAGCGCAACGCTATATTGGAAGCTGCCGATCTTGGCGAAGCCGACCGGATTGATCTGGTTCTGCGCGGCGATCGCGTTGCCGACATCCTGTGCCGACAGCCCCTTGGACTGAAGCGCGGCGGGGTCGAGATCGACCTGGATCTGGCGCTGACGCCCGCCCGAGGGATAGGGGATCGCCGCACCAGGCACCGTCACCAGGCCGGGGCGCACCTGGTTCTGCGCCAGGTCGAACATCTTGCCCTCGGACAGACCCTTGCCCGACAGAGCGAGCTGCAGGATCGGCACGGTCGAGGCGTTGTAGTTCAGGATCAGCGGCGGGGTGACGCCTGGCGGCAGCTGCTTGAGCACGGTCTGCGACACGCTGGTCACCTGCGCAGTGGCGGTGCGGATGTCGGCGCCCGGCTGAAAGTAGATCTTCACCACGCCGATGCCGGGCATCGACTGGCTCTCGATATGATCGATATCGTTGACCGTGGTCGTCAGCACGCGCTCGAACGGCGTGACGATACGCCCCGACATCTGGTCGGGCGGCAGGCCGCTATATTGCCAGGCGACCGCGATCACCGGCACGCGAATGTTGGGGAAGATGTCGACCGGGGTCCGGATCGCGGTCAGTACGCCGATCAGCGCGATCAGAATGGCCATGACCACGAAGGTCAGCGGCCGCGTCAGCGCTATGCGGACGATTCCGATCATCGGCGATTCCCATGTTCGACTGCCGGCGCGGGGCGGGGGCACCGTCGGCGATCTTTGTGATGGCACCGGTGGCAAGCCGATGCTGCGTCGCGGCGAAGTGGGCGCGACAACCGCGCCTGTCCAATATTGTTTACGGCATGATTGATATTTATTACGTCTTGATAATGGAGTTACGACACCTGCGCTATTTCGTTCGCGTCGCGGAGGACCTGCACTTCGCACGCGCGGCAAAGCACCTCGGCATTTCGCAGCCGCCGCTCAGCCAGCAAATTCGGGCATTGGAAGACGAGCTGCAGGTGCGCTTGCTCGATCGCACCAGCCGGAGCGTCGCACTGACTCCCGCCGGCAAGCTGTTCCTCGAGGCCGCCCGGGCAACGTTGCGCCAAGCCGAGCACGCCATGGCGGTCGCGCGCGGCGCGGCGCGCGGCGAGCTTGGCGAACTGGCGATCGGGTTCAACGCCTCGGCCCCGTTCATTCCCGAGATCGCGCGTGCGATCGCCGAATTCCGCCGCCTCTATCCGGATGTGAAGCTCGTCCTGCGTGAGGCTTCGGGCCGCGCCCAGGTCGAGGATATCGACGACCGCGTGCTGGACATCGGCTTCATGCGCAGCCGCGCCAGGCCCGTCCTCCCGCGCGACCTGGTTGCACAGCCTTTCCTTCGCGAGCGCCTGTTCGTCGGGGTGCCGCCCGACCACCCGCTGGCGGCGAAGGAAACGGTCGATCTCGTCGACCTGACCGGCGAGCCGATGGTTTTCTACTCGACCGAACGCAGTCTGTTCACCGGGGAGCTGATGGCATTGATGCGCGAACGCGGCGTCGAGCCGAATGTCGCGCAGGTGGCGAGCGACGTGTCGACATTGTTCGGGCTGGCAGCCGCCGGGATCGGCGTGATGGTGCTGGCGGAATCCTTATGCAATCTGCAATCGGCGGCATTGGCCTACCGCCCGCTGACCGGCGTCACGATGATGCTGTGGCTGGTCCATCACGTTTCCGACCTGACGCTGCCGTGTCGCCACTTCCTAGAAGTGCTTACGCGCCCGGCGGGCGCGATGGAGGCTTAGTCCTAGTGTTCACGCCGGTGCGCGACGCGAAATAGCGACATTATTCCCCTCCCGTCTGCGCGTTCCAGGTCGGTTGCGCCCCCGGCGCAACCTGAACAGTCCGGGGGACTGTTCACCTGGAACGGGATTAGGGGAGGGCGTGTTCGCTAGCGAATGCCACGGCATAACAGACCCTCCCCCGGCCCCTCCCGCAAGCGGGAGGGGGGAGTGCGCAGCGGCGCGGAGTGAACCCGCGCCGTCGGTCGGCGCGATGTGTTGCCGGCGCGCTGGCCTTCGGGCGCGGAATGGCGGCCGCTATTGCGCTAAGGCCATGTGGAGAACCACATCCAGTGCATGAACGCCTGCTCGCCCGGTAGCGCCGCGGCGGAGAGGATCGGGAAGAAATAGACCGCGATCCCGAACGCCAGGACCGCGAAGCTTTCGTCCCAATGCTTGAACCGGCCCTCGCCGAAATGATCGAACGCCGCGGCGAGCGCGATGCACAGAAAGATCGAGGGCAGGTAATAGTAATAATAGAAGCCGAGCGACTTGGGGATGATCGCCCAGATCAGATAGCTCGCCATCCAAAGCCCGGCGGCGAACAGCAGCCTGGGGTCGCGCGCACGGAGCCAGCCCCAAAAGCAGGCGAGTACCGCGACCAGCCCGCCCCACATGATCACCGGATTACCGATCATCAGGATGCCGCGCATCGCGCCGTCCGACGGCTCGTAGAAATACCAGATCGGGCGGATGATCAGCGGCCATGTCCACCACGCCGATTGATAGGTGTGATGCGGCAGGACCTGCGTCTGCTCGGCATACATCGTCATCTGGAATGGCAGCAGCCCGGCGAGGGTCAGCGGCTGGTCGTGATAGAAGAAGGCGGGCGCGAAGGTCAGGAAATAGGCCGCGATCGAAACCAGCCCGAAAACGAGCAGCGCGGGGAAGGCGGCCAGGCCAGGCCAGTGCGGTTGGTCGCGGTCCGACCACATCGTCGCAAGCAGGCGCTTCGCCCGCGTCGCGTCGCGCCAGCGCACGACGAGGAAGCCGATGCCGGCCCAAGCGACATACGGCACGGCGGCCCATTTCGCCGCGACCGCCAGCCCGAACAGGATCGCCGCGACGATCCAGCGCGGCCAGACCTTGCCCGGCGGCGCGCGCATCGCCCACAGCATCGCCGCGATCGCCCAGACTGTGAACACGGCCAGGAACGGATCGATCATTGCGATCCGCGCCTCGATATAGATGGTGAAGTTGAGCAGCGCGAAGACCGCGCCCATCACCGCCGGCCGCATCCGCCCGTAAAGCAACCACAGGATCGCGAACACGCCCGATACCGTCGCCGCCCCCGCGATGGTCGAAAAGAACCGCCACCCCAGCGCATTGTCGCCGAACAGAGCGATCCCGGCGGCGATGAATTCCTTGGCGAGCAAGGGGTGCTCGGTATTCACTGGCCCCGACAACGCGAGCAGCGCGCGGGCGGCGGGGACATAGTGGATCTCGTCAAACACGATCTTGCTGGGGATCGTGACTCCCCACAGGAACAGCGCTTCCGCGGCCAGCCCGATCAGGATCGCGACGAGAAACGGGCGGGGACGACCATGCATCCCCGCCCGCTTAGCGTATCGTGTTGAAAAGTGGATACCGGTTTTGGGTGACGCCTCCGATTGCCGTTACCAGTTTCCGTTCCGCATCCGCGCCTGCCGCTCCTGTTCGCGCTGGCTGTTGCTGGGTTCGGGGAACGACCCGTCCGCCGGGATAGCGCCAGCGGGCTCGTAGGTCGCGATGACCGTGCCCTTGTCTGTGACCTTGTGATCGGTCATCCTCAGCGCTTGCGCGGGCGTGCCGTCGCCGAACAGTCGCTTGCCCTTGCCGAGCGTCACAGGAAAAATCATCAGCACGAGACGATCGATCAGCCGGGCCGCGAGCAGCTCCGGATAGATCGTGCTCGAACCCTGGATGATGAGGTCGGGTCCATCGCTCCGTTTGAGCGCCGCGACGTCGTCGACTCCCTTCAGCCGATGGCTATTCTCCCAGTCGAGCGGCTGGTCGCCGCGCGTCAGGACGTGCTTGCCGGCACGCGTGAACGCCTGTCCCATTTCCGCTTCGGGACCTTCGACATAGGGCCAGTAAGACGCGAAGATGTCGTAGGTGCGGCGGCCGAGCAGCAGGTCGTACTCGCCGGCGAACAGCGATCCGACGGTGTCGAATATGCCTTCGTCGCCGAACCGGAACAGCCAGCCGCCTTGATCGAAGCCGCCGGTATAGTCCTCGGTCGGGCCGCCGGGTGCCTGCATCACACCGTCGAGCGACAGGAACACGCCGCCGGTCACCTTACGCATTGATCTGCTCCCCGGCACGGGCGCGCTCGATCGTCGCGATGTCGATCTTCTTCATCTGCATCATCGCGTCCATCACGCGTTTGGCGGTGGCGCGATCGGGGTCGCTCATTCCAGCCATCAATGCCCGCGGGACGATCTGCCACGAAAAGCCCCAGCGGTCCTTGCACCAGCCGCACGCGCTTTCGGCGCCGCCATTGCCGACGATCGCATTCCAATAGCGATCGGTCTCTTCCTGGTCGTCGGTGAAGACTTGGAAGCTCACCGCCTCGTTGGGCGTGAAGATCGGGCCGCCATTCAGCCCGACGAAGGACTGGCCGAGCAATGTGAACTCGACCGTCAGCTCGTCGCCCTGCTTGCCGCCGGGGAAATCCGATGCCGCTTTGTGCGGGCTTCCGACCTGGCTGTCGGGGAAGATCGAGGCGTAGAATTCGGCCGCCTCGCGCGCCTTGCCGTGGTCGAACCACAGACAGGTGGTGATCTTGTTCATTGCCGTTCTCCAGAAACGAAACCGACAGACGCGCCCTGCGGGTCGACGGCGAGGATGATGCGTTGGCCGCCCGGGACGTCCATCGGCCCCATGATGACGCTGCCACCGCCGGCCTTCACCTTGTCGACGGCGGCGTCGACATCAGGAATGGCGAAGTAGAAGGTCCATTTGAGCGGCTGCTCAGGACTGGCACGATCCATCATCGCGCCCAGTCGCACGTCGCCGCAATCGATGAAGGTATAGTCCCCCATCTCGCCCATCGGCATCGCCTCGGTCGAGGTCCAGCCGAGCAGCGACGAATAGAAGGGCAGCGCCGCCTTCTGATCGCTGGTGACGAGTTCGTTCCAGCTGCAGCGTCCCGGCAAAGTGGCCGAGAAGCTGGTGCTGTCCTGGTCGCCCATCGCGGGGTCGGGCGCCATCAAATAGAAGACCACGCCTTGCGGATCGGCGATCATCGCGATCCTCCCTACACCGGGCAGGTCCGTCGCAGGCATATGCGTCTTGCCGCCCGCCGCCTCGTTCTCGGCCGCCTTGGCATCGACATCCGCGACGTGGAAATAAGCGAACCAGCCAGGACCGGTCGGCGCGCCTTCGGGCAACGTCATCAGTCCGCCGACGCCGGTCTCCCCATAATTCAGGATGTTGTAGGGCGTGCCGCCGGCGGGGGAAGGAAAGGTGGTCGTGGTCCAGCCGACAATGTCGCCATAGAAACGCTTGGCGGCGTCGACATCGGTCGTGATCAACTCATACCAGATCGGCATTCCGGTTCGGGTAGCCATCATCTCTCTCCTATCGATGGTCGGTGCTATTGGTGATCGGTATCCAGCATCGGCACGAAGCCGCCGAAGATCGCGCGCTGCATGTCGAAGGCGGGCGGCGCGGCCTGGACGTCGGGATCGTCCATCATGCCGGCAAAGGCGGCGTCGCGCGTCGCCTTGTCGGGCCACTCGACCCAGCCGAAGATTACGGTTTCGCCGTCTTCGGCAGCGACCGCGCGCTTGAAGTCGGTGACCTTGCCGTCGGGGATGTCGGTCCCCCAGCCGTCGACGATGCGGCTGGCGCCCTTTTTCAGGAAATAGGTCGAGAGCCGTTGCGCATGGTCGACAAAGGCCGCCTGGTCCGACGATGTCGGCGCGACGATGCCGTCGACATAGCCGAAACCGCCGCCGGCGCCGCCTTCATAGACCGGCTGGTAGCCGCCATAGATCATGCGCTGCGGGTTGAAAGGCATCGCGCCCTCGGGCTGCATGCGCTCGTCCGCCATCAGCTTCTCCGCAGCAGCGTCGCAAGTCGCCTTGTCGGGCCAGCGGACCCAGGAAAAGACGATATGCTCGCCGGCTTCGGCCTGCACGGCGCGCTTCATGTCGGTGCGCTTGCCGTCGGGAATGTCGTCGCCCCAGCATTCGACGGTCGATAGCGCGCCATATTCGGCAAATACCGGCGCGGCCTTGGTCGCCAGGTCGAGATAGGCCCGTTTGTCGGCTTCCTTGACGGGGATGATGAAGCCCTGGAAATAGCTCATGATGCCTCTCCTCTCTTGCTTATGGTTCAGCGGATCAGGGGCAGCAGCGCGCGGATGCGGGAGTCGCGCAGCCACAGGCCACCCCATAGCATGATCCCGAGATAGACGCCGAACAGCGTGTAGCCGAACAGGGGGCTTCCGACCCGCAAATGCGTCGCCACGGCGCCGCCGAGATAGCCCGTCAGCAGGATCGCGCCCAGAAAGGCGGTGCGCTGCCAGGCGTAGAGAAGGGTGGCGATCGCCAGGATCGAGCCGAGCAGCCGGTAGAAGCCGGGATCGGCAGGCAGCCCGAGCGCCGGGCCATAGGCGATCATCGTTGCCGGCGCGATCAATTTGCCTGCGGCATCCATGCCGAGGAACAGGACGACAAGTCCCGTCAGGATACGGCCCGCCCAGGTCGGGAAGGCGCGCGGCGACAATGCCGCCGAAGCGGGTGGATAGGTCGTAGCCATGGTGTCTCTCCTAAAGGTCGGTTGCGGCTCAGGCCGCGGCGGCAAACACCGCCATGTGATCGGCCAGCGCTTTCTTGAACGCGGACCGTGCCTCGCCGCGCGCGACATAAGCGGCGAGTTGGGGGAAATCGTCGAGGATGCCCGTGCCGCGTAAAGCGCGGAGCACCGACACCATCATCAGATCGCCGGCGGTGAAGCCGACGCCGTCGAGCCATGCCTTGGAACCCAGTGCGGTTTCGAGGTCGCCCAGGCGTGCCTTGAGGTCGTCGATCACCTTGGGACGCCTGGCCTTCGACCAGTCGCGGTCCGCTTCGAACACGTCGACGACGGCGAGTTGCTGGACGAACGGCTCGATCGAATTGAGCGCGGCGATCACCCATTGCACGGCGGCCGCGCTTCGGGCGGGATCGTCGGGCAGGAGGCCGGGCGCCAGGCTGGCGATCTGGAGCACGATCGCGCCGGATTCGAAAATCTCGACCTTGCCGTCCGAATAGGTCGGAATCTGGCCGAACGGCTGGAAACGGCGATGCGCTTCCGACTTGGCATAGGGCAGGTCGATGACGTCGACGTCATAGTCGATCCCGATTTCCTCGAACGCCCAGCGAACGCGAGTATCGCGGACCAGGCCCTGCGCGAACGGCGGGACCCATTTATACGCGGTAATGACGGGCTTGCTCATATTGGCCTCCTTCACGCGACGATCGGCATGCCGGCGAGCGCCGGATAATCGAGGATCACGATGCCGGCCACGGCGAACCAGAAGAGGCCGGCAATCCAGGGGCGGAAACGTTCGGGCATCGGAAATCTCCTTGGGGAGGGGAGTGTGCGGCGATCAGGCCGCGACGCCCTCATGCTGGCCGGACATCGCGGCGGCGGCCGCTTCCATGTCCATGTACATCGGCTCGAACGTATGGCCGTCGAGGTCCTCGAACGCGCGGCCGTACATGAAGCCCATGTCCTGCTTCTCGCGCGTTTCGCGGCCGCCGGCGGCGATCGCGGCATCGGTAATCGCATCGACCTGTTCGCGGCTGTCGCGCGACAAGGCGATCAGCGCGGCGCTGGTCGTGTGCGTGTCGGCGATCGCCTTGGTCGTGAAGGTCGCGTAGAAGTCGTGGGCGAGCAGCATCACGTGGATCGCGTCGGACCAGACCATGCAGGACGCGTGTTCGTTGCTGAACTGGGGATTCCTGTCGAACCCGATTGTTTCATAGAAGGCAGTCGCCTTCGCGACGTTGGCGACGGGCAGGTTCACAAAAATCATCTTGGTCATCTGTTCTTTCCCTAAAGCCGGTGCCGCCTTGGGCTGGCGAATCGACTGACTTGACTTTTATGACCTCTAGAGTTACAAAAAGCAACCATGAAGTTAGAAAAAATGACTACGCAGGAAAAAACGGCGGAAAAACGGTGGTATGACGATGCGTGCGGCACCGCGATGGCGCTCGAACTGGTAGGGGAGCGCTGGTCGCTGCTGATCGTTCGCGAGTTGATGTTCGGCGGCCGCCGTTTCGGCGAGCTCAAGGCGGCATTGAACGGCATCAGCGCCAATGTTCTCACGCAACGGCTCGAGGGGATGGAGGCCGCCGGCATCCTCAAGAAGCGCAAGCTCCCGCCGCCCGCCTCGGTCCAGATCTACGAGCTGACTCGCTGGGGTTATGAAAGCGAGACGGCGATCCAGGAGCTCGGTCGCTGGGCGACGCGATCGCCCGCGCACGATCCCTCGCTGCCCTTGTCGGCGTCGTCGTTGATGTTGTCGTTCCGCACCATGTTGTCGGCCGAACGCTCGGCGGGCATGGTCGCAAGGATCGGCTTCCGGCTCGGCGAGGAGGTGTTCGCGACCGAACTCGCCAATAGCAGCTTTCAGGTCATTCGGGCCGATCCGGTCGATGCCGATGTCGTCTTCACCTCGACCCCGCGCGGATTTGCTGCGCTGACCTATGGCGGCGTGCCTATCGCGGAAGGCGAGAAACTGGGCCTGGTCTCGGTCGAAGGAGATCGCGCACTCGCCGAACGGTTCGTCACTCTGTTCCCGCTCCCGCCCAAATGGGCCGAGGATTGATCATGGCCGGACGGACCGACATCGGAAGGCGGATCATCCGCGCCACGCCCGCGGCGATCTACGACGCGTTCATCGATCCCGATGCCCAGGCGCGCTGGCTTCCGCCGGCCGGCATGACCGGGAAATTCGACCGGTTCGAGCCGTGGCCCGGCGGGCGTTATCGCATGACTCTGACCTTTACCGGCGAGCACGCGACCCCCGGCAAGACGTCCGCCGATGCCGACACGGTGGAGGGGCGGCTGGTCGAGCTGATCCCGGGCGAACGCGTCGTCCAGACCGCCGATTTCGACTCGGACGATCCCGCCTTTGCCGGCACGATGACGATGACCTGGTCGGTTAAGGCGGTTCCCGAAGGGACCGAGGTGACGATCACTGCGTCGGACGTCCCCCGTGGCATCGCCGCCGAAGACCATGCGCGGGGGCTGGCCTCGACCCTCTCCAACCTTGCTGGTTTCGTCGAATAAACAGCGCAGCGAGAACGAGCGGCGTCGGGTTTTTGAACATCGGGTCCGCAAATCGCGTCTCGACTTGGCGCTATAGGCGCGTCTAGGGAGGGCGCCGCGAAGGATTAGCCGATGACCGATATCCCCAACATCCAGCCCGACAGCCGCGAGACGACATTGCTCGACGCGCCCGACCAGATGAAGAAGGTGCGCGACCTGTTCGGCATCGACAGCGACATGGAAGTGCCCGCGTTCAGCGAGGCCGACGAGCGCGTGCCGGATCTCGATCCTGCCTATGTGTTCGATCCCGACACCACCCTGGCGATCCTGGCCGGCTTCGCGCACAATCGTCGCGTGATGGTCCAGGGCTATCACGGCACCGGTAAGTCGACTCATATCGAACAGGTCGCAGCGCGCCTCAACTGGCCGTGTATCCGCATCAACCTCGACGCGCATATCAGCCGTATCGACCTGATCGGCCGCGACGCGATCGTGCTCAAGGACGGCCAGCAGGTCACCGAATTCCGCGAAGGCCTGTTGCCCTGGGCGTTGCAGACCCCGACCGCTCTGGTGTTCGACGAATATGACGCCGGCCGTCCCGACGTGATGTTCGTGATCCAGCGCGTGCTCGAGACCGAGGGCAAGCTGACTCTGCTCGACCAGAATCGCGTGATCCGTCCCAACCCCTATTTCCGGCTGTTCGCGACCGCGAATACCGTCGGCCTGGGCGATACCAGCGGCCTGTATCACGGCACGCAGCAGATCAACCAGGGCCAGATGGACCGCTGGAACATCGTCGTCACGCTCAACTATCTGCCCGCCGCGGTCGAAGCGCAGATCGTGCTCGCCAAGTCCGGCGAATATGACAAGCCCGACGGCAAGCAGGTCGTCGACAACATGGTCCGCGTCGCCGATCTGACCCGCAAGGGCTTCATCAACGGCGACATCTCGACCGTGATGAGCCCGCGTACCGTCATCACCTGGGCGCAGAACGCGCTGATCTTCAACGATGTCGGCTTCGCGTTCCGATTGTCGTTCCTCAACAAGTGCGACGAGGCGGAGCGGGCGCTGGTGGCGGAATATTACCAGCGCGTGTTCGGCAAGGATCTGCCCGAGAGCGTGGTCGGAAAGGCGTAACAGCAGGCGCGTGGCGCAGGACACTCCCCTCGATCGCTTCAAGGCCGTGCTCGGCGGCGCGTCGCGCGCGCTTGCCGACGAGGCCGAGGTGGAACTCGCGTTCACCGCCGACGCGCCGGCGCAGTCGGGCAAGCATATCAAGGTGCCGATGCCGGCGCGGACCCTGCCGGCCGATCAGGTCGCCGAGGCGCGCGGGTTCGCCGACTCGTTCGCGCTCCGGCTGAAACTCCACAACGCTGCGCTCCACCTCAAGAACGCGCCGCACGATGCGGTGGCGCGCGCGGTGTTCGACGCCGCGGAAACGGCGCGAGTCGAGGCGCTGGGATCGCGCGGCTATGCCGGGATTTCCGCCAACCTCAACCACGCACTCGACATGCGCTTGCGCTCGGACCCGATCACGCGCGCGCGCAGCCGCGACGAAGTGCCGCTGTCGACCGCGATCCAGCTGCTGGTGCGTGAGCGGCTGACCGGCCAGCCGGCGCCCGAGGTGGCGCGCGAAGGACTCGACCTGGTCCGCGAGTGGATCGAGGAGAAAGCGGGCGGCGATCTCGACGCGTTGCGCCTCGCGCTCGACGATCAGCGCGCCTTTGCCAGCCTGGCGACCAAGATGCTCGAAGACCTCGAACTGGTCGAAGGCGATCAGATCCCCGAGGACAGCGACGACGGCGGCTCGGACGACGAGGGCACCGACGAGGAGCAGGATCAGGGCGAAGAGGGCGACGACCAGGGCGAGCAGGGCCAGGGCGAAGTCGAGGCGCGCGGCGAGCAGTCCGAGGCGGAGAGCGACGAGGGCGAGGGCGCCGAGGCCGGCGACGAATCGTTCGAGGATGCCGAAGGCGAAGCCGGCGATGAAGGCGAGGAGGGAATGCTTCCCGTCCGGCCCAACCGCCCGTTTTCGGACCTGTCGCCGCAATTCGACTATAAGGCGTGGACCACGCAATATGACGAGGTGATCGCGGCCACCGAGCTGTGCGACGCCGAGGAACTGGCGCGGCTGCGGTCGTATCTCGACCAGCAGTTGGTTCATCTGCAAGGTGCGGTGACCAAGCTCGCCAACCGACTGCAGCGCCGGCTGATGGCGCAGCAGAGCCGGTCGTGGGATTTCGACCAGGAAGAAGGATTGCTCGACGCCGCGCGGTTGGCGCGGGTGGTGATCAACCCGATGCAGTCGCTCTCCTACAAGATCGAGCGCGACACTGAGTTCAAGGATACCGTCGTCACCCTGCTGATCGACAATTCGGGTTCGATGCGCGGCCGGCCGATCTCGATCGCCGCGATCAGCGCCGACATCCTGGCGCGCACGCTCGAACGCTGCGGGGTCAAGACCGAGATCCTCGGCTTCACCACGCGCGCCTGGAAAGGCGGACAGGCACGCGAGAGCTGGCTCGCGGCCGGACGCCCGCCGCAGCCGGGGCGCCTCAACGACATCCGCCACATCGTCTACAAACAGGCCGACGAACCGTGGCGCCGCGCCAAGCCCAGCCTCGGCCTGATGATGCGCGAGGGGCTGCTCAAGGAGAATATTGACGGCGAGGCGCTGCTCTGGGCCCACAACCGGTTGATCGGCCGCCCCGAGGAACGCAAGATCCTGATGGTGATCTCCGATGGCGCCCCGGTTGACGATTCGACTCTGTCGGTGAACAGCGGTTCCTATCTCGAACGCCATTTGCGCCAGGTCATTCACTGGATCGAGAACCGCTCGCCGGTCGAACTCGTCGCGATCGGCATCGGACATGACGTGACTCGCTATTACGAGCGCGCGGTGACGATCATGGATGCCGAGCAACTAGGCGGCGCGATCATCGAGCAGCTGGCGGCGCTGTTCGATAAGCCTTGAGTGGGCGCAGCCTGCACCAACAGCCGTCACCCCGGCCTTGTGCCGGGGTCCACTCCTCCACAACCGAGCTGAGGTGTTGGTGCACGGTGGATGCCGGGACGAGCCCGGCATGACGGGTGGGAGTATCTTGGCCCCCCCGGGTGGCTTCGCCGGCCCGGTCAAACGCTCCATAACGATCGCCGGTCACGAAACCTCCATCACGCTCGAACCGCTGTTCTGGCAAGCGTTGGAGCAAGCAGCCCGACAGCGCTCGCTACCGCTCTCCGCCCTGGTCGCCGAGATCGACGCGTTGCGCATCCTTTCCGATGACCCGCCCAACCTCGCCAGCGCGTTGCGGACCTGGGCATTCAGCGAGGCCAATCACAAGAGTATTTGAGAATATTTCTCAATAGCGTTGACTCTGCGAACGACTCTCAATAGCGAGTCTCTCAAGGGAGATAAGAGTGACTCGCAACAACTCCGCGCGCCGTGTCGCGCAGCCAGCTTTCCTTGCCTTGTCCTGCGTCGGCGCCTTCGCGTCGCATCCGGCGTTCGCCGCTGACGGGCCCGATCCGACGCCCGCCAATGACGACGGTGACGATCAGGATCGCCGCCACGACATCATCATCAATGGTCAGCTGATCAAAGCGGAGGCCGAGCCAGACGGCCCCAAGGATGTGGCGCGTGTGGTCGACACGCCCAAATCGATCGTCGTCATCCCCAGCAGGGTGATCGAGGAAACCGGATCGGCCTCGCTCCAGGACGCATTGCGCACCGTGCCCGGCATCACCTTCGGCGCGGCCGAGGGCGGCAATCCGATCGGCGACCGCCCCTTCATCCGCGGCTTCGACAGCCAGGGATCGATCTATGTCGACAGCGTCCGCGATCTGTCGTCGCAGACGCGCGAGACGTTCGCAATCGACGCCGTACAGATCGTCCGCGGCTCGGACTCGACGCTGGGCGGGCGTGGATCGGCCGGCGGAACGATCAACATCGTCTCCAAATTGCCCAAGGCCGGCACGTTCGGCAGCGTCACCGCGAGCTATGGTGAGGCCGACTACAAGCGCGTCACCGCAGACCTCAATATCGCGATCACGCCGACCGTCGCCTTCCGCATCCAGGGGCTGTGGCACGATCAGGATTTCGCCGGGCGCGACGCGATCTGGGCGAGGCGCTGGGGCTTCGCGCCGTCGCTGACCATCGGTCTCGGGACCGCTACCCGGCTGACCGCGAGCTATTACCGGCTGGAAAGCCATGAACTGCCCGACAGCGGCATTCCCTATCTCTACACGATCGCCAATGCGCCGGGCACGGGCAACATCTATACTCAACCCGCGCTCGGCCGGATCACCACCGCAAGCGGCCAGACCGGCTATGTCGATCGCAGTACCTATTACGGGCTGGTCGACCGCGATTTCCGCGACGCGACCACCGATCAGGCGACTATCCGCTTCGAGCACGATCTGTCGCCGACGCTCACCATCCGCAACACCGCGCGCTGGTCGCATTCGACACAGGCCTATATCTTCCTGCTGCCGGACGACAGCACCGGCAACGTCTACGGCACGTCGCCGACCAACCCGACGACCGGAGCGGCGGGTACGCGCGGCGACCTTCTGAGCGGCGGTTATGTCTGGCGCCGCGCCAATACGCGGTACAGCTATTCGGACGCGCTGACCGACCAGATCGATCTCTACGGGACGTTCGATACTGGCGGCATCAAGCACAGCATCGCGGTGGGTGCGGAATTTTCGTGGGAAAAGGCGCGCCGCGGCACCTTCGTCACGCGCGGCTTCCTCAACTCCTCGGGCGTCGAAACGCTGGCGACGGGCTCGACCGTCAGCCCGCGCTGCAACACGGCGACCGTCTCGCGTTATTATTGCACCAGCCTGTTCAACCCGAACCCCTATGATCCTTGGGTCAATTACGCGAGCGACACGTCGACTACGCAATCGCCGATCGTGAAGTCCTTGCCGCTGGAGGAGACGCAGAACGACGCCAGCACGGTGAGCGTCTATGGCTTCGACTCGATCACCTTGACCCCGCAGCTGATCCTGAACCTCGGCGCACGGTTCGACCGCTTCAAGTCGGTGACCACGCCCGGCCAGACCTATGCCGCGACCCAGTCGTTTCGGCTCGGCCGCACCGACGAATTGTTCAACTGGCAGGCAGGCCTGGTGTTCAAGCCGACGCCCGAAACCAGCATTTACGCAAGCTACGCGACCGCCGCGACGCCGCCCAACACGTTGCTGGGGGAGGGCCGCGAGGACAATGCGCTGCCGACCTCGACCAGCGGATCGAACCTCGCGATCCTCGACTCGCTGAAGGTGCAGAAGACGAAGTCCTACGAGGTCGGTGCCAAGGCCAGCCTGTTCAACGAACGGCTAGGATTGGGTCTCGCGATCTTCCAGACCGACATCGCCAATGCGCGCGTGACCGGCGAGGACGGCCTGCCGTCCTTCCTGGGCAAGACCCGCATCCGCGGGCTGGAATTGACCGTCAACGGCACCATCCTGCCCGGCTGGACGGTGTTCGGCGGTTATACCTATCTCGACCCCAAGATCGTCGATGGCGGCTTTACCTCGCTCGCCGTGGCGGCCAATGGACCGGCCAAGGCGACGACCGTGCTCGTGCCGTCCGTCAATAACGGCAAACAGGTACCGCAAACCGCGAAGAACTCGTTTACCGCTTGGACGACGGTCGACGTGACCAAGCGCTTCTCGGTCAGCAGCGGGGCGCTCTATATGGACAAGCAGTTCGGCGGCTACGCCGATGACCGTGCGGCAACGCAGACGGCCGATGGTGTCGTGACGGTGACGCCGGCGACCAAGGTCCTCTATCGCATGATCCCGTCTTATTGGCGGTTCGATGCGCGCGCCTCGTACAAGCTGACCAGGAACATTCAGCTCAGCATCAACGCGCAGAACCTCACCGACAAGGTCTATTTCAACCAGGTCTATACCAGCCATTATGCGTCGATCGCTACGGGGCGGACGGTGTTCGGATCGGTGGAGTTCAAGTTCTGATGACGGCAGAACCGTCCGTTGTCGTCGGTGCCGCGCGCTTGCCCGATGAGCCGGCAGAGCTCGCGGGGGCTCTCCGCCAACGCGCCGAAAGCGGAGAGGCAGAGGCGCAGGCGCTCTATGGTCAGCTGCTGCTCGACGGGAATGGCGTCGCCAGGGACGAAGCCGCCGGCTTCGCCTGGTTCAACCGCGCCGCGGCGCAGGGTCATCTGATGGCGCTCAACATGGTCGGGCGCTGTTACGATCTCGGCTGGGGCGTCGCGGTCGACAAGGCGCGGGCGGCGGATTGCTATCGCATCGCCGCCGAGCGCGGGCTCGACTGGGCGATGTACAATTACGCGACCCTGCTCGCGCTCGGCCATGGCGTGGCCGAGGATAAGGCGGCGGCGCTCGCCTGGTTCGAGAAGGCCGCGAAACTGGGCCCAAGTCTCATCGGGGCGAAAGCCATCAACTTCGTCGGCAGCTTCCATGAGGATGGCTGGGTGGTGGCGCGCAACCTGGCCAAGGCGGCGCGGCTCTACGAACGTGCGGCCGAGGGCGGCGATTTCCGCGGCATGTTCAACCATGCCCGCATGCTCGGCGCCAAGGGGCGCGGCGAGGAAGCGCTTCGCTGGATCGAACGCGCGGGCGAGCGGGCAACGCCGGCCTTCGTCGCCAAGGCCGCCGCCTTCCTCGACGCCTCGCCGGTGCCCGCCTTTCGCGCGCGCGGTCGTGCCGCGATCGAACGCGGAGCGGGCCGATGCTGATCGCGATTCCCGATGTGCTCGACGCGGCGGGCGTCGCCAGGGTGCGCGCGATCATCGACGCGGCCGAGTGGATCGACGGCAACGCGACCTCCGGCCATCAGTCGGCGCTTGCCAAGAAGAACGCGCAATTGCCCGAGGAATCGGCGGCGGCGCGAGAAGCCGGGACGATGGTGCTCGATGCCTTGTCGGGAACGGCTGTGTTCGTCGCCGCCGCGCTGCCGCTCAAAGTCTATCCGCCGCTGTTCAACCGTTATGCCGGCGGCGACACGTTCGGCGCCCATGTCGACAGCGCGGTCCGCATCCGGCGCGGCAGCGACTTCCGCATCCGTAGCGATTTGTCGGCGACGCTCTTTCTGTCCGACCCCGACAGCTATGACGGCGGCGAGCTGGTGATCGAGGACCAGTTCGGCGAACAGCGGGTCAAGCTGCCCGCCGGCCATATGGTGCTCTATCCCGCATCGAGCGTGCATCGCGTCGAACCGGTCACGCGCGGCGCGCGCGTCGCGTCCTTCTTCTGGATCCAGTCGATGATCCGCGACGACGGCGCGCGCCGTCTCCTGTTCGAGCTCGACCAGTCCGTACAAGACGTCGCGGCGCTGCTCGGTCAGGGCGATCCGGCGGTCGTGCGGCTGACGGGCACTTATCACAATCTCCTCCGCCGCTGGGCCGAGGCATAGGATGACGATGACCAAGATCGGGCTGCGCAATTTCTGGTTTCAGGTGCACAAATGGATCGGGCTGATCCTGGCGATCCTGATCATTCCGCTCTGCGTGACCGGCGCCGCCTTGGTCTGGGACGAGGCGCTCGACCATGGCCTCAACCCGCAACGTTATGCGGTCAGCGGCGAGCGGACGATCGACCCGCAGCTTTATGTCCAGGCCGCACGCGCGGTGCTGAAGCCGGGCGATCGTATTCAGTCGGTCGCCTTGCCCAATGGCGATGGGCCGGTTGTCGTCGCGGCCATACCGGATGGCGCCAAGCCACAGGCCGGCCCGCCGTCGCGCGTTAACATCTGGCTCGATCCGCCCACCGCGCGGGTGCTCGATCGTGCGAGCAGCAATTCGGGGCTGATCCGCGCAATGCACATGATCCACGGCAGCATGATGATCCCGATCTGGGGCCGCTCGATCGTCGGCTGGTTGGGCGTGGCGATGCTGATTTCCTGTTTCACCGGCATCTGGCTGTGGTGGCCGACGGTCGGCAAATGGGTGAGGGGCCTGCGCTGGCGGCGGCATCGCAATCTCGACACCAATCTGCATCACCTGTTCGGCTTCTGGATCGCATTGCCGCTGTTCGTGCTGTCGCTGACGGGAGCGTGGATCAGCTTTCCGCAAGTCTTCGGCGCGATGTCGGGCGCGCAGCCGCAAAAGGGCCCCGACCGCGCGGCGTTGGCGAGGGCGAAACCACTCGACGCGCCGAACACCAACCTCGATAGCGCGATCGCCAACGCCCAGGCGGCATTGCCCGGCGATGTCGCGATGATTGCCTGGCCGACCGACCTCAAGCCGGAATGGACCGTCACGATCGGCGAGGGTGCCGGGCGTCAGGTCAAGATCGACGACGCGACGGGCATTGCGAAGGTCTCACCGCCGCCCAGGGAGGACACCTCCCGCCTGATGCGCCGCATCCATGACGGCACGCGGATGGGCTTGCTGTGGCAGGTAGTGATTTTCCTCGGCGGCCTGCTGCCGGCGATCCTGGCGATCACCGGCGTCATCATGTGGTGGCGCGCACGGGGGTGGAAGGCGCAGTTGAAGGCGCGGCAGCGGGCGAAGGTCGCGGCGCTCTAAAAATCCTCCCTGCGCGAAGCGTGGGGAGGGGGACCAAGACGCGAAGCGGCTTGGTGGAGGGGCCGCAGCCGCGCAGCGGCGAGGACGGGATTTTCCCCTCCACCGTCCGCTAAGCGGCCGGTCCCCCTCCCCATCTGCGATGGGGAGGATTTTGGGATTACCGCCCCAGCAACACCCGCGCCTGCCCTGCAATCTGCGCCAACATTGCGGCGTTCGGCGTCGCCGCCGTGCGCGCGCGGTCGACTACGCCCTTGAACTGCGCGACGCGGCCGGCATTGGCGCCCAGCCACGCCTCCACCGCGCCCTCGGGATCCTTGCCGGCATGCCGCTCTAGGAACTCGAGGCGAAGCTGCTGGAAGTCGCGCGCGAGCCCGGCGATCAGCAGGCGTTCCCAGGGATCGCTCGACACGATGCGCGCTGCGGTCGCCTGCGCCCAGTCGAGCCCGAGCGCCTGGCCTAGGTGAGTGAAGGCACGGGTCAGCACCGTCTCGTCCATCCCGAGTTCGGCGCCGAGATCGGCAAGGCCGACCGCGCCGTCGAGCTCGAACAGCCGCACGACCTTCTTCGCCAGTGCCGCGGGCGCGCCCGCCGCTTCCAGGCTGGTCGAGATCCGCACCGATTGCGCGCTCGCTTCCTCGAGCAGCAATTCCTTGGTCTTGCGGTCGAGTGCCGATACGCCCTTGGCCAGGCGCGCGATCACCGCCGACGGCGTGGTGCCGGGCGCGGTCACCCGCAGCAAATCGGCGATCTGGCTGCGCACCGCGGCCGCCACTTCGTCGAACAGCGCCAGACGGCCTGTTTCCGGCATCGGCGCGCGCTCGATCTCGGCCCATAATTTGTCGAGGTCATAGAGCCGCTCGACCACCACGAACATCGCCGCGATGTCGGCCATAGCCGCGCCTTCCTCCTCGGCGAGCTCGAACGGGTGCAGCACGCCCAGGCGGTTGACGACGCGATTGGCGAGCTTGGTCGCGATGATCTCGCTGCGCAAGCGGTGATGGTCGATCGCGTCGGCGAACTTCTTGCGCATCGCCGGCGGGAAAGCGGCGTGCAGATCGGTGAGCAATTCGTCGTCGCTGCCCAGGTTGGAATGTTCGATCGCGTCCTGCAGCGCCAGCTTGGCGGTGGCGAGCAGCACCGCCAGCTCGGGCCGCGTCAGGCCGCGACCCTCCGGCGCACGGCGGAGCAGGGTGCCGTTATCCGCCAGTCCCTCGACCACGCGGTCGAGCCGGCCGGCGCTCTCGAAGATCTCGATCAGGCGGACGAAGCTCGGCAGTGCCTGGGCGCCGTCCTGTTCCATGATCGACAGCGCCAGCGTCTGCAACCGGTTGTCTTCGAGCACCAGATGCGCGACATCGTCGGTCATCTGGACGAGCAATTTGTTGCGCGCCTCGAACTGCAGCCGGCCTTCGATCATCTCGCGATTGAGCGCGATCTTGATATTGACCTCGTTATCCGAGCAATCGACGCCCGCCGAATTGTCGATGAAGTCGGTGTTGATCCGGCCGCCCTTCGACGCAAAGGCGATGCGGCCCGCCTGGGTCACGCCCAGATTGGCGCCTTCGCCGATCGCGGTCGCGCGCACATCCTCGGCATTGACGCGCAGGCGGTCATTGGCGGGGTCGCCGACCTCGATATGGTTCTCCGCTGCCGCCTTCACATAGGTGCCGATGCCGCCGAACCAGATCAGGTCGGACGGCGACTTCAGGATCGCCGAGATCAGCGCGGCCGGCTCCAACTCGTCGGCCTGGATGTCGAGCGCGGCCTTTACCTGTTTCGACAGCGGGATCGTCTTGGCACTGCGCGGGAACACGCCGCCGCCCTTCGAGATCAGCTTGGGATTATAGTCCGCCCAGCTCGACCGCGGCAGGTTGAACATCCGCTCGCGCTCGGCCCAGCTCGCGGCCGGATCGGGATCGGGGTCGAGGAAGATGTGGCGATGGTCGAACGCCGCGACCAATTTGATCGCCTTGCTCAGCAACATCCCGTTGCCGAACACGTCGCCCGACATGTCGCCGCAGCCGACCACGCGGATCGATTGCGTCTGCACGTCGACCCCGCGCTCGGCGAAGTGGCGCTGGACAGAGACCCAGGCGCCCTTGGCGGTGATCGCCATCGCCTTGTGGTCGTAACCCTGGCTGCCGCCCGAGGCGAAGGCGTCGCCCAGCCAGAAGCCGCGCTCGATCGCGATCGCATTGGCGACGTCGGAGAAGGTCGCGGTGCCCTTGTCGGCCGCGACGACGAAATAGGGATCGTCGCCGTCATGGATCGCGACGCCCTTGGGATGGACGACCTTGCCCTCGATGATATTGTCGGTGACCGACAGCAAGGTGCGGATGAAGATGCGGTAGCTCTCGGTCCCTTCCGCGAACCAGGCGTCGCGATCGACCGCCGGGCTTGGCAGCTGCTTCGGATAGAAGCCGCCCTTGGCGCCGGTCGGCACGATCACCGCGTTCTTGACGCGCTGCGCCTTCATCAGGCCGAGGATCTCGGTGCGGAAGTCGTCGCGCCGGTCGGACCAGCGCAGCCCGCCGCGCGCGACCGGGCCGGCGCGCAGGTGGATGCCCTCGACGCGCGGGCTGTACACCCAGATTTCGCGCCACGGCAGCGGCGCGGGGAGGCCGGGCACCTTGTGGCTGTCCAGCTTGAACGCCAGCGCCTCGTCCGCCGCCGGGGTGAAGGCGTTGGTGCGCAGGGTCGCGGCGATCACGCCATGGATCGCGCGCAGGATGCGGTCGTCGTCGATCGCCGAGACGGTGTTGAGCCCCGCCTTGATCGCCTCGTCGGCGGCAATGACGCCGGCTTCACGCTTGCCGCCCGGCGCGTGCGCGGCATCGAACCGGTCGATCAACGCCGCGGTCACCGCCGGCGCGCGACGCAGCGCGTCGACTACCGTGGTCAGGCCATAGGTCAGCCCGCCCTGGCGCAGATAGCGGAACCAGGCGCGGAACAGCACCGCCGATCGTGGCGCCATGTTGAGGTCGACGATCAGGCGGTTGAACGCATCGTTCTCGGCATTGCCTTCCAGCACCGCGGCGACCGCATTTTCCAGCACGCTGGTATTGCCGTCGAACACGTTGCCGACGCCGCCCGCCGCCTCGATCAGGAATTCGTGGATGAAGCCCTGGCTCTCGTCGCTCAGCGCGGTCGGCACTTCCTCGATCACGCGGAAGCCGAAATTCTCCAGCACCGGCACCGCGTCCGACAGCGCGATCGACCCGCCCAGGCGATAGAGTTTCAGCCGCGCCTCGCCGCGCGCGTCGCGATAGAGACGCACCGCGCGCTGGTCCGGCGTGTCGAGCGTCGCCAGGCTGAAGATGTCGCGCGCCGCCTCGTCGGCGCTGTTGACCGTGCGATAGCCCTGCGGGAAGCAATTGGCCCAGCGCAATGCCAGCCGGGTCGATCGCGCCACATCGCTTTCGGCCAACGCCGCCTCGACCGCCGGTGCCCAGCCGCGCATCATCCGCGCCAAGCGGGTGTCGAGCGCCGCGACGTCTGGCATGCGGCCTTCGCCGCGCACGTCGACCGTATAGCGGATCAGCGCGACCAGATCGTCCATCGCGATCGCCCAGTTGAGCAGCGTGCCGCCCGCCGCCTCGGACAGCATGTCGCCGATCGCGATGCGCCGCGCGGTGGTGAATTCGTCACGCGGCAGCCACACGAAACAGAATAGGTGCCGGCCCAGGATCGACCGAGACATCACCAATTTCGGCCGCGGCCGGTCGGCGAGGCTCATCGCGGTCAGCGCGACGTCCTCCAGCGCATCGGGCGTGAAGGCGATCAGCAGATCGTGGGGCAGGGTGGTCAGCGCATGTTCCAGCGCCTTGCCGGCATGGCCCTTGGGATCGAACCCGAACTTCTTCTGCAGGTCGGCCAGGCGCGTGCGCAGCCCCGGCACGTCGTCGGGCGGCGAGTTGAGCGCGGACGACGTCCACAAACCGGCATGGATCGACAGGCCGGTGACTTTCTTGCCCTCGCGGATCGGCACCACGACCAGGTCGAGCGGGATGTGGCGATGCACGCTCGAAATGAAGTTCGACTTGAGCAGCAAGGGCGCCTCGTTGCCCTTTTCGAACCATTCGATCGCCAGCGCACGCGACGCTTCGGCCAGGATCGGGGTTTCGTGCTTGTTGCGGCAGATGCCCAGCGGATCGCGGGCGCCGCCGTCGCGGCCGAACTTGCCGTGGCCCAGCAAGGTAAAATGGCGATCGAGGAACCAGTGGAGCAACTCCGCGCCCGCGCCGGCCCCGGCATCCCTCAAGCTCGCGGCATCGGCCGCCATCGCGTCCTGCAGCGGCACCCAGTCCGACACCGCGGCGCGCACGTCCTTCAGATTGTCTTCGAGCGCGGTGACGAGCGTGCGGCGCTCGCGCGCGTCGGCACGTTCCATCTCGATATAGATCATCGATTCGGGATTGCCGTCGCCCACGCCCATCAGCCCGCCCGACGGATCGCGCGTGACCGGGATGACCGGGTGGATGATGCGGTCGACCGCGATGCCCTGCGCCGCGATCGTCGCTGCGACCGAATCGACCAGGAACGGCATGTCGTCATTGACGATCGCCACGCGCATGCGGCGGCGCGGATCGTTGGCGGCGATCGGCTCGATCACGATCGTCGGTCCGCCCGGCGGACGGCTATAGGCTGCGGTGGCGACGAAGTTCGCCGCTTCCGCGCGCTCCGTCTTTCCAAACCCTTGCAGCTCTCCCGGCAAGGCGCCCTTGGTCAGCCGGTCCGCAAGCGCGTCCGACAGCGATTTCAGCGTGGTCTTGGCCATCGCCACCCTATGCCCCCGTGGATCGGCAGGCTCAAGGATAGTTTCGGCTGAAACTTGGTTTGTGGGGTGAGTTGCGTAGCCCGATCTCGCCCATCTTCCTCCGTCATCCCGGCCTTGTGCCGGGATCCACCGGGAGGCAGGCTGAGAAGCAAGAGGCTCAGAGTTCCGCGCTTGCGGCTCCGTGGACCCCGGGACGAGCCCGGGGTGACATGGAGGGAATTACGACCTCGGAGAAATTACTTCGCCGCCTTCAGCGTCCGCGCCGCCAACGCCCGGTCATTCGCCACCGAGGCAACGATATCCACCGTGCCTTCCCCTGTCGCCCGCCCGAGTAGCACGACCAATTCCCCCGGCTCCAGCCCGGTCGCGAACTCGACACTCGCCAGCACCAGCCGCTCGGCGATGTCGGCCAGCGGATCGCGCGCCTCATCCTTCTCCGGATTGCGCGCCGCGCGTTCGGCCGCGACCACCGCCTTGATCCCGCCCTCGACCGTTTCGAGCAACGGCGTCAGCTGCCCCGCGGGGATGGCATGGCGGCGGGCATGCGCCAGCACCGCGGCGAATTCGGTCAGCCGCGCCTTGTCGTAATCGGCGCCGAACACGAGCTTGGCGACCGCGGTCATCGGCGCGCGCTCCTGCACGGTAACCCCGGCATCGGCGAGCAGGCGTTCATAGGTCTCGCTGTCCTGTTCGGCGGCGAGCCCGAAATCGTGCGCACGGCCCAGCGCGCGATACAGCGCGGCGCGGCTGCGCGTATCGGCATTGGTCGCGGCCTGCGCGGTCTGGCGCGCCTGTTCCAGCTTGCCGGCCAGGTCCTCGGGCTCGGGCACTAGCGCCACGTCGGCGGCGGGACCATCGGCCCAGACCGGGGCGGTCGCCTGGGGCTTGGGCGCGGCGCGCAGCGCGGTATCGACCTCGGCGTCGAGCGCCTTTTGCGTCGCGGCGTCGACCAGTTCCTTCCAGTTGATCACGCCATAGATGAAATCGATCGTGTCGTCGTTGGACGAGAACGGCATCAGGATACCGCGATACATCGTATTGTGCCCGCGCGTGCCGACGAACTCGGCCTCGAACCCGATCGGGGCGCGGTTGGCGATGATCTGAAGATAATGGTCGGTCAGCCGCGAAAGCAGCGACCGGCTGGGCACTTGAGAGATATGCGTGATCGACTGGTCGAGCGCGGTCTCGTCGCGCAGCGCGCGGCCCAGAAAGGCGATCGCCGGATCCTCGATCCCGGCGGTGAAATCGAGCAGCACCGAATGCGGACCGAAATCGGCGATGTTGGCGGGGTCCAGATCCTCAATCGACGGATAAGCGCGCCCGCGCAGCAACGACACCCAATGGTTGTACGCGCGCACGTGCATGCGGCGCTCGTCGGTGCCGATGGCAGCCGGCGCCGTGTCGTCGATCCCATCATCCGCGACGACGCGATCGGTATCCGACCGGTCCTCTTCGTAGCCGCGCTGCGAATCCATAAACGTCCCCTGGGCGCACATCGCCCTGCACAGAGCCTGTTTTGCCCCGGGCGTGGTAAACGAAGCGTAAAGGGTGTTGGGGAGTGGCGCGCAGGCCTCGGTAGATATCGAGACCGGGCAATAAGCGGTCCCATGAAATTCGCTTCTACTGCAATCCAATCGGGTTCGGAGTTAAGGAGCGGTGCAGTTCGCTTCCCCGATCGCTTATCAAGCAAAGCATGTTACTGGACTTCCGGTCGTCGAAGGGTGGTATTGCCATGCGGCCCAGCTTGGTGAACAAAACGGGTATGGCAAATCAGCTAGCTACCGCACCGCAAGCGGTGAACGACGCACCTAGTGCGCGTCCCTCAAGAGACGTTCTGATTGAATCAGCCGCAAATGAGATCGTCGTAGCGGTGGTCGGTCATGTGGGCTCAGGCACTAGCGAGATAGCTCATGCTTTGGAGGCACTCCTAGGGGCGTCATCGTTGCCTGGCGGAAAGTACGATACGACAATACTCAAGGCTCGAGACGAAATTGAAGCTTGGGCCAAGGCAGAGAATGAAGCGCTGCCGACGTCGGATCGAAACGATCTTAAAACGACCTTTGCGCTGCAGGACCTGGGCGATCTGATGCGCGAACGGTCACGCGATGGATCGGCAGTTGCACGCGCTCTTGTAAAAAGGGTCCGTCTGGTTCGGGCGGCAAAGACCGGCAGCACCCCGGAGGCGGACGCGCCCGTTGTGCCCGATGGAACCCGGCGAGCCTATATTCTTGATGCAATCCGAAACCCGGCGGAAGTGCACCTTCTTCGACACCTTTATCAGGATGCCTTCGTTCTCATCGGCGTGGTCTGCGACGAGAAGGTGCGCTTGGAGCGTATAACCCGAAAATATAAGAATGCCGGCCAGTCCGATGCCGAAGAGCTTATGCGTCGCGATGCAAAAGCTTCGTCCAAACTGGGCCAACGCGTCACAGATGCTTTTCATCTCTCCGACTTCTTTATCGACAATACTGCACCGAGATCGCTGGAGGACGACAGTCCAAATCCAGAATGGTTAGTGAATGACCATCTGTCGCGGCTTGTAAAGATTGTGAACCATTCTGAGATCATCCGTCCCCGAATTGAAGAGACGGCAATGCATCACGCTTACAGTGCATCAATGCGGAGCGCTTGTTTATCGCGACAAGTTGGCGCTGCTCTCGTAGATCGTGCCGGCAACGTAGTCGCGACAGGGTCGAATGAAGTGCCCCGCGCAGGTGGAGGGGTTTATGGAGAAGCGTTCGACACCGATAAGTCCGAGGCAGATGTTGACCATCGCTGCGCTTATCGCCGGTTGAATGGAAAAGATCCATTCTGCTCAAGTACTGTTGAGCAAAACCACTTGGTTGATAAGCTAATTGATAGCATCGATGAGCTGAAATCCCTCGACCCCATCCGGAAGAAGAGCCTTGCTCAGGAGATTAAACAGAGCGGGGTAGGGGATATATTGGAGTTTAGTAGGGCTGTTCACGCCGAAATGGATGCTCTCCTCTCGGCGGCACGCGAGCAAGTTTCGACCGTTGGTACTCGGCTGTTTGTAACGACCTTTCCTTGCCACTACTGCGCTCGGCACATCGTCAGCGCGGGAGTTGACGAGGTGCAGTTTATCGAACCCTACCCGAAGAGCCGGGCACTCGACCTTCACGCCGACGCGATTCAGGTGAAAGCTACCGGTTGGATTCCGCCAAGCGATGGACAAGGCGGTAAGGTATTATTCCGTCCTTTCGTCGGGGTGGCTCCCCGAATGTATCGACGTGCATTCCTTAAAGATCGCGAACTGAAGGATAGCGCTTTTGGCGTGTTTAAACTGGACCAACCCGATTGGGGTACTGCATGGCACCTGCGAGCTTCTAGCTACGCAGAGCTAGAGGCCAAGCTGGCAAGGGATGGCCAGTAATGCGGCCACCCGCCAGGAATCTGCGCCTAGTGCGGACAGAAACTCGAAAGCCGGTTGAAGCCCGAGATTTTCGCGCGACGGATGACGTGCGCAGCCTGCTTACGCCGCAAGATCCAGGCGCCCTGGTATTTGTTGAATTTGACGCTCTTCAAGAGGCCGACTTTGTAAGTTTGATCGTCACGATATCCCCGACCATCATTTTCGATCTGCGTGCGGTCCCTCGCTTCGATGTGGGCAATTTAAACAGGCGCTTAGTGTTTTCACTTTTCGACACGGCATCTGCAAAGTACTTTGATATCACCGCAGCACTTGGTGCAGGAAAAGCCAAGCAAGTAACATCGAGCGCGGAAAACTTAGCATCCGCCCTTCAGGATCTCGCCTTCCGTAGAAGCGACAGCGCAACTGGCCCAATCGTGTTTCTGGGCGAGCCAACGCACGTCGAATCCGATTTTATGGAAGCGGTGGCTCAGCGGCTTGATCATCTCAGCGAGCGCGGCTGGAAGCTTGTCAAGATTCCGGAGTTCGCCCGCTCGCCGGCAATTGGCCAGCGGTCATCTATTTTCATTAGTCACGCCACTCCCGACGATAACGACTTCGCACGTTGGCTTGGTATCCAGCTATCTCTTGCAGGATATGACGTGTGGACGGATTTTGGCCGGCTGCGCGGCGGAGAGTTGTTTTGGGACACGATCGAGGACGTAATCCGTAATCGCGCGGCGCGTGTTATCGTTGCGGGAAGTCGGCTCGCTCAGAGCAGAAACGGCGTTTTGGACGAGATCAATCTGGCTATTTCAGTTGAGCGCTCTTTGGGAATTGATGAGTTTGTTATTCCGCTGAAAATCGATGATCTACCCTACTCCGAATTTCGGGCTAATATCGCGCGAAAAGATATTATTGATTTTAGTAAGAATTGGGCGACGGGGCTATCGCGCCTTTTACAGACCCTTTCACGCGGTGGGATACCGCGTGTCGACCGTGATGGTTCGCCAGAAGCGTTGGCGTTCCACTCGCGCCTAGACGTTGGGCAACATCTCCGGGATATTCCTGATCCGATCCTTTTGAATTGGATTAATATCAAAGCCCTACCGCAGCGCTTGTACTCTTACTCAGTGAGCGCACCAACGCATCGGCTACCTTTGATCTCGCAGACGACTGCTCTGCCGAATGTGCAATATGGCGACCAGATTTTGAGCTTCGCTTCACCTGCAAATCTGGGTTCTGCCCTGCCAGCCGGCATAACACTCGGAAAACAAGGCGCAATGCTAACTTCGGAGTTTGAAAAAGCCCGAGTTTCACAACTGCCCAATCTCCGTCCTTCAGAGGCGAGGAAGTACCTTGTTCAACTTATCCATCAGGCTTGGGAAAGCATGTGCCGCACCCGTGGTCTTCATGATTTTCAGCTCGCCTCCAAATCGTCAGCGTGGTTCGCGCCCCTAGACCATATCGAAGGAAACAAAGTCGCATTCGCTGACCGAAATGGTGTCATTAGGCGGAAGACACTCGTCGGCTACAGCGCGAAACGTGGCGTGCATTGGCATTTTGCGGCGGAACTGCGGGTGGCCCCAGGCTGGCCGCTTCGTATGATCGTTAGGCCGCACGTGATCTTTACGATCGATGGAAAGCAGCCTGTCGACACGCCCGCCCGCATGCACACTTTGCGTAGGGGATTTTGCAAAAGTTGGTGGAACGATCGATGGCGCGACCTTTCAATAGCCTATCTCGCTTGGCTTAGCGGCGGAGCGGACACGCTTGAACTCAATGTCGGATCAGACGAGCCCTTAATCATTTCTGCGCGGATGATTGAAGAATTTTGCCCGGTGTCTCCCGAAGAAGGGGATGAACTGGATACTGCAAATGACATTGACTGGCAGTCTGATGTTGATGACGCGGAGCTGGATGAGGAGGAAGTATTGTTGATCGGGTCTAACGCGTTCGCCGAGGGCGACGACGAATGACCTCATTATCGTTGAACCACATAACGGAGCCATTGCTCCAATTTGGATTCGGTCAAAGCTTCGATGATCCCCGAAACGGATTGTTTCTGTTCGGGCCACTGAGCGAGCGTAAGCCCTCGGCGATGCGTGTCGGCGTAATCGGCACGCCCGCGGGTATCGCTCGCTATCGCACTTGGGTACGTCGCATCACTAGCTTTATACCGGCAGCTCGCGCCGACGCTGCACATCACGTCGCATTTCCTGGTTTTGAAGCCACGTTCCGGACACCCTGGCCCGAAGATCCAGTCGTCGAGTTGGCGGTATCACCTCAAGACATATCGAAGGCTCTTCGCCTTAGCGATCGCCACGTTGGCATGTACAAGGTGGTGTCGTTATTCGAGGAGCCGATACGGCAAAAAATTCAGACTGACGATGTTCAGGTCGATGTGTGGTTCGTAGTCGTACCAGAGGAAGTCTACACTCTTGGACGTCCTCTATCGCGCGTACCAATGCTTGAGAGGGTGAGCATTGAGCGCCGGATAAATGCCAAAATTGCTGCCCGCCTTCGTTCCCAGCCCTCCTTGTTTGAAGAGGACATGAGCGAAGCTAAAATGTATGCCTATCATCTTGATTTCCATAATCAGCTCAAAGCCCGAATATTGGATCGCGGTGCTGTGTTGCAGATCGTTCGTGAAACCTCCCTGGCAGCGGTTTCAGAATTGGCTGAGACGAAACGGCGCCTGCAAGACCAGGCAACTATCGCATGGAATCTCTGCACGACCTCATTCTTCAAGGCGGGAGGGCGGCCTTGGAAACTTGATTCTGTTCGAGACGGTGTTTGTTACATCGGCATTATTTTCAAGAAGGACGCCTCTGACCCTTCGGGTGTGAATGCCTGTTGCGGCGCCCAGATGTTTCTCGATTCCGGAGACGGTTTAGTATTCAAGGGCGCCCTCGGAAAATGGTCGTCAGAGACGAAGTCCTTCCATCTCTCTCGAAAAGACGCCACGGCACTAATTAAATCCGTAATTGAAGAATATAAACTCGGGGGCGGAGTTGGTCCGCATGAAGTCTTCCTGCACGCAAAGACCCGATTCAACGAAGAAGAATGGAATGGCTTTCGGGATGCCCTACCAGATAATGTAAAGCTCGTTGGCGTGCGGATTTCTCGGTCAAACGATATCAAAGCCTATAGGTCAGGGAATTTGCCGGTTCTCCGGGGAACGTGGTTAAAGGTCTCGGATTGGAAAGGGTATCTTTGGACCACCGGCTATGTGCCCAAACTGCGCACTTATGCGGGAAGAGAGGTGCCAAACCCGCTCTCAGTTGAAATCAACCGAGGAGAGGCGGACATCGGCCGCGTGATGGAAGACATCATGGGTCTCACAAAGGTAAATTTCAACGCGTGCATCTACGGCGACGGCTTACCTGTGACTCTTAGGTTCGCTGATTCGGTTGGGGAAATTTTGACCGCAGGCCCTACGCAAGATTTACCGCCGCTGCCGTTTCGCCACTACATCTAGTCCGTAGGCTCTGCAGTTCGCCGACACAGGAGCACAGAGACAGCACGGCTTTTCGCCTCAGGCTGCCGCATGATCACTAACTAGATTTGCGGCGGCTTTTGGGATTTCCTTGACCGGTTTTCGCGACCAAGTCCGGTGCAATTGCAGATCGTCTGTTTACAATCCAAGACCCGACGTCCGTGGGTTACGGTGCCAGCTTATTAAAAGCGCTAAACTGCACCCCAAGGAATGCGACAAGCGCCCAACACTCACCTCGTGGCCACAACGCGCTCCCCCCATTGCGACGAACGGTGCATTTTCCCCTACCAATCCGATGGGAATTGCGCCATAGGCACCGCCGGACTGACCCAGGACCAATTCGCGAGGCGCTGTGCCGAGCGGGGGCGCGGCCTGGATATTACGGAGGTTTGTCCATGAAGAAGCTCGTAGTTCTTTCGGTGATTGCTCCTGTCGTGCTCGGCCTCGCGGCTTGCGGCGGCAACAAGGCGGCCGACAACGCCGTCGTCGTCACCAACACCGACGACGTGAACCTGACCGACACCACCAACATCACCGACGAGAACGTCAGCGACGTCACGGCCAACGGCAGCAACGTCGCCGAGTAATCGGTGCGGCGGCGGGGCGACCCGCCACCGGAACAAGCAGGCCGCGCGGTCCGATGGGATCGCGCGGCCTTCGTTTTATCTGGTGCCCGCCAACGCGAGGCGGCACGGGAGTCGTTTGTGGTCGCATCGCTTTTGCGGAAAACCGGTCCCCACTTTTCCGCGCGATGCTTTAATGATCGAGCATTTCGTCGAGCAGGCTGATGTGCAGCCACATCCGCTCAAGCAGGTCCTCGGGCTCGGCGACGCCGCTGGCCGCGCACGCCGCGGCGAGCTCGCTGTCGATGTCGAGCAGGTCGCGGTCCGGATCCGCGGCGATCGGCGTGTCCGCGCCCATCCGTGCATTGGCGCGGCAGAAAAAGGCAAAATAGGCGTCGGCCGCCGCGATGAACGCCGTCGCGCCCTGCGCCTCCAGATAGTCGGCGACCGCGCCCGCCTCTCCGAACTCGCCGCGCGCGGCCAGTGGATCGGGATAGGGCACGAAATGCACCTTGCCCGCGGCATCGATCACGCGGCCCAGCGGGAACAGGCGGCAGACCAGCGGCCGGTCGGCATGGACGGTGCACCCCTGATCGCCCAGGAAGATGCAGCGCCCGTCCTCCTGCTGGCGCAACGCGCTGTCGGCGGTGATGAAGGTCTCGCGCGCCTCGGCGGTGGAGAGGCCGCGATTGTGCGCCAGCCGCGCGATCTCATACGGATTGACCTGGATGCGCTTGTCGACACAGCAGCTGTTGCAGCGCGTGCAGCGGTAACTGAACCGTGAGGCGGCGGTCATCGGGGCCGGAATCGGGGTCGGTATCGGGTCATGGGACGGCATGTTCACCTCCTCTCCTTCGCCTGATCCCGAGCATAGCGGGGCAGGGCGGTTATCGGATAGGAACGAAGCGACTCCTGCCCAGAAAGACTCCATGCGCCTCTCCATCGACGCCCGGCTCGACTATTGGCTTGCCGCGCCCGCCGACCTGCTGTTCGCGCTGGAAGTGGCGCAGACGCCCGATCAGCGGCTGGTCACCGACCTGTTGCGCATCGGCGGGGTAGGGGCGTTGCGCCCGATCGCGGCGGATAACGGCCTCGGGCGGCGCACCTGGACGCGGGGGGATGGGCGGGTGACCGCGCATTACACCGCGACGGTGGAGGTCGATCGCGCCGGAACGACGCTGCACGGGCTCGCCGCCGACGACGTCAAGCTGTTGCCGGCGGAAGTGGTGCCGTTCCTGTTCCCCAGCCGCTATTGCGAATCCGACCGGTTCGACGCGCTCGTCCGGCGCGAGTTCGGCGCGCTGTCGGGCGGCGACCGGGTAGAGGCGATGGCGGAATGGATCCGCGGGCATCTCGATTATGTCGTCGGGTCGAGCGACGCGACCACCACCGCCGCCGACACCTATGTCGCGCATCGCGGCGTGTGCCGCGATTTCGCGCACCTGCTGATCGCCTTCGTCCGCGCCGCCGACATCCCCGCGCGCATGGTCGCCGCCTATGCCTGGCGCCTCGACCCGCCCGATTTCCATGCCGTGGTGGAAGTGTGGCTGGACGGCGCGTGGCGGCTGATCGACCCCACCGGCCTGGCGCCGGTCGAGGGCCTGGCGCGGATCGGGGTAGGGCGGGATGCCACCGACATCAGCTTCATGACCATCTTCGGTGAGGCGGAGTGTTTGTCGCAGAATGTGACGGTCGAGCGAATGGATTGAGAATCTCCCCTCCCGCTCGCGGGAGGGGCTGGGGGAGGGCATGTTACCGTCGGTGTGATGAACACGCCCTCCCCTAACCCCGCTCCAGGTGAACAGTCCCCCGGACTGTTCAGGTTGCGCCGGGGGCGCAACCGACCTGGAGCGCGCAAGCGGGAGGGGAATTTAGGCTAAACCCGCAAAACCCACCCCCGCCGCCGCAGCGCCAGCGCGATCGCAATCGAAACCCCGCCCAAAATCACCGCATACATCATCGACGTCCAAGCCGGCGACAAACCGGTCGCCGCGATCGCCGCCAACAGCTTCCCACCCAGATGCGCCCCGCCCACCGGCACCATCATCATCACGATCGCCACCGCATCGTGAACGACATACAGCGTCAGCGACACCGCCCCCAGCGCGGCGGTCGTCTGCGCGACCCTCGACGCGCCGATCCGCGGCCAGACGATCTTGAGCACCGCCAGCAGGCCCAGCCCGATCGCGGCGTTGATCAGGGTGAAGGTCGGCGTCCACAAATTCTTGTTGATCGGCCAGAACCAGGCAGCGCCCAGCGTCAGGCCCAGGCACAGAACGGCAACCGCGGTGATCATGATCACCGGCTTCTTGCGCCGCACCGACATGCGCTGCACCGCCATCCCGATCATCGTCGTGGCGATCGCCGACAGCGTCGACAGCGGCCCCTCGGGGTCGAACGGCGGGCCGTTGTCCGGATGACCATAAAGCCGCGTACCGCCCAGGATCGCGCGATCGAGCCAGCCGCTCATCCCTTCGCCCGGCGCCATGCTGGCGATCAGGTCGCCCGGCGCGGGCAGGTGGAGCAGCACGCCATGGACCAGCATCAGCACGCCGGCGGCGATGGCGGGCGCTTTCCAAGTCGTCGTCTGGCGGCAGGTAATCGCGCAGATCAGATAGACGATGCCGATCCGTTCCAGCACGCCGGTGAAGCGGATATCCTGCAGCCTCAGGCTGAAATGGACGATCATGCCGATCCCGAAACCGATCGCCCACAACAGAGCCGAGCGCCGGACGATCTTCGCGATCGATGGCCGCGGCATCCGCCCGTCCATCGTCAACGGCAAGGCGAGCCCGACCGCGAGCAGGAACATCGGGAACACCAGATCGGCGAAGGTCAGCCCGTTCCATTCCGCGTGGTTGATCCACCAGAAAGCGTGCTCCTCCGACCCCTGAAGGTTGGCGAGTACCATCCCGAAGATCGCGAATCCGCGCAGCGCGTCGAGCGGCTCGTCGCGCATGCGGGTGGGTTTCGACATGTCCATTGTGTTCATCCTCAACCCGTGACCACCGCGCCGCTTTTCATCACCATCCGCACATGGCGGACAGCGGCGATGTCGGCGGTTGGGTCGCCGTCTACCGCGACCAGATCGGCGAGCAGGCCCGGTTTGACCGCGCCCAGCTTGCCGTCGAGGTGGAACCAGCGCGCATTGCCCCAGGTCGCGGCGATCAGCACGTCGGCGGGGCTCATGCCGCCGGCCACCATCAGCTCCATTTCCCGCGCGTTCGTGCCGTGCGCGAACACGCCGACATCGCCGCCCATGCAGATATGGACGCCCGCTTTCATCGCCATCTGGAAGCTGCGGCGGTTGATCAGCACGGCTTCGGGCGCGGGCTCGCTACCGGTCCAGCCGCGATAGCGCGACGTCGCGTCCGACGCGGCGAGCGTCGGGCAGAGCGCGATCCCCTTCTTCGCCATGTCGGCGAAAATCTCGGGCGTGCCGCCATAGCCGTGTTCGATCGTATCCACGCCCGCGGCGATCGCGCGGCGCATGCCCTCGGCGGTGGCGGCATGGACCGCGACCGGGCGACCGGCGTCGTGCGCGGCGGCGACCGCGGCTTTCATTTCCTCCAGGCTGAGCGTCGGGCGGCTGTCCTCGCCGGGGCGCCAGCGATAATCGGCATAGAGCTTCACCCAATCGGCGCCGCCCGCGATCTGGCGGCGCACCGCGGCGACGATCGACTCGACTCCCGACACTTCCTCCGCGCCTTGCGGGATGGCGACGCCGGGCTCGAAGCCCTTGGGGCCGTACGCGCCGAGCGCGACGATCGCGCGCGTCGCGACGTTGAGGCGCGGGCCTGGCACGATCCCCTGATCGATCGCCGCCTTCAGCCCGACATCGGCATAGCCCGCGCCTTCGGTGCCGAGATCGCGCTCGCTGGTGAAGCCGGCGAGCAGGGTCGCCTTGGCGCTCGCCACCGCGCGCGCCGTGCGCAGCGCGAGCGGTTCGTGCAGTACCTGATCGTCCCAGCTGGTCTCGTTATAGGGATGGAGGAACAGATGGCCGTGCCCCTCGATCATCCCGGGCATCAGCGTCTCGCCGGGCAGGTCGATGACCTTGGCGTCGGCCGGCGCCGACAAATTCGGCCCTACCGCGGCGATACGGTCGCCCTCGACCAAAATCTGCCAGCCGGCATGCGTCTTTCCGTCCAGCCCGTCGAACACGCGCGCGGGTTTCAGAAGGACCGCTTGCTTCGGCGTTTCGGCGGCGGGAAGGGCGGCGGCCGGCCCGAGCAACATCGCCAATACAAGTGCCAGCCAGCGCATGGTTTTCTCCCCGGTGTCGCGTTACGCTGCCGGCATGGATAGAGCCCTCCGCCTCCCGCTCCTAGCCCCCGTACTGCTGGCTGCGGTATTGACCATGGCGCCGACCGCGCCCGACCCCGCTGCCGCCGACATGGCGCGCTGGCGAGCGGAGGCCGCGCGCGTCACGATCACTCGCGACGATTGGGGCATTCCCCACGTCCGCGGCCAGAGCGACGCCGATGCGGTGTTCGGGCTGATCTACGCCCAGGCCGAGGACGATTTCTCGCGAGTCGAGGCGAATTACCTGACGTCGCTCGGCCGCACCGCCGAGGTGCCGGATGCCGATGACGACGCGATCTGGAGCGACCTGCGCCAGCGGCTCTATGTCGATCCCGCCGAGCTCAAGGCGCAATATGCCGCCAGCGCGCCCTGGCTGAAATCGCTGATGAACGCCTGGGCCGACGGGCTCAATTTCTACCTGGCGACACATCCCGGCACCAAGCCCAAGGTGCTCACGCATTTCGAGCCATGGATGGCGCTGAGCTTCACCGAGGGCAGTATCGGCGGCGATATCGAACGGATTTCTCTCAGCGATCTCAAGACCTTCTACGGAAAACCGACGCCGCCCACGCCCGAGGAACTCGGCATGGTGCCGCGCGAACCGTCCGGCTCCAACGGCATCGCGATCGCGCCCGAGCTGACCTCGGGCGGCAAGGCGCTGCTGCTGATCAACCCGCACACCAGCTTCTATTTCCGCTCCGAAGCGCAGATGTCGAGCGCGCAGGGCCTCGACGCTTATGGCGCGTCGACCTGGGGGCAATTCTTCATCTACCAGGGGTTCAACGCCAAGGCGGGGTGGATGCACACCTCGTCCACCGTCGACAATGTCGACGAATTCGCCGAGCGCGTGACGAAGCGCGGCGACGGTTACGTCTATCGCTACGGCAGTGCCGAGTGGCCGGTGACGCGCAAGACGGTGACCCTGCGCTATCGCAAATCCGACGGGTCTTTGGGCGCGCGGAGTTTTGCCACATGGCAAACCCATCACGGCCCGATCGTCGCGATCAAGAACGGCCGCTGGATCGCCGAGGCCTTGATGTGGAAGCCGGTACCCGCGCTCGAACAGAGCTGGCTCAGGACCAAGACCAGCGACCTCAAGAGCTTTCTTCAGGTCGCGTCGCGTAGGGCGAACTCGTCGAACGACACGTTATTCGCCGACAGCAAGGGCGAGATCGCGTTCCTGATGCCGCAATTCATGCCACTACGCGACAATCGCTTCGATTACACGCGGCCAGTCGACGGCAGCGACCCCGCGACGGACTGGAAGGGGCTGCATACGCTCCCCAGCTTGCCGAGCGTGCTCAACCCGCGCGTCGGCTGGGTGCACAATACCAACGACTGGCCATGGGACGCGGCGGGGCCGGACAGCCCGAAGGCGTCCGATTATCCCCGCTACATGGATCAGGTCGGCCCCAATGCGCGCGGCACGCATGCCGACCTGCTGCTCAAGGGCAAAAGCGGCTGGACGCCGGAGAAACTGCGCGTGGCGGCGTTCGACAGCTATCTCCCCGCCTTCGCCGAACTGATCCCCGGCCTGGTCAAGGCTTGGGATGCGCTTCCCGCCGACGATCCGCGCCGCGCCAGGTTAGCCGAGCCGGTCGCCTTGTTGCGCGGCTGGGACTATCGCTGGGGCTACGATTCGACCGCGACCAGCCTGGCGGTGTTCTGGGGCGACCAATTGTGGCGAGAGGTCGGCAGCTTCGCCCAGGCCGAGCGGATGAACGTGCCCGATTACATCGCGGCACGAGTCAAACCGGACGACAAGCTCGATGCGCTGTCCGCCGCCGCCGACCGGCTCAAGCGCGACTTCGGCGACTGGCGGGTGCCGTGGCGGCAGATCAATCGCTTCCAGCGGCTCGACGATGCGATCGCTCCGCATTTCGACGATGCCCGGGATTCGACCCCGGTGCCCTTCACCTCGGCGCAATGGGGCAGCCTCGCCTCGTTCGGCGCGAAGACGTGGCCCGGGACCAAGCGCTACTACGGCACCAGCGGCAACAGCTTCGTCGCGGTCGTCGAGTTTGGGCCTCGGGTAAAGGCGATGGCGGTGATGGCCGGCGGGCAGAGCGGCGACCCCGCCTCGCGCCACTTCGCCGACCAGATCGGCCGTTATGCCGAGGGGCGGCTGCGCCCGGTGTATTTCTACCCGGAAGACCTCAAGGGCCATGTCGAGCGACGCTACCGACCGGGCGAATAAAGTCAGGTGCCTGAAGCGCTGGAAGTGGGCGCAGTATCGATCAGGCTGCTCTGCGGCAGCGCGATGCGCACGAGCTTCCACGTGAACAAGCCGCGGCGTTCGAAGACGAGGTTCACGGGATCGCCGCCCGCGCCCTGGCGCCGCAGGGTGACGCCAAAGCGATCGCGCGTGATATAGTGAAGGACATAGTCGACCCGCCGTGGCGCAGTGGAGCTCGCGTCGGCCTGCCCGAGCTTGCCCGCGCGGACCAGGGTCGCGATCCCATCGGGCGTCACGACGCTGTCGATCATCCGGTCGAGGATCGACGGCATCAGCATCGCGCCGAGCCCGGCGAACGGATTACCCCGCATATCCGGGTCGCGTTCCATCCGCGTGGTCACCGCGGCGGTCAGTTGCGGTTTCAGGTCGGCGCGCACCGCGGGAAAATCGACCGAGCCACGCAGCTTTTCCGCATCGCCTTGTTTCGCCGCGGTGACGAAGCCGCGCACCGCGGCATAAGGCGAAGCGCCATAAGCCATCAGGAACGCTGCGAGCGCGGCGCCGATAGCGATGATCCAGCCCTTGCGCATGTGATCCTTTCGGCCCCGCGCTCAACCTAGGGTGGCGCGTTCCTCCCGGCAACGTCGCTGCCCACCCCCGTGCCAATGCGGCGCGGGATTCTACGATAGTAGATTCCCAGCGTGGCGCGTTAACCATATATCGCTCGATACGAGTCCCCGGAATTGCAGCGAGTCGGGGAACGGTCATGAGCTTCATGGATACTATCGAAACGGTGATGCCGCGGATCGCCGTCTTCGGCGTTGGCGGAGCTGGCGGGAACGGTGTAGCCGGTCTGGTCGATGAGAACCTGCCCAACGTGGAGCTGATCGCCGCCAATACCGACGCTCAGGCGCTGCGTACGTTGGGTGTCCGCCAGCAACTGCAACTCGGGCGGATGGCGACACAGGGGCTGGGCGCGGGCGCCTGGCCGGAGGTCGGTCGTGCCGCCGCGCAGGAAGTCGTGGATGAAATCGACACCGCACTCGAGAATGTCGATTTCTGCTTCATCGCTGCCGGAATGGGCGGGGGCACCGGCACCGGCGCGGCGCCGATCTTCGCCGAGCGCGCCCGGCTGCGCGGCATTCCGACCATCGCGGTAGTGACGCGCCCGTTCGAGTTTGAAGGATTGCGGAGAGCGAGCCGGGCGGATCAGGGCATCGCCACGCTCGAGCCGTTGGTCGACGCCATCATCGTCGTTCCCAATCAGCGGCTGCTGGGCATCGGCGATCTCGAAATGACCTTCAAATCCGCCATGCTGGAGTCGAACGCGGTGCTGGCCGATGCGGTTGGCGGGATTGCACACCTGCTGGTGACGCCGGGGCTCAAGCAGATCGGTTTCGCCGAAATGCGCAATGTGGTCGCCGAGATGGGTCGGGCTGTGATCGGGTTCGGCGAGGCTACCGAGCGCACCGACCGCACCGACCGCACCGATCGCGCGGTTCTCGCGGCGGAACGCGCCATGGCGTGCCCGCTGATCGACGACGAAATCGCAGGCGCGGGAAAGCTGATGATCTCGATCAGCTGCGGTACCGACATGTCGCTGATGGAACTCGACGCGATTGTTGCGACGATCGCCGATCAGGCGTCGCCGGACGTCGAGCTCGCCTGGGGGGCATCGGTGTCGGAGGCGCTCGATGGAGTCGTCCGCGTCGCGTTGATTGCGCAGGGCCATCGGCCCCAGGTGCGACCACAGGCCATGTCGGCCCGAGCCGCGCCAGCGCCGTTTGCCGCCATCTACGCGCCGGTTGCCGAGCAGCAACCAGCCGCTTTCGCGCCTGGAATAGCCAAGGCGATCGATCGGCCAGCAGCCGTTACGCCGCCAGTCGCGGCAGCGGTGGCTTTGGCGGAACCTCTCATCGTCGCAATGCCGGAGGCCGACACCGTCGCGCCCTCGGTCGCAGCCCCAGCGCCTGCGCTGACATTCGGCGCGGCGCAGGCGAGCAATCCTGGCGATCTTACCACTGCGCTCGTCGAACCGGCCGTGAGCGACGCGCCGTTGCTCGACCTGATCGATCGACTGCCGCCGCCGGCACAGTCAAATACCCCCGGCATAGCGCGCGATGAGGCGCCCGCGACGGTTAACCTCAAGGCCTGCACGATGGACGAACTCTGGCTCGGCGACTTCGAACTGGAGGATCCCCGTCGCGCCAGTCTGGTCGAGCAGATCAGCATCGCGGTGAAGGCCTTGTTCCGCTCGATGACCTTGCGGCCGGGTTTCGGCCGCCATTCGATGATCGCCTATCGTGGCGGCCGGTCCCCGCTATCGGCGTGATCGGATCATTATGAACTATTAAGTCTAAAATATTTCACCGAGCTTATTGTAATCTCACCAATATTCCCGGATGCTTAATAGCGTAAAATAATATCGGCCGTCCCGCCTGGCGGGTGGTAAGGATGGGGACAAATGCCTGATCGAATGCGTCGCGCGAGCGACGCATCGAGACATGACAAAGTTGCACTGGCGTTGGCCGGGATTGCCGCGCTGGTTGCATCTCTGTCGTTATTGGGCTGGGTGTTCGAGGTGCCGGCGCTTGCCTCGTTCGGAGCGAATTATGCGCCGACCTGGCCGCTGACGACTGCGGGTTATTTGCTGCTATCCTTTGCGATGGTGCTGGCAGTCCTTGGGCGACGCGGCGCTGCAGTCGCCGCGGTCGCAGTCCTGATCCTGGTCGCGATAGTCGTTGTTGAATCCGGATCGGGGATCCGACCGGGCATTGACCGCCTGCTCTTTTCCGAACAGCTCGCGCGCTCGGCCGCCGCCAATCCGGGTCGTCCAGGGTCCAATTCGCTCCTATCCTTCGTGTCGCTCGCGGCGGCCATATTGATTGCGCAGCGCCGGTCACCGCTGCTCGATCGGGTCGCGAACGTGCTTGCCGCGCTGGCGCTTTGTCTCGGTCTCTATTCGACTACCGCGCTGATGTGGATCCATCATGCTGCTCCACTCAACCAGTTCTTCGTTGCACCGTTACCCGCCGGTCTGGCGTCGCTGGCGATTGCCTGCTCTTTCCTGTGGTGGAAACATGAGGCGGGGTGGACGGGCCTCTTGTCGGGCGACCGGATGCGTCAGCCATTGGGCTGGTTGGTCCTGCCGGTCCTATTCGTTCTGCCCGCGATCCCCGTCGTCCTTGAACAATGGTCGATCAGGACCGGCAGCGCACCGCCTGAAGGCGCCCCCTTGATCGCGATCCTGGTCAACATGCTGATCATCGGGACGATCCTGTTGCTGGTGTCCGATCGGCTGACGCGTCAACGCTTGGCGCTCAGCGATTTGAGCGATGCGCTCGACAGCGCGGCCATCGCGCTGGTCGGACCGGACGGCACGATCCTTCACTGGACGCAGGGGTGCGTCGAACTCTACGGCTGGTCGGCCGAGGAGGCTGTCGGACGCAACAAGCACGACCTGCTCCAATCGCGCGAAGTTGAAAGCCATGCCATCGACGTCGCGCAGGAGGACGGACAGCCACGCGATCAATCGGAGGCCGAGTTCGTCGAACGTCGCCGCGACGGCACCGAATTGCACGTGGTCGAGCGCCGGCGTTTGCTGCACCGCGCGGGGCTCGACGACGTCGTCGTCCTGAAGATGCTGGACATCACCACACGGGTAAAGGCCGAGGAGGAACTTCGCGTCAGTGAGAACCGCCTGGCGATCGCGGCGGAAGTCAACGAGATCGGTGTGTTCGACTGGGATATCGCGAGCGGGCGGATCAGTTGGTCGCCGGGATCGGAACAGCGTCTAGGCTTATCCGCCGGTGCGATCGACACGTTCGATAAGTGGCGTGATCACGTCGAGCCCGCGGAGGTGGCCGATGTGATGACATCGATCGACAGTGCGGTCGCCGACCGGCGCGACCGGTTTGCCTTCCAATATCAATTCCTTCCCGAATCGGGGCCGCCGCGGATGCTCGAAGGAAACGCTCGCTGCCTGTACGACGGACGCGGCAACCTAGTACGATCGGTCGGCTCGATCATCGATGCCACGCAGCGCAACCGCCGCGAAGCGGAAATGCGGCTCGATTCGATGATTGAGACGGTACCCGACGCGACGATCGTCATCGACGAATTTGGCGTGATCAAGAGCTTCAGCCGCGTCGCCGAGGCGATGTTCGGCTATTCCGCCGAAGACGCGATCGGCTGCAACATCAAGATGCTGATGCCGGACGGCCTGGCGGCGCAACATGATGCAGCGATCATTGATTATATTCAGAGCGGCGACCGCAAGGTGATCGGAAAAACGCGCGAACTGACCGCGCGCCGCGCCGACGGCACGCCCTTCCCGGTCGAATTGAATGTCGGGGAGACGCGGATCGGCGACGAGCGGATCTTCACCGGTATCATCCGCGATGTATCGCGCCGTCTGCTCGAGGAGCAGCGTTTGTCCGAGCTCAGCGCGGAATTGGCGCATATCTCGCGGCAACGCGCGATGAGCGAACTGGCGGCCGACCTTGCGCATGAACTCAATCAGCCGCTCAGCGCGACGGCCAATTTCATCGCGGCGGCTCGGATGCTGATCGAACAGGGGGGAGGCGGCGAGCGCGTCGCCGACCTGCTGCACATGGCCGAAGAGCAGACCCAACGGTCGGGTGACATCATCAGGCGGTTGCGCGACTTCCTGGCCAAGCGTGACATCGAAATGCGCGCGGAATCGCTCGATGCGGTCGTCAGGGACGCAGTCGCTTTGGTCTTCTTCGGCAGTGGGCGCGAGGAGATCGAGCTCGTCTACGACCTCGATTCGACCTCCGACACGATCTTCGCCGACCGCGTGCAGATCCAGCAGGTCCTGGTCAACCTGTTGCGCAATGCGGTCGAAGCCCTGCGCTCGCTCGACGCCGGCCGTCCACGACAGATCGTGATCCAGTCGCAATCGAAACCCGACGACCTGGTCGAATTGGCGATCATGGACACGGGCCCCGGCATTCCCGAAGCGCTGAGCGAGCAAGTCTATGGGCGTTTCTCAACCACCAAGTCGGGCACGGCGATGGGAATCGGCCTGTCCATTTCGAGACGTATCGTCGAGGCGCATGGCGGCGTCCTGACTGCGGAGAACCAGCCGGACGGAGGGGCGGTGTTCCGCTTCACCCTGCCGGTGTTCAAGGAGCTGGAAGATGATCCGGAACATCTACCTGATTGATGACGACGACGCCGTCCGGGCGTCGCTGCACGGCCTCCTCTCGCTGCGTTCCGACCTCGTCGTGCGCAATTTCCGCTCGGGTGATCAGTTTCTGGAACGCGTTGCCGAACTGGAATCGGGCGTGCTCCTGCTCGATTATCACATGCCCGGAAAAAACGGCATTGAGGTCCTGCAGGAGCTCGGCGCATCTCCCCCCGCGCGCTTCCTGACCATCATCCTGACGGGGGAGGGCAATATCGATATCGCAGTGCAGGCGATGAAGGCCGGTGCATTCGATTTCCTCGAAAAGCCCTACAAGGCCGACGCCCTGTTGGAAGCGATCGACAAGGCCTTCAACCGCATGGAGCATGACAGCGCGGAATCGGCGCAGGTCGAAACCGCGCGCGCCAAGGTGGCGGTGCTGTCACCCAGGGAACGCGACGTCCTGACCGGATTGATCGAGGGGAGGTCGAACAAGATCATCGCCTATGATCTCGCGATCAGTCCGCGCACGGTTGAAATCTATCGCGCCAATCTGATGACCAAGATGGGGGTGCGCAGTTTGTCCGAGGCGCTCCGGGTTGCGTTCGCCGCCGGCCTCATTGCGACTGGCTAGACGTCCGCCAACCGTCCAATATCTCGACCAGACGGCGTGTGGCGCCGCGCCGCGACAGTCGCACCGGGCGATCGTCGAGGTCGCCGGACGATCCGTTGAGGATAACGACCTGTAGCCACGCTGGCGACACTTCAGCGGCAGCCTGGCCGATCGGGCCGTCGTCGGTGACGAGTACGGCGGTGGTGATCGCCATGCCGGGCATGCCCCGCACCAGTTGATCCGCCCCGATCGTGACGACGTTGATGCCGATCATCGTCAATCGCGCCGTCAGCGCGCTTCGCAGGTCGCTTTCGGAGATCAGCAGAACGACCAGATCGAAGGACACGGTGCGACATCCAGATGGAATGGGGCTGCGGCAGGCTAATCCGTCCTTGCCGATGAGTCGGCTAGGTAAACCTACGTAGCAGCGCCGGTACGAAGCCATCTTGGCTTGGCCGCGGTTACCGCGCGGTACCGCCCACCTTAGGTATTTTACCGCGCCGCGGACATTCACGCGCTGAGCCGAAGATCGGGTTCGACCACGGCCGGTTCGAACCGCGCAATGCCGCCACCCTTGCTCTTGATGCCGCAAAGCGCCTCATCGGCCTGGGCGATCAGGCGATCGAGATCCGCATCGGCCGCCATGGCCTCGGCATAACCGATGCTCGTGCCGATCGAGATGTCATGGCCGTCGATCGAATAAGGCTGGGCGATCGCCCTGGCGATTCGGCGCGCCAGAAGTTGCGCCTCTCCGGCATGCGCCATTTGGGTCTGCACCACGACGAATTCGTCCCCGCCGATCCGCGAGGCGAAATCGCTCTTGCGCAAGAGCCCCTGCAAACGGCCCGACACCGCCTTCAGCAATGCGTCGCCGGTCGGGTGGCCGTAACGATCGTTGACCGGCTTGAACCGGTCGAGATCCAGACAATGGACGGCGATCGTGTCGCGCGGTCCGCTCTTGGCGAGGCAACCGTCGAATCGTTCGCGCAAGCTCAGGCGGTTGGGCAGGTTGGTGAGATGGTCGGAGCGTGCCAGCGTTGCGAACAGCTGGCGCCTGGTAATGTCCGCCGCGGCCTGACGGTAACGGGCAAGCACGCTCTGGATCCCCCCGGCGAGGAAGATCGCGAGCAGGGCGCCGGTCGCCCAGAAGGTGAGGTCCGGGAAAGACCAGGCGACGATGACGGTCGGCACGATGGCGATCAGCATGCTCGGCACGCCGATCCAGGGCCGCATCGACAAACCCGCTGCGACGCCGGCGCCATAACCGAACAACAGGCCGACGATCGCCATGCGAGTCGCCGGCGCGGCGATCATGAAGGCGCGGGCCTCGAACATGCCGAAAACGAGCGCGAACGCGAGATAGGCGGTGGCGAAGTGCCGCTCGAAATATCGGGCCTTTTCGACGCTGAGCGCAGGGTCCGCTACGCGCCGGCGATAGAGCAGCACGACCGTGAGTCGGGCGGCGGCGGCGATCGACCCGGCGAACATCAGAAAGGTCAGCGCGCTGTCCGGCGTCTGGCTGGAGATCAGTACGGCGATTCCCAGGAACGACATCGCCATGATCGCTGTCGGCAACAGTGTCGAGAACAGGCTGGCAACCAACTCGATATAGGTGCCCTCCGGCAACCTTGCCCTGCTTCCGTCCACGCGCGCGACGCTCCTTTCCGAAGCGGCGTTTTCCACGAGGGCGGTTAATATTCGTCCCGCCGGCGGGCCGTCGCGGCTCCGGAATTCTACCTAGATCCCGCTAGATAGTAGCGGGAGCATGGCTCGGAAGCTGTTAAGGAATGGTGCCCAAGGGCGGAATCGAACCACCGACACTGCGATTTTCAGTCGCATGCTCTACCAACTGAGCTACTTGGGCATATCCGGCGAAGCGCGGAAGCGGGCGCTCTAATCGCTCGAAACCGCGCTGTCCAGTGCTTCCGGATCGGCGGGCCCCGCCGGGATACGATATCCTTCGCCCAGCCATTTCAGCAGGTCGCGGTCCTTGCAGCCGCGGCTGCAGAACGGCTTGTATGCCGGGTCGGTGGTATTGCCGCAAAGCGGGCAGCTATTGGCCTTGGTCATGACGTGAACGAGATGGGGGCGCCGGTCCGCCGCGACAACTCGTCGACCAGCTCGGGATGCGCGGCCAGCCATGCGGCGACGCGCGGCCCGGCGGACTGCACCGACGGGACCGGCGGCGGCGTACGCTCGATCGCGCGCAACAGGGCCAATGCCGCGGAGGCGACAGGGTCGGCGCGGAGCAGTTCGGGAAGCGAGGCGCGGCGGCGCGGGCGCACGATCTGGAGGAACCCGAAGCCGTTGATCGCGGTGCGTTCGAACGGCTGGGGCAGGACGGCATCGATTGCTTCGGCTGCCGCCTGGCGCTCGGCCTTGTTGCCCAGGGTCGGGAAATCGATTCCGATTGATCCGCCGATATCGAGCCGGACGATCGCCATCGCCGCCGCACGCGCCGCGGCGAGCGCGAGCGGGGCGGGGGCGCCGGGGCCGTCGACGTCGAACAGGGTCATTGCCGGGGTCGGCGACATGCGCAGCGCGCCACCGGGAAAGGCGATCTCGCCGGCCTCGGCCTCGTCGAGCACTTCGGACCAGCCAGCGGCCTCGAGCGCATCGGGTTCGTGGGCGCGGAGCATCCGCACCGGAAAGCCGCTCGCCCGGCACCGTGCAAGCAAGTCGTCGGCGGCGCGCGGTTCGGCGTCGCTTGCTGCTACTTTGGCGAACTTTGGGCGGCCCGGTTCGGGAATGGCTTCGCGCACGACCTCGACCTTCAGCCGTGCGCCCAAGGTAATGCCAGGCGGCAAGCGTTCGATCACGGCGTCACCGAGCGGCGTTTCGACGCGGCTCAACCCTGCGGCGACGCGCTCGATCAGCTGGCCCTCCAAGACCGCGCCGAGCTTCAACCCACCCGGCCGCTCGATCCGCGCTTTCAGGATGGCGCCGTCCTCGACCAAAGCGGCGCGCGCTTCGCCGATCCCCGCCTCATAGAGCCACTCAGCCAAGCGGCAGGCCTGCGGAGGTCAGCAACGCCCGCGTTTCGAACACCGGCAGACCGACCACGTTGGAATGGCTGCCCGCCAGATAGCGGACGAAGGCTTCCGCCTTGCCCTGGATGGCGTAACCGCCGGCCTTGCCCATGCCTTCGCCGCTGGCGACGTACCAATCGATCTCGGCGGGAGAGAGCGCCTTGAACGCGACGATCGTGTCGGCGACGCGCACGCGCGCTTTGCCGTCCTGTCCGACCACGCACACGCCCGAATAGACATGGTGCCGCCGCCCCGACATCAGTCCGAGCATGCGGCGCAGATCGGCTTCGTCTACCGGCTTTTCCAGGATGCGGCGGCCGACCGCGACGGTGGTATCGCCGGCCAGCACGATCTCATCGGGCGCGCGCTCGACCGCCAGCGCTTTGTTCTCGGCGAGCCGTGCGACATAAGCGCGCGGCGCTTCGGCCTTGAGCGGGGTCTCGTCGATATCGGGCGCGGCAAGGCGCGCGGGCACGATCCCGATCCGCGCGAGCAATTCGAGCCGGCGGGGAGAGGTGGAGGCGAGAACGAGTTTCATTCGGAGCGCATGCCAGCGAAAGCCGGCATCTTGTGCCGCATAAGACCCCAGCGTTCGCTGGGGCGGCGGGGCATTATTGCGGCCCCGGTCCGCCGCGGCCCGGCATGAAGCGATAGGTGATGCGACCCTTGGTCAGGTCGTACGGCGTCAGCTCGACGAGCACCTCATCGCCGACCAGCACGCGGATGCGGTTCTTGCGCATCTTGCCGGCGGTATGACCCAGGATCTCATGGTCGTTTTCCAGCCGGACGCGGAACATGGCGTTGGGCAGCAGTTCGACTACCTGGCCACGCATTTCGAGAAGTTCTTCTTTAGCCAAACAATGCCTCATGAGTATGCGGGCCGCGCCGCGTGACGCGCGCCCTTAGCGGATGGGGAACGAAAAGGGAAGCTGCGCCCGCCGGGATGGGGCGGGGGCGCGCCAAGAATATGGCGATGAGCGCCCCGACCGGCAAGAGCGTGCGTGTGCCGTGGAAATTGCGGCGATGACGTAATCTTCCTAGGCAAGATGTTGGCGGCATGTCATTTTTGATCTTCGTCATTCACCGGGGGTCTTGATCATGCGCCATCTTTGCGTTTCGCTTGCCGCTGTCGCCGCCTGTTTCGCCGTGCCCCTTCCCGCCGATGCCAGCGGCGATTTCGGCTGCTCCCCCAGTTGGCGGCTGGCCCACGCCAACCTCACCGGTTGCGACGACATGGCGATGCTGGGGCCGGGGAACGACACGCGAACCAACCTCACGATGCTGCTGTTCGATCGCCGCGGGTCGCTGCCCAAGCCGGGCGAGGGCGCGCCGCCGCAACCGCTCGGCGCCTTGTTCGACTGGCGCACCTTGTCGGGCTGGCTGGCGGCGCGGCCCGACAATAGCGACAGCGACTATTCTTCGGGCGAAGGGTCGCGCTGCCGGTCCAATGGCAGCGGCGCGGAGGCGTTCGAGGCGGCGGTCAACGCGGCCAGATTGCCCGGCGGCGAGGGCGCGGCGCTGATCGCGGCGCGCAGGGCACTCAGCCCCGATTGCGCCAAGCCCGGCGCGAGCGTGAGCGCGGCGCTCGACGGGCAGGTCAAGTCGCCCGCAGGCAAGGCGTTTGCCGCCTATCTCGCCGGCGCACAGGCTTTTTACGACGGCGATTTCGATGCGGCGGGGACGCGGTTCGCCAGCCTGGGCGGAGCGCGTGACGGCTGGCTGCACGAGACCGCGCGCTACATGGCGGCGCGGGTCGAGGTGAACCGCATCCAGGTCGGCCTGTTCGACGAATATGGCATTCCCAAGGACTTCAAGACGGTCGACCAGAAGGTCGTTGCCGCGGCCGATGCCGGCTTGCGCGCCTATCTGAAGGATTATCCCAACGGGCTTTACGCGGCGTCGGCGCGCGGGTTGCTGCGGCGGGTCTATTGGTTCGGCAGCAAGCGCGATCTGCTTGCGCAGCAATATGTCGCGCTGTTCGCCCAGCCGGCGGCAGTGCGCGGGCTCAACGACGTCGACCTTGCCGAGGAGATGGACACCAAGCTGCTGCCCGATCTGACAATCGGCGATACGCGCGATCCGACCTTGCTCGCGGTGCTCGACCTCAAGCGGATGCGGGTGGCGGATGATGAGGTCAGCGCGGGATGCTGCACCAATCCGCTCACGCTCGACGAGCTCAATGGCCAGCGCGCGGCGTTTGCCGGCAATCAGCCGTTGTTCGACTATCTGGTCGCCGCGCACCGTTTCTATATCGGCAAGAAACCGGCCGAGGTGCTCAAGCTGATCCCCGACGCCGCGCGGCAATCGAGCTTCAACGAGGTGCAGTTCAGCCGCCAGATGCTGCGCGGCATGGCGCTGGAGGCAGTCGGCGACCGCAATGCGCGCGGCTTCTGGCTGGAAATGCTGCCTGGCGCCAAGCTCTCCGCGCAGCATTCCGCGCTCGAACTGGCGCTTGCCTATCATGATGAGCGCACCGGCGGACTGGCGCGGGTGTTCGCGCCCGACTCGCCGGTCGACGATGCGTCGTTGCGCGGTATCCTGTTGATGAACGTCGCCGATGCCGGGCTGCTGCGCAAACAGGCGACGGGAGCGAAGGCGCCGCACGAACGCCAACTCGCGCTGTTCACCCTGCTCTACAAGGAATTGAGCCGCGGCGCGTATCGCGATTTCGACACCGATCTCGCGCTGGTGCCGGCGGGTGCCGCGACCGACACCAATTTCTACGATTTGCTTGGGTCGGAGGCGTTGCCGCTCGGACTGTTCCTCAAGCCGACCCAGGCGACCGATATCGATTGCCCGACGCTCAGGCGCACCGCCGCCGATCTCGCCGCCACGCCCGGCAGCCCGCATGCGCGGCTGTGTCTGGCCGACTTCTTCCGCGCCAATGGGTTCGACCAGTTCGTGCTCGACAGCCAGCCGCCCAAACAGGATCTCGGCGGGACCAAGACGTTGTTCGCCGGGCCGGTCTATTCGCGACTCGAAGTCTACAAGTCGATCGCCGCCGATGCCAAGGCGCCGGCGGACGACAAGGCCTATGCCTTGTTCCGCGCGGTCAATTGCTATGCGCCGTCGGGCAACAATTCGTGCGGCGGAACCGATGTCGACAAGAACGTGCGCAAGGGATGGTTCGCGCGGCTGAAGAGCGATTACCCCAAGTCGCGTTGGGCGCGCGAGTTGCGTTATTATTGGTAGGCGGTGATCCGCGCCGTCATCGCCGTTGCGGCAGTGGCAATCGCGCTGCTGCCGGTGCCGATCGCGCGCGATCGCAGGGTTACGCCCGCTTACGACGCGGTTTGGCTATGGGCCGGGGTGAGGGCGCAACCGGCGCTGGCGACGGCCAGGCGATTGTACCTGCTCCAGGGCCAGGTCGAGGCGACCGATCCGGTCCGCTATGCGGCGCAGCGCGCGGCGGTGCCGCACCTCGGTAATCGCGACGTCTGGATGGTGGTACGGGTGGAGACGCTCGCCTGGTCGCCCGAAATCTATGAGCAGTTACTCGCGGCGCTCGGGCGGTGGCGCGCGGCGGGCAATCGCGTCGTCGGCGTGCAAATCGATTTCGACGCGCGGACGCGGCATCTGGAGGAATATGCGGCGTTCCTGCGGGGATTACGCGCGCGCCTGCCGCGCGACTGCCGGCTGGGGATCACCGGCTTGCTCGACTGGAGCGCGAACGGCGACCCCAAGGGGCTCGATGCGCTCGCCGGGGTGGTCGATGAGGCGGTGCTGCAAATCTATCAGGGCCGCCATGTCATCCCTGGGTACCAGGCCTATCTGGCCAAGCTCGACCGGCTCAAGCTGCCGTTCCGGATTGGGCTGCTGCAGGGCGGCGAATGGCAGCCGACGCCCGGGTTGGAGGAGAACCCGTATTTTCGAGGCTATGTGACGTTCCTGGTCAATCCGCGCGATCCGCATTCCGAAGAGTAGAACGCTTCCCCGGCGAAGGCCGGGGCCCAGTTTCAGCGGAATGGAGATGGCATCCCGCCGCTGAGAGTCGTTGCGACTGGACCCCGGCCTTCGCCGGGGAGGCGTGAAGAACGCGCCCGGACTCGGGAACCGGCGCACGCTCTCCCGACGGCACTCTTCTGCAGCAAGCTCGCCCGGTTAGCCCTCAGATCCGCACCACTGCGCGTCTGCGGCTCCGGCCCATCGGCAAGCCCCTTCCACAACGCGGCATTGAACCGCGGCGTGTCGAGCCGGTCCTCGCTGGCGAAATCCTGACCCTGCATCGCCGCGGCCCACCAACCGGCGTCGCGCGGGGGGCAGGCATTCGCTGCCGTCTTTGCTGCGACGAAACGGTCGGCGGGAATCGGCAGCTTGGTGCCGCGCAGCACGTCGGCGGCCTTTGCGCGGAACGTCCAGTCCTTCTGGTTTAGGTCGAACACGTCCGCCATCGGCGCCGCGAGCGCGTCGTTGAGTCCGAGCGGCGGCAGGCCAAGCACCGCCTCGATCGTGCGCAACATGCTGACGGTCGTGTAGCGCGTGGTGACCAAGGCGCGTTGCTTGACATACGGCCCGACGACGAAGGCGATGCTGCGCCGCGCATCGACATGGTCGCCGCCATTCTGGGCGTCGTCCTCGATCACGAACACCAAAGTCGAGTCGCGGAACGAGCTATTGGCGATGCGTTCGAGTACCATGCCGACCGAATAATCATTGTCGGCCATCTCGGTCTCGACCGTATTCACCCCGTCGACGGCTTCCTTGAAGTCGCCGAAATGATCGTGGCTGAGGCGCAGCAGGGTGAGCGCGGGCATCGTTCCCGCCTTGTCCTGCTGGTCGAACTCGCGCTGCCATTCGAGCATGCGCCAATAATCGGGCAGTTTCTGGTCGAAGCCGCGGAAATAGGGATCGCTGCGGCTGGCGAGGTCGCGATCGGCGGGGGTCCAGATCGTGTGCTTGTCCTTGAACGGCTCGCGCAACACCGGGACGAAACCGGGGGATTCGCTGTCATAGACCGACGCATCGGCGAACCCGTAATTGCGTACGGTCAGCCCGGCGCGGATCGCCGCATTCCACAAATAGCCCTGGCCCGGCAGCTTGTCGTCATCGGCATCGGGCGCGTTGAGCAGGGCCGGGCCGGGCATCAGGTCGGGATCGTTCGGATGGCGCGGATCGGTCTTGCGGCGCTCGGCGAGGCTGAGGTTGGTCGCGACGTTGCGGTCCGCTTCCTCCGCTTCATACGCCAGACCGCGCGCCGCGTAATTCACCGGTGCGGTCTTCTCGAGCAGATCGGGGACGCGCGCGGCGGTGGTCCAGGTCCAGCCGGTGCTCGATTGCTCGCCCGAATCGTAGAAATTGTCGAGCGTGACGAAATCGCGCGCCATGGCGTGATGGTTGGGGCTCAGTGCCGCGCCTAGGATCGCCAGGCTGGGGTCGCCATTGCCGATCTCCAGGTCGCCGAGCACCTGATCATAGGTGCGGTTTTCCTTCACGATGAAGACGACGTGCTTGATGCGCTTGGCGACCTCGGCCATCCGCGCCTCGGCCGCGCGGCGCGCCGTGGCGTTGGACAGTCCGATATTGTCGGCGACCTGCAGCGTGGTCTTCGCCAGCGCGCGGCCGTCGGGCATCGGCAACTGCAGCAGTCCCGCCTTTTCCAACTGGAAGATGTACTGGTTTGCCGCGCCGCACGCGCTCGGCTGCGCCTTCTCGACCGCGAGTTTGGGTGCGCAGCCGCGCGGATTGGGGCCGGGCGGGCTCTTGCGGTTGACGACAAACACGCGCGCGCCGTCGGCACTGGTCGCGACCGCGCTGGGATACCAGCCGGTCGGCACGACGCCGACCACCTCGGCGGTTGACGCGCCGGGCGTGACCATCGCCAGCGCGTTGATCCCGCCATACGTGACCAGCAAGGTGCCCGCCGGGGTGAGCGCAAGGCCGTTGGGATTGAGCCCCTTGCCGAGCGGCCCCGCCGACAGGCTGTCGGGCAGGCCGAGCCGTGGCTCGCCGGCGAGCGTATCACTCGCCAGATCGACCATCGCCAGCCGGTCGGCATTGTCCTCGGTCGCGTAGAGGCGGCGCGTGCGCGGGGCGATCAGCATCGCGGTGGGCTCGCCGATCGTGGCGATGCGCTTGGCGACGCGGATCACGCGGCCGGCGATGTCGAGCGCGACGATCTGGCGATCGCGCGGCGCCGAGACATAAGCGCGGCCATTGTCGCGCCAGACAATGGCGAACGGAAATTCGCCGCCGGGCTGGCCGGCCGCGGCAGGATCGATCTTGCCCGGCCGCAAATCCTGTTCGGCGACGATCGCGCGACTGGCGAGATCGATCAGCGTGACCGAATCGTTATAGTAATTGGCGACCAGCAGGCGCTTGCCGTCCGGGCTGATCGCCACGCCAGCCGCTTGCGGCTTGACGTCGACGCCGTTGCCCGTCGGGTGGCCGAGCTTGATCGGGCTGCCAGCGGGCGCGAACCCCGTCTTGCCGCGGCGGAACAGGTGGACGACGTCGTCCACCCCGCCGCCAACGGCGAAGCCGCGACCATCCGGCGTCCAGGCGATGCCCGAATAGGCATTGGGCACGACCAGGGTCTGTTCGAGCCGCGCGCCGGTGCGGTCGATGCGATAGGCAAAGACATATTGGCCCGATTGCGCGGCGACGATCTTGCCGTCAGGGCCGTTGAAGCGGTTGAAGCCGCTGGTCAGCACCAGCATCTCGCGGCGATCCGGACTGACCGCGATCGCGGCGGCACCGTCGGCGACGTAGTCGGGATGCGGGCCGACTCGTGACACCAACGGACGGAACACCGCGCCGGGCGCGGCGAGCGGGGTGAGCGACTGACCGGTCGGCAATTGTTGCGCGGATGCCGCGGCTCCAAGCCCGGCAACAAGTGCGATTAGCGCGCGCATCCTCATTCACGTCTCCCCTTCATCCGGGGCGGATAGGACGCGGTTGCTACGCTTCGATGACGAAGGCCTATTCGGCTTCGCCCGCGCCCTCGTCCGAGTCCGCACCGGTGTGGAAATAGGCCTCTACCGGGCCCGACAACTTGATCGTCAGCGGGTTGCCGTGGCGATCGACCTTCTTGCCGAGCGCGACGCGGACCCAGCCTTCCGAAATCGAATATTCCTCGACATCGGTGCGCTCGGCACCCTTGAAACGGATGCCGACGCCGCGCTGCAGCGCTTCCTGGTCGAAGAAGGGGCTGCGCGGATTGCTCGACAAATGATCGGGGGGCGTATCGGTCATGGCGCGGGCTATTGCCGCGACCGGACCCAAAAAGCAAACGGCGCGGGAAAGCCGAAGCTTCCCGCGCCGCTGCGGTCATGCCTGCGCCGGCTTAGTTGCAGACGCGGACCCGGACGTTGCGATCGTAATAGGGGTCGTAGCGACGTTCGACCCAGCAATGGCGATAGTCGCGATAGCGATAGGCATAATACCCGTCGGTCGGATAGTAGCCGCGCTGACGATAATAATAATCATCGTAATCAGGGCGATAGCCGCGGCTGCGATAATAATAGTCGCGGTCGTAACGGTCGTTGGCCGACGACGCGATCGCCGCGCCCAGTGCCAGACCGACGATGCCGCCCGCGATCGCTACGCCGGTGTCGTCGTCGTGATGCCAGCGGCGATAACGCTGCGCGTCGGCCGGAGCGGCGGCGGTCAGTGCGGTGGCAGCGAGCGTGGTGCCGAGCACCGCCTTGGTCAGGAACTTGTTCATGTGAAACTCCATCGTCAAGCACTCGGAAACCATACGCTAAACGCAGACTGTCCGAGCCTGTTGCATCCTTCTATGCGAGTCGGTCTGAATGGCCGCTGAGACGGGCGTTCACTTGGGATTTAGGTAGGGAGATAGCGGATGGCATATTGGTTCCTGCGGTCGGAACCCGACGTCTATGGCTGGGATCACCTGGTCCGGGATGGCGGCACCGAATGGGACGGTATCCGCAATTACACCGCGCGCAATTTCCTCAAGGACATGCAGGTCGGCGACCAGGCGATCCTCTATCATTCGAACACCGAAAAGGCCTGTGCCGGGATCATGGAGATCACGCGCACCTGGAAACCGGATGGCGAGAAGGGCGACTGGGCATCGGTTGCGGTCAAGCCAGTCAGGCCGTTGAAGCACCATGTCACGCTGGCCGAGATGAAGGCCGAACCGCGCCTCGCGAAAATCGAGGTGCTGCGCCAGTCGCGGCTGTCGGTCACGCCGGTGCGCGACGACGAATGGGCGGTGCTGCTGGAAATGGCGCAAGGGTGAGCGCGGGCGCCCTCCATCTGCTCACCGGTAAGATTGCCGCGGGGAAGTCGACGCTTTCCGCGACCTTGGCGGCGGAGACGGGCGGACTGGTGCTGGCGGAGGACCAGTGGCTGGCGACGCTCTATCCGGCGCGGATTACCTCGCTCGACGATTATCGTCGCGAGAGCGAGCGGCTGCGCTCCGCCATCGCGCCGCTGATCGTCGACCTGCTGCGGCGTGGGCTGACCATCATGCTGGATTTTCCGGCGAACACGGTCGCCAGCCGAACGTGGATGCGCGGGCTGGCCGATGCGGCGGGAATCACCGCGACGTTGCATTTCCTCGACCTGCCCGATGATCTGTGTCGCCAACGCCTTCACGCGCGCAACGCGGCGGGCACGCATGCCTATCAGGCGAGCGACGCCGAGTTCGACCAGTTCACCGCGCATTTCGTGCCGCCGCACGCCGATGAAGGCTTTGTCATCGTGCGGCATACGCATTCATAATTACTGCGAAGGGTCCGCTGTCGTCATACGTTAAGCTGGCAGGAGCCAGACTGGATACGTGCTGATGCGGTTCACCAGCGCCGTGCGGGACGCCGCACCGGCCGATGACGACGATGCGTTGATGACGCGCATCGCGGCGCGCGACGCTGTGGCGTTCGGGCGCGTGGTCGATGCCCATGCCGCGATGCTCCACCGCATCGCCTATCGAATGATCGGCGATGCGGCGGAGGCCGAGGATATCGCGCAGGAGGCGTTGCTGCGCTTATGGGCGTCGGCCGAACGCTGGCGGCCGGGGCAGGCGGGGATTGCGGCGTGGCTGACGCGAGTCGCGGTCAACCAATGCCTCGATCGCCTCAGGCGGCGGCGCTTCGCCAGCGGCGAGGAGCCGCCCGAGCGTGCCGACGAAGCACCGGGGGCGGAGGCCCAGGTCGAAGACGAACAATTGCGCCGCGCGGCGCGGGCCGCGTTGGGCGATCTCAGCGAGCGGCATCGCGCCGCGATCGTGCTGACCTATTATGAGGAGTTACCCAATTCGATGGCGGCCGAGGCGCTGGAGATGAACCTGAAGGCGTTCGAGTCGCTGTTGTTGCGCGCGCGCGGAGCGATGCGCGCTTCATTGGCGGCGCGGGGACTGACCTCGTTGACCGGGGAGACCGCGTCATGAGCGCGAACGAGATGGATTTCACCGCCGCCGAACGCACCGCGCTCGATCGCTTCACGGTGCCGGCGATGCGTTCCGGTTTCGCCGCGGACATGGTGTCGGCGGCGACTGCCGGTGCTCGCGTACCGCCGCGGCGGACCGGGCGCGTGGGCTGGCGGGCGCATGGCCGGGTCTTGATCGGCGCCGGCGCGCTGGTGCTGGCGAGTGCGACCGCGGCCGCGACGGGATGGTTCGGCAAGCTGCCCATCGCGATCCCCGGCATCACCCGGACCGTCGCCGCGCCGGAAGTGAAAAAGGCCCGGCACGTGGTGCGCGCCGAAAAGCCGAAGCCGGCGGTCGGGCGAGCAGAGGCACTTGCCGCGGTGCCCGAAGCCGCGCCGACACCATCGCCGGAACCGGCGCCGCTCGATCAGTGGCGCGCGCAACGCCAAGCGCGGATCGCGGCGGGGCTGCCGGTAAACCGGCCGCTGGTGCGCCGTGCATTGATGGCACGGTTCCGCGCCATGCCCGCGGCGCAGCGTCAGGCAGCAGTGGCTGAATGGCGGCGGATCAGGTCGCTGCCGCCAATCGAGCGCAAGGCGGAGATCGCCAAGCTCAAGGCCGATTATCTCGCCACTCACCCGCGCGTCGCCGCGCAGGTGGAAAAGCGGCTGGAGGCGAGATCCGCACTGGCGGCCTCCGCCGGCGATCCGATCAAGCCGGACGCGGCCCTGCCCGGCGGCGCGATCGGACCCGGCGCCGCGACCGCCAATCGGCTCACGCCGCAGGAGCGATTCGAACGGCGTCAGGCACGCCGCCAATGGTGGTTGCAGCGCCGCGCGATGCGATTGCAGTCGGCCCGGCCTTTACCAATGAACACACCCGACGAAGGGCAGAGCGCGCCCGACCGTTAAACGCCCAGACGGGGCTGCCTTCCTCCAATTTCGGCAGTTCCGTCGCCAGTTCTTGATCAGGCGTCGCCGGGCTGGCGCAGCGTCACCGGGATCTTCGATAGCGGCACGCCGGTCTCGGCATCGACGACCAGCGGCGTGATCGTCCGCCCGCTGCGCGCATCGACCAACTCGCTGATCGCTCCTTCGCCGAAATGCTTGCGTGCCCAGCCGGCCAGCACCTGCAACACCGGCAGATAATCGCGTCCTGCTTTAGTCAGGACGTATTCGTACCGTGGTGGGCGCTCACTATAGCGCCGGCGCTCGAGCATTCCCGCCTCGACCAGGGCAGCCAGCCGCCTGGTCAGGATGTTGGGCGCTATCCCCAGGCTCTTCTGGAAATCGTCGAACCGAGTTTTACCAAGCCCCGCGTCGCGCAGGATCAGCATGCTCCAAGCATCGCCCGCGCGCGCCAGTCCGCGGCCGACCGGGCAGATGCCAAAGGATAATTTCTCAGTGTCCATTGCAAAATGATAGTCACATAACTATCGAAATGCAAGTCGCTCGACTCGGTGCCGGGCGTGAAGGAGAAATGCGATGACTCAAGCTCTCAACCAGACCGCGCTGATCACCGGCGGGTCGACCGGCATCGGCGCGGTTTATGCCGATCGCCTGGCCCATCGCGGCTATGACCTGATCCTGGTGGCGCGCGATCAGGCGCGAATGGAGGCGCTGGCCGAACGGCTGCGCGGCGAAACCGGGCGAGCGATCGAGGTGGTCCGCGCCGATCTGACCGATCGCGCCGATCTGGCGCGCGTGGCGGAGCGGTTTGCCGGCGACCCGGCGATCACCTTGCTGGTCAACAATGCCGGCCTGTCGATGACCGGGGACGCGATTTCGGTCGAGCCGGCCGAGATCGAGCGGCTGGTTGCACTCAACATCGCCGCCCCGACCGTGCTGGCGGGCGCCGCGGGCAAGGCGTTCGTCGCGCGTGGAAAAGGCGCGATCATCAATCTCGCCTCGGTGCTCGCCTTGATCCCCGAAATGTTCGACGGCGTTTATTCCGGATCCAAGGCCTTTCTGCTCAACTTGAGCCAGAGCCTCGCGGCGCAATATGGCGACAAGGGGCTCTATGTGCAGGCTGTCCTGCCGGGCGCGACGCGCACCGAGATCTGGGAACGGTCGGGCAAGGACGTCAACGCGATTCCGTCCGAATGGGTGATGGACGTCGACGATCTCGTCGACGCGGCGCTGACCGGGTTCGATCGTCGCGAGACGGTGACGATCCCGCCGCTTCCGGACGCCGATCTGCCGCAATGGGACGCCATGCAGGCCGCACGCGCCGCTTTGGCCGGCAAGCTCAGCAACCGTGCGGTGGCGGACCGCTATCGTGAGACCGCATTGGCCTGAACCACTAGGCGGGCGCCCGTTTGCCGGGCGCCCGTCCGCACTGGCATTTGCCGCCGGCCGTGATTAGGCTGAGCGCCATTCCGAGAACAGGAGAGGCGCATGGCAGAGTTTTCCCGGCGTGAGGTCGGTGCGATTTTGGGAACGTTCTCAACGATAGCGGCGGCCAGCCCCGCATTGGCCGCCGGATCGCTTGCCGTGCGCCGTTTCCCCAAGGGATTCAAATGGGGCTGCGCGACCGCCGCTTACCAGGTCGAAGGCGCGGTCAAGGAAGATGGCCGCGGCGAAACCAATTGGGACATCTTCTCGCATACGCCGGGGAAGGTCGCGAACGGCGATACCGGCGACATCGCTTGCGACAGCTATCATCGCTATCGCGAGGATCACCAGCTGCTCAAGAACCTCGGCGTCTCGACTTACCGGATGTCGCTGGCCTGGTCGCGCATCTTTCCGGAAGGGCGCGGCCAACCCAATCAGGCGGGGATCGACCATTATAACCGCGTGATCGACGACCTGTTGGCCAACGGCATCACGCCGTACGTGACCCTGTTCCACTGGGATCTGCCCGCAGCATTGCCCGGCGGATGGCAATCGCGCAACACCGCCAAGGCCTTTGCCGATTATGCCGGGTTCATGGCGGGCAAGCTCAGCGACCGCGTGAAACATTTCATGACGACCAACGAATTCGCGTGCTTCACCGATCTCGGCCACAAGGAAGGTATCCACGCACCCGGGCTCAAGCTCGACCCGGCCGGCGTCAATCAGGTGCGCCATCACGGCGTCCTGGCGCATGGTCTTGGCGTCCAGGCGATCCGCGCCAGCGCGAAGGCGGGGACGAAAATCGGGCTCGCCGACAACCCGTCGATCACCGTACCGGTCATCGAGACACCCGAGCATATCGCCGCGGCACGCAAGGCGATGCGCGAGGTCAATGCCGCTGCGCTGACCGCGGTGATGGAGGGACGCTATCTCGACAGCTACCTGACCGCGCAGGGCGCCGCCGCGCCGAAGGTCGAAGCGGGCGACATGGAGGCAGTTGGCAGCCGGCTCGATTTCGTCGGGATCAATGTCTACACGCCGCAATTCGTCCGTGCCGATGGCAATGCGCAGGGCTATACGGTCCTGCCGATGCTGGCGTCGTCGCCGCATATGGCGTCGCCCTGGCTGCGCGTCGGGCCCGAATCCGCGTATTGGGCAGTGCGCAACGCGACCGAACTATGGAAGCCGAAGGGCATCTACATCACCGAGAATGGCTGTTCGGCGGACGATCCGGTGACCAATGGGCGGATCGATGATGCCGATCGCGTGATGTACCTGCGCAATTATATCGGACAGGCGCAGCGCGCGACCGCGGAGGGTCTGCCGCTCAAGGGCTATTTCCTGTGGAGCCTGATGGACAATTTCGAATGGGCCGACGGCTACGGCAAGAGGTTCGGGCTCCATTATGTCGACTTCAAGACGCAGGCGCGCATCCCCAAGCTGAGTGCCGCCTGGTATCGCGAGCTGATCCGGCGCAACGCGCTGGTTTAGTGCCTTAAGTCCTCCCCGGCGAAGGCCGAGGTCCAGCGTCAATGACGTGGAGATGGCATCCCGCTGCTATAGGACCAGTGCGACTGGGCCCCGGCCTTCGCCGGGTAGGGGCAATTTGCTCTTGGCCGATCGGAGACTGGCCGAAGATCGGGGGTTTCCAGCCGCATCGGATGCGCTATCGCGGAAGCTCCTGCGTATTTGGGAGACATGACGTGCGGTTCGCGAAGCTAACGGTTCTGGCTTTGGCTTTCGGAGCGACGGTTTCGGCGGCCGCACCGCAAAAGGCACCCGCTCCGAAGGAACCGCCGATCGTGCGCGTCCGGATGACCACCTCGGCCGGAGTCATCACGCTGGCGATCGATGTCCGGCACGCGCCCAAGACCGGCGCCAATTTCCTGATGTATGTCGACGACGGGCGGCTCGACGGCACGCGCTTCTATCGCGCGGCGCGGCGCAAGGGCGCGCCCAATCTCGGCTTCGTCCAGGGCGGGATCGACACCGATGCGCGGCGCCGGCTCGAGCCCGTGCCGCTCGAGCCGACCAGCAAGACCGGATTGCATCATGTCGATGGCGCGATCTCGATGGCGCGCTACGACAACCCCAATTCGGGCACGGCCAATTTCTCGCTGATGGTCGGCGCCAGCCCGAACATGGACGCGCGGCCCGGATCGCCGGGTTACGCCGTGTTCGGCCGCATCGTCGGCGGCATGGACGTGGTCAAGAAGATCCTGGCGATGCCGACCAGCCCCGGCGGGGAAGGTGCGATGAAGGGCCAGATGCTGGTGAAGCCGGTGACGATCATCCGCGCGCAACGGCTCGACGGCACGCCCAAGCCGACCGGGCGTGCGAAAGTCTGGGAATTGTTCGCTGGCATGAAGTGACATGCAAAAGCCCCGCGCGATGCGAACCGCGCGGGGCCTTGCTGACCGACTGGTCGGATCGAAGGGTCAGCCTTACGCTGCCTGCTTCGCCCGGCTGGCCCGCTTGCGCTCATGCGGATCGAGGTAGCGCTTGCGCAACCGGATCGACTTGGGCGTGACTTCGACCATCTCGTCGTCGTCGATATAGGCGATCGCCTGTTCCAGCGTCATCTTCTTCGGCGGGGTCAGGCGGATGGCATCGTCCTTGCCGCCCGAAGCGCGGAAGTTGGTCAGCTGCTTCGCCTTCATCGGATTGACCTCAAGGTCATCCGGCTTGGCATTCTCGCCGACGATCATGCCCTCGTACAGCGCCTCGCCATGGCCGACGAACAGGATGCCGCGCTCTTCCAGCGGGCCGAGCGCGTAGCTGTTGGCCTCGCCCGATCCGTTGGAGATCAACACGCCGTTCTTGCGGCCCTCGATATTGCCCTTGTGCGGGCCGTATTTCTCGAACAGCCGGTTCATGATGCCGGTGCCGCGCGTGTCCGAGAGGAACTCGCCGTGATAGCCGATCATGCCGCGGCTCGGCGCCGAGAAGGTGATGCGCGTCTTGCCGCCACCCGACGGGCGCATGTCGGTCAGCTCGGCCTTGCGGATCGCCATCTTCTCGACGACCGTGCCCGAATATTCCTCGTCCACGTCGATGATGACGGTTTCGTAGGGTTCCGTCTTCTTGCCGCTCTCATCCTCGCCGAACAGCACGCGCGGGCGGCTGATGCCGAGCTCGAAGCCCTCGCGGCGCATCGTCTCGATCAGCACGCCGAGCTGGAGCTCGCCGCGGCCGGCGACTTCGTAGCTGTCGCGGTCGGCGGCTTCGGTCACCTTGATCGCGACGTTGCTCTCGGCTTCGCGGAACAGGCGGTCGCGGATCATGCGGCTGGTCACCTTGGTGCCTTCGCGGCCCGCCATCGGGCTGTCGTTGACGGCGAAGCGCATCGACAGGGTCGGCGGATCGATCGGCTGCGCGTGAAGCGGCTCGGTCACTTCGGGGTCGCAGATCGTGTTGGACACCGTGGTGTGCGTCAGGCCCGCGATCGAGATGATGTCGCCCGCTTGCGCCTCGTCGGTCGGCACGCGCTCTAGCCCGCGGAAGGTCAGGATCTTCGACGCGCGGCCGGTCTCGACGACATTCCCGTCATTGTCGAGCGCGTGGATCTGCTGGTTGGTCTTGACCGAGCCCGAAAAGACCAGGCCGGTCAGGATGCGGCCGAGGAAGTTGTCGCGGTCGAGCAGGGTGACCAGGAACTTGAACGGCCCATCGGGATCGGCCGAGGGGGCCGGGACGTGCTCGACGATCTTTTCGAACAACGGGGTGAGCGTGCCTTCCCGCAAATTCGGGTCCTCGTTCGCGTAACCGTTGCGGCCCGAGGCATAAAGCACCGGAAAATCAAGCTGTTCGTCAGTCGCTTCGAGGCTGACGAACAGGTCGAACACTTCGTCGAGCACCTCCTGGATACGCTCGTCGGGGCGATCGACCTTGTTGACCACCACGATCGGGCGGAGGCCAAGCGCGAGCGCCTTGCCGGTCACGAACTTGGTCTGCGGCATCGCACCTTCGGACGCGTCGACCAGCAGGATGACGCCGTCGACCATCGACAGGATACGCTCGACCTCACCGCCGAAATCGGCGTGGCCAGGGGTGTCGACGATGTTGATGCGCGTATGTTCGCCGCCGCCCGGAGGCGCCCACTCGACCGACGTGCACTTGGCGAGAATCGTGATGCCGCGCTCTTTTTCGAGGTCGTTCGAATCCATCGCGCGTTCCTCGACGCGCTGATTGTCGCGGAACGTGCCGGACTGACGGAACAACTGGTCGACAAGCGTGGTCTTACCATGGTCGACGTGGGCGATGATCGCCACGTTGCGGAGGCTCATGAGATATCCTGATTGGAGCGCCCGAAGGCGGGTTCGGGGGCGCGCATAGCGTAATTTGTGCGGTGCGGGAAGGGGCGTGGCGCCGGCGCCATCATTCGGCCGCCGCCGAAGCATCAAGCGGTCGGCTGTCGCTATCCGTCCGGCGTTTCAAGGGAAGGTGCCCATGCACGATGATGACGATGCTCGCCGCTATGTCGAACGCTGGTTCTGGACGCTCGACGATCTCGCCGAGGCAGTTGGTGTAACGCGGGCGCGGATCGAGCAATTGATCGCCGCTGGATGCGCGCCCGGACCGATCTACGCCAGGGGCGGCGACGGCTGGTGGAGCGCGCTCGGCGCGGACGGCGCAGCGCCCGTCGGCGAGCATTGGTACAGCCCCGGCGCCGCCTGGGGATTGCGCCAGGCGGAACTGGCGACGCGCGGCGGGACCTCGCCGGCGACGGCAGCAGCCATGCTGCGCGACAGTTTCGCGGATCGTTTCGCGGTGGCGCTCGGTGATCAACGATATGCGCGCTTCGCCTTCGCTTCCTGCTTCAAGGGCGACGCGGTCGATCCCGACGCGACACGCGCCACGGCGCGAGACGAGTGGGCAGCGTGGATCCAGGGCGGCTATGGCGTCTGCCTGCGCATCTTCACCGCGGAAACATGCGCCGCCAAGGAGTCGCTGGGGGCATGGCTGAAGGCGGCGGTCGCCCAGCCCGATTACGATGCGGCCGCCTTGCTCGCCGATGCCGAAGCGCTCGCCGCGCTGTTGCTACCCTTTGCTCACTGGCAACGCGCGTCCGGAACGCCCGGACGCACGATCGATCGCCTGCTGCGCGAACAGCGGCTCGGCGACGACCGGCCCTATGCCTGACAGCGGCTGACGCTTGATCCTTCGGCGATGCCCGGCGATGACGGGCCGTCAAAGGAAGGACAATCATGGTGCAGCTCAGGATTTCGGTGATAGTCGGCAGCGTTCGCGAAGGGCGCATCTCGCTGCCGATCGCCAAGTGGGTGATGGACCGGATTGCGGCACGCGGCGAGTTCGCCGCCGAGCTGCTCGACCTGGCCGAATGGAACCTGCCGATGTTCGCCGAGCCGAATCCGCCCGCGACCGGGCGCTATACCGGCGAGAAGCAGCGCGCCTGGGCGGAAAGGATCGGTGCCGCCGACGGCTATATGCTGGTCGCGCCCGAATATAATCACGGCATGAGCGCGGTGCTCAAGAACGCGCTCGACACCGTCTATGCCGAATGGGGCCGCAAGCCCGTCGCGTTCGTCGCGCATGGCGGCATGGGCGGCGCGCGGTCGGTCGAGCAGCTTCGCCAGGTGACCGCCGCGATGGAAATGGCGCCGCTTAGCAACGCACTCCATCTGCAGGGCGCGGCAAAGCTGCGTGAGGGCGATCGGTTCAATGCGGGTGAAATAGAGGACAGGCGCCTCTCGGCATTGTTCGACGAATTGCTATGGTGGGGCAGGGCGCTGAAAGCGGCGCGACAGGGGGATTGATATCGACATGAAGAGGATCACGTATTTCGCCCTGGCCGTGGCGCTCGCGATCCCTGCCGTGCCGGCGCTGGCGCAACAGGTCGTCGATCCTGATGCCGACACCAAGGTCGCCGATCCGGCCTTCGCGGCCGGCAAGGGGCCGATCGTGACGGTCGATTCGGGCCATCATGAATTCCAGACCCTGGCGACGGATTATGCGCCCTTTGGGGCGCTGTTGATGCATGACGGCTATGTCGTCCGTGATTTCGACCAGTCGATCTCCGCCGCCAGTCTCGCCAAGTCGGATGTGTTGGTGATCGTCGATCCGGTAAACCCGAAGGATCCGCCCAACCGGCCCAAATACCAATCGACTTCCGCCTTCACGCCGCAGGAGATCGCGACGATCACCGATTGGGTGAAGGGTGGCGGGGCGCTGCTGATGATTGCCGATCACCCGCCTTTTGCCGGCAGCTTGCGTGCCCTGGCCGCGTCGTTCGGCTTCGATATCGAGATGTATGCCGCGCAACATGTTCCCAAGGACGAGTTCTTCAGTTTCGCAAACGGCGGCCTGGTCGACGGCCCGTTGACGCGCGGGCTCCCGCAAATTCAGACCTTTTACGGTGCGGCCTTCACTGCGCCCGCCGCCGCCACGCCGCTGCTGCGCTTCGATAAGAGCTGGACGATGCTGGTCACCGACAAGCCGCCACGGCCGATGTCGGGAAGCGACCTGCGCGGGGCGACGCTGGCGGTTGGGAAGGGACGTGTCGTCCTGTTGGCCGAAGCCGGCGCGTGGTCGGCGCAAATACTGGGGCCCAAGAAAAAGCCTATGGGATTCAATGCGCCCGGTGCCGAGGGCAACAAGCGCTTCATCCGCAACGTCGTGCGGTGGCTGGCGACGGGCGACGTGCCACCGCCCCCCAAGCCTGCGAATGGTCAATAGCGGGTTCGTGTCGGCGGGGTGGTCGGAGCGCGCGCGCGACGCATCTTGCCAATCCGGCGATGCGTGTTACATAAGCAACACACTTGAACGCGCGAGCATTCGTGGCCAGACTCCACGGACCATCGCGAAAAGGGATTGAGAATGGCGACGACCCCGACCGAAACCGTCACGGCCGAACCCGATCTGGTACTGACGCCGCCCGAGCCCGTTGCCGCGGTGTCGGCGACCAAGGCGGCGGGACTGGTGCCCGTCGACGACGCCAAGCGGAGCGAGCTCGAACGCCGTGTCGACGCCTTCGTCGATGACCTCGTTGCGCAGGACGTCGATTCGCCCGAATTCGGCAAGCGCGTCGATGCGATCACCAGCATGGGACAAAAGGAAATTCGCGAGGCGGCGTCGCAGTCCAACCGCTTCCTCGATCGCCCGGTCCGCGCGATGGACAAGGATACCGGCGTCGGCGCCGATTTGATCCAGTTGCGCCAGACGATCGAAAAGCTCGACCCCGGCAAGAACGGCAAGCTGATCTCGGGGGGGCGCGGGCTGCTCGACAAGATCTTCGGCGGTGGCCTCAACACCTATTTCGACAAGTACAAATCGTCGCAAACGCACATCTCGTCGATCCTCAAGAGCCTCGGCTCGGGCAAGGACGAATTGTTGATGGACAATGCAGCGATCGAGACCGAGCGCGCCAATCTGTGGGCGGCGATGGGCCGGCTCGAACAGATGATCCATCTCGCCAAGACGATGGACGCGAAGCTTGAGGACAAGGCCAACGATCTCGACGCGACCGATCCGGCCAAGGCCAAGGCGTTGCGCGAAAGCGCTTTGTTCTATGCGCGCCAGCGTACCCAGGACCTGCTCACTCAGATGGCGGTGACGGTGCAGGGCTACCTCGCGCTCGATCTGGTCAAGAAGAACAATGTCGAGCTGATCAAGGGCGTCGACCGCGCGTCGACGACGACCGTTTCGGCGTTGCGCACCGCGGTCACCGTCGCGCAGGCGCTGACGAGCCAGAAACTGGTGCTCGAACAGATCACCCAGCTCAACACGACCACCGCCAACATCATCGACTCAACGGGCGCGTTGCTGAAGTCGCAGACCGCGCAGATCCACGAACAGGCCGCGGCGTCGACCATTCCGGTCGAGACCTTGCAGCGCGCGTTCCAGAACATCTACGACACGATGGACGCGATCGACGCCTTCAAGATGAAGGCGCTCGATTCGATGAAGACCACGGTCAACACTCTGTCGACCGAAGTCGAGAAGTCGAAGGGCTATATCGCCCGGGCTGAGGGTCAGTCGCAGGCGGCGCTGCAGGGACCGCAGTCCGACATTTTCAAGCTCGAGGCGGTGTAAAATGTCCTCTACCGACGATGTCATCGCCCGGGCACGCGAGACGCTCGACCGGACGTCGGAACGCTATCGCGCCGGTACCGGGCGGAGCGTGCGGGTCAACGATGTCGGCCAGCGGTTGACGCGCGCGGCGATCGCCGATGCGGCGATCGTCGGCCTGGCGGTGGTGTTCGGCCTGGTGGTCGGACCGATCGGCATGTTCGGCTTCCTGCTGATGATCGTGGCGATGGTGGTGGCGACAATGGTGTTGCTCGCCACCCCGGCGCAGCGCGCGCCCACCTTCGAGAAATTGCGTCAGGTCGACCTGAAGGCGCTCCCGGCGCAGACCGGACGCTGGCTCGATGCACAGCGTCCTGCACTACCGGCGCCGGCGATCAACCTGGTCGATCAGATCGGAATCAAGCTCGACGCGCTGACGCCGCAATTGGCCGGATTGGACGAGAACGAGCCGGCGGCGGCGGAAATCCGCAAGCTGGTCGGCGAGCAATTGCCCGAATTCATCAAGGGCTATGAACGCGTCCCCGCGGCGCTGCGCGGCGTGGAGCGCAATGGGAAGAGCCCCGACCAGCAATTGGTCGAAGGATTGAGCGTGATCGGCCGCGAGATCGACGAGATGGCAGCGCAACTCGCCCAGGGGGATCTCGACGCCCTGTCGACGCGCGGACGCTATCTCGAGATCAAGTACCAGGGCGACAAGAGTACGGTTTGAGCCGGGCGAGAGTAGGTCCAAAATCTCCCTCTCCCCTTGTGGGAGAGGGAGGGAGCGCCGAAGGCGCGGAAGGGTGAGGGGGAGTCAAAAGCCCAGTCGCCTGTGACTCCCCCTCACCCTTCCCACTCGCTGCGCGAGCGGGCCCCTTCCCTCTCCCACAAGGGGAGAGGGAGATAAGTCACCTTAAAGCTGCAATCCCATCGCGTCCTGGGCCTCGCGCAATACCGGCCCCGCGATCGCCCGCGCGCGTTCGCTGCCGCGCTCCAGCACACGAATAACTTCCCCGCGATCGTCGAGCAGGCGGACCAGCCGATCGCGGATCGGCCCGAGCTTCGCCACCGCCAGGTCGGCGAGCGCCGGCTTGAACTGGCCGAACCCCTGGCCGCCATATTGCGCGAGCACGTCGGCGGGCGAGAGATCGGCCAGCGCGGCGTAGATCGTCACCAGGTTGCGCGCCTCGGGGCGTGCCTCCAGCCCATCGACGGTTTCCGGCAACGATTCCGCGTCGCTCTTCGCCTTGCGGAATTTCTGCGCGATCTCGTCGTCCGAATCGTTGAGATTGACGCGCGTCATGTCCGACGGGTTTGACTTGGACATCTTCGCAGTCGCATCGCGCAGGCTCATGATGCGCGGCGCGGCGACACTGATCATCGGCTCGGGAAGCGGGAAGACCTCCACCCCATAGTCGCTGTTGAACTTGGTCGCGATGTCGCGGGTGAGCTCCAGATGCTGCTTCTGATCCTCGCCCACCGGCACGTGCGTTGCCTTGTAAAGCAGGATGTCCGCCGCCATCAGCACGGGGTAATCGTACAGCCCGACGCTGGCGCCTTCGCGGTCCTTGCCGGCCTTGTCCTTGAACTGGGTCATGCGGTTGAGCCAGCCGACGCGCGCGACGTTGTTCAGCAACCATGTGAGCTCGCTATGCGCGGGCACGCGGGCCTGGTTCCAGATGATCGATTTTTCGGGGTCGAGCCCGGCGGCGAGCACCGTCGCGGTCATCTCGATCGTATTGTCGGCCAGTTCCTTGGGCGCGACGCGATCGGTCAGCGCGTGGAGATCGGCCATGAAATACATCGACTCGCCGCCGGCATCGGCGACCTGATCCTGCATCGCCACCCACTGCTTGATCGCCCCCAGGTAATTGCCGAGGTGAAGGCGACCGGTGGTCTGGATGCCGGAAACGACGCGCATGAGAATCCCTTAAAGTTGTTCCTGGCCGGTCGCCTTGGCCGGACGGCGGCGGCCGAGCAATGCCTTGATGTCGCTGAGGCGATAGGCCCCGGTGACGAAGCAGGCGACCGCGTACACCGCGCCGCCCGCCGATACCAGCGCAGTCAGGCCGAGGGCGCGACGGATGAGGCTGCCGGTCAAATACGGGTTCACCAACGGCCCGACCTGCCACAGGACCAGACCCATCAGGATCGCCGCGAGTAGCAGGCGTGGGAGGCGGCGGCGCAGCCGGGCATCGGTGACGAAGTGGCCGCGCTTCCTGAGCGTCCAATAAAGCATGCCGACATTGACCGTGGACGAGATCGCTGTCGCGAGCGGCGGGCCGACATGGTGGATCGTCGGGATCAGGATGAGATTGCCGACCAGATTCACGGCGACCGAGATCATCGCATAGCGGACCGGCGTCTTGGTATCTTCACGGGCATAGAAGCCCGGGGTGAGCACCTTGACCAGAACGTAGGAGGGCAGGCCGATCGAGAAAGCGGCGAGTGCCCAGGCGCTGGCGCTGGTCGCCTGTGCGGTAAAGGCGCCGTGCTGGAACAGCCCGCGGATGATCGGTTGCGCGCTGACCATGAACGCAACCGTCGCCGGCAGCGTCAGGAACAACGCCAGCTCGATACCGCGATTCTGCGTCTCCATCGCCTCGTCATATTTGCCGGTCGAGAGTAGGCGCGAGACAGTGGGGAGAAGGATCGTGCCGAGGCCGATACCGATCAGCCCAAGCGGCAACTGGTTCAGCCGATCGGCGTAATAGATATATGAGATCGATCCCTGGTCGAGCAGGCCGCCGGCCAGCGAGCTCGAGATCGCCAGATTGATCTGCACCGCGCCCGCGCCCATCGCGGCCGGCAGGATCAGTTTCAGCAGCTGCCGCATGTCGTCGCTGATGACGGGCTTGCGAATGCGCAGGCTGACGCCGGCTTGGCGGCAGGCGAACATCAGCCAGGCGAGCTGGAGCGCGCCGCCGACGGTGACCGAGATCGCCTGTGCGCGGGCGGTCTCGAGCGTCGCTTCCGCCCCCTTGCCGTGGAAGAACCACAAGGCCGCGACCATCGAGATGTTAAGCAGGATCGGCGCCGCCGCATTGACCCAGAAGCGGTTGAGCGAGTTGAGGATCCCGCCGAGCAGCGACACCAGCGAGATCAGCATCAGATAGGGAATCGTCCAGCGCGACAATTCGACCGCGAAGGCCAATTGGTCGTGGGTCGGATGCTGATGCGTGAAACCGCCCGACAGTCCCATGGTGATCGGCCATGCCGCGATCAGCATGACGACCGTCAGCACCGCCAAGATCGGAAAGAGGACCGACAAAGCCGCTTCGGCAAAAGCGATGCCGGCTGCGAGCTCCCCTTTTTCCGCCACCTTGCGGTTGAACATCGGAATGAACGCGGCCGAAAACGCCCCTTCCGCGAATAGCGCGCGGAACATGTTCGGCAGGCGGAATGCGACGAAGAAGGCGTCCGACGCGAAGGTGGCGCCGACATAAGTCGCCTGCAACGTGTCGCGGACGAGCGCCAGGATGCGGCTGACGAGCGTCAGCCCGCCGACCGATCCCAGCGATTTCGCCAGATTCATCTTTTTATCCCCGCCGATCCGGCGAGCGTCAGGCGTTGCCTACGACGCCCTCGGCCTGCTGTTCCTGCGCCTCGAGCTGCTGCTGGTACAGGGTTCCGAAGTCGATCGGATCGAGCAGCAGCGGAGTGAAATTGCCGTCGCGAGTCACGTCGGCGACGATGCGGCGCGCGAAGGGGAACAGCAGGGTCGGCGCCTGAGCGAGCAGGAACGGACGCAGATGCTCCTCCGGCACGTTGCGCGCTCCGAACAGGCCGGCATAGGTCAGGTCGACGATGAACGCGGTCTGGTCACCCATCTTGGCGCGAACCTCGATCTTCAGCGTGACTTCGTGGAATTCGTCGCCGACCTGGGTGGTGCCGATGCCGAACTCGACGTCCATCTGCGGCGCCTGCTGCTGATTCTCCGAGCTGAAGACGGCCGGCGCGGTCGGGCTCTCGAACGACAGGTCCTTCACATATTGCGAGATCATGCCGATGGCCGGGCCGTTGTCGGCGCCGTTGGGGAGCGTGGCGTCGGTCGCGCCGGAGATGTCCTGTTCGTCCATGAGTAGCTGCTTTCTCGTCTTGAATGGGTATTTCGCGTGAGGTCAGGCCCGTGGGCTCGCGCGAAGTGAGCGGCGACTAGCAGGGGGATCGTGGCAGTTCAACGGCGGGTCGCATAGGGAACATTTGAATAGCGCGTTTCTTGTGCCTATGTTGCACGGCGGTCAAACTGGAGGCCCGGTGGTTTATATCGTTATCCTTGCCATGGTTGCCCTGTTCCTGGGCCTGCGTCTGTATGCCGTGCTCGGCAAACGGACCGGGCACGAGCCGGTGTTGCGCAATCCCGCCGAGGAACGCCCCGGCCCGCCGCTGACCCTGGCCCGCAATGCCGAACCGCGCCCCGACTTCCGCGACGCCGGCCCGCGCACGATCGAAAGCGCGGCGCAAACCGGATTGCGCGCGGTGATCCATGCCGATCCCTCTTTCGACGTCGCCGGCTTCCTGGATGGCGCCAAGAATGCCTATCGCATGGTACTCGAAGCCTTCTGGAAGGGTGATGAGGAAACGCTCGGCTGGCTGACCGAGGACCATGTGCGCGACGCCTTTGTCGAGGCGATCCAGGCGCGCAAGGAAGCCGGGCACGTGCTCGACAACCGGCTGGTGACGATCGAACGTGCGATCATCACCGACGCCTCGGTCGACAACAAGATCGCGCGCGTGACCGTGGCGTTCGACGCCGACATTGCCGCGGTGACGCGCGATGCCGAGGGCAATGTCGTCGCCGGGTCGCTCACCGACGCGGTCGAAACGCACGACGTCTGGACCTTCTCGCGCCCGCTCAAGAGCGGCGACCCCGACTGGAAGCTCGCCGACACCGACGAAGCTTGACGGTTTCCTGCTCCCCTCCCTTGCAGGGAGGGCAATCGCGCGCGATCTTGTTTCGAGCCGACCGACGAGCCATTAGCGATACCCAAATCGAGTAAAGGGGTTTTCGCAATGGCCGCAGCGCGCAAGCTGATCGTAATGACGAGCCTCGCGCTGCTGGTGTCGGCGTGCGGCGGGCGGATCGTGCCGCCGTCGACCACCGCTGGTGCGCCCGCGCCCGTGCGCAGACCCATCCCCGCCAAGCCTCTGCCGCCCGTCGCCAATCCGACCATCGTCCCGGCCGGCGCGAATGCGGCGGGGGCGGGCATCGTCGGGGGACCGGCGGTGTCGAGCCTGGGGATCGGTCAATCGCGCGCCGCCCGCGCGCTCGCCGCGTTCCGCTTGAGCTGCCGCGAACTCGTCCGCCGCACCGACCAATCGGGCCTGACGCGCGGCGCCGACTGGGCCCCGGCCTGCAACGCCGCGCAATCGGTCAGCGACCGCGACGCCGAGGATTTCTTCGCGACCAATTTCGAAACGGTCCAGGTCGGCGACGGCAAGGCGTTCGCGACCGGCTATTACATTCCCGAAATCGCCGGATCGCGCGAGCGCCGCCGCGGTTACGAAGTGCCGATCTATGGCCGCCCGGCCGATCTGATCGACGTCGATCTCGGCAAATTCTCCGACGCGCTGAAGGGCAAGTCGATCCGCGGCCGCGTCGACGGCAAGAACCTGGTTCCCTATTACGACCGCACCCAGATCGAGACGGGCGCGATGACCCAGGCGCCGATCATCGCCTGGGCGGCCGATCCGGTCGCCTTGTTCTTCCTCCAGGTCCAGGGCTCCGGCGAGGTGCGTCAGCCCGATGGATCGACCTTCCGCATCGGCTATGACAGCCAGAACGGGCGCGATTATACCGGCATCGGCGCGTTGATGCGTGATCGCGGCATGCTCCAGCCGGGGCACGCCACGATGCAGGATATCGTCGCCTGGCTGCGCGCGCATCCCGACGAAGGCCGCGAAGTGATGCGCGCCAACAAGAGCTATGTGTTCTTCCGCCTGCTCGATGGCCCGCCGCTCGGCGCGATGGGCTTGCCGGTGACCGGCGGGGTGACGGTCGCCAGCGATCCCAAATTCATCCCGATGGGCGCTCCCGTGTTCCTGTCGATGGACCGCACCGATGCGACCGGCTTGTGGATCGCCCAGGATACCGGCGGCGCGATCAAGGGCGCCAATCGCGTCGACACTTTCTGGGGCGCGGGCAAGGAAGCGGAGGCAATCGCCGGCGGCATGTCCGGCCGGGGCACCGCCTTCCTGCTCGTGCCGGTCGGCACGCTCGCGCGCCTGCAGGGAGGCGGGGGTGGAACGACGCCTCAGCGCTGAGGAACGCGCGCTCTGGGCGCGGGTGATGGCGACGGTGAAGCCGCTGCCGGGGCGCGAGGCGGTTGCCGAGCCGAAACCCAATAAGCCCCTCCCCTTTAGGGGAGGGGTTGGGGGTGGGGGAGTGCCTCAGGCCGGTCGCCAGGTTGCTAGCCCCCACCCCAACCCCTCCCCTGAAGGGGAGGGGCTTAAGAAGGCCAAGACTCCCCCGACCGCACCCCCCACCCCCGGCACCACGCTGGACGGCAGCTGGGACAAGCGCCTCTCGCGCGGTATGGTTCAGCCCGATGCGACGGTGGACCTGCATGGCCACACGCTCAATTCGGCCTACGCCATGCTCGACGACGCGCTTGGCCGCTCGATCGCGCGCGGCGACCGCGTCATCCTGCTGATCACCGGCAAACCGCCGCGGCCGGAGAGCGAGCGGCCGCATGCGCGCGGCGCGATCCGCGCCGCGGTGGGCGACTGGCTGCACTCGTCGCGCCATGCCGATGCGATCGCCGCGGTCAGGGGCGCAAACCCGCGTCATGGCGGGTCGGGCGCGCTCTATATCGTGCTGCGCAGACCCCGCGGGGGGCGAATTTCTTAACCCTTTTCGGTCACACTGCTGTCTTCATCGGGGGCGCTTCGACAGCCCGCCAGACGGGGACATTTCGGGCGCAATGGAATCAGCATCGCTGAAAGGCCGGGCGATCGTATTCGCGCTGTGCGCCGGCGCGATGGTGTTCATCCTCGCGCTGCTGGCAACCTCGCATGGTCAGCTCAGCGCCGACACGATGGGCCGCGCGCTGATCCCGGCGATCGTTTGTTCGGTTCTGTCCTGGGCCGCCGCCGAGCGATCGGTCGCGTCGACCGCGGCGGCGATCGACTCCGCCATCGCCCGCATCGCCAAGGCGGCGCATGGCGATCTCGATAGTCCGATCCCTGAAGATATCGGCGCTGCCGTGCCGCATCTGGGAGAGGCGATGCACGGCCTGTTCCAGCAAGTCGCGGCGAACCTGGACAGCGTCCACCGGCTGGCGATGTTCGACCCCGTCACCGCCTTGCCCAACCGTACCCATTTCCGGCGGTCGGCCGAGCGCCAGCTGGCCGAGATGCCGATCGGCCAGATTGCCGCCTTGCTGTTCATCGACCTCGATCGCTTCAAGGCGGTCAACGACACGATGGGCCATGCCACCGGCGACATGCTGCTCGGCATGGTCGCCAATCGCCTGCGTGCGGTCGCCGACAGCGTTTCGATCGATGAGGTTACCGACAAGCCGCTGATCGGCCGCCTGGCGGGTGACGAATTCACCATGTTCTTCCCGCGCCTCGACGACCCCCGCGAGGCCACGCGGATCGGCCGCGGCGTGCTGTTCGCGCTGACCGAGCCGTTCGACATAGCGGGTGCCGAGATCGAGATCGGGGCTTCGATCGGCATCGCGATGCGGCCCGGTCACGGCACCACCCTGCACGATCTGATGCGCGCCGCCGACGCGGCGATGTACCATGCCAAGGCGACCGGCCGCGGCCGCGCCGAGCATTTCTCGGAGGAACTCGCCGCCGAGCTCGCCGACCGCGCCCAGCTGGAGGTCGACCTGCGCACCGCGATCGACCGCGATCAATTCACATTGGTCTATCAGCCCCAGGTCTCGCTGACCGACGGCCGCATCGTCGCCGCCGAAGCGTTGCTGCGCTGGCAGCACCCGATCGATGGCGTGAAACTGCCCGCCAGCTTCCTGCCGCGCGCCGAAGAGACCGGACTGATCGTCGAGATCGGCGAATGGGTGATCGGCCGCGTCACCGCGACGATCCGCCATTGGGCCGATCTGGGCGTCGAACAGCGGCTGGCGATCAACATCAGCCAGCGTCAGCTCGACCATGCGATGTTCTTTCGCCGTCTGCGCGAAGCGATGCTGGCGAGCAACGCGCCGGCACGGTTGCTCGAGCTCGAGATCACCGAGACGCTGGCGATGCATTGCTCGGAGGACGTCATCGAGGCGATCGCGGCTTTGCGCGCCGACGGCGCGACGATCGCGATCGACGATTACGGCACCGGTCATTCCAGCCTGTCGCGCCTGCGCCAATTGCCGATCGACCGCATCAAGCTCGACCGCAGCCTGGTCGAACAGGTCGCCACCCGCCGCGAAGCCCGGCTGATCGCGCAATCGGTGATCGGCCTGATCCACGGCCTGGGCTGCGAGGCGGTCGCCGAAGGGATCGAACAGGAGGACCAAGCCAAAATGCTGCGCGTGATCGGCTGCGACGTCATCCAGGGCTATGCCGTCGCCCAGCCGATGGACGAGGAAGCGTTCCTGGCGTGGTCGCGAGGCACCGACCGCCCGCGCGGCAAAGCTGTGGTGTCGCTGGGGTGAGCTGTTTCCCTCCCGCTTATTCCCCTCCCGCTTGCGGGAGGGGCTAGGGGAGGGCGTGTCGCGGCTCGCGAGCGATCGCAGTGACTTCCGACCGCGCCGTGCATACCAACGTCACCCCGGCCTTGTGCCGGGGTACACCGCGCCACAAAGCGCAGCGTCGGCGGCTCCGTGGATGCCGGCACAAGGCCGGCATGACGAATTAGGGAGCGGGGCCTGTTGCTGCCGTGCGCGTGACGGCGCAGTCCCCCCTAAATCCTCCCCATCGATAGATGGGGAGGGGGACCATTCGCATAGCGAATGGTGGAGGGGAAATGTCCCGTCCTCGCCGCTTCGCGGCTGCGGCCCCTCCACCAAGCCGCTTCGCGTCTTGGTCCCCCTCCCCACGCTTCGCGTAGGGAGGATTTGGGAGGTTCCTTACGCCGCCAGCTTCCGCAGCACGAACTGCAGGATGCCGCCGTTGAGGAAATATTCCAGCTCGTTGACCGTATCGATCCGGCACCGCGTCATGAACGTTGCCTTCGAGCCATCCGCACGCGTCAGCTCGACCTCGACATCCTGACGCGGGCGGAGCCCCGCGACGTTGCGGATGGTGAAGGTCTCGTCCCCGGTCAGGCCCAGGGTCTGCCGCGTCACGCCCTCGGCGAATTGCAGCGGCAGCACGCCCATGCCGACCAGGTTGGAGCGATGGATGCGCTCGAAGCTCTCGGTGATCACCGCGCGGACGCCGAGCAGATTGGTGCCCTTCGCCGCCCAGTCGCGCGACGATCCGGTGCCATATTCCTTGCCGGCGACGATCACCATCGGCACGCCCTCGGCCTTGAACTTCATCGCCACGTCATAGATCGGCAGGACCTCGCCGTTATAGCGGCTCATCCCGCCCTCGACGCCGGGCACCATCTCGTTCTTGATGCGGATGTTGGCGAAGGTGCCGCGCACCATCACTTCGTCATTGCCGCGGCGCGCGCCGTACGAGTTGAAGTCGGCGCGGCTGACCTGATGCTCCTGCAGGAAGCTGCCCGCCGGGCTGTCGGCCTTGATCGATCCGGCCGGGGAGATGTGGTCGGTGGTGATCGAATCGCCCAGGATGGCGAGCGGCCGCGCCTCGATGATGTCGGCGACCGGGGCCGGGGTCATCCCCATTCCCTCGAAGTACGGCGGGTTGTGGATATAGGTCGATCCCGCGCGCCAGGTGTAGGTGTCGGAGCCGAGCACGTCGATCGCGCGCCACTTCTCGTCGCCTTCATAGACCGCGCCATAACGGCGCTTGAACATGCCGGAATCGATGTTCGCCGCCATCAGGTCGGCGACTTCCTGGTTCGACGGCCAGATGTCCTTCAGGAACACGTCGGCGCCCTGCTGGTCCTGCCCGATCGGGGTCGTGACCATATCCTCGGTCACCGTGCCCTTGAGCGCATAGGCGACCACCAAAGGCGGCGAGGCCAGGAAGTTGGCGCGCACGTCGGGCGACACGCGGCCTTCGAAATTGCGGTTGCCCGACAGGACCGAGGCGGCGACCAGATCGTTCTCGTTGATCGCGGCGGAGATCGGCGCGGCGAGCGGTCCCGAATTGCCGATGCAGGTCGTGCAGCCATAGCCGACCAGGTTGAACCCGATCGCGTCGAGGTCGGCCTGCAGCCCCGCCTTGACCAGATAATCGGTCACCACCTGCGATCCGGGCGCCAGGCTGGTCTTGACCCAGGGCTTGGGCATCAGGCCCTTGGCGTGCGCCTTGCGCGCGACGAGACCGGCGGCGACCAGCACCGACGGGTTGGAGGTGTTGGTGCAGCTGGTGATCGCGGCGATGACCACGTCGCCGTCGCCGATATCGTGATCCTTGCCCGCGACCGCGACCCGCGCCGGGCGCTCCTTGTGATAGATCTTGCTGAGGTCGCCGTTGAACACCTCGTCGACCTTGTTCAGGCTGACGCGGTCCTGCGGGCGCTTCGGCCCGGCCAGGCTGGCGACCACTTCGCTCATGTCGAGCTCGAGCGTATCGGTGAAGATCGGATCGGCGGCGCCGGCGTCGCGCCACATGCCCTGCGCCTTGGCATAGGCCTCGACCAGCGCGATCGTCTCGTCCGGGCGGCCGGTCAGGCGCATGTAATCGAGCGTCTTGTCGTCGATCGGGAAGAAGCCGCAGGTCGCGCCATATTCGGGCGCCATGTTGGCGATCGTCGCGCGGTCGGCCAGCGTCATGCTGTCCAGGCCCGGGCCATAGAATTCGACGAAGCGCCCGACCACGCCCTTTTTCCGCAGCATCTGGGTGACGGTCAGCACCAGGTCGGTCGCGGTGATGCCTTCGTTGAGCGCACCGGTCAGCTTGAAGCCGACGACTTCGGGGATCAGCATCGACACCGGCTGGCCGAGCATCGCCGCTTCCGCCTCGATCCCGCCGACGCCCCAGCCGAGTACGCCCAGGCCGTTGACCATCGTCGTGTGGCTGTCGGTGCCGACCAACGTATCCGGATAGGCGATCGTCGCGCCGCTCTTGGCATGGCCGCCGCTTTCCTTCGACGACCACACCGCCTGCGCGACATATTCCAGGTTCACCTGGTGGCAGATGCCGGTGCCCGGCGGCACCACCGAGAAATTGTCGAGCGCCTTCGATCCCCATTTCAGGAATTCGTAGCGCTCGAAATTGCGGGCATATTCCAGCTCGACGTTATCGCCGAACGCCTTGGGCGTGCCGAACTCGTCGACCATGACCGAGTGATCGATGACCAGGTGGACGGGAACCTGCGGATTGATCTTGGCCGCGTTGCCGCCCAGCTTGGTGATCGCGTCGCGCATCGCCGCCAGGTCGACCACGCAGGGCACGCCGGTGAAATCCTGCATCAGCACGCGCGCCGGGCGGTACTGGATCTCGCGATCGGGGGCGACCGGGTTCTTCTGCCAATCGACGATCGCCTGGCAATCCTCCGGCGTGACGGTCACGCCGTCCTCGAAGCGCAGCAGGTTTTCCAGCAGCACCTTCATCGAGAAGGGCAGGCGGGAAATGTCGCCGAGCTTGGCGCTCGCCTTGGCCAGGGAGAAATAATCGTAGCTCTTGCCGCCCGCGCTGAGCGTGTCGCGGGTATTGAGCGTGTCCTGGCCGATGGCGGTCATTCAAAGGGTCCTTTCCCTGTGTGGCCGGTCGCGGGCGCGGCGGGGAGGCGGGCGCTATGCCTGGAAAGGCGAGCGTCCCGCGCGGGCGCGCCCGGACGGGCGAATGCGAGAGTCGCGAGGGCCGATAGCAGGGGGGAGGGGGTGGGGGAAGGGTGGCGGTGGCGTAACGACCGAACGCTACAGATTTCCGCTCAAACCCAAGTTTTTGAAGGACTCACGAACGAACACAACTTTTTTAACCCCCTCCAGAAAACTGTGGCGACAATCTCTATATTTGACAGCAGCTTGTGTGCGGTTTTTCGGGAAATGGTGAGTAGTGTTGCGATACATGCTTATGTAAGCCTGAGCCGCTCCAATGGCAGCAGCAGAATTTTGAAATTGAGGTGCTTGTTGCATGGCCTTCAAGACGTTGGCTAGCGCGGCCTTGGCGTCAGCATTAGATATCCATTTTTTGCGCGCGGCCTCTTGGGCCGCTTTAACTACCAAACCCTCCATGACCTCTGTAATGTCTGTGCTACCCGACGGTGCATTATGCTGATAACGTTCAAATGCCTCAGCCAACCTAGTGCGTAGTTTCCTGGGTAAAGACTTTATTTCTCCGGAAAATTCCTGTTCAGTTATTTGCTGAAGAAGGGGAATGCATGTGGATCGCTTTTGAACCGTGCCCGTATTGTCAACCGTGAGCAGGCCGTAGCCATCATTCATGAGCCGCTTTGCCTCGGCTTGATTTTCTAGGTAGGCTTCCTCGGGGCATACGCAATAGATTGAGATAGGGATTTGAAGCTTTAAGACGTCCAGTCGTCTCATCGAAAAGATTATAGGATATGGACTTTCGGAAGCTTCACATATGACCGTCAAATGGTCATTCACCTTGAAGTACAGCGATGGAGACCAATTAAGCGATTTATCTATAGCATCGTTCACATGGAACGGCGGATTTTGATAGTGAGAGGCAAAATATTTTTTTGCCGCGTCAACTAGGAAACCCAATCCTGTGCTTAGATCCTCCCCCGCGCTCACTCTTCATCAACTCCAAGGATTGCGCTAAGGCGTTCATGGAGTTGCTTCATACTCTCCAGTAGGTCGGAATCGAGGCTTTCCTCCCGATCCTCAGCTTCTATTTCATCCAGAAAGGCGATGAGGGAGGCGATCGAAAGAGAGGCCTTGCGCTCTCCATATTCAAATTGAACAGTCCCCTCATACGCTTCCTTGATGCTGGTTTTCTGCTTCGCATCGAATACTTTGTCTAGCGCTCGCTTCGCGGTTCTCTGAGCTATGCCCAAGGTGTCAACGGCGGTCGCAATCTTAGAAAGCTGGCGAAAGTCCGTCACAGCCGTAATAATTTTGGTTCTGAATTTCGCGACAAGCGTGTCGCGAATTTCGTCAAGCCGTGGCTCGTATTCTGGAAGGCGCCTGACAACAGCCTTTAATGACTTTTGCATTTCCAGGAAAAAATCTTCAGTAAGCCGCTGTTGCGATTTCGGCTTCTCCAACTCAGCAACGAGCATTGCTTTAAATCGCTCTGGAAGATCTATTAAAAGTTGGCATCTGCGAATGGCGCCGCGAGTTAGGCCAGTCAGCTCAGATAATGTTGTCTCATTCGGTTCTTCGTCGTGCTCGTCTTCATACAGCGCGATTACTCGCTGCAGTTTCGATGCTATTGTGTAATAATCCCATTGCTCCCGGAGCGCATGGATGTTGTACATCAGAACGAGATTTTGAAGTTCGGTGGGTTTTGCTTGAACAATTGCGGGGACCTGGCGAAGGTTCAATTTTTTCGCACAGCGCCACCGTCGCTCACCGTCGAGTAGGGTATATTTATCCCCTTCCTTATAAACAGTAAGTGGAACCTGAATGCCGTGTTTGTCTATGGAAAGCATAAGGCTCTCCATTTCATCCTGACGAAAAATTAGCCGTGGATTCTCGGGATTTGGACCGATTAGATCGGGCGAGATCATTTTAAGCTTGTTGGTCGGTGTTTCCATCACGCGGACACCTTGTAGAGTATCTCTCGTACCTGATGCTTGTGCGCACCCTTTGAAGCGCCCATGGTTGAATGATTGTGATCAACCCGTATTATATCCGGTTCCTTTTTATAATGTTCGTGGATTATTCTCGGGATAACCTTTGTGGACGAGTGTAACAAACCATCTTCGGGATAACTTAGAATTAGGTCTGCACCGAGTTTTTTTGTCGAAGCGATCATGCGATCAATCGACTCCTCAACCTTGGACTGTTGAGAAAATGCGGATGATGCCCGATCACTTCTATAAAGTCCGGTCCCTGAGCAAAGAGGGAAATCATATAGAATTGCAGTTTCGAGTAGATGATAAAATCGAGAATACTGATCTTTAGTGTAGGGCGGATCGGCATAAACGACGCTAGGTTTTTGCTTTTCCGATCGGAGATCATCCAGTAAATTTAGCGCATCCGCTTGGAATGTTTTGTTTTTTGAGCGCCATCGAAAGGATCCAGAGGGATTTAGCTCTGAAAGGGCCTTCAACCATTCTGATCTGATCGAGCGTCTCCGCTGGGAAAAGTGCTTGGTAGCGTTCGTTTTTTTTGGCTTCAGCGGCTGCGCGAAGTGTCCCGTGGTTGTAGAAACTCGAGAGATTGCCGCGCCAAGCGCTACTAGTGCAGCACGATGGTGATCGTCGTTAATACGTTCGTCAAAAAGCAGATTATCGAGCCCATAACGTATGCTGTCGACTTCTATTGCCTGGGCATAGCCGAGGTAAGAGCCAGCGTAGCGAGCAGCGAACAGTGAGTAGGCCGGCAGGCACTGGTGATACCGGTCTGATTCCTGAGCACGCGACAAGCCCTCTAGATATAGGCCTTCAGCTGCGTCGACGTCAGAAATCGATCCCGCGACTTCCTCGATGTTTAGGTTCTTCGCGAACGCCGCGTAGCAAGCTGAGCGATTTGCTTCGGCTAGGGGAGCGACCAGCTCGCCCAACCGATCGACATTGATCTTTTCCGGTCCAGCTTCGAATTGGGCTTTGGCCACCTGACATGCAAAATACTGGAGATCGTTCGACCAGATCGGTCGGGAGGGTGCGACCGCCCGGCCAATTGCGCACATGCCTGAAAACAAGTCGAGCAGTGGCCCTGAACGACAATCAGCCGCTAAACGCGCCACATGATCGGCTAGATGCCGCTTCGTTCCCATGTAGCTCAAATTCAACGACATCGCGCCCCCAGCACTTAAGGTTATGCCAAATTGGGCCGGGTCAACAACCGTTTATTCGACCAATACGGAGAGAATTGGACGCCTGTAGAGGAGGCCAGTAAATGGCCTTGCGCGAAATCTAAACACCACGCCGCCCCTGCGCCATCATCAATCCGCCAAGCACCACCGCCACCGCCAACAACGCCGGCACGTCGCCGAGCAGATGCCCGTGCTGCATCGGATCGCCGATCGCCTGCACCGCCATGATCACCGCATGCACCGCGCTCGACACCACGGTGAACCAGATCAGCGATTTATTGGCGGCGGGATTGCGCGCCGCGAGGATCAGGAACACGCCGAGCGTCGCGTACACACCGACGATCATCATGAAATAATGCGACGCCATCGGCGGTCCTGCATGCCACGACCAGCCCGACGGCCAGACGATCGACAGCGGATAGAGCAGGCACGACACGAGCCCGAACACGAACAGCGCGATTTGCAGCAGACTGTATTTGCCGATCATCGGATGATCCTCCCCGACAGGCAGGCTGAACCCGTTTGGAGAGGCGCGCAAGCGGCTTGAATACCTTGCCCGGGCTGGGCCGTGCCGCGTTGGCCTATATCACTTTACCGGATCGAGCGTCACCAGCACCACGTCGTTGCTGCGCATCGCGATCCGCGTCGCCAACCGGCCATCGGCGCCGACACGCACGACATCATCCTTTTCGGGCAGGTCGCGGGTCAGCGCGCGCAGCTTGGCGAGTTGCGCCGGGCTGAGCGCATCCGGCATGCCCATGTCGATATAGGCGGACATCGGATCGTTGGCGCGATAGCCGGTGCGGTTGACGCGCAGGCGATAGCGGCCCGGCTTGACATGGCGGAGGTCGACCTGGATCGGCGCGCTCGGCGCGGCCGGAAGCAGCCGCGTGTAGAACGGCTTGTTGCTCAGCTTCTGCTCGGGCTGGTGCCAGTCCCACAGCACCATCGACACGCGCCGGGCGTCGACCGCCGCCATGGCATTGGCGTCGGCGACCGGAACCGCCCGCCCGCGCAACGCGTGGAGATATTGGTAGGCGAACCAGGCGGGCTTGCGGATGCCTTCGCGGTTCATCAACCCGAACCCGCCATGGAACGGCGTGGGGGGCGGGCCCGGTTCCTCGAACAGGTCGCTATAGGTCCAATAGCTCATGCCCTGGGCCAGGCCCTGCGTCGCCTTCAGCTTGGCCAGGATGTAGGGCGCGCTGATATAGCTGTCATGGACGAAGTCGCGCGGCGTGTAGCTCGTGCTCCATTCGCTGAAGAACAGCGGGAGGCCGGGAAAGCGCGACGCCTGAATCTGCGCGCGCACCCGGCGGACATCGCCGACGATCGCGTCGGGGGAGGGCGACAATTTGGTGTCGGCTTTGCCTTGCTCGTCCAGGAAGCCGCCGTCGACGCCATAGGTGTGCGTCGTGACGAAATCGACCGGGACGCGGTTCCTGGCGGCATGATCCAGGAATTCGGGCACCCAGGCGGCGCCCGCGGTGGACGGGCCGCCGACGCGCAACTCAGGGTCGATCGCCTTGATGGTGCGCGCGGTCAGGTCATAGAGCGCGAAATAGGCCGGCTTGTCGGCGCCTTCCCAGAAACCGTCGAGATTGGGCTCGTTCCACACCTCGAAATACCAGCGGCGCACTTCCTCGGCGCCGTAACGATCGCGCAGGTGGAGGACGAAGGCGTCGATCAGGTCGCGCCACGCGTCCGGCCTGGGATGCGACGTATTGCCTTTCCAATAGAAGATCGTCTGGTCCGACGTCCGCATCGCATTGGGCGTGAAGCCGAGCTCGACGAACGGACGGATATGCTTGGCGAGCAAGGCGTCGTAGAGCCGGTCGATCCCCGACCAGTCATAGCTGATCCGTCCGTTCGTCTCGCGCACCGTGCCGAGCACGTCGTGGAAGATCGCGTGGAAGCGGATGTAGCGAAAGCCGAGCTCGCGCGTCGCGGTCGCGAGTTGCGCCTGGCTGTCCGGCCGGATCAGCGTGCCGGGAAAATCCGATCCGACCGAGAGATCGAAGAAGCGATCGACCGGCGCACCGGCGCGGGACAGGTCGACCTCTACCCTGCGCGGGCGGTCCGGGCCGGCCCAGCCTGGCGCCGCCGCGAACAGCATGGGCAGGATCGCCAACATGGCCAACACACGCCCGACGATCCGCATGATCCGCTCCCCGATTCTACCTGTTTATCGAACTATGGTAGCGCAACCATTTATGGTTGCAATGGCGCGCGATCTTGCAGCTTCCACGCGCCGCCTTATCCTTGGCGGCCGGACAGCGAGGAACCGCGGGTGGACGAGACGATCGGGTTGGGCGGGCGCGTCCTTACATGGCTCCGCGCCAGTGGCGGCCATGTCCTGGTCGAGGCGCTGGTCAATTTCATCCTGCCGTTCGTGATCTATTCCTATGCCGAAGCCCCGTTCGGCGACGTGCGGGCGTTGCTCCTCTCGTCGGCGCCGCCGATCGCCTGGAGCCTGATCGAGTTCGCGCGCCATCGCCGGGTCGACGCGCTGTCGGTGCTGGTGGTGGCGGGCATCGTGCTGTCGCTGCTGGCGATGATCGGCGGCGGCGGGCCCAAATTCCTGCAGCTGCGCGAGAACCTCGTCACCGGGATCATCGCCCTGGTCTTTCTCGGCTCGGCCGCGGTCGGCAAGCCGCTGGTCTACCAGCTCGCGCGGGCGAGCATGATGCGCAAATCGGCCGACGAGGCGCAGGAATTCGCCGCGCTTCAGGTCCATGCCGCCTTTCGCCGCACGATGACGGTGATGACCCTGGTCTGGGGCCTGGGCCTGCTCGCCAATGTCGCGGTGTCGGTGGCGCTGATCTTCGCGCTGACCATCCGCGAATATCTGATCGTCGGCCCGATCGTCGGCTACGCTACGATGGGCGCGCTGACCCTGTGGACCTTCCTCTACGCCCAGCGCTCGCGGCGGCGCGGCGAAGAGCGGCGGGCGGCTGCGCAGGGCGCCGGCGGCGCCGACATTGCCGAGGCCTGAAGGCCCGACTCCCGCCTCATCGATCGGCGCAGGCGCGGCTGTCGTTGACCGGAGATGTATTACATATATAACACACCTCGACGACGTTGGATCGTAAGGGGATTGCGGGTGGCCACAGGGCGCGTCGAATTGGGCAATGCGCGGGTTCTTCGGCCCGGCACGCTACGCTGGCTGCGCGCGATCGGGTGGATGGTGGTGCTGGCGGTGCTCGCCGTGCTGACATTCAACGTCGCCGCCGACACCGTGCTGCGCGTCGCGGCCTGGACGAGCGGCGGCCATTTCACCACCCGCGCCGCCGCGCCGGAGGGCGCGCGGCTGGCGGGGGTGATCGTGGCGTCGATCGCCATGCTCGCGGTCTACGCGCTGGCGGTGCGGCTGGGCGAGGGGCGACCGGCCGGCGAACTGGCGCTGGCGCCGCTGGTGCGCGAGGCGCTGGGCGGGCTGGCGGTCGGCGCGCTGATCATGGCCGCGATCGTCGGCGCGCTGGCGGCGGGCGGGATGGTGACGATCGAGTCCGTGCCGGTGACGCACATCGCCGCCTCGCTGAAGGAAACCATCCAGTCCGCGGTGATCGAGGAAACGCTGATCCGGCTGGTCATCTTCCGCCTGTTATGGCGGGCGTTCGGGGTGTGGCCGGCGCTTGGCCTCGCCGCCTTGCTGTTCGGCGCGCTGCACCTGGGCAATCCCGATGCGACGTTGTTTTCCGCGATCTGCCTGATCGCGGGGGAAGGGATCGGCGCGGGCCTCTACATGCTGACCGGCCGACCCTGGCTGTCGATCGGCATGCACGCCGGCTGGAACTTCACCCAGGGCTGGATTTTCGGCAGCGCCGTGTCTGGCGTCGGCGCCTTCGCCGGCGGGCCGCTCGTCACCCGGCCGGCCGCGGGCGTCGCGCCGTTCCTGAGCGGTGGCGGCTTCGGCCCCGAGAGTTCGCTGTTCAGCCTGATCATCTCGCTCGCCGCGAGCGTCGCGATATTGTGGCTGGCATGGTCGAGGGGCGCGTTTCGCGCGCGTGCGGCGCCTTGCCCCCCGGCGGCCTGATCGGCATTCAATAGTCGGATTTTTGAGCTGGTCGTGTTCCTGCCGTCGCGGGAGCACCTGTAAGCGCAAAGGGGAGCGGGCGTGCGGCTATGGGTATCGGTGGCGGCGGCAGCCTTGGTCGCATTGTCGTCGCCCGCATTGGCGCAGATTGGGCCGACCGCCTCGACCCGATCACCACAATCGTTACCGCCGTTGCCCGAACCTGAGGCTCCGCAGACACCTCCCTGCCGCCCCGTCGCCGACACGCCCAGCATCCGCATCGACCCCGACGCCGCCGCGCGGCTCGCGGAGATCGGGCTAGACCGCGCGGCGATCTTCGCGCGGATGCATGAGACGTCGATCCCGGAGACTTCGGGCTGCTGGGCGACGCCGACCGGCAATTTCGACAGCCAGTTGATCTCGGTCGGCATGGCGCAGTGGAATTTCGGCACGGGCAGCCTGCAGCCGGTGCTCGCGGCATGGCGCAAGCAATTCCGGCATCGCCGCGACTTCAAGCGGACGCGCAAGGCGCTGGCGCCGGTCTATGGCAAATTGCTGTTCTCGAAAGACTGCCGCGCGGTGCCGGTGCGGCAGAAATGCCGCGACGCGATCCTGGCGGCGGAGGATGCCAGGGGCACGCTGTCGCCCGCGCTCGCGGCCGAGCTGACCGCTGTGTTCGAGAATGACGCGATGCTTCAGGTGCAGGCCGATGCCTATGTCGCCTTGCTCGATCAGGTGCGGCTCGATGTGCTGCGGATCTTCGCGGGCGAGCCGATCACGATGCGCAAGGTGCGCTGGGCGATCGACACGCGCGTCCAGCAGGGCGGCTTTCCCGCCGACCAGGACATCGCGCGGCTCCGCGCCAAGCTGGCCGCGATGCCGCCGGCCGAGCGCTGGCCGCGGCTGCGCGCGATCATCGACTGGTATGGCGCACTGGCGCGGACGATCGACGCGGACGGCATCGGAAAGGATTGGCCGTGGAACGTCGCGGCATGGAATTGCCTGATCGATTCCGGGCGGATCGATCCCGAGCAATATGAGCTGATGAGCCTGACCTTCCTGCGCAGCCGCACTGCCGTCGGGAATAGCGGCCGGTGGCAGGCGCTCGCGTTCGAGCGGCGGGCGAAGATCGTGCTGGGGGTGGGGAGCGTCAGTGGCGTGCGCGATGGGGCTTGTGGGGTGGGGGAGTGAGGACGCCCGGGTTTCTCGCACGAAAACGCTAAGGCGCTAAGAAGAGAAGAGGATGGTTCGCGCGGAGGCGCGGAGGACGCGGAGGTGGTTCGCTTTTGACGGCTGACGGCGTCCGCCTTCCTTCCGTCGTCATCCCGGCAAATTTCCGTCACCCCCGCGAAAGCGGGGGCCCATCTCGTCAACGTGCCTGAAATCGCACCGGCGTCGCGTGGCGCGACCTTGGGAGTTGGGTCCCCGCTGTCGCGGGGATGACGATACTGGCGTGGATGGAGATGTTGGCGCGCCGCGGAGGTGCCTCACCCCTTCGTCATCCCGGCCTTGTGCCGGGATCCAACGTGCCGCGCGCGGATGCGGTGAGCCTCGAGCTTCCCGCTAGCCTCCCGTCGGACCCCGGAACAAGTCCGGGGTGACGGCAAGGAGAGGCGCGGCTCACCGCTTCGGCCGATACAGCACGCTTGCCGCTCCGCGCGCCTCGACCGCCAGGAACAGCCCACGGCCGGTCACCATGATGCGCCCGTGATGGACCTGATCGATCTTCGCACTCAGCTGGAAATCGCCCTGGCGGCGTTCGGCCAGCGCGCCGCGCGCGGCGCTCAGGACGTGGTCGTAATCCTTGGCGAAATTCTCGGTCAGCGCCGCCTGGATCGCGCCGACTGTCTCGGGATCGGTGAACAGGGCAACCAGCAGGTCGACCGCCTTGCTGTCGCTGCGCGTCGCGATCTTCAGGCCGTCGACGCGGATCACTTCGGAATCGGGCTCGTTGAAGGGCAGTCCGGTCAGCCAGACTTCGCCGTGCCGCTCACCGAGATAGCCGCTGCGCAGTTTCGCTCTGACCGGCACGCCGACCGCCAGCCGGCCATTCTCCGTAGCGTAGATCATGACGTCGCCGAACGTGACGTCGACCGCGCCGAGCTTGGGCAAGGTGATGCCGCGCGCCGCGCGCTTGGCCAGCGCGCGTTCGACCACCGGCTCCAGCTCGCCATAATCGGCGAGGACCGGGATGTTGAACCTCAGGCCACGTTGTCCGATCCGCGGAGAAGCGGGGGGCAGCGGCGTCGGTTTCGGCGCGTCCGGCTTGATGCCGACGAAGGTCTCGGCATTGGCTTCGGCCGCGATGGTCAGCAGCAGGTTGCGGCCCTGGACGCTATAGCCCTGCACTCCCAGCCGCTGCGGCGTGACGCGCATCCACACCGGCGGCTTGTCGTGGTTGAGCTCGATCGTGCTGAACGCCCCGCGCCAGGCCGCCGCCACCTGGTCGCGCATATGCACTTTCGCGAGCTGCTGCGGCAGGCTGCGTTCGAGCCCGGCGATCACCCCCGCCAGCTTGGCGTCGGCCTTGCTGACGAAGGTGATGCGCTTGCCCAGGATCGTGACGCCCGGCGGGTTGGTCCAGTCATAGGCGATGCGCACCGTCGCGGTCGGTTGCCAGCCGGCGGTCATTCCCAATTTCGCCATAGCGTGGACGCTGGCGGCGCCGGTCGCGGTCTCCCGCTTGACGATCCCCCCGACGTCGCGCGCGCTGACGGTGGCACGGACCGGCATCGTGATCGCGATGGTGTTGCCGCTTCCGCCCAGCGCGATCGGGCCGCGCGTCACCTGGCCCACGATGCGGCATGACAGATCGGGCGTGACCTTCAGCTTCTTGATGCCGATGCGGCAGCTGCCGTCCTTGCGCTTGATCGCGCAGGCGGTCAGGCGTTGCGCCGGCACGCATTTCTCCTCGCGCTGGTCGATCGACCACAGGGTTTGTGGCGTGGCGCGGTTAAGCTCGCTCTCCAGGTCGGCGAGCCGCACGTCGACGGGCACCACCAGGGTGGAGGCGAGCTTCGGCATGACCGGCGCCGTATCGACCCGCGGGGGGCGCGGGTCGTTCCGGTCGCGGCCGCATGCCGTCAGCGCAATCATGAGCAACAGCAACCCCTTGCCGCGCATAGCTCGTTCTCCCTGTCCGCTTCCCTATTCTCCCCTCCCGCGCGCGGGAGGGGTCGGGGGAGGGCGTGTTTGCCTCCCGGTTCGCCAATCAAATTCCGATCGACATGCCCTCCCCTAACCCCTCCCGCAAGCGGGAGGGGGATTGTTCGGCCTTTCGCGCCGCCGCGTGATGCTTGCGGAACAATCTCTTAGAGCCGATACTTGTCGCGATCGGGCAACAGGGAGAAACGGGATGCGCGGACTGGCGGCGATGATGGCGCTCGCACCGATGGTGCTGGCGGGATGCACCACCAATGCGACGAGCACGGAAGCCCCATCCGTGGTGGTCGGCCGGATCGCAACCGCGACTTTGATGACCGCGGCGGGCAAGGAGGTCGGCAAGGTGACGGTGCGCGAAGTCGATGGCGGGCTCAGCGTCTCGGTCGACGCGCGCGATTTACCGCCCGGGGTGCACGGCGCACACCTCCATACGGTCGGCAAGTGCGAGGCACCCGATTTCGCCAGCGCCGGCGGGCATTGGAACCCGACCGGCATGAAGCACGGATCGATGAACCCGCAGGGGCCGCACGAAGGCGACATGCCCAATTTGATGATCGGCGCCGACGGCCGCGGCACGCTGACCGCGCGGTTGCCGGGCGGCAGCTTCGACGCGCTGATGGATGCCGACGGCGCCGCGATGGTGATCCACGCCGCCGCCGACGACTTCAAGACCGACCCGTCGGGCAATAGCGGCGCTCGGCTGGCCTGCGGGGTGCTGGCGAAGGGGTAGCTTACTCAAGCCCCTCCCCTGAAGGGGAGGGGCTAAGATTCGAGGCACCCTCACTCCAACGCCCAGCGCGCGACCGGCTCGTAGCGCGCGCCTTCGCCGGTCAGATGACTTTCGTAGAGCGTCAGGTGGCTGAACGCGAACGGTTCGCTGGAAAACGCCGCGTGATCGGCGATCCAGCGCTCGATCGCTGGCCCGAAGCCCGCGCTGCGTGGGATCCGCGCGAGCGTGATATGCGGCAGGTAGGCGCGTCCCTCGGGCGCTAGGCCCAGGCGGACCAGTGCCTGGTCGACCTTCTTGTGCAGTCGCGCCAGATCGTCCTGCGGCGCGACGCCCGCCCATAAGGCATCGACGCGCCCTTTCTTGTCGAACGCGCCGACGCCCTGGATCGCAACGCAGGGCGACGCGGCATGGACCTGGCCGAGCGCCAGCGCGACGTCCTCGGCCATCGGCCGGTCGACCTCTCCGATATAGCGGACGGTCAGATGAAGCTGCTCGTCCTCCTGCCAGCGCGCATGCGGGACGCCGCCCATCGGCTCGCTCAGGCGGCGGCGAATGTCGGGCGGCGGACGGAGCGCGACGAACAGGCGGTGCATGATCCGAAATGCTTACCCCATTCCTTGATTGTTTCCGAATGTTGCTGGGTGTCGTGTTTCGCTTGAATAGCGCACCAGGACCAACGATATTGGCCGCATCCGGCCGTTGTGGCCGGGCAAAGGAGTTTTCGATGGCCAATTGGTCTGACCCCCGTCCCGGCTTGGCGCCCTTCGGCGCAGCCACAGACGCACGCGGTGCTGCGTACGACGCGGGACTGCGGTCGTTCATGCTATCCGTCTACAATTACATGGCCTCGGCGGTGCTGCTCTCCGGTATCGTCGCGATGGCCTTCGCGATGAGCGGAATGGCGGCGCAGGTGTTCATCGGCGGCGGCATCCTCAAATGGGTGATCACGCTGGCGCCTTTGGGCTTCATCCTGTTCATGAACTTCAAGCAGATGAGCAACAGCGCGCTGCAAGCCACGTTCTGGGGCTTCGCGGTGGTGATGGGCCTCAGCCTGTCGACGATCTTCCTGGTCTATTCGCCGCTGGCGATCGGCCAGGCTTTCTTCGCCAGCGCGGCCGGCTTCGCGGCGCTTAGCCTGTGGGGCTACACCACCAAGCGTGACCTGACCGCGATGGGCTCGTTCCTGATCGTCGGCCTGGTCGGCCTGATCGTCGCCAGCCTGGTCAACCTGTTCCTGCAGTCGGGGCCGCTCGGCCTGGTGATCAGCGCGGTCGGCGTACTGATCTTCGCCGGCCTGACCGCTTGGGATACCCAGCGGACCAAGGCGATGTACAGCTATGTCGCCGGAACGCAGGAGGAAGGCCGCGCCAAGATCATGGCGGCGACCAGCCTGTATCTCGACTTCGTCAACATGTTCCTGTTCATCCTCCGTCTGTTCGGCTCCAGCCGCAACTAACCGGACGCGACAGCGACACCGAAACGGGCCCGGCGGAGCGATCCGCCGGGCCTTTTTCTTTGGAACACGATTTGAGGTCGACACGTTTTGCCTGCGTAACATCAGGCTCCATCCGGGCCGAGTAGGAGGGTGACGTGACCGACATTCCAGCGACCGATCGCGATCGGCAGGGCGATAGCGCCGAGCATGTCGCGCAAGACCCCCGTCAGGACGCCGGCCAGGACAAATCGATCCAGAAGCGGCTCGATAAGGACCCCGAGAACCAGGACGCCCAGCTCGACCGCGGTCTCGATGAATCGATGGACGCATCGGACCCGCCCTCTGCGACGCAACCCGGCGACAAAGGCGAGCCGCCCAAATCCTCGGGCTTCGACGAAGCCGCGGAGGCGGAGCGCCAGCAGGACAGCTGATCTGCAGCCTATGGCGGGCGGGATACCGGCCGCGTAACAAAGCGTTGCCCAAAACCCTCACTTGCCGACAGATATGCTCGTCGGCCTCGCTTCATCGCAAACTTTGTTGCGCCGCAACACGCTCTGTGATTCCATACTTAACGCAGGGCGACGACGCGTTAAGCATGGCGTTAACCATCTGAGCGCATCATGCCCTTCCATTGGTAAGCGGGTGGGGTGTTCGAGATGAGTGCCAGCAAGAAACCGGCCGACGGCGCGATGACATTGGCCGAGATTAAGGAATTCGCGGGCTTTTCCGCAGCGACGCAGCGTTACGTTCGCCGCAGCCTGGATGTCGGGCTGGAGCGTGAGGATGCGCTGTCGCGCTGGTCGCGCGATACTGTCGAGGCGGCGTCGATCCGCGCCCAGGCGCGGGTCTATGACCGGCTCGACGAGATCCGCACGATCGTGCCCGACGATAGCGGGCTCGACTCGGTGGAGATTTTCATGGCGCCGCTGATCACGGTCAGCGCGTTCGACCTCGGGCAGGGGCGGCTGACCACGTTCTCGGCCTATCGCTTCCTCTACGAGCGGTTGATCGGCGCCGAGGTCCGGCCGTGGCTGCCCGGCGCGTTCTGTGCGGCGGCGGCGTTGCCGCACCTTCATCCCGATCTGCGCCGCAAGCTGCTGCAGTCGATCAGCGAGGCCGCGGCGACCGCATCCGGCTGGTCGAACCGCCAGCCGAGCTTCTTCCCGGCCTGGGTCGAAAAGGTCGATACTTCGGCTGCCTTGCCGAACTGAACTTCCTCAGGCGGGTCTGACGCTCCTCAGCGACAGGCCCGCCACCCGCCGCGCGGCTGCTCGTCGAGATGCAGGTGATCGTGATGCGCGGCATTGTAATCGGGCGACAAGGTCGTCGAGAACAGCCCGCACGCGCCGTCGCGAACCTCGCGCAGGAATGCCGCTTTCTGATCCTCACCCCGCCAGTCGCGCGCGACCGTGATCCGCCGCCCGTCCGCCAGCACGAACCCGGCAATATCGATCGCGCGCGCATAGGAATGCTGGCTAAGGTGCGTGCTGCCCGCGATCGGGCGGCAATTATAGGTTCCGAAATGCTCGAACGTCGCGACCCGGCTGCCGAAATGGCGCAGGGCGGCGGGCTGGACGACGTTCCACTCCCACATCGATAGCGCCGCCGCGACCGAGCAGGCCATGCCTGGTTTGGCCGGATCGAACCCGATCGTGGGCGCGCCGCCCGGGTCGAGGCGCACGGCGTCGGCATAGCCGCATTGCCCTTTGTCGATCGGCTCGAGTTCGGCGAAGCGCACGCCGGCACGCTCCAGCAACATCCGGCATTGCGGATAATCGCCGTCGAGCGCGGCGAGCTTGCTCCCGGTGAACCATCCGATCGGCTGGCCGAGATCGAGCGGCGTCCAGGGCAGGTCCTGCGGCCGGTTACGGAAATGGAGTATGCCGAGCGCCACGACGAACACCGCGGCGAAAAGGGCGAGCATGGTCCAGCCGCGCCGTTGGGCACGGCGCGTTCGGCGCGCGCGGCGCCGGCGGCGGCGTGTCATCCCCGCATTGCCGAATGCAGGATTTCGCTCGTGACCGGGTAGTCGAGATCGTCGGGGATGCAGAGATGCGGCACGCCTTCGCGCTCTTCGCTCCATGGCGTGATCGTGCGCGGCGGAAAGGCGTGCGCGGCCGCGACCGCTTCGCCGAAGCTGCTATATTGCGCCAGCCGTTCGAGGTTGCGGCGTGTCGGGAAGATGATCGTCGCGCGGCCAGCATCGCACTCCGCCAGCACCTCGGCCGCGCTCGCCCAGAACAGGCGCACATTCTCGGTCGCGTCGACCGTCGCCGCCGCTGCGTCTTCAGGCGCGCGCGCCAGGTAGAAGCGCGTATCGAAGATCCGCATATGGGCATGGGCGGGCAGCCAGCGGGCGAACCAGGTCAGGGCCTCGAGATCGATCGACAGGCCATGCCGATCGAGCAGCAATCCGAACGCTTCGCCGGCATGGAGGCCTTCGCGCAGCGCCGCCAGCGTCGCGGCATCGGGCGCTGGGCTGAGCCCGACCGGAACGCCCGCTTCCTCGATCGTTTCGCGGATCGCGGCGATCCGCGACGGCGCGTCCTCGGCGTCGCGACCGAGTTCGGCCGCCAGCGCCTGGTCGCCCGGATCGACTCGCCCGCCGGGAAAGACCAGCGCGCCGCCGGCGAACACCATCGCCTTGGCGCGCTCGACCATCAGGATATCCGGCGGCATGCCGTCGCGATCGCGCATGAGGACCAGGGTCGCAGCGGGGATGGGGGACTGGCTCTCGGACATTGCGGCCAACTTAGCCCGTAGCCAGCCTGTCGCAACCTTTTGCGCATCGTCTAGCCGCTTCCGCATCGGTGCGCGGAGGAGGATGGACGGCGTTCACCCTACCCACACTCGTCATGCCGGGCCTGTCCCGGCATCCACCGTGCGGCAAGCGTTGAGCAAGAAGCTCGCGGACAGGGCTCAGCTGCTCCGTGGATGCCGGGACGAGCCCGGCATGACGGTTAGAATTTAGGCATGTTCTGGGTAGAGAAGTGAACTCTCTTCTTGTGCGCCGTCGCCCTCCTAGAACAGCCCCGGCACTTCGCGCTGCGGGGTCGAGGGCCGATCGGGTGTCAGCAATTGCCGAGATTGCTGGCTTACCGGAATCTGGGCCTTGCTGACCTGTGGTGACACGCCGGGCGCGCTGGCGCTGGCGGTTACCGGCGTGCAGCTCTTGCCCTCTAGATAGTCGAGCGCGCGCCGCGTCGATTGTTCGTTCGGGTCGCCCAGCTGATAGGAAATGTCGTCGCCCGCCTGGCAGCTTGCCTCCATGAAGCTGGCAAGCCCGTCATAATAAGCGCCGTTATGCGCTGCATTCTGGATGGCGAAGGCGATGACGCGGAAGCGGTCGTCGCAGGCGCTCTTGTCGATCGCGATCTGGCCGACCGGCTTGCCATAGGTGTTGGAGCCGATCAGCGCGGCGTTGGCGTGGAGATAGGGCACCATGCCGTTGATCACGAGCTCGCTCGCCGACGCGGTGCCGCCGCCGCCGATGAACGCGATCTTGGTCGGTGCGATCGACTGCGACATCGGCGTGAAGGTGTGGTTGCTGTTCTGCGCCGATTTCTCGGGCCGGAACGTCATATATTCCCACACGTCGGTCGGCGCACGATTGGCCCCCATCAGGTCGCCCATCAAATCCGCAACCGAGATCAACCCGCCGCCATTGTAACGCAAATCGATGATGATGTTGGTGATGCCGTTGGTACTGAACCGCAGGAAAGCGTCCTTTAGCGGCTGCTCGGCCGGATTGATGAAGGTCCTGAGGTTGATATAGCCGAATTGCTGCCCGCCGTCGGAGATGATCTTCGCGCCATAGCGGCTCGACACCGGGTCGAGCGCGAATTCGGTCTTCGTTATCGTGACGGTGCTGGTCACGCCGGTCAACGATACGACACGCAGCACGCGGGACGTGCCGACGGTGTCCGGGCCCAGCGCATCGGTCAGTCCGGCGGATCCGGATGTCGTCATGATGTCGCTGACGGAACGCAGATTCGAACTGCTGGTGCCGATCGCCGTGATCTCGGTGCCGCGGTCGATCCCCGCCGCCAGCGCAGGTCCGCCCTCGAACGCCTCAGTCACGAACAGGCGGTTGGTGCTGGTCAATCCCAGGCGAATGCCGAAGCCCGCGCTCGATCCCGAATTGTAATAGGCATCCTCCGCGGCGATCGAGGTCAGATAGGTGAAATAACGATCCTTGTGCTGCGCCCGCGCGGTCGCGGTCAGCGCGTCGATATAATCCTCGACCGACGTGTAGGGCGTCGGGTCCAGGCTCGCCGGCAGCGTGTCGGGGAACAGATACCATTCCTTGAGCTGCGCGAAGGCCCAATCCTGGCGCTCGCGCAACGTGCAGCCCGCGGCGGTTGGCGTCGGAGTCGCGGTAGGAGTGGGGGTCGGAGTCGGTGTCGGGGTGCCGCCCGTGCCGCTGGCGGGCCCGCCACCGCCGCCGCAACTCGAAACCATCGCGAGCGCGGCGATCGCACTCAAGCCCCTGCCGAAACGACTATTTCTCATACGACCCCTCTCAACTCGGCGCCCCCTGCGAGCTCCGGCGCCATCCTGCGCCGGTCGTCGACGGTTGCCAAGGGCCTGACCCTGCGTCATTTCGTCCGATATGACGCGAAAGATCATCCATATCGACATGGATGCCTTTTTCGCCTCGGTCGAACAGCGCGACGACCCGGCGTTGCGCGGGCGGCCGGTGGCGGTGGGATCGGCGACCGGCCGAGGCGTCGTCGCGGCGGCGAGCTATGAGGCAAGGACGTTCGGCGTGCGGTCGGCGATGCCTTCGGTCGTCGCCTTGCGCCGATGCCCCGATTTGATCTTCGTGCCGCACCGCTTCGACGTCTATCGCAGTGTGTCGCGCCAGATTCGCGACATCTTCGAGGATTATACTCCGTTGGTCGAGCCGCTGTCGCTCGACGAAGCCTATCTCGACGTCACCGCCAATCTGCGCGAACTGCCGTCGGCGACCGCCACCGCGCGGGAGATCCGCGCGCGCATCTTAGAGGCAACCGCGCTGACCGCGTCGGCGGGCATTTCGTACAACAAGTTCCTCGCCAAGCTTGCCTCTGATCACAACAAGCCCAACGGCCAGTTCGTCATCCCCCCAGGGACGGGCGCCGATTTCGTCGCTGGCCTGGAAGTCGGTCGGTTCCACGGAATCGGGCCGCGCACCGCGGAGAAGCTCAACCGCTTGGGGATCGTCACAGGCGCCGATCTGCGCGAGCGCGATCCGGCATTCCTTCAGGCGTATTTCGGCAAATCTGGGCTGTGGTACCACAAGATCGCGCACGGCGAGGACGATCGCGCGGTCACCCCCGACCGGCCGCGCAAATCGTCGGGATCGGAAACGACATTCGAACAGGATCTGACCACGCCGGATCAGGTGCTGGAGCAGGTCCGGCGGATGGCCGATCAGGTCTGGGCGTGGTGCGAGCGCACGAAGACGACGGGCAAGACCGTGGTGGTGAAGGTCCGCTACGCCGATTTCCGTATCGTCACACGGAGCAAGACGTTGAGCGGCGCCATCGCCAGCCATGGCGACCTGATCGCGGTGGCCGAGCGGCTGGTGGCGACCTTGTTTCCGTTGCGCGCGGGCATCAGGCTGGTCGGCGTAACTCTGGCGACGCTGGAGGAAGCGGGGGCGGGGGAGCCGGAGTTAAACCTACTACTCGACGTCTGATATTGTACGCTTCCCCGGCGAAGGCCGGGGCCCAGTTTCGCGCCTTCAATTGGTGCGCGATTCGCTCTCGCGGATAATCCGCCGTAGCTGGGCCCCGGCCTTCGCCGGGGAGGTGGCAGTGGTGAAGCAGGCGCTACTCTAACGCACGAACACCCTGAACTCCGCGCCGCCTTCCGGACCTTCGCCGACCTCGATCGTCCAGCCGTGCGCGATCACGATCTGGCGGACGAGATTGAGCCCGACCCCCGTTCCCTTCGCCCGCGTCGTGAAGAACGGCAGGAAGATGTCGCTGCGCATCGCCTCGGGAACGCCCGGGCCGCGGTCGGCGACGAGGATGCGGGTACCCGCCGCGTCGTTGAGCAACTGCAAGTCGACCAGCAGATGCTCGTCGCGCTCGCGCGTCGCCTGAGCGGCATTGCGCAACAGGTTGATCAGCGCCTGGGCCAGCAGGTCGGGATCGGCGTCGAGCTCGAGATCGGGCGTCACCTCGGTTTCGAGCGTGATGTCGGGCCATTCGGCGGCGAACAGGCGTTCGAGGTCGCGGACGAACGCCGCCGCCCTGAACCGCTGCCGGCGGGGATCGGGAACATGCGCGACCGCGCGATACGAGCGGATGAAATATTCCAGACCCTCCGCGCGTCTTGCGAGCGTCCCAGCGGCGGTGCGCGCGAGATCGAGATCGGGCTCGGGTTCGGCCAGCACTTCCGCGGTGCTCGAGGCCAGCGAGGTCACCGGCGTCAGCGAATTGAGGATTTCGTGCGTCAGCACGCGGACCAAATCGGTCTGCGCCGCCATCTCGATCGCATCGAGCGTGCCCTGCACCGGCTCGACGGTGATCGCCCGCGTCGTCAGCCCCAGCCGCTCGAGCGAGGCGTTGCGCACGATCGCGCGCTGCGGCCCGGTCGCCGATCGCAGGAGCAACAATTCGGCGGCGGGGGCGGCGCCATCGGCCAGCCGCGTGGCGAAGGTTTGACCATAAATGGTGAAATCCTCGGGCCGGGTGCCCTGGTGCGCGGCGAACAGCCGCCGCGCCGCCTTGTTGACCAACGTCACGCCGTGATCGGCATCGACCGTCAGCAACGCCACCGGCACATCGTCGGTCAGGGCTTCGAGGAAGCGCAATTCCTCGACCGTGCGGTCGCGTTGCGCTTGCAGGCCGCGCATCGCCGCGTCGAGCGCGCCGCCCAACGTATCGAACCCGGCGCCGCCGCGGCCGTCGAACCGGGTCGAGAAATCGCCATAGCGCAAGGCCTCGACGAAGCGCGCGACGGTGCGATTGGTGCGGTCGATATGGTGGAGCAGTCCAGCCACCATGCCGAGCACCAGCAGCCCGGCAACGATCCTGACCGCGGCCAGGCCCGGGGTCGCGATCGCCACGGTCAGGGCGATCAGCGCTATCAGGCAGGCGACCAGCCAGCCGACCAGGATCAGCGCGAAGCGGCGGTCAAAGCCCATGCTTCTCCATTCGGCGATAGAGCGCGGCGCGCGACAGGCCGAGCTCGTGCGCGGCGGACGAGATATTGTAGCCGTGCTTCTTCAACGCTTCCTCGACGAGCCGCCGCTCGACGCGGTCGAGATTGAGGTCCGACACCGCCGGTTGGGCGGTGACTCGCGGCGCCGCCGCCGGGGCGAGGGCGAAAGCATCGGTCTCGAGCGGGCCATCGCCCGCCAGAATCACCGCGCGCTCCACGGCATGACGCAGCGCGCGGACGTTGCCGGGCCAGTCATGCGCGACCAGCGCTCCCAATGCCTGCGGCGACAGTTCGGGACGCAGCCGTTTGTAGCGCTCGGCGTAGAGCGTGAGGTAATGGTCGATCAGCGCCGGCACGTCCTCGCGGCGATCGCGCAATGGGGGAAGGTCGATCTCCACCGTATTGAGCCGGAACAGCAGGTCCTGGCGGAACTGACGCTCGTCGCGCAGCATCGCCGGCGTCATGTTGGTCGCCGCGATCACGCGGATGTCGACCGGGATCGGCTGGTTCGCCCCGACCGGGGTAACCTTGCGCTGTTCGAGCACGGTCAGCAGCTTGGGCTGCAGATGGAGCGGCAGATTGCCGATCTCGTCGAGGAACAACGTGCCGCCATCCGCCGCCTGGATGCGGCCGACGCGGTCGGTGCGCGCGTCGGTGAACGCACCTTTGACGTGACCGAACAATTCGGAATCGATCAGCTCGGTGGCGATCGCGCCAAGGTCCACGGTGACCATCTCGCGGTCTGCGCGGTGCGATTGCTGGTGCAGCGCGCGCGCGACCAGTTCCTTGCCGGTGCCGTTTTCGCCGAGCACCAGCACATTCGCCTCGGTCGGTGCGGCGCGGGCGATCAGCGAATGGACGCGCGCCATCGAGGGTGCGCTACCGATCAATGGCGACGGCCCGCGCGCCGCGCTCGACGAGGCTGGCGTCGGCGCGGGCGCGTCGGCGGCTGCGCGGGATCGGCGCAGCGCGGCGGCAGTGCGCACCGTCTGGACCAGCCGCTCATTCTCCCACGGCTTCGACACGAAATCGGTCGCGCCGCGCTTCATCGCCTCGACCGCGACGTTCACCCCGGCATGCGCCGTGATCATCACCACGATCGCGTCGGGATCATTGGCCAGCAGGCGGTCGAGCAATGCGAGTCCCTCGCGCGCATCGGTCGCGCCGCGCGCGAAATTGGCGTCGAGCAGGATGACGTCGGGCTGGCGGCCGGCGGTGGCGGCGATCGCGCGCTCCGGCGAGGATACAGTAATCAGCTCGCGAAACAGCCCACGCAGCGCCAGCCGCGCCGCCACCAGGATATCCTCGTCGTCATCGACGATGATGCAGAGATCGAATTCCGGTGTCGCCATTGCCCGCTTCCGTACAGCTGGTGTCCGGAACCGGACAATCAAAATCCGTGCCAGAGGTGAATGGGTTCTGATCCGGCAATCAAATCCTCCCCATCACAGATGGGGAGGGGACCAAGACGCGGAGCGGCTTGGTGGAGGGGAAGTGCCCCGTCCTCGCCGCTACGCGGCTGCGGCCCCTCCACCATTCGCTACGCGAATGGTCCCCTCCCCACGCTGCGCGCAGGGAGGATTTAAAGACGGAAAAACCAATTGGCACGCATCCTGCTGAGGGACTGGCAGACCAACAAGGTGGACAGATCCGATGAAAGACACGGCAGCCAACCGCAAACTCCTCACGGTGCTCGTGCTGCTCGGCGCGAGCTGGGTGCTGTTCTTTCAACCGGCGTCGCACTGGAGCGCCGCGATCCAGATTTCCTCGGTCCGGATCGCCTTCTCGCTCCAGAGCGACACTGTCCGTTTCCGGACACCCGTGTCCGGAAACGGACACTCTTTATTCCTGCTGCAGATCGGGAGCGAGCGTTCGTGAATATCGCGTCTTTGAAGGCGGCGGCGTCCGCCACCACTGACCGGGCGGTCAGCGGCAGCCAGATGGACAAGGTGGTCGAGCGCCGCGGCCTCTCGCGCAATGCGAAGATCGGGATCGGCGCGGGCGTCGTCCTGATCCTCGCCTTCGTGTTCTGGTGGTTCATGCCCGGCGCGGGGTCGCAGACGGTGACCAAGAACCGCCTGACGATCTCGACCGTGCAGACCGGACGGTTCGAAGATTTCATACCACTGCGCGCCAAGGTCACGCCGCTGCTCACCGTCTATATCGACTCGATCGAGGGTGGGCGGGTCGACAAGGTCCTGGTCGAGGATGGCGCCGACGTCGTCGCCGGGCAGCCGATCGCGATGCTCTCCAACGCCGAACTCCAGCTCTCGACGCTCGCGCGCCAGACCGAGGTCGAGCAGCAGATCAATAATATGCGCAGCCAGGAACTCGCGCTGTCGCAGACCCGCCTCTCCAACGAACGCGCGATCCTCGATGCGCAGCTCGCGCTCACCACGGCGCGGCGCCAATATGAGCGCGAGGCGCCGTTGGCGGCGAAAGGCTATGTGTCGGGCAAGCAGTTCAACGACACGGCCGACAATTACCAATATCAGCAACGCCGCCTTGCCGTGCTCCAGCGCAGCCAGGCCAGCGACGAGCGGCTGCAATCGGGCCAGCTCGATCAGCAGAAGGCATCGATGAAGTCGATGTCGGCGGGCTTGGGCATCGCGCGCAACAATCTCGACGCGCTCAATCTCAAGGCGCCGGTCACCGGCAAGCTCTCCGGCTTTTCGATCCAGATCGGCCAGTCGCTCCAGCGCGGCGAGCGGATCGGTCAGATCGACTCGCCGGGGCGCAACAAGCTCCAGGCGGGAGTCGACGAATTCTATCTCGGCCGCGTTCAGGTCGGCCAGTCGGCGAGCGTCGACTGGAACGGCAAGACCTTCCGCGCGCGGGTGATGAAGATCTACCCGCAGGTGCAGAACGGCCAGTTCCAGGTCGACCTGCAATTCCTGGGCGACGAGCCCCAGGGCGTGCAGCGCGGCCAGACGCTCCAGGCCAAGCTGACCCTGGGTGACCCGGCGCCGGCCAAATTGATCCCCAATGGCGCCTTCTACAACGAGAGCGGCGGCGCCTACGTCTTCGTCGTCGCACCCGACGGCAACAGCGCGGTCAAACGCCAGGTCCGGCTCGGCCGCCGCAATCCCGATTTCATCGAAGTGCTCGACGGGCTCGATCCCGGCGAGCGGGTGATCACCAGTCCCTATACCGGTTTCGCCGACAAGGATCGGCTCGACCTTTCGAACGCGAAGGAGTGAAGACTATGCTGCACATGCGCGCGCTGTCGCGGACCTACCGCACCGACACCGTGGAAACCACCGCGCTCGACGCGATCGATCTCGACATCATGCCCGGCGAGTTCGTCGCGATCATGGGTCCGTCAGGTTGCGGCAAGTCGACCTTGCTCAACCTGATGGGGATGCTCGATAGCCCGACCAGCGGCAGCTATGTGTTCGACGGCAAGGAAGTCGCCGGCCTGTCCGAAGCCAAGCTCGCCGATGTCCGCAAGGAATCGATCGGCTTCATCTTCCAGAGCTTCAACCTGGTCGACGAATTGTCGGTGCGCGAGAATGTCGAGCTCGCGCTTCTCTATCACTCGGTTCCCGCCGCGGAGCGCCGCCGCCGTACCGAGGAAGTGATGGACCGCGTCGGCATCGCCCACCGCGCGCGGCATTTCCCCAGCCAATTGTCGGGCGGCCAGCAACAGCGCGTCGCGGTTGCCCGCGCGCTGGTCGCCGAGCCCAAATTGATCCTGGCCGACGAACCGACCGGCAACCTCGACACCAATCACGGCGAGGAAGTGATGAAAATGCTCCAGACGCTGAATGCGCAGGGCTCGACCATCGTCATGGTCACGCACTCGCCGTCGCACGCCGATTACGCCAGCCGCGTGGTCAACATGCTTGACGGCCGCATCCTCCAGGAACGCCGGCGCGCAGCCTGATCCCCATCTCGTCTGGAGAAGCCCGATGTGGCGCAACTACCTCACTGTCGGCATCCGCTCGCTGCTCAAGAGCCGCGTCTATGCGGTGATCAACATCCTCGGCCTCGCGATCGGGCTCGCTGCCTGCGTCCTGATCCTGCTCTATGTCCGGTACGAGGAGAGCTATGACGGGTGGATGAAGGGCGCCGACCGCGCGTTCCAGCTCCAGACCTATTATCACGCCACGCCCCAGGGCGGGGAGGAAATGTATCTCCAGATGAGCTCGCTCGCGGCGGGCCGCGCGCTGGCGAAGGATTTCCCGCAGATCGAGAAGATCGTGTTCGTCCGCGCCTTCTCGCCGATCGTGATCCAGGACGGCGAGCCGTCGCAAAGCACGCTCAGAATGGTCGACGGCAATATCTTCGACATTCTCCAGGTCCCTTTCGTGAAGGGCGACGCGCGGTCCGCGCTCAACGACGCCCATTCGATGGTGTTGAGCGAAAGCGAAGCGCGGCGGCGGTTCGGCAATGCCGATCCGATCGGTAAGACGCTGACGGTCGTCGATAATACCGGCAATGTCGATTACCGCGTCACCGGCGTCTTCCAGGACATCCCGAAGAACAGCAGCTTCAGCGCCACGATGGTCGCGCGGTTCGACATGGACGTCCAGTTCGCCGATCGCGCCCAGGTCCTGACCAACTGGGACGACCAGGAAGGCTGGCATTACGTCAAGCTTCGGCCGGGTGCCGACGCGAAGGCGATCATGGCCCAGTTCCCGGCCTGGAAAAAGCGCAACATCCCCGACACCGTGGCAGACGGCCAGCGCTACAATCCCGGCGACGCGCAGGACTATAGGCTGGTCAATCTGCGCGACGTGCATCTCGGCAAGGCACAGAATGGGGCGATGACCCCGGGCAACGACGATGCCACGGTCACGACATTCGCCGTCATCGCGCTGCTGGTCCTCGGGATGGCGTGCGTAAACTTCGTCAATCTCGCCACGGCGCGCGCCTCGCAGCGGGCACGAGAGGTGGCGTTGCGCAAGGTGCTGGGCGCGAGTCCGCGCCAGCTGATTATCCAGTTCGTCGGGGAATCGGTGCTGGTGACGCTGATCGCGCTGCTGGTGGCGTTCACCGCGGTCGAACTGATCCTGCCGTTCTTCAACCGCTTCCTCGATGCCGATATCCACCTCAATTATCTCGGGTCGGACGGCGTGTTGCTGCCCGGCATCGTGCTGGTGCTGATCGTCGGCGTGATCGGGGGGCTCTATCCGGCCGTCTATCTCTCGCGGTTCGAGCCGGCGAAGATTCTGAAGGCGAACAAGTCGGCATCCGACGCGCAAGGCTCCGGGCGGCTGCGCAACGTGCTGGTGATCGGACAGTTCGCCGTATCGATCGCACTGATCGTCTGCACCAGCGTGATCTATGCCCAGACCGTCTATGCCCGCACCGTCGATGCCGGTTATCGCCGCGACGGTCTGCTCCAGGTCGACAACCTCACCTTCCGCGGCGTGTCGGACGATCAGGCGCTGTCGCTGGTCGATCAGATCCGCCGGCTGCCGGGCGTGCGCGCGGCGGCGGGTACGCAGATCGCGGTCGCCCCGGGCAACAACTCGATCTCCAGCTTCTACCTGCCGGGGAACACGAACGCGGTGTCGCTCGGCCTGTATGCGGTCCAGACCGGCTTCTTCCCGGCAATGGGGATGCGGATCCTGGCGGGCCGCGATTTCTCACAAAACTACGGACGCGACGACGCAACCACGCCGCATCCGATGAATCCGGATGCCGAGCGCGCGCTGGTCGCGCGGGGGCTCAACATCGTCGTTACCGAGAGTGCCGCGCGGCGGCTGGGCTTTGCCGATGTCCGCAGCGCGATCGGCAAGCAATTGTCGGGCGCGTTCACGCTTCCTCAGTTCGGACTGGTGCCGTGCACCATCGTCGGCGTGGTATCGGATGCGCGGTTCCGCTCGTTGCGCGAGCCGTTGCAACCCATCGCCTTCGTCATGCAGCGCAACGGGTTCAACCAGATCGCGGTGCGGTACGCCGGCGTAGCGCCCGGGACGATGCGGGACTCGATCGAGCAGGTCTGGCGCCGGCTGATCCCGAACGTGCCGTTCAAGGCGAGCTTCGCCGACGACCTGGTCCGCGAGCAATATGATCGCGAAACCGCGCGCGGCCAGTTGTTCGCGGCCTTCGCCATCCTCGCGGTGGTGATCGGTTGCCTGGGCCTGTTCGGGCTTGCCGCGTTCACTGCGGCGCGGCGGACCAAGGAAATCGGCATCCGCAAGGTGCTGGGCGCGCGTACGCTCGATATCGTGCGATTGCTGGTCTGGCAGTTCAGCCGGCCGGTGCTGATCGCCAATCTGATCGCCTGGCCGGTCGCCTGGTGGCTGATGCGCGACTGGCTGAACGGCTTCGATACGCGCATCGCGCTCGGGCCGACTCCCTTCGCGGTTGCCGGCGCGCTGACGCTTGGCATCGCCCTGGCAACCGTCGCCGGGCACGCCATCCGCATTGCCCGCACCAACCCGATCAACGCCCTGCGTTACGAATAGGAGAGGCCCGATGTGGCGTAACTACCTGACCGTCGGCATCCGTGCCCTGCTCAAGAACCGGGTCTATGCCGTTATCAACATTGCCGGACTGGCGATCGGCCTGGCTGCATGCCTGCTGATCCTGACCTATGTCCGTTACGAGTTCAGCTATGACAATTGGCTGCCCGAAGCCGAGAACACCTATGAGCTGGCCACCGAATATCTGCCCTCGCCAGGGGGGCAGCAGCCGGGCACGTCTCTGACCACGGCCTATGTCGCGGGCGGCGCGCTCAAGAAGGATTTTCCGCAGGTCGAGCGGGTCGTGTGGGCGTCGTCGCAGAACGTCACTTTCCTGCAGGACGGTACGCCGACCGCCGCCAAGAAGGCGGCCGTCACCGACGGGCCGCTGTTCGACATCATTCGCGTGCCCTTCGTCCGCGGGAATGCGGCAACGGCGCTCGACGATCCGCATTCGATCGTGCTGAGCGAGAGCGAGGCGGAGGCGCGGTTCGGCGACAGCGATCCGATCGGCAAGACCATCACCGTGTCGAGCGGCGACATGACGGCCGATTACCGCGTGACCGGCGTGTTCAAGGACCTGCCCAAGAACAGCCATTTCGACATGACCACCGTCGTGCGGATCGATCCGCTCGAGTATTTCCGCAAGACGCCCGATGTGGTGACTTCGTGGACATGGTCGAACGGAGAAATCTACGTCCGGCTCAAGCCGGGTGGCGACCCCAAGACGATCCAGACGCAATTGGCCGCCTGGAAAAAGCGCAACATCCCCGATGACGTCGGCAGCAATCCGGTCACCAATCCCGGACAGTTCGAGGATTTCCACCTGATCAACGTGCGCGACCTGCACCTGAGCAAGGGACAGGGGCAGGGCCGGCCCAACGGCAATCGCCAGTCGGTGCTGACGTTCGGCGTGGTCGCGCTGCTGATCCTCGCAATGGCCTGCATGAACTTCACCAACCTCGCCACTGCCCGTGCTTCGCAGCGTGCGCGCGAAGTTGCGTTGCGCAAGGTGCTGGGCGCCAACCGGCAGCAGCTCATCACGCAATTCGTCGGCGAATCGATGCTGGTCTCGGCGATCGCGATGCTGATCGCGCTGGCCCTGGCCGAACTCGCCATCCGTCCGCTCAACGCCTTTCTCAATGCCGATATGGAGTTCAGCTATTTCGGGCTGTCGGGCATCCTCCTGCCGGTCGTCGTGCTGACCGTGCTGGTCGGGCTGGCGGGTGGTCTTTACCCGGCTTTCTATCTGTCGCGATTCGAGCCCGCGCGGATTCTCAAGGCGAACAAGTCCGCGGCCGATGCGGAAGGCAGCGGGCGGCTGCGGAGCCTGCTCGTCATCACCCAGTTCGCGGTGTCGATCGGGCTGATCATCTGCACTTCGGTGATCTACGCCCAGACCGAATATGCCCGCAACCTCGACGCGGGATACAAGCGCGACGGGTTGCTCCAGCTCAACGGCATCGCCCGCGCGCCGGTCGAGGCGGCGGCGCCGACATTGCTCCAGGAACTGCGCAAGCAACCGGGTATCGTCGATGCGGCACGCGTGTCGCTCGGCATCGCGTCGGGCAACAATTCGACTACCGACGTCAACGTGCCGGGCGGCAAGCCGGTCACGTTAGGCGTCTATGGCGTCGATACGCACGCCTTCGACACATTGGGGATGCGCATGCTCGCTGGGCGCAATTTCTCCGAAACGGTCGCGATGGACGATTCGACCCTGCCGAACCCGCCCGACCTCAACGCCGAAAAGGCGCTGGCGGCGCGCGGCGTCAACGTCGTCCTGTCCGAATCCGCTGCCCGGCGGCTGGGCTTCGCCTCGCCCGCTGCGGCGGTCGGCAAGCAGGTCCAATATATCATCGCCAGCAATGAGGCGGGGGCGGTCACCGCCAATGTCGTCGGCGTGGTGAGCGATGTCCGCTATCGCTCGGCGCGCGATCCGGTGCAGCCGATCATCTATTATTACATCACCAACGGCGCCTTCAATCAGCTGATGGTGCGCTTCAGCGGCGATCCGCAGAGGGCGCAGGCGACGGTCGAGCGAGTGTGGAAGCGCGCTGTCCCCGGCCTGTCGCTCAATTCGCGCTTCGTCGAGGATATCATCCACGACCTCTACAATATCGATGAGAAGAGCGCGCAATTGTTCGGGATGTTCGCCATCCTGGCGGTGGTGATCGGCTGCCTCGGGCTGTTCGGGCTGGCGGCGTTCACCGCCGAACGTCGCACCAAGGAGATCGGCATCCGCAAGGTCTTGGGCGCGCGCACCCGCGACATCGTCCGGCTGCTGGTGTGGCAGTTCAGCCGCCCGGTGCTGATCGCCAACATCGTCGCCTGGCCGGTGGCATGGTGGCTGATGCGCGGCTGGCTCAACGGCTTCGACACGCGCGTGACCCTGACGCCGCTGCCGTTCGTCGAGGCAGGGTTGCTGGCGGTGGTCATCGCGGCGGGGACGATCGCGGGACACGCCGTGCGCGTGGCGCAGGCGAGCCCGATCAAGGCGTTGCGCTACGAATAGAATTCAGGGGAGGGCCTGAACAACTCGGCGCCGGAGCGGAGACGTCCCGGCGTCTTTTTGTTTCGGGTAATGGTGGTGGACTTCCCGCCCTCGCTGTCGCTCGGGAACTTCCCGGGCGAACGTCCCCCGGACGTTCGCTCTTGCCGGGAAATTGGTCGGGGAAAGAGGATTCGAACCTCCGGCCCCTGCCTCCCGAAGGCAGTGCTCTACCAGGCTGAGCTATTCCCCGACCGGCGCATAACCGAGCGAGCCCGGCTGTGCGAGGGGGCGCCTATAACCATGCGGGTAGAGTCGCGCAACACCCTTGTCACCAGTTAGATTGCTATCCGGCGCCGCTGGCCGAAACGCTTTCCGCGATACCGATACATAAGACCATCGTAACCGCGAGGATCGCGCTTGGCGTGCGAAGCTGGCGATAGAAAGCCGATAACACGGTGATCACGAACAGCATGATCGACGCGGGGAGCATGACTTGGGCCAGCAGATGCTCTGCGGGCCGGGTGACGGTGTAAATGCCCATCGTGCTCATCAGCCCGGCGAGCAGTGCGAATGGTGCGGCAAGAATGAGCACGATGCCCCGCAACAGATATAGGCTTTGCGCCGCGATTATCGCTGCGACGCGCATGCCCGATACCGGCTCGTCTTCAGTGCCCATCGGCGGAGGGTCAGGTCGCGCGCGCTGCCAGCATCGCGTCGATGCTGGTGAACTTCTCACGCGGGGACCCGTCGCGTGCCGCCGAAATCTCTGCGGCTTCGATCTTCTGCCAATCGCGGAAGGTGACGACGTCGACGTTGCGATCGCGCAGCAGCAGGTCGAGCCCCGCGCGGCCGTTCTTGCCATAATCCTCCGTCGTGTCGTCGGCGATCTGTTCGGCGATCATGAAACCGTCGGGACGGTTGGTGCCGATCGTGCCGGTCGGTCCTCGGCGTGCCCAGCCGACCGCGTACAGACCCGGCGCGATCCGTCCTTCGTCATTGGCGAAGCGGCCGAGCTTGGCGTCATAGGGCACGCCCTCGATCGGCGGGGTGCGATAGCCGATGCAGCTGACGACCAGCGCGGCGGGGATGACGTACGTCTCGCCGGTTCCGTTGGCGCGGCCCTCATCGTCGATCGCGGTGCGCTCGACGATGACGCGTTCGACCTTGCCGTCACCTTCGATCGCGATCGGCATCGCGTAGAAATCGAACTCGATCGTGATCAGTTTTTCGACGTCGCTGGCGGCGAAACTGCGCAGATGCGCGACTGACTTGCGCAGGCCGGGTTCCAGCGCGGCATCCTCCGCTTCCGGCGGCAGGTCGGCCGCGTCGACCCGCGGCGCGGCGCGTTCGAGGTGGCCCAGTTCGCCGAGCTCCTTGGGCGTCATCGCGATCTGGTGCGGGCCGCGCCGCGCCAGGATTGTGATGCGCTCGTTCATGGCCCGGTCGAGCGAGTCGAGCGCATGGCCGACGATATCCGAGCCCGAGAATTCGGCGCCGGTCTTGGCAAGCACGCGCGCGACGTCGAGCGCGACGTTGCCGGCGCCGACGATTACCGCGCCGGGGCCGTCCAGCACGGGCGCGAGATCGGCAAAATCGGGATGGCCGTTATACCAGCCGACAAAGGCGGCCGAGCCGACCACGCCGGGCAGATCGTCGCCGGGAATGCCCAAGGCGCGATCGGCCGGGGCCCCCGTCGCCAGCACGACGGCATCATAGAGGTCGAGCAATTCCGCGACCGCGACATCCTTGCCCACCGTCACATTGCCGACAAAGCGGACATTGTCCGACAGCGCGGTTGCCTCGTACCGGCGGGAAACGCCCTTGATCGACTGATGGTCGGGCGCGACCCCGGTTCGGATCAAACCATAAGGGACCGGCAAGCGATCGATAATGTCGATTCTGACCTGGTCGCCGAACTGCTTCTGGCAGGCCTCTGCGGTGTAATAGCCGGCGGGACCCGATCCGACGATCGCAACGTGACGCATGTCCCCTCCTGATAGGTCAGGAGGGGAACCTAGCGTATCGCAATCCCTTGGCAACCCGCGTGCGGGCTACCGGCCGCCCAGCTGGTCGACCAACTTGATGTACGCGTCCAGATAGGCGAGCACGATCACCTGGCCGATTTGCGTGTTCTGATAGCCGCCGCCGCCGGCCGAGGCGAAGCCGCCCCACCAGCTGGCGCCGGTTGCCGCGCTGAAACCGACATCCGTCTTGCGATAATAGCCCTCGACGACGTTTTCCTCGGTCGTGCGCGAATCGACCACCGACAGTGTGACGTTGGCTTCACCTTTCTTGATGTTGATGCCGCCGGCGAGCGAGCCGATCACGTTCGCGCCGCCGCCGCCGAAGCGGCTGAGCACGCCGCCGATCGCACCACCGACATTGCTGCCGCCCGAATTGTCGTTCGTGGTGACGATGTTGGGTTCGAGCAGGAAGTCGGCCGCGCGGACCTGGCCCTTGCCCATGTTCGACCCGGCCTGCAGCTCGCCATTGTCGGCCAGGGCGCGCTCCATCGCTCGGCTCTGCATCGAACGACCGCGATTGACGAGCGTGAAGCAATGCGATTCCTGGACGAACACCTTCAGGATCGCCTCGGGGCTGCCGAGGTTGTACTGCCGCCACCACTGGTTTTCCGGCTCGACCATCGCGATCGTGCCGAGCGGCTTGGCGCAATGTGGCATCTCGCGCATGCCGCGATCCTGGTCCTTGCGGCCCGAGGACCTGTCGCGCTGGGCCATTGCCGGCGAAATCGAAAGCACCATCGCCGCCGCAGCGGCCACCAATGTCACCTTACGCATCTAATCCTCCCCAAGCGCCGACGACCCCGGCGGGCGCGGCGCGGATGACCCAATTTGCGCGGCCCGGCCCTTGCCGTGGTGCGACGCGTTGCGATGCGGGAGATGCGACCCGCCCTGCATCCTATGGCCGTTTCTAGCAGAGCAATTCCGGGCGAAATAGGTGTTTTCCGTCATGCATTTGGGCGCGTCGCGACGATGGCGCGGCAGGGTAATCCTTGCCGATGGCGTGCGCGGCGTTATCGTCGAGCTTCATGGCATCGCTCGGCATCGTGCGTGAATTCCTGAGCGAGATGTCGCCGGTCGAGGGCGTCGCCGCGCTGCTCATCCTCGTTAATGTCGTGCTGGTCGCGCTGCGTAGCATCTGGAATTATGCTTTCGGGATCGTCGGCGTTGCGATCTACGCAGTCGTGTTCTTCCATGCGAAACTCTACAGCGACACGCTGCTGCAGGTCTTCTTCCTGATCGTCCAGGTCTACGGTCTGTGGCAATGGCGCCGCTCCCAGCGCGACGCGGGCGAGGTCGTGGTGGAGCGGCTGACCATCACGGCGCGGCTGGGCTGGGCGGCGGGCATCGTCCTCGCCATCCTAGGCTGGGGCTGGCTGATGCACCGCTTCACCGACGCGTCCTTTCCCTGGTGGGATGCCTCGGTCGCGATGATCAGCGTCGCCGCGCAATATCTGATGTCTGTGCGCAAGCTCGAAAATTGGTGGCTGTGGATCCTCGCCAATATAGTCTCGATCGGCCTGTACGCGGCAAAGGCGCTGTGGATCACCACCGGCCTCTATGTCCTGTTGCTGGGAATTTCGGTGGTGGGGCTGGCGCGCTGGCGGGCCGCGCGGCAAGGGGCGGTGGCATGAAGCTGCGCTCGATCTGCCTCCACGGTCCGGAAAGCACGGGAAAATCCACCATCGCGACCGAACTGGCGCGCCATTTCGGCTCGGCGTGCGTGGCCGAATATGGCCGTACCTATACTGAGGCGTTCGGAACCAACTGGACGATGGGCGATCTGGTCGCGATCGCGCAGGCGCACGACGCGCAGACGCGGCAGGCGATCGCCAGCGGACGGACGCCGGTCATCCTCGATACCGATCCGCTGATGACCGAGGTCTGGGCGGAGATGCTGTTCGGGCGCCACGACCAATGGTTCGATTCGTGGAACGGCTTCGCCGATCTTTATCTGTTGTTCGACATCGACCTTCCCTGGGTGGACGATGGCACGCGGATGTTCGGCACGCCCGACAAACGACGGCGCTTTTACGAACTGTCGATGGAAGTGCTCGAACGCCGCGGCGTGCGCTGGACGATGGTGAGTGGGGAAGGGGATCAGCGCTATTTGACCGCGCTGCGAGCGATCCTCGGCACCGAGAAGTCGCTGTCGGGGGCCTGACCCGTCCGGGGGTTTTGGCGTTTGGCCGCATGCCTGCTATCGGCGCGGCAATTCCCTCTTCATTGCAAAGATTCCCGTGTCCACGCCGCTCGACAAAATCCGCAATTTCTCGATCATCGCCCATATCGACCATGGCAAGTCGACGCTCGCCGACCGCCTGATCCAGGCGACCGGCGGCCTGTCCGACCGCGAAATGTCCGAGCAGGTGCTCGACAATATGGACATCGAGCGCGAGCGCGGCATCACCATCAAGGCGCAGACCGTGCGCCTGTCGTACAAGGCGCAGGACGGCGAGACCTACACGCTGAACCTGATGGACACGCCCGGTCACGTCGACTTCGCCTATGAAGTGTCGCGCAGCCTGGCGGCGTGCGAAGGCGCGCTGCTGGTGGTCGACGCCGCGCAGGGTGTAGAGGCGCAGACTCTCGCCAACGTCTATCAGTCGATCGAGCACGACCATGAGATCGTGCCGGTCATCAACAAGATCGACTTGCCCGCCGCCGAGCCCGAAAAGGTCAAGCTCGAGATCGAGGAAGTGATCGGCCTCGACGCATCGAACGCGGTGCTGACCTCGGCCAAATCGGGGATCGGCATCGGCGAAGTGCTCGAGGCGGTGGTCCAGCGCATCCCGCCGCCCAAGGGCGACGCCTCGGCGCCGCTCAAGGCGATGTTGGTCGACAGCTGGTACGATCCGTATCTCGGCGTCGTCATCCTGGTCCGCGTGATCGACGGCGTGCTCAAGAAGGGCCAACAGGTCACTTTCATGCAGGCCGGTACCCAGCATCTCGTCGACCGCGTCGGCTGCTTCCGGCCCAAGATCGAACAGCTGACCGACCTCGGCCCGGGCGAGATCGGCTTCATCACCGCGCAGATCAAGGACGTCGCGCAGGCGCGCGTCGGCGACACGCTGACCGACACCAAGCGGCCGGCGGCCGAGCCGCTGCCGGGGTTCAAGGAAGTCCAGCCGGTGGTGTTCTGCGGGCTGTTTCCGGTCGATGCCAACGACTTCGAGAAGCTTCGTGAGAGCATTTCGAAGCTTCGCCTCAACGACGCCAGCTTCTCGTTCGAGATGGAGACCTCGGCCGCGCTCGGCTTCGGCTTCCGCTGCGGCTTCCTCGGCCTGCTGCATCTGGAGATCATCCAGGAGCGGCTGACCCGCGAATATGATCTCGACCTGATCACCACCGCGCCCAGCGTGGTGTACCAGATCGAGCTGACCCACGGTCAGGGCCATATCGAGCTGCACAACCCGGCCGACATGCCCGATCCCAACAAGATCGCGCTGATCAGCGAGCCGTGGATCGAGGCGACGATCTATTGCCCCGACGAATATCTCGGCTCGATCCTCAAGCTCTGCCAGGACCGGCGCGGGATCCAGAAGAACCTGACCTATGTCGGCGGCCGCGCGCAGGTGACCTACGAACTGCCGCTCAACGAAGTGGTGTTCGACTTCTACGATCGCCTGAAGTCGATCAGCCGCGGCTATGCCAGCTTCGACTATCACCAGATCGGCTATCGCGAGGGCGACCTCGTCAAGATGTCAATCCTCGTGAACAATGAGCCGGTCGACGCGCTCAGCATGATCGTCCATCGCGGCACCGCCGAAAGCCGCGGCCGCGGCATGTGCGAGCGCCTCAAGGACCTGATCCCGCGCCATTTGTTCAAGATTCCGATCCAGGCGGCGATCGGCGGCAAGGTGATCGCGCGTGAGACGATTGCCGCCATGCGCAAAGACGTTACCGCCAAATGTTACGGCGGCGACATAACCCGCAAGCGCAAGCTTCTGGAAAAGCAGAAGGAAGGCAAGAAGCGGATGCGCGAATACGGCTCGGTGCAAATCCCGCAGGAGGCCTTCATCGCCGCTCTGCGCATGGGGGATGAGAACTAGTACCTTCCGTCATCCCGGCCTTGTGCCGGGATCCACGGTGCCGCAGGCGCGGTCCTTTAGCCCCTTGCTTTGGGCCAAGCCGTCCGGTGGACCCCGGCACAAGGTCGGGGTGACGAGGAAATTCGGAGGCGCAATACCATGATCCCCCGCGAACTGATCGACGTCGCGCGCATTCCCGGCACCAATGACGAGCTGCGCCTGTTCCGCCGCGGCGCGGACTTCATGATCGTGCTCGACCGCAACGAGTTGATGAACAGCCGGATGAGCGGTTCGGAAGAGGTGCTGGCGACCGAGACCTGCCAGCGGCTCAAGGGACGCAAGGCGCCGCATTTGCTGATCGGCGGCTATGGGATGGGCTTCACGTTGCGCGCCGCACTGCGCTCGCTCGGCGCCGACGCCAGGCTGACCGTGGCCGAACTGGTGCCCGAGATCATCGCCTGGGCGCGCGGCCCGATGGCCGAGCTCGCCGCCGGCTGCCTCGACGATCCGCGCGTCAGCGTCGTCGGCGACGACGTGGCGGCGCTGATCGACAACGGCCGGGGTCAATACGATGCCATCCTGCTGGATGTCGACAACGGCCCGGACGGCCTCACCCGTGCGAGCAACGGCCGGCTCTATTCGGAACGCGGTCTCGAAGCAGCATGGCGCGCGCTACGCCCGGGCGGCATTTTGGCCATCTGGTCGGCGGCGCCCGACCCACGCTTTGCCCGCAAGTTCGGCTCATGCGGCTTCAAGGTCGATGAGGTCGTCACGCGCGCGCGCAGCAACGGCAAAGGCCCGCGCCATGTGCTTTGGTTCGGGACGCGCAGCGCGGCATAGAGTTTGTTTTAGCGAAGCTGAAATCGACTCTAACTTCGCACATGCAAAAAAACGGCAACGGACTGCGACATTCCTGCACTTGCGGTCCGCCCGAAACGGGCCTAGCGGCGCGCAACCCGACGCGACGCTGTTACTCATCCGCTTATGCCCCGCCCAGAACCCTCTTTGCTGGTTTCGATCCACGACGTATCCCCCAAGTTCGAGGGGAAGGTCGATCGGCTCGCCGACCTCGTATCTCGCGACATGCCGGCGCCGCGTTATGCGATGCTGGTCGTGCCCGATCACTGGGGCGATTCCCCCATTCGTGCCGGCACCCCCTTCGCCTCGCGGCTGCGCGCCTGGTCCGATGCCGGGGTCGATATATTCGTCCATGGCTGGTTTCATCTCGACCGCAGCGAGCATGACGGCGCGCTCGCCAAGTTCAAGGCGAAGCGGATGACCGCCGGCGAGGGGGAGTTCCTGGGCCTCGACCATGATACCGCGCGCGCGCGGATGGCCGACGGGCGCAAACTGATCGAGGACATCATCGGTCGACCGGCCGCCGGATTCATCGCCCCGGCCTGGCTGTATGGCGAGGGCGCGATGCGCGCGCTGGGCGAGGAAGGCTTCGCGCTGGCCGAGGATCACATGAAAGTGTGGCGCCCCACGACCGGCGAGGTCGTCGCCAAGGGACCGGTGATCACCTGGGCGAGCCGCAGCCGCTGGCGCATCGCCTCGTCGCTCGCCGTGGCGACGTTGGCCCGCGCCGCTTTGCCGCGAAAACCGTGGATGAGGGTTGCCGTTCATCCTGGAGACACCAATGTACCGGCACTGACCGACAGTATTGCGCGAACGATTGCCGCTTTGTCGCGCGGCGCGCGTTTTGCCCGATACCGAGAATTCCTGCCGGCCGCGGGGGCGTGAGCGGCCAGAAACCAACACGGGAAAGGGACGGGTAAGGTACGATCGGATGAACGACATGTCACGGGCCGTACGCGGAATGGAGGCCGCCACGGTTGCCGATTGGGCAAGAAGCGCGGGGGATCGCGCTGCTGCCCCCTGGCTTCGCTGGACGGGGCCCATCCTCTCGATCGCGATCATTTTCGTCGTTGCACGCTTCCTGGGCAGAGCCGACCTGGCCTCGCTCGGCCAGCTGCTACCGAAATCGGTCGCCTTCTGGATCGGCATGGCGTTGCTACTCGCGATCCAACCGATCGCCGACTATGTCATCTTCCGCGGGCTCTGGCCGTTGCCATTGGGCGGCGGGCTCGTCGCCTTGTTCCGTAAATCGGCCTCGAACGAATTGCTGTTCGGTTATTCGGGCGAATTGCAATTCTATCTATGGGCGCGCCGCAACGCGTCGATCCCGGGATCGCCGTTCGGGGCAGTGCGCGATGTCGCGGTGCTGTCGGCGCTGGCCGGCAATATCGTCACGCTGGCCTTGCTGTTGGCGGCGATCGCGGTGCCCGGGCCGCTCGAATTCGGCGCGATGAACGCCCACGTTTTGTGGTCGGGCGTGTTCCTGGTCGCCTCTTCGATGGTCGTCATGCTGTTCCGCCATCGGCTGTTCGCGGTGTCGCGTGGGCAATTCTGGCGGATCGCGGCGATCCATACGGCGCGATCGATCGCCGTGACGTTGATGTTCGGGTTGCTGTGGGCAATGGTGATGCCCGGTGTGTCGCTGGGCTGGTGGCTGCTGCTGTCGGCCGCGCGCCAATTCGTCACGCGACTGCCGTTCCTGCCCAACAAGGATCTGGTGTTCGCCGGGCTCGCCGCGGGCATGCTTCACGACGTGCCGAATATCGCCGGTACGGTCGCGGTGGTCGCGGGCGTGCTGTTTGCCGGGCAGGTCGTGATCGGCGCGGCGCTCGCCGTTACCGATCTGGTACGCGAAGCCCTGAACGTCGAGGCACGCTGATGCGCATCGTCGACGTCTGCGCGTTCTACACGCCCGCCGGCGGCGGCGTGAAGACCTATGTCGAGCGCAAGCTGCAGGCGGGGCCACCCGCCGGGCATGAAATCGTCATTCTTGCGCCCGGCGACGAGAACCGGGTCGAGGAAGTCGCCCCGGGGGCGATCATCGCGACGATCGCCGCCGCGCCGTTTCCGCTCGATCGCAATTATCATTATTTCGACGATCAGGACCGGCTTCATGCCGCGCTCGATCAGTGGCGGCCCGATCTGGTCGAGGTGGCCTCGCCCTGGACCAGCGCGTCGATGGTCGGGCGCTGGCGCGGCGATGTTCCGCGCGCGCTGATCATGCATTGCGACTTCCTGTCGGCCTATCCCTATCGCTGGCTGCAGGGGATGTTCTCGATCTCGACGATCGACCGCCGGCTCGAATGGTATTGGCGGCATTTGCGCAAGCTCGATCGCCAGTTCGATTTCGTGGTCAGTGCCAGCGACGATTTGACGCAGCGATTGCGCGCCGGCGGCGTGACCAAGGCCCAGACCATTCCGATGGGCGTACAGCCGGGGGTGTTCTCGCCCGCTCTGCGCGACGAGGAACTGCGCCGCGAGATGCTCGAACAATGCGGCTTGCCGCCCGAGGCGACCTTGCTGGTCGGGCTCGGCCGCATGGCGCCCGAGAAGCGCTGGCCGATGATCTGCGAGGCGGTGCTCGCGGCAGGATCACACCACGCCGTCGGGCTCGTCCTGTTCGGTGCCGGACGCGACCGCGCGCGCGTGATCCGCGCCACGCGTGGGTCGCCGCACATTATCGTTGCCCCGGCGATCACCGATCGCGACCGGCTGGCGCGGATGCTGGCCAGTGCCGACGCGTTGATCCATGGTTGCGAAGCGGAGACGTTCTGCATGGTCGCGGCCGAGGGGGCGGCGAGCGGCCTGCCGCTGATCCTGCCCGATCGCGGTGGAGCGGCCGACCACCACAGGCCGGGATGCGGCATCCGCTACGCCGCATGCGACGCGCGCGATCTCGGCGAGCGGCTGACGGCCTATCTTGACGAAGATCTCCCAGCCGAGCGCCGGCGCGCCGCGGCCCTGGCACCCCAAGTCCGATTGATGGATGCGCATTTCGACGATCTGTTCGCGGTGTACGAGCGATCGGTCGCCCGTGCGGCGGCGTGATCGGCTGTCAGATAAGTTTGAGTAACTTTGCGCCTCGCGTCGGAGGCAACGCCAGGAGCGTTTCGATTTCGGCGATCCGAGCCGCGCACTGTTGTGAATTGCTGCCCACGTTTCCGTCGAGCAGCATGACTATCTGCGACGGTGGCGCGCCGGTTTTGGCGGCGATGGCCGAAAGCGCCGCGCGATCCAATTGTGGACCGGCCGATTGTATCGGCTGGGGATTGTCATTGTCCCGCTCCAGGATGCGAGCGTAAAGCTCCTTACGTTCCGGGGAGAAGAAGGCCGGAACGTCGCCGACCGCGATCCTGCCCGGGCGGCCAAGATCAACGCAATCCGCGGGCGCGCTTAGCGCCATCATCCTGAGGTCGCTCAGCCGCTGGCGTTGATAGTCGATAATCAAATTGTCATCCGGGCTGTTGCGGATGGTTGTGGCGATCCAATCGAGCAGGAGCTTTCCCATCTCCCGTTGGAAGTCCGACAGATTCTGCCCCTGATCGCGCGCCAGCGTCCATTTGCTGTCAAGCAGCGTCGACAGCGCGGTGTTCTTGTCACGCAAAACGCCTAGAGTCAGTTCATTACCCCCGATCTCGGCCAGCACCGGGTCGATATCGACAGCGCTGTCAGCCATCGTTGACGGAAGGCCGCTGCGAGGCCCGACCAACGTGGCGGGCGGGCTCGTGTAGCCGCTCGTATTGCCCATCGACTCGCCGAGACGACCCAGTAGGGACAGCACGAGAAACACGCCGATAGCAATTGACCATAGCGGGATTCGACTGCCGGATTGTCGCGGAGGGGCCGCCGAAGACCCGTATTTGGCGAGCTTCTTATCCCACATCGCCACCCGTGCGGGATCGAGATCGCGTTCTATCAGGGGCTGTTCAGCGCGGATTGACGTTAGCAGTTGGTACACCGTCGCGGGCTGGACTGAAACGGCTGGGCGCGGCTTGTCGCCAAAGGGTGTGGTAAGTTCGGTCCAGGCAGCGTGGAACGGATGGTCGGGCGCCTGGACCGCGTCGAGGAATCGAACGCCGCGCGCTCGATTGAGGATATGCGCGATCAGATCGGGCTGGTCGATTCGCTCTTCGGTCGCGGTCCAGTCGAAGAAATCGATCGCCATCAGCACGATGCAGTCCGATCGTGGGGTCGAATAGGCAATCAGCTGCGCGAATTGCGACTCCACCCCGATCCGGAAGCCGACCAAATCCATTCGCGGGTCGGATACCAAGGTCGCAAAATGTCCGCGCGCCGCGACTTTTTGTTCGGGCGTTAGCGGCGGTGCATCCTCATCCTGCGGGAAGAACAATGCGACAAGGTTGTTATAATGGGCGGAATAGAACTCCGCTTGGTCTTCAATGGCGTCGGACGTTTGAACGCCGGTCGTCTGCCCGGTCGCTCCAGAACCGACTACGGGCGACTGACTATCGTCAATCGCGGTAGCTCGCCGATCGCCGAGCGACTGCGCTTGGTCGAGAATCGCCGCGACTGCGGGTGGCGTGTCGACACGCGCCGGGCCGAGCCAATTGAAGGCTTGGATTGCCAGCTCGATCAGCGAAAGGGACCGTGGCAGGCTGTCCGCGATCAGATGAGCGAGTTGCGCCTCCGCCTGAACGCGAAAGGCGATCTCTTCCATTCGCGGATCCGTCAGCAGCGCATTGAAATGCGCTTTGAGCAGGTCCTTGTCGCGCGTCGCGGGATCGACATTGTCGCCGTCCGGGAAAAGCAGACGGGTGAGCTCGGCGACATGGTCTTCATAAGGAGCGGCGCCCACCATTAGCGGGTCATCTGCCGGATCGAGCCCCGGCGCTGCCGCATCGAGCTCCGGCGCGGCTTGAGGGGGCGTTTCCGGTTCGTCGCGTCCGCCCTGTGCGGCTTCGGTAACGCTGCGGCGGATTAGAAAGATCGCGTGATCGCGTGCCTCTCGCAACGCAATATAGGCGCGCGGGTCGGCGTCCATGTCGATCTGCTTGAGCGCGCGCGCATAAGCGGAACGGACCGTGCCGATATCGTTGGTCTCGGCGATCCCTAGCGCGTCCCAGACCGCCGAGCTCACAGGAAACGCTCGCCTTCCAATTGATCAAGCGCGGTCGTGATCTGTTGCCGGGCATGCTCGATCGTGCGCGGGTCCTGCGCGGCCAGAGCCGCCTCGAATTCCAGGATCCATGTGCCGATCAACTCGCGCCGTTCGGAAATGAACGATTCATAACAGCGTGCCGCCCGGGCCAGGACTGCTTGGTTTGTCGCGTCGTCGCGCGGATGGACCTTAAGCTGGGCGAGTACCGCGCGGCGCTGTTCCATCTGCTGATTGGCGATTTTCGCATCCTCGTCGAAAATGACCAGATTGTAAGTGAGGTTGGTGTCGGGAACGGTGACGTCGATCTCCAGCAAGCCGCTAGTGTCATAGCTGAAACGACATTCGACCGTGACGTGACCAGCCGGCTTGGGTGGTACCGGGATGCGCATCGTTCCAAGCTTGATATTGTGCTTAACCTCTCGTGCTTCGCCCTGATAAATGTCGAAGACGATGGTCTGCTGATTGTCGCTGATCGTATGATAGAAATTGACCCGGCTGGCGGGGATCGGTGTGTTGCGCTCGATGATCGGTGAGAAAATACCGGTCTGCATCCCGCCGCGGGCGTCGCGCACCGCGTTGTTCACACCCAAGGTGAAAGGGCAGACGTCGGTCAGCCTGACCTCGTCGAGCGCCTCGTCGCGGTCGAGCAGTCCGGCCTGGACCGCCGCACCAAGCGCGATGGCATGGTCGGCGTTGATTGTCGCGTCGGGAAAACGCCCGAACATTCTGGTTACCGCCCGACGTACTATCGGCATGCGCGTGGCGCCGCCGACCAGCACGATCTCGCTCAGCGTTTCGGCCAGAACGCCACTGTCGCGCAGCGATCGCAGCACCGGATCGCGCAAGCGTGCGACCAGCGGCTCGGCCGCCGCCTCGAACGCCGCGGCGGTGATCGCCACTTTTTCCTGACGGTCGCCGATGGTGAGCACGAAATCGGCGCTGTCGTGATCGCTCAGAGCGCGGCGGGTCCGCTCCGCAGCGGCGCGCTGCAACTCGGTTATGCTGGGTGAGTTGAGTTCGAGCAGATCTGCGGGAAGCTCCTTGCGCGCCAGATCGACGACGATTTCGTTGAAATCCTCGCCACCCAATCGGTTGTCGCCGGCGGAGGCGCGTACCTCGATAATGCCGTCGAAGATCTCGACGATCGAAACGTCGAACGTGCCACCGCCCAGATCGAACACCAGGAACGGTTCCTTTTCGCCGCGATCCTGCAGACCATAAGCGAGCGCCGCCGCAGTCGGCTCATTGAGTAGGCGGCGGACATTGAGTCCGGCGAGTTCACCTGCGCGCCGCGTCGCCTTGCGTTGCCGATCGTTAAAATAGGCGGGGACAGTGATCACTGCTTCGGTCACTGGTTCGCCCAGGAACGCTTCCGCGTCAGCCTTGAGGCTGCCAAGGATCAGTGCCGAGAGCTGCTCCGCGTCAAAAAGGTGGCGACCCAATTTTGTGCGCTGCTGGGTGCCCATCAGCCGTTTGAACGCAGTCGCCGTCCGAGAAGGATGCGTCTCGCGGCGGTCGCGTGCGGGCAGGCCGACGATCACCTCGTCATTGTCCCCGATGCTGATCGCCGATGGCGTCAGGAAATCGCCCAAGGCATTCGGAATCAATTGCGCTTCGCCGCCGCGCCAGACCGCGACGGCACTGTTGGTGGTGCCCAGATCAATCCCGACAATCACGCTGATACGCCCCCGAACCAGGCGGCCAGAACAGCCGCGAAGTTTTAATGCTGACTTCGACCCGCTAGTGCAAGCACCCACTTGAAGGCGGGCGCGGGCAGTGCCACGACACGCATCCTATGACCGCAGCCGGCGCCCCAATCTTCTATGATCCCTCGGGCCGGCGGCGGCGGCGCTTCGCGCTCGGCGTCGCGGCGTTCATCATGCTGCTGGTTTTGTCCGCGGTGGTGTTCGGCGCCTCGATCGGGATCGTGCCATCGCAACCGTTGCTGCCGATCAACACCGAGCGACCGCTACACCGGCTGGCGCCCCCGCACGACACCCTGCTCAAACGCACCACGCGCACCGTCGACTGGTATACGCGCAAGCTGACCGGCGAGACGCGCGCGAAGGAGGCGAAGACCGCCGGCAACGTGCCGCTGGCGATCGCCTTTCACGTGCCCTGGGATGGGCAGAGCGCCGAATCGCTGCGCCGGCATATCAGCGAACTCGACTGGGTGATTCCCGGCTGGGTGTCGATCACCGGACCGAAGCATACCATCACCGTGTTCAGCGATACCGCGGGGCGCGCCGTGATCAACGGCGCCGCCCGTCGCCCGCTGGTGTTGCCGATGATCCAGAACGCGATCCAGGGACAGTTCGATGGGTCCGGCATGGCGGCGATGCTCCACGACCCCAAGCTGCGCAAGGCGTTCCTCGACAAGCTCGAGCCCTGGCTGCTCGCCAACCGCGCGGCGGGCGCGATGTTCGACTTCGAGCAGCTGCCACCGTCCGCGCAACGCGACTATCTGGCGTTCCTCGACGAGGCGAACACCCGGTTCGACCGGCACGGCTGGCTGATAACGATCGCGGTGCCCGTCGGGGACAGGTCCTGGAATCTGCCAGCCTATGCCAAGATCGTCGATCGCATCTTCCTGATGTCGTATGACGAGCATGAGAATTCGGGCGATCCCGGCCCGGTCGCGTCGCAGGCCTGGTTCGCGCGCGCCGTCGCCGACGCGGCACACGGCGTCTCGGCATCGAAGCTGGTCGTGACGATCGGCAGCTATGGCTATGACTGGTATCCCGGCGGTGCCGATCCGGTCACGGTCGAAGAAGCCTGGCAGATAGCGCGCGATTCGGACGCCATGCCGAGCTTCGATCCTGCCAGCGGCAATTCGGGCTTCTCCTACGAGGAGGACGGCAAGAAGCATGTCGTCTGGTTCCTCGACGCGGCATCGGCGTACAACCAGATCGGCTTTTTGCGGCGCGCCGGCCTGGGCGGCATCGCCTTGTGGCGGCTGGGGTCCGAAGATCCCGGCATCTGGTCGATTTTCGGCCGATCGCATCCGACCCTGCCGCCGGCCAACGTGATGGAAGCGATCCCGAACGGTACCGATGTCGACATCGAAGGCCGCGGCGAAATTCTGAAGGTCGCGGCGACGCCTGCCGCCGGACAGCGCAAGGTGACGACCGGACGCGACGGCAGCATCACTGCGGTCGATTTCCTTCAGCTGCCCAGCCAATATATGATCCAGCGGACCGGCTATAGTCCGAACAAGATCGCGCTGACGTTCGACGACGGCCCCGACCCGCAATGGACGCCGCAGATCCTCGACATCCTGAAGCGCTACAACGCACCGGCAACCTTCTTCATGGTCGGAGAGAACGGCCTCACCGAACGCCGGCTGCTCGAGCGGATCGTGCGCGAGGGACATGAGGTTGGCAGCCACACCTACACGCATCCCAATCTCGCCGGCGCCTCGGCGACCGATACCGATATCGAGCTCAACGCCAATCAGCGCTTGTTCCAGGCCTTCACCGGGCGCTCGCTGCGTCTGTTCCGCGCACCGTATTTCGGGGACGCCGAGCCGACCACCGCAGACGAGCTCGGTCCGGTATACGCCGCACAGCAGCGCGGCTATATTTCGGTCGGCCTGCATGTCGATGCCGAGGACTGGCAGCGGCCGGGCGTTCAGGCGATCATCGACAATGTCGTAAATGGGGTCGCCAAGCGCGGCACAAACTGTTCGTCGGGTGACGATTTTCAGTGCAGCCACAATATCGTCCTGCTCCACGATGCGGGCGGCGACCGTCAGCAGACGATTGAGGCGCTGCCGACGATCATCGAGAAACTGCGCGCCATGGGCTTCACCCTAGTGCCGGTGTCCGAGCTCGCCGGCCTGTCGCGCGACCAGGCGATGCCGCCGATTTCGCCCGGCGACCGGGCCGCGGCCCAAGCCGATCTGTTCCTGTTCGGCACGATCGGTGCGGTGGTCACCGCGCTCGGCTGGATATTCCTGTTCGCGATCTCGATCGGCATCCTGCGTGCCGTAATCCTGTCGGCGCTCGCGCTGATCCAGGCGCGACGCGAGGGGCGAACGATATTCCCGGCGATCGATCCCGACCGCTTCGTGACGGTGATGATCCCAGCCTATAACGAGGAAGCGGTGATCGAACGCTCGATCCGGACGGTGCTCGCCTCGACCGATGTCAGGATCGAAGTGATCGTGATCGACGACGGATCGAAGGACCGCACCAGCGCGATCGTGCGCGACGCTTTCGCCGATGATTCGCGGGTGCGCCTGTTGACGCTTGAAAATGGCGGCAAGGCGCGCGCGCTCAACAAAGGGCTCGAACTGGCGACCGGAGAGATCGTCATCGCGCTCGACGCCGACACCCAGTTCGAACCGACCACCATCGCGCGCCTGGCGCGCTGGTTCGGCGATCCGCAATTGGGCGCGGTGGCGGGCAATGCCAAGGTCGGCAACCGGGTCAATCTGATCACCAAATGGCAGGCGCTCGAATATATCACAGCGCAGAATCTCGAGCGCCGCGCGCTCGCCAGCCTCAATGCGATGACGGTGGTGCCGGGCGCGGTCGGGGCGTGGCGGCTCGAGGCGGTCCGCTCGGTCGGCGGCTATCCCGACGACACGCTGGCCGAGGATCAGGATCTCACGATTGCGATCCAGCGCGCCGGATGGAAAGTCCATTACGACCAATTCGCCGTCGCCTGGACCGAAAGCCCGGAGAGCTTCAAGGGCCTCGCCAAACAGCGGTTCCGCTGGGCCTATGGCACGCTGCAATGTCTGTGGAAGCACGGCACGATCATTGGCCGTGGCAAGCCGCGCGGCCTGGCCTGGATCGGCCTGCCCCAGGCGATCCTGTTCCAGATCGTACTCGCCGCGATCAGCCCGATCATCGACCTCGCGCTGATCGTCAGCTTCGCCCTGACCTGGCTCGCGGTCGAACAGCATGGCTGGGCTCAGACCCAGCATAGTGTCGAGAAGATGCTGGCCTATTGGTTGATCTTCACCGCGATCGACCTGCTCTCCGCGATCGTCGCCTTTGCGCTCGAACGGCGTGAGAAATGGTCGCTGCTGTGGCTGCTGATCCCGCAGCGGATCGGCTACCGCCAAGTGATGTATTATGTCGTGCTGAAAGCGATCACCCAGGCATTGCGGGGTCCGCTTGTCGGCTGGGGCAAGCTGCAGCGCACCGGGCGCGTGCAGGCGGCGAATTAAAGCCGGATCGAGCCGCAGCTAACAACGCCTCCCCGGCGAAGGCCGGGGCCCAGTTGCCACGTCCTCGCATCGGCGGGATGCCATCTCACACCCTTTGATACTGGGCCCCGGCCTTCGCCGGGGAGGCGTGATGAGAAAAGGCGGTCCAGAGCCCGACCCCTCAGCCTGTGATCAGTCGTGCACCGCTCGCGTCTTTGCCCAGCCGGTCGGCCGGGTTGCGCAGCGGACAATCCTCCATCGACAGGCACCCGCAGCCGATGCAGCTGCCGAGCTGATCGCGGAGCGCAGTCAGCTGCGCGATGCGATGGTCGAGATCGTCCCGCCACGCCGCCGACATGCGCCGCCAATCCTCACCCGAGACCGGGCGATCGGCGGGGAGAGTGTCGAGGGCGGCCTTGATCTCACCCAGCGGTATGCCGGTGCGTTGCGCTATCTTGATCACCGCCACCCGGCGCAGCACGCCGCGGCGGAACCGGCGCTGGTTGCCGCCCGACCGTTCGGCCCTGATCAGACCCTTGGCTTCGTAGAAATGGAGCGTCGACACCGCCACGCCGCTGCGCCGCGCGACCTCTCCGACCGACAGCATCGCGGGAATGTCCTGCATGCGAAAAGCCCCTTGACCTGAACCGAGCTTGAGGTTGCATAGGCGCGTCTCGCGGCGTCGGCAATTGCGTCGGCGCCGGGTTCACGACCATCAGGAGACATCGTCCATGGCTACCGCCCCCTTCTATCGCGTCGACAAGTTCATCGTGCCGGATGCGGCGCGCCAGGCGTTCATCGACGCGGTCGACGAAACCGACGCCGTGATGCGCACGCAACCCGGTTTCGTCCGCCACGACCTGCTCGAACAGGTCGGTGGACCCGGCGAGTATAATTTCGTCACGGTCGCCGAGTGGGAAAGCGACGAGGTGATTCCCGCCGTCGCCGCCGCCATAGCGCGCCATCAGGCCAAGCGGCGGTTCGATCGCAATGCCTTTTTCGCCGAGCATGGCATTCGCGCCGACATCGCGACCTATCGCGTGCTTTGAGGCGCCCGCCGCGCGGTGTATGCGCGACGACATGATCCAGCCATTCACGCGCCGTTTCGTCTTCGCCGGATTGGCCGCGTTGGCGATCGGCGCGGCGCCGTCTGGCCAAGCGCCGATCGTGCTGGCCGCGGCGAGCCTGCAGGAATCGCTGACCGCTGCGGCGGACGTTTGGGCGAAAGCGGGCCACCCGCGTCCGGTGATCTCGTTCGCCGCATCTTCCACCTTGGCGCGGCAGGCCGAGGCGGGCGCGCCGGGCGACCTGTTCGTCTCGGCCGATGAAGACTGGATGGACGCGCTAGCGGCCAAAGGGTTGCTCGCCGCGGGGACGCGCGCCGATCTGGTCGGCAATCGGCTGGTCGTGGTCGAGCCTGTCGGGCGCCATTCGTCGATTCCGACCGGTGGCGCCCGGCTCGCGCGGATATTGGGCGCCGGCGCGCTGGCGATGGCCGATCCCGACAGCGTGCCGGCGGGCAAATACGGCAAGACGGCGCTGGAGAAGCTCGGCGCCTGGACCGCTGTCGCCCCGAAAGTGGTGCGCGCGGAAAATGTGCGCGCCGCCCTGGCGCTGGTCGAGCGCGGCGCGGCGCCGTTCGGGATCGTCTATCTGACCGACGCCAAGGCGTCGTCCAAAGTACGCGTTGCCGGTGTGTTTCCGCCGACCAGCCATCCACCGATCCTGTATCCGGTCGCCCGGCTGGCACGATCGACCAACCCGGAGGCCGAGGGATTCCGCCGTTTCCTGCTGTCGCCGCGCGGCCGCGCGATCTTCGGCAGGTTTGGTTTCACGGCGCCCGCAAAGTGATCGCCCCACGCCGTCATGCCGGGCTTGTCCCGGCATCCAACGTGCAACAGCGGACGCAGTCCGTTGTGGAGGGTTGGTGTTCGAGCGAGATCGTGTCCTCCGGACACGATCTTGTCTTGCCGGAGGCAAGCCAAAGCTCGAACACGGAACAAGTCCGGGGTGACGACGAAATGGAATGCACGGTTTGACCGCTGAGGAATGGGGCATTGTCGCGCTGTCGCTACGCGTCGGCGTCGTCGCGACACTCGCGGCTTTGCCGCTCGCTTTCGCCATCGCCTGGTTGCTCGCGCGCGGCCGCTTTCCGGGCAAGATCCTGATCGAGGCGATCGTCTATCTGCCGCTGGTCGTGCCGCCGGTGGTCACCGGGTGGTTTCTGCTGGTCGCCTTCGCGCCGGCCGGACCACTTGGCGTCCTGAGCGACGGCGTACTGTTCCGCTGGACCGGCGCGGCCATCGCCGCCGGAATCATGGCGCTGCCACTGATGGTGCGGGCGATTCGGCTGTCGATCGAGGCAGTCGACCGCCGGCTCGAAGGAGCGGCGCGGACCTTGGGGGCGGGGCCGTGGCGCGTCTTCTGGACGATCACCTTGCCGTTGAGTCTGCCGGGCCTGCTGGCGGGCACCGTGCTCGGTTTCGCCCGCTCGCTGGGCGAGTTCGGCGCGACGATCACTTTTGTCTCCAACGTGCCGGGCCAGACCCAGACCTTGCCGCTGGCGATCTACGCCGCGCTGCAACGCCCCGACGGTGATGCGATCGCGCTCCGGCTGTCGGCGCTGTCGGTCGCGGTGGCGCTGGCCGCCTTGGTCGCTTCGGAATTGCTTGCGCGGCGGATGCGCGCGGCGATGGTCCATGGGGTTTGATCTCCAGGTCTCGAAGCGGCTCGGCGATGCCGAGATTGCGCTGCGGCTGGAGGCAGGCGAGGGGCTTACCGTGCTCTTCGGCCCGTCGGGCGCGGGCAAGACCAGCGTGCTCCACATGGTAGCGGGGCTGCTGCGGCCCGATCGCGGCCATATCCGGGTCGGTGGCGTCGAACTGTTCGGGGATGGGATCGACGTTCCGTCCGAGCGACGGCGCGCGGGCTACGTCTTTCAGGAGGCGCGGCTGTTTCCGCACCTGAAAGTCGCGGCGAACCTGCGCTACGGCGCGGGGCGGAATGCGGCGATCGAGGAGGTCGTGCAATTGCTCGACATCGCGCATTTGCTCGACCGCTGGCCGCGGACGCTGTCAGGGGGAGAAGCGAAGCGAGTCGCGATCGGCCGCGCCTTGCTCAGCGATCCCGCCTTCCTGCTGCTCGACGAACCGACCGCCTCGCTCGATCGCGGTCGAGCGCAAGAGGTCGAACGCGCGATCCTCGATATTCGCGACCGGCTGCGCTTGCCGATCCTGATGGTGACGCACGATCGCCTCCAGGCAGAGCGGCTGGCGACGACGATGGTGGAAATCGATCCGATGCGGAGGTGAATTCGCGGGTCTGTCATCGCCCGATGCGATAAAACGAATCTCACTAGATGGGGGGCGATGCGATGGACAGCGTCAGCAAGGAAGGATTCCACCTGAAATTGTGGCGCGGCGAACGGATGTGCCTGATCGGCATGGACGTCGACGCGCCGGAACCCGATTTCGTCGGCTTCGCGATCGAAGTCCTCCATCCGGGTGGGGCCGAGTTCACGCCGCTGCGCAATCGCCTGGCTTTTTCCTACCCGGAAGGAAGCACGGTCAATGGCGACGTCCAGTTCCTGTCGACCGAGGCGCCGTTCCAGAAGTTCCGCTGGGTGCATTTTCCCTATGATCCGATCGACGGGCTCTATTCCTATCGCGTGACCAAGATGCACATGCCGGCGGACGGGTTATTGGTCGCGGGGACGCAACTCGTCGCCAACATCAACCTCAACCCCATCACGCATCCCGGCTTTCTCGACATCGGCTTCACCCGGGCGTTCGCCTCGTCGCAAGCCTATCGCGACAAGTTCGGGAATCGCGACGACATCCTGCCGGCGACCAATGCCGTCGGTCTCGATTTCGCACCGCCGTTCGACCCCGCAGTCGCGAGCGACGACAATCCCTATACCTGGCTCGGCTTCGAAGCGGCGGCGATCGTGCAGTCATTGGTCGACGAGGCCGTTGCGGACGCGACGCTGACCGTGGATTTCTTTGCCTACGACCTGAATCTCGGCTGGCTGGTCGACCGCCTCGAAAAGCTGGGGCCGCGGCTGCGCGCGGTGATCGACGACAGTCCCAAGGATCACAACCAGCCCGCAGGCGCCGAAGGGAAAGCATCCGCGCGGCTGTCGGCGAGCAGCGGAGGCCAGGTCGTCCGGATGCATTTCAATGGGCTGCAGCACAACAAGGTGATCATCGTGCGGCGCAACGGGGTGGCCCAACGCGTGCTGCTCGGATCGACCAACTTCAGCTATCGCGGCTTCTACATCCAGGCCAACAATGCGCTGCTGTTCAGCGATCCCGCCATCGCCGGGCTGTTCGGCGATTATTTCGATGCCGCCTTCCATCAGCCGAAAACCTTCTCGGCATCGGACATGGCCCGCAAATGGTACGCCTTCACGACGCCGGGCAAGCCGATCGTACAGATCGCGCTGTCGCCGCATGCCGATAAGGAGATCGGGCTGTCGCCGGTCGGCGCGGCGATCGATCAGGCGACGTCGTCGGTGTTCTTCTCGATCGCCTTTCTCAACCAGACCAAGAGCGGGTCGGTGCGGACGGCGATCGATCGTCTCGCGACGCGGCCATTATTCAGCTACGGCGTGGTCGACAAGGCGAGCGCCGAGCCCAAGCCTGGTGCCGAAGCCAAGCCGAGCAGGCTCGACGTCTACAAGCCCGATGGCACGATCGGTGTGGTCGATTTCGGCTATCTCGCCAAGAACGCGCCGCCGCCGTTCGGGGCCGAATGGCAGGGCGGCAAAGGCATCAACCTGCACAACAAATTCGTCGTCACCGATTTCGGCCTGCCGACCGCCAAGGTCTTCACCGGATCGTCCAACCTCTCGCCGAGCGGCGAGGGCGGCAACGGCGACCATCTGGTCATGATCCAGGACCCGATCGTCGCCACCGCTTATGCGATCGAGGCGGTGCGCCTGTTCGACCATCTGCATTTCCGCTCGAAGATGAAGGATGCGAAGGTCAAACCGAAAGGCGCCAAGGCCGATGCCGCGACGCCCCTGACGCTCGCCAAGCCGACCGCGCTGAGCGGCAAGCCGGCCTGGTTCGAACGCTATTACAGGCCCGATAGCCAGTATCTGCGCGATCGGCTGTTGTTCGGGCACTGACCGCCGACGCCGAGCGGGCACCGGCCGCCTGCGCAACGATCAGCCGCCCAGGAAGTCCATCTTGCCGATCGGCACGCCTTTCATGCGCAACAGTGCGTAGGCAGTCGTGACGTGGAAATAGAAATTCGGGTGGACAAACCCCAGCAGGAACTCGCGCCCGGGGAACTTGAACTCGCCATTGGGGAATTTGAGCACGACCTCGGCGTCTTCCTTGCCGTTGATCGCGTCGGCCGGGACCGACTTCACGAAGTCGATCGTCTTGGCGATGCGCGCCTTGACGTCGTCGAAGCTCACTTCATTATCCTCCATCACGACATTCTCGACCCCGCCCAGCCGAACCATGCAGCCCTTGGCGGAATCGCTCGCGCGTTGGATCTGCGAGATGAAATTGCCCATGTCCTCGATCAGCCGAGCGTCGAGCAGGTCCTGCTCGTCGGTTCCCTTCTCGGCGGCAAAGGCACGGGCCTTGTCGATTATCTTGTCGAGATTGGTCAGCGCGCGCACGAAGACAGGCGCGGTAAGGGCGTAAAGTTCGGTAGCCACTGGATTCTCCCCTAGAGAAACGGACTGCCGATCGGCGTCCGCGAGCAGGAGATAGGACTCTAGTTGCGAATGAAAACCCGTCTCGGGTAGTTTTTTACCGTTTCGCCAAAAAATCAGCGCGCGGCAGCGACGAACGCCGTGCGGAACTGGTCGAGATCGCCGGCGGCGACATCCGATACCGCCCAGAAATCGAGATCGCCCTGGCGCCAATGGACGAGCGTGTAGCCGTCCGTCGCCATCGTCTCGCCCGCCGGGGCCTTGCCCGCCGGCCAGGCGAAGACGTTGATCGTGTGGAGATTGCGGCGATAGACGATCGCCGGGACGACGCGCCCGCCGATATAATCGAGCCGCCCGCCGACCAGCGGAAAGCCCGCCGCCTTGAGGTCGGGCGTTGGCGGCGAGAAGTCGATCTTGCCGTTGAACCACGGCTTGACGACGTGGCGGTCGGAGGTCGGGATGTCGACCAGATGATCGGCGAGCAACGAGCGGACGTGGCTTGCGACCATCTGCTGCTCGATCCCGCTCGTCGCCGATTGCTGCGGGATGCCGAGCGTCAACGCCAGGCCCGCGGCGATCGCGCCGCCGGCACCCCAGCCGAGCCGCGCGGGCCATGGATTGGCGGTGCGTGAACCGGCGGGCAACGCTGCGTCGATGCTATCGCGTAGCCCGTCGGGCGCGGCGTGGCGCAGCGCCGGATCGGCGACGATCTGGTGGAGGTGCTTCAGTTGCTCGAATTCCGCGGCGCAATCGGGGCAGGACCGCAGATGCGCCTCGACTGTCGCCACATTGGCGGCATCGAGCTCGTCGTCGAGCAACGCATGGAGCAGCATCGGATCGGGACACGTCATGCCGTACGCTCCCGCTGGCCGGCGGTGCTCGCGGGAAGGAGCAATTTCGCCAGCATCTCGCGGGCGCGCGCCAGCCGCGACATCACCGTGCCGATCGGCACCCCGGTCACCGAGGCTATTTCGCGATACGACATGTCTTCCATCTCGCGCAGGATCAGCGTTTCGCGGAAAGGTTCGGGCAAAGCGGCGATCACCCCCCGTACCGTATCGACCTCGCGCGCACGGGCCAGCGATTCCTCCGGCGTGTCGGCCTCCGCCGGAATAGCGGCAACCGCCTCGGACTGCGCTTCGGACAAACTCGCATCGGATACGACAACGCGCTCGCGCTTGATCTGCTCACCGACCCTGTCGCGCCAGCAATTGCGCAGGATCGCGAACAGCCAGGCGCGAGGCGGTCCGCCGCGATAGGTCTCGAATGACCGGAACGCGCGCAGGAAAGCCTCCTGCACTACGTCCTCGGCGACGCCGGCGTCGTTGGTCAGGTAGCGTGCCAGATTATAGGCGGCGTCGAGGTGTGGCAGCATGAGCTCGCGAAAGCGCAGCTCGGGACCGGGCTTCACGTCCCGACCACCGACCAGTCTTGGGCGAAAACCGCCGATCACCTCTACGCTCTCCGCCTCAGCGCGCCGTGACCGTCACTTTGCCCGTCATCATCGGATGGAGCGAGCAGAAATAGGCGACCTGGCCCGGCTTGGTGAAGGTGAAGCTGAACGACTGGCCGGTGTCGAGTACCTTCGACCGGAAACTCTTGTCGGTCGCGACCACGGTGTGCGGGATATCGTCGTCATTGGTCCAGGTGACGGTCTGGCCGACCTTCACTGCCGCAATTTTGGGACCGAAGGTGAAGTTGGAGATATGGACCGCGACCGGACCGGTGGCAGCCGCCGGTGCGGCGGCGTGGGCGGACAAGGTCTTGCCCCGGGCTGACGCCGCTACAGGGGGATGGGCGCGGCCCGAGGCAAGCGAGGTCGTGACCGCCGCGACAGGAATGAGGACGGCAGTCATCATACGGGAGTGCATCTGGTTTCTCCGAAGGTTTAAGAGCGTGGTGGCGTGAGTTTGCCCCGCCGTGACGGAGCGGATTTTGGCGCAGAGCGACGCTGCGCTGCGACAAAAGGCGCCCGCCGCTTTGCGGTTGCCCGGGCGCGCCCGCTGGTCTGCGTCGCGGTCCTTGCGCGTAGCGTCGCTACGCGCTGCACACCGCTCCTTGCCAGCGAACACGCCCGGGCAATCACGACGGGGCAAACTCACGCCATCACGCTCTAGGCGAGGGTGGAATCAATCAGCGCGATCCGCTGATCGCCGCGACGGAAGGTCACGTCGGTAATGCCGAGCATCGAGCGGAGCTGGCCCGGCGGCACGACTTGGGGACCGGGCGAGGGGGCGGTGCCCGGCGCCGGCTGCGGAAAGGCGGTCGAGCGCGCGGTGTGGAAGGTCATTCGCCCTTCGACCTTCTGGACGATCTGGTGGATATGGCCGTTGAGGATGGTTACCGAACCAAAGCGCTTGAGCAGCGCCAGCGCGGCCTGCGCGTCGCCGGTACCCCAGCCCCATTGCTCGTAGACCGTCCAGAGCGGGATGTGCGCGAACACGACGATCGGCGTGGATGCGCTACGGCCCGCCAGGTCGGCCTTGAGCCAGGCAAGCTGCGTGGCGCCGAGATTGCCCATGCCGCCGGGCTTGAGGTCGGCGACGTTGACCAGCCCGACGAAATGCACGCCCTGATGGTCGAAGCTGAACCAGCCCGCGCCCTTGCTGCCTTTGCCGTGGCGGTCGAGGAACGCCTTGCCGCCGCCTTCGTCGACCATGTCGTGCTCGCCGGGGACGAAAAAGGCGGGGATGCCGGTCTCGCGCAGAATCTGGTCGGCGTCGTCGAATTCATTGTCGCGCGACAATTGGGTGATGTCGCCGGTGTGGATGATGAAGTCGGGCTTGACCGCCAGCGCCTTCACCTTGGCGATCGCCTCGCGATAGGTCGCCCGCGCATCGGGATTAGCCGCCTTGTCGAAGCCGATATGGCTGTCGCTCAGCTGGAGGAAAGTGAAGCCGGCCGCCGGTGCGGCGCCGGTGCCCGCGCCGTCCAGGATCGCACTGCGGGCGATGCCGCCGCTCAACGCATAGAGCGCGCCGGTGCCCGCCCAGGCCATGCATTTCAACGCCTCGCGGCGTCCGATTTCGTGTCCCATGTCCTCGCTCCATTCAGGTTCGAGGATCAGGACGGGGGCTCGCGGCGGATTATTCCCGAAAAACGAACGCCGCCCGGAAAAATCCCGGACGGCGCTCGGCGGTCAACTGGCCGAAAGAGGGCGTGCGGCGCGCACTCGCGCCTGCGATCGGCGATTGGACGGATGCAATCGTCGGCGTCTCAGAACTTGACCCGGAATGCGCCGCCGATGATCCGCGGCTCGCTGATCATGCCGGTCAGGTTGTTGAAGTCGATCGCGCTGACCGCGCGGAACTGGTTGGTGATGTTCCGTGCGAACGCGCTGACTTCGTAACGCGGCGTCGAATAGGCGATCTTCAGGCCGCCTTCGAGCATCGGCCGCCCGCGGAACTCCTTCGCTTCGTAGAGGAAGTAGTTGATGCTGCTGCGATAGGCCCAGTCGGTATAGGCATAGATTTCGCGGCCGTCGCCCAGCGGGATCGAATAGCGCGCGGTCCAGTTCGCGACCCAGCGCGGCGCCTGGGGCAGGCGATTGCCGTCGATGATCGCCTGGCCAGGGCTCGCCAGCGGATCGGTCACGGTGCACAGGGATCCGCATACGCCGACGGTGATATTCGGGTCCTGGATCTCGGTGAAATTGTAGCTGCCGCTTGCGGTCAGCAACAATTGCGGGACCGGGCGCATATCGAGTTCGGCCTCTAAGCCATAGCCGATCGCGCGCTTGGCGTTGAGCAGGCGCGCCGAGTTGGACAAGCCGCCGACCGCGGTGATCTGCAAGTCGTTGGTGCGCCACCAATAGCCGTCGACCGAAAAGCGGACGGTGCGATCCGCGGTCTCGCCCTTGATGCCCGCTTCGCCCGACAAGGTGGTCTGCTTGCCCGCCGTAGTCTGCCGGCTGCCGAACGTCACGCGGTCCTGGATCGCCGGGCCGAGATAGCCAGTCGCGGCGCGGGCGTAGAGGTTGACCTGGGGCGACACGGCATAGGTCGCGCTGACATCCCAGGTGAAATCGCCGCCGCTCACCTTGGCGCGGCTGGGCAGCACGGCGCCGAACAGATTGGGCGAATAGCCGGTGATCAGGTCTTCCTTGTGGTCGTGCGAATAGCGCCCGCCCGCCCGCAACGTCAGCTTGTCGACCGGTTTGTATTCGACCGAGGCGAAGGCGCCCCAATTCTCGTTCTTGTTGTCGTGGAACAGGTCCTGGTCGAGGTTCGCCACGCGGCTGCCGGTCGGCGGGAACGTATAGTCATATTCGTGATATTTGAGCGTCTGGTGGAAATAATAGAGACCACCCTGGACGCGGAAGCCGTTGAACTCGTCGCTGACGAAGCGGAGTTCCTGGCTGAATTCCGCCGGCCGGGTGATGCCGCCGGTATTGTCGGGGAACAGAGCATTGTTCAGCCCGAGCGCGGGGAAGACGTACGTGTTGCCGCCGTCGATATCGCCGGTGCTTTCGACCTTGGCCTTCTCATAGGCGGTGACGGAGTAGAGCGTGCCGGCGCCGTCGAAATGGTAATCCAGCCGCAGGTTGGTGCCCCATTGCGTCATGCTCTGGCTGGTATAGCCGTCGAGCGCGACCTTGCTCGGGTCGAAGCCGGGCGAGAAGTCGTTGCTGCCCTGCTTGAACAGGCCGGCGCGGAACACGCGCGGCGTGCCGTCGAGGTCGCGGATGTGGAAATTGATCAGCGCGTTTAAATTGCCGCTCGAATAGCCGAGCTGGAACCGCCCGGCGAGGTCGCGATACCCTTCCAATTTCTTATCGGCAAAGCCGGTGGTCGAGGTGTTGGTGACCCAATTGTCGCGCCGCTGGAGCAGGCCCGAGGCGCGGAAGGCAAACCCGCCGCCCAGCGGCAGGTTGAGCGCGGCCTCGGCATTGACCGTGTTGAACGTCCCCCAGCTCGCACTGGCATAGCCGCCGATCTTGTCGTCGGTCGGCTTGGCGGAATCGAGCTTGATCACGCCGGCAGGTGTGTTGCGGCCGAACAGGGTGCCCTGCGGCCCGCGCAGCACTTCGACCGACTTGAGATCGAATACCGGGAACGACTTGAGCATCGCGTTTTCGAGCGCGACGTCGTCATAGACCACCGACACCGGCTGCGCGGCATTGGGATCGAAATCGGTGTTGCCGAGGCCGCGGATATAGAAGCGCGGGAAGGTGCGGCCGAACGACGATTCCGCCTGAAGGCTCGGCGTGCGCGACGAGAGGAAGCGGATGTCGAGGCCGCTCGAATTGATCGTGGCGAGCTTCTCGCCGGTGATGGCGGTCACCGCCACCGGAACATTCTTCGACGATTCCGACACGCGTGTCGCGGTGACGACGATATCGCCCAGGCCCTTGTCATCCGACGGCGCATTCTGAGGCGCCGTGGCATCGGCCTGCAGCGCGGCCTTAGGCTCGTCGCTTTTTGCGGCAGCAGGAGAGGCGGCAAGCAAGAGCAATGCGGGCGACGCGCTTGCGAGCAGGATATGGGTGAGCGAACGGCTGGACGTCGAGTTCATGGAAACCCCTTGGAATCGAAGGTCGGCATTCCCCGCCACAATCGAATCCGTGTGTCCCGGATCTTGCACGAAGTCGTAACATGGCCGTCATGGACCCAAAAGGCCGAGTCGCGGCCGGAATGAGGGTGACGGCTAGAATAGCTGAGTTGTGATGCGGCCCTGCAACAATAACGACGGGCAAACAAAAAACCGCCGCCCGGATTGCTCTGGGCGGCGGTTGTGTTTTCGGCTGATGCGGTGTGGAGCGGCTTAGAACGCCGCCATCAGCGCTGGTCCATGACCACCATCATGCCACAGCCCGGAGAGCATGGCGCCGTGATCGATCGCCTGGAGATCGGAGGTGGCTGGAGCCGCAGTGTGTGCGGTGAGGGTCGTGACGGCCGCCGAGCCGCCGGCGAGGACGAAGTCCGACTGCTGGAGCTGGGAAGCGGTCACGCCGTGCAGGACGACGGAGTCGCCATTGCCGAGGTCGATCGCCAAGTCGGCACCGTTCTGGTGGAACGCATTCTGCACCTGTTGCCAGCTATAGCCGATCGCGGTGAGGTCGATCTTGTCGGTGCCGGCGACGAAGTCGCCGACCGTATCGACCCCGGTGCCATGCTCGAAC